>PPCM01000016.1_pt1 | contig 473019 bp, 404 predicted proteins | sample 1555541 | NCBI WGS metagenome assembly PPCM01 (sample SAMN05284479, study PRJNA326546) | Marine sediment metagenome, whole genome shotgun sequencing project. | isolation source: marine sediment | place: Germany: Wadden Sea | collected 2012-09-05
CTAATAAGGTATAGTTTGTTGCTACATAAGAATTGTTGTTTGTGTCACTGAGTTTAGAAGTCATTAGATGATCCAGTTGTACATCATCAACAACATTTGAAATTCTTTGACTAACTGCATTAACACCCTTAACCTCAACCCAGTTTTTATTCACTTTAGATGCCATAGTACCGCCCCCTGCATCATCGGGGAAAAGATCATTGGTTACATTAAACTGGTCTAAATAGTCTCGCCCAAGTGTACGGGGTTCTTCTCGTCCTGTGAATGGGTTGTAACGCATTTCATCTGAATTATGTTTGTAGCCTGTGAAGATATTGTCCTCTGGTTTAATATAGGCTACTTTCTTGTATACTCTGAGGACTTCAACTGATATTTCACTCGACTTGTCAGAAGGAGAATACTGTGAATGATTTGATTTAAGCCAAGCTTTAGCTGAGTTTTCATCTGGATAAAATTCTTGCATTTTATTCGCAAGTTGTAATGTTGTATAAGCAAATGTGGGTTCGCTTGGAAACGATCCTGTGACCGTAACCAAAAGTGCCACAATTAATATGACAGCAATGTTTCTTTTCATCTAATCACCTATTTCTGTTCATAGATCAAGTAAGTTTTTTGTCCTATTTTATAATCTACAAAAAACATTTTAAATTGATTTACTTCTTGTTCTTCAAAGTTGTCTGAGTTCAATTCCTTATCACTTGTAAAGTTCTCATAGTATTCACTCATTAATCGTTCATATATCATGTTCGAGCTTTCACCATAAAAATGAGTTGTGAGTTGATATATTGCTTCTTGATAAAAATCTTCCATAAAATTAGCTTCAACTACCACTACACGTTCTTCTTGCGTTGTTAAACCTTTCGGGTAATAATCATTGTCTATTAATCCCCACAAACCAAATTGCATTTGATAATTATACTTTGAAAAATCCGTAGAATCTGTAAATAACTTTTCAAACACTTCCGCTTCTTTTCTTGCATCGATGCCTATGAAAAAATCATAAAAATCATGAGAAATATGTTCATCATAACCGACCATAATCTTAACCAAATCTTTCGAATTTTCTCTGACACTCATAAATTTTCCATGTTCTTTGGTATGTTGCAGGAGTATTTTTACTGTGTCGTAAATCTTTTGATTGGTGTCATCATCGTATTTGATGTATTTGTAATTTGCTCGTCTTAACTCAACGCCTTCAATCACTGTGTTATAGAAATCAGTTATTGTACGGAAATAGAAAACTCTTTCATCTGGATCAAAGTAACAGTACGGTTTTTCATGGATTAATCTTTTTAAACTAATGTCAGTCACTTTGCCCCTGGCAATAAAGGTTTCTGGTACATCACCTAGTAAAAATTCTTCAAATTCTTCATCACTCCACAAGTCCATTTTAGGGAATGTTTTAAATATTTCCTCTGGATAAGGCGAATCGTTTTCTGTCACAGTTTCTTCTGGTACAAGGTCAACAGGTGGCTCATATTTCATCATCTTGTCTAACATGACACAGGCTTCGGCTCTGGTGGCTTGGTTGTTGGGTCTGAATGATCCATCTGGATAACCACCTATAACGCCTATACTTGAAACGGCTTCAATATCTGCTTTAAAAGCTTCTGTTATATCTTCTTGGTCTGTAAAAACTTTTGAATTTGCATTTTCTATACTCATAACACGTGAGATCATACGTGCCATTTCTGCCCTGCTTATGTTTCTGTTGTAGTCCACATTCACGCCAAAATCGTCTGTTTTAATTAGGTTATGATTTTTAGCTGTTTGAATGTATGTATCAAACCACTGACCCGCTTCAACTTGAACAAGTTCATGACCCACTTGTTTAACCAGTGTTGTTGTAAACTCAGCAATGGTAATTGTGTTGTCCGGCTTAAACGATCCATCACTATAACCCGTGACTATATTTTTTTCTATCATAGCTTCAATATATGACATAGCCCAGTGGTTCGCGTAATCAGATGCACTTGTGTTCCTTGTTGCATATGTGAAGTTTTGTTGAGAACAGACTATTCCCATAATGAGCAAGGCGCTTATCCCTATTTTTGTCTTGTTTATAGTCATTTTATTAATCAACTCTGTAATCATATTAATCATTGTGCCTCCTATTTTTCCATCTCGTAAACACCCTATATTTATTACCATAAAAACAACATTTTTCTCGAATTTTTATCAATTGGTTATATTTTACATAGTATAGTATATCATTTTTAACATCTTTTTCCACAATTTTTTAATGATATTTCAAAATTTTCTGTCTTTAAAAAGTAAATATAAAACACAAGTCTAAAACGTAAAAAGATCGAACCTATTCATTCTAGATTCGATCTTTTTTTAAATTATCTATTAAATTCTTTTCTGAATATATCCATCACATCAGGATCGTTATTAAACTTGTACCCTCTGGATACTACACCACTTTGTGTATCATAATCCACATGATTCCACCAAACCGCTGCTTTTATATCTAATCTACTCAATTGATTAAATGCAGAAGCAATCCATTCTCCTTTGTTGCCACCTGTTGCACTGGAACCAAATTCCGTTATCATATAGGGAAAGTTTTTAAAATGCTTGTCATACTCCCATAGCATAGGCATATAAATTTCTGAAAAGCTTCTCCACTCCTCAGCTTTATAATAGGTGCCTGTATTATAACCTGTTAGTCCAACAACATCTACATATGCATTCCCTGGGAAATACTGAAGATAGTGGTTCCATTCAGTATGTGGAAAATCACCCCAGTTGGGATTCCAAACCCATATGACGTTTTCACAGTCCGCTTCTTCAAATCGATTATATAACCATTTCCAGAAGGTTTTAAATGCTTCAGTATCCTTATGGGTGTACATGGAATTGTAACTACACCAGTCACCGTTCATTTCGTTATTAGGCCTGAACAAAACAGGTTCATCAGACTCTTTAATTCTTGATATAAGCGCATCAATCTGAGCATCATGTTTTCCATCTAAGACATCATAAAGAGCATCTGCATCAAATGTTCCATACTTACTGGTCTGGAAAGTTAACTCTAGTACACGTCCCGTATCATTAATTTCTTTCATTTTATCAACACGGGGTAAATAGCCCAAATCGTAGTATTCAAGTATTATATCTAACTCTATTCCTGTATTGTTCTCAATAGCATCTACATATGAAAGTTCGTAGTGGGTACTTGGATCAAATATTCCCCAAGTCATCTCACTACTACCAGCAAAGATTTGATCGAACTTTTCTCTTGTCTTTTCGTGATCAAAGTCTCTTATTTCATTCAAATATTGGTTTTTAAGTAGCACAGCATTGTTCTCAATTTCATTGTCCACAGTGATCCTATAGTCACCAAGCTCCATCTGTATACCACTATTTTTTATGATTCTGTCTAAATACACATCCAACTCTAGGGTTTCCTTAGATTTTATATGTAAACTCAAAAGAACCTGTTCTTCAAGTTCAATTTCAATATATACAAACTGTCTATTTAAGTCAGGTCCATGAAGAAGCGGATCTCGTTCAAAGGTATATATGTGGCTTGTATAGCCCAGGTGATTTAACTTTTGGTACTTATAGTTATTAACGTACTTGCTTTTACCAAAATATCTACCACTATACACACTGGTATTGTATGCTTTGTGTTCGGTGTCTCTCAAGTCATCTATCATAATATTTATTGAAACATCATTTTCTTTAATTTCATAATGTGTTTCTGAGTATTTTAGAACTTCATCGGTGTTGAAGTTAAACTCAATGTCTGAATTTGTGATTTGTAGTTTTTTGACTTCTGAATCCGCATAAACTTCAATCTGTCCTACAAATATAAAAACACAGAGTGCCAACAAAACAATAACACCCCCTCTAAATTTATGGTTATGAATAGCTTCCATTATTACACCTCAACATTAAATATTATAGTACCAATTTATTCTAATTTTCTAAGCTAAAGTCATGCTAACACAATAGTATGAGGGTGTGAAGTCAATTGCATAATATTTAATGTAGAATTTATATAATTCTTATTATTTCGTTTTTATTTAAATAAAAAAAACTAAGTACAATTTCGTACTCAGTTTCAATGATTCAAGTCTATTAACCTAACCAAAAACTTTTGCCTTTAACAGCCATTGGTCTTCTAGATGAACTTCATAATTTCTGGTAAATCACTATCTGTTATGATGCCCAGTGGCATTTCGTGGACTTCACCTGATTCTGTGATAATAATTGCATCTATTTGATGGTCTTTAAGTGCTGTATTTTCGTAAATTTCTACAACATCAAAAACACTGGAATGGCGATTTAAAAACTTCACTTTGCGATGTCGATCACTGTACTTTAGAATTTCATCCATTCTTGATTTCATGATACTGTTAAGATGCTCACCTTGTGCTTCGCAGATTGTCTTAAAAAGCATTGAAGGGGTAAACATGCCTAAAAATCCCTCTTCACCGATCACAGGCACTTGAGAAATATCGTTTTCAGACATTATTCGAATGGCTCTTTCAACAACACAATCCTTTTGAATACTCACAACGTGTGTTCCAACAACATTTATAGCAGACTCTGGTCTCGTAATTTTATTATAAATACTCTGAAACTCACTCACTACAGATTCAGTCGGTTCTGCAATTATTTGCTCGTCACGGTATTCGTGAACAATCGCATTACGCAATTGACCAAATTGTTTTAGACTTGTTCTATATCTGCGTACCAAAGCATTCGATTCAGCAACAATATCCAGTTTTCTAGAAAATGAATAGTTGCGCTCTTGACGTATTTGCTCTTTTAAATAATGGTCCGTTTTATTGTATAAACTTATAAATATATTTGCGTTTGACATTGTAGCTCCTTCATGGATAATTGATGCATATGGTAAATTACAAACATAAACATCTTCATTATTGTAATAAATTATTGATAATCTAACTTATCGACGTTTTCATTTTTCTCCTGATATGTATATATGTTAGATACAATCCAATACCTGCAAGAGCACCTAGGGAATCAATAAAAACATCTTTAAGCTCACCACTTCTGCCCGCTACAAATAGTTGGTGTATCTCATCGGTTGAAGCATAGATCACACAAATCAGTAGTGCTATTCGCTTTCCAAATCGACTAACATTGTGTCCTTTAATAAGTGCCCTAAATACAAAAACACCCAATACTGCATATATTGAAAAATGTGCCAGTTTCCGAATGAATGTATGTAGTGTGTCTTTTTTTATTGATTTCACCACTGGCGTTTTTTCAATTACTTCAACAACTTTGATCATTATTGAGCTACTGACTTTACTAGATTGTACCGCAGGCTGGTTTGAGAATAAAAAAATCACAATCATAATAATTAATACTGGAAACCATACCTTTAACCTTTTCTGATTCTTCATAAGTTCACCTTTTATCTAAAAAATACAACATACGTGGTCAATGTGCTTGTAAGTAATAATATTATCGTTAATGGATAACCAAATATAATGAAATCTCTGTATTTATATCCACCAGCACCATAGACCATGGTATTGGTCTGGTAGCCATAAGGTGACAGGAAGGACGCCGAAGCCGCAATAGCCGTTACCAACAAGAAGGGTCTTAACTCATACGATGTCACAGATATGACTTCCGTTACTATTGGAATTGCAAGTATAGCTGCTGCATTGTTTGTAATCACAGTTGTAAACAGGTTGGTAATTACAAATACAATCATCATGAGCGGAACTGGGTGCATATTCATAATAAGTGGCTCCAAAACACTTGCAATATAGCTTGCTGTCCCCGTATTCATTAAGGCTTTACCTATTGCAAATGAAGTTGCAATTAGAATAATTGTTTTATATTCAACCATCGCTAAAGCTTCTTTTATTTGAATGGTATTTGTTAAAAGAAGAAAGGCAATTCCAATGATCGCTGTGTGGAGTATGTTTAATCCAAACATGACTGCAAACAGTATGGTACCCACAAATGCAAGTACTGGATAAAGACTTTTTAAACTTTGGTCATGTACTTTACGTTCTTCACTGTTTATAACAGTCAGTGATGGATCACGTTCTATTAAACCAGTAGATCCTTTTTCTGCGATCATTAGAAAGATATCGCCTAATTTAGGTTGGATAGAGCCCAGTTTACCAATAAGTCTTTCACCATTACGAATAACACCAATAATAACTGCGTTATATTTTTTTCTGAATTTAAGTTCTTTAATTGTTAAACTTGGCTTGCCTAGTGGTTGTGTTATAACCGCCTCAAGTATAACTGTATTGTCATGGTTAAAATAATTTGTTTTGTACTGATGATCTGTTTCAAGGACTAAATTATCTATGCTTTTGAGTTCATCGATCTGATCTGTTTGCCCTGCGAATATTAGAAGGTCATTTTCATAGATAACCAACTCTGGTGTAACTGGAAAAAGTTTTTGATCATTTCGTTCAATTGTGACAAGATATACTCCAGAAAGAGCTCGCAATTTTGCTTCAGCAATTGACATGCCCACAATGCTTGAGTTCTCACCAACCACAAACCTAACAAAATGTTCATTAGAGTTTCGCATACTATCTTTAAGTTTTTTTGCTCTATCTGGCAATCGCTTATTATGAAACAAGATTATATATATCATTCCAATGAGAACACTTGGGAGTGCAACTTTAGTTATTTCAAAGAACCCTAAAGGTTCCAACCCCATATCTTCCATCATTCCACTGATTACTAAGTTAGTAGAGGTCCCAACAAGTGTTAATACCCCTCCAAGCAATGACAGATAGGAAAGCGGAATGAGTAATTTTGATGCACTAATTCCTGTTTTATTCGAAATCTTATTAACGATTGGTATAAAAAGAGAAACGATTGGTGTATTACTTAAAAAAGCCGAACACCCCACTATAAGAGTAAACAATGTATAAGGCTTAAATTGTTTCTTTGTCAGTGTTCTAAACTGTGTGAGGCTCTGAAACATTGAGGATTTTTCAACTGTTCCTGCAATAATAAATAATGCTGCAACTGAAAGAACTCCTCTATTTGAAAAACCTGTTACAGCCTCATCTATGCTTATGAATCCACATAACAAAAACAGTGCAACTACTATCACAAATATTTTTAACGGATCATAGATTTCCCGTATTAGTAGCGTTACCATCCCAAGTAAAATTAGTATTGTTATTAATATATCCATATTTTACATCCTTTGAAAATTAGCCCATTAGATTGATTCTAATAGGCCAACTCCTAATTACTATTTATGATTTTAACTTACTTGATGATACTCTTTTTATACTTTCAAATACATGATATCTAAAGTTAATCAATACACAGGGCATTTTCTTTCCTATTTATTACATAAAATCCTTTGTCATTCAAATGGTCTTTTCTATTATATCTCATTTCAGAATCATCTAACTGTTTAAAAATGGCTCCCGCTTCCTCACAAATCATTTGCATTGCTGCGGTGTCCCATTCCATTGTTAAACCATATCTATAATATACTTCAGCCTCTCCAGATGCTACAAGACACCCCTTTAATGAGCTCCCTGCTTTTTTTACGCTTTCGATTTTGTCAGCGTATTTTTCGATTAATCTAGATTCTTTATCACTCATATGAGATTTGCTCACAACAAGTCTTAGGTCATCTTGACGATCGGTAACATGTATTTGCTTTATTATTTCGTCTTTTTCTAAAAATGCACCGCATCCTTCAGCTGCATAATACAATTCTTTTTTAACAGGAACATAAATCACACCCATGATTACTTTGCCATTTTGTGCTAATGCAATATTTACTGTGAACTCATCATTCTTTTTAATAAACTCTTTGGTACCATCCAAAGGGTCTATTACAAAACAATACTCCTTATCACGGTTCATCCTATCATCAGCAGATTCCTCAGAGAGGATTCCTACATCAGGAAACTCGCGTTTAATACCATCAATGATTACTGTGTTAGATTTCATATCAGCCTGAGTCAATGGCGAATTATCATCCTTATACTCAACGGTAAATTCATCACTATATACTTTCATAATTTCTTCACCAGCAAGTATTGCTAACCGCTTAGAAAGTTCTAATGCTTTTTTAGTATCCATAAGTTTAAATCCTACTTTCAATGACCTTCATTATATTATCAACTATATCATCAATTGAACTCGTAGATGTATCAATAGTCATATCTGGATTTACTGGTACCTCATAAGGCGATGAAATTCCAGTAAAGTTAGGTATTTCTCCTTTATGGGCTTTCGCATACAAACCTTTTACATCTCTGGCTTCACAAACTGAGAGTGGTGTTGAAACATAAATCTGGAAAAAATCATTACCGATGATCTCACGCGCTTGTTCACGGTCCTGCTCAAATGGAGAAATAAATGCTGTTAACACAATTAGTCCTGCATCATTAAACAAGCTGGCCACTTCTGATATCCTTCTTATGTTTTCTATTCTATCGACTTCTTTAAAGCCCAGGTTTTTATTAAGCCCCTGTCTAACATTGTCACCATCAAGCAGCATAGTGTGTTTTCCTAGGCTTACAAGTCGTTTTTCCAGTTCATTCGCAATAGTTGATTTACCTGATCCGCTTAGTCCTGTAAACCAAATTGTAAGTGGTTTTTGATTTTTCATATTAGACCGAATTTCTTTTGATACATCCGTCTTCTGCCATACAACATTAGTTGAACGTCTAAGTGTATGCTCTATCACGCCACACGCAGAAGTCATATTGCTGAGCCTATCAATCAGAATAAATCCACCCAGAGACTTATTACTTGAAAATTTATCTAATACAATTTTTTCAGTTAGTGCTATATCAACAACAGCAATTTCATTCTTAAACAATTTATCAGTTGGTTTTTTGTCCCCTGAGTTAATATCCAATTTATATTTTATATCCATTACAGTCGCTGGAATTAACTTAGTCCCACACTTTAATATGTAATTTCTACCTTTAACAAGATTTTCATCGTCCATCCATAGTATTGTACTTGTAAACTTATCTGCAACTTCTGTACTTGATCCTCTTGTTAAAACAGAGCCACGAGAGATATCAATTTCTCGGTCAAGAGTCACCGTTACAGGTTGTCCTTTAATTACCTCATTTACACTTCTGTTTGTAAGATATAACTCATCGACTTTAGCTTTTTCATGACTAGGCAGAACAATTAATTCATCGCCTACTTTTATCCTACCAAGTTCAACCTGCCCTTGAAAACCTCTGAATGTATGATTGGGACGGCAAACTCGCTGGACTGGTAACACAAATTCATCTTTTATTACATCATTCTCGATATCTAGATCCTCTAGATATTCGAAAAGTGTTTTCTCTTGATACCAAAGTGTATTATTAGAACGTGTTGTTAAGTTATCACCAACTGTAGCAGAAACAGGAATTATTAAAAGTGATTTTAACTCAAACTCGGAACAAAGTGTTTTTACATCACGTTTGATTTCGTCAAATTTACTTTTGTCATAACCAATCAAATCCATTTTATTGACAGCTATAACAAAATGTTTGATTCCCATCATTGAACAAATTCTCGCATGTCTCTTAGTTTGTGTTAAAACACCTTTTGAGGCATCTACTAAAACAACTGCTAAGTCCGCAAATGAAGCACCTACAGCCATATTCCTTGTATATTGCTCGTGTCCTGGACAATCTGCAACAATGAACGACCTCTTAACTGTAGTAAAATACCGATATGCCACGTCAATCGTAATTCCCTGTTCTCGCTCAGCCATTAAGCCATCTAACAGTAGGGCGTAATCAATTGATCCTTGAACACTCCCAACTTTACTATCCAGTTCTAGTGCTTTTTCTTGATCGGTGAATATAAGTTTTGAATCATACAACATATGACCAATAAGAGTGGATTTTCCATCATCGACAGATCCACATGTAATAAATTTCAGCAGCCCTCTCATTTAGAAATACCCCTCTCTTTTTCTTCTTTCCATACTCCCAGCTGCCTCGTTATCAATGACACGAGTTGTTCGTTCACTTGTTAACGCGCCAAGTGTTTCCTCAATTATTAGATCTAAGTTGTCTGCTTTTGAATAAAATCCGCCGGTAAGAGGATAACAGCCTAGTGTTCTAAAGCGAATAAAATCTTTTTTTACACTTTCGTTTTCACCAAGTTTCAAACGATCATCATCTATTAAAATTATATTCCCATCTCTTTCTACAAACTCTCGTTCTTTGGCAAAATAGAGTGGCACTATATCTATTTTCTCTCGCTTTATATACTGCCATATGTCCTTTTCAGTCCAATTTGATATCGGGAAAATACGCATACTTTCCCCCTTATTCAATTTGGTATTATATAACTTCCAAAGTTCTGGACGTTGATTTTTAGGATCCCACGCATGAGTGGCATTTCTAAAAGAAAATATTCTTTCCTTCGCTCTTGATTTTTCTTCATCACGTCGTCCACCGCCAAATGCTGCAGTGAAACCATATTTGTCTAGTCCTTGTTTTAAGGCCTGCGTTTTCATTATGTCTGTATATGCAGCGCCGTGATCAAATGGATTAATCCCATCTTGAACACCTTGCAAATTCGTATGTACTAACATTTTTAGACCAAGCTCTTCTGCCTTTCGGTCTCTAAACTCAATCATCTCTTTAAACTTCCATGTCGTATCTATATGCATAAATGGAAAAGGTGGTTTTTCTGGGTAAAATGCCTTCAGCGCAAGATGCAACATGACTGAACTGTCTTTACCAACAGAATATAACATCACTGGTTTTTCACATTCTGCTGCTACTTCACGAATAATATAAATTGCTTCAGCTTCGAGCTGATCCAAATGGGTTAGATTCTTCATTTTATCCCTCTCAATACATATCATTATAGTTTAATCAATTATAACATTTAAAACCTATTAAGTTGTAATATGTATATGGAATGAATCTTAAATTATTATTAAGCAAAATAAAAAGCTTGTTGCATTCATCAACAAGCCCTATATTATCTAGGTGAATATCTAAATTCAATTGTGTCTTTTGTTCTTTTTTCAGTAAACTTATATTTCTTTTTTAGATCAATGTAAGTCATTTCTACATTCTCACCTCTTTTAAGCGTACCTAAAAGAATTTTCTTTACTGTTTCAATAATTATTTTAATATCAAAGAGTATTCCGGCATTTCTTATATACATCAGGTCATACTTTATCTTGTTTTCAGGAGTTGTAGAATATTTCCCCATTACTTGAGCAAGGCCTGTAACCCCTGCTTTTACAGTTAGCCTGTAATGAAAATCTGGAATGTCCTCTGCAAACTGATCAATAAAGAATGGTCTTTCAGGCCTTGGTCCAACTAAAGACATATCTCCTTTAAGCACATTAAACAATTGCGGAAGTTCATCTAACCAAAATCTTCTTAGGAATCTTCCAAGTTTTGTTACACGAGGATCGTTCTCTGATGCCCAAATAGCACCCGTTTCTGACTCAGCATCAACAACCATAGATCTGAACTTAACAAGTTTGAATGGTCTATTTCCAATTGTTGCTCTTTCTTGCGTGTAAAATATCGGTCGTCCTTCTGACACCAATATAACTAAACTAACAACAAGCAAAACAGGGGACACTAATAGTAACCCTACTGAACTTATCAGAATATCAAACACTCTTTTTACTATCATTTTTTCTTGTGACAGATGTAGTGTATCTACTTTAAAAGTTGGTAAATCTGAAAACTGTATTATGTCAGATTTCAGTATGGCAATTTCAAATGTTTTTGGAACAATATAAAGTGATTTGTCCAAAGTAATACAGTGGGTAATAATTTGATCCTTTAAGACACCATCAATACTGTCACTGATAAATATTTTATCAATTTTATGAATATGTTTTAAATAAGCATTTTCATCAGGTTTAACAAATAATATTATACGGTCATTACTACCAATACTTGATAATATTTTTCTTGTTAATGATTCTTTATCCTTAAAATCTGCGATGACCATCACACGTCTTATACCTTTTGCATATCTTAGAATTGATATGAATAGACACTTAAAAATGGACATCATGGTGAACTGTATGATAAAGGCCGTTGCGACCAAAGATCTTGGAAACCCAAATCCTCTTGTGAAAAATGCAATAGCCATTGCTGTTATGCTTATCATGACAGAAGATATAAACATTATAATTATATGTTCCGATGTTGTTTTCTTAATCGCATTAAATCCACCATTAAATGAAAGTATGAACAAAGATCCTAGTGCAATCCATGGAAAACTGCTGTAAAGCGCTTCGAAATTATGGGGTTCAAACTTTTCAGAAAGGTCTATTAACAAAGGAACATAATAACTAAGACCTATAATAGCTATAAAGAATATGCCCTCAAACAGTTTTAGAAAAAGACCATCTTTTTTTCTACGTTCATAATTTTGATTTTCGACCATAACTTAACTCCATCCGATTACTTTGAAAGCAAAGACTTAATTTGCCCGAATGTCATTTTAAAACAAAACAAAATCCATATAGATGCTGTTACCAGCATACCAACAATTTTAGGGTATTTACTCATATAGTGTTTATTATAGAACACCAACATTGCACGATAAAACTCAAAAGTCGTTTTCAACTTTAACTTTTTACCACTCTGTCCTTTATAATGTATCACATTTCCAAGTGTAGGATTATACACAATTCTATAACCTTTTTCTTTTATCCTAAAACAGAGATCTAAATCCTCACCGTACATGAAAAACTCTTCATCAAAGTATCCAGATTCATTTAGCACACGTTTAGGAAGCACCATAAAAGCACCTGATATTGCATCTACATCATGTTTTTTATGTTCATCAAGGTGATTTAGCTTGTATTGATTGAATCTTGATGAACTCGGAAATAATTTGCCCAGTCGCAAATAATAATATAGTGCTCTTTTAGGATCAGGAAAACCTCTTTTACATGCTTCATCAAGTTTACCATGTTCATTAATAAGGCGTGCTGTAACAGCGCCCACTTTGGTATTCATGCTCAAGTATTCAATAGTATTTTGAACAATTGGACCTGTCAACTCTGCATCAGAGTTGATAAGAACTATATATTCACCTTTAGCAACTTTAAATCCCATGTTATTTCCATAACCAAAACCCTTATTCTCTTCGCTTTCTATAACTAAAAGTATATTCTTATTCATCTCATCTACAAAATCATTCTTTAACGTATCAACACTACCATCAAATGAGGCATTGTCGACTAGAACAATTTCAATTGAAACTCCAGTCATATACTTAAGAATTGAGTCAATTACATTTTTTGTATAGTCATATGTTTTGTAATGTACAATAATGAATGATATCATTGCTACCTCTTTCATGCTATACAAATCTGTTGGTTATAAAACCAAATGTGTTTACTATGAGACGCCACTGAATCCAAAAGTAGTTCTTCAAGTTTTTCATTTCAAATTTGACCCGTTCAACTTTATCTAAAGATTTTACACCTTCAACAACACCATCAATGTAGGTTTTTCCTAACTTATGACGTGAGAAAAAGAACCATTTAATTAAAAAACCAATAAGCAAAAATGGAAGGTTAAACAAGAGTTGAATTACAGGCATATTTTTATATGCAACATATACATTATTGCGTCCAGATAACCTTGCTTTAAACGCATTCCTACCCGAGCCACTTGTCCCACTACCAATGTGGTAAATGATCGCATCAGGACAATAGATATTTTTATATCCATGGATATTTGCACGATAACCAATATCCACATCTTCCATATACGCGAAAAAAGCTTCATCAAAGTAGCCGATTTCTTCAAATATCGATTTTCTATATAGAGCAGCACCTGCACACGATGAAAAAACTCGCTTTGTTTTATTGCGAGTTTTTGATGACTTATTATAACCTCTTTTGTGAGCCCAGCCTAATATACTGTATTCGTCGCCAGCTGTGTCTATTAAATGACGATCGTGGTACTGGATCATTTTTGAGGCAACGGAAAAAATTGTAGGATCACAATCAAGGACTTTTACCATTTCCTCAAAGTTTTCAACATTGAAGTCTGTGTCATTATTCAAAAGTAAGACATACTCACATGAAGCAGCTTTAATACCTTGGTTAACTGCATAGGAGAAACCATAATTTCTACTATTCAATATTAAGCAAATATCATTCTCATACCTTTTTAGCCAAACTACACTTCCATCTGTAGATGCATTATCAATAACTATGATTTTTTGACCTGATCTCAATAATTTGGGTAATATATCTACTAAATAGTGCTTTCCATTATAATTAGGTATAACTATTGAGTACTCTGATTTCATATAACATCGCCTCTTAATTTGCTTTATACTTCTGATTTTCACTCATGCAGAAGCTCTTTTCCCTTTTCGTTGATCGTTTTGCATAGTTGAATTTTAGGATCAGAGCATTCCTATTTCTAATTTTATAACAGTCATGCTTTGATATCTAAAGTTTTTTGAAGAACGCAGAGTCGATTGAGAATAGTAACGGTAATGCTGATTTTATCCTGAAATAATCACGACATTCCTCCTATCATCTTCATCATTCTAATTTTCTCTTTTGATGAAGTTACCTTTAATGGTAAATTTGTATAGATTTCGCCGTCGATATCAGCCCTTATCAATTCCTTAGACTCAATTATCAGCTCATATATCGAGTATGTCTTCACTTTTGGATGCTTTATTCCTCTCCCCCAAAAAAGTTGACTTATTATATGAATACAGTCTCTTACGTCCATTTGCTCAAAATATGTTAACTTTAAGCTCGGATCTATTTCTGTAGTATCACTATTTATTCGAAAGCCACCTACTCTACTTGAATTTTGCACTAAAAAAAGTGCTACTTTCGTGTTAATACATTCCCCATTTATTATAAACTGACTTTCTGAGTTTATATTATCTAATGAAATCATTTCATACGCTCCCCAGAAATAATATGCTAAACGCCCTAGTACTCGCTTAACATTTTGTGGTACATTATGTGGAACTTCAGATACACAACCTCCGGCTACAACATTTACAAATACTCTGTTATTCACCATACCAACATCTGTATCACAAAACTGAGCCTTATCAATTGCTTTCAATGTTTTGGAGACACTTTTTGTATAACCATAGTGCTTTGCAAAGTCATTACACGAACCAAGTGGAAATATGAGCAACGCAGGTCTATTCTCATCAATTTCTAGAAGCCCTTTAATCACTTTATTGACAGTTCCATCTCCACCGCATGCAATTATGAGATCATAATGATCTCCAGATCCTCTTACTACATCAACAATATTATCCGATTTCTTAATAGATATGTAATCTACATTAAATTTTTCTTTTAATCTCATTAACAATAGGTTAACACGAATATGTTCATGCAAAATGCCAGATCTTGGATTATGTATCATAAATATTTTCACTTAATTTCTCCTCAATCATAGAACTTTTAAGATCAGCATAAACACACACTACTCAAACTTATAATCATGTCATTTGAGTATTGTGGATTTATATTTACACAAGCTATTTAACTAAGGAGCTAAGAAATCAGTATAAACTCCGTGTACACCTAAATGTTTCAGTTGCATTTCATCTTCCACCCCATTTATAGTGTGAACGAATACCGGTATATTATATCTACTCAAATCATTTACTAAGTTCTCTGAAACACGGTTCTTAGAAACAGTAACAGCTGTAATGTTTGCATTCCTTGAGAACTCTACAACTTCACGATCATTATCTGGACTCATATATAACGTATATATATAATCATCAAATTGATAAATGTCATTTATCGTATAATACATTTCTTGATTATATACTTGTGGAATAATTCGCTTCAACACATCTGTCTCTATCTGATTTGCAATTTCAACAATTTGATTAAATGCTTTCTGAACCTCTTCAACTTCAGTTCCTTTGGTATCCGTTACTAAATAAATATCTTCATATTCAACTAAGAGCTCTACGAGTTCTGAAAATGATAAACTATCATACTCATTATGGATTTTAAGATCTGAGTGTTGGTTTAGACTAATAGGTACTTCAATAAGTTTATCTGCATCTTCCCAACCTTTTGGTCGTGCCTGTTGAAGTTGATCATATAAAAGAAGCCTCCAGTCATGCCGAGCAACCAAAATACCATCTGTTGTCCATGAGAAATCTGCTTCAAATACTCGATGCCCTAATGAATAGTTTTCTAACAAAGCTTCCTTGGAGTTAGTATAGGTATTCCCATCAATGCCACCTAGCGCATGAGCTACCTGTTCATATTTTAACCACTCCACAGTATGATCTAAGTTTATTTCACTCAACATATCATACTCAATAATAAAATCGGAGTTCCACAAATGTTCTCTAACTTTATTGATCTGAGAATCAATATTCGAAATGTCAATTTCAGAATTTTCACCCAAACTGAATGCTTTATTATATGAAGAATGGTAGTACACATCATTAGTTATAAACGAACCGTTCCTAAACACTGCCATTCCTTCAATTTCATTCAACAAATCCTGACCAAGTGAAACGCTTTGCTCAAGCCCTAATAAGTTCGAAATAGTAGGCTTAACATCTACAAGTCCACCAGCTATCGAGTATTTTCCATTGTATTCCTCTTTAGATGAATGAATAATTAATGGAACTCGTTGCTCTTTTCTCCATTCAGTTTGAGTTAATTCTTTATTAGCAATATATTGCTCAAATTCTTTCTTATGGGCATAATCAATTGCATGGTGATCACCATAGATTACTAGCAAGGTATTATCGTACAGCCCTTCATTCTTCAACTCCTCAATCAAAGTTCCAATTTGTCTATCTGCATAATTTATTGACTCTAAATAATCACCAATAAACATACCTTCCATGCTCCCGAGATTCAACGTCTTTGTGTACCCTTTAGCGTTAAACGGATGATGGCTTGACAACGAAATTAAGTGTGCAAAAAATGGTGCTTCTTGATTTTTAATGAACTGTACCGACTGCGTATAAAAATGTTCATCTGATAATCCTAGACCAATTACTTGATCAACTTCATAATCCTTTTCAGAATAGAAGTAATCCTTAGGAATTCCATTTTTATACATGGCATCTCGATTCCAAAACCTTTGCTTATTGGCATGCATAACCGTTGTTGAATAATTCTGAGCTTTCAATTCCTTTGACATAGATGGTAGCTCATTTAAGTAATTCTCAACAAATACAGAGCCATCCTTGATTGGCAACAATGATGTATCCACCATAAATTCTGCGTCAGATGTATTTCCGCCAGCTACTTGACTGTATACATTCGGGAAATAAGCACTATCGTTAATTAGCTTGTTAAGATTAGGAGTAATTTCTTGTCCATCAATACTCAACCCAATTACAAAAGACTGTAACGCTTCTATTTGAACATATAAAACGTTATCGCCTTTATTCAAACCTTTGTATTCATTTATCGCAGGATACTTCCTAGAGCGATTTTTCCAAAACTCTTGGGCTTTCTTGAATTCAACATCAGAATAACTATCTGATTTTTTTCCTAATATAACTCTATATGCATCAATCAAGTGATAATTCACAGAACCCACCCTAGATGTAAAGTGAACTCTATCATATACTGATTTAAAGGCTCCTGGTTCCTCATTTTTAAATGCTAGTGTAAAGTTGACGTTTATAATTACACATAAACACATCACTATCAATAAAATTTTTCGTCTAAATTTTATGTCAAAAGTTCTCTGGTTATCTCTCTTTTTCATCTTCACAAATGCAAATAGTAACATAACAATCACGTCAATAAAAAGCAAGACATCTTTGCTTCTAAACAACTTAATAATACTTGAATAAACATCAGCTAATTGTCCACTATGCCCTAGCATCTTAACAGTATATACATCAATAAAATATCTGTAATACATTATGTCTGATAAGACTAATATACTCGTGATAAAACTTAGAATTCCTCTTTTAAACCATGGATTCCCATTAAAAGAACTCGCATAAGCAGCCAGGAAAACTGCATACGACATCGAAGTATACACCAATACGCTCCGTATATTATTCGAAAATATTGTCTCTGTAACGGAATCAATTTTCCAATAAAACAATAATGTGAACATAGTTATTTCAGCTAAATAACTAACAAAACTTCTTACCTTTTTATTATCTGATAGTTCTCGGATATATTTTATAGATGGGCCTACCTTTTTGATTAACATACTCCGATTTAACCATGAAGATATTAACACAACTGTGTACATTATTACATAAAAGCAAGTCAACATACCTTCTACAATCACCTTATACAGGTTCTTATAAGGCATTACATCAGAAAAACCTCTCCAAATCACACTAGATATGAAATGTGGGTCATTTCCTACAGAAATAAATTCAATTTCACCAATTTCATTAGCCTTTAACTTCAAATCATTTGTTTTCCTAAAAAGTTCTAGAAATTGGTTAGAAGAAAACTCTACTGATTTATCATTAAAAGATATCATAAAATTCTTTAGAACACCATTCCCACTAATACCACTTATATCAATGCGAATTTTATTAATACTCAGCAAAGGAATATGATATGTTATTCGAGAGTATTCACCCAGTTTTTCTACACGCACAGGATCTAACGAATCCTCCTCATTATATGGATAACCAGAATTTCCATCATCGAAGTACAATTTATTCCCATTCGAAAACTCACTATTTACATCATATGATAACGAAAAAACTCCCTCATCCTCTTCAAAAAAAGTAACATCAATCCCAGTCACTAATATCAGCAGAACTAGTACTACTATAATAAAATTTTTGTCTCTAAATAATTCTCTCATAAACCTCATACCTCAACTCCAAACTAACCAAGTAAGCAAATTCAATTCTAAATAAAATGACGATCACAATCTAATTGAACTTAAAACGATTACATTAGAAACAAGTTTCAATATTTGCTCCAAAAGATTTTGATATGAACTAAAAATATCATTTCTATAACATTTGTGTGAAACTTCAAATTTTCAAAATCAATTAAGTGTTAATATTAACACCTATAACCGTGTTTCTAGCTAAGACATACTTTGAACATAAATAAATCAATACAATTCCCACAAATTACCAGCATTGAAATTAATGTGTCAACTCCGTTTTGATCAATATTATAAATCTAAAAAATTCTAACTTGATCATAATCACAAATCACTTAACCAAGTTACTCTTGAATTAAAATATCTGTCAAAGACTGATAATTAACATTAACCTATTCTATTAAGTGACTTTAATTCAATTTTCAACACAATTATACTTCAGACTTATATCAACCTCGGAATATTCACTTATCAAACTTTGTATATGCTCTTTATTTATTACATTGCGCATATTTACTGTAGTGTTAGAAATTAACAATAATTCAATACAAACAATTATCATAATCAAACTTCTCTTCTTCACTGAGTTCAAAGAGGTGTTAAATATTGCCATATAGGTAAATGTTATAACTAAGATTATACCGAGCTCTCCCATAGCAACATTAGGAACGTTACCAGAAGATGGTATAACTCCAAACCTTATTAACACCAATATCATAAACGCTGATGAAAGAATCCCACTGAGCATATTTACGACTATATTGACGTATCGAATTTTTATCTTATCGAATGAAGTTACAATAGTACTCAATATATAACCATTCATTAGAACAATATTGAATGTCCATCTCATAGTAAAATCACTGAATCCATTAAAGATAAATGAAAAATGTGTAAGAGTTAGTAACGAAAATACCAGTATTAACACGCCTATATAAATTGATTTTTGCTGTTTCTTACTTTGAATAGCAATAATCTGAGGTAGTAGTAAAAGATATAATATCGATGAATAAAGAACTGGCGCCTCATAGTAATCACCATAACCAATATAATTAGAAGTTCCCAGTAAATTTGTTGAAAAAGACCTTGATATAATTGTAAAATACTCAAATGGTGTCCTAATTAGCGGCATATTCTTTATAGTAGCTATTATCTCAACAATCGTGCCACCCGTTCTTGAACTCCCACCAATTGAAATAATACTTGGATATGCAACAACAGAACTCAATAATAAAGCGCATACAATTATGCAAATTACTTTCAAGGCCGAATTGATTGTATCTTTAATCCCGAAATTAAGAACTATTGATCGAAATAATGTATAGAATACTATATAAAACGCAAACTGATATAATAAATGAACATTTATGCAAGCTAAAAAAGCAATGACCAAAAATAATTTAAACTTTTCTCTTCTTCTCAAAAAATCTTCTATTTTTGTTAAACATAGTGGTGTGAACACAAGGAATGAAGCCATATAAAAATGCTGTCCCCACAATACCATCCAGCCACTAAACGCGATACAGTAGCTTCCAAGTGCACTAGCAAATTTATTGCTCGTAACCTTAATCAAGTATTTATATGTTATAAACCACAAGACAAGGATTTTAATAATGTGTACATACGCTATCGACTCATAAAATGGTACAGTCAATACAGCAGATATAATATTGAATGGATCAGCCAATATGTTAATGAATGGATAAGGACTTTGTCCTGTATCAATCTGAAAACTCAAAAACTCCCATGAAAATGACCTTATTTGCTCTACACAAAATGTATAATATTGGAGATAAGAGTCATAAGTCTCAGAATTAACATCTGTATAGAACATTAGCTTGTCACCAAAAATAAAGTCTCTATACAATATTAAGCACATAATTACCGCAACAACAAAGTAACATCTATCTTGGTTTTTCCCTAACCATATTTTGATATCATTCATAATTCACCTATTCTAGTACTGGATCAATATGTTAGCATTAGATTGAAGCACCTCGTGTTCAGTACCAATAAGTAATTTTGCTTGCTCAATGCAATTACGTTCAATACTTGAAATATCCAAATATAAATCAAAACCAGAATTCTCATAAGAGTAACCTGAACCAAAATGTTCTGAAACATCTGGCCGCGAATGTCGACTTACAGCCCTTACGTCAAAAGACTTTCCAGAAACTAGCGCAAAATAGATTTCATTATTATTGTTTAACTGATTCTCAATAAATGCCCAGCCTCGTATGCAGAGTAGATCGTTTTCTACCAATTTCATTGTATCAATATAGTACTTGACCTTTGGACTTGATTTTATTTTGGTAACGTCAATATCAATCGAGCGTGCCTCTCTGAATGCACTTAAGTATTTGGTCTTTATTTCCTCATAATTGAGCGATAATTTATCCATTCTTGACTTATTCACATTTGGACATCCAGGAACACGATATATTGATGTTAACTTGTCGACAAATCTAAAGTCGTTCCTCTGAGTATATCTAAGCCACATGTCCCAATCCTCAAGATAATCAATCGATTCATCAAATCCACCATACTGATCAAACAGGTGCCTATTGAAAAGTACAGCCTGAATTGGGAACATGTTATGATTAATCATTGTCATTCTATTGAATTCCCTGTTGTGCTTAATTTCATAATTCAAGACATCATAAATATAAGGCTCTTTCGATTCTACTATAATTGGTGTCTCATAACTACTGCCGTACACGCCTTTGACATCTGGTGATTTCATTATCTCATTCACCATGACTTCAATGTGATCAGCAAACATTAAATCATCATCATCAAGAAAGTTAAAGTACTCACCTTTCGCCACACTCATTGCATAATTTCCAGCTGCCGATCTACCAATGTTATTTACGGTGCTATAATAGCTAATATTCACATCATAGAACTCAGCTTCCACCATTTCTTTACTGGTTGGTTTACCATCTTCAACAATAACAACTTCAAAATTAGAATACGTCTGATTCCGTAATGAGATCAGAGTTTCACGCAAAACAGTTGGTCTTTTATGTGTCCTTACTATTACTGAAACTAGAGGCTTCATACTCTCTAGACACTTTGGTGAATTCTCGTAAAAAGCTCCTTCTCTTACTATTTCGTAATCAAAACCTAGAAATTTCGGTGTAATTTGCATTTGGTCTCGGTTAAAGCTTTTTCTGAACTTCAATCCTTTGTTAAAACTCTCCAAAAGCATCTTACTGACATAACGTTTTTGATCAGCTACAACTGGTTCAGATAGTAAGAGTCTACTTAGGAGATAGTAACCTTCTGCAATGTCTTTTAGCTTCCCAAACTTATATCTAAGCATTAAGTTATTGCTTAGACTATTGACGAACTGAGTGTGTTTGACTTCATTCTTTTCCGTATAAGAGTGATGAATAATTTCTGCTTTCGGGGTATACTGAATTTTATAACCAACTGCTCTTATTCGCCATGATAAATCAACATCTTCAGCATACATAAATATATTTGAATCAAATCCGTTTACTTCTTCAAAGACGCGCCTTCTGATGACGACAGCAGCACCGCTAAACCACGAAGTTTCTAGCGTTACAGGATCATAGAATTTTGGGTGCTCATATGGAATTTGCCTTAGTTCCCACGCTGCAATAGTAGCATCGCTCTTATCGATTGCTTCATTTAGCATTTCAAACATATCTGGTGTTACTTCTGTATCCACATTTATTATGAAAATAAAATCACTGAATCCACATTTAGCGGCTCTATTGTTCCCTTCGCCATACCCAACGTTTTCTCGACTGTCACATAAAATGTAATTACTAAAACGTTCCTTTTCAGAATATGATTCAATCAGTTTAACAGTATTATCAGTAGAACCATTATCAATAAATATCAGATTTAAGCATTCTGTCGGATACTCAATCTTTTCGAATGAACTAAGGAATGGTAATATCCATTTTTCTGAGTTAAAGGTTACAATCGTTAAATCAAATTTCCGACTCATTTTTATCTCCTGTTGCCTTGCTCCTATCGCTATTATCTCATCATTCAATGCATTGAACTTATCCTCATTATTTTTGATCTCTCTCCCTAGCGATTCAATAATGCCATCTCGTTTATCTATCTCATATTTAAATTGACTTATATCATTTCCAAGATTTACAATCCAATCATCTTTTGCCTTTATGCTTTCTTCCAATTTTGAAATCCAATCATCTTTTGTCTTTATGTTTTCTTCCAATTTTGAAATCCAATCATCTTTTGTCTTTATGCTTTCTTCCAATTTCAGAATCCAACTATTATCCAAATCAATTTGATCTTTAAGCTGACTAAGCCTTGTGATTTCACCTTTTAAAGACAAATTATCGCTTTGAGTTCTCGAAGTAACTTCATTTAATGCATTTACATCATGTTCAATTTTTGCTAACCAATGGTCTTTGCCTCTTATTACTGCTTCTAACTTTCCTATAAAGGTCTTAGCTCTTTTGAGTTCGCTCCTTAGTTTACTTAGCGATTCCAACTTAACATTTGACAAAGTATATTGAGATTCTAGTAATCCAATAACGTCTCTGAAATCATCCAATCGTGAACCATAACATATTTCAATCTCAATCCTATTACAGTTTTTCACCGGAGAGTTCAATATCAACTTCGGATCAGCTGAGTATGATACGAAATGTGAATTATCCCGAGTTAATCCATCCGTTCTATAAATCAACTCATTGACAGGGTACTCTACTCCATTAATTTTTAGTGATTCGATTGAAAACTCACATCTAAATGTAGTCGGATCAATGCGGATAAAATCTACTTCATTATTACTCTCAAATTCAAACTCATATTTACTTCTATCCTGATCTATTTTATCTCTAAGAGAATTTGTAACACTAAAGTTCTCGTTATTGCCCTTGACAAATACTTCAATAAAATCACCAACTTCAAGTTCAGTCAATTGAAACTCGCAATATGACCCTGTAAATTGTGTTTTGAAAACAAACTGATATGCTTCAGAAAACTTTCTTTTCTTCAAGTATTCTTTAACACTCTGTGGAACATCAGTATAGTCATTCTCAAATTCAGTCTTGTAAGGAGGTACGTTTATTGAATAAGCTTTCTCTATTGTCAAACCGGAAAGCTCTATGTAGTTGATAATTTTCGAATATGTTAGAAAGTGCTTATGTGTATTATCTAAAATACCATTGTTCCGAGCACTAATTCTATCATTTAAAAGATCAAGTATAATAGAGTTGTTTCCATAATTCGGAACCGAGATGACGATGTACCCCACTTTGGTAAGTAGACGTTGAGCATATTCAAGGATTTCAACTGGAATGTCGATATGCTCCAGAACATCGGCAAATATAATATAGTCAAACTCATGCTCTGAGTAATCATTATACCAACTTTCTATATCGTTGATGTCTGTCACTTTCATCTCCGTTGAGTACTTAGAAGCAATACAAGCCATTTCTGGATCAATTTCAACACAATAGACTTGACATTGTTTTTGCTCAACTAAATAACGAGTCATATATCCTGATGCAGGTCCAAACTCAAGTACTTTTGATTTGTCATCAATCATATTTAAGATAACTGAATGAGTATCTACATTTTCGAATTTAAGCCTATTTTCATATTTCACTTTTTTAGCACCTTCCAATAATGGTTTAAAGCAAACATCCCCTCTGCGAGATATTCGTTTTCTATTACTTTAAATGAATATTGCTTAGCGTTGTAATCCAGAATCTTGATCGCAGAACTTTCCATAAATCCGATATCCAGAAAATATGTCCCTGATAACAAATTGCACTTAGGATATCTAATCATCAGGCTATATTTCCCTGATTCATTAGGCAATTCATACTCATCCAACTTCGTGTTCAATCCACAAACATAATTATGTTCATTATCAAATATTGCAGTTCCACCAACAATCCCAACAAATGGTGAGTTTAACTTATAATCAATAATAATCGAGAAGTCCTCGCCAGAGACTACTGTTCCACTGTCACCACCATTATGATCAATAATTCGAACCTTCGTGATACTCAAGACATCATTAAAATTTGTGTCAATCTGGTTGGATGTTATATCAGTATGTGTCGGAGCTGTTAATGCCTGCTTCTTGATGCTACTCCTATTGTCCAAGTTTTCAAGCTTCATGAAATCCTCATATGCTTGTGTTACTTGATATGTATCTCCATCAGCTTTTACAATTCCATCATTTAACCAAATTGCTCTGCTACAGAAATTTTTTATAGAATATATATCATGTGAGACAAATATTATTGTAACACCTAGTTTTTGAATTTCCTTCATTTTATTCATGCACTTCAGTTGAAACGCCATATCTCCAACTGCTAAAACCTCGTCAACAAGTAATATGTCACTCGTAAAATTTATTGCTACTGAAAACGCGAGCCTAGCAAACATACCACTTGAATAATTCTTAACTGGGTGATATATGAAATCGCCAATATCTGCAAAATTAATTATATCATCAATTTTCTCACTTATGATATCTCTCTTTAATCCTCTAATAGCACCATTAAGATATATGTTCTCAATGCCAGTAAATTCTGGATTAAAGCCTGCACCGAGTTCTAAAATTGCCGAAATACTCCCAGTAACATTTATATCTCCTACGTTTGGTGTTATCAACCCAGTTATCATCTTTAGTAGAGTGGACTTTCCTGATCCATTTTTCCCAATCAATCCTATCGTTTCCCCTTGACTAATTGATATACTTACATTTTTCAAAGCAAAAAAATCCTCATGATACTTATTACCACTAATGCTTAAAGATTCCTTCAATCTATCCACGGGTCTCTTATACATTTTGTATAACTTACTTATATTTTTAATCTTAATAACTGATTCATAACTCATATAACCCTCCTACAGAAGATCTGCAAAGTGAGGTCTTAATCGCCTAAATACTATCGCACCACATACGAATAACAATAGGGCAACGCTCCAAAAATAAAGACCATCCATTATCCTCAATGAATTCCAGAAGTGAATTTTGTATATAAACGTATCTCTATAACCTTGTATAATGTAGTAGAAGGGATTCAACTTGAAAACCCACTGCAAGTCGCTCTCGATCATCGAGAAATTCCACACAATCGGCGCAAACCAAAATCCAAACTGCAAAAATACAGAAACTATTTCTCTAACATCTTTTACAAACACACTGAGTGATGATGTAATCCATGTCATGCCCGTCACAAGCACAATCATACAAAACAAATAATAGAAGAACTGCAAACAGAATAAATCAACTTGATAATTATACATCAGCATCACAATGATTATAAACATAATAAATACAATATGGACTATCAACGCTGAAATCACTTTCACCAGTGGCAACATGCTCACTCTGAAAACAACTTTTTTAATTAAATAACTGTATTCAAATAGACAATTCGTACCACTGTTAATAGCTTCACTATAGAATGTCCATGGTATCAATCCACACATAATCCATATCAAAAAAGGTGCATCTTCAACCGGTGGATTACGAAAGCCAATATCAAATATAAAATAAAACATTAATATTTGAATAATCGGTTGTGCAAATCCCCATATTACGCCTAGATATGAGTTCGTATACCTAACCTTAAAATCATTTACACCTAGATCCCAAATCGTTTTTCTTTGAACATAAATCTCCTTAAAAAACCATAAAAGTTCCTTGACTTTACTCACCATTCAACTCTCCATACATTTTCTGATAGTATTTTGAATAGTCACCGCTTATAACTTCATTCATCCAATCTTGATTTTCCAAATACCATTCTATAGTCTGTTCAATACCAATACCAAAGGTGTATTTAGGCGACCAGCCTAACTCAGTAGTAATCTTTGAATTATCAATCGCATACCGACGGTCGTGACCTAGACGGTCTTCTACATATGTGATCAACTCATCTGTTTTATTTAGATTGCTAATAATACGCTTCACAATTTCAATATTAGCTTTTTCATTATTACCACCAACATTATAAACTTCACCAGGCTTTCCTTTATGAAGAACTGAATCAATCGCTTCACAATGATCTTCTACATGTAGCCAGTCACGAATTTGCATTCCATCTCCATATACAGGTAGTGGCTTATCGTTCATACAGTTATTAATCATAAGCGGAATTAACTTTTCAGGGAACTGGTACGGCCCGTAGTTATTTGAACATCTGGTAATATTCACAGGCAGTTTAAAAGTTTCACTATAAGCCCTCACAATCATATCTGCACTCGCTTTAGAAGCTGAATAAGGGCTATTTGGGGCTAACGATGTAGTTTCAGTAAACATTCCTGTTTTCCCCAGTGAACCATAGACTTCATCAGTAGACACTTGTAAATACTTCACACCAGATCTATATATAGGATATCCGAACTCATCTTTACCAGTCATCCAATTTTTCTTAGCCGCATCAAGAAGTACCTGCGTCCCAAGTACATTTGTTTTAATAAATATTTCAGGTTCTTCTATGCTTCGATCCACATGAGATTCAGCAGCAAAATTAATCACATAGTCAAAGTTTTCCTCATTAAATAGATTGTTTATAAGATCTACATCGTCAATACTCCCTTTAACAAATCTATATTTATCACTCTCTTTAATTTCCTCAATATTTCTAAGATTTCCCGCATATGTCAACACATCAAGATTCACAACACGGTAATCATGTTTCTGATTATATAACTTCACGAAATTGGAACCGATAAACCCGGCTCCTCCTGTTATCAATACAGTTTTCATTACAAATCTCCTTAATATTCAAACGGTAAGTTAAGTTCTTTTAAATTTTTTTGAAGTTTGTCTTTATCTGATAAATTGAATTCCACTCCATCAAGCTCAGGCCATTCTACATTAATATCAATATCATTCCAAATCACGCCACCATCAAACTCTGGTGCGTAATAATCAGTACACTTATAATTGAATGTAGCAAACTCGGACATTACCAAAAATCCATGTGCGAAACCTTCGGGAACATAAAATTGCCTTTTATTATCGGCCGTAAGATATACACCTTCCCAATTGCCATATGTTGGTGATCCTTTCCTAAGATCAACCGCAACATCAAACACTTCACCTTCGGTACATCTCACTAATTTACCTTGTGTGTATTTCGTCTGAAAATGTAATCCACGCAAAACACCTTTTTTCGAACGTGATTCGTTATCTTGAACAAACTTCATTTTTAGGCCAGCTTCATGAAAATCAATTTCATTATAACTCTCCATGAAATACCCTCGATCATCCCCGAATTTAGTCGGCTCTATTATATATAAATCAGGAATTTTAGTTTCGATAAACTTAAACTTCCCCATAATTACACCTCTTCAGCAACTTGAGCTAAATACTGACCATATTCAATTTTCATCATCGGTTCAGCTAATTTCAAAAGATCATCTTTAGTTATAAACCCTTTTCTAAATGCAATTTCTTCAATACAAGATATATACTGACCTTGTCTCGTTTGAACTGCTTCAACATAGTTCGAAGCTTCAAGCAGACCTCTATGTGTACCTGTATCAAGCCATGCCATACCACGACCTAACAACTCCACTTTCAATTTGCCTCTTCTAAGGTACTCGTTATTTACTGCAGTTATCTCAAGTTCACCACGTGCTGAAGGTTTTACATTTTTAGCAATCCCAACAACATCGTTGTCATAGAAATATAGACCAGGAACTGCGTAACTCGACTTTGGTTCTGTTGGTTTTTCCTCTATTGAAAGAACATTACCTTCCTCATCAAAATCAACTACACCAAACGAACTCGGGTTGCTCACATGGTAGCCAAACATTGTAGCTTCATCTCTTTCAGATGCAGCTTTAAGGCGTCCAGAAAAACCATAACCATAGAATATATTATCTCCAAGGACAAGGGCCACTTTATCATCACCAATAAACTCTTCACCTATAATAAAGGCTTCAGCAAGTCCATTTGGTGCATGTTGCACTGCATACTCTATTTTCATACCAAGCTGTGAACCATCACCCAAAAGTTCTTCAAAACCACCTATATCTCGCGCAGTTGATATAATAAGTACTTCTTTAATTTCTGATAACATTAATACGGATAATGGGTAATAAATCATCGGCTTATCATAAATTGGCAATATTTGTTTTGAAACTGATTTCGTTGCTGGATATAGTCTCGTTCCTGAACCGCCAGCTAAAATTATACCTTTCATTTTATATCCCCTTTTTTAATTGATTCTCTTTATCCAAATACGCCTTTAGAGAGTCTTCCCAATGAGGCACTATATAGTCAAACTCTTGTTTATACATAAATTTATTCATCACTGAGTATGTAGGACGTTCTGCTGGTGCTCCAAACTCCGCACCAGAAATCTTGTTCACTTTAATATCTCGACCTGATAATTCAAAGATCTTCTTTGCAAATTCATTCCACGAACACTGTCCTTCATTGGAATAATGATACGTTCCATATTTCTCAGTTGGGATAACAATCATAATGCCTTCAATCAAGTCATCCACATATGTTGGTGATCCAATTTGATCATAAACAACAGACAATTCACTTCTGGTTTCAGACAGTTTAAGCATTGTTTTTACGAAGTTTCCTCCTTGGTGACCATAGAGCCATGAAGTTCTAATTATAAAATATTTTCTAGAAAAGGTTTTGACAAACTCTTCACCAGCCAATTTTGACTTCCCATATACTGATAAAGGATTCACTTTATCAAATTCTAAATATGGAGTATTTTTTTCTCCATCAAATACAAAATCCGTTGAAATTTGTACAAGTTTAGCATTTACTCTCTCTGAAGCAATAGCAATATTTCGTGCACCAATTGCATTAACCGCATAAGCTAGTTCAAATTCATCTTCACATTTGTCAACCTGTGTATATGCAGCACAGTTAATGACTACACTCGGCTTATACTTCAAAATTGTCTCTATTACACAGTCCAAGGATGTGATATCCACATCCTCTCTGTCTATACCATTATATTCAATTTTCTCACTATCTAGTTTTAAACATAGCTCAGTTCCTAGTTGACCTTTAGACCCAATTACTAAAATATTCATTATACGCTCCATTTTTCATAATTTAAGCATCATACTTCACGATATTCTATAATGGTAATCTACCACCTCATAGTATATCAAATTTCACATCTAAATACATTAGTCCATTGTATCAATTTCATGACAATTCTCAATAGAAACACAGACCATTGCTAAACCAAAGAAGAGAAGCCACCCTGTGTTGATGGATATGTCATAAAACATAAAGGTGAGTAATATTGATATGGTAGAAACTGCTGCTAATTGTTTATATGATTTTTTTATTATACTGCCTAACCAAAGAAGTACTAATACTAATCCCACTAAACCGTATTCAACTGCCCAACCAATATATTGATTATGTGGTTTATCCACAACTTGGTCCGGGTTATCTCTATAATACACCTGCTTCTTAATATAGTCGGTTTGAGGGAACATATAAACAAAAGAATCTGGACCTGAACCCATCAAAAGATTATCAGAAATCAGTGGAATACTTCGTGACCAAATGTAACCTCTATTTGAACCTATCATTTGATATTTATCAAAACCAAGTTGTTCAACATCTCCGAGTTCGACAAGTTCACCGTATCCATTTAGATATTTAAAGCCATCTTCCATCATAACAAATATAAATGATAAATTAGCATTTACCTGCTTAATTTCAAGATAAAGCCTTCCTTGTTCTAGCTGCCCATAACCAAATGACAGACCTTTTAACGCGTCATTTTCGAATGAGTTATAACCATTTTCGCCTAACACTATGTTGGTATTGGTTTGGTCAGCATATTTCACTGTACCCACTGTTAATTCTTCTGTAAGAGGGTATTCAAAAACGAGAATTTCGTTATCATACATTAATTCTAATTTATTACTGTTTATTGAAATATCCTGAATACCTTGAACAGCATCTTTTGAAACTGCTAAATTCAACAAACGTTCTGTTAGTGAATGGTCCATCACAACTTCACTTACCCCTGCAAGTAATATTACCACTACTATTCCAACTAAGATTTGTCTACTATATGCTTTAACACGCTTTAGATTAAGCACTGCATATATTGTCGCTGCCAAAACCGTTGCAACCAAACCTGCTCTAGAATACGAACCATATAATGCGATCAATAACAATACAGCAAGTAAAATCCAAAGCGTCTTCCAAAATCCGTTCTCTGACTTATAACCTACAAGGGATATTGGGAGCATACCGGCAACGTATACACCAATATTATTAGGATTATAAAGCGTCATATAAACTCTGTTTGCCTCAAAAACAAACTTTACATCATCAAGGTTCACCATACTTCTATATTGTAATGGAATCATCAGTTGTTTGAAGAAATCTAGCTTAAAAACGTCTATACCCATAAATTGAGTAAGACCAATAAGTCCCATTAATAGTCCGGAAATCAGTAGAATGCGTAATGCAATTATTTTATCTTTTTCAGAGTCAATAACAGATTTTGTATAGAGATAAAGCACACCGTATGACAACCATGTTAATACACCATGCCATCTATCAGCATATCCCAATAACGCAGTACTCTTATAACTTGTTATAAGTGACGAAATAACAACAGTGACTAAAAACAACATCAGAAAAATATCATAACGTGCATATTTAAGTTCAAACTTCTTCATTACCCAGCCTATAATCATAAATAGAATTGCTACCAGAGCTGACATCCACAAAAATTCCGCTTTATGATAATTAAAAATGTCACTGTATACAAATGGATCTGGCAACCAAACAAAATCTAGACCTTTTACTTCTACAATTTTCAATCTGACTATGAGAGGCAAAATACCTGCAAACATTATTATAGGTATCAATTTAATGAAGTCCCATTTCAATATTTTTTTTCTTTGATCATTGCTCTTTTTTCTTCTATTTTTATTTTTGCCTTCGTTATTTTTTTTCATTATTATCTCCAAATTTTAGAATTAGACACCTAAAATTAGTATATATCACTAACGCTATGATCTCAAGGTTATTCCTACTCGTGTCAGTATTTTCAGACACTATTTCACAAAATTTGGTATGGCAAAATTAAGGTCAACCATTTTAGAAATAATTATACTAACTTAAATTAAAGGGACCTAAATAAAACAGGGTACGACCTTATTTATAAAAGATCGTACCCCTCAATTTACATTTATTAGATTGTATTGATCGTAATACGCTAGTGATAATTCTCATCTAGTCAATTACAAGTGTCACCGTATCGCTTTTCAGATTATCTACTGTTGTAATTTCAAGTAAAACCTTTCCTTGGTTCACAATTTCTAAGTCATTTTCATTGATCTCCACAATAGAATACATATTACCCGATCGATCCTTAAAACCACCAACTAGTGGTGAATAAACTCCAGATTGATACTCTAACATTTCTTCAACCTGGTTTAATCGAGCTTTATGTCTGTTCACCTCTACCGTAAGGCCTCCAATACCACTTTCCTCCAGTGCGTTAATCAGTTTCATTTCATATTTTTTTTCACTTTCTAGATATGTCGAAAGTATAAAACTATTTATAAGACGATAATTCAGATCTTTAATAAAAGGTTCCGTATAATCCCCTGCAAGAACATATTCAATTTCTGGTTTATAAACATCTCCTACTTGTAAATTAACAGGGCTTTTAACGTTAATCCGAGCAACCATAGGTCTAATTTGCAATTCAACGACATCTGTTCGTTCAGTATCATTGCTTGTTACGGTTACTTCAATTTCGCCTTCTTTAAGAGCAACAAGTTGATCACCTTCAAAGTAAGCAATATTGTCGTTTGAACTTTCCCAAGTAGCACCTTTTTGGATTATTTCGCTTACTTCATGGCCCCTCACAGGCTGTAAAATATAATCAAGCGCCCATCTTTGTCCTATAAACACCGTTGGCACTCCATCTCTTTTGGGTGGTAAACTATTTACATCAATCTCAATTCTGTTTAAATATGTCCTTGACCTAAACGACCAGGTCAATTGATTTCCAGCTCCATCCTTTAGAGATAGCTCGTTTTTCCCAACAATGTTAGGAATCACATACACACCATCATCTTCGAGAGTAACCTGACTACTTGACCCCTCTGAAATAAACACTTTCAGTTCTTTATAATCGATCAGTTTATCTGTATGAATGACAACTGGGACTTTTTCTCCTACAACAAGAAGATATGGCATGTCTCCAATAGACGCACCTTCTAATGATGTACTCTTCACATTTTTATTAGGAACACTAATTTCAACTTGCACTGAGCAAACATCATGATAGTTGCCATCTTTAGTTGTACCTGTAATTCTTGTACTGCCACTTCCAATTGCTGTAACAAGTCCAGATGTATTAACGGTAGCTACATTAACATTACTCGATTTCCAAATTATCGTATTATCGATAACGCTCAAATTCTCATATCTTTGCAAAATTTCATAATTTAGATTATAGGTTGGCTTGTTTTCAGAAAGCACTACTTTCGTTTCGCTAATTACAAAACCTTTAGCACGTGAAATGACACGTACACGAATCGATTTTTTTTCCCCACTTAATGGATCATAGGCAAAAACATTGGTCGCTCCAACACTTTCTCCTTTTACCAATCCTTTTTCAACAGAAACAATACTTCCATTTATTGAGTTCCATATTGCATTATCAACTAAATCATCCGAAGGTTTCCTGTACAAGTTTAACTGTCTAGACTCTCCAACTGAGAGTGTAATTTCATTTGTGGTCTCTAAAAAAGATACACCTTCATAGTCGGATTTTATAATGACATTAACAGAATCTTTGTAATTGCCATCTTTTGTATAGCCTGTAATTTTAACAGCACCCGTATTATGGGCTATGACATTTCCATAAACATCTACAGAAGCTGTGGATTTATCATTGCTTATCCATCGAACGGCTTCTATAAAATCCACCTTTGCTTGTGCACTAGTTTTAATGTCGTAATCAAGCGACATAGTATCTCCAAGATTCATTGTTATATCCGCTTGTTTAATATCAAGACCATTAACAAGTCCTTTAACAGTAATGATGTAGTTTACTGATTCAGTAAGGTCCTCATTATGCGCTGTTACAAGTACCGTTCCAGGTTTAATCCCTCTAAAACTATGACTTCCATCATACTCTAAAACAGAATCATTCGATGACTTCCAAGTAGTCATTGCGTCACTTTCGTTTAACGAAGTTACATCGACGACTTCCCCTACATACACTGTCAAAATACTGACTTCACTTGCAAATGATATGTTGCTGTAATTTAAATTCCCACCTGTTAATGATACTGTCATTAGAATCATAAATACTGATAAAAGTAACACTCTAATTAAAACTTTGCTTTTCATATGCCACACTCCCCTTATGCGTGTCCTTCAAACTAGTCTAATTTTTAATGCTTTCACTTATATTTTCGTATCTATACTGACCTGAATAATCATAAACTTTCTCTAATGTGACACGCAAATCGCCATCACCATAAGACGCTTCTAACTCAAGCAAAACTTCTCTATCATTCACAACACTTACTGCAACTGGATAAAAGAACTTTTTTAATGCACCATTCCTGTATTCAAACTCATAATTGCTCAAGTTTTCAACATCATTTTGTCGTACTATATCAGTAAACTTAATCAAAACTGTATTTTCGGATAGATACTCAGCTGACTCTATATCAATTTTTCGTCTTACATCATCCGTACCGTCAAATTCCAATACTTCATCACTGACTTCTCTACCTAAATAATCTTCAACATTTCTTTTAATTTGAAGGGTGTAGTCCTCATCCTCATCTAGAAGCTCAGACTTACTCAAGTAAAGTAGAAGCTTCTCAGCTTCTGAAGAATTCCAATAAATTTCGTCAACTTCAACATCATTGCTGATTTTTATATATCCATTGGTTGATTTTTCCGCCATTGGCATTGAGAATACAAGCTCAATTAAACCTCTATCAAGCACATTGATTTCATTTATTTCAGGAATTGTTTCATCAATTGAACTTTCGAAAAAACTTTCCTCATAAGATGCAATTCTCTTTTCCTTATATGTATCGAGTACGTCATCAATCTCTATTTTGTACTCCCTATCCTCAATAATTTTATTGAATTTCACCATAACAGAATTCAAGATAATTTCATCATTACTTTGATATAATTTAACATCAAGTGCGTTAAAATCAATGTTACGTTCTAGATCAGTAATCCTATAGTTGCCTTTTTCAAGCGCACTGATAACATCTACATTCCGACTAAACTCAACCAGTATATAGTTCTCGTCTACCACATCTACGTCATCAACTTCAAATGGACTTAAACTATTACTTTTCCCTTTGAACGCATACGTATCACCATTGCCTAAGTTTAAATAACGACCATATTGATCTTTTAAATCGCCTCTTACAAATAGCTTATAATCAAAATTTTCACTCATTGTAAAGTTGTTAAATTTGATCAAAACACCATTTGAGCTACCTTCTATTCGGGCTATAGACATATTTTTGTAACTTCCGTCTACAAAACCTTGACTCTGAACCTCATATTTGAACATAAGCGGTGATAAGATTTCGTCTGACACCTCTTGAGTGAAAAACACTTCCACCAGTTGATCGGCCACCGGCTCAATATAAGAAATCAAGAAACCATCGGATTCAATCACTTTGTTGACCATACCAACAAAACTCTTTTCAAGTTGTTTTACTTTGTTTTTATCTAAATCAACAACATCTTCAATTAGAATAGAATAATGGTTGTCATCATATAGTTCTTCCTCTACTTTAATTTCAAGCACATCGCTTTTATGTACTACATCAACAATGGTTGCATTCTCTGTACCAATTTTTACCTCTATATCTGTATCATACAGTTCCTCAACAACTTCGTTTAACTTAACTTTTATGGTAGATTCATTCGTTAATTGTACTGATTCGATTTCTGTAAGTAGCTTATCCATAACAATAAGGTTAAACTTGTTCGCTACATATTTGTTCGTAACTTTTTCATCAATCAGTCTTTCAACGACTGTCCTGTTCTCTTTGTTAATGTTTTGCATAAGCGCCAAATACATAACTCTGACAACATCACCTCTAATATATGAAGTGTTATCGTTTACTCTCACAGCATCCTGAATATTATCACTTAAGCCTACTGAATATGCTTTACTTATAACGGTGTCCCAGTTGAAATCTACATCTGCTTCATAACCCATTGACTGTAGAACCATAGTAAGGAATGCTTTTTCACTCACATAAGCTTCTGGTCTATATGTTCCATCATTAAAACCAGAAACAATACCCTGATCATGGCAATATCCTACGAAGGGAGCGTACCAAGCTTCATCATCCACGTCTGCAAAAAGAGTATTTGAATATTCGTTCTTGTTGCTCATAACGTAACTTTCTTTCCCAATCAGCTTTACTATAAATGTAGCCGCTTCACTTCTCTTCAATTGCCCGCCTAGATTATAGCCATCACCATCACCTTTTACAAGATTGAGAGTACTAAGAACCTCAGCTTCCTTAGAAGCATCCGCAAAGCTTAGTGCACTTGCCATTAAAGACAGTAACAATAGTAGAAATATACTTATTATACGTTTCATTTAATCCCTCCATATACTGGTATGTCTCTTCAATTATAGCATATGCTTTCTAAACACAAAAAGAGAACAGCGTTATACTGTCCTCTTGTAATGTTTTTTTAATATATGTGTTTAATTGACGGTTTGAATAGTCGTATTTTCCTCAATAAAATTGAAAAGGGATTCTACTTTAAGATAATTTTGTAATTTGGCATCATTAATATTATAGTATGATGCCTCAAAAGCCTTTCGACTTTCCGTTAGATCAATTAAACTTATTAATCCATTATCAAATTTCAACTCATTGATATTATATGTTCTCTTTGCTAAATCGTATTCCATATTCTTGATTTCTATGTTTTTTAATGATATTACTGCATCGTTGTACTTCGTATAAAGGTTATACTTTAAGTTACGCTGTTCATCAGTAATTTTATGTTCCAGTTCAGTAACAGCATCTTCAAGCAAATTAATTTCAATCGCCTTCTCACCAAAACCTTTAAACCTCTGTTTTAGAAATGCTTCCATTTCCTTACTTGATTTTTGAAGTTCCAGTTGCCTAATCGCATATGCGTTCTCTTGGATCAATGCATTTGTAACTTCTAAATTGATATTCTCGATATTTTGAGCAAGCATATCTGTTTTCACAAGCGAAATCTTGGTTTCTGGATCCATATCTAAGTATACGTTAATCTCGCGTACTTTTGAATTCATTAGATTGGTCGCATTCATATAATCCAAGAATGCAGATTGATATGTCTTCTCAAATTCATCAAATTGTAGCTGTGTAATCTGGCCTAGATTTAACTCGGAAGATTTCGATTTTCTCTTGTCTGTCATGAACTCATAATACTTTTGTTTACTAGTCAAATCTTCTTGTAAATTAAAATAGGTGTAATACAAATTATGCACTTGTTGATCAATTTCGTTTTTCTTGGTCATTATTTCATACTGCTTATCTAAATACTCCAGTTCAGCCTCAATTGGAGTTTGTTTAATGCTAACATTATTTTCATAAGTTAATACATCGTCAATATCTCGATCTGATTCAAGGGCATTTGCAATAGCCATTGCTGTCTTGTAATCATGTTTTTCACGTTCAAACTGAGTCCGTAAAAGGACTAAATCTATTTGGCTTTCATATGCCTTATTAATCATAGTATTCAGCCCCATTGAACTTGTAAGTACTGATTCGACGGTGACAACACTAGAATTCTCTACTAAACTGGTTACAGTGCTAGCATCAGCATATGATGGCATAGATACCGTAGCAATAGAAACTGTAATGATCAAACCTGAAATAAATTGTTTCATTGTCTTATTGTTCATTTTATCCACCTCTAATCTATTGATACTCGATTCCGTAGTCTAATAGCATATCAAATTTTATTTCCGCATTTTTCTCAGCACGTTTTGATTGCTCTAAATTCATTTTCATACTCTGTACATTAAGCTGTGCAGAATGAACGTCAGTGCTTTTTACCAACCCTAAGCTTTGTTGCTCCTTAACTTGTCCTAAACTTTTCACGGCATTGATATATGCCATCTCATTAATTTTCACGCCCTGCTCTTTTTCAACGATATCAGCAATGGCAAATTTCACATTATTTCTAATATTCCATTCCTCTCGTCTTAACAATGAAGTAAATTTTGCAATTTGGTCATTTAATTCCTCATATTCTGCACCAAACTGATACCCTTCATATTTATTATAAAGTTCATAATTTTGTGTATAGTAGTTAAGATCTATACGTAACCCTTTTAACAGCGGGCTATTCTCAATGGCCATATCCGCATATGCATTAGCAGTGCTTCCAGATTCGTCTTTTGCAGTTCCGACAAAAGACATCATACCCAACTGAACGTCTATATCTTTACCTATTGTATTTAGAAATGTCATTTTCAAACTTCTCAATTGAACGCGTAGTTTATCCACCTCTATTTCCAATTTGTTAAGTTCAACTTCATTGGAGTAGACTGTAAACTCTGAAACCAGTCCTTCATTTAACATGACTTGAAGTTCAGTCAGTATTTTTTTTCTTAAATCAATGAGTTCTTCTTGAGTATCAATAGCCACCTCAAGATCAAGAATACCCATATAAATAGTTGTCACACCAAGTGTAACATTGCCTTTTACAAGTTCAATATTATTTAGTGTTTTCTCAAGTTCGTTATTGGCTTGAAGGCCTATTAATTCAACACCTTTAACGTATTGTGCATAAACTTCCTTCTCAGTTAAGATTGGATCGTCTGTTCCAAACATCATCGCGTAATTAATAAACTCTATCTCGTTAGACATGGTCTCAATACTCGACGGACTGGTTGACCTCATAATTTTCTTGCTGAGACTCACAAGCTCATCTGTTAGTTCATTTACATCGAGATCTTTCAAATGATCCCACGTTCCATCCGGGTCTTCCCACATGGAAGCATATGTTTTATATGCGTTATATAGTTCACCAAGACGATTTGCTGATGATTCTGCATTTCTAATACCTTCTTCTATAGCAGGTACATTCGAATGAATCATTCTAATATTTGCATTTGAATTTATACCCGTTTCAATCGCTTTTTCTAAATCTGTATAGAAATATTCACTCGCAAAAACCAAGTTTGAATTCATGCAGAAAAGTGTAACTATTAAACACATTGCCATTCCTTTTTTCAACACACTTCACCTCTCCTCTGTCTTTTCAATTCTACTATAGGATTATGAGAATTCTATGAAAAAAATCTTAAATGTTTCTAAACAATAACTCAAAATTTACATTGTAAACTCAAACTCATCCATATCCTCTTGTTTCATATATCTTTTATAATCACCATATTCCCAAAGGCCTTGCCTTGTTCCACCATCATAGTCAGAGAATGCTCCAACACCATGGTATAATCCAAGATAAAAATAACCTTTATATACATCTTTGTTTGCATACTGCATACGCCCTAATCCAGTTAAAGTTCCATATCTTATTTCACCTTTATAATAAGAACCGTCTTTATAATGGATCTTCCCAGAACCATGAGGATAACCCGAGTCGAATGTTCCTATATAAACACTACCGTCTAATTGAAGAAGCGTCCCGTCGCCATGGGGAATACCATTTTTAAACGCCCCAGAGTATACACGTCCATCAGCGTAATATAGTGTGCCTATCGTGTATTCATCTTTTTTATTTTTGTACCCTACAAAAATATCTTTTTTATCACTTTGTTCTTCTGTAACATTGTTTTCGTCCACTTCTTCATTCAATTCAACAACCCTATATACATTTTTTATATCCGTTTCTACAAAAGTGACACTTAATAAATTTTCTATATCACTGGTAGCAATATACATACGGTTGTTGGACTCAATAGTGTTCACTTGAACTAGTTTTTCATCTTGTTTGACTACAATTTTCTTTTCAGTAGCAGTAACTACATCCGCTGTGGTAGCTGTTTGTGTCAGCAACACCAGGACACCCAATAGTAATGTGCTTTTCTTAAAGTTAATCATATAAGACACCTCCTAGTCTAATACTATACCAGAGTTTCATCAATTCAAACGATACCGACATTTATAACATCATTTCTTAATAAGGAAATTTATTACTAAACATTTTACTGGTTTTCACAACCGCGATACTGGGTTTCTCTACAAATAAAAGAAAGGGCCGATGATTTCTCATCGAGCCCTTTTCTAATTATGATTTAAGATCTAGTTTACAGTAGCACCTTTAGTCATAGAAGTTACAACACCACTTGCAGCATCAGTTACAACAACTAATACAGTATCAGTTGAAACTAAAGCAGCATTCAGAGTAAGAGTACCTTCAACTTGCTTGTCAATGCTGTTAGCATCGTCATAAACAACTTGCTTAGTACCATTAACGTATACAGCTACGATGTAATCTTCATCTTCGTCAAGACCGTCTACTTCAACAGTTGTATCAGTAGCAGCTGGAGCAGATACAAAATCTAGAACTTCTACAATACCTTTGAAAGTATCTTCGAAAGTAGTAGCAGTATCTGCAGGGTTTACAATACCACCAGCAGAGTCAATATCAGAAACTACAACTTTAACAGTGTAATCTTGCTTTTCAGTCAGTGCATACTGATCGTCAGCAAGTGTAAATGTGATTGTATCAAAATCAGAAGAGATTGCAACTGTTGAACCACTATCTGCTTTAGATACCACTGCAATTGCAGCACCATCGAATGTAAATTCAACTAGTTTAGCAGAACCAGACGTTACAGTGTAAGTACCTTCTGGAAGTGCTTCATTATCTTTGATTTTTAGCTTCTTAGAAGTTTCGATCGTAACACCATTAATAGTGTTTTGCTCGTACTTGATTGAAGAACCTAGGAATTCAATTCCGTCATCGATTTCTTCAGCTTTGTTACCAGCAACGTCTTTAGCTTCAGAAACTTGCTTTAGAGTGTAGTACTCGTCACCATCAAGATCTTTAGTAACACGTAGCATAACGATTGTGTCGTCATCTTCGTTAGCGTATACACGCTCTACAGAAAGACCAGAGATTGACTTGTTGTCTTCGTCCTTAACAGTGTAAGTACCAAGAGAACCTTCAGCAATTGTTTCGTCGTAAACAACTTCGATAATTCTTTCATCAATAGCATTTACTTCAACGATTTCTGGCTTAGTATCGTCATCTGCATCCCACTCAACTGTAATAGTTTCGTTGTATACAGCACGATCAACCAGGTCACCAATTGTAGTGTTTAGCTTGAAAGTAACATCTTCTTCGTCATCAAATGGTGATTCAGAAGCATTTAGAAGCTTAAGTGTAACTACAGAACCATCAACATCGTCGATAGTGAATGTTGCAGTTGCAGCTTTGTCATCTTTCTTACCAGAAAGAACAACAGTACCAGCAGAACCAGATAGTTCAGCTAGATCAACATCGTACTCGATTTCTAGAGTAACAACGTCAGTTTGGTTTGTATCTTCGTACTTGAATTCGAAATCACCAGCATCGTAAGATCCATCAGTTTCAAATTCTTCAGAGTTAGCTTCGTAATCAGGAACGTTACCAGCAAGGTCAGTTACGCCTGTGAAAGAAGTAATCTTGTAATCTGTTGAAGTAGTATCAGCTTGTTCTTTAGCTAGTACTGTAAAGATAACAACTTCGTCATCAGAACCAGTAGTAGTCATTGCAAGAGCTGTAGAAGCGTCATCGAAAGTAACTAGAGCGCCAGCAGCGATCATCATTTCTTCAGAGAACTCAACCTTAAGGATACCTTGGTCATCGTTATCTACAGATTCAACTTCAGGTTGCTCAGTATCATTTTCGTCCTTAGGAACGATGAATGAGTACTTAGCGTCATCCATAGCGTACTCAGAGAATGTCTCAACGCCATTGATTGTAAGCTTGTAAGTTTCGTTACCCTTCATTTCGTTGAAAGTCAGAACAACTTTTGTATCATTTGTTGCTTTAGCAGTAAGAGCGCCACCAATTGATTCGTCAACCATGTAGTTAGTTGGGTCTTCCATTGTATCGCTTGTTACAGCTTGGTTAAATTCTACAGTAAGTTGTGTAGAGCTATCAACCGTTACAGTCTTAATTGATGTAGCAGCGTCAGATACGATGTCGCCTGAATCAATTGTTTCAGCGTCTTCGTCATCCATTGCATTACCAAATTCATCAGCTACATTGTTCACGTAGAACTTGTAGTTGTCATTGTCGTCCATTTCTGAAACAGTAAGGTAGATTACGTATTCTTCTTCGTCATCGTCCTTGAATTGAGCGTCTAGAATATCTAGAGCATCTTTTTGTACTGTGTAGTTAGAAAGATCAAGAGCAGAAGCAGGATCTAGTAGGTTGTCTTCAGTGAATTCAACAGCTACTTGAGTAAGAGAAAGAACAGTAATGTCCTTTAGCTTAGGCTCAGTTTCGTCCTTATCGCCACCACGGAAATCATCTTCGTCTTCTTTAGCCATTGCATTCTTAGCAGTAGAACCATCTACCATGTTAAGAACTTTAACAATGTATTTCTTACCATCTTTTTGCTCAGAAGTAGTTAAAGTAACTTTTCTTAGCATATCGTCAGATGTTGCAGCACCTTTGTCTGCAGCTGATGAAGTTGAGTCATACTCTCTGTCATCTGCAACAGCCTTAAGGATATCAAGACCTTCGATTGAGTAGTTAGAAATATCTTCAGCAGTTTCTTCGTCAACACCGTTGTCATCAGAGAAGTAAACGATAACTTCAACGTTGTTTAGACCGTCTTGAACAACTTTTTCAAGCTCAGGAGCTTTTTTGTCAAAACGTGGGTAGAATGTAGTAGTATCTTTGTCCATTTTAACGCCATCAACAGATAGAACGTTTTCAACAGTCATTTTGCCTGATTGAACTTTAGTGAAACCTTCAACAGTAAGCTTTACTGTCATGTGGTCGTCCTTAAGCTCAGCAGCAGTTACAGTACCAATCTTATCGATTGAGAAGTTAGCAATATCAGTTGCAGTTGCGTAGTCAACTTCTTCTTCGAAAGTAACTTCTACAAGATCTGTATCAGTACCTTTGATAGAATCGATTTCTGGCTTGTCAGAATCTTTTTCAAGACCAGTAAAGTTGATTGAAGTTTCGCCTACAGTAATCGTGTAAGCTTCACCAGCAGTTTGTGCAGCAGTTTCTAGAAGAACTCTGTCAGAAGCAACTGCCATAGCAGCTTTAACTTCTAGAGCAGTAGAAGTACCTCTTTTAACAACTACGTAGTCTACAGCTTCAGCAGCAGCAGCTTCTACGTCGTCATCGAAAGTAACTTCAACTACTGTGTTACCAATAGCAGCTACAGCGTCAAGAACTGCAGTTACTTCAGCAACTTCTTCAGCAGGAGCTTCAAGTTTACCAAGCTCAACGCCTAGAGAAACTTCAGAACCCATTTTTGGAAGATTTACTGTAGACCACATAGCGTCGAAACCTTCGCCACGAGTCAGCTCAGCAGCTTCTTCGATTTTGATACCAGCGTCAGCAGCTTGAGCTACAGATGCGTTGTAATCAGCAACTTCGTGTCCTAATGCCTTAAGCATGAACGTTGAAGCCATTTTTGAATCTACAGATACGCCAGCGCCGAATGATCCGTCGCCCATACCAGCAGTCCAACCTTGGTAGAATGCATACCATACATATGGTGCAAACCAGTCATTCTCATTCACGTCTGAGAAATCAGCTGGAATACCAAATGTAGCAGCCTCTTCTTTAACACCATTCATTTCTGCGATAAGTACCATCATTTGCTCACGAGTAAGCTTATCGTCTTCTTTTAGATTGCCATCTGCGTCACCAGCTACGAAGCCTGCAGCTTTAAGCATATCGCCAGCAGATTCTTCAGCAGCGAATGCCATTGGCACACTGCCTAGTACTAGAACTAGTACCAGAACTAGAGAAAGAACTCTCTTCATCTTAGTGATTCCTCCTTGTTATGTAGTAGGTTTTGTGTCGAAGGGAAGATTGTACAATGCAACCGGCCCTCCCTTCAACAAGAGCGGTTGTTGCCCGAACTGATAAGACCCTACGGATACTTACCGATTCTAGACTGATTATACCACTGCGTTGAAACAGGGGTCAATCAGCCAGTAGGCTTTGTAACATAACTGTAAATTAGAAACAAAGCTTGCTTCGGGATTAACACAACATGAAGTATTATACCCTAAAACAAGATATAGTTACATTACAGTAACATTACAATGACATTTTTTTGCGGCCCATATTTCTACAGTCCGCTATACCACTATACCACAGATGTTTGGTAATGTCCCTACTCCGATGTAATTTTGTGGATACTGTGGATAATGGGGATAATATTCACGTCAAAAAACCCGAATTTCACTGGATCTCAGTAAAATTCGGGCGTCATCATTACTCATTCGTCAATTATACTTACCTTACCACTTACACACTCTATCAATTCGTTCTGTAGAGCAAGATCTCTACAGCCTTGTTTAATTGTATGTCCTCTTCAGGATTTACTGGGCTGTCGACCGCTGTAAACAGGGCAAGTCTTGTTTCTTTGTTAAGCGTCCCAGTCTCTGTTATACCCTGTTCTCGCTGGAATTTTGTTAGTTCAGTTTTAGTTCCTTCATTTAAAGAGCCCGAAACCAGCACTTTATATCCTAAATATAGCAGCCTTTCCTGTGCACCATATACATTAAGACCAACGTCGCCTAATGTGTTATCTTCATCTTCAAGCATGGGTGCAAAATCTGCATTTACCTTGTCCCCTACCCTTTGTCTACTTTCTATTAAAACATCAGGTGTTATGCCCACTCCATTTACTTTATTTCCATTGGCTGTGAGATATTCAGCAATTGTTAGCTTAATTCCGCCACCATTGGCAAGGTCGTTTACAGATTGAACAGTACCTTTTCCAAACGAAGTATTTCCTATAATAGTAGCAATACTATTGTCTTGTAAAGCACCTGCAAGAATTTCCGATGCACTTGCAGAGCCTTCATTAATAAGAACGGCTACCGGCATAGACACACTTGGCATTTCTTCAGAACTAAATGTTGCGTCTGCATACGCTCTGTAGTCTACTTGAACAATTGGCGCACCAACTTCTAAGAAAATGTCTGCAATCTCAATAACCTGATCAAGACGCCCCCCTGGATTATTTCTCAAATCAATAATCAACCCTTTAATATCCACTTTACTCTTATTTAAATCACTAATGGCATTTTTCACATCTTGAGCAGAGTGTTCATTAAACGACTTTAGTCTAAGGTTTGCAATGCCATCTTCCCTAATCTCTAACTTTACAGGGTTCACTTCTATAATTTCTCGTATTATATCTACTTCAATTTCGTCTGAGAGTCCTTGTCTTTGTATTGTTAACCTAATTCTAGAGCCAGCTTTCCCACGCATCATGTTCACTGCATCTTCTAAGCTTGTCCCTTTTAGTGAATTGCCGTTTACTGCAATAATAAGATCATTTGGTTTTAAACCCGCTCGGTCACCTGGTGTGTCCTCTATAGGAGAGATGATCTTAATATAATCAAACTCCTCATCTTTTGTCACTGTGATGCCAATACCACCAAAGGTTCCACCTGCAGATTCATTGTATCGTTTATAATTCTCAGGGCTAAAGTAAGTAGAGTATTGGTCTAACTGATCAAACACACCGTTAAATGCCCCTTCAATCAATTTCTCAGCATCCGTTTCCTCAACATAGTATTCTTCAACAATGTCTAAAACCAACTCTAAATAGTCAAGTTGATCCGCTCCAATAGGCTCAATGGGTATTGCAACGCTCATCTGACTTGTTGAAAGAACAAGAACTAGGACCAGCGTGAGTATTCTTCTTATTTGTAAGTTCATACTTACCTCCTTCGCAATATGCGTTATCATTATTTTATTTCTACCACTTTGTTGCACCTCTAAGCTCATACATGAACTGTTTCATATATTTGTAACTTTAACATTTTTTTCAACTAACACCAAAGTAAATCCCACTCATTTAAGTGGGATTTGCATTAAACCTTTTTAAGTTAATATCTATTTATAATCTTCTCACGGTAGTCATAGGTAATGTTATCTTTAATATGTCTAATAAATGTTTCTAACATCACTGTGGCTTCAGCTCGGGTAACTATTTTATCTGGACGTATTGTACCATCCTCATAACCTCCAATGAGGCCGATTTCATTAGCCACGTAAATAGCATCCCTAGACCAGTTAGGAATAGACGTATCATCAGCGAACCCTGTATTATACGGTGGTGCTGGCGCCAGATGGGTCATACCTAGGGCATTGACCATGATTGTGATAGCTTCCGCTCTCCTAAGTGTTCTGTCTGGCATAAAGTACTCACCTTCACCTGCCATCAAACCCTTTTCTTTAACAAACTCAACGTAAGCAAGGTCAGGATCAGTACTATCTACATCAAGATACAAGTCTTTTCTATCTTTTTGTCTATCCCGTTTAATCAGCTCAGACTGTGTAAAAGGATCTACACTTGCAATTGATTTTGTGATTGCTTTTGCAAAGTCCTTACGATTGACCGTTAAGTCTGGTCCAAAGAATGTTGTGTCCGCTGAAAAAATCTCTAAACTGGACAATAAATAAATGCTTTGTTCTGCCCAGTGCCCACCAATATCCCTAATTTTAGATGTAATTAAGCTGGTAGAATCGGTCATTATATCATTTTTAATGTTTTCTTCACCCTCTACACGGGTTGCTTCAGTCACTGTTCCATCATCTGCGACTGTAGGTAAGTTGTAGGTATATTGTAATACATTTTCGTCATTTGTCGTTTTTACGTAATTCCCTCGAAAACTAATGTTTTGGGGATCTGTTTCCATATACTTAAATTGATTACGGGTTAATGAACTCATTTTAAGCATCACTTGACCCGTCCAAGTATCTGTTTGTGTTGCATCTGATGCACTAGGGATATCTGCCTTTATATTATATAAAAGAATCTGTGTTTCCGATTGCCCCCAGAGATGTTCATAACCTACATAACTATCGCTTGTAATTTCAACAGTCACAACACCCTCATTCGTAATTTGATCACCATTAATGAAGTATTTTCTCTTAGCGTATAAATTCCCATTAAAGTAATCTACTGCAGGTGTATTATCAATCAATTTTGACTCATCAAACAGATAGCCTCCAAGGGTATAAGAGGTACCATTTACATCAATACTTTCATCCAAGCTGCTGATGTCTGATTTATAGGTTGTTTGCTGCATGGATTCATTTACAACTTCAACAACATCAAAGGTCACACTTCTAGACAGTGTAATACCTTCAGCAGTATTTTGTAGTTCGTAGGTATATGACTGCGAATAATTCAAGTCACCTTCTTTAGGTTTGGTAGCCAGATCAACCGTGCCTGTTAAAAGCACTGGTTTACCACTGAGAAAGAACATTTCTTCATATTCAAAGACGCCCGCATCCATTGTTGGATCACCCACGGCACCCCCTTCAAAACTTGCAACTTCAGCGCTTGAAATGGCGAAAGTTAATAGATTCAGGATCATTAGCACTGATATCATTCTTAATATTTTTTTGTCCATCATATCCCTCACTATTCTGACTCTACAAATATAACTTGAGCCTTTTCGTCATTTCGTAATATAGATACATTGTCGCCCGCTTCAAGGTCATCAATTGAAATAACGTCATTCCCTCTAATAACCAGTGCATTTGGATATTCTACGTAGGTATCTACAGTATTACTTCTCCATTCTGCAACGGAAGAGAACCAATCATTTGAATCGGTTAGCTTTATACGTTCCCATGTGGTATCAATACTATCTACAACACCACGCGTTAGAAACATATCTTCTAACATATCCTCTAATTTAACTGCAATATCATCAATGTCAGTAATTTTGTCGTCAATATTTTGATTCTCAAGAAATCCTTTATGTTTCATGTTCATAGCAACAATTGAACGAGAATCCCCTTCTTCATCTTTAAGAATTAGAACACCATAGTAGCGTTCATAGGTTAAACCTTCTTTGTCAGTCCCTTTATTTTCAACACGGGCATAAGAGTCATGGAAGAAATTCGTTGGTTTAATTGTTTTTGGTGCGTCAAAATCTGTTATGTCCTTTAAAACTGAAGACGTATGATAATAGAATCTATCCGAAGCAGAATCATCCACTGCGTTCCATTCGTTGTCATCCATATTGGCCCAGTTTCTAATGGTAAAGTAATTGCCACCCACGGTTTCTATGGCACCAATATAAATTCTTTCAAATATGTCTTCTGTGGATGTCATCAACTTAATAATATTTGCGTTGTTTTCACCCAGCTGGTACTCACTCACAACAAGCACATTGTCTTTCTTAGAAAGAAGAGAGGGATCAATAAACCGACTGTCCTTAACAACAATGGTTCCTTTTGTAAGATTCATATTTATACGGTTTTCAAGTTCCATACTCCCAAGCGCGTCATTCACTGTTCTAATTGTGTCACTGTAAACATTCTCTCCACCATATTTAACAGAAACCTTTGAAGCTACCGAGTCACCATATGAGTCCTCAACAACAACATAAACCACCTGGTTTCTATGGTCTCTTTCTAAATCATTGAGTGCAATGGGTAAATTGCCCACAAACACTTCTGCATTATCAGAGAGTTTAAGTTCCTTTGAGTAATTGTCCGTTGAAAGCCATTCTAAATTCTTGAGATATTTGGGTTCATATAGAGTAATAGACTGTTTGGTTTCATTAACACTGCCAAGTCTACCTTTATAGACTTGTTGAATTAGTCTTTCAATACCTTCAACTTCCATCTTTGAAACACGGTCTGTGTAAATATCATCAAAGAACAGTTTAACCGAATCCCCTTCTTTAAGGGCGTATTTTGTTATGGCTATACCCCCTTTTGTCATTGGAATTCCATCTGGAATATCGTATGATATTCTCTTATCTCCTACCTCAAACACGATTCCAGCAGGAAACACTGCAAAGACTTTTCCAAGTCTGACCTTGCCATACTTAGGAATATAACCTGGGTTACTCATAAATGTTTCTGACTCAATATTTGTTACATATCCTTGATTAAGATCTAATGATACATCTTGTCCGTATAATAAATCATCCAGTTTTGCAAAGGTTTCATTCACCGTAACATTCACATATGAGGCAACGGGGTACTCATAGATCACATCATCGTATCCAAATACTGTGATGGAGGACTGGCCCGTTTCTGCATCTGTTGTCACATAACGTACCGTCCCACTAAGACTTGATTGCCAAAGAGGGATTGCACTCACATACACAACACTGTCATTGTTCTTTACTACAAACGATATATCGTCTCCTTCTGATAGAAGGGCTATACCTCCAATTTGATTGTCTTTATAAACAATCATGTCATTGGTTACACCTGAATACAAATCCGTTTCAACAACAAGATCAAAGGTTTGACCATCAAAGGTTCTAACTCTATACCGCTTAGAATCAATAAATCTATCCTCTATCCAGTGTTTTTGTTCTAAAGTTTCATAGATGCTGCCAAAATATGTGGTCATTACACCATCTTGTTCTTGACTTAATTTTATTTTTTCAAGAATGGTATTGTCATCAATAACTTCAGCATAAATCACTTCACCATTTTTAGTAAAATACTGAATCTCGTCACCTACAAATATTGCGCTAGAATCTACAGACATATCATTTTTATATACAACAAAATCTCTTCTTTGATTGGTCTGTGTATTCAGATTCGTGTTTAATGCTGTTGCTGAGCCATCCACATTTCGAATGATTAAAGCGCGACCGTCAATTAGGTATCCAACTTCTTGAGTTGTGCTGTCTTGTACACCTGTTACCAGTCCATAATTTGTTGCAATGCCGTTTTGGGCATAGAGGTTTTCTGACGCTGCATCTAGAACTTCCATAAATTCTCCGCGGGTCATATCCCCGCGCGGATCAAAATTCCCATCATTTCCAGATGTCATAATTTCACTTCTGAGAAGTGCTTCAACCAGACCTCTGTTCTCTGGTGTTACTAGGGCATAATCATTAAATCCAAACACTGCTTCTAGGTCAACCACTACCGGGGCCAGGTTTATTGTTCTTGCAACCCATATTGCCAACTGCTCACGTGTAGATGGCATATTCATATTGCTATACTCCGTTGGAAGCAGAATACCTTGCGCTTGAGCCTGCGTCGCATACTCTTCACTGTACAGGGAATCTATAGCCCCTTGTGACAGTCCACCCGTTAACGGCAGCACTGCATTTTGAACAACAGCTTCACCACCACTGAGTCTCACAAAGTATTTCATCGCTTCAAACCCTGTTATCTGATCCTCAGGTTTAAAATTACCATCTCCTTGACGGCTTGCAATACCTTGAGCCGCCATACGAATGATATTTTTCTCAAATGGATTTTCTGAAATATCATCGTACTTTGAGTTTTGTAGGAGTTCAACCCCGTTGACGTATCCATCTAAGTTTTCCATTTCTCCAATATCTAGAACCGCCGCTCTAAATTCAGGGACAGGTATATCTACATTAATATCAGCAAACACTGCCGGCGAAATCATTTGTATGACCATAACTACAATTAATGTCCAAATCTTAATATTTTTCATGACTTTCACCTTTACCTATCTGCCATTAACATATAATGACCTGCTGTATTCACGCGCGCATGCACTTCGTTGATATTTGTATTCACTGTTGATGCATATTCAACCCACGCTTTTACGGCATTATCGTATTTGTACAGCTTTAGTGAGTTCTCATTACTATTTCTAAGCATTAATGGGTCATAAGGGAATACAACATCCATATCGCCATTAATTCTGTCAAAGCTTCTTTCATCATTATTATTGATGGCCGCAAAAGATACTTCAAATACACCACTTGCAGCTTTTTTGCCTCGTGGAATATCTGACTGCAGTAAACTTGTATAAGCACCTTGGGACCAATTCGCAATTATTTTCCCATAGGTGTCATAGTAGAAGTTCATTTCCCTAAATTTGTTTGTATTTAAATTGACTGGAAGGAACTGAATCTTCATATCTCCATAATTAACATAGACCACAGTACCCGATGACTGAATCGCATCAGATGGCACTGTAATAATTCTAACCACATCCTTAGAAAACTCAAATTCACTTAAATCTATTTCTAGCTTGGCTGGTAGCTCTGCCCTAGAAAGATCGATCATAGAATCATTTCCATCAGAAATATGCCTATAATCTTCTCCCTCTGGTACATCGAGACCGCCGTCAACATCCGGTTCACCAATATATTCAACATCTTCAAACTCATCTGATGTAAGATAAGCGATGTCCGAGTAGTCCGATGCTCCAAATGCGTTTACCGCACGTATAACAAAGTGAATTTTGTCTCCCCTTCCTGCTTTTTCAAATCCAGGGAGTTTGGTAATTTTAAAAGGCTCCATATCTGTAGTTGCCAGATATGAGAAGTCTACAAAATCATCATTCTTTAACTTATGGATCGCCTTGTTTCCAATATGATAGTAAATCTCATAATACTCAACATCTTCAGCCGTATAATCAAAGAGTTTAATGAAGTGGTCATCGATAATTTCAACATCTAATCCAATCGGGTCAGAAGGTACCGGTTGAGAATACTCCACGGTTTTGTCTCCATCAGACATACCGGTATCCGCATTGATAATCGTAATTTCTAAGTCATCCTCTTTATTAAGAAGTGGCGTTGTTACAATTAATGTTTCTGAGTCCACGTATTCAACAGACGTTGCAAGTGTGCCACCTTCGATGATGTACTTATTGTCATCTCTCCAAAGACCAATCTCGCCAACCTGTTCAACATCTTTATATTCTGTTCGATTACCTGAGAAGACAACTTTTGCCCCATCCTGGAATCCCGAACCTTTAATCATGATTTTTTGACCACCTTCAACAGACAGTCTACCTACAGAGCCATCACCGGCTTCATTTAATACTTCTTCAACAAGGGGATAAGACACAATTTTAAGTCCACCGTCTAAAGAGGCTTGCCCATGATCTGAATTTCGAACAACAACGCCCTTGTCGCCTACGATCATATTCAGCGGTGTTGTAAATTTAAGGATTGTGCCATCGTTTTCTATTGTTATATCCGTTATTGGAATACCTCCAATTGTACCTATTAAGACAATCGCACCTGCTCTAAAGTCTTTACCAGTAATAACGATTTCATGTCCACCAAACACACTGGTCTCAGCGGGGGTAATCTCTGTTATCGTTGGTGCTGAAAGAGGTTTTCTATAAATAAAGTAGAATGGAATGGTTTCATCACCATAATTAGGTCCAATTAAATTATCTAAAGTGGCTGAGTTCGCCAGGCCAGCATCTTCATTTTCAAGAACAACAGGATACAGTTGTCCCAAGTCCGTTTCATTACCTGACGGTACTGAAACCACAAGGGCATCGTATATAATTCCATCTACATTCTTAGTTGTCACTTCTTCAATGGTTGCATTTTTACTTCCAACTCGTACAGAAATATTATCTCTAAAATCAGTACCTAAAATTTCAATTCCAATATTGCCTGACACAGCACCTTCAACCATGTAATAGGATTTATCTGGTGAAATCAATTTGGCTTCTACAGATAAGATTTTAGGATGTGAATCTGGATTTGTATATTGAAATGATGATTTCACAGTTCCACCATCAGGATTGATAATTTTCATGTCCTCAGTGTCAATGGTGTAGTACGAAGGTGTTGTAACAACAATATGTGTTGAATTGTCATAGGACACCTTTGGCGCATAGCCACGTTCTACCAAGAGACGTTTGTCTTCTATATAAACACGAATGTATTCGAAAACTTTGCCTGAATAACTGGAGCCATCTCCTTCTGTGTATCCATTTGGTGTGTAGAAGGTTTCATCACTGATCAACATTTCAGCTGGAAGATAGACATCTGTATCATCATAGTTATTAAACACGCGTTGATAAACTGTACCATTCTCTTCAATAGAAAGGGTTAAGGTATTTGCACCACCATCGTAAACTGTTGTTAATCCACCATCTAGGTTGACTGTTGCACGTGCGTTAAATATAAGCCCCGAGTTTGGTTGTTCACGCGCAATGTTCGTATTATCCACCTCACCAAATCGTACAATCGTGTCTACATCCGTCAGTTCTACAATTGTATCTAAATCAGAGAGTTCAATCAAACCATTGTCATCGTTATCCATATAACCATAAATTACAGACTGATAGAAGGACTGTCCATATACATCTTTAATTTCAAGACCTTGTTTACGTCCTTTATCAGGGCTGATCGACGTAATCGTCGGTGAAGAGGCTGTAAAGGTATATGATACTTCATTGGAAACACCAAGATCGTTATTTACGACTGTGACTTGAACTGTTCCCGCTTCACGCTTTGGAGTAATAACTTTCATGTATCCTTCTGAGAACTCCACCACTTTTGCTTTAACCTCACCAAAATAAACGGTTGGCAGTACCTCAGATTCATAATAGAAATCAAAGTAAGGTGTCTGCGAATCGGGGACTTTGGTAATAATGTCTGCGACGCCGTCTCCATCTACATCTGTGGTATCATCTATATCTAATAAATCATCCCACTTACCATTGGCATATAAATCGTCATGATCATCACCTGGATTGTATTCAGAACCACCAACTTTATTTTCATAAGGTTCAAAGTATCTAAAATCTATACCTGTAATCTCTACAACGTCTCCCCCTGTTGCTGAACCTGAATTTGGGAGTAACAGTTCAATTTCAGGAGAACTGACTGGAATGATGTACTTGAATCCAGTTGGCAAACCATCACTACCACCATCTTGGTTCAAAACCACAACAGAAACATCGATGTCGTCTACACCAAATGTGCCTATCAAATCTTTTTTATATGTCGGTACTCTAACAGTTGCAATATTTCCATCAATATTAATGAAAACATCTTCTTCTGGCACCTCAACTGAATCAATATAAACCTTCATACCATTCCTAAAATCGTTACCATGGATATCTATAACATATCCACCTTCCGTTGCACCTTTATTAGGTGTAACAAGTGTTATTACAGGGTTTGAGCTAGGCTGTGTTACATAATAAGCACCTTCTTCGCTGGTCTTCTCAGCAAACTTGGTATCTGGATTTACTACTCTTATGTCTTTAAAGCCTTTTCCGGTTGCCAGTCCTGGCACACGTAGTGTGACTTGGAATTTACTAATAACACTGGTTCTATCACCGATTATCTCATTATTATCAGGATCCACAACATAGGGTGTTAGGTATGTGAGTGTTGTATCTGCACCAATTGTAAATTGTTTGCCTGCATCCGCACCCGTTCCCATCGTAACATACTGGGTTCCGCCAGAATCTTTTACAGCAGCAATTTTACCTTCGTCATTGTCCCAGGCGATTGTGTAGAGATTATCTTTACCATTGGAAAGTCTAATGTCTCCTTCAAAGTTTTTAGTTAACGTGTAAAATGACGTCCCATCCGAAAGAATAATACTCTCAGCATAATCTGCTGTATCAGCATATGTTGCTCCTGCAGCATCCTTTTTTGTCAATATGGCATTGTTGTCCATGGTGATTTCAAAGGTTGGACCCCCTGTTATTTCCACCGTTGTCACGCCTGCCACTTCTTCAATAGAAGCATCGCCAATAAGCACATCGTCAACATCATAGGCTTCAAACGCTGTATCTGCGTCATTTCTTCTTATGTCGTACCACTCACCATCATTGTTTGTAATACGTGGATTTTTCTCATTGTCTTGACCCAAGTAATAGGTATTTCCATTAGATGTTCTTGTAACAGAGGTATTTTCATAAAATGGAGAATAGAGTGCTTTACCCGCTTCTGAATAAATAACTTCCTCTGTACTTGGAGATTCATAGGCATTAAAATCAATATTTCCAAGTGAATCATAGGTATATTGGTTAACATCTTTGCCGTCTATATACATTCTAGTACCTATTAATCTCAGACCGTCATAACCGTCTGTTGTTGGTGCTGTTGGATCAGGACGCAAGAAATTATCACCGTCCACTACGACCAGTGTGTTTTCAGTTCCTTTTTTAGGATTAAAGTCATCAAATACGGGATCCTGGGCAAAGGTTGTTACATAGGTGAAATCCTTAACTGCCAGACCTCCATTAGGATTAATGACTTGAAGTTGTGTTGTTCCAGGTCTTCCAGGAGGTGCTTCAAATACCAAAAGTATTTTCTCACCATCTGTGGCAATATCTTTTGTGAAGCTTTCAATTTCCTCACCATCAAGGAATAAACGTACACCATCTTGGAAATTGGCACCGGTAATTGTTATATCTACTTCGCCATCCACTGTCGTAATTTGCGGATCAACTGTTTCAATAACAGGCACATCTGCCGTTTTAACAAATGACAGTATATCCGACTTAATTACTGACGCACCAAAATCATCACTTTGACGTCTTGGATTGGTTACTTGAATATGTTTAATCCCACCATCTTCTAGCAATGCTACATTTGGAATTTTAATCAATATTTTTGTACCCACATCACTGTCTTCAGTCCCGTCCATGATATTGTTATCTGCATCTACAACGGTAATCTCCAGTTTTACAGGCTCACCATCATCATCTCTTAAGACGTACTCATCGATGGCATTTTCATCCAGTTTATATTTAACAATACCTCTTACACCATCTACCTCTTCATTTGGGAAGAATCCAAGTTGATATTTTGTTGTAAATGTATTGTCATTATTTTTCTTAATTAATACTGTTGGGTAACGTACAAAGGCGTTACCATCTTCATCAACTTCTTTATCTACTAGAAATTGAGAACCTTTAATCGCAATGAGGGTATCCTCAGAGAATTTATTAAAGCTAAGCGTATCCGCACCTACTGTTAATGCAAAATCCTCTATTTGTACTGTGTCTGGTGTCACCTCATCTACAACCGGCGTCAATGTTGATGGTTCAAATTCATAACCATCTTGAAGTGTTACAATTTGACTGAATGTATATGAGTTCAGCGAAACTGTTTCTGTAATTGTGGTTGTTATTTCAACAACCACATCTTTAAACGGATCCGCCACTGCATCATCAATGGTATCTGTTGTGAGCAACATGCTGTCGGGTAAACCTTTTGACACATTAAATGTGCCATCTGTGTTTTCTACGAAGAAGGCTTCTTTACCAATCTGAACTTTAATATCACGTACAACTGTTGCATCTAAATCCTTATATTTCATATCTGTTGCATCATAAACAATGTGTAGTGTCTTGTTTGAATCTTGTCCAGACGGATTTACATTTGGCAGTGTCACAGATTCAAATTCTCCTGGACCATCAAGGTCTGGAAGGTTAAGTGTTAATATATTACGCCCTGATATCTGAACATTGGCACCTGTATCCGGCCCTTTTTGTGGGAATATACTTTCTATGGTTGGTTTGAATCCAGAACCAATAACCGTAAATTGATCATTATTGCCATCAGCATCTTTGAGAACCTGTTCAGCAATAATCTCATCATTAATTGTATTTGTTAGGACTACATAATAACTCCGTAGTTCAAAATCCGGGTCCTCAGGTACTTTAACAATCAGTCTATCTTCATCAGCGGGGTCATCACCAAGCTCTAAAGCCACATATTCAGCTTTGTTTTCTTCACTAAAACTATCAGAACCGTCTAATGTTTTTAAAAAGTAAGCATCATAGTTTTTAGTGTCTACAAAGTCAGTTGCTGTGAAGTAGACAAAGTCACCTTTTGCACCTGTGTTAGGAAACATTCTTGGTGTATCTAGTCCAAGGTCTTCCATAAATCTAAATGCATTGGCATATAAGTACTCAACAGTTGTTGTATATCCTGCTGAACTGTCTTCTTTCTCAATAATTATATTCTGGAAACCTTTTTCTCCTGGTAGTGGGGGTTCTGTTAAGGTTACAGAGGCTGCATCTGGAGCAAAACTAACATAGGTTTGTGTATCATCAATGTAACGAGATTGAACACGACCATATTTAGCTGTGATGGATGGGCCACTCACCACTGAGGTCCCAATTTGGTCTAAGTTGTTACCCAGTATTGTCAGAATTGCATCTGGGTCTGTTACAAGCTCACCATATTTAGAAAGGTTTATATTTTGCTGGTCGATACCACTTAGGTTGGGGAATGTCTCCAGACCCAAATCTATTTCAGATGTACCTATTCTCATTGCGCCAGCAAGCAGTTCTGCATCATCAGGTTCAAATGTAAATTTGACAAAAGTATCCTCGTCAATAACTTTCTCACCGATTTCTTCAAAACCACCACCAAGACCCGCTTTCTCAAATCGAACAGTTTTTCCTTGGAGGCCAGATCCTGCAATTTCAACGTACGCACCTACAGTGTTAAAACCATTGTGTTCTCGAACAAATCGTATGCTTGTTACATCTATTTCGTCACCCACAGGCACAGCAAAAACAGCTCCATTTGGTGACACTGGAACAAAGGTGGTTAACATCGTAATAATCATACATATTGAAATCACTCTACTGAGTCTTTTTTGGATTTCTTGCGATCTCATAAATTCTCCTCCAATATAGATTTACTGTTTTATATAATATCGTCAAAAATAACGTTAATTATCATTACTATTACATTACAATTCTATTATACGCTTGTACCAGACATATTGCGTTTACATGTTTATGACATTCTAATTTCCATACTGCAATTAATGTCCCATTTGCACTTACATATTAAAAGCACAAAAGGCCATGGATTTAAAATCCACAGCCATTTACTTCTCTATTTTACGTAGTCAATCATTAGCCTATTGCCGGAGTATATTTTTATATAATTCGACGTATAGATCGGTACAGTACTCACCGCACCTGTTGTACCGTTAATATATACCGTATCTTTAACAGAATACTGTTTTTTAACAGTGTCCCAAGCATCCTCTAAGTTCACTGCAAGCACCAGTACCGCATCATAAGTATAAGATGGGTATCGTTCAGCTATTGACACCAATTGTCTATGTGACTTCTCAACCCCAGCTGTAGATCCATTTGACTGAAGTCCTGTATAATATGTTCTTATACCATTTTGATTTGAAGGTTGGTATATTGTTAGTTCAGTAAATGTTCTCTGTGGTATTGAGAACCCGTTCTGAACAACACGTTCTGCTTCAACTTCGATTGATGGTATTTCTAACCAATTGTGTGTCGTTAATACACGAATAATAAGTGTTGTCACCAGTTCAGCAGTTGCTGATGTATTTGGGTTTAGTGTTGTATCCGTAAAGCCAGAAAAAGCACCCAATCCATAAAGATAGTGTACAATCTTTCTGTTTGTTTGAGGCACTTGACCTAGATCTGTGTAGGTTGCTGTGTAAACTTGAGTCAGCTCAATATTGTTTGCAATAAGTAATTTTTCGATAGCATTAATAACTTGCAATCGTGTTACTACTGTTAAAGGAGCAAACTGAGTTTCTGTTATGCCTGACATAAGTCCCGCTTGATAGGCTTTACCCACCATAATACTCGTTGTATCTTCAAACGGTTCACCTGCAGGAAGTGCATCCACACCAACACCAAGAGACAAGGCATATGCATTTACAAGTATTTCTGCCAACCTTTCTCGTGTTACAGTCATAACATTCATATTTGAGTTTAACAGTTCACTTGGAGCTATCTCCTCAACTTTCGCCCAATATATTGATTCATATGCCCAATCTGAAGGCGCAGCAAAAACTGGTATTGTATTTGTATATATTAATAGTACAGTTAATAACAGCACAAAACTTTTTATAATTTTTTTATCCCTATTTATATTCTTGTTCATAACACCCATCCTTTTATTCAGTCAGTCTCTATATATGTATCGGCAGAATTCTGGAGTTGTTCATATCTAATTATAACACTTCGCCTATTTTCTTACTCAATCATTTCTCAATTCGATAATATTTCTAAATGTATATATATTTTTTTCAAACTATACATTTATGCAAAAAAGAAAGAAAGCAGGCCTGGGCAGGGCACTGCATTCTTCGGGGTGCAGAGGATTTTATCCACTGCTTGGATATGTTTGGGTTGTCTTTTGGACACTTGAAGAATATCATATCCATGTGTATTTCCTGTGTCCGATTATTATCTTTTTGCCTCAACTCCATTTTTTTACAAAATGTTTTGAATTAGGATTACAATAAGTCGCTAATTGAAAAAAATGTAAGCAATTTATGAAAAAATATTAGCATTTTGTCATACTTTAAGGTAAAATAGGTATAACGTACTACGCTTTATACGGTTTAAGCCCTTAACATGAGAAAAACCCGGTGGGGGCCGAGTTTTTCGAGAGAGCTATGTTCTTTACATTCTCATAGAGGGGGCTATGAGTATAAGGGGGATCTATGAATAAACTGCGCTTCGTTTGCAGTTCATAGCTGCGGGAGTGGGATGAAACATCCCACGGTTGTCAAAGCTTTGCCTGAGTTTTTTCTCTTGCATTTGACATCTTCAGTATACGAGATAAGTTTGACTAATTTATGACTGCTTTGTAAACAAACTGTTAATCTACTTTCATAATTCAAAAGCCACAATCATAACTATACTAGTTTGTAAGACACTCTTGATTTAAGTTTCATTGTTAGAATCTTTATTTTTTTACCTGAACATGTTAAAAATTGGGTTGATTTACATCTTGTTGCATAATTCGCCTTTCAAAGATCATGATTGGCACTTGACAACACATATCCGGTCCGGGAGAACCTGATACATATAAACTCATACCAACATATACCAGTAGGAGGATTAAAAATGAAAACTAATGAGCCTAAAAAAACACAGACACCTAAGGTACAGACACCGGACATCTATTGTACAATTTGTAAATCTGCAGAAGAAATACTTACTTTTAAAGGCAAGCCAATTTGTAAACCTTGCGTTCTTGACGCGGTTGCAATGAGATAGTGATATAGATATGAACTTCTAGACACTACCTACAATATTCGCTTAGAAAAACACCGCCTCGACAACGGTGTTTTTCACTTTTTTGACTTAAATAATTTAGAATCACTTTATATCTGGTCATCAGCATGTGCAAAACTATATTTTTACACATAAAACCCGTCTTCGAATTTGAAGACGGGTTCATAGTTAGAATTAGCATTATGAAAACATTCGTGATTAACTTATACCAATTTTCTGTCCACAACTTGGTTTACAACAAATGAAGCAACGTGCTCAGCATAGGTTCCTGGACCAAACCCAGCATCATAACCCAGCTCTTTAGCAAGCTCGTGACTCACACGCGGTCCACCTGCACATACAACGACTTTGTCACGGATACCTTCAGCTTCAAGAAGCTCAATTAGGTTTGTAAGGTTAGGAATATGAACATCCTTTTGTGTTACCACCTGAGAAACAATGATTGCATCTGCATTCATTTCAATTGCTTTAGCAACCAGCTCTTCATTTGGCACTTGAGAACCCATATTTAGCGCCTCAATACCTTTGTATCTTTCAAGGCCGTAGTGGCCATCAAAGCCCTTCATATTCATAATTGCATCAATACCTACGGTATGTGCATCTGTACCTGTACAAGCGCCAACCATAACAATATCACGGTTGATGTTCTCTTTAATAAAGTCTTCAACCCCATACTTGTCCATAACGTCTGACTCAACTTTTGGAACATGGATTGACGAGTAATCTACAGTGTGTGTACATTTACCGTACATTGTAAAGAACGTGTAGCCTACACCTAGGTCTTCCGCATGAACTACAGCAGGTTCATCGATACCCATTTTAGAAAGCATTTGTTTTGCAGCTTCTTTGGCTTCATCAGTACAAGGTACCGGAAGTGTAAAACTGAACTGCATCATACCATCATTCAGTGTATCTCCATATGGTTTAACTTTTGTTAAATCTATTTGATTAGCCTGAGACATTACTTAGCACCTCCAAGCATGAGTGGAATAAACGGATTGAAGTAGTTATCGTCTTTTACAAACGTTCCTTTAAGGCCTTTTCCACCTTCAAATGGACGTTTAACGCCAGCAAACTTGCCTTCAATAATTGTATTAAACAGACCATCTTTTTCGATTTGCTCGATCATCTCAGTGGCTTCAGCTACAACCTTTTGAGCACGGCTCTGAATCATACCATCTTTTTTAAATTCTATTTCATCACCTAGATTACGCATATTATTGAATACATACTTTGCATTATCTAAAGAAAGTTTTCTATCTTGTAGCAGTGGTGTATGGATTGCCTCTGTTGGCATACCCAGAAGCTGCAGTGTTTGACCGGTCATGATTGCAACCATGTTGAACATGGCATCTTGAACGTGGCCTTTGAATATGTCACCAGTCATATATTTCGTTGGCGGCATGTATTTAAGTGGAGCATTCGGGAATATTTCTCTTGCCATTTGCGCTTGAGACAACTCTAGAAGGAATCCATTTTCAAGATTCGGATTCATTTCAAAAGCATGACCTAGACCCATTTGTTCTTCTGGAATACCCGCTTTAAGTGCAAACTGCTCATTAATAAACTGTGATGCCAGTACCGTATGCGCTTCTTCAACAGCATCTGCAGTTGTTAGGTAGTTGTCTTCACCTGTATTGATGATGATACCTGCAAAACCGTTAATTACACGTGAGAAGTTCTGGTCAACCAGTGTTCTTTGCATGTTGATATCACGGAATAAAATACCGTAAAGTGCGTCATTTAACATAACGTCAAGGCGTTCAATTGCACCCATTACAGCAATTTCTGGCATACAAAGGCCCGAACAGTAGTTACAAAGACGGATGTACTTGCCGACTTCTTCGCCTACTTCGTCAAGCGCTTTACGCATAATACGGAAGTTTTCCTGTGTAGCATATGTGCCACCAAAACCTTCTGTTGTTGCACCATGTGGTACATAATCAAGCAGCGACTGACCTGTTGTACGGATAACAGCAATAATATCTGCACCCTGACGTGCTGCCGCTTGCGCTTGAAGCACATCTTCATAAATGTTGCCAGTTGCAACAATTACATATAAATAAGGCTTTGGACCTTCACCAATATCAACAAGCATTCTTTCTCTTTCAAGTCTTGTTTGACGAATTTGCTCAGTCATGTCAACAGCAAGAGGTTGAATTTTGGCTTGGATTTCTTTTAATGGTGCTTGTGCAAGTTCAGTAATATTTAACTCACCACGACCAATCATTTCTGCAATTTCCTGAGGCGCTTTACCTGTTTGGATCATTGCGTTGCCCATCCAGTAAGCTGCACCCATTGCAAGAACGCCAGCTTCAGTCATTTGTTCTTCTATAACATTTGGCAGTGGACGATCAAGATCATCAACGCCATCTACGCCAAGCAGACGTAATACCGATCTCTCAACAGTTACCGTTGTATGTTGATCAATAAATTGTTGCATGTCTTCAGCAATATTACCAGCTGAAGCGCGGGCCTTTTCTACAAGGCTGAAATCCAGATTTAACTTGCTCTGCATATTCTTCCGCCATCCTTTCAATTACATCCTATTTGTTTACAAAAATATTTTACTCTGCATCACCACGACCAAACTCACTCAGTATGATTTTGGCATCATCTAATATCTCGGAATTCAAACCCATTAAATGTGCGATACGCACAGCATCTTTTGGCACTTCCTCAGGACTATGTATCTCCTTTAATCGATAATCCATATATTCATGGAGCAGATCCAGTCCTATTGATGCATTATTTACATCAGTCGAAATTTCATTTTTAAGCTTTTCAAAATCAACATTCTGAAGCCCACAAACCTGTAGATGTGTTACATCTTCTGCATCTGCAAGTCCATCAAAGTGTGTGGTAATCAGTGTCATTGAGTTATTTTTTTTCAGACGATTTATCAGAGCTTTTGATATGGCATACCCTTCTTTAGGGTTTGTGCCTCTGGCAAGCTCGTCAATTAGAATAAGTCCCCTGTGCTTCGATACTTCAACAGCCTGTGAAATTTTTATTATTTCTGCCCCAAACGTGGACAGACCTAAGTCAACATCTTGCTCATCACCTATCGAAACAAAGATAAATGCGCGTAATGACAACGTCATACTCTCAGCTGGTACAAAGAGCCCCATCTGAGCCAACCACACCAAATTTCCTATCATTTTAAGCGTGACTGTTTTCCCGCCCATATTTGCACCCGTAATGCAGGTTACACCTTCATTTATAGATACCGATACAGGTTTATATGACTTATTTTCGCGTTTTAATCTTTCCTCAACCGCCGGATGTCTTCCATTTACGATACTCAGGTGCCCATCATCAGAAATAATTGGCTTAACACAGGAAAATCCGATACCAAAATAGCTCTTGGCAATGAGTAAGTCTAGAGCGGCTATAGCACGGATATTTTTCTGAATATGATCCAAGTGTTCATTAAGTGTTTGCGTTAATGACTCTCTTACACGGAAACTTTCTTCGTCCTCTTTTTGAATGAGCTGTTCTTTTTCAGTCACAAGTGTATCTATCGAATCATCTTCACGCATTCTAAAAGTTATATTCATGTACGTTTCTGCACTATACGCCAAAGCATCTTGTCCAGATAATTTTTCAATAAGTTCTTTGTTTTCTTTACTGATTGTCACTTCACCATTCGGTCTAATCTTAATGCCAAGTACGTCTTCAAGTTGCAGTCGTTTTGTCTTTTGAAGGCGTCTAACCTCATCATCTATATGTTTTATAGATTTCCGAATCAGTGATAATTCACTCGAATATGCGTCATAGAGATAAAATGTGTTAACCCCCTGAGATTCAGGGTCTAAAAGCTCTTCTACAGAAGTCAGCCGGCTTACCTTAAGGTCTGGTGGAATCACCCATTTCATTGAAGAAACGGCATTTTCGATTTCCCCCATACTAAGGACCAAACTTTTAATCTCAAACAGTTCTGGTACACTGAGCACCTCACCTGCTTGTATGCGGTCGAATGAACCTGACAGGTCTTTAATTTTTTTAAACTGATTACGAATTTCAACAAATGTATAGCGGTGTTTGCCTATAAGCGCCGTGACCGTCTCCACTTTGTCTAATTCTTCAACAAGTTCACTTTGATTTTCTTTTAAATAGGGCTTCATCAATTTTTTGGCTTGTTGTCCGTAGGGTGTTTGTGTCTGAATACGGTCAAGGACAAAGCGTGCACCTATTTTATCGAGTCCATCGTCATTGATATAAATCACGACATCCCACCTTCCATTACATCGATCACAGGAAGGGGTTCAAGGAATGACTGCAGGCGCGTCTTAAATTTTATAGGATCAAAATAGTAGCCTGCAGGTGCAAATGGATTAATGGTCATTGCTAGTAAATTGATTTCCTTTATTACTGCAACTTTTAATCCTTTTCTTAGAAGCAACTGCCAGTCTCTTGATGCAACAAATAATTTGGTTGCGTCTTGAATGATAAAAGTGACTTGCTTAAAATGTTTTGAACTTCCTGCAACATCAAAAAGTGTTTTAGATACCAGTGATCCCGGCAATATAACATACTGGCTATGCTCACAAAGTGCATCTGCAATTTTTCGCCCAGCGCCCAGTGCCGTTTTAATTGGAATGTGGTCTGTTATAAGACCTTCATCCTGACTGTTTCGAATCACTTGAATTTCTTTTAATGCAACCGCTTCTTCTGCCATGAATTTTACTTCTGGCTCAAATACAGCTGGCAGTCTAAACAAAGATACTTGATGAATACTCTCTTCAATCACCTTGTCCATATCACGACTGATCACAGCGCCTGTTGCAAGCAGTGTTGCGTCACTAATTGCAGGTGATGCACTGCTGACTCTATCAAGGGCACCATCAACAATAACAAGTTCTGCTCCATAGGTGAGCATTCTTTCAGACACCATACGAATATCTGCATTCGTACATGGGCCTGCCAATTGGATGTATCCTGGACTTAAAGCACGTGCAATCATAATTGTTCCCATCGACGTCTGGAAATTTGTCATCTCCAGTATTTCTAATCTCGCATCTGAACAGTTATAAAGTCCCTCAGCTGTCGCAATCAAAGTGCCACTATCCACGTAGATGGCTGGTTTTTGGGTGCACGTTACCACGTCCTGTGATTCACCGTCTCGTCCGATCGAGGTGAGTCCCAGCACTGTGCCTGTTTCCATACTTTGATTGATCAATTCGTTTAATGTCACTGTTTTCCCAGCATTTTTGGCCATGCCCACAACGGACACAACCTGATACCGGTTTTTACGGATCAGGTCAATGAGTTCCATATATCCTCCAAATAGACGGCAGATCATCTCCGAAACACGGCGTTGCAGAAAATTAAAGCTCAAGTCACGTACCTATCAGTACACTCCTCAATCTTTAATTTTCTGCGCCTTGTCTTTCAAAGCGCTCCACCGTCTCTTAATTCAGTAATTCATTACACAGTTTTCTTCAGTCTATAGACTCATATTATTGAGTCTATAAATCAATAATTTTTATTCGTGATGAGATCTGTTTTCACGATCTAGGTTTGCCAACTCCAAGTTTACTTGATTACCTTGAAGAAGACCACCAACACCTGCAATTTTGTGCTTAGATTCAACACAATCAGAACATTGGCATTCACCTTTGTATGGCTGTGGCTCAGAGTAAGTTGTAATAACACCTTCGTAGTTTCTAAGAACCACACGCTCAGGCGATTGTGAAATCATGTATTGAGGCATAACCGGTGTTTTACCGCCACCACCTGGAGCATCAACAACAAATGTTGGAATACAGTAACCTGAAGTGTGGCCACGTAGTCCTTCAATAATTTCGATACCTTTTGAAACAGGTGTTCTAAAGTGTTCGATACCAACAGAAAGATCACACTGGTAGATGTAGTAAGGTCTAACACGCATCTTTACAAGATCGTGTACTAAGTGGCGCATAATGTGTGTACAATCATTGATACCACGTAGCAGTACCGACTGGTTACCTAGAGGAATACCAGCATTGGACATTAGGTCACAGGCCTTTTTAGCTTCAGGTGTGATTTCTTTTGAGTGGTTGAAGTGCGTGTTTAACCAAACAGGGTGGTACTTTTTCAGCATGTTAACGAAATCTTCTGTGATACGCTGTGGCATAACAACAGGTGTTCTTGAACCAATACGAATAATTTCAACGTGCTCAATTTCTCTAAGCTTGCTGATGATGTATTCAAGTTTTTCGTCAGATACTAGAAGTGCGTCACCACCAGATAGTAGAACATCACGAACTTCTTTAGCACCGCGGATGTATTCGATAGCTGCATCGATTCTATCCATTGGCGTGCCTGCATCTTGCGCACCGGCAAAACGTCTTCTTGTACAGTGTCTACAGTACATAGAGCACATATCTGTAATTAGAAGTAAAACGCGGTCTGGGTAACGGTGTGTTAGACCAGGAACTGGAGAATCGTGATCTTCATGAAGCGGATCATCCATATCATTCTCACTCTTATGCGTTTCTGAAATAGTCGGTACAGCCTGCATACGAACAGGACATGTAGGATCGTCTTTATCCATAAGCATTGCATAATAAGGCGTTATGCCCATACGCAAGATTTCAAGAGATTTAGTAACCCCTTCTTCTTCTGCAGCAGTTAGATTGATAACTTTCTTTAGGTCTTCTAGGTTATCAATGCGGTTTCTTACTTGCCAAGCCCAGTCATCCCACTGCTCTTGAGTTACATCTTTCCACATCTCTATCTCTGTGTAGTGTCGCATTTCGTATCCTCCTAATGTTGGGGTTCGTTCAGGGTTAACATCTAGCTTCAGCATTACGGCGGTAACATTTGGTCGGTAAGGTCGGTTTTTATAAACAACTCGGCGATATTGCCGAAAGCCGCTCTACCTTCGCCAGTGCTAAACCCTTCACACGCCCTCTATACAAATCCGAGTGACAGTCGATGCATCGACCTGACAGTTCGGTTTGTCTCAATAAAGTTAAACTGCTCTGATCTTTAATCTTGATTCATATCTGTGGTCGGTCAGACATTAGGAATCAACTTAAGATCAATTTATATTACTTCTTAATTATGCGTATAGGTCTGTGTAGATTTTTCTTAGCTCAGCACTTTCACGCATGATATCTAGTGAAATAGCCGCGTGGCCTTTAGTGTAGCCGTTACCAATAATCATTGTTGTATCCATACCCACACCTTCAGCGCCTAGAGCAGCAGCCGTAAAGCTTGTCGCCATAGAGAAGAAGTAGATTACGCCGTCATCTTTAGTAGAAAGAATTGACGCCATTTCAGTGTTAGGAATATTAACGCAGTTGATAGTAACGTCAGCCATTTCGCCACCCGTTGCTTCGCGCATTTTGTCTAGAACTTCTACTGAGTTCGTTGCATCTGCAATGATAAACTCGTCAGCAAGACCTGCATCCATAACCAGCTTTTTCATTTTGTCACTGTGGTTCAGACAGATAACTTTACCGCCAGGACCAGCAATTCTCTTCGCTTCGTATAGGCAAAGCATTCCTGATTTACCAGCACCACCGATTACAAGAACAGTATCGTCCTTCTTAACCAGCTTACGTGTTTGTGCAGGTGCACCCGCAACGTCAAGAACTGAAAGCGCAAGATTTTGTGGAAGATCTTCTGGAAGTTTAGCGTAGATACCTGATTCAAACAGGATTGCTTGTCCATCAATATCAACCTGGTCAATGTCCTTGCGAACTTCTTTGATTGCATCTATCTTAAGTGGTGTTAGAGATAGAGAAACAAGAGTTGCAAGCTTGTCGCCAACCTTAAGGTCTGTTTTACCTTCTAGAGCTGGACCAACTTCTTTAACTGTACCGATAAGCATACCGCCAGAACCCGTTACAGGGTTGTGGTGTTTACCCCGTGTTTCAACGATGTTTGTCATAATGTTCTTAATTTCGTCAACACTGTTCTCAGCTTGAGTCTTGATTTGCGTGAAGCTTGCAGAATCAATGTTAAGTGTTTGAACGTCAATAAGAATTTCGTTATCGTAGATTTCCATTGAGTTATCGATTTTTTGCGCTGGCTGTGGAAGCGCTCCTTTTGGCTCGATTACGCGGTGCGTACCAAATTTACAACCTTTTTTCATAATAATTCCCTCCAATTTTCGTTTTTCACGTAGATCTATATTGCAAGCGGCGTGCCAACTTTGATAAATTTATAACCTACTGTTTCAGTAGGAATTCTGTCAACACAGGCAATATCAAGTCATTCGAAACATTTAGGAAAACGTTTCCTTCGATCTTTACTCTTACACGAAGGTCTAAATGGCTGAAAGTATCCGCAAGAGGACCGAATATTATCAAAAACAATAAAAAAACGCCGAAATTTCGGCGTTTTAGACAACATTTAGATTATAAGACCATCGGAAGATTAATAATATAGACCTCATAAGTTCAAGCAAACAATATACCTTCCTGAAACGAATCATTCTTCACTATGAACCAATTCCATACTTCTTCAACTTATATTGAAGCGTCTGCCTTGGTATTTTCAGTTGTTTTGCTGCTCGCGTTACATTCCCAGAAGCATTTTGCATTGCACGTTCAACAGCAAACATTTCTGCTTTAGCCATGGATTCTTTAAGCGAGTAACCACCGTCGATTCCAAGGCTGCTGGCCTCTGAAGCATCCAGCATTAAATCTGCTTTCGTATCATTATAAATATCCCTTAGCTTGATTGGGAGGTCATTAACCTCAATACGTTCTGTATCCATAACACTTAGGGCGCCTTCTACAACATGTTCCAGCTCCCTCACATTGCCTGGCCAGTCGTACCTCTTAAGTAGTGCCATTACTTCATCTGACACCCCGGTGACTTGTTTATACAGCTTGTTATTGTATTTTTTTACAAAGTGTTTCACCAGTATTGGCAGGTCTGAATGGCGTTCTCTAAGCGGTGGTAGGTTCAGCGTTATGGTATTTAATCGATAGAATAAATCCTGGCGTAGATGTCCTGAATGTACTGCATCTTCTGGTTTAACGTTAACTGCGGTTATAATGCGGACATTGGCATATCTAGGCTTCATATCCCCAATGCGTCTAAAGACGCCCTCTTGAAGTACACGCAAGAGTTTTGCTTGAAGCTCCATTGGCATTGAGTTGATTTCATCTAGGAAGAGCGTTCCTCCATCTGCCAGTTCAAACAGTCCTGGTCTGTCAACAGAGCCAGTGAAACTGCCTTTCATTGTACCGAACAAAATACCCTCAAGCAAACTTGTTGGAAGTGCTGCACAATTTTGAGCTATAAAGGGTGCTGGACCTCTTCGACTGCTATTATGAATGGCTTGGACAAACAATTCTTTACCCGTACCCGTTTCACCGCAAACCAAGATGGGGGCATCTGTTTGAGCTCCTTTTGTAGATAGAGACTTCAGCTCAAGCATTCTTATATCATCCGTTACAATGTCTGCAAATGTGAACCGGGCTTCATCCTGTTGTTGCGCTTTTCTATCACCATAAACCTTACTTTGAAGGTCTACAACCTTTTCACTCAGGGCTTTCATTTCCGTAATATTGTTTGAAAACTCAATGGCACCAACGATCTTCCCCGACTCTCTAATGGGAATGGTTGAATTTAAGGTTGTGACTTGTTTCCCTTTATAAGTCGTATAGGTTTGCTGTAAATCAAATATGGGCATCCCTATTCTAAGAACCTTAAGAAGTGTGCTTGTTTCCTTTGTAAGGGAGGGATAAATTTCTAATATACTTTTCCCCACTGCCGTTTCTATGTTGATGTCATCAAGCATAGCAGCCTTGCGGTTACAGTAAACTAAGTTTCCTTTGGAATCAAAGACTTGGAGACCATCACTGATATGATCAAGTATGTTTCTAAAATTTTTCACAGTAAATAATGATTCCATAGGGTCCTCCTAACAACATCGGGATACACTATGCCGACTTTTCGGCTGCAGTGCTGATTTTTCGGCACAAACTTAGTATATCATGCCTTTTATTAATCAAAAAGGAGTTTGTACATCATTTGGATTCATAATTGGAATCAATAAAAGCTTTATAGACCGCATCACTCGACAACGTCTTTTGGTTTCCAACCACAATTCTTAATTTTCTTGCACGGGTAAGAGCAACATTTAACCGTCTGGTATCTTTCAAGAATCCTAAATTCCCTTCATCATTACAACGCACCAGAGAAATGATGATAACGTCCTTTTCTTGACCCTGGAATCCATCCACTGAGTCTGTTTGAATATTTATGTTTCGTTTTTCTAGATTTGTTCTTATCATATGGACTTGTGCTTTATAAGGAGAGATTATACCCAGCTGGTACTCTTTTATACCTTTTTCCAGCAAATCCTCAACAAGATCAACCACACAATCCACTTCACTTGAATTATAAAGAGATGGACCATCACCATATCTTTTTTCTTTTCCACTAATATTGAGGAAAGTACTCTTTTTATATTCTTTCAGTCCTATTGACCAGGACTTATTGTTCTCGCCAGAACGGAGTGCCCCCTCATAAAACTGTTTATTTGGAAAGGCCATAATGTCCTCATTCATTCGGTACTGAACATTCAGCATGGTAAGTTGTTTATTGTCGTACCTATCAATCAGTCTTTCAAGAAGACTTATACCAAAACCATTTCTCTCCGCTTCTAAACTCAGCACTGTTGGAGGTAACTGTTTATGATCACCTAACAAAATCAATTTCTTAGCTTTTACCGCTGGAATGATCGCAGAACTTTCCGTTGATTGTGTGGCTTCGTCTATTAACACCACATCAAACTCCCAACCTTCTAAGACTGCTTGACCAGAGCCTGAGTTGGTTGCCAAAATAACTTCTGCATTTCTTAAGATCTCTTGTGTAAGTTTCGACTCTAAATCATCCGATTTTTTAAAACATTTATCTATCTCTTCACGGATATGGAGCCACTTAGACATCTGTTTCATATCTGTTGAGGATACACCACGACTGCCTTTATCTTTTCTTGCAAATTTATGAATCTCATTGTTTTTTAATCCCCTTGTCCATCTCGGACTTGGGTGTTTGAGGCCTTGTTGATCTTTCATGTGGGCAAAAGCCTTTTCTCTAAGCGCCTCTACTTTATGGTAACGTTCATGTTTCACAAGCTGTGCATCCAATGTATGTTCAATTAAATCAGAGTTCACTTTAAAAGGTTGCCCTATACGGACAACTTTCACCTTATTTCCAACAAGCCCCTTTGCAATATTGTCTACTGCGCCGTTGGAATCTGCAGTTGCTAGTATATGTTTATTATAAAAATCATTATTTCTGGTTTTATCCATCTTTTTTCTATCATTCTTATTTCTACCATTCTTTTTTCTTTCAATATTTTCGCTATCAGCAATTACATTTTCGCTTTTATTCTCCCTCACAAGCTGAGAGAGAATCTCTACCCCAGTGATCGTTTTACCTGTACCTGGAGGCCCGTGGACGATGTAAAAGTCCTTGGATTCCACTGCTTTGACTACGGCTTCTTTTTGAGAAGCATTCAGATCTTCATTAATATAGTCATCCTGTACGTTTACCCTTCCGCCACTTTTGCTTAAGCGTTCATCTATATACTGATCTTTTTCACCTATTATGTATTCCATCAATGTCGGTGAATTTTCCCTTGCATATAGGATGACGTCTAAGGCTTCTTGCATCCTTCTGTAAGTCACATCATTGACATAGAGGTCCACTCGAACACCAGCCTTAAACATCCACTTATCCGGCTGACCTTCAAACATAACAGTAATACTATAACGTCCCGTATCAACAATCGTTCCAAGTGGATTCCCTTTCTTAAGAGCTTGTCCCTGACTGATCAATACAACATCCCCTGTTCTCATATCAAGTTCGGGCAAGGCTTGACCAACTTTAGACTTCATAAATTTTACCAACTGCCGATTCCCATGAAGATGTCCTGCTTTTTTACCACGCATATTGAGTAGTGCTCTGCCTTTTTTCTCTCTTTTAGAACCGGATATCGTTCTAATTTCATCTTCATGTCGATCGATATCAGCATCTCGTTCAAGATTGATTAGACGTCTAAAATGTGTAATGTAATGCGTTCGACTCTTAAACATGAATAACTCCTTTAAACTCTGTCAATTTCTATTGACACACTCTTAATGGAACGATACAATCCAAATAACATATAAATATTTTTAACGATATAAGATCGTGCAAATACATAAGGTAATTTCTTGACTTATTATAACACGACCTTGAATTATCAATAATTTCAGATCTTTGTATTCTGATAATAATACATGTAACTTTATCTATATTGATGATTATATACCTATGGAGGTTCTTATGAAACATACACTACCTGTTAACGATAATGCCATTCGACTCAAAACTTTAAACGATATAAAAACTTTTTCAGACCCCTACAGAATGTTAATCTATAAGACATTTAGCAACTCTGATGAAGCCGTTACAATCAAACGTGTGGCCGATATTATGGGCGAAGTTCCTGCGAAAGTTTACTACCACGCAAAGAAACTGATAAAAATCGGTGTTCTGGAGCTGGATCACGAAGAAAACATCAACGGGATTATTGCCAAATATTATAAATCGACAGAACGTCAGATTATTATGTCTCACGATTCATTAGATGAAAAACAATTGCCATCAATGTTGTCTGAAACAGAAAAGATGGTTTCCAATGTCATTGATGATGCAAAGGCTGAGTTTATAAGTGCCATGCAAGCCCTTGCTCAAAAAGAACATCCTGAAGGTGAGACTGATGAAGGCGACGGCGGTCTAATCGTTTCAAGAATCCACCTCACTAAAACAGAAGCCGAGGACCTCTACAAATATCTGATGGACCTTTCTGAGAAAAAGAAAAATGACAAAAGAGACGACACTGCAAAATACCTTTTCTTTAATGGTCTGATTGAGGTACCAAGCCCAACAAAATAATTCTAGCTTAAACAGCAAATTTAAAATGAGACATTAAAAATCCGCTTCTTATGCCAGAAGCGGATTTCTTTATCTACTATTTTTGTTGTCTAAATGTTATTCTAAGTACATTTCTAGACTCAGATAATCCTTTGATAACAAGTCTGTAATTGAGCTCTACTTCACCCAACGCCATGTCAAACAACACTTTACTTGCCAGAGTTTGCATTTCAAAGTTGCCATAAGGCGTGTGGTAAGTCGATTCTATTTTAACGCCTTCTTCAAATGCAATTTCAGACTTGTGAACACCAAATCTATGCATTGTACAGCGACCATCTTTAAACTTAAGAACCGTTTTGTCGCCTTCCATACCGGAGAGCTCTGATTCCATGTACATAACATAGTCAGCGCCGCCCTTATGATATTTTTTACCTTCGGTCTCGAATGTATATTCTTCAACAGGTTCATTCACTTTATGGATTTTAGTTTCTATAGAAAGCCAAATTTGCTCTTCCATTATTAGTTAGACTCCTTCTCACTATTTTGAGCTTCTTTCCATGCTACAACGCTCTTTTGAATTTCACGGATATGGGCTTCAGCATGCTCGCGGGCATCCATCTCATTTCCTGCTTTAATAGCGTCAAAAATCTTTTGGTGCCAATCGCGTAGATCGTAAAAATTATCAAACTCATTAAAGTAAATCAATCTAAATCTTTGGAATTGATCATGTAAATCTTGAACAATTTCAATCAGTTTATTATTGCGGGTTGCATCAAATATTTTATCATGAAATTGATTGTCTTTTTCGATCATACCTGGACGGTCTAACTCTTCTAGGTACTCGTTAAAATCAATCAGTGTTTGTTCTAAGTCATCGATCTCATCTGCTGTCATTCTCTTAGCTGCCAAACTTGATGCAAAACCTTCAAGAATAATTCTAATTTCTAATACATCTAGAATATCTTTTGCAGTCAGATCTGCAACATATGCACCTTTTCTTGGAATCATCTCAACAAATTTTTCTTTTTCAAGTTTTCTAATGGCTTCTCTAACCGGCGTTCGACTTACCCCCAGTTGCTCAGCCAACTGGATTTCCATCAATCTCTCACCAGGCTTAAGATCACCATTGAGTATTGATGTTCTTAAATATTCAAAGACCACTTCACCAAGCGGTTTGTAGTTCCGTATTTCAAGTTGGTTCATTTTGTTATTCATCCCTGTGACCCCCAATGATCGTTTTAGTTACGTACGTCTGCTTGTAGATTCTCTTTAACCGTTTCGCTGCAGTACACGCCTTCTCGTATGATTTAAACAAACCAAAGACGCTTGGACCGCTGCCACTCATAAGAGTTCCACAGGCTCCAAATTCTTTCATTTTCAATTTCAAGTCACCCACCGATGGGTATAGGGATAGCGTCACCGGCTCAAGTACATTCCCTAACAGTCCGCTAACAGCGCCAATGTCCCCACATTGTACAGCACCAATCATTGCTTCAGTTTCAGGGTGGTTCTCAATCTTCTTGTAATCAAGTGCTTCATATATTTTTTTTGTAGACACACCCAAGCTCGGTTTTGCCAAAACCATCCAGAATGATTTTTCAAGTTCAATACTGGATAGATTCTCTCCAATTCCTTCTGCTAAAGCCGTTCCTCCCATGATACAAAATGGGACATCCGCGCCTATTGTCACTCCAATTTCCATCATTTCATTTAAAGACAAACCTAATTCATATATTTTATTCATTCCGCGTATAACTGCCGCAGCATCTGTACTGCCTCCAGCAAGACCAGCCGCAACCGGAATATTCTTCTCTATTTTAATATGTACACCCAACTCTTTATTTACATGTTCAGCAACAGCTTTCGCAGCTTTCCATGCAATATTGGTGTGGTCTTTAGGTAAAAACTTATTTTTTGATTCTAAGCTGATACCTTCTTCTCTTTTTTCAAGTGTCACAATGTCATGCAGATCAATTTGTTGCATGACCATACGAACATCATGATACCCATTTTCACGTTTATTTGTTACATCTAAAGTGAAATTTACTTTTGCATATGCTCTAATCGATAGTTTGTTCATCGATTCACCTCTTCTTTAAAAGTTATTACCCGCAGTTCTTATTGTAATTTTGTTTTCTTAGAAATGCATTATTAAATTACCACAGCTTAATAACCCATAAATTTGAATCGAGTTACTTCATATAAAAATACAATTTCAAACAATTTGAAAATATGTTCAATACATACATTATACAAAATACATTCACTATACATTATAGATGATTTTGACCAAAATAGCCAGTTTTCAAGATTGAGTATACTTTTTCATTTATATTTGATTTCTTTAAAACAACTTCTACATATATCGTATATAAATTTTAACTTTAGTCCTTATCACCAATGACCTATTGCCCATAGCCCTAAGTAATTAGTGCAATGTTTTGTCGTATTACAGTGAAACTTGTCGAACTTACTCGAAAATCAATTGCATTTTATACCCAATACTGATAATCTAAAACAAGAAAATATATTTTTCTTCATATACAGTAATTTTATTACTTTTCACTGATACGGCAAACTTGTTGAAAAGCAGGGACGCAAAGCTTTAGGGCCTTTAATCTGGCAGCCAGCTACCAAAGGAGAAGTTTTTTTGTGCCGTTGTTGCCAAATATGACTTGATATTTTGCAAACGCATAGGTTTTATAATTTACTAAGCGAGGACTATTCATGCAAGACACCAATCTTTTTTTACAACTTCTTTCATCTGATTTGATGTATATAACAACATTTATGTGTTTAAGCTACACCATTGGTGGTTACATTAACGTGCGTGGAATTCGGTACCCAGAGTTTAGCTCACTTATCGTTTCTGTCCCGTGGTTCTTGGTTGTATTTGCATTTACGACTCCCTCGTTAACAACGACGACAAGTTTGCACGTGGTCTATTTCATTACGATCCCACTCGGAATTCTTGTCATGTCTTCTATAGCAATTGCTTATATTAAACACAAACACCCTGTTGGAAAATACTACATAGAATCTTCTAAACACTATATGCTTAAACCCTTACTCTGTTTAAGTCTAATGTTTATCCTTAGAGATATTGCACATATCCCTATTGTTGTGGTTGCAGTAATAACCCTACTTTCATTTACCCTCTTATTGATTACTGAAATTATAAAAGAAAAAGACAAGGTATCACAGTCTGCTTTTCTATTTAATATAACCACCCTTGTACTTTTTGGTGTTTGCATCCATACATTAAATGACGCACCTCTGGTCTCAATTGTTCCTATGGTTGGTGGATCATTATTTGGTATCTTTACAACTGTACTTTATAGCTCTGACAAATCCTTTAAACACGGCACCACAGAAAATGACTATGACCTGTTCGAACGTTTCGAAGAACTGGTCTCGGAAGGACAATTCCATACTGCTGTCGATATGTCTGAAGATGGTTTATGGGAGTTCAACCTTGAACCTGATGTAATGACAATATCAAAACCCCTTCAGCAATGGTTAGGACTTGATTCAAATCTTATTCCACACGCAGCTGATTTCTGGATTGGACGCGTACACAAACACGATTGGAACAAACTTCCTGAAAGTTGGATCCCTGAAGACTTTAGTGCACTTCGAAATAAGATTAGAACATTACATAATAAAAATCGCGAATTCGAAATTAGACTATTAAGTGCAGATCACTCGTATAAATGGGTACGTGTTCGCCTCCAAGTTGCAAACGATGGCAGTCAAACAAATATTCACGGTTCATTTAAAGACATCGACCAGGCAAAATATGCCCAAGCTCAAATCACTCAGCTGTCTTTATATGACTTAACAACTGGACTACCTAATTTCTCCTCACTGATCAGTCATCTGAATAGGGTCCTTGATAACAACCAAAAACACGCAATTCTATTTCTGAATATCGATAATTTTAAAATAATAAATGACTTGATGGGCTTTTTCACCGGAGACGAGATCTTAGCAAAGATTAGTAAACATCTTTCTAAAATCCTTCCTGAACATGCAGATATCTTCCGTTTTGGCGGTGACGAGTTTGTAATTCTGACCAGCCATCCGGACCAAGCAGATGTCATTGCGAATAAAATCAAATCAGAGTTTTATACGAAGTTGAATTGGAAGGAAACACACCTCCGAATTACTTGTAGTATAGGCATCTGCGATTTTCCAAATAAACATGCCCACGATGTAGAGTCCATCCTCAAATGTGCTGATATTGCCTTAGAGCATGCTAAAAAACATGGAAAAAACAAATACTCAGTCTTTAATCAAGGTATGACGATTGAGCTTGAGGAGCGTCATACACTGATTAGCGCACTGGAACACTCGCACATGCGAGAAAATTTTGAAATCTACTACCAGCCACTTAAACATAAAGGCGAAACAGAAAATATACATACCGAGGCACTTTTACGCTGGACTTGGGAGGGCAAACGCATCTCTCCTGCTAAATTCATACCTATTGCAGAAGAAACTGGACTCATTATACCGATTGGAAAAATGGTACTTGACCAAGTCTGCCGCGATATTGCATATATGCAGGCTCGCGGTCGAAAACTGTTCACATCAGTTAATGTTTCAGCTGTACAACTCTTACACCCTGAGTTCCTTAAATCTGTTACACAAGCAATTGAGGCGCACTGCATAGACCCCTATCAGCTGACTGTTGAAATTACTGAGACATCACTGATCCACGACACAGATTCAGTTCGAGGTACATTAGAACAGCTTAAATCCATGGGGATTAGAATTTCACTCGACGACTTTGGAACTGGATTCTCATCACTCAGCCACATCATCGATTTACCTATTGATGAACTTAAACTGGATCGTTCTTTTATTCAGAACTTCCATATGGATCTGAAAAGACAAAATGTCATCAGCAACATCATACAACTGGCACATGGCATGGGGCTACTTGTTGTTGCAGAGGGTGTTGAAATCGAAGCAGAATGTTCATTGTTAGAGAAATACGGCTGTGATGTATGCCAAGGTTACTACTTTGCATATCCAATGCCACTGAGAAAACTCATAGCCGATGAGTCTCAAAGTGCATAAAATCTCGGGTTCGGACAATGTCCGGACCTTTTTTTATATTGTAAATCAATCAAAGTCTATAAAAGGTCCATTAGTTTTTTAATTCTAAAAAAAACGGAGTACATCATAGGACGCACTCCGGTTGCTTTATCTATTAATTTCATTACTTATCTACTTATTTCACTTAATTATACTATTTAGAAATAATCAGCGTACCTGTCTTACCCATGATTCCTTCTTTTGCTTTTTCAAGAGATGTAATCAGAGCTTTTCTACCTGTTTTTGATTCAGCAAACTGCATAGCCGCTCTCACCTTTGGAAGCATTGAACCAGGAGCAAAGTGACCTTCTCCAGCAAGTTTTTCAGCTGTAGGAATGTCCATCTCGCTCAACCACTCTTCATTTTCCTTACCAAAGTTAATGGCTACCTTCTCAACTGCCGTTAGAATTATTAAATAGTCCGCGTCTAATATTTCAGCAATCTTTGCAGAAGCAAAATCTTTATCAATAACAGCCGGAACACCGACTAAACTGTTGCCTTCTTGAACCACTGGTATACCGCCACCACCCACTGTGATAACAACATGTCCAGCATCTACAAGTGTACTTACCGTTTCTTTTTCAGCAACATCAACTGGAATTGGACTTGGAACAACACGTCTGAAACCACGTCCTGCATCTTCTACCATTTGGTAGCCTTTGTCTGCCGCCAGTTTGTCTGCATCTTCTTTAGAATAGAAAGATCCAATTGGTTTTGTAGGATTGGTAAATGCAGGATCATCCTTATCTACAATGACCTGTGTAACAACCGTTGCAACAGGCGTTTTCATATCACGAGATAATAATTCTTCACGAATTGCGTTCTGTAAATGGAATCCAATATAACCTTGGCTCATTGCACCACACTCAGGGAATGGCATTTCTGGTGTGCCAGCACTTTCATGCGTACTTGCAGTTTCCATTGCTAGATTAATCATGCCAACTTGAGGGCCATTACCATGAGCCAGTACAACTTCATGGCCTTCTTGAATTAGATCAACAATAGGTTTAGCGGTTCCTTTTACAAGTCCCAATTGTTCTTTAGGGGTCTTACCAAGTGCATTGCCACCAAGTGCTACTACAATTTTCTGTCTCATATTTACTACCTCCATTAATTTATTCGCAGATACTTAAACGTAAACGGACATCTAGGAGACCCCAGATGTCCGAATGAATATTATATTTGATTTAGGATCTAGATTTTTGTATGTTCAAAACATCTTTAAAACGATGTCTCTCTTTACAATAAGTTAGGTATTTCTAAGCAAGGTGCTTCTAATCAAAAGAAGTAATCAGATTTTTCTAAACCGAGGCGCAACTATTTCTGAATACCGGAGCGTGCTAAAAGCACGTGAGGATTTCATAAATCGTTGCAACGAAGAGTTAGGTGAATCTAAGTGCTTCTCTAGAGTTTACCGGCTGTTGCACACATAATCGCCTTAATAGTATGCATTCTGTTCTCAGCTTCATCAAAGACAACTGAATGTTTACTTCTGAATACTTCGTCTGTTACTTCCATGCTGCTTAGGCCAAACTTAGCTTTGATCTCTTTACCGATGACTGTGTTTTCGTCATGGAATGCTGGTAGACAGTGCATAAAGATCATGTCTGGATTTTCAGTTTTCTTAACCATATCCATATTAACTTGATAAGGTGTTAGAAGCTTAATTCTTTCTTCAAACTGATCTTCTTCACCCATGGAAACCCATACGTCTGTATAGATAACATCAGAACCTTTAACATCGTCAACGTTTTCAGTCAGTTCAATAACTGCTCCTGTTTGTTTTGCAACTTCACGCATTTCTTCAACAAGGTCTTCAGCTGGCCAAAGATCTTTTGGTGCAAGAGCTACGAAATGCATACCCATTTTTGCAGCACCAATCATTAGAGAGTTGCCCATATTGTTTCTTGCATCACCTACGTATGTAAACTTTACCCTATTAAGCGGTTTATCTATATGTTCTGAAACCGTTAAGAAATCAGCTAAAATCTGTGTAGGATGGTACATATCTGTTAGGCCATTCCACACTGGTACACCAGCATTTGCAGCTAGGTCTTCCACTGTCTCTTGCTTAAATCCTCTAAACTCAATGCCATCATAATAGCGACCTAGAACTTTTGCAGTATCCTCAATAGATTCTTTCTTACCCATTTGACTATTGGATAGGAATGTAACTTGAGCACCTTCATCAAAGGCTGCTACTTCAAATGCACAACGCGTTCTTGTTGAAGATTTTTCAAATAATAGAACTATATTTTTGCCTTCTAAAAGATCGCCTTTGATACCTGCACGTTTTTTTGCTTTAAGGTCTGCTGATAGATTTAGTAAGTACTTGATTTCTTCTGGTGTATAATCCTTTAGTGTAATTAAGTGTTTACCTCTCATGTTTACCGGCATTGCAGTTCCTCCTTAAAATTCACAAATACTGATAGATTTAAAATTGGGCTTATAGCTTTTCCTGCAGTCAATTCTGTATTATTATACATATAAATTTATATATAATCAATCGAAGGATATCTGATTCACTCCATTGATTATGATCCTTTTAAGAATTTTGTATGTTTATAGCAACTCACGGTAGAGCGGCATTGACATACAACGTGGGCCACCACGGCCTCTCGAAAGTTCAGATGAAGGCATAACATGTAATTTCACACCCGCCTCCTCCAGCAGTCGATTTGTAACATGGTTTCTTGAATATACAATAACTTCACCCGGTGCGATTGCCAGGGTATTCGATCCATCGTTCCACTGTTCACGACCTGCATCTACACCACGCTTACCACCACAACGAATCAGCTTCACATCATCTAACTCAAGATACTTCTGAAGTAGGTCTTTTAATACCATTGATTCTTGTTCTATGATTATTTCACCCTCTGCTTTACCTTTGCGAATAGAATACACTGTTAAAGGTCCTTCAATTTCAGGATGAATTGTAAACTTGTCTTTATCTACCATTGTAAACACAGTATCCAAATGCATAAATGCTCTTCTTTTAGGGATATCTAGAGCCAGTATTACTTCGAAATTCTGTCCGTCAGCAAATACATTTCTTGCAAGTTGATCGATGGCTGCTGCTTCTGTTCTTTCTGAAACACCAATTGCCAACACTTTTTCAGAAAGCACTAGAATGTCTCCACCTTCAATGGCATAATCTTCATTTCTGTCATACCAGAATGGTGTTTTAAACTGACCAAACTCTGGATGATGTTCAAATATGTATTTTGCAAATAAGGTTTCACGACATCTTGTAACTGTTCTCATTTTGTTAAGAGATATTCCAGTTCCAATCGTTGAGAATGGGTCTCTAGTGAAATATAAATTTGGCATTGGATCTACTAAGAATGGGTAATATGAGTCAACCAAATCAGCTAATGTACTTTTACCTATAACAGAAACTTCACCTTTACGGATACCCGCCATCATTTTGTCGATCATAGCTCTGTTTGTACCAAAATCATTAAAATACTCAGTAAGGGCAGCTGTTTTTCTTTCGCCTTGAACCCCTGCTTCTAAAATAAACTGGCGAATGAACTTATCTTTTATGTCTCTGTTTTCCAGTGTTTCAGCAATTAAATTTTCTAAATACGATACTTCCACACCATTGTCTCTAAAAATCTCAGCAAATGCGTCGTGTTCTTCTCGAGCAACTTTTAAATACGGGATATCATCGAACAGTAATCTATCCATCAGATCCGGTGTCAAGTTTTCGATTTCTTCTCCAGGTCTATGCAGCAGCACGCGCTTCAACTTGCCTATTTCAGAATACACTTGCAAATGTTTGTCTTGACTCATAAAGACACTCCTTATATTCAGATACATTATTTGTAATCAATTACCATTTTATTCATTTCGTTTCACTTCTGATATTTAGTATACATTGCTTGCATAATCATTGCAACACAACGGATTAGACCAAAACCCTTAAATCAGTTGTCTTTTCCACTTTTATAGAATATTCATCCAATGAATAAATTGTCATTTAATGTAAACTGCTTCATCTTCTTTCTTAAGACATAGTTATAAGAAGAAGTGTGGAATTATCCTATTTTTGTAACGTACGAATACTTATTACTCCTTTTGAATATTAATTTTTTAAATTTTTTGAAAACTCTTTTTATTTCGAAAAATGATTTTTTGCAAGTTTTACAAACAAATAAATAAAAGAACTCCCCATCGTTAAATACAGCAAAACCTGTACATAACAACAAGGAGCATCTGTTATTTAAATTGAATTTCTGAACTACCAGAGCTATCCTGTCTTCCAACTTCAGGTCGACCTGTTATAATGACATCCGAACTTCCGGAAGCCTTTACATCAATAAATTCTATTACTTCTAACCTTAAGTCTGAAGCTCCTCCTAAATCGACATTGGATCTTTGGACCGTTAATTCTGTTGTTTTAGAAGAGCTTGAACCACTAAGGTCTGCATCAAAGGTATTGGCTTGTCCATCAAACACCACATCAGATGAACCTGATAGGTCTATTCGTAACCGGTCAACTTCAATACTGCCTTTAGCTTTCGATGCGCCTGATAACTTTACGTCTACTGATTCTGATACAATCTGTCCATTGAATGAACTTGATCCAGAAAGACGAATATCAAAGCTCTCAGGTGATATTATTTCTTTTTCAACAGTAGTAGATGTTGCACCTGATCCATCAATTTCAACCAGTTCATCCATCGTAACAATGGCTTTAAAAGTTCCATTTCGATAACTCTTATTATTCATCATACCTATTCGTAGTTTTTGGCCTCTTGTTTCTACATCCAAGTACTCAACAAAATTGTCATCAATCTCAATAACCACAGATGCTGGCGCGCCCTTAACAACCACAATGTCGAAAGCACTTTCCACTTGAATTTTTTCAAAATCATCCACTGTGACATTCACTTCAACAATTTGACCACTTGCCTTAATACTGTTAAAGCCATTTCCAGTGATTGTACATCCCGATAATGCGCATATTATTATAAGGCCTATTATAAGTCCTATATATTTATTCATGTTTCCTCCCCTAATGACAACTTACTAATACCAATTACTTTACTATTTGAACTTTAAGCTGCTCGACGAACCTACACGTTTGTCTAATACCTTTGGTTTACCATATACAATGATATCTGACCCTCCTGAAGCATCCACACGGATCGTTTCAGATGTGCTTAACCGTAAGCTGGTAGCACCACTTAACCTAACGTCAGAGTTAAGAGCATGCAAATCACGGGCTTTTATTGAACTTGCACCACTAATCCTCAGTTTCAGATTATCAAGAGCCCCTTTCATATTTAATTCACTTGCACCAGAAACAACAATTTCTGATGTTTTCGAAATCATTTCTAAGTTTGTATTCGATGCGCCTGAAAGCTTGAGTAAAATATTATTAGACTCTAAAACTCCAAACAAGGAACTTGCACCTGATAGGGTTAAAGCAAACCGTTCTGAATGTGTTAGCTGGCTATCTATTTTCGTCTTTGTTGCACCACTACACCTTAAAGCTTCTAAGCCAGATGCTGTAACAACAGCCTTTAGTGTCGCTCTTTTCACCTTAACACCATTTACTAGGCCAATGTGAAGGGTGTCATTTAAGGTGTAGATATCCAAATACTCTACAAGATTCTCATCTATTTTAAGGGTTACATCAGGAATATCTCCTTTTACAATATGGACATCAAACATTTGTGAAATCTCTATGGCGTTAAAGGCTTCCACAGCTTCAGAAACATTTACAAGATTTCCATCACCTGTTACATATTTAAGATCTGATGTTGTCCTATAGGTGTAAGCAACAACAAATAATATTCCCAAGATACCGATCATCATTCCATTCATAGTTCCACCTCCTAAAACCATCATACATGCAACATCCAAATTATTCCTTAGAGATACATTAGAATTGAAATAAATCTGATGGTATTTGGGGCACAAATTTTGTTTTAGACAAGGCGAAGCCACTTCATAAACACCGGAGCGTGCACAGGCACGTGAGGATTTTATGAAATGGCTTCAACGCAGTATAAAGCAAAATTTGAAACCCAAAAAAGAAAAAAGCACCTGTTGGTGGTTAAACCACCCATCAGGCGCAGCACTTTTTCTAGTACGTGTTACTTGATTCAATTCGAATTGTACAATGATGTGTATTTACGACTCTATGATGCTTCGATTCGTTGTTCTGTCGAACAAACCATAATCTCTACGGTCTCGGTTAGTATGTCGGAATAGCTGTAAGATACACGACGTTGACTGTCTAAGCCCTCGTTCACTGTTACGATAAAGATACTTGGATAAACTTCTTCAACTACGCCTTCGTTTTCCTTAGCGTTTCGTTTACCCATGTTTGTGCGAAGAACCACGCGTTCTCCGATACAGTTTTCAACGCATTGTTTGATTTCTGTAAGCGTCTGTTTCGTTGCCAAAATGCATCACCATCCTAATCAGTCACTTAGATCAGTATAACACTTCAATAATAAAAAGTCAACTATTATACACTATTGCAAATTAACTTGTCAACAGAGAGATTACATTTTCCGTATATAAAAACCTAAATTTTTGGTGCTTTATCTTTAAGAAGCTTCCTGAGTGTTGGTGACTTTCCGCTTTCAATGATCTCTTGAGATACTTTTATTCTAATATCACCGGCATCATCTTCGTCATATGCAAGGAAAGCAAACCAATGAATTAGAGTCATATTAATAGATTCAGGATCAAGAATACCACTCATTAAAAACCTTGAGTCCAGCCCAAACAAGTCATCAGAGTAATCCAATCGTTCTTCACTTTCTATGATTCTAACAGGTTCAAAATCTGTACAGAATGGCACTTTATATTCTACAACTTCATCTGGTAAAACCAGATCAAACGCGTTTTTGTAATACTTCTTAACTTCCCTATTGCCTTTTTCAACAGCTTTCAAGTTGCTCGTGTAAGTTTCATAGGATGAGAATCCAAACAACCTACAAGGCAAAGGACGGACACTATAAATACTACAGCGATCATTTTCGTCTAAAAATGGGCAGCCTTTTTTCTGAGTTAACTCTGTAAAGTAAAAGTCCATGAGTTTCGGCCACAATTTCTCAAACAAAGGTTGATCTGCTTTTAAATAGTTCATGATATTGATATATTCTATGAAAAATGTTGGCACCGATTCTCTACAACAGGCTGTACATCCTCCACACTGTCCCTCTGGCAAATTGTCATACATCATGTTCAGTTTTTCAAAGAGTGCTGATTTTTCAGCCATAGTAATGGCACGATCTACATCCTTAATATGCATTTTGGCCTCCAATTTCTCCATATTGTGGCGTTTCACCTCAAATAAGTTTACATAATACCACAAATTTGATTATATATAAGAAATTGATTTCGTTCAAGTTTCTATTATGTATGTTCATCACCCATTTATGATTTATTTGGTTACTCAAAATTTCAGGCGGGTATATAAATGTTGACGTGAAAAGGTTTTCCTGTTTATTTGAATGGAGGCTGCCATATGAAAAAAATCACACTCTTTACGACGACAGCCTGTCCTCACTGCGCCAGTGCACGTAATTATCTTGAATCAAATGGAATTGCTTTCGATGAGAAGAATGTCAGAGAAGACATGGACGCTCGAAATCAGCTTATTGAGAAGCACATTCTTGGCGTACCGACATTTTTTATTGACGAGGATATTATCGTTGGTTTTAACAAAAGAAAACTAGAAAAAGCACTTGATAACTAATCTATAACCACTCTTATGATCACCACTGACATGATATGTTTGTGGTGATATCTGTGTACATTAGACGTTTTGAAATAAAAAAAGTATCCATTTTCAGATTCTCCATCCTACTCATCGATACTTTCGTTTAATACGTATACATCTGTCATATTGTTTGGTTGATCCAGTAGCTTATAAAGCACTATCAAACCAAGAACACCTAGGACTTCCATGAAGCCACCGCCTTTCATTTTTAGTTTCTCTTAACTTAAATCCATTATAAAATATGTCCTTATATAAACAAAGAAGACAAGCCCTTTTGTAACGGACTTGTCTAAATCTGTAATCATTCATTAATATTTGTAATCACTCAGTAATATTATCCTCTAAAATCGAAATAATTGATGCAATACCTTGGTAAAAATACGCACGTCCCCTAAACATTGTGGAAGCTTCAATAATCATGGGCTTATTTTCCTGTGCCACACGCCTAAACACCACTTCCGTATCAAATGCCCAGGCATCCTTGCGGCGCTGGTCTACATGAGGGATTATATGGTGATATTTTTGGTAGTATTCGGAGTCATTATAGGCGCCTGTTCCTTTGGTTGTCCATAAATGAAAAGCCTCTGAAGCGGACGCTAAAGCCTCTAGAGCCGACATATAATCAAAGGCATGTATCAAACTGGCAAAATACAAATGTCCCGTGTCAGTAATAAGTCCTACATTTGACAAACCGCGTGTCTTTTCAATCCAGTCCTCATAATTTGAAAACCTTATATTTGAACCCATATATTCAAGTAGTATTTTAGTTTCATATTCATGAGCAAGTGCATTTATTCTCTCAAATGCTGATGTAAGAATGTCATCAAAATCTTCAAAGGGACCTCTACGTTTTCTATAGACCCCTGCAAAATGTAAAACACAGTAATCAGGCTTAATCTCTTTCATCTTCTGTAAATTGTACTCCAACATCCTAAATGAAAGTTCTCGCTTGACTGGATCAGGATCTAAGAAAAACACATCCAAATAATCGCCTTCAAAATCTTCTTCAATATACATGGGAAGATGGATACTGAAAGGGATGTCATTCTCTTTTGCAAGTTGAATATCTCTTTCCATTTTAATCAGACGATCCTGGTAGCTTCCCAGGCGTCCTAAACACATTTCCATTCGTTTTAAACCCAGTTCATTGAGATTATCCACACTCACATGGACCGTATTAATTCCAAGATTGTTAATCATAAATTTAAGCGTCTCCTATAAGTGTAATCAACCGAATCGTAATTTTATCATATTAATAGCCACCAGCATGAGGGCTGAAAAAAACATATAAAACCATGCCATTGTTATATTTTTTCCTATAATATAGGTTTTTATGCCCATGAACAATACATAAATAGCAAGCACATTACTAAACACAAAATCATAATCTATTGAAGCAGCGTAAACATAGGCATACAAAATAACCAATAATCCCATGAGTCCAACACAAAGTCTTCCCCAGTCGAGTATTCTAATTATTTTATCCCGTTTAGCTTGCTTGTCTTGCTTAGATTGCCTAGCCTGCTTAGATTGGTCATTCGAGTCAAGCTTCATATGATTCACCCCTATTTGCCCATCAAAAAGTTCTGCGGATCGTTCTGACACCTATATACTGCAATGAGTATGTACAACACAACAGCATAACTGCCCAATGCCATAACAAATATAAACCAGGTCAATTTCCACAAATTCTGCTCTTCTCTAAGCCAAACCCAACAGTAAAACAAAATGTACAACACTAGGGTGTTCAAAAGTAAAATCCGTCCCCAAACAAGCTGGAGTATTTCTTTTAGTTCAATCTGAAAGTTTGCATATAGAAAACCATATATAATTGCTGCTGAGATCATTACGAGTCCAGACCAGCTCATGCCTTTGATTAACTTCATTACAGGCTCCTTGTTATATTGATCACTCACTTTTCAAGTATCTTGTCTATTAATATACTACCCTATTCAGCCCCATCCACCAATATCTATATGATTAAAATCCATTAAGAAAATCACACAAATAATAAAGCCGTAGATCTATGTTCAAATCTACGGCTTAGGATTAACCCTCTTTTTATGACGCTTTGTTCTCAGCGCTTTTATCAGGCTTTTTCTCACCTTTAAGTTCGATGATGAGTATTGCTAGCAATATAGATGCACAACCAATAACCATTTTGCTTGTGAAAATTTCACCCAATATAAACATAGAAAGTACACTACCAAATACAGCCTCTAGACTCAGTATTATCGCTGTATGTGTAGACAAAGTATATTTTTGAGCGTAAGTCTGTAAAAAGTAGGCCACACCTGTACAAAGAATACCTAGGTATAGGACTGCATATAAACCACTTGGTGCTATTGATGTTGGGATTGGTTCAAATATAAATGCCGTCACAGTTGACAGAATGGCTACCGTACCAAATTGAACGATGGTGAGTTTAATCGGATCTGTCTTTTTTACGAAATAGTCCGTTGAGATAATATGGCCAGCAAAGAATAATGAACTAAATATTGTTAGGCCATCTCCAAAACTTATTGTCAGGCTTTCATTTAGTGTAAGCATACCGATACCTACAAAACATATAAAAGCACCTACAAAAGATCTGTTATCAGGTCTGTTTTTACTAATGATCCATACAATAAAAGGAACCATTACAACATACGTTCCAGCAAGAAAGGCTTGTTTACCTGCATCTGTATATTGCAGTGCAATCAGCTGGGTGGCAAATGCAATGTACAAGATTGAACCGACTACTGTCCCACCCAAGATATCGGTTTTATTTATTTTCTTTATGTGTTTTCTAAATACAACCGCCATCATACCAAATGCTAAAATGAACCGCACTGAAATAATGAACAGGGGTGTTAAATATTGTAATGTGAATTTTGATGCGACAAATGTTGTCCCCCAAAAGAATGCGACCAGAAGCAGAACCCCATCTGCTGCCAAGTGTGTTTTGTTTACTTTCATAATGCCCTACCTTTCAACCGAAACACTGTTTCATCAGAACCATTATAACACTATCTTTCCTGCAGTCTATTGCTAATTTATCTAAATCATTTGCTCTAATTTTAGAATAATTACAAACTGAGCATACACTAAAAAATCCACTTCAGAAACAGATCATCTGAAGTGGATTTATATTTAAGGTTGGTTCCTATTACATATATTATCTGTTCAGTACAGCGTTAAGTAGTACACCTACGATTGCTGCAAAGCTTAGTCCAGAAATACTTACAGTAGACGTTACAGGGATTGCAAGTGTAATACCTGTCCATGCTTGAATGTAAGATGAGCCAAATCCTAATACTAAGATTGCACCCATTACAAGTATGTTTTTCCAGTTAAATTCTACTTTGTTATCTCTAACCGTACGAACACCGACTAGGGCAATCATTGAGAATAACATTAAACTAATTCCGCCCATTACAGGTACTGGAATTGTCTTAAGTACTGCACCCAGCTTTGATACCATACCTAGAATGATTGCAAATACTGCTGCGATTCTTAAAATCTTTGGATCGTAGTTCTTAGTGATTGCAAGCACACCTGTGTTCTCACCGTATGTTGTATTTGCAGGGCCGCCGATTAGACCAGCAAACATCGTTGCAAGACCATCACCCAGTAGGGTTCTGTTTAGACCTGGATCTTTAATAAAGTCTTCACCTACAACCATACCGTTTGTCTTAACATCACCAATATGCTCCATAAATACTGCAATTACTACCGGTGCAATTGTCATGACTGCTGCTAGACTGAACTTTGGAAGTGTAAAGTTAGGCACTGCTACAATCGCAGCTTCTGAAACGACTGTTGTATCTACCATACCCAGAACCGCTGCTACTGCATATCCTGTTAATACTGCTAGTAAAATTGAAAGCTGCTTTGTGAATCCTTTTGCTAAGAACGTTACACCCAGTGCAACAGCCAGTGTAATGCCGGCAACTAGGTAATGGCCAGATGCCATACCAATTGCGACAGGAACTAGGTTTAAACCAATAACCATGATCATTGGACCTACAACCTGTGGTGGTAAAAATTTATTGATGCGCTCTACGCCAATTTGTCCGATAAAGAGTGAAAGTAGTACGTATAAAATACCCGCTACCATAATACCACCCTGTGCATATGCAAGGTCTCCACCGTGCATTTCTTTAACAGCTATAATAAGTGGAATGAATGCAAATGATGATCCTAAAAATACGGGTACCTTTTTCTTCGTACATACGTGGAAGATTAATGTACCACAGCCTGCTGCAACCAGTGCAACCGATGGATCAAAACCTGTAAGAATTGGAACCAGCACAGTAGCACCAAACATCGCTACCAAGTGCTGTAAACCTAGAATGAATTGCTTAATTTGACCAAATCCTGTTTGCGCGTTAGCGTCATTACTCATTACCTTTGTAGTCATAATTTACCCCTCTCTTGCGGCCTCTCAGGACCAATTAAAAAGTTGAGACAATGTCTAAAGACATTTTGGAAGTCGATCTTCTTCCTATTCAATTGCATTAAAAAAAGCTTCTTGCGGCTGCAAGAAGCTTGTAAATTCATACGATCGAACACACCTAACCCAAGTGTGTTTATATGATTCTCATCTTGCAGGCCTCTCGGACCCGTTTAAAGACGTTCCTATGCAATTTTGCTTTATCCAAAACATAGTAACATAATTAAGACGATATACGCAAGTGATTCGACACTAGTCAGAATTGTTTGATATTTCACCTATTAAGTTTTTACTTTAAAATTTTCTACTTTAAATCAATGTCACCCGAAACGGTTGAGACATCAATAACATGTTCATAGTTGTCCGTACCAGCGATAATCTTCTTCTCAGACATCTTTTGAACAACAAGGGCATGATCACTTTCTACATCACCTGATATTGAAGACAAGTTGATACCAAACGATTCAACCTTAGGCACAAGTACATTTACACTGCCTGAAGTGGTATTTATAGTTGCACCTTCTGTAATTTTACTGTACTCAACATCCACATCACCAGAAATAGTTTGAGCATTCAACTTCCCACTATAACCCCTCAGATCAATATTCCCGGATGTAGAACCCATACTACTTCTATCCACTGTAACGTTTTTTGTCGTCACATCTCCTGATACGGTATTCACTGACAGTTTTTCAAAGCTTGCAAATTGTAAGTTTACATCACCAGAAACCGTGCTCACTTCAAGTGACTCTTCATACGTTTCAGGTATAAGTATTGTGAGTTCTAAAGACAATCTATTCAAGAAATTATTGCTTTTTGAGTGTTTTATTTCTATATCAAGTGTATTGCCATTTTTATTGGTCATCAGTTCAGGTTCATTATAACCAGGGTCTGAAAAATGATAACCCTTCATAATGATTTTTACATCATCTCTGGTTTCTGGAATAATTTCTATGTCAGAACTAATCCCCTTTACTTTGAGAATACTTACGTTTGAAACTTCTATGGAACGCTCTACATTAATATCTGTTCGATCACCCTCTGATAGAACAATCCCATTGCTATCTATATTGAGTCCTTCAATGTCAGACCAACTGATATTCAGGCCTTTAACTGCTGAGAAGGCAACTGAATATGAAACAATCATAATTAGAAATAACCAAAGTGCTGCTCGTCTCATAATTTCCCTCCTAGCTTTTTGACCCGCGGATAATATTGATATTTAGTCTTAAGTATTTTATAGTCATGTTAAGAAATCCCTTCGTTAATCCAACTGTACCCAGCCCCACGAGTCCACCAAGACACATGGTTCCGACACCACCAAATAGAAGACCTGCCGTTAAGTTCCCCTGTGCTTCGACAGCCAGTGCTTGGAGCTGTATTCCATTGACCAGCTGAGGGAACATCCCGCCAAGAACCAGTCCGCCACCAGCAACTACAAATCCGATTGCAACACCTATAAAGGCGATAAGTACCCCAAGAACTGCTACAAAGGGACCTAGGATAAATACGATGTTGAAAAATCCAAGACCAACGGTTGCGAGTATAGCCCTAAATACACTGGTTGTACTTCCTGATACTTCCGCTTTGTCTATATACTTTTTAACCTTGTATTGTTTAGCAATGGACTCTGGGCTTCCCAAAGACTCAATGACTTTTTCTTCATTTAATCCATTATCGACTGCAATTTGAATATGTTCTTCATAATCATATATAACATCTTTCCGTTCTTTTTCCGGCATATTTCTAAGTAATTTATCTAGTTTTGCGATAAACTCTTCTCGTTGCATAAACCTTCACCCCCAACTATAACAGTGACGCCACTTTTGAGCCTTTCCCATTCTACATTTAAACTATCAAGTTGTTTTTTTCCTGTATCTGTGAGTTTATAATATTTTCTTTTTGGGCCCTCTGCATTATTTGAAAAATAAAAATCAACCATCTCAGACTTTACCAACCTGCGCATGGTAGGGTAGATTGTCCCTTTAGAGATTTTTACACTCTTTGATACTTCTTCAACCAATTCAAATCCATAACTATCCTTACGAGAAAGGATAGATAACACACATAGTTCAAGCAATCCACTTCGACACTGTATGTTCATATTAATTCCCTTCTTTCTCTAAGTTTCCTTTATTCTAATGAAATAATATCATGTGTGCTTGTCAGCAAAAAGGACATGCAAATTAAGAGTTTCTTAGAATTAGATTAGAAAATATTCCCTGCATTTTAAGGCCTAAAAAGGGTATAATAATAGTAGGTGGAGTGTGCCTATTGGGAGGTGACGATATGCTTCAAGGTATTTATGCTTACAACAGCATATACAGCTTGTTGAACATCAGTGGTAGAGACCTGAAAAATACGTCAAAGTCTCCTGCAAGTACAGCTACATCCATGTTATTTGGTACGAATCTCAACCAGACTTACAAACAGCTTATCAACTATGACAGTTACAAAGGGCAAACCTCTTTCAACAATGAATTTAGGGGGAAAATAGGTGATTTAAAAGAAAGTTCGCATGCGCTTTCAGACCCCGAAGGTGATGTTTATGCTGCAAGGGATGCAGATTTTAAGTCAGAATCCATTGAAGTCACTGTTGAAGACAATGCGGATGTCACTGAATATAAAATTGAAGTGGATCAAGTCGCTTTAACACAGTTAAATGAAACAGAATCTGTAGATTCAGAAGCAATAACTGTACTCACAGAGAGTTTGAATCATATAGAAATTGAAGTGGAAGGTGAAACACTAGACCTTCATATTGAAAGAGAAGAAGGACAATCAAACGCTGATTTATTCGAATCTATTGCCAATACAATCAATGCTGAAGATCTTGATATTACAGCCCAAGTTCGTACCAGTGATACTGGTGATATTTCTCTAGCACTGGTTAGCAACAAACAAGGAGAGGAACACGCCTTTAATGTTGAAGGCAACCTCGCAGAAGCGCTTGATTTAACTACAGTTGACAGAGTTGCTCAAGACGCAGTCGTCCGTGTTGATGACGCAGTCTATACAAGCAACACAAATCTTGTTGAGCTTGATAACGGCCGTGTTGGAATCAAAGTCAACGCTGAAACAACCATTCCGTTTGATCTACAAATCGAAGTATCTGGGCGGGGTGCACTCTCCGCAGCAAAGACTTTTGCCAATAGCTTTAATCAAGCCATGGCATTCCTCCAAGGGCTTAACAATGTACAAGCCAGTTTACTTGGACGTCAATACGAAAGAGCTATTGATGATAATGCGCAGCAGTTTGAAGCGCTTGGTATTACACTTAATGAAAGTAAAGAACTTGTTATTGATGACCAAACCTTTAATATCAAGTTTGAGGAAAACGAAGCTGAGGCTAAAAAGATCCTCACTGAGTTTAAAAGCTCCGTAAACCAAGTTGAACGACGGTCCACCCAAGCACTACGAACACCCGCAAGTACATTTTCGCCGTCATCTCAACTGCCATCAAATGTTAAACCTTATAATCTTAGCTACGATCAAGCTCTTAGACCTGTTCCGATTAACAATCTATTTGCCCGAGGTTCTATCATTGATGTATTTTTCTAGATGATGTTTAAACATTGAATCAATGACCTTCAGATTTATTCTGGAGGTTTTTTTTCGAACATGAATATATTCTAGCTTTGTTTTACATAAAAGTTATCAGGAGGTAGTATTATGAAAACTCTATTTTTTGGCGGTACAATATTGACCATGTCAGACAGCCACCCCCACGTGGACGCCATGCTTATTGAGGACAACATGATTATAGACTTAGGCAGTAGAGCTGATCTTGATTTAAAACACCCCACAATTGACACACAAATTGACTTAAATAACCAGACACTTCTGCCTGGATTTAATGACTCACATTTACACCTTCTTGGATTTGGAGAGTCTCTACAATTATGCAGACTAGAAGGCAGCGCTTCTATTAAAGAACTCCAAAAAAAGTTAGCAGACTTTTCACAAGACAATGAAGTTTTCTGGATTCGTGGTCGTGGTTGGAATCAAGATCACTTTGATGTCAAAGAACTTCCAACAGCTCAAGACCTAGATGCCATAGTAGAAAATAAACCCGTGGTACTTAACCGTGCTTGCGGGCATATTCTTGTGTGTAATTCAAAGGCACTAGAAATTGCAGACATCAATTCTGATTCAGTCCAACCCGGAGGTGGACAAATCGATTTTGATTCAAATAACAAACCTACTGGAATTCTAAGAGAAAATGCAATGACCCTCGTCCAAAAGCATTTTCCTGACCCAACAGCAGAGAGCCTTGAAAAAGCCATCATCGCCGGATCTAATTATGCCCTTACGCAAGGAATCACATCTGTTCAAAGTGATGATTTATGTGTACATTCACAACATCTTAGTGGGCTTATACTCGATACCTTTCAGGCTATGGATGAAGGTGGCCAATTGCCCCTACGCGTGTATGAACAAGCTCTATTTAGAAGCCCTGAAAACTTAAAGAAGTTTATTGATGCAGGTTACACCACTGGAAATGGGTCGAACTTCTATAAAGAAGGTCCCTTAAAGATTCTTGCAGACGGTTCTCTGGGGGCAAGAACAGCACTCTTAACCCAAGCCTACGAGGACAGCAAAGACGAATTTGGCATTGCTATGTACGACCAGCCTACATTAGATTTAATGGTTGAAATGGCACAGTCAAACGGTCTTTCGTCAGCAATTCATGCTATCGGAGACGGAACCATCGATATGGCCATTGAGGCCATTGAAAAAGCTCAGAAAAAGTATCCAGACACCACACTTCGAAATAGCATTGTTCATTGCCAAATCACAAGGCAAGAACATTTTGAAAAGATGAGACAACTAAATATACTTGCCCACGTGCAGCCCATCTTTATTGACTATGATATGAATATTGTTGAAGCGCGCCTTGGCGCAAGTCGAATGAAAACTACTTATGCTTGGAAAACCATGATAAAAGAAGATGTCAGATTGGCATTTGGGTCGGATTGTCCAGTGGAAGCGCTGGATATTATGCCAAATATTTATTCCGCTGTAACAAGAAAAAATCTTAAAGGTTTGCCTGCTGAAGGCTGGATGCCCCATGAGAAATTAGATGTCATGACAACACTCAAGGGTTTTACAACTTGGCCAGCGTACGCATCTGGTGAAGAACATATAAAAGGCAGACTGGACATTGGAATGCTTGCTGACTTTACAATTTTAAGTGATGACCCTACACAAGTTGATCCAGATGACATCCTAAACTTACAGATTGTCGAAACCTGGGTTGATGGAAAGCAAGTCTATTTGAATCCTGAATTTAAGTAACTCATATAAATTTTCTACATAAGTTAAGTCCGTCGACAAAGTCGACGGCATGCAGACTGTAGAAAACTTCGAAAGACAAGGCGCGGCTGAGAGCCGCTTGAGGAGCGTATTCATTATACGTGACTTAAGCGAAACGAAGCCTGCAACGCAGTATTTCGTAGTTTTCTACAGTCTGAGGGCGTGTCTTTCGACACGCCCTCGGTTTATGTTTTCTTATGAATTACTCTTCTTATATCTTACTCAACAAAGACTTCAATGTGTTCGTCGCCATCATCGACTTCAACAAGTCTTCCTTCTGCACCTTCTTGAATCATACGAATGATTTCATCCATATCTATGTTTCCCATACTTTCTTGTAGATCTGGGGAAAACTTTTTACCTATATTCAGTCCAACATTCACAAGGCTGATCGGAATTTTAATGTTCACTGTTTCTTTGCCATTCTTTTGAACACGTACTCTTAAGCGCTTTGGCGGTCTACCACTTCCTGACGTGTTTCCCTTTACTGTAACCAATCCGGTTTGTGCTTCCGTCTTACTTTCAGTAGATGTTTCCACAGCCTGCATCAATTTCATACCTTCTTCAGCACTAATTTTTCCTTCTTCAATCATTTTAAGAATTTGCATTTTTTCAGTAGTCATTATAAGTCCCTCCTTGTTGGAACGTTGATTATATTCTTATTTATCCTTGCATTAACTTTAATGCTTCGTCCGATGTAATTTCACCACGGTCTAATTTTTCAAGTATTGCTTTTTTATCCACTTCTTCAGATTTCACTGCCGTTTTATATCCTAATGCTTCTATCACTTGATCTAAGTTTCTTCTTACTGTTGGATATGAAATACCCATTTCTTTTTCAATCTCTTTGATGTTGCCTCTATTTTTTATGAACACTTCAATAAACCATTTTTGCTCTTTTGATAAGTAGCTGAACTTATCCAGTTCAAAGTCTCCTTCAATAGAAGTGCTGCAGCTATGGCAGTGGAGCTTTGTCACTTTAAGTTGGGAGGCACATACTGGACAAGTACCAATCACAGTTTTTTTCATACGATCTCCTTTCTTACTTTCTTACATTCTTGCTTTATTGCTTTATTGCTTTATTGCTTTATTGCTTTCATCTTTTCTATAATTAAATAATATATTAATAATATTAACTAGTCAATTGATTATATTAATTTCTAATTTAATTTTAATCATTTCATAATTAATTAAACTTAATTCTGTTTGGACAAAATAAAATGATAATAAAAAAAGGCAGAGATTTTCAATTGAAAATCTCTGCCTTGATTTAATTAAGTATATTGCCTTACTCTACTTCTTCATATTCTTCTTTAGTTGCTTTAGCAATCTCAGTAACCGACGCAACAAGTGAAGCTACGTTTTGCATGTCTGATGGAATAATAAGTTTCGTTGACTTACCATCAGCAACTTTCACAAGTGCTTCAAAGCTCTTAAGTGCCAGTACACCTTGATCAGGAGCTGACTTCTTAATCATCTCAATACCAAGTGCTGTTGCTTCTTGGACTTTAAGAATGGCTTCAGCTTCACCTTCTGCAAGGCGAATCTTAGACTCTTTAACTGCTTCAGCGTCAAGAATTCTTGCCCTCTTGCTTGCTTCTGCATTAAGAATAGAGGATTCTTTATCACCTTCAGCAACAAGAATTGCTGATTTTTTCTGACCTTCTGCACGTAGAATGGCTTCACGTCTTTCACGCTCAGCACGCATCTGCTTTTCCATTGCTTCTTGAATGTCAGCTGGTGGTTGAATGTTCTTAACTTCAACACGGTTAACTTTAATACCCCATGGATCAGTTGCTTCATCAAGAATAGCTCGCATTTGCGTATTAATCAAATCACGTGATGAAAGTGATTCATCAAGTTCTAATTGACCAATAATGTTACGGAGTGTTGTTGCCGTTAGATTTTCAATCGCAACCAACGGTCTAGCAATACCATAAGCAAACAACTTTGGATCAGTAATCTGGAAATAGACCACTGTATCAATCATCATACTTACATTATCTTTTGTAATAACAGGTTGTGGTGCAAAATCAACTACCTTTTCCTTTAAAGATACCTTCGATGCAACGCGGTCAATTAATGGAATTTTAACATGCAGACCAACGTCCCAAGTACCTTGGTAAGCACCAAGTCTTTCAATTACATACGCATCTGATTGAGGAACGATACGGATGTTCACAGCGATCATGATGATCACTAAAATAAGTAGTGCAACAAAAATTATAAAGCCCATGTGTTCTTCCTCCCTTATATTGTCCTGATACGTTCTCCAGGATAAGTAACATTTATCAGAAGCCTTTGAGGCAACTGTTTTAGTTTATGCCCTATTCTTCAACAGGTTTAACAACAAGTTTTACACCTTCAACGGATACAATTTCAACCTCTTCCCCTCGATCTATATCTTGTCCCGCTTCCGATTTTGCTGTCCATATTTGACCTTTAACTTTTACTTGGCCCAAATTGTAAGTATCGATTCGTTTAAGTACAATACCTTTTTCGCCTAGCAGTGCTGTTACGTTTGTTTTCGAAGCTCCAATACGCAAATATTTCTGAGCTATCGGTCTTGTGTATATGAGCATAACAAGGGTCGAAACTAAAAATACTGCAATCTGTAAATAAATTGGGAGTCCTACAAATGAAACCAGTAAAGCTACAACTGCTCCAAGTGCAAACCAAATCGATGTTAATCCAAGAGTAAATGCTTCCGCTACTGCAAATACAATGATGAGTACTGTCCAAACAATTGGCATCGCATTAATAACATTATCAAACATTCCATTTCACCAACCTCTCGTTATCTTAAAGTGATTTCTGTCACTAAATTATGTAATATTTGTCTATAACATCACTATACATTAGATACCTTAAAAATGTATTAACTAAGAATTAAGCCGGGCATAAATCAACTACGTTTTTTGAAATACTTATACATAAAAAAAGCTCTGAGTTATCAAAACTCAAAGCTTTACCAATCCTATTCAGTTAACGTATTAAAGGCTATCTACAGTGTAGTCGTCTTGCTCTTTTTCAAGGAGACGTGTTGAAAAGAATTTCATCGCGATTGCCCCCAGTGGTGCAGTAACAACAATGGATAATACCGCCATCGCAAGTATCAGTTCACCAGAAGCCACTCCGTAACTCAGTGGTACAGCACCAATTGCTGCCTGAACTGTCGCTTTTGGCGTATAACTGATCACACAGAAAAGGCGCTCTTTTACATTTAAATTGGTTCCAGTTATTGAAATCCAAGTACCAATACTTCTGGCAATCAGTCCAATTGTAATAATTGCTAGTCCAACAAATCCTGCATCGATTGCAAGTGCAGTATTCACCTGTGCACCCACGAGTACAAATAAAATAATTTCAGCCAATACCCAAATTTTATTGAATTTCGCTGATAAACGATGGGCCACTTTAGGGCGTAGTTCAAGGATTATAAATCCTATAGTCATCACACCAAGCAGTGCAGCAATTTCCACTGAACCATCCAGCAAATCTTCAAGGGATGTGAGCAGGATTGCAACCCCCATAATCACCATCACTTTTTTGGTATCTCTAATATGATACTTCTTGAAGATCTGAACAAGTGCATAGCCAATTATAATGCCAGATAGTATACCCAATATAATCGAAATTGGAATCCCAGCCAGTTGGATACCAATGTTTAGATGATTTCCACTATAAAGGCCTAAAAATGTTGAAAATATTGTTATGGCAAAAATATCATCTAAAGATGCCCCAGCCAATATGAGTGTTGGAATATTTTTATTGGTTCCAAGTTCATCATGAGAAAACTGCAACATCAGTGGAACAACCACCGCTGGAGATACCGCTGCTATAATGAAGCCCAGTATGCCCCCTTCAATAAAACTAAATCCTAACAATTTTGTAGAAACAAATGCAACTGTTAAACCTTCTAAAATTCCAGGTATAAAACCCATTCTTATTGCTGCAGAACCAACACTTGCCAGTTTATCTTTACTAATACCTAGACCTGCACGAAGAAGAATGACTATAAGTGCGAGACGTCTCAGGTCCCCTGCAACTTCCATTAACATTGGATCTAGCCAGTTTAAACCATAGGGTCCAATGACTATCCCAAGCAGTAACATGCCCAATAATCCCGGCAATTTCATTTTTGTAAATATGACATTTGCCAGCATTCCTAATAACATTATAATTCCAAGACTCGTAATCATTTACAACCCACCTTTTCACTCTCGAATTTTATCATAGTCAATGTGTGTATTCAATCGTTTCAGCACCCTATTAATGTCGTATAAATATAGTAAGATCTAAGTTGCAAGATAAATTAGAAACTTCGAGGTGACCCATGAATCAAAATAGACCCTATATTTTACGTAGCTTTATTATCATACTTACAATATGCATTGCAGCAATTTACATTCCAACACTCTTGTTCAAAGAGAATATTGTTTATTACCAACTGATCTCATTTGCTATTATTTACACTGTTGAGCGTTATTTGGTATTTAAAAATATAAGCCTTGGTTTTCAAGCATTCGAAGAGGCTTTAGACGTTCTAAGGAAATTGCTCCCAGCTCAAATGGCAGACGAACTTCATTTTAGCTTTAATCTTTACGATCCAAATGAAGCTCAAAACACAGCAACCAACATTGAAGAATCCATTCATGAGATCTTACATGAGCAAAGCAGAATGATGAAGCGTTACGAGAATTTAAACAGTGACCTAACACATTATGTGAACGCACAGCAAATACTTCTAGATATCAGCCAGGAAATGATTTCAATTAACAACACTCCTGAGCTCTATAATTTATTCCTAAAGAAGGCCATCGAGCTTGTTCCTGGTTCAGAAAAAGGCAGTATGCTGCTGTTGGTTGATAATAATCAAATGCAATTTGTAGCGTCAAAGGGATTTGAGCTTAGCAAACTCAAAACCATCCGCTTAGATGCACACGAAACATTCCTTTCATTAAATAAGAAAACATTACGTACTGAACCTTATATTATTAATAATATGTATGAACACAATAAATCCAATCTAGACCTTAGTACACGTAGCGACCTAGAGAGTGCTACAGGAAAGACAATACAAACCACCCTAACAACACCTATATTGATTGATGGAAATATTTTTGGCATGATCAATTTGGATAGCACTAAAAAGAATGCCTTTAAGAATGCAGATATTACTTCCATGCTCTTTTTCTCTTCACAGCTTGGTATCGCTATAAAAAACCGTCAGCTTATTGATAGGACTCTATATTTGTCACAATACGACCGTCTCACAAGCATTTACAACCGTTCCTATTTTGAGGAAAGCTTTTATGAATATCACTCCAAGGTGATCAATGGACAAGAATCCTTTATTCTACTCCTCATGGATCTCAATTATTTGAAGCGCATTAACGACACATTTGGACATATCGCAGGTGATAAAGCGCTTAGAACCTTTGTATCCGAAATTCAAAAGGACCTGCCAGAGAATGCCTTACTTGCGCGGTATGGTGGTGACGAATTTATAGCCATCTTACCCGAACTGAACTACAATGAGGCTTTCCATATACTCAGCACATCCATTCAACGATTTAAAGAGGTCTATATGCAGTTCAACAATCAGAAAATTCCTATTCGATATAGTTTCGGATTATCTGCTTCTCCAGATGAATCTATGATTATGGACATACTGGTAAAAATAGCTGACCAACGTATGTATAAACACAAAACAATTACTAAAAATGATGAACCTCATATTTTTGATCATTTGAAGTCTCAGGATTTTTTAGAAATCTAAAGACTGGGAATCGATTGTTTCAAAATGTTTTGGGTATCTAAATGACGGACGAGGAGGTGTTCACATGTTACCTGAAGGACTAACAATCACAGTGATTGAAGAAGTCATCTACTGGAAAAACACAACAGGAAGCATTTCTGAACAAGACGCCATCGTCATTGCCAAGCACATCAAAGAAATCATCGAATCACAGCCCGTGCGCGCAGTGCTCGTGGATAATCGTACCTTATATGGTGTCTGGACGCCAGAAGTGGACAAAGTCTGGATTGACCTTATGAGTTATCTTCCGAACCATGTCGATCGCACAGCTACACTCTGTCAAAACCATATTAATAAGCTACAACTCAATTACTTATCATCACAGGCTGGCACAACCGATACTGTAAAGGCATTTACGGAATCAGAGCGTCTTGAGATGGAGGATTTTCTAAATCTGTCGATTATGAATGTGAACGGACTTGAAATTAAGTAAATTTTATCGAATAAGTCTCCCACTATTGGGCGACTTATTCTCTTTTTTGTGTTCAAATATAGTTATCCACACTTGTATTCATTTTTTCTTGACTTTCCCCTTGACTTTTATGCTATCCAAAGGATATTCCCACAAAATCCACGGTTTATACACAAGTTGCTGTGGATAAACGACCTATTTTGTGCATAACATTTTTTTCGAAGGGCGAACATAAATTCGGTTATCAACAATTTCCACAACTTATCCACAGGTCTATACAGAACTTTACACATGTGTTTGCACAAACAGACACATATTTTATTGCAGTATTTAGTCCTACTTCTGGCTTATTCGCTCAGTTTGAAACTATATTAGTTTTTTCTAATATAGTGTATTGACAATGGGCGAATAGAGAGTATACTTATATTAGAAATTTCTAATATACTTATGGAGGTAACTTAATGAATCTTATATATCAAATGCAAGCAGATTACTTAAAAGCACTGGCACACCCAACAAGATTGCGCATACTAGAACTTTTAAAAGATGAAGATGAACTCTGTGTCTGTCACATAATAGACGACTTAGAACTGGATCAATCTAATATTTCACAACACCTGCGTGTACTGAAAAAGGCAGGAATTGTAACGTCTAACAAAGTTGGACTGAAGGTTTATTATAAACCCGTTACTGTTGATATTTACGAACTTATAGATCAATTGAATCCATTGCTTTCGCATCAGCTTCAAACACTTACAGCAGTGCTTAAATCGGAGGGATAACCATGAGTGCTATCGGAGAATTTTTCAAAGTGATTTTTTGGCCTTTCATTCAAGTTGACAGACTTATGATTGGTTTTGCAAACTGGCTAACTTTTGGTGTATTTGGAATTGATGCTGAATCGCATTTGGGTGGAAGTGTACACTTCTTCATCTATGATTCACTTAAAATCATCATCCTCTTAAGTTTTATGATCTTTACGATCTCACTAATCAGAAGCTTCTTCCCACCTGAACGTGTGAAGTTGATGCTGAACAAAACAAACGGATTGTTTAAACACCTACTGGCTGCCGGCCTGGGTGTCTTATCACCCTTCTGTTCATGTTCCACTGTTCCCATTTTTATCGGTTTCGTAGAATCTGGTATACCACTGGGGGTAACATTTACATTCCTTGTTACATCACCTATTGTAAATGAAATTGCCATTGGATTTCTGATCATGTCCTTTGGACTTAAAGTTGCAGTGGTTTATACCCTTGCCGGTATGTGTATTGGTATGTTCTCTGGTTATATCATTGATAAATTCCACCTTGAACACTTGGTTGAACCTTATATTTATGAAATGCAAGCTGGCGAAACCATTGTTGAAGACATGACTATGAAGGACCGAATTGAGTTCGCGGTTCAGAATGTAAAAGACATTACGGGTCGTGTATGGAAATATGTACTCATTGGTATTGGTATTGGCGCAGCGGTTCATGGGTATGCACCTGCTGAGATTCTTTCTAAATATGCTGGACCAGATCAGCCACTCGCTGTATTTGTTGCCGTTGCAACAGGAATTCCGCTGTATTCAAATGCCGTAGGTACCATTCCTATTGTAGAAGCCCTTATTCTAAAAGGCGTTGGTGTTGGGACTGCACTGGCATTTATGATGTCTGTTGTTGCCCTATCATTACCAGAAATTATCTTATTAAAACAAGTTATTAAACCTAAGCTTATTGCCATCTTTGTTGGTATTACAGGCTTTGGAATTCTTATAGTTGGGTATTTGTTCAATATTATTCTTTAGAAAAATCATTTTAAATAGTATAATTGCGTTAATCTCAGAAGGTTTACATTAAATGGAGGCGTTTAAATATGAAGTCTATTAAAATTCTAGGTACAGGTTGTAAAAAATGCTCTGACACCTATGACCTGGTTAACAAGGTTGTTGCGGCAAAAGGAATTGAAGCTGAAGTCACTAAAGTGGAAGACCTAAAGTCAATTATGGGATATGGTGTTATGAGCACACCGGCAGTTGTAATTGATGAAAAAGTTGTTATTAAAGGTAAAGTTCCTAAGGAGAAAGATGTGGAAAGCTGGTTAAAATAATGCAAATCAGACTCTATGATCAGGTATGCTGAGGCTACTCAAAACTCGGCACAGTTGTGCGCGAAGCCCTAAAACAGCTTGGTATTAAAGCTGACTATAGAATGATCGCAGACATTAATGTCATGAAAGAGATGGGTCTAGGTTATACACCCGCACTTGAAATTAATGGACAGGTTATTTCTGAAGGCAAGTTTTATAAACTTGATGAAATGAAAGAATTACTGGAGTCATATAAATAATTTGTATTTAATCAACACATTTGAAGCAGAAAGTCAGATCAATGACTTTCTGCTTTTTTTATTTTCGTATTTAAACTGTCATTCATGTCATTTCAAGGTCCAAATATGTAAAAAAGAAAAGAAGCTTGGATAAACGGTTATCCAAGCTTCTTTCTTTTTTCTTTTCTTTTTTCTTTTCTTTTTTCTTTTCTTTTTTCTTATTTCTTTTTTCCAACCCGACCATGGCCAAATGGGAGGCTAGAGTTTATATAGAGATAGAGCAACCATCAATATATCAATATTTACTTGCTTGTGAATGCATCACGTGCTACGTAGTGTGTATGTAGCAGTTCGTGTGCTTTGTGGCTGTTCGGCTCACCCAAGAAATCTTTGTATAGATCTTGAATCATAGGATTTTGGTGTGATTTACGTACAGACTTCACTGAGTCTTCCTCGTAAAGTGCTTTTGCACGTTCAACACGAATATCAATACCGCTGTTTAGAACGTCTGCTGGTTGCTGTGGCTGGCCACCACCGCATACACAACCGCCTGAACAACCCATAATTTCTATAAAGTGGTAGTCTTTTTCACCCGAACGAACCATATCCAGAAGTTTTGTTGCCTGTCCTGTTGAATGCGCCAGTGCCACATTAATGTCTAGGTCACCAATCTTAATTGTTGATTCCTTTATTCCATCAATGCCTCTCACTTGATTGTATTCAAAGTCTTGTAGATCTTGACCCGTAAGGACATCAGCAACCGTTCTAAGAGCAGCTTCCATAACCCCACCTGTTGCGCCGAAAATAACGCCAGCACCTGTATAATCTCCTAGGTAGTCTCTATCAAAATCTTCATCTGGAAGGTTAACGAAATCAAGACGAGCTTGTTTGATCATTTTACCCAGTTCACGTGTTGTAATTACTGCATCTACATCACGCTGACCTGCTACTTCCATTTCTTCTCTTGCAGCTTCTGATTTTTTAGAAGTACAAGGCATGAAAGAAAGTACAAATATTTTAGATGGATCAATATTATTTTTCTCTGCGTAGTATGATTTTGTAATTGCACCAAACATATGCGCAGGAGACTTACATGTTGATAGATTTTCTAAGAAATCTGGGTGATTAAACTCAGCGTGACGAATCCAGCCCGGTGAGCAAGATGTAATCATTGGCAGTTTTCCACCATTTTTAATTCTATGCAGAAGCTCGTGGCCCTCTTCCATGATTGTTAGATCTGCCCCGAAGTCTGTATCAAAGATACGGCTAACGCCAAGACGTCTAATAGCTGCAACCATTTTGCCCGTTACACGTGTGCCAATCGGAAGTCCAAACTCTTCGCCTAGTGCCGCACGTACTGCCGGTGCCGTTTGTGCTACAACATGAATTTCAGGGTCTTCAATTGCATCCCAAACACGTTCAATATCTGTTTTTTCTCTAAGCGCTGCAACTGGGCATACGATCATACACTGACCACAGTACACACATGGTGCGTCGTTCATCGAAACGTCAAATGCTGGACCAACAGTTGTATCAAATCCACGGTTTTGGAAATCAAGAACCGTTAGACCTTGTGTTTTCTTACATGCTGAAACACAACGACCACATAAGATACACTTGCTTGCATCACGTACGATTGATGTAGAAGCAGAGTCAATCTTTACTTCTCTTTTTGCACCTTCAAAAGATACGTCTGTAATTCCAAGCTCTTCTGAAAGATTCTGAAGTTCACAGTTTTTAGAGCGGTAGCATGTCAGACATTCTCTATTGTGATTGGCTAACAGAAGTTCTGTTGTTGTCTTTTGAGAGTCACGCACTCTTTTGGTATTGGTCTTAACAACCATACCTTCACGAACTGGCAGAACACATGAGGCTTGAAGTGTACGCGCGCCTTCAACTTCAACCACACAAACACGACATGCGCCTACTTCATTTAAGTCTTTAAGGAAACAGAGTGTTGGAATATGAATTCCAGCCTCTTTAGCAGCTTCTAGTACTGTATAATTTGATGGCACTTCAATTTCTGTACCATTCATCATCAGTTTTACATTTTCCATTTTATTCACCTTTATTCACCTTTTTGGCTACGAATGTTGGGAGATAAGGGATCTGCCGTAAAACCTGTTCACGACATCATCATGAACTAATTTTGCATGACCACATCCTGTCAATTGACAGACCCCGGTATTCTATAAAATCAATTATTCTTTTACGATCACTTTTACAGGACACTTGTCAATACAAGCACCACACTTGATACACTTGTCTTGAAGAATAACGTGCTCAGCTTTTCTTTCACCTTCAATGGCATCTACTGGACAAACACGTGTACAAGCAGTACAACCAATACATCCATCTTTGATAACAATAGAAAGAAGGTCTGTACAAACACCAGCAGGACATTTTTTGTCTTGAATGTGTGTTATATATTCTTCTCTGAAGTGCTCAAGAGTTGATAATACAGGGTTTGGTGCTGTTTGACCTAGGCCACAAAGTGCTGAATCTTTAATTGAGTGAGACAGTGTTTCTAGCATATCAATGTCTTTCATTGTGCCTTTGCCTTCACAGATCTTATCCAGTAGTTCTAACATTCTCTTTGTACCTTCACGACATGGTGTACATTTACCACAAGACTCGTCTACCGTAAAATCAAGGAAGAATCTTGCAACGTCAACCATACAGTTGTCTTCATCCATAACGATCATACCGCCAGAGCCCATCATTGAGCCAAGCTCAACAAGGTTGTCATAGTCGATTGGTGTATCTAGATGTTCATCAATTAGGCAGCCACCAGATGGTCCACCTGTTTGAACAGCCTTAAATGCTTTTCCATTAGGAATACCGCCACCCACTTCGAAGATTACTTCGCGTAGTGTTGTACCCATTGGAACTTCAAGAAGGCCAGTGTTTTCTATTTTTCCACCAAGTGCAAATACCTTTGTTCCTTTAGAACGTTCAGTACCAATGTTTGCATGCCACTCAGCACCATTCAAAATGATTTGAGGGATGTTTGCGTAAGTTTCAACATTGTTCAGCAGTGTTGGTTTGCCAAAGATACCTTTTTGCGCTGGGAACGGAGGACGTGGACGCGGCATACCTCTTTCGCCTTCAATTGAAGCGATCAGGGCAGTTTCTTCACCACATACGAATGCGCCGGCACCCAGTTTTATTTCCATTTCAAAATTGAATTCTGTATCAAATATACCTTCACCAAGAAGTCCCATTTCGCGGGCTTGTTCAATTGCAATTTCCAGTCTGTTTACTGCGATTGGGTACTCCGCACGAATATAAACATAACCACGCTCAGCACCTACAGCATAGGCTGCAATTGCCATTGACTCAATAATTGCATGTGGATCACCTTCCAGAACGGATCTATCCATGAATGCACCAGGGTCACCCTCATCGGCATTACATGCAACGTATTTTTCTTCGCCTTCTGCTTGGTAAGTGAATTGCCACTTAAGACCTGTTGGGAAGCCACCGCCACCACGGCCGCGCAGACCAGACTTTTTAATTTCTTCAATAACTTCTTCTTGAGACATTTCAGTTAGAACCTGTCCAAGTGCCTTGTATCCATCCATTGCAATGTATTCTTCAATGACTTCAGGATTAATAACACCACAGTTACGTAGGGCAATACGTTGCTGCTTTTTGTAAAACTCAACTTCATCTATAGACTTAATCGTGTCTTCTTCCACTGACTCAGCATAAAGAAGATCTGTAACAATACGTCCTTTTAGTAAATGTTCTTCTGTTATTTTTGCAATATCATTCGCGTCTACACGACTGTAGAATGATCCTTCAGGGTAAACAATTACAATTGGGCCCGCTTCACATAAGCCAAAACATCCTGTACGGACTACTTTAACTTCGTTCTCTAAATTGTGTTTTCCAAGCTCTTCTGCAAATTTTGCTTCGATATCAAGTGCCCCAGATGATGTACATCCTGTACCACCACAGACTAGGACATGCGATCTAACTAATTCCATGTCTATATCCTCCTAATTATTTTGAACCCTCTGCAGCACCAATTGTGAATTCTGATACGATTTGTCCGTTCACTATATGTTCAGAGATGACACGTCTTGCTTTTTCTTCTGTCATTTCAACGTATGTCACTTTCTCCATGCCTTCTTTGTAAACCTCTACAATTGGCTCTAGGCGACATACGCCAATACATCCTGTTTGAGTAATTTCAACGTCTGTTAGTTTTCTCTTTTGAGATTCACTTAAAAGAGCTGACATAACTGGTCTTGCGCCTGCCGATATACCGCAAGTTGCCATGCCTACTACCACACGTGTGCCTTTTCTGTCTGTTCTAATATTAACTTTAGCAAGAGCCTCTTCTCTGAGTTTTGCCAGTTCTGCTAATGATTTCATGGGTAATCTCCTCTCCCTATGTTTCGTTAGATTATCCTTTGTATTTTTCTAATATTCCTGGAATATCACCATCAACGAGACGGCCGTATACGTCTTCGTTCACTGTTAGTACTGGAGCAAGTCCACATGCGCCGATGCATCGTGTTGCTTCCAGTGAGAATTTTCCACTGTCAGATGTTTTGCCAACTGCAACATCAAGGTCACGACTAATAATGTCGATCAGAGATTGTGCACCTCGAACGTAACATGCTGTACCAAGACATACACCAATATGGTATTCGCCTTTAGGCTCAAGTGAGAACTGAGAATAGAAGGTTACAACACCGTAAATTTCTGCCATTGGAATTTCTAGATTATCAGAAATATGCTTTTGAACTTGCATTGGAAGGAAGCCAAATAATTTTTGCCCTTCATGTAGAACTGGCATAAGAGCACCACGTGTGCCTTTATGTTCAGCAATTACAACATCCAGTTTTGCGAAGTTTTCTGCAGTCAAAGATTTGCTCATAGTAGATTCACTCCTTTGATCAATTGGATCATTATAAATACTTTTAAGAGATATTCTAAAACAGAAAAAACATAGACTTGTATGTTCTTTTTCTGTTTTATAGTTAATAATTTAACAATGTATTTCAAAAAATATTTCCCTGCCACAAGAAGTCTAAAGGCTTCCAGACCAGCGAATGTCTGATTTTTGACACTTTCGTTAATTTTTTAACTTTTAGTCACATAGAGTATAACATAGATATATAAGAAGTAAACACATTTTTCGTTAAAAAATTGACATTAAAATTTGTTCATATTTTAACTGTAAATGTTACGATTCACTGTATTAAAAAAGGAGATCCATCTGGGGACCTCCTCAAGCAGTTCACAACTGCGGTTTATCTATTTTTACCTATTTTCTGTAGTCTTCACTTACAGTTCTCCACTCCGGATCCATTGCCATGGACTTAAGTAGGATCTCAGCAGACGTAATGTTCGTTGCAAGTGGTACTTGATGTACATCACACAAACGCAGCAGGGCTTGTACATCTGGCTCATGGGGTTGAGCTGTTAATGGGTCACGTAGAAATACAACCAGATCTAGATCGTCTTGTGCCAACATACTTCCTATTTGTTGGTCTCCACCAAGTGGACCAGATAAAAACCTATGAACAGCTAGACCTGTCACGTCCATTATTCTTTGTCCTGTTGTACCTGTTGCAAACAATTCTTGGTCTTTAAGGATTTCTTTATGGCGTACTGCAAATTTTACAATCTGGTCTTTCTTTTTGTCATGTGCAATTAGTGCAATTCTCATCTGTGGTGCCTCCCTTGTTCATCTATTCAAACGAAATAGTGGTGATCACTAAAATATCTTATACAATTTGATCTTCTTGATTTACACAACCATTATAACACTTCTAAGTCCCGCGGGACAAAAATGTCACAAAGAAACGTTTTCTATTTTCAATAAGCTAATATCTAGTTTTGTCTAAAATAATACTGTATACGTCATATAATTTCTTAAAATTTCGATTTTTTTACATTTTGATCGGGTATACCTTGATTAATAGGAGGTGTATAGATATGAAAATTTCCATTCAACCAGGTATGACAGAACTTGAGAACAAACTAATCCAAGAGGGCTATAATGTAGTTAAGTATGGTAACAACGACATGGACGCTCAGGTAGCGATCATTAACGATGTGGACATGGCTTATGAGGAAATTGAACCTGTACAATGTCATGGAAAAATGCTTGTCATCAATGCAGACAATATGTCTCCTGATAGCGTACTCGCAGCTATTCGAAAAGGACCATGCAAAAAGGGGATTGACGTAAAGATATCAGTTCAACCGGGTATGGCAGACGTTGAAAAACTCTTAAAAACTGAAGGTTATGAAGTTGTTAAATATGGTCACGGTGATATGGACGCCCATGTAACCATCATCAATGATGTGGACATGGCTTATGAAGAAATTGAGCCCGTTCAGCAGCATGGCAAACAGCTTGTTATTAATGCTGACAACATGACTCCAGAAATGATTCTAACAACAATTCAAAAACGTACTAAAAAATAATCGTTTATTATGATGCACAATTCATTAAATTGTAAAGAGGTTGTCGAAATATGGGCAACCTCTTTTATCATGCCTGCTGTAATGCTAAACAAACGCATGTTATAATGGACTGAGAATTCATGAGCAAAGGAGCGATTCAATTGATAATTAATATTTATACAGACGGCGCCTGTTCAGGCAACCAAAACGAGACCAACGTTGGCGGATGGGGTACCATTCTTGAATCCGGTGAAAATAGAAAAGAACTCTATGGTGGTGAGGCAAACACAACCAATAACAAAATGGAACTCACAGCAGTTCTTGAAGGTCTTAAATCTTTAAAAAAGAATAAGCTCACAGTTAATGTGTATTCAGATAGTGCATACTTGGTAAACTGTTTTAATCAAAGGTGGTATGCAAAGTGGCAAACCAACGGATGGAAAACATCACAGAAAACACCTGTGGAAAACAAGGACCTTTGGGAACAACTTATCCACTATGTCCACACCATTGACACAGTTAACTTTTACAAAGTTAAAGGACACCTTGATTTAACTAAATCACGTGAGGTTAAAAAGTGGTACGATAAGTATGCAAAAGCATACGGATCCGTTCCCATGCATGAATTTGAGTATCTTGTCAAAATGAACCACCGTGCAGACGAGCTTGCCAACATTGGCATGGAACCCTACCGAAAATAAGTCATATTTGGATGCATTTCGTAGTTTTCTATATACTAACAGACTGAGGTGAACACAACATTGTGTTCACCTCTTCTTTTTATATACTACTGCAAATCAATATCGTCTATATCAAAAATTCTAAGGGCTTGGTCAGGGGTATCTTCAAGCGCCTTTTTACTATACACTTCAAGCTCCTTCAAGTCTTTTGGTCCATGATGCATGGTTACTGGCCCTTTAATACATCCGCCTTTACATGCCATCCCTTCAATAAAATCTGCTTTTAATCTGTTGAACTTTGTCAGTTTGAGCGCTTTGTCACATGCTTCTATACCGTCACAAGTTTCGATTTGAATATCATCTACGCCCAAATCATCTGCTTTTTTATTTTTTAAATAATCTTTCACTGCTAAACTCAGGCCACCCGTTGCGGCAAAACGTCTTCCGAAATAAGACGCATTATTTAGGGGATGCGACTCTAATGAAGTCAAGTCAATGTCTTTCGCTTCTATCAAGGCCGCCAGTTCTTCAAAGGTCAAAACAAAGTCTACATCTGTTGTTCTTTCTTTTTCAGTTTTTTTAGCAATACAAGGGCCTATAAAAACAACATGCGCCTTGGGATCTATTTTCTTTATTAGCCTTGCTGTTGCTATCATTGGGGAAACTGTTTTTGAGACATGTGCCATCAGCTCAGGGTAGGATATTTCAATATAGTTCACAAAACCTGGGCAACATGAGCTTGTCATAAATTGCCCCTTCTCTTTGGCTTCACAAAGCTCCTCAGCTTCGTGCCTAACGACCATGTCAGCACCCAGTGCCACTTCTATTACATCTTTAAAACCTAAAAGTTTAATTCCGTGTATGACTTGGCCTAACTGTGCGTAATTAAACTGAGAAGCAAATGCCGGTGCTACGATGGCATACATGCTCTCATGGCCGCGTCGCAGATGATCAATCACTGGAAGAATTTCTGACTTTTCCTGTATGGCTCCGAATGGACATTTGTAAACACAGGCCCCACAGGCTATACATTTGTTATGGTCAATGACTGCTTTTTTGCGCATGTCCATTTCGATAGCACCAGTTGGACAGTCTCGTCTGCAAGGCCGCATCACATCTGCAATTGCATTATATGGACAGCTGGTCTTACATTTACCACATTCTATACATTTGCTATAGTCAATGATAGCTTTATTTTTCTCTATCCGAATGGCATCTACTGGACAACTGCCTTTACAGCGGTGGGCCAGACACCCCCGGCAGGTTTCTGTCACTATGTATCTTTCCATTGGACACTGGTCACAGGCGCTCCCTAAAACTTCAATAACACCTGGTTCAGACTTATGCCCGCCCATGGCCATGGTTACCCTTTCAGCCGTTATTGCTCTTTCATGGTATATACAGCAGCGAAACCTAGGTTCTTGACCTGGATTGGCCATAATTGGAATACTCGATATATTTTCTACAAGAACGTCTTCAAATGCAAATCGTGCAACCATTCTAATAACTTCATTTTTTATAAACTGAACTTGATTTTCAAATTGTCTCATCTGATCACCTATCTTTTGTCTCTTATCTTTTGTCTTCAACCATATAATCCAGTGTAACGATTTTTCCCATCTTTTCTAACTGTTTTACAATATCCTTTACCACATTGATCTTTATGCTCAGTTCACTTGGAAAATCAGGATTCTGATGTGCTGGATTGATTGCTCTACCAACCCAAAAATGAATGTGTGTGGATTCATCGTAAAAAACTTTTAAAAGCTGGGTCACACCGTCTTCTTTATTGAGCACCGGTTCCAGACATGAGTTTTCCATTTCTTTTAGTTTATTGAGGGTCATCTTTAAAGTTAAAACACCTTCTGTCACCAGGTCCAGGCCCTTAATTTTTGCTGTTGGGGGAACTAGAGGATCTATGTATTCTAGGTCTGTTTCAATGTCTCGACCAAGTACGCGGGACATAATATTGGCAGCTGTGCCCCCACATATAATTTTTTTGCCACTGCTTTTCATAAATGCTTGTACAAACTTGTGGTCCAGGCTTTTATTCTCAGGCGGACCAGTAAAAAGCTGGACTTTCTCAGGTTTTCTAATCTTCACTGTAATCGCCGTTGTATCGTCCCCCGGGCGTTCGCCATAAAGCTTGTCACAGGCTTCAATAAGTCTTCTGTTTAACTTTTCTGCTGAGCTCACACTTTGTGATGTCAGAAAGTCAGCCACATGTTCCCATTCCCATCCGTGGTTAAGAACATTTCCAACCCCAGCATGAATCACCCCATCACTACACAGGGTTATTTCATCCCCTATCTGCAGTGACACCTCAGAGATTTTAACTTTTTTTCCGCCAATTAGTAGCTCTTCTTTGTTTAAGGTGTGTATTTGGTGGCCTCTATTAAAGAACACGGGCGGGTTGTCAAACTCTATCACGCGGCATTGTAAATCTTCATCAATCTCTATAATACTAAACGTAGAATAACCAATTTTCCGCACCTGACAGATGGGGAGTGTGCTGATAATGGTTTCTATGGTTTCTTTAATGTCTGCGCCATTTTCTAACATGGTTATCATAATTTTTGTTGTGAGGGTCGCCAGAATATTTGCTTTAACACCACTTCCAAGCCCGTCTGCTAATACCATAATCACACGCTCTTTTGATTTAAATATTTCAACTTTGTCTCCACAAAGTTCTTCACCGTACTTATTCAAGGAGTGATGGGCAATATCTATATAATGAGAATCTGGAATCATTTACATGCCCCCATTGTCATTTAGAACAATACGTTTTAACTCGTTTAATCCTATTTTTGTTTCTGCAGTCGTCTCTCCAAGCAGGCTTGCAATTTCCTGTGCAACACGCATCTGTTTGTCTATAACCGCCTGACATGCAGACACAGTTTCTTCTTTTACACGTTCAAGTTCATTTCGGCTTTGTTCTGCTGCTGTAATATCCGTAAAAATGCCCACATAAAGTGCACCGTCATCTAACTTAACAACATTACAGTAGAAGTAGCGATCAACCAGACTCATAAAAACCTTGCGGCTAATTTGATTGTCACTGGATTCCTTTAGCTCCTTAAAAATATCATCATTCATAATACCGTAAATTGGCCAGTTCTTAAGTTTTACTCTTTGTTCGTTAAAAATATTATGGAAGGATGGATTCACCTCTTTAATACGCTGGTCCATGTCAAGTATACAAATGGCATTGGGACTGTTTTCAAAAATAATTGACTGTAGACTCTCAGCCTTCTGTTTAAGAGAATCCATACACATTTCCACATCCGAGTAGCCATGGAAGACTGCAACGGCTTTGTCATAACACGTTGTATATCCACAGGCACCACAGTTCAACTGGTCTTGTTCTGTGTATTTTCCCATTTTAAGAAGAATATCATTGATGGATTCATCACTTGGAATGCTCTGTTCAATAGGCTTTGGTCTAAATTTACGTTTTACATCTAGGTCCATCATGTCTTTATCAATGGTGCTTACAATATCTATTTTTTCTTCGTGGACTTGCATTTCAACATAAGTGCTAAGAATACTCTGACGTTCATAAAAGCTTGGTGCGTTTGAGGGCATGTCTGGCCCATTCAGACAGCTTCCAGAACATATATTTATTTCCGCACAGTATCCTTTAACTTTTCCGGATGCAACCGATTCTAAAAAGGATTTACAAGCATCAATTCCATCCACATGAATATACCTGTATTTAGGATTAATCCGTGTCTTTAGGTCTGCTTTCCATAAGCTCCCCCCCAGTGGATAGGCGCGACCACGTCGACTTACAGGATAGTCAAATGGCGTATGTATAAGTTTACGCGCATGAATACCTACAGACTTCAACCAAACGTCTAGTTCGGCAAAAGTAATGACAGCATCTATGGCCCCTTCAATTTCAACAGCTTCAGCTTTTTTTGCAAGACAGGGTCCAACAAACACAACGTATGTATCCTCTCCATAACGTCTTTTAATATCCATTCCGTGAGCTAGCATAGGGGATACAACGGGGATGACATTGTCTAAGGCTTCTGGAAAGTAGCCTTCTATTAAATAATTGGCAGAGGGACAACAGCTTGTTATGATGTTGTCTTTTGTGGAATTTTCAATTTCATCTTCATAGTGTAATGAAATGATTTCAGCCCCGTGGGCCGTCTCCTCAACAGCTGAGAATCCAAGTTCTTTTAGGGCCGAGACGATTTGCCCAGGGTCATTTAAGTTAAAAGCACCTGCAAAAGATGGGGCAATGGATGCCACCACAGACTTTCCACAAGCAAGTGCAGATTTTACCCGTGTTATGTCCAAATGAATTTTCAAAGCTCCAGGACCACAATGAGCCTGACATAGGCCACACTTTATACAGAGCGCGTCAATGATATGCCGCTTGCTTCCTGAAAAAGCTATTGCTTTGGTTGGACAGACCCTTAAACATTTAAAACAGGAATCACATTTATTGGAATCAAATTCTAAGAATTTCATAGGCTAGGCCTTTCCTAATTGGTTTAAAAGAAATCCTTCAGCTTGTTCTGGTGTAATAGAATCCACCTCAGCGTCATCTACTTTTACAGACACGGCATGTGAACATTTACCCAAGCAAAACGAAGATTTTAAGGTTATCTTATCTTCTAATTTTTCTTCTTTTATAATTCTTTTCATTGTATTGATCACTTCATATGATCCCTTTAAGTGGCAAGCACTGCCTATACAAACTTGAACAACCATACAAACACCCTTTCAATTTGAGTAACGATATTAATCTGTCGATTTCTCGTTAAACTTATCACAAAGTCGAGCTTAAAAAAACCCTTTTTCTATAAAAATAATCAAGCACCAATTGCACGAGTAAGTAAATTCAATAGTTTTATACCAGTTTATTGCAATATGCATACTTTTTATTCGTTATATTTTTAACATAATTTGTGATTTTTGCATCTTTTTTTAAAAAAATTGCATCATTGTTTGTCTTTTTGTACATCCAAATAATACAAGCCGCTGATATAGATAACCACACCTACTGAAAACAGCCTACTTTGCAACTTTAAAATTGGGAATTTCATTGTTTTCAAAACGTTGTTTCGACCAACTCATTATGAGATAATGATGAAGACAACCATGATAAGGAGTGAAGTTTATGAAACTTTTTAGTCTAAACACTGAATTACATCGTTTTGAATCTTTAAAAGCGTTTATTAATAACTTTGAAATTGAGAAAAACGACCTCATATTAACCAGTCGCGGTATGTATTCTCGTGTACTAGAACCTTTAAACCTACCCTGCAGGTTCATATTCCATGATACATATGGAAAAGGGGAACCTACAAATATTAAAATTGATGCCCTGATTAAAGATGCAAACGAATCTCCATTTAATCGACTGATTGCCATAGGCGGCGGGAGTGTCCTTGATATTTCCAAAATTCTCATTCTAAAAGGTGTAACACAGTCTCTTAAAGCTTTTGAGAGAAAAGTTGAACTTGAGAAAGCACACGAATTGATTTGTGTTCCCACAACCTGTGGAACAGGCAGTGAAGTCACAAATATTTCTATAATGGAAATCCCTGAAAAGTCTACAAAAATGGGACTGGCTGATCCTGTCCTTGTCCCTGACCATGCCATATTGATCCCAGAACTATTAAATGATTTGCCTTATAATAATTATTTATTCAGCTCTGTGGATGCCCTTATACATGCTGTTGAATCCTACGTTTCTCCAAAGGCCAATTCCTTTACACGCACCCTGGCGCTTGAAGCATCTTCAATGATTCTCGATATTTATCAGCAGATATTAAACACCAACGCTGAAACAAGACACACACACCATAAAGATATGCTGCTTGCCAGTACCATGGCAGGTATTGCCTTTGGTAACGCTGGTGTTGGTGCAGTCCATGCCATGTCCTACCCACTTGGTGGTACATACCATGTGCCACACGGTGAAGCCAACTACCAATTCTTTATGGCGGTCTTTAATAAGTACAATGCAAAAAAACCTGGCGGAGATTTAGAACAACTTGGACGTGCACTTGCTGAGATGACAGGCTACTCTGCAGAGACGATTTGGGCCGACCTCAGCCAAATGCTTGATTCATTAATTGATAGAAAACCATTACAGACTTATGGTATGAAAGAGTCAGAGATTGAGACATGGGCCGACGCTGTCATTGAAGGGCAACAACGCCTGCTTCAAAACAACTATACCGAGCTTTCACGTGACGATATTCGCGATATTTACAAACAACTGTTTTAATCATCAAAATACAACAAGTCAAAAACCCCTCAATGACCTGAATTCATTCGCTTTGGTCATTGAGGGGTTTCATGTTATAGGTAAGTTACTCATCCAGACTGGATTCTACTCTGTTACGTCCCTTATTTTTTGCCTGATAAAGGAGCCTATCTGATCGTGATATGAGTTGGTCTACATCTTCCCCAAGCCAAGCCACAACACCAATACTGGCTGTCACAGTCACATCATGTTCAAACTCTAGGCTTCGTAGCCCATCAGCAATACGGTTGGCTGTATTTACCGCTGATTGTTTGTGAGCCCCAGGCAGGATGATCATAAACTCTTCTCCACCATAACGGCCTACAATATCTGTACTCCTAACCCGTTCTCTTAACACCCTTGCTGTTTCCTTCAACACACGATCTCCAAAGGGATGTCCATAGGTGTCATTGAGTGTCTTAAAATAATCAAGGTCAAGCATGATGACACTTAGAGGGATCAGTGATGCCTTTGAACCATTCAGTGCTACTTCTAATGCTTTATAGCTTGCTTCATGGTTATAGAGTTTGGTTAGACCATCACGGATGGCCATCTCAGCCAAATGACTGGTTCTAGCTGCAACCTCTATTTCTAGTTTTTTGCTCAGTTCCAGCTGCTGGATCTCCCTTACTTTTGACTCAAAAGACCGGGTATAAACTTGAAGAATAATGGCAATAAGAATAGCACCACCAATCAACAGGCTAATAGAAGTTTGAAGCAGCCTTTCAGCGTTCTCATAAATTTCATTGTTCTCCATTGTAAATACAATGTACCAATCAAAAGGCTGGTGTCCGTCATCATTGGTTACCCGCTTGGCATAATAGCTTTTATTGGTTTTCTGATACTCATCTTGGAAAAAGGTTTGACCCATGAGTATCCGGTTGATGATGCGCTGCTCGTTGCCCCCCTGTTCTTCATAACTACGCATGATGTGTTTTGTGTCAGGATGGGCAACAGTTAGTCCTCGACCATCTACTATAAACACGTATCCAGTGTCTCCGAAGGTGGTCGGCTCTATAAATCTAGATGTAAAGTAATCCATTTTGGGGGCAACCACTGCTGCACCTATTACTTCATCATCTTTAATTACAGGATGACTGATGGCAATAATAGGTTCACCACTGTTTATACTTGGGTAGACCTCACTCATATAGTAGGGTTTGCCTGCATCAATGGCTCTTACATAACTTAGACCCAGTCCACCCCTTCCAACTACATTGTCTTTAACCGAATCTACAAAAAATTCTCCATTATTAATAACGAAGTAATCGTTATTACTTCGAATATACTGTGTCTTGTCTGTGAATAGTGCAATGGGTAGTGCTTCATAATAAATATATCTTTCATGGAGACCTTCCAACAAGCGTTTTGCAGTTTCACGACTTTCAAAGTTCGAAGGTTGACTCAGGCTTTCAACGACAGCTGGATGATCTGCAATAAGACCAGCCATTTGAACTTGATCTTCCAGCCACATATCCATAGCATTTGCTGATTGACCTACCAGGTTTGAGCCCAGTTCTAAAAACTCCCGCTTGGAATTTTCAGTCTCATTATTATATAAAACCAAGGTATAAATGAGCACTAATATCACTAAAATCATGACAACAACAGGCACCGTCTGCATTAAGTTTTTTGTTTTATCATTGTCACCAAACATGTTACTCACCTCTTACACTCTTAATACCCATATTCTGAGTCATATGATAAAAAAACTCCACCAATTCTATAATTGGTGGAGTACAATTGATTATTAGTTATAAATTATGACATCCAGTGCTTCCAAAGGAATTCTAAAACTTGGTATCCCCTCTGCATAAGATGCTATTTCATATAAATCAAAAAATATCACCAGGGCATCATCAGTTAAGTAAAAATGTTGATCTTTAGCAATGGTTGAGAAACCAAGGTAGGGCATCCAGGTAGAATCTTTGTTGCTCTGAAGATACTCCTGCTGGATACCTTCAATGTCTTTTTTAATAAACTTGTTGAGGATTGAAACATAATCTGTTTCTTTTTCAAACAAGTCACTCAGCTGAACCCGATCTCCTGTTTCCATATCGAATATGTAAGCCATATCATAATGGTTGCCATGTGCACCACCTGTGTAGGCGTAATATATGGTATAAATACTGAGGTATTTATCATCATTACGTTTTACATCAAACATAACATTGTGTATGTCCGGTGGGTAAACGAATCCCGCTTCTTTGTTTGCGTCATAAATAATTTTTGCGTCATCTTGAATCAGAACTTCATTCATCACAATTTGTCTTTCAAGATGTTCAGAAATTTTCTCACCAATCTCCGGATTTGATGGGGTTATAACCGAGGGAATTTCACCCGCAAATGTGTAGTAGGGCTCAGAGATCAGCTTTTGTGTAGACATCACCTCAGCACTTGTTTTGTTTGCAGTCAGTAAATCCGCACGGCTTATTTCAAGTACCTTAAATGGGATAACTATCTTTTTTTCTGAATCACCCCCACTGTACCAGGGTGCCAAGGTAAAACAGATTGCATCCTTTGTTATATAGAAATCTCCGTAGAACTGCTCACGTTCTTTAGAAGGAGCAAGCTCCACACCCACATCAACAAATGCTTTTTCGACATGACTCCAGAAAGAGTCTTCTCTAGGCAAATTGTCAAAATTAATCTCGGTGTTCAACTTCTTATTAACAGTCACAGGTGGTTTCCAGTATCCATCCTTAAACTCTGGTTGAAGGCTTAGGATGGTATCATCCTCATATAAAACAGTAAATTTACCTATGAGTTTTTTAGGTACTGCGCTGCTGTCTTTAACGGCAAAATAGTCACCATCAACATGCATCCTATTGATCTCATCTTTAAAAGGTTTCTGTATGATACGTGTCAGATTCTCATTTCGTCCTGTTCCAGAACGCACATAAGGCATCTCAACATTTATTTCTAGTTTTTCAGTTGCCACCAAATAGGTTTCTGTTAACAGCTCAAACGCACCAATGTCATGTACTTGCTCAGTTACAGCATCTGATGCTTCATTTGAACTTGCACATCCTGACATGGTTAAGGCAAGCGCAAGCAGTGCACATGCATATTTACTATTTTTTCGAATCAAAAAAACGACCTCCAATACTTTTCTGGAACATATTATCAAAATTAGAGGCGGAAATATTCTCATTTTAATGACAATGCTTATATATGTCCTACATCTTTATAATTCATCTCAAAATACTGACTGGACTGGTCTTCACTATTTAATTTGAGCACAAAATAAATGCCAGCTTCCTTTAAACCTTTTAAAAATGACCACATGACCAGTTTTTGATCCTGGAAGGAATCCACATACATATCGTGTAAAATGCATTCATCTTCATCCAGCATTTCGATCAGGGCCGCACCTATTGGTGTCGAAAACGCATCCTTTTTCTCTATGATCCAGGCCTGCATACTTTCATGGGGCCGGTCTACTTTTTTAGACTTGGCCATAAAAGCCGTCCAATTTGTAAGCGCTTCATTATGATCAAGCTTTCGTGTACTAAAATCATCTGCTATTTCCTCCGGCAACCACGGCATCAAGATGTACTGTATCAGTGGGTTCACAACCTTATCAAACATCGGTTTCTTGTAGGCAGCTTGGAATGACTCCATCGCTTTTTTTGCTGTGTCTTTAAGTTCTTTGGGTTCACCTGTTATGATTCCAAACCATTCACAATCGCCAACATGCTGGAATCCACATTTTTTAGCCAATCCATGTGACTTCTCATTACCATCTACAATTTGTAGGTAAGGTACCTGTCCATTGTCTAATATACGTTTGGTTAAATCCCGTGACACCACTTCCGCAAGACCTTTACGCCTATGGGCTTCAAGGGTATACATGATGCCCATGGAATCATCTTCATGTACAAGAACCCAGCACACAGGTTTGTCGTCCACATACACCGCTGATGAAGGTCTATTTTTTATGTCTTTTCGAATGTCTTCTAGGGAGTTGTCGTTTTTATACTCATAATAGGTATTCACAATTTCTGCGTCTTCATAAGCAAGGGGTCTCACATCGTATGTCCCATTTATAAGCTCAATGTCGTCTTGTACATAGGCATAAATAGAACAGGGATTGTTCCAGTGGACAACTTGATTCTTTTTAATTTTTGCTGCAAGGCCTGTATCCAGACCGGCAAATCCAAAAAATCCTTCTTGCATATGTTCTGATATAACCGCATCTATAAACTGGTCCGATTCTGTATATAAAAAGTGCATGTATCCGCTTTTAACCAGAACACCAGACGGTTTTTGAGGATCATCTGTAAAGATCTCTAGTTTAGGATTGTTGTTGATTTTCCCAAGTATATTCAGATTGATTAACTTGTTGCTGTTCAAATAGTCTTTAATAAATTGTGAGCGTTCTGCTTTTACCAAATTCATTTTATTCTCCCCTTTTATACCTTAAAAGTGGAAACGTTTAATTTTTTTGAATGTTCTATCTATATTCTACCAAATAATCTTAAATTATAATTTTACAGAATTATTTCAGTTTATATTACATGAAATTTTAAGGGATTCATAATAAATTGGACAATTTTAGTCGCTTTTTAGAATCTTTTTTTAGCGAAACGTTTTCTAAATTTCCACAGCCCTGTTTATTTCACTCAAACAGTGATATATTAACAATATAAGAAACAAGCAAAACCCAGAAATACTATCAAAGGATACAGGAGGACTCTATTATGAGAGCAGAATTTATTAAAATTGAAGACATCGAAAAATTTGTAAACTTCGTTACAACTTTAAACGGAAAAGTATTCCTTAAGTCCGGCGAAATCAAAGTCAATGCGAAATCTATCATCGGTTCTATGTACATTGTAAAAGAACACCCCAACAACATTGTTGTTGAAGTAGAAAACACTGAAGAGGGCGAAAAAGTTCTAGAGTTTCTTATGCAAGGTTCATTCCTTAAAAACGAATAACCTTATCACCTAACGAATAAAACCCGCTATTTGACTCTGCATGACAGATCAAATGAGCGGGTTTCTTTATGTCTATAAACTCTACTGTTTCATCTAATGCTTTATCTAATGTTTTAATCTAATGCATCAATCTTTTAAACTTGTCAATTAGTTTTAAAAGTTTGTCTGACTTCTCTCCAGTAAACACACGGTCTAGATCTTCTTGGTCTTCCAAACTGACTCTCATCCTTAGGTTGGAATCAATCTCCTCTGTACGTAGGTCCCTTATGTGATGGAGGGGAATAAAATCTTTAACAACCCCATAATTGCTATGAATATTCTTATATCTATGGTTGTCCTCTTTAATTAAAATCAACTCATTGTCTGTCAGCACTACCGCATGGGTATGGTCAGGCAAGGAGTCGAACATTTTATCATTCTCCTCTTGAACACTTGGCTGATAAATAATGTTAATGATTTTTTCACCAGGAAGAAGGGACTGTTTGGTATAATTCAAGAATTTTAAGTTTAGCTCTTTTAGGTCTGATAACCGTTCGCCATTTTGACCCTCTAACAAAGCTTCATCAGGAGATATTTGCTCTCTTATGCGATTAATTATTGGGTCAAACAGATCATCACGTACGGTATTATAACTCACTGTCGACTGTCTATACTGACCGTCCACCATACCGTGAATGGTCATCCATGAACTGAGTAGCATACGCCCTATCTCAACATATAGAATGTCGTTATAAGGATAATACAACTGTCTAACCTCTGTTTTCATATCCTCAAAATACATAAGACCATGGTCAACCATTGAGAATACCTTGGGTCTTTTACCGGCTGCATCCCACTTGGTAGGTGGAATGTACACGGAATATGGCCATGACGCCCCAAATTCGGTGTCAAGCGCTTCACTAAAACTGTCGGGGATCTGATCTGGACGTTTCACTTTTATAGGCCACTGACTCATGGTATTCTGACTCTGCACATCATATTGCTTTTTCATTGAGAGTCCTCCTTTCCAAAAGCCTAACTATATAAGTCTACTTATAATATACCCCATTTCTCAATATCTACATTTTTAGATAGCCAGTCCCGCAGGACCTCTTGCATTCTTTATAAACTTTATTCAATTATCATTCAACTTGATTTTTTTTACTCAATTGCTATACAATGTTCAGCTGTAAACACTTCTTTTAAACCAAGTACTTGGATGGCCTCTTTATTAAAAAGATCTCCAGAATCCTTGACTGAATCCGTCACACCGTACCAAGGTTCTATACATACAAACTGGGCTTTCGGCGACCAAATACCCATATAAGGAAATCCTTTAAATCCTACCTTGACTCGTGTGTTTGTAGAGGTATCTATAACTTTTATCCAGGTCGAATTCAGGTTTTTAAAGACCAGCGCATCCTTGGCAAACGTCTCTTGATTGATATTCATAATTCTGTCCTCTAGGGCAATAGCACTTGAAGTGCCATCCAGCAAACCATTTGATAAGTCAAGCATGAGCGTGCTCAGGTTTTCTTCTTTTTCAAATTCAAGTTCAACTGTATTTCCCATTAAATTGCAGTTGAATGCTGGGTGGGCACCAATTGAAAATGGCATTGTGTCCTTACCTAGATTCTCAACTTCATACTGAACACGCAACTGTGAACCTTCTAATATATAAATGATTCGAAGGGCAAACTTATATGGATATACCCCCATTGATTCTGTGTCATAACACAACTCGAATGCAAGTGTATTTTCAACATTCAGGATACATTCAAACTCCTTGTCTCTAGCAAATCCATGGCGTCCCATTTTAATTGTACGGTCTTGACTAAGACCACCTACAATTGGGAATAGGATTGGTGCATGTCTTTTCCAGTGTTTTGGATCTGCCTGCCATATATACTCTTTGTCATCTGATTTTCTAAGAATTGAACAAAGCTCTGCACCCATTGCCTTTACAGCTATTTTTAATTGATCATTTTCAAGTATATACATGCTTCACCTCATTTAATTATCTATAAGTAATCGATCTACTTCTTCTTGTAGATTCACTTCTTCTGTTACTTGAATACCATAAATACCAAGGCTTTGTGCCGCAATAATATTTTCCTTCATATCATCTAAAAAGAGACATTGGGCCGGATTGAGTTCATATTTAGACAACAAGCTTTTGTATATATCCTGATCTGGCTTCAGTTGGTGAACATAGGCCGATACCACACCACCATCAAAATATTTAAAAAAAGAATGCTGATCCCGTTGCAGTTCATAGGCATTCTTATGAAAATTGGAAAGGATATAACAATTGTAGCCTCTGCTTTTAAGGTTCTCTAACACATGTATATGTGCATCCATTGGCGTTAGTGCATGGGTCCATATGTCCATAATCTTATTTATTTCAGCTTCATATTCTGGTGCTTTCATAACAAAGGCTTGAATAGCCTCTGACTCTGTCATTGTACCTTTGTCCAGTTCAAGCCATTCAGGGGTTCTGAATACGGTGTCCATTAATACTTCACATGTTTTTTCATTTTCAAAGGTATTCATTATTAGTTGTTTGGGACGAAAGCGTAGGAGCACGTTGCCAAGGTCAAATATTATATTCTTAATCATGTAAACTCACTTTCGTTTTTCAAATATATTGAAGGATTGTTTTTTTAGAAAATCAAAGCTTTCCACTTTAGAAAAACCTGCATTTTCCATTGATTCAAGTATTAAATTGGGTTCTGTATGTTGTTTAAATAGAGATATAAAACTAAACCCACTTGAGGGTTTGTAATCTAAAATTGCAATTCTTCCTCTTGCTTTTAGCTTACTTGCAAGAGCGACAAAGAACAGGGTTGGGTTGTCTAAATGATGAAAGACGTTTCGTGCAAAGATTAAATCGCAGCTTTCGTCTGGTACATCTGGAATACCCCCTCTGGTATGAACTGTATGTACATTGGATTTCTGGAGTAATACCAAATAGTGATCTACATATTCAAGCATTTCACTGTTTGTGTCCACAGCAAAAACTTTACCCGCTTTTCCAACAAACTCACTTAAGCGGATGGCATAATAACCACCACCAGCCCCAAGATCCATTACCGTTGTGCCCTCCTGAACCATCAAAGATTCAAGGACACGCTCAGGCTGACTGTCAATGCTCTGTGCTTTTCGGTTCATCATTTCAGCTTTAGGATTATACATGTTTTCACCTCACTACTTTATATTTACCATGTAGTAAATTATCTAATCTTAACATAATGACAGATTAACACTGCTTCTATCATTACTTTTTTATACCACGATAGTGTTCACGGGTGAGTTCTTGCATTTGACGCAGTGTCTCAGCCGTAAAACTCAATTGATCTGGGTGGAGCTTCTTTATAATTTCATCTAATAATATGGCTTTATCCTCAGACAAAGACTTATGAAGCAAGTGACCTTCTTCTGTCAGCATAAGCGTATTACTTTTTCCATGTTTTTCTTTCTTTATGAGCTTACGTTTTTCCAGCTCTCTAACGTACTTCGTGGTGTTCTTCAAGTCAATATCGTAAATACGCGCAATCTCAGAGACTGTTTTGCCTTCGTACCTATAAATCTTTCCAAGCATACTCTGCAGTGAATTGGGGAGCTTCCATCCCTCTTCTACATACTGTGAAATATTATTCAGGTCTTGAATAATGCCTGCCATACGATCAAAGATGTCATAGATTCTCACGTGTTCGTCTTTTACACTCATACTTAGACCTCCCTAAACATAAACAGAGTTAATGCAGTGTTCGGATACGATCAAAAATTCTAAAGGTGTCATTAACACCTTTGATTTCTCTCCAATTAAATTTTACACTTTTTATTAAGAAGGTATACAACGAATTTATGACAGGTAGGTGTAATTATGGAAAACTGGTGGAAATCAGCATGTGTTTATCAGATATATCCCGCAAGTTTTAACGATTCCACAGGCTCTGGTACTGGGGATATTCTTGGCATCATTGAAAAACTCGATCACTTGGTCTACTTAGGTATCGACGTTATATGGTTAAGTCCAGTCTACGCGTCTCCAATGGCTGACAACGGCTATGACATTTCAGACTACTATGCCATTAATCCATTGTTCGGCACAATGACAGACATGGATTTATTAATAGATACAGCTTCTGAAAAAGGTATAAAAATTATTATGGACCTTGTGGTCAACCATACCTCAGATCAACATGCATGGTTTCAAAGTGCACTTAAAGACCCCGAGAGCCCTTATAGAGATTATTATATTTGGCGTGAAAACCAGGGGGAGCTTCCCAACGATTTAGAATCTTGTTTTGGAGGTCCAGCATGGACCTTAGACCAAGAAAGTGATAACTACTATTTCCACTTGTTCACCAAAGAACAACCCGATTTAAACTGGAACAATGAGGACATGCGTCATGAAATTTATAACATGATGAACTGGTGGCTGAAAAAAGGTATCACTGGATTTAGAATGGATGTTATCGATCTCATTGGTAAAATCCCTGATGAGAAAATAACTGAAAATGGCCCCATGCTCCATCCCTATTTAAAGGAAATGAATCTAGCAAGCTACCAAGACAAAGACATTTTAACCGTTGGTGAATGTTGGGGTGCTGATATTGATAATGCCCAGCTCTTCTCAAACCCTGATGGTTCAGAACTTTCAATGGTCTTTCAATTTCATCATATCAAACTCAGATGGGATCAAGGTAACAAATGGAACACAATCCCACTGGATCTAGAAGCCTTTAAAGATGTTATCGAAACGTGGCAGCAAGGCCTTCACAACACAGGTTGGAACTCACTCTTTTTAGGCAATCATGACCTACCAAGGTCCGTATCTTATTGGGGGGATGACACCCACTACCGTAAAGAATCTGCCAAAATGTTAGCCACCTTGTTACATGGTCTGCAGGGAACGCCCTTCGTATACCAAGGTGAAGAAATCGGTATGACCAATGTACAGTTTGATTCTATTGACCAATATAAAGACGTTGAGACCATGAACTTTTACACCATGCGTATTGAAGAGGGGCTCTCAGAAGAACATGTTTTAGATAGCATTCATAAGATTGGTCGCGACAATGCTCGTACACCAATGCAGTGGTCTGATGCAGTGAACGGTGGCTTCTCAGATGGTCATCCATGGATTCAAGTCAACCCCAATTATACAGACATAAATGTTAAGGCCTCTATTCAGGATGATGGGTCCATACTTAACCACTATAAAAAACTTATTGCCCTTAGGAAAAATAATACCATTCTTACTGAAGGTAGTTTTGAGTTTATTCTTAGAGAACATACACAGGTCTTCGCATACCAGCGGACCTACCTTGACAAAAAACTACTCTGTATTAATAATTTTAGTCCAGATGAAACGACAATAAATCTTTCTCTAAATGGCTATCTTGTTAGAATTCATAACTATGGTTCACTGCTATACAATGACACCCATGCAAACACACTGACTTTACGACCTTACGAATCTATCATTCTAACCAATTAAACCCCAAATAGACCATACCATGCTTGATTTCACTCAGGCATGGTTTTTTTATGCAAAACTGCAATTTCCACTTAATAAAACTTTGACTTTTTTGAATTTGTCTCCACTACCGTATTGACACAAAATTTTTACTCATGATATGATGACCGCAAACAGATTTATTGCGGAGGCGCCCATGAATAATATTTGGATCGGAATTGCTATTCTCATGAATGCATGTTCTGCCTCATATTTATATATTTTGCTGAACACAAAAATTTCATCCAACCAAGACAAAACAAATGCTTTTATTACTGCTTCACTTTGTTGGTATGCAGTCAGCATTTTATTTTTGATGCCCTATTTTGCAGGTATATTCCTAAATTCCATTGCTGGAAATATTATTCTACTCCTCTTGACACTCTTTATAATTACAACCGCAGTTTATCATCTGGTCAAACTGACGCGCCTATATCCTAAGATTAAAAAACAAGCATTTTCATATTTAGTAGTCCTCTTTATACTTGCGGTATTTTTTAATGTGTTTTATTCTTTACAGCTGAGTAAATTTTTATTACATATCACAACGGGCGCTGTCATTATAGCCAGCCTTATCGGTTTAAAAAGACATGACTCCAACCTAAACTCCAATGATATTCAACTGGGCTCTAGCTATGTTTTAGGTGGATTACTACTCCAAATTGGTGGTCTGGCAATTTCTAACGCCCAATATACTGAACTTATTCAAGCCATGCTTCTGGCTAGTGTGCCACTGATTATGTATGGCTTTGGTTTTATTGCCCTTGAGAAATATAACTATACAGTGTCTCAACATATGCAGCGTATTCATTTAAAGTCCACGGAACTTGAAGAAGCCTACAATGCCCTTTATCAAACGAGCCATTATGATCAACATACTGGACTGCGAAATGCACATCATTTTGACTTAGATATAGATACTGCACGGATAAACTCAGACACCTGGGCAGGCCTTATTAACCTGACCAATTTTAAAGGCGTCAACGATGCACTAGGCTACCAGAATGGAGACAGTGTCCTTAAAGATCTCAGTTCTGAAATACATGCATTTCTACCGCCTACAAGCGCACTCTACAGAATGTCAGGTGATCGTTTCGCCTTTATACATGCCTCAGCTTCCAAACAAAGCACCATTCAGCTCTGCCATAATATTCAGTCTCAGTTAAAAACGTATTCAGTGGTCAATGAACTGCCCTTTGTACTGTCTGCCAATATAGGTATAACCGAACTGCTTGAGAATAAAACCCTTGAAATCATTCATCAAGAGCTCGAGCTTTCCATGTCAACAGCAAGTCATTCGAAAGAAGAAAGACATGCTGTATTTGATCAAAGTTTACTTGATAATTTCATCAAAAATAATCTGTTCAAAGAAAACCTAAAAACAGCTACGAAAAATCAGGATTGGAGTCTATATTTCCAGCCGCAGATATCTATTGAAACGGGTCACATTTGCGGTGCAGAGATTCTTATAAGGTGGGAAACCAAAGACGGAAAAATCGTGAGTCCTGGAGATTTTATTCCTTTAGCAGAAAGTATAGGTCTCCTAAATAACATTGGCATTGCCGTCATTGAAAAGAGTTTTAGTGCTATAGAGAAACTGAACACCAGAGGTTATGACCACATCAAATATGCCATTAACCTCTCAGGTCCTCAGTTCATGGATCTAGATACTTTAGACACCCTCATCGCACTGAAAGATGTACACAACATACCAGATGGTCAGGTTATTCTTGAAATCTGTGAGACTGTCTTTATTGAAAACTTTGAAGAAGCTGGGATACAATTAAGTAACTTTTCCGATCAGGGGTTCTTAATTGCACTTGATGATTTTGGTACTGGCTATTCTTCTTTACGGTATCTTTCCAATTTGGCAGTGGATGAAATCAAATTTGACAAGAGTTTTGTTGATTCAGTGAATACTGATTTAAAGGCAAAAAAAATCCTTGCTACTATGATTAATCTGTCTAAACAACTGGAACTAAGACATGTTATAGAGGGTGTTGAAACCGATGAACAGCTCAGAGCCATCCAGTCAATCGGTGGAGAAATTTATCAAGGCTACTATTTTTCAAAACCTGTTACCCATGATGCACTTGAAAGTATACTTGAAATTATGCGAACACATGAGTTCACAGCATAAGCCATGAAGATAAAAAAACCGGCAAATAATTTTACCGGTTTTTAATTTATCTATATTTACTTTCTATATTAGCTTTCTATATTAGCTTTCTATATTTACTTTCGTAAATTACTTCTTCCATCTACTGAGTGTCGGAAGGAAATTATTCATCATTTCTTTGGCTTTATCTTCTGTAAAACCCTGTGCCTTCATATGTGGAACACAGATGGCAACCATCTCGTCCATTGTGATATCTTCTTGAGTAAATTTTCCGTCTACATAGCAGTATTTACAATATTCAGAGCTTGTCTCACCATTTTTCTCTTGTCCAAATAAGCCCGGGTCAGTCATTGGCATACCACAGCTTTGACAGAACTTCTCATTTAATTGATTCATAGTAATCCTCCTAAAGTTGGTTGAATAACATTCGATTTTCCTACTCATACTTACTAGAGGCGCCTCTCTATAAACCCATTATACGAGACATAATGTGACAACAGTATGTCATATTAAATGTAGATTTTTTTGATATGTGAGACCTTTTCTACTATGATGTCACGAATATGTTTTGGTGAAACCACCTCAACCTCTGATCCAAAACTTAAAATCATACTGTAGACCCATTCATCTTCAGGATATGTGACTTCAACAATATAGTATCCTTGTTCATCTTTTTTGATGACTTCCAGGCCATAAAAATCGCTAATCCGCCCAAGTGTTGTGGGGGAAAACTTTAATACCAAGGCAGTCCGTGGTCTATTATCAAAGGGTTGATTGTCGTCCATTTTTGGAACGTCAACATGGTGTGTTTGTTCATAAACCCTATCAAGGATGGAGAGGTCTGCAATTCTTCCAATTTTAAAGACACGGTAGTCTTCTCTTGAACAACAGTATCCATGTAAGTACCAGCTGTTTGATTTCAACATCAAACGAATAGGTTCAACGCTTCTTAAACTCAACTGGCCTTTCATATTTGCATATGAAAACTGGATTACCTGACGATGTTCGATCGCCCGGCGTAAGTTTTGAATCTTTTCATTCAGTGCATCGTGCCCACCCCAACCACTGAGATCTATATCAATGATAGAAGCAGGTGTGTTGGCCCAGTCACTCGGCTTGTTTAAATCCATGTATTCAAATTTTGATATCAGTCTTTGTATACGTTCATCGCTATAAGTCGTTTCAATACCCGATAAAACAGTCCTAATGGTTTCAAGTTCTTGGTTGGTTAAAAAGTTTCGGTCCATTTTAAAGGTATCTAGAAGTTCATAACCACCTTTTCTACCTTGCCAAGCAAACACAGGAAAACCTGCCATGCTTAAGGTATCCACATCTCTTTGGATGGTTCTTACAGAAACCTCAAAGTGTTCTGAAAGCTCTTTTGCTGTTGTTTTTTTCCGGTTTAAAAGATACATAATGATTGCCAATAGTCGTTCCAATCTCATGTTTTCACCCGCTTTGTCATAAAACTTACCTTGTGTGGTAGTTTCCTAAAGGATTTTGTAGATTTAAGTGTGAATCCAGCTTTGCCATAAAACCTTATCAGTTCGCAGTCTTCTGCAATACATCCTAAAGATATTTCAAAAAAACCTTGATCTGACACCTCTTTTTCCAAATAGGCCAGCAGTTTATTGCCATACCCTTGTTTCTGATACTCTTCTCTTACAGAAAATCGAACCAATTCAGCAGTTCCATCTTTTTTACTCTTAAAACCAATACAACCTATTAATGTTGTTCCATTTACACTGAGACCATACATTTTAGTTCCTTTGATCATTTCAGACTTTAGTTTTCCAAAGTCAAGAAACGCCCCGTTATGAGGGGCGTTGGTTATATTCAATTCAAATTTGACAGCAGTTTGCTTAAATGCGCTATTGATACAGACTACACATTCTTTAAGCTGCTCATCTGATTTTACTTTTATCCATTCATAAGTCAAAATTTCACCTACTTAAGCTGGTCTCTCAATATTTTAAGTGGATCAAGTTTCCCTGGACCATAGCTGTCATCTAAGTATATTTTGCTAATTGTGCCTTCATTATCATAAACCACGTTTATGTCCGTACTCGCAGTATACCCCACTTCACTTACAAGCATGTAAGTATTCAGCTTTATATTTTCATCCACTTTTTCGTATCTATGTACAGGGACATAAACACCGAGTTTTTCGTGTAATTTGTAAAGTGGTTGTCCTACAAATGCAGTTTGTAACTCTAGTTCAAATGCTTCAGCATTTTCTTTCTTAAAATTCATGTCTACTTCAGTGGGTTGTTTTTCCATCATGTTTGAAAAACTATAGTATAGATAGTCTGCGTCCATGATCTCAGAACTCACACTGCCAGAAAACTCATCAAGCTTTGCATCAATAACAGTTCCCTCAGACTCAAATAGATAAAGAGAGGTTGAATCCTCATCCGTACCTGAATAAATTGAAATCGAACCTTCTAATCTTATTTCTGAGTTTTCTTCTGTTAAAAAGTGAACCTTCGTTGCATTGTTATTCAAGTAATTTTGATATTCTGCTTCAAATCCAGTAAAAGCAGCCAACTCTTCATCTGTAATTGTTTCTGCCGTAAGCTGAGTGACTTCAAGGGGTGCTTCAACCTTGGTGTTCGTTCCACCATTTGGCACATCTGTTTTAGGTGTTTCTACTGATTGAACACAGCCAGCCAGTGATATTACCAAAGTTCCAATAACCATATTTTTTATTAGACTCATTTTATGTAAATTATTCATACTTCTGCTCTCCTTCTAAACCTATTTTCAATATGAGTTTATCATAAGAATTGATGGTCTTCGTCTCAAAAGAGTAAAGGTTTGGTTTCAAAAGGATAACATTGATGCTAAATTCCTAGTTTTTTGAAGATTTCACAGACTTAGTTTCATTATCATTGTCTCCAATATATTCTTAATCATATATTCTTGCCATCTATAAATTCGATTACCGTATATTTTCCTACATATTTGCATGAGTTCTTATAAGATTGGGTAGATATTATACAAAGAGGAGGTGAGTTTATGACTAAAAAAGCACTTCTCGATGAAATAATTAATCTAAAAGAAAGACGTGCAGTCCTAGAAGCAGAGTGTGGTACCACTTCGCATAATGTACATTCATTCTCGAGAAAAGAGATACAACAAATGGAAGTGGACACACAAAAAATGAATGCCTGCATCGCACTCGACATTGTCAATTCTATGATAGACAAAGATGAAACGCTCTTCAGGCAAGAATAATTAATTACTTAGAAGTTTATAAGCCTATCCTTGATGAAGGGGGCTTTTTCTTTTACGCTTATATTATAGCTTTATTTATGAACTGATTCGTCTTCTTGCTCAAAGTCAGTATGGTACTTTCTTTTTCCAGCTTTCATCGTTTCCCAGTCGTGTTCTACATTCTTTCTCATTTTGGCCAAGAGTGTAAGAATCATCATTCTTTCATCATCAGTGAAGTTTCTTAAGGCACTCTCTGCAGCACGGTCCTCTACACCTCTAAGGACATCATAGGCTTGCCTTGCACGCGGGGTTGGAAACAATTTGTATGATCTTTTATCTTTTTCGGATCTTTCTTTACGCATGTATCCTTGTTTAATCAGTTTGCCAACAGCTTTTGCGGTTGTGCTTCTATCCACTTTCAGCATGCTCGACAGTGTCTCTTGATTTATGCCTGCATATTCGCAGACACGCACCACATATAGAAATTGCCCTTTTTCTAAATTAAAACGTTTATACTCGGCATCCGCAATTGTGTTCACACACCGTGCTATCATGCCAATCTCTCTTAACACTCTAAAATTCATATCCCGTCCCCCATATTTTACCCTTGAACATTCACGTTTATTTTATCAGTTATAGGGATAAATTGAAACATTCTGTAAAAATATATGGAGGACAATACATGTTCAAATCCTGTCTAGTTTGATTTAACACTGGTTCCCACTTCAATATTTTCGCTGTCATAATGTTTCAGAACAAGATCTCCAGCTTCAAGTCCATCAATAACTTCAATCTCTCTTGCAGACTCATAACCTTTTACAATTTCCCTTTTTAGAACTTTTTTCTCTTTTACCAACCAAACGGCGTCCCCACCAGCAGTCTTAAACACCGCTGACTTGGGTAATATCAGAGCACTTTTATTTTCATACGCAGTAAAGTATACATCGACATCTGAACCAGGAATAAGGGTTACTTCATGTCCTTCTTGTACCTTTATTTCAACCTTGATTCTCCGTTCTTTTAAACCCAGTGCTGACAGTGTTTCCATGGCATTCGGTGACATCCTTACGATCTCACCTAACAATTTGTCTTCTATTCCATTTCTGTCTCTGATTATTTCAACCCTTTGCCCCAGATGTATACCCAAACTTTCTTTTGTTAAGACCAAGGCCTCTACCTTCATGTTCTCTGTAGAAATAATATTGCCAATGTGTGTTGGGGTCTGAATTACTTGTCCAACTTTAAGGTTTTGGTCAGATAAGACACCTGAAACCTCAGAGATGATCACGGTTTTATCCAGTTGATTCTCCATTCGTGCAATTTCTGACTCTAAGTTTATGATTTGTCCTTCATAATATTTGATGGTTCCATCACTTGGATTGTTTTTAGAGTAAAGACTTTCTAGTTTATTATTCTCTATGTTTAATCTTTGCTCCAGGGTTACCAATAGGTTTTGACTTGTTTCATATGAAGAAAGACTTAGTGCGCCTGACTCATAGAGCTTCGCAGCTCTTCTTTCGTCTTCAACCTGTTTGTCATAGTTGCTCCTAGCCAATTTGACAGCACTTTTTTGAATCGACAAGTCAGGGGATTTCACCAGTTTATATTGTGAAGACAATTGTCCTTTCACACTGATCAACTGCCCTTTTAATGCATCAATACTGAATTTTAAATCATCTGCACTCAACTCTACAAGTACATCACCCACCAGAATGCGATCACCATTCTCATAATGAATTTTCTCCACAATACCATTAACTTCTGTGTAAATTGGTCTTTGTAGATTAGAAACCAGGGTTCCGTCCTCTCGAAATGTATCAACATAATTTTTTTCTTCTAAAATCACAGTCTCTACAGCAATTGCACTGTGGGCAGTAAAGTTCCATATTGCTAATACCACTACAAGTGCCAAAAGACTTCCTACAATCCATATTTTTTTACTCGCCAATCTATCCATGTATTTTTCCACTTTGCTCATCTCCTTATTTTCTTATTCTCTTATTCTCTTAAGCTCAGTGATTCAACCAGTCGTATATTCTGAATATTTTTTCCAAGGTTTATTTGTGCAATCAAGATAGATACCATGGTCAAAATGACGGCAGATACGATGCACTGCCAAGTCATGTCTGTTGGAATTGAATAAATGTCATTGTTCATCATCAAGGCCATTGAATCGATCAAAAGTTTTAAAACAGGAATACCCAAGATAAATCCAGCAACAGCAATGTACCATTGTTCCAAATACATCACCCTCTTAACCTCCTTATACCGCATACCAATAACAAGCATGGAAGCCAATTCTCTTTGACGTTCTGATACTGCTATCATTGAGGTTGCGTAGATGATTGAAAAGCCCGATAATATACCGATGACAACAAATATACCCAACATGGCAATCATGGTCTGCATCAGGCTTTGGTATTTGCCAATCAAATCCGCCTGAGACTGAATCGAGAATACCACCGATGAATCTCTATACTCATCAATTAGAGACGTAATCCCAGCTTCACTCGCCTTGACAATAATTGAAGTGGTGAAGGGATGTTGCCGCAAGGTTTTGACCAGTGCATCCTCCTTCATGTATGCGTTCAGACCCAAATATTGTGGAACAACTGCACTTATGGTTAAGTAGGATGCTTGATCCACTGCTCGACTATATGGACTCTCAAATCGAAGAACATCTCCCTCCTTAACTTTCAGTAAGCCAGCCAAACGCTGAGAAATCACTATACCATCATCAGGTAACTCAATTTTTTCTTTACTGTTATTGAGTATGTTATAGAGTTGACTCTTGTTTTCTATTCCAAGCACAAGTACATCTTTTTTATGTGTTTCGTTATAGAGTGACCCTGGAATTTCTAAGAGTGCTTCACCGTATTCAAAGCCCTCTCTCATAAGAATTTCTTTAAGTGCTGCGTCTTTGTCTACTGGCTTTTCTAGGGTGATTTTTGCATCATAAACCATAACTTTATCGAACTGTCCATAGATCATGACATTCATATTGTCATTGAGTGCCCAAGGCATACCCAGTATGGAAAATGTGAATATAACACCTGCCATTACAAAAAGACTTCTTCCCTTGTTTCTGAAAATATTCCTTATGGCGATCCTATTGATCATGTCCAGTTGATCCCATAAAAGTTTAAAACGTTCAATAATTGTGGCTTTAGCTGATTTAGGTGCGGGTGGACGCATGGCTTCTGCAGGTTCAAGTTTAAGTGATGCTTTGGCACCCAAGTAACCTGCGATTAGCGCAAATCCTTCTGCCATAAGGATTCCATATAGAAAATATTTAACTGAAAACCCTGCTGATTGGAGTGGCATATTAAAAAAACTTTGATACATACCAATAAAAGGTAGTGCAAGCAGGTTGCCTAACACGCCCCCCAGAATACCTCCACCCAGTCCAACAACCAAGGCATAACTCATATAGTGAATTAGAATTTCAATATCTTTGTAACCAAAGGCTTTGAGTACACCAATCTGACCCCTTTGTTGTTCAACCAGTCTTTTTAACATAATGATCAGTATGATTGCCGCAACACCTAAAAATATAAGGGGCATAGAAGTTGCCATACCCTTAATGCCATCGAACTCAGACTTTACTATTGCGTGGCTCTTCTGATACTTTTGTTCTATTAAACTCTTTAAACCATATTGTTTTAGATAGGGTTCAATAGAGGCTTTTGCATCTTTAAAATCAACACCTGAATTGATTGTAAAACTCACATCGTTTACCGATTGCCCTGCCATAAAGGTTTTACGCATGGCATCATAAGGCATAAAGGCAATACCAAACTCTTTTGGATCAGGATATAGGTCTTGATCTGTACGCATGGCGTAAATATACTCAGGTGATCTGGCACTGCCTGCAACACTGAGATCAATGATTTTTCCTTCAGCTGCAATCTTTAAACGGCTCCCGCTAGCTAGGGCATTGGCTTCATAAAACTTACTGTCTAGAAGAAGTGAATTCATGCGTGATTCTGGGACAGTTCCTGCAATAAGTTCAAACCGATTCAGCTGGGGGATGTCTTCTTTCCGAAAACTGATCACCCTTAAATACTTAGCTGGTGCATCCGCCTTAGTGATCACACGCACATCTTTGACCAGTCTGCCATCCACCTGTTTTATCTCATTTAATCTTTCCAGTTTTCCAAGAGCAGATAGGGGCATTCCCTCTACTTGGGCAAAACCATCTGCAAAGGATTTTTCCTTATAATATATGGCCCTTGATGCACCAAAGTTGTCGTATCCAATTGAAAACATATTGAATGTCATTAGCCCAATGGCCATGATAACAATACATGCAAGGTAGGTTCCTTTTGAAATCCATAGGTCACGTAACATTTTACGCAGAAGCATTGGTGTTCACCCTTTCAATGTGGGTAAGCTTGCCGTCACGAATGTGGAAAATACGGTCTGCCAACTTTCCAACTTCTTGATCATGGGTGATGACAATTATTGTTTTTTCATATTTTTTGTTGATGGTTTTTAATAGACCCATCACAGCTTCGCTGGACTCTGAGTCAAGGGCTCCTGTGGGTTCATCGCAAAGTAATATCTCTGGATTCTTAACAATGGCCCGTGCCATTGCAACGCGTTGTTGTTGGCCTCCTGACATCTGCGAAGGGAAATGCGCCATCCTATCCTCAAGCCCGACTTGGGTTAAAACCTCTTTTGGACTCAGGGGACTTTTTGCAATTTGTGCAGCCAAGGCAACATTTTCAAATGCATTTAAACTAGGCATCAGGTTATAAAACTGAAAAACAAACCCCACAACATTGCGGCGATACTCCGAAAGCCCATTACGGTCTAGTGTGTGTACAGCCTGATTTTGAAACATTAATGAACCACCATCAAAACCATCCATACCTCCTATCATATTGAGTAGTGTACTTTTTCCAGACCCACTGGGACCCAGTATAACTATAAATTCTCCTCTGTATATCTCGAAGCTCACACCATCTAAAGCGGTCACTTTTACTTCTCCCATTTGGAATGTTTTCTTTAATCCTTCGGCTTTTATTAAATATTTTCCCATTATAAACTCCTTTCACTGGATTATTAACCCCTCCACATACCTACCGGCGGTATGTGTTGCGTCTAAAAAAAGACCTACCGAAGGTATGTACGTGCTGGAAAATCAGAGCGACATAGCCGCTCTATTTGATATTTATACATCATATTAATTTGCTTTAATTTGATTCCAAAACGATTCGAATAAGGTTGTGCCAATCTGGTCCATGTCACGGTCTTTCATAATATGACCAATGAGTGCAGCCCCTTCAAACGATGTCGTTATTTGAAGAGCAACAGCATCAGGGTTTATGTCTGCTCTTATTTCACCGTTTTCTTGGCCTCTTACCAATATTGCGCTCAATACCTTTAAGGATCTTTCATAGATCTCAGAAAACTTGGTTCCCATCTCAGGGAACTTCCGAATTGCCAGTAAAAGCAAGTACATAAACTGCATCATCATATCTGATCCATCTTCACCCGAGAAGACTTGAGAATAATCACCCATCATTTTATTAAAATCAAACCAATTCTTGATGGTTGCTTTTACAGTTGTAGCATCAGATAAGGTATGATCAATACCTGTCATTATGGCCTCAAGAGAGTAGGTTATTGCCTCAGCAAGCAAATGATCTTTGGACTCAAAGTAATGATATATACCACCTTTTGTGACCCCAGCAAGTGCTGCAATACCTTTTAATGTGACCTTACTGTACTCCATGCTAAAAAACTGCTCCATGGCTATTGCAAGAATACGTTCACGCGTTCCAAGACTTTCTGTACTTAACTCAAATTCCATTTATACACCACCTACCTACCGTCGGTATGTTTGCTTTTATCATACGCCTGACTTCTTTCTCTGTCAAGTTATTTTATAACACTCAACACAAAAAGAGAACTGAAAATATGAATTTTCAGTTCTCTTGAACACATCTATAATCACTTTTACTACTAAAGTGCTATAACTTCCTCAATAGCTTCGATAAAGCGCATTGTTTGCTCACGTGTGCCTGTGCTAATTCTGTTCCAATTTTCTTGGCCCCAAAGGAATCCAGGACGTATAATCACACCACGTTTAAGCAGCTCTTCATTTACAATTTTAGAAGAAATATCTGTCTTCATAAATATGAAGTTTGCATTTGAAGGAATATAATCCAGGCCATTTCTTTCGAAACAGTCGATCATCAGGTTCAATGACTCGTAGTTAAGCTCAACTGTATCCTCAATGTGTGCAGTGTCTTTAAGTGCAGCAACCCCAGCAACCTGTGCAAGACGGCTGTTGTTAAATACACCCTTAACCTTTGACATTTCGCCAATAATTTCTTCATTAGAAATTGCATAACCAATACGTACACCTGCAATACCAGCAACTTTAGAGAATGTTCTTAGAATGACTGTATTGGGACGATCTGCCAATATTTTAAGACCATCAGGATATGCTGGGTTTTTAATAGCATAATCATAGTAGGCTTCGTCTAATACAACAACCACTTCTCTTGGAATCTTTTGAATGAATCCATGTACTTTTTCAGCTGTCATAATATTGCCTGTTGGATTGTTTGGATTACAAATGTAAACCAATTTCGTTTTTTCGTTAATAGCATCTAACATCGCTTCGAAGTCATGGTCAAAACGATCCGTTAGAGGAATTTCAACTGGCTTTCCACCCATATGAGACACTGAAATATTGTATAGGCCAAATGATGGTTTACCCATAACAGCTTCATCACCTTCATTGATGAAGGTTTGTGCGATGAACTTAAGAATTTCCTCGCCACCATTACCCATTAGCACTTGATCAGCTGAAATATTATATTTATTTCCAATGGCCTCTCTTAGTGCTGGAGATGTTGATTCTGGATATAAAAATACATTTTCAGCTTCATCTTTAATGGCTTGAATTGCCATTGGAGAGGGTCCTAAAGGATTCTCATTCGATGCTAATTTCACAATATCTGTAAGTCCGTATTCTCTTTTAACTTCTTCGATAGGTTTCCCTGGAACATACTTCTTTAGCGTTTTAAGTTCTTTACGGAATATATTGCCCATGTTAAGCCTCCTATTTAACTTTGAATAGTATCATTAAAGATTCTCTTTATCTTTTCTTATTCAGTTTTCTTTAGCATACAATGAATCTCGCACATTACATACGAGATTCATAAAATTCTCAATCATGAACTTATTATACATTTAGGTACAATAATCCTTCTTAATTGTGCTTAAACTTGAACTTTTTTTATAATTTCTCTTAAATATGATTCATTTTAAACACTAATCAGTGGTAGTTTCAATTGCTTCAGCCTCTTGTAAAGGGCCTTCATCCGTTGGTGGATTTAAGAAGTACATTTGGAAGGAACCTTTACCTTTTACTTCAACAGCTTCCCGCTTCTCAAAGTCAAATTTATCCTTTAATATTTGATAAGTAGAATCTGATACATTGATGCGCATGGGTTCAGAGTTAGACTCCATTCTCGAAGCCGTATTTACTGTGTCTCCAAAGACATCATAAATATACTTTTTGATCCCTACTACACCCCCTGTGACTTTGCCTGAATGTATACCCACACGGATACGCCAGGTTTGCTCAGAGGTACGGTTTCTCTCATGTAATGCTGCAATAATATCCACCGAAGCCCGTGCAATATTCTCAGCATGGTTTTCATTGGGCGCTGGTAGTCCACAGACACCCATGTAGGCATCACCAATGGTCTTAATACGTTCACACCCATGGCTTTCCATAATATTATCGAAAGTGGTGAATATGTCATTCAACTCTTCAATAAGAAACTTAGGATCTAGGTTATTTGAGGTTTTAGTGAAACTCACAATGTCAGAAAAGTACATTGTAACATCTGGAAAACTCTCTGGTTCTGTTTTACCATACTTTTTAAGTGTGTCAGCAACTTTTTTAGGTAGTATATTCAAAAGCAGTTTTTCAGATTTTTGACGTTCTTGGAATATCTTAATAGATAACAAGACAACAACCAGTAAAAAGGCCACAATAATACCTATGATCACTGTCATCAGCTGAATTCTTAACGACTGGAGCGTTAACTCCACCTTTTGTTCCTCAATTTGTGCATCTTTCTTTTCAGTTTCATAGATGGTTTGTGCATCTGCAAACTTTTTAGCAACCTCTTCATTTCTAAGGATTTCTCTAAGTTCTGTATAAAGGGTTAGGTAGCGATTGGCTTCTTGATAGTTGCCAAGGGCTTGATAATCCTGACTTAAATTTCTAAGAGCTGATTGCAAACCTTCACGATAAGAAATGTTTTTGGACATTTCAAGAGCATTGGTATGTTCTCTTACAGCTGACTCGAAATCTCCCATTTTAGAGAATAATGTTCCGACATTATTAAATACAGAAATGATTCCTTCTTGGTCACCTAATTTCTCATAATCTTGAAAAGCAAGGCCATAGTTTTCGAAGGCTTGCTCATAATTATCATTTTTCTCATGAATGCTGGCCATATTGAAGAGGGACGTTGCACCAATGGCAGAATCTCCACCTTGAGTGGCAAGATCATAGGATCTTGTAAACATTGCCAGCGCCTCGTCTGTATAATCTAATTCTGCGTATAGTGTCCCAATATTATTAAGGGCATAAGACATCTGCACAAGTCGCCCTTCTGCTTCACTTATATCATAGGACAATGAATAATATTCAAGTGCACTTTCCATATTGCCTATGCGGGCATTTGCAGAACCAATATTGTTATAAGTAACGGCAATTTCTTCTTGTTTATCATTTTCCTCATAAATTTTAAGGGCTTCTAAGTATTGTTCTAAAGCCAGCTTATAGTTGCCTAGTGCTTCATACACAGTCCCTCTATTATTCAGTGTAAAAGCATTTCCCAGGGAATATCCTGACTTACCAAACAGTTCGTCTGCTTTGTCAAAGTTTTCAAGCGCTTTGGTGTAGTCGTCTACACTTGCCCATAAAAGACCATAGCCATTCTGACTAAAGGCCGCCCCCTTGTTATACCCTAAGGTCACAGCTTCAGCATAAGACTTTTGAAAGGCATCTGATGCTGCTTGGGAATCCTCTAAAACTATTTGAATATAGCCTACCTGGTTTCTTGCGTCTATAATTAGACGTTCATCCACCAAACTTTGAGCTTCGCTTAAGGCTGTGTTTGCCAACTCTAGAGCTTTATCGGGGTTATAATCAGCCTGAAGCTCAGAAACCTGAATCAACAGTTTCACACGTTCCATACCTGTGGCTTCATCAGCTTGTTTTTGTACATCAGCAATTGTGTCGGCAAATACGCTTGTCGACATCAGGATAAAACATAGGACCATTACTAGAATAGACTTGTTTTTTTCGATTCTGATACCAGTCATAAAAGCCTCACAGTCGAAGCGTCATACCCTCACGGGCAACGCTTACATGAATAGTTTCCTGATAAAGGGTCGTTTCAAGTTCACGTAAATCATCTTTTTGTCTATGCACACCATGATGGAAGATCATAAGGTGCTTTACATAAGCTTCTTTTGCAAGTTCAAGTCCAAACTCCCATGTCGAATGACCCCAGCCTTCATATTGTTCCATCTCATACTCATCTTGTGTAAAGTTTGCATCATAAACGAGTAGATCTGCATATTTAATAAAGTCTATTATTTCCTGATAATCCATAGCCCCGTGGTCTAAATCAGTTAGATAGACCATTTTTTTTCCACCGGCATGGATGGCATATGCAAGGTTTCCTCCAGGATGAACCGTTGGGAATGTCACAACTTTACACTCCTTTGATAGGGCAACAATTTCATGGGGGACCAGCTCCGTGAATGAAATATCAGCATTCATGGTATCCCAGGTTACTGGGAAATATGGATACGCCATTAAACCTCTAAAGACATTTTCCAGTGTTATATCTTCTCGTTTCAATCCATAAATATTAAGTTTGTTGTCAGGCATGTAGGCCTGTGAGAAAAATGGCATTCCCAGGACATGATCCCAGTGTGTATGTGTTATAAACAAATGCATGTCCAGTGGTCTTTCAGCGTTAAGTTTTCGACCAAGTGGCACAATACCAGTTCCTGAATCTAAGATAATTAACAAGTCATCTACACGCACCTCGATACATGGTGTAGCAATACCATAATCAGCTATATTACGATTGGCACCTGGGCACGAACCCACAACACCCCAAAAAGTCACAGTCATATTGCTCAAGGCTATTCCCCCTCCGCTTCTAATTCATAAGCTTTCTCTTTAATAAAAATATCCACCAAATCTGGGTCCAAATGATACCGATCAGCTTCTTCCTGAATAATATTAAGAGACTTTGGAATTGGAATAGCTGGTTTGTATGGTCTATCTTTTGCAGTCAACGCATCAAATATATCTGCAACCGCTAACATTCTAGCTTGAATCGGCATTTGAGTTGCTGTTAAACCTGCCGGGTACCCTTCGCCATTCATCTTTTCATGATGAGATGCAGAGATTATTGGAACATTGCTTAAGTCACGTGTCCACTTAATACCAGACAAAATTTCAAATGAAAATCTGGCATGAGATTGAATCATCTGCCTCTCTTCATCTGTTAATGTCCCTTTACGGATACTTAAAGATTCCAGTTCATGGACAGACAATAACCTGATTTCTTCTTCAACCAAACCGTCTTCACCAATTTCATCATTATCGTCTTTTTTCTTATTTCTATCTTGTAGTTCAAATTTCAACCGTCGGCTCTTAAAACTTAAGCTTCCCATGAATTCTAATTTTGCCAATTCTTCATCAGGTAGAAAACCTTTCTGATTCACATCATTGATAAATCCCCAGTAGCCGTCTATGTTTTCAAGGATTAGCGCCTCTGTTTCAGTCAACTTCTCTGTTACTCTTTTGATGGTCAACTGATTTTTAATCCATTGATATTTATAGTATAAAGCATGCATTTCGGCATCCTCTAATTTATTTCTTTTCATAAGAACAAACTCTCTAACACCAATTTTACCTACATCATGGAGTAATCCAGCGTAGTACATTTCTTTATATTCCTCATCTGTAAAGGCCTGTTCCTTATAGGGACCATAATCTATATTTTCTACTGCATGCGCCAAACTCAACGCGTATTCAGTTACACGTTTAGAGTGACCTGCAGTAATCGGGTCTCGTTGGTCAAGTGCAGTAACCAGAGAAATAGTGAATGATTCTAGAAGAACCTCAATTTCATCAAATAATTGACTTCTCTCAATCAAAATGGCCGCTTGAGCAGCAAGTCCTTCAACGATGTCAGCTTCATTATCTGTAAACTGTACAATGTGTTCTGGTATTGTATCTGGTTCCCCAAGTTTAATTTTGGCATCACTTTTTTTATTGATTAGCTGCAAAACACCAATAACATCACCAGCATAGTTTTTCATTGGTATAACCAACATATTGCAGGTTTTATAATTGATTGATTTATCAAAACTGCCATCGTGTTTGATACCCACTTTTTCAAAACTTTCGTCCATCGACTTAAGATTGAAAATTTTCCCATGATAAGCACACGCACCCGCTATACTGTTGGTATTAATCGGGAGAGTGAACGATGTAAAAGGAAATGTTTTAGAATTGTTTTGTGTATGCCTAAATCTTAGACAGGGTTCCCCTTCACAATCTTCTCTGAAGTATAAACTCCCCGCATCGCACTCAGTAATATTCATACATTCAATAAGAATTTTTTCCAGTAGCTTATCCACATCTTTTTCTGCAGATAACTCAATGCCTATCTGTGTTAAATGATGGACTAAATTTTCCATATATTTTTCATCAGTGCTTGTAGGTGTATTGCTGCTCGTCATAATATCAGTCCTAATCCATGTAAGTGATTCTACAAAATTACACTATAAAACTTCACTATTCATTCACTACCCCAAATCTATTTCCTATTCCCATAAAATGATATTCTGGTGTTACACATTTATCCTCTATAAATGAAGATAATCTCCTATAAATAAGTATACTATATCCCCCAAAAATCCCCAAAAAAGAAACTGATTTCCCTAAGGTTATCAGTTTCTTTTTAACAACGATCTAAAATTAAAATACAGTTTCATTATGCTTTGATCAGTGTTCCGGTCTCTCCCTTTATACCCTCTTTTGCTTTTTCAAGTGATGTAATCAGAGACTTTCTTCCAGGTTTAGAATCTGCAAACTGCATCGCTGCTCTAACTTTGGGAAGCATTGATCCCGGTGCAAAATGACCTTCTAGGATGAGTTTTTCAGCTGTTGGCAGGTCCAGATGACTTAACCACGCTTCATTTTCTTTTCCAAAATTAATGGCTACTTTTTCAACTGCTGTTAAAATAATCAGGTAGTCTGCGTCTAAAATTTCTGCAATTTTTGCAGATGCAAAATCCTTATCGATGACTGCGGGAACCCCAACAAGACTATGCCCTTCCTGAACAACAGGGATACCACCGCCACCAACAGTAATAACAACATGTCCAGCATCAACCAAAGTGGAAATCGTCGCTTTTTCTGCAACATCCACTGGAATTGGGCTTGGAACTACGCGTCTGAAGCCACGGCCAGCGTCTTCAACCATTATAAACCCTTTTTCAGATGTAAGTGCATCTGCTTCTTCTTTAGTATAGAATGAACCAATTGGTTTTGTGGGTGTCACAAAAGCAGGGTCATCTTTGTCTACAATTACTTGAGTGACAACAGTAGCAACAGGTGTCATCATCTCCCTTGAAAGCAGTTCTTCACGTATTGCATTTTGAAGATGGTAACCAATATATCCTTGGCTCATGGCACCACATTCAGGGAATGGCATTTCTGGTGTACCAGCTCCCTCAAGCGTGCTTGCTGTTTCCATTGCCAGATTGATCATGCCAACCTGAGGGCCATTGCCATGGGCAAGAACGACTTCGTGTCCATCTTGAATCAGGTCAACAATTGGTTTCGCAGTATCTCGAACAAGACCCAATTGTTCCTTAGGTGTTTTACCCAGCGCATTTCCACCCAGTGCGACTACTATTTTTTGCTTCATATATTCAACCTCCTGAATCAGTATTGGCTTATAGTTATAACTCTTATTTATATAGTTTGTGATGATGTGTTCCATGAATCGAGGCACAAACCAAGAAGTGCTCAGATTTTTTCAAATCGAGGCGCAAACCAAGAAGTGCATAGATTCTTCTAAATCGAGGCGCAAGCGTTTCTGAACACCGGAGCGTGCTAAAGGCACGTGAGGATTTCATAAACGATTGCAACGAAGAGTTAGGTGAATCTAGGTGCTTCTATAATCGTCCCGCTGTGGCGCACATGACGGCTTTAATCGTATGCATTCTATTTTCAGCTTCATCAAATACGACTGAATGTTTACTTCTGAAAACTTCGTCTGTGACTTCCATACTGCTGAGTCCGAATTTTTCTTTTATTTCTCTGCCTACGATTGTTTTTTCATCGTGGAAAGCTGGTAAGCAGTGCATGAATATCATATCTGGATTATCAGTTTTCTTAACCATATCCATGTTAACTTGGTATGGTGTTAGAAGTTTAATACGTTCTTCAAATTGATCTTCTTCACCCATTGAAACCCATACGTCTGTGTAAATGACATCTGCACCTTTTACGTCGTTTAAATCTTCTGTGAGCTCAATTGTTGCACCCGTTGCTTTGGCTAGGTCACGCATTTCATCAACAAGGTCTTGTGCTGGCCAAAGGCTCTTTGGTGCTAGAGCAACAAAATCCATCCCCATTTGTGCTGCACCAATCATAAGTGAGTTACCCATGTTGTTTCTTGCGTCACCTACGTAGATAAACTTGACTTGATCTAGTGGTTTCGCTATATGTTCTTGTATAGTTAAAAAGTCTGCTAATATTTGTGTTGGATGGTACATGTCTGTAAGACCGTTCCAGACTGGCACACCTGCATTTGCAGCTAGATCTTCTACTGTTTCTTGCTTAAACCCTCTAAACTCAATGCCATCATAATACCTACCTAATACTTTAGCAGTATCTTCAATAGACTCCTTTTTACCCATTTGGCTGTTCGATAGGAAGGTCACCTGTGCACCTTCATCAAATGCTGCGACTTCAAAGGCACATCTGGTTCTTGTAGAAGACTTTTCAAATAGAAGTACAATATTTTTGCCTTCTAGTAGATTCCCTTTTATACCTGCACGTTTCTTTGCTTTCAGATCAGCAGACAGATTCAGCAAGTATTTGATTTCCTCAGGTGTATAATCCTTTAATGTAATAAGATGTCTACCTCTCATATTTACCGGCATTGCAGTTCCTCCTTTAAACAGTGTTAAATGAATAGTTGTTTTAAAAATAATTGTTTATATAAAGCGCTATTGGCTTATAGCTTTTCTGATATTTCTATTTATTCTTTCAATAGAAAAAGTCATACTTTCCAATTGGGTTGAAAAGTATGACTTCGCTTAATGCTGTAGTTGTGTGATTCAAACCAAGATGGTAAACATAAGGTTATGTTTGTCTCTTAAGACGCTTTTGCAGACTTTCCTGTGGTGGCTTCTTCAGTTTCAACTTCTTCACCGACGAACCTGATCACACCATAAGCAATTGCTAATCCTGTTACCAGTGAGATAAACGGATTAATACCAATCAGTGCTGCTGGTAGGTATCCAACTGCAACTGCAATAATGGCAACTGTGAGTGAATATGGTATCTGGGTTTTAACATGGTCAATATGGTCAGATGCTGAGGCCATAGAGGACATGATGGTGGTGTCTGATATTGGAGAACAATGGTCCCCAAACACAGCGCCTGTAAATACTGCACCAATTGTAGCGTACAGGATAACACCTGTGTCTCCGCCACTTAACTGATATACAAGAGGGACTGCGATAGGCATTAGAATTGCTGTTGTGCCCCATGATGTACCTGTTGCAAATGCGATAAAACAACCCAATAAGAATACCGATAGTGGTAATATGGACGCTGATATTTTGCCGTCAAGAATACCAACTAAGTATTTTGCTGTTCCTAAGTCTTTACAAATCCCACCGATTCCCCAAGCTAGTACAAGAACCATCAGTGCAATCATGAGTGATTTTGCGCCATCTACCCATGCATCCATTGTTTCTCTGAATGTAAGGATCTTTTGACCCAGAACAAGTGCAAAGGCTACGATTGAACCCGTATATGACGCCCACATCATTGCGACTGCAGCGTTGGCGCTACCAATAACATTTCGTAGGGTTTCACCTGCAAATGGTTGTGCTTTTACTGCTTCAATTAATGCGAGATTGTCACCAGCAAGAACAGCTGCACGACCATTAACATAAAGTCCTACAATAACCATTACGATAACTGTTAAAACAGGAATAATTGCATTGATTGCACGTAGTGGAATATCATCACGAATTTCCATATCCGTTAATTCTTTAGAAGCAAGTGGTGTAGAACCATCCGCAACAAGTTTGCCTTCTTTTCTTGCTCTTCTTTCAGCTTTTAACATTGGACCAAAATCACGACCAGTAAATGCGATCATCAGAACAAATCCAACCATGATTAAACTATAAAATCTGAATGGAATTGAACCTAAAAATACACTGTAAGCATTGGCTTCAACACCAATCATCTCAAATGCATCTTTTAGAAGACCCAGTTCATATGCGATCCACGTAGAAATCATGGCCATTGATGCTACAGGAGCCGCCGTTGCATCCGTTAGAAATGCCAGCTTCTCACGTGAAATTCTTTTCTTATCTGTCAAAGGTCTCATTGTAGTACCCACAAGGAGTGTGTTCGAGTAATCATCAAAGAAGATGAGTAATCCCATTGCCCATGTTGCTACCATGGCACTTCTTGCGTTTTTAACCTTCGTTCCAAGCCACTCTGCGATCGCTTTCGCGCCCCCAGATTTTGCAACAACACCAATCATTCCTCCGAGTCCGATATCAAATGCTATAATACCTGCGTTCCACTCAGATGCCAGTGAGCCTGCTATGTAATGCTGAACTGCATTACCAAATCCAAGAAAAATGTTACCCCCAGAAATAATTGTTGCCCCAACAATGATTGCCGCAAACAGCGACGGAATTACCTGTTTCGTTTTAAATGCCAGTACAATTGCTACAAGCGGTGGTAATAAAGACCATATACCAAAATGCTCGATCATAATGTAAATCCCCCCTTCGTATTTCCATTATGAAGGGGGGATTCAATATGCTTCAAAGTGCTTCAAAACGCTTCAAATTTATTTTTGCTATTTTCTGAATATTTAAATTAATCTTCAATTCTGCTTTGCACAATCAGGCTCTCAATGAACTTTGTTACACTGACACGTCCACCTTGTTTTCTTATACCGCGCAGGCTATCCATTTCAGCTTTTACTTCTTCAAACTCAAACAGTGTTGCTGAATAATTTACAAATACATCATTTAAATAATCTTCAATGCCAAGTGTTGCTATATTCCTTAAACCACTTTGCAAAGACCTGCGCATTCTTTGTTTCATAATTTTTGGTTTGTGTCCAAGCGACTCACATACCCCGTTCAAATGACTTGAGACCCTGTGTTCAATACCTTTTTCAACAAGGGCTTCTGAACATGCTAAAATATCATTTGCGCCACGTTCACCTAATATACCAATACGACTGAGAATTCTTTCGATGTTTTCAGAGCGTTCATTTCTACTGCTTGCTTTGGAAACTTCTGTCTTTTCAACAGATGAAGTTTGACGTAGTAATCCGTTGATTTGATTTAGGGCTCTGCGCATCTCAATTTTTTCAACTAGGGAGCTTAAAACCCCACGCACTTCAATAATATTAATCGGTTTTTGAATAAAGAATTCAATTCCAGCTTCATAGGATTCGCCAATCATGTCTTTATCAGACACCTGAGAAATAATGACGTATGCAAGCTGCGGCAACTCTTTTCTTAATGTTCTTACCAGGGCTGCACCATCCATGCCTGGCATTAAATAATCCACCAAAATAATATCAGGTTCATATGCCTTTATATCTGTTAGTGCTTGCAGGGGATTGGTTGAAGATCCTGCAATACTACCCAGGCCTTCTTTCCTGATGATACCTTCAAGGATCTTAAGTATGTTTGGATCATCATCTACTAAATAAAAGCGCATTAGCTCACCTCCAGTGACTCGATTGGAATTTCAATCTGGAACTTAGTTCCTTGCCCCAACTCAGATTCAACTTCTACCGTACCTCTAAAAGTATCTGTCACCAATGACCTTACCATGGTTAGACCAATACCTCTACAGATGTCTCCCGTTTCTTCATTAAATTTCGTCGAGAAGCCAGGATTGTAGATATAAGAAATAATATCGGCTTCCATTCCAGCGCCATTGTCTTCTATTATAAAGACGACTTTATCCTCAATATCATTTACTTTTAGCTCAATCACTGAATTTTCACCTTCAGGACAGGCTTCTATAGCATTATTAATCAAATTTCGAAGTACTGACATTAGGTAATAGTGTTTGTACACATTCACCTTAGAGTTCACTTTACATTTAAATCGGACCTTCGAATCTGTACTCTCAAGATATTCTAGTGTGTTTGTTTCAAGAATATCTATTAGGTCTTTAATTTTAATGATGCTTGGGGGCAATTTATCACTAAAACCTTGTTCAAGACCTTGGATGACACGAATATAGTCCTTTTTAATTTCATGCACATCTTTTGTGATATCTAAAATAGATTTTTTGAGTTCATCTGAAACATCTTCTGATTCCGATAGTTTATAGGTTTTATAGGATTTTTTCATAATACCTTCTATATAAACCATGTTCTTTTGCATAAAATAAATTTCAGATTTGAAGGCGGATGTGAGTAACATTAGTTTACGATAACGATTTTCATGTTCTTCCTGTACAAGAAAGGATTTATACCATTTAAGATAGACCACAATGGCAAATACAACAAGCAATCGACCAAAAGCAATCAGTGCAAGACCTTTCAAAATAGTACCGTCAAGACCAGTCACTTTAGTTCGTACACTCATTTCCATTAAATTGGATATAAAATCACTTAGAAAAACAGCCACTAAAAATTCCGTTGTAGAGCCCTCTTTTTTCTTCCAGTAGACCAGATAAAAGATAACACCATAGGTTAAGTAGAAAATAACGTCTGGGTAGACCAGTCCAATTACAAACTTAGGATCTCCAGCTTGAAGGATCATAATCATAGCTCTAAACAGGGGACTTACCACCGCTGTAATTGCTCCAATCAGTATTGGATTAAGTTCCTTATTTTTATATAGAAGGACAGGGAGGATTATGATTGACAAGGTGATTAAGAACCCATCAACAAATAAATTTAAGGAGAACTGTGCGCCTATGGAAATGGCTAGTGCAACCAGTATCATTTTAAAAATTCGATTCATGAAAGACTCAACCCCTAAGTATCCCCACATACTACAGTCCATTCTTTAAAGAATATAACCGCATGACAACTGATAATTCTTGGTCAACATATTTCTTAGAAACAATACCCTCCAGTAAACTTTTGATACGGTCTAGCCGGTAGCGGATTGTATTTCCATGCTGGTACATACGCTCAGCAGTTTCTTTAACATCACATCCTGTTTCAACATAAACCTGTGCTGTTCTTAACAAGTCAGACCCATTTTTCTTGTCATACTCCTCGATGGGTCCAGCAATTCTTGAGTAGTAGGCATCAAACCATGTATTTTCTTTTAAAGGCATTAAAATCTGGTACAATCCCGTTGAAACAAATGGTGTAATTTTGTCTTCTTTCATTAAAGATGTATAGTCAGATGCAAAATCCGACTCAGAAAGTGCACTATTCAACTTCCCTATTTCATATAAGCGGCTATGGCCACCTGAATTATCTTCAGTTAGTCCCAGTGCACCTAAAGCATTCTCAATCACAGACTGGTCCATCAGATTTTCTTCAAAACTCATGATTATATAGATGTGGTCGTCCATCTTATAACATCTGTGGAATCTCCCCAACACATGATTGGCATGGTAGGGTGAAAAGTGTTTATCTAGACCCTCTTTGTATGCTGCTTTAATGACCATGACGTAATTTCTAAAGTCAGGATTCATTTTATAAGCCAGTTTCTGTACTTCAGATGCATTTAAGGATTCATCTTTTAACTGAATAAAGTACTCAACTTGAGCAGATATTTCATCCGACTTTCTAATGTAATTCACAACATCTGTGATGATATCCTCAAAATAGGTTGATTCATACATAAACAACGCAAAATCATTTTCATCTGCTACTCGCTTAATTTCATCCGCTATTTCATTTACAAATACAGTTTTTACAGCAAGTCCTGCTGCCCCTGCTCTTTTTAGTCTATAAACAATGTCTTCCAATTGGCTTAGATCATCTTTGATGAGCAATAGATTCGTTAGAACGAATTCTCCAGGTATGAAGTTATTATCTATCACATCACCAAGCTCATGATCGAGTATCCCTACCTTACGAACAATAACTTCCAGTCCGTTTGCTCCTGCAACCAATCTGAATCCATTTAATATATCCAAACTCAATAGTTCTTTTAACTGGACTGACATACCATCCTCCGTAATCTTATTTGAGACTCTAATTAAACCGATTATACCAAATTAAAGTTATTTATTACTGCGTATTTATTTTACAAGCACTCTTTTGTACACACTCAAATATTAAAAACTCTTAACCACTCCACATAATCACACCACATACCATTCAGTAGAACGATGATGACTTTTGAAACTTTTATATGCTACAGTCCAGCAATACCAAGACATAAGCCACATATCGGTTTATCAGACATTATAAAATGTTACATTAATTTAACATTTAAATAAAAATGCATATTTTTCTTAACATTTCTCTAATATGACCACTATATCCTCAGTTTTCTACTATTTCAATACGCAAATTTGAGCTTCTATACTATGAATTATGCATATTTTTTAAGTAAATGGCTTTCTTTTTGATTGTAATATAATCCCAATTAATGCTAATATTTGATTTCAATATACAGCTAATGTGTAATCAATCACCCTAACAAACGGTAGGTTGATTCGGCCTAAATTGCTAAAACCATTGATTTTATCTCAATCATAGCATATTCGCTCAATTAATCACAAAACTCACTTTATTCAATTTGGTGTATTTTTATACATTTGTGCCACTTGACCGAATTCTCAGAATTATGTATTATCTCCATAACGCAACAAGTTACAGCCATGATTAAGCGATTGAAACAATAGTCGTCTGGGTAAAAAACTAGCGTTGTGTGTCCTTTACAACTATCTACACCCAAATATATTCATATGTTCAATTAAATTCTATTTCTACTTATATACATGAATATCTTGGGCAAATAAAATTACATATGTAAACGGACTTCTTATGATAGTGACGCAAATGTGCGTTATTATAAATAATCCTTTTTGGAGGGGGAAAAACATGAAAAAATTATTATCTATCCTGATGATCCTTACGATGGTAGTCGGTATGGTAGGCTGTTCTCAACCAGCTCCTGCTGAAACTACAGATGCTGGATCAGAAGCAGCAGCAACTGCTGAGGCACCAAACTTTAAGATCGGTATCATGACTGGTACAGTTTCTCAGAACGAAGAAGAGTACCGTGCTGCGGAAAACGTACAAGCGAAATACGGTAAAGACCGTGTTATCCTTATGACGAGCCCAGACAAATTCATGGATGAGCAAGAAACTACTATTGCAAACCTAGTTTCTATGGCTTCTGATCCTGAAGTAAAAGCTCTTATCATCTGTCAAGCAGTTCCTGGTACTTCTGCTGCAATCGAAAAAGTTAAAGAACTTCGTACAGATCTTCTAATCATCGCTGGTACTCCTGGTGAAGATCCAAAGATGATCGCTGACAAGGCTGACATCGTTCTAGCAATGGACGAACTTACAATGGGCCGTACAATTCCTGAGCAAGCTAAAAAGCAAGGCGCAGAAGTATTTGTACACTACTCATTCCCACGTCACATGTCTTACGCGCTTCTTTCAGCACGTCGTGACCTATTCAAAGAAACATGTGAAGAAATTGGTCTTCAATTCGTAGATGCAACTGCTCCAGATCCAACTGGCGACGCTGGTGTATCAGGTGCTCAACAATTTATCCTTGAAGATGTTCCAAGAATGGTAGAAAAATACGGAAAGAATACTGCTTTCTTCTCTACTAACTGTTCTATGCAGGTTCCACTAATTTCAGCTTCTCTTGACGCTGGCGCTATCTACCCACAACCTTGTTGTCCTTCTCCATACCACGGCTTCCCATCAGCACTTGGTATTAGTATTCCAGAAGACAAAAAAGGCGACGTAGCTTTCGCAGTTGAGCAAATCAGAACTGAAATCGCAGCTAAAGGCGGCGAAGGTCGTTTCTCTACATGGCCAGTTCCAGTAGCTATGATGTTCATCGAAGCTTCTGCTGAATACGCTATGGCATGGGGTAATGGTGATTTCGAAGAAAAGCTAAACAAAGCTGAACTTCAAAAGCACTTTGATGAATTCGCAGGCGTTGCAGTTACTCTAAACGAACTGGACGAAAGCGGAGAGCATTACGATAACTACCTAATGACTATGATGGACTTCCTAGATTTCTAGGTTGAACTAAAATTTTAAATTGCATGTGAGGTTGCCCATACGGGCAGCCTTACATTTTGGCTAAGTCAGGGAAATAATCAATTCAAACAGGCGAATTTACAGCATTATTTTACTTAATGTCATATAACGGAATTATATTTTATTTAATCATGTGTGGATAAAGAAATGAAAAGGTGGTGTTTCCCGATGGCAGAATACGCTCTGCAAATGAACAATATCGTCAAAGATTACTACGGGAATCGCGTTCTTAAAGGAGTTAGCCTACAGGTAAAACCGGGTGAAATTCATGCTCTTCTTGGAGAGAATGGCGCTGGTAAATCAACGCTTATGAATATTCTATTTGGTATGCCCGTTATACATAGTACAGGCGGCTTTGAAGGCGAAGTATTAATTGACGGTGAATCAGTACGACTTAAGTCTCCTAAAGAGGCAATGGAAAAAGGCATTGGCATGGTTCATCAGGAATTCATGTTGGTACCTGGTTTTACACTCGCAGAAAACATTAAGCTAAACCGAGAAATTACAAAACCAAATCTTGCGAGTACTCTATTTAGAAACAAGAGTCTAGAAACCTTAGACCGCAAGACTATGGATCAAGATGCAAGAAAGGCCTTAGATAGATTAGGCATGAATATAGATGAATGGGTGAAAGTACAGGGCCTCCCTGTCGGTCACATGCAGTTCATCGAGATTGCACGTGAGATTGACAAGCTGGGCATTAAACTTCTGGTATTTGATGAGCCAACAGCGGTTCTTACAGAGTCAGAAGCTGAGAACCTATTAAACGCAATGAAAAAGCTAGCTGCTTCTGGTATTGCAATACTGTTTATAACACATAGATTAGACGAGGTTATGAATGCTGCTAATAATATTACTATTTTAAGAGATGGTGAACTGGTTGCTACCAGGGCTGTTGAAGACACAGACGTACTTGAACTTGCTGAACTTATGGTAGGACGTAAAGTTGAAGTAACAAAAAAAGAAGAATCAAATGCGCACTCTATTCACAATGAAACCGTATTAGCTATGAGAAATTACCACGTAGATATGCCTGGTGAAGAAGTTAAAGGCATTGACCTCGATATTCATAAGGGTGAAATTCTTGGTATTGGCGGACTTGCCGGTCAAGGTAAAATTGGTATTGCCAATGGCATCTGCGGTATGTACCCTTCAAGTGGTGACATTCAGCTTAACGGTACTGATTTAAAACTTAATGACACACGTTATGCTCTACAAAATGGATTAGCCTTTGTATCTGAAGATAGACGTGGTGTTGGCCTTCTACTCGATTCATCTATTGAAGACAACATCGTCGTAACGACAATGCAAATTAAGGGTGAGTACCTTAAAAAGTATGGTCCATTTACTCAGGGCGACTTCCCTCTTATAAGATCACATGCACTTAAAATGATTGAAGACCTAGATATTCGCTGTACTGGTCCGACACAACCAACACGTAGATTATCTGGTGGTAATCAACAAAAGGTTTGTGTGGCCCGTGCACTGACGCTACAGCCTGACATCTTATTTGTATCTGAACCAACACGTGGAATTGATATTGGTGCTAAAAAACTGGTTCTTGATCTACTTGTTAAACTCAATAAAGAACTGGGCATGACAGTAATTATTACATCCAGTGAACTTGCTGAACTAAGAGCTGTATGTGACCGTATTGCCATAGTAACTGAGGGCAAAATTGAAGGTATTCTAAAACCAGATGCACTGGATCGTGATTTTGGTCTCATGATGGCTGGCGAGTACCACAAATTTATGAATAGTAAGGAGGCCATCTCGTGAGTGAAGCTATAAAAAATATCACCAAGAAGGTTGGAGTACCTCGCCTTATTATTTCTCTCTTCTTCGTATTTCTTTGTTTCTCGGCAGTATCTTTAGGACTACCATTTGCTTCTTTATCATCTGATACGCTTACGCGTTTCGGTATGAATGGCATTCTTGTACTTGCAATGGTTCCATCGATTCAATCTGGTTTAGGCCCAAACTTCGGTCTTCCCCTAGGAATCATCTGTGGTATTTTAGGTAGTGTTCTTGCAATCCAGTTTGGACTTGTTGGCGCCGCTGGCTTATGGGGTGCTATTATCATCTCTATGCCTTTTGCAATTGGTGTTGGTATTGCATACGGAATTATGCTCAACAAAATAAAGGGTTCAGAAATGCTTGTTGCAACTTATACTGGCTTCTCAATCGTTTCATTTATGAGTATTGTATGGGTACTTATTCCCCTGAATCACCCTGAAATGGTATGGCCAATTGGTCGTGGGCTTCGTGTCACCATTGCACTTGACTCGACTTTCGGTAAAATCTTAAATGAATTTATGATGCTTGAATTTGGTAAGTTTAAAGTCCCAACCGGACTTCTTCTATTCTTCTTTGCTATGTGTGTTCTTGTATGGATCTTCAACAGATCAAGAATGGGTATCGCAATGAAAGCCTCAGGAGATAATCCTAAGTTTGCAATCGCGTCTGGTATTGATGTTGATTTCTACCGTATTGTTGGTTCTGTAATGTCTACATCACTTGCTGCAATCGGTATTGTTGTATACGCTCAAAGTTATGGCTTTGTACAGCTCTACCAAGCTCCACTTATGATGGCCTTCCCTGCAGTTGCAGCGGTTCTTATCGGTGGCGCATCTGCTCAAAAGGCAAAAATTTCACACGTAATTATTGGTACGTTCTTGTTCCAAGGTCTTCTTACAGTAGCACTCCCTGTTGCCAATGAAGCAATCAAAGTTGGTAACCTGTCAGAAGTACTTCGTATGATCGTTCAGAACGGCATCATTCTATATGCACTTACAAAAGTTGGAGGTGAGTCATAATGTCAGAAATCACAAATGTTACTCCAGCTGTCGAAGAGAAACCCTTTTCACACAGATTAAAAGGCTTTTTCATCAACTACAGTGTTACCATCCTTTTTGTCATTATTGGTATCGTAGGTATTTGGTTGTCTGAGCTTCCAGCATTCTTCTTAGTAAGTGAGCTGCTTACAAGAATTACGCGTAACTCCTTCCTAGTTCTTGCTCTACTTATTCCAGTACTTGCAGGTATGGGACTTAACTTTAGTATCACCATTGGTGCCATGGCAGGCCAGATGGCAATCGTACTGGTTTCCCACTGGGGCGTTGGCGGTTTCCCTGGATTCCTACTTTGTGTAATTATCTCTGCACCTATTGCTATTCTGTTTGGTATTATGACAGGACGTCTCTTAAACAAGACCCGAGGTCAAGAAATGATCGCATCCATGATGGCTGGATTCTTCGCCAATGGTGTCTATCAGTTCATCTTCCTCTTTGCACTTGGTACCATTATCCCCTTCTATGATAAGCGCATGACGTTATCAGGTGGTATTGGTATCCGTAACACGGTCGATTTATCTGGAGAGGGTGGCATAAAATACGCGCTTGATGGTCTTATCAAATGGCCTTTCTTCTACGTACTTATGGCAGGCTGTATACTTGGAATCATTTACTTCATTATGAAGCTTAATAAAATGAAAACAGTTCAAGTATCTGCAATTGAAAAGAATAAGTCATACCTTTCAATTGTGTTATGTGGCATAGGTATTGCGATCAGTGCTTGGATCATGTTCAGCCCTGTTGTTCCAATGCAGGTTAAAATGATGAGAATGCTTAAGCTTCCTGTAATCACATCGCTCGTTGTTCTAGGTCTATGTTTATTCAACATCGTTATTGTTCGGACAAAACTTGGTCAAGATTTCAGAACTGTTGGCCAGGATCAACATATCGCACAGGTTTCAGGTATTCATGTAGATAAGGTTCGTGTAATTGCTGTTACAATCTCTATTTTACTTGCAGCATGGGGCCAACTTATTTTCCTACAGAATATGAGTGTACTTAACACATATGGTAGTCACGTTCAAATCGGTATGTTCTCTATCGCGGCACTTCTTGTTGGTGGTGCATCTGTATCAAGAGCAACTGTTGGACAAGCAATCCTGGGTGTTATCCTATTCCATACACTCTTCATCGTATCTCCTAAAGCTGGTCAAAACCTCTTCGGTGATGCTCAGATCGGTGAATTCTTTAGAGCCTTTGTTGCATACGGTGTAATCGGCGTATCACTTGGACTTCATGCTATTAGAAAAGTTCATGAAGCCAAACGCGGTTAGCACCACTTAGCAAGTCTTATATAGTCTTAAACGTATAATCCTCCTTCCAACCTTATGGGTTTATACATGAATAAAGGGAACGACTCACATACCGAGTCGTTCCCTTTTATTGTTCGTATTCATTATCTGTTACCTGACTAGCTCTGTCTCTCCAAAATACCATAAACCTTTAGAGGTATAATTCCAGTTTTTCACTCTATCATTAACACAAACCTCTTGAGTATAGTGGTATAGTGGTGTAACTACATTATTTTCATCCACACCCACCTGTGTATAATGTGGATAAGTTTAGTGTAGTTTGCTTAAACGCCTAATATTTTTGCTAAACTCACTTGAACTTCCGTTTCAATTTCTCCTGAAGCTTTGTCGTATCTAGAGTACTTGCCTATAATAGAATTGAACAAGTAGTGTGTTGAAACAACATCAAGTTTATCAAGAATCGCATAAGCACCATTAATGAGAATCCGTCTGTGACGGCTGTTACTCTTCTTAAGTTCATCAAACAAATGGTCTCTCATCTCTGGAGTTTGTACGTTCATCATGTTAAAGAAGAATTTAAGTTCATCGTTGTCATAGGTCTTGTTAATAACCTCCGAAACATAGTTAATGCCTTTATCATGGCTTAATCTTACTAAAGCTAACATATCATACTTTAACTTACGCAGTTCACCTTCAAAGGGTTTATATTCAATCGAATCCACAAGATCAAGTTCAACACTTTCATACGCACATGGACTGCCCGAATACTTTTTATTTTCAAGTAAAAAGTCACGTCCCAGTAACAGCATAAGGTAATTGAAAATCGCGTCTGGTGTGTAGCCTTTCATAATCATCATAATCCCAATACCCATGATGGATATTTTCGCATAATATGTATCGCTTTTCTCAAAACTTCTAGCATAGTTCAAAACAATTTCTCTTAGAACTTCAAATTTGGTTCCATTAACCACCAGCATGGCAAACAGGGTATAGGTTTTATTCTTTGTATAATGTGGAGACTTGTCTAAATGCAGAAGACCCTCTTTAGATGCAAAAAGTGCTTCCTGATAGATTAAAGTAATGTATTCGTCGAATTTAAATTTTTCAAATAAGGTTAGATTCTTAAATCTGTCTAAATCAAAATCCAGTGCAAGCTCTTCTAAAAACATTCTTTTATCATTGTCCATATAACCGCTCCTTTGTTTGATAGTGTTCTCAATTGTCCTCTCTAAGAATCATTTAATCCATTAACATTAAGATGATTCCAATCTAATATTTATGTTTACCCAAAACATTTATTGGAATAACGAATAATTATCTTATTTTTGCACTGCATAAAAATAGACACCCTCCAACAGTTGAATGGGTGTCCATTTAGTAGTTTAATTAAAGTGATAATGCCTACAGTTTACTTTTCAAACGGCTCGTTTAAAAGTTCTGTACCTTCTAATACAAATCGTCCGTCCTTAATGATAACAATTTCATCTTGGTCATCTTTAAGAACTGATATTTTTTCTAGACCATCATATGGCAGTGTAATATCTGTATGACAATTGGTATATGCCTTACTCAAATCTTCTTTTCTTTGAATTGAATGTTCATTGTCTCGTGCCACAATTTCTTTTCCATCAATTGCATTGTAAACAGCTGTGTCTTCTGCAAATGAGAAACAAGTATCACCTACTGCAAAGTGAGGACCCATTTTTTCTACGATTAGAATTGGCAATTTGTCTGTAATATTGTATTTTTCAGCAATGACATAGGCCAGAGTGTTTGTTCCAATTGCAAACTCTCCCAGTGGCAATGTGTCGTGTGGGAATAGTAAGTTTTCTTTAATATATTTTTTGTTCTCTTCTTCATTCTCAAAGTTAGAACATGTATATTCTGACACGTAACCATCTTTGAATGTCAGCCTTAGGTTATGATAGTTGAACCCGTCTAAATAAACTTTTTCTAGATGTAGCATTCCATTTGTTCCCTTTAGTACTGGAGATGTAAATACTTCCCCAACAGGAATGTTAACGTCTGCAACACAGTTCACAAAGTTTGTTTGCTTTTCAGGATTGTCTAACACTTTTAGGGCCACAATAATGTCTGTGTCGTTACCTTTTGAGCCTTTAACATGTACTTTTGTGCCTTTATCAAGGGCATCTATTATATGCTTTTGCACTTCCTCATAATCATCACTGTTTAACATATTGATCCGTGCAGTATCTTCAAATATAGCTTCAAACTCGTCACCAATTTCAGGCGTTGGGAAGGCTACAATACAGAAACTACGTTCTGTCTCAGGAATGAACTTTTCAACTGTAAGACGCGCTGAACTTAGAATTTCTTGGTAAAATCCTTGTTGATCTTCTTTAAGTGCAACACGTGCACCATTGCTCACCGGACTGAATGGTTCTTCTCCAAATTTTTCAATGTATAATATACCAGAATGATCATCTAAACTTTCTTTTTCATCTTCTGCTTTTGAAAGTCGTTGATCTATGGAGTAATTCTTCATCTCTTCATCAATGTATAGGCCCAGATCAAATTTGTGATCATAACCGTACTGTTTATTTATAGAAGTAGACTCAATTTCAACCACATAACCATTTAAGTTATTGTCTTTAAGAACCTCAATAATTCTACGTGTTAATTTTTCTTGTCCAGCCACTGCCACAATTCTAACATTGTGTCTTAGCGTGACGTCTTTACCATCTCTTCTAAATCCTTCAATATAGGCTTTTACAATTGTTTGGGCCAGTGTATCAATTTTTTCGGCTGGGTAATCTTTGATAAACTTAGCCATTTTCAAGTCATACTCACCAATGTAAACACCATAATCGAAGAGGTAGTTTTCTGTAGATAAGTCAGATTGCATTACTATGTCAGTAAGTCTACTGTTTTGTGCTCCAAACATTTCTTTTGCAGACGCTTCAGCATTATAGGCAATATCGTCTTTTGCAAATGCTCTAATCACTTTTCTGAGTGCCGCTACATCATGGTTTGTTAGCGCTTCATACGCATTTATAAATAGGTCGTACACACTTGAAATTCTAAATGTTTTGCGGTCATATGCATAGGCAAAACAATTTCTTGCTTTTGCGTACACATAACACAACAATTGACCCGCAGACTTTCCGTAAAGATCCACACACACCTGTGGATTTGCCAAACTAGACCCATAGTTTCCAGGTGCCAGTTCTTTGTATCTTTCTTCATTTTCAAATTTTAAAGACGCAAGGCCCATTGTTTCTCTTGTTGGGTTTTCTAAATGGTCTACCAATATTGATACTTTAATCAGGAGTTCTGCTGTTTGCTTAAAGTAGGATGCATAAGGTCCTGATTGTCTTCTTGAATCGTCTCTTACCTTTTTAAGTGCAACAATTTGATTCTCGTATGCTGTTTGATATTGCTCATTTCTTTTTTGATATGCTTCAATATAATGCATTCTGTTTCCTCCATTCGAAATACTCAGACACCATTAAAATCTATTTACTCATTCATGAAAATTAAATCTAGTGAGTTAAATTTCGAGAATTAATTTTTTTTAATAAGTAATGCTCAATACTATTCATTCTCCATCATGGAGGTGAAATCCTTCTTCTGTACATTAAAAAAAATTAAATGTACACATTTATTTTTATGGTCTTATAAATCCTTTACGGTCACACTTAAACGCATGTCTTTGAACCTTTTTTATACAAGAAAAGACAGCTCTCTCAAGCTGCCTTTTCATCTAAATCATATTTTAGTATAGTCATTAGTTCTAGTATTTATTTAAAGATGAAACCCCATAGTGAATTGATGAATACAACTGAAATCGCAACAGGTCCTACAAACTTAACTAGGAATGCCCAGAAGCCTGAAAGTTTAAATGCAATTTGACCATTGTTTGTTGCTTCGTCAATCGCCTTGTCAGTTCCCCATTTCCAGCCCACAAAGATACAAAGTAGAAGGCCGCCAAGTGGAAGCATAACGTTTGAAGTCAAGAAATCAAATAGGTCAAAGAAATTCATTCCGAATAGGATTTTTACATCTGACCAGATACCGAATGACAGTGCTGATGGTACACCTACTGCGAATACAGCAAAACCAAGTGTCCATGTTGCCATTTTTCTGTTTAAACCATATTCATCAACCGCATAAGAAACACAAACTTCTAGTAACGAAATTGATGATGATAGTGCTGCAAACAATACCAGTACAAAGAATAGTGTACTAAATACCATTCCGAATGGCATTTGAGCAAATACTGCCGGTAGTGTTACGAACATAAGTCCCGGTCCACCTGCTGGTTCAAAACCGAATGCAAATACTGCTGGAAGTGTTGCTAAACCAGCCAGTAGTGCAACCGCTGTATCCAGTAGTGGAATAATAGTAGCACTTTGTGGAATGTTTTCTTGATCTGGCAGGTAACTACCATATGTAATCATACATCCCATACCTAAACTTAATGAGAAGAATACCTGTCCAAGTGCACTTAATACAACACTCATAGATAACTTCGAGAAATCTGGTACCAATAAATATTTAATACCTTCAACCGCACCAGGAAGTGTACATCCACGGATTGCTAGAAGAATAATGATTGCGAATAATGCAGGCATCATAACCTTGCTGGCTTTTTCGATACCACCACCAACACCACCAAGTACAATTGCAAGTGTAGCAATCATAAATAGTGCGTGGAAGAATATTGAGCTTCCAGTTGCAGATACCACTGAACCAAACATGTCACCAAGTACCGTTGCATCCGTAACATTAAGGCCACCTGTTAAAGCAGTGATCAGGTACTTTATTACCCATCCACCGATTACACTGTAGTAAGACAGAATCATGAAGCCAGTTGCGATCCCTAGACCACCAACCCATGACCATTTTTTGCTAATTTTTCTGTATGCACCTATTGCATTTAGTTTTGTATTTCTACCCAGTACAAGTTCTGCAAGCATTAAAGTAAAACCTACAAGGAATAACATGACAAAGTACACCATTACAAATGCACCGCCGCCATTTTTACCCGCAACATATGGGAACTTCCATAGGTTACCCAGTCCTACTGCTGAACCTGCTGCTGCCATAATGAAACCAAGTTTAGATCCCCACTGGTCACGGCCGCCGCTGTTACTTAAATTAGCCATTCTACACGCTCCTTTTTCCTGAATCGTTTTCCGATTTCAGGCTGAATTATTGAACTGTATTCATCCACAAAGTTGTATAAATTCGTATAAAGTTTGTTATAAAATTATCAGGCAGTTGAAATTTATCTGTCTTCAAATTTCAAAACGTATTCTAGTATACAATGTGAACGCCTCATAAATATTACATCCAGTTCATAAACTTCCCCAACAATATCTATATTACACGAAAGTTTCAAAAAAATACACCATTATTCAACTATTTTAAGAAGTCTAAATCATTTGATTATTCCAAAAATAGCAATTGCCATTAAAAAAACCTCAATCCAATGGATTAAGGCCTTTTTTACATACATTTTATAAATGATTTACTTTTTTCTATTTAAATTTCAGCATAGACTCTCTGGCATATGATCGCATGTCTTGCTCTGAAAGCGGTCGAGAATAATAATATCCTTGGAAAAAATCCACATTCATCAGTCGTGCTTTATCCACCATAACTTCATCTTCTATACCTTCGGCAACAACAACCAGTTCCATTTCATGACAAAGTTTAACAACTGAGGTCACAAATCGTTTGATTGCAAAGTTCTCCATTGCCTTTTCCATTACTTTTCTATCTACTTTTAGGGTTCTCATTGGAATGGTCATTAAGTTATTCACTGAAGAATAACCTGTTCCAAAATCATCCAGCGCAATAGAAATCCCCATGTTTTTTAGTGTTTCCAGTCTCTCAATAATCACTTCGTTGGTATCAAATGTGACAGACTCTGTTATCTCAAGAACCAATGATTCTGGATTCGCTTTTGTTTTATTAACTATGCGGAGAACTTGTTCAACAAAATCCGACTGGACCAATTGAACCACAGAAACATTTACTGATACTTTAACAGATGTATTTAAGTCTGCTCTGAGTGAATTAATGAATTCACACGCTTTTTCAAGCACGAAATTTCCTATCTCTATTATTTCCAATGTTCTTTCAGCGACTGGTATAAACTGATCTGGGTAAATCTCACCCCATACATGACTCTTCCATCTTACCAAAGCCTCAAGACCAACCAAGCGCCCATCTTTTGCACTAACAATAGGTTGGTAATTTAAATACAACTCATTCGCTTCAAGAGCAGAACGCAGTCCAGTTTCAATATGAAGTTCTTGCATGACAGATTTTTCTATACCTTCATCGAAAAAGGCACACCTGTTCTTGCTTAATTGGCGTCCGTAACGCATTGTAAGTTTTGCTCTTTGAACCAGTTCCTCAGGTGCATTAACATCCATTGGAAGCTCACAAACACCAACACTTGTGCTAATGTCTAATACCTTCTCTTTTAAAGTGACACGTCCCTCTAACACATCTTGCAGTTTAGATATTGTCTTTTTTAAGGTATCTGTAGTAATTGGGTCTGTAATAAGAATAGCAAACTCGTCTGCGTGTAATCTAAATACAACACAGTTTTCATTCAAGGACTGTTTGAGTCTCTCAGCAACACGTATTAGAACCCGATTTCCAGTGTCTTCTCCATAGGTATCATTAACCAACTTAAACTGGTTGATGTTTAAATATATCAGTGCACCTGGTTCTTTCATGCTGAGGTGCATAATTAGCATTTCATCTAATTTGCTTCGATTATACAGTCCCGTGAGACCGTCGACATAAGCCAAATTATATATACGGTCCTCATGTATCTTTGAATCAGAGATATCTCTATGGGAACCCATCATACTAATTAGTTCATCTTCTTCATCATACTCAGCAATACCGTAGGCTTCTATCCATATGTATCCGCCCATTTTTGTGAGTACTTTATACTCACTTTTATAAGTCACAATATGATTAGACACCTGATCATTTACTGAGTTATTGAACTGTTCTCTGTCCTCTGGATGGATTAATTTCAACCAATCATCCAAGGTAGAATGATCTGGATCAATGTCAAAATTGCTATAAAATGATTTATTGTAGAACCGCACATCACCGTTTTTATCCATATCAAATAAACCTTCGTTTGAGGCTTCAAAAAGTAACATCATACGGTCGAGATCGTTATATAGTTTTTCCCTGTCCATATCCTTAATCTGTTTCATGTTACTGCTCCAGTTCATTTAACCTTCATCAGAAGTGTATACATAATTACCAAACATCAATTAGTATATCATATTTTTATCCTTTTTATGCTTTTGGTCTGCCTTTTAATAAGGCTTTATGCCTATACATATCGTTATCGGCTTCTACTATGACAGATTCAAGCGTTGTTTCTTTATTGTGGCGTATACTAAATCCAAATGCAGCTTGCGGACCATTAAAAATTGAACCATCAATCTGCACCTCTGACTTACTGCATTCTGATTCGATTTGATGTATCAACTGTTTGGCAGATTCAACGGAACACCCATGTTTTATAAACATGAATTCATCTCCACCCATTCGGAACACAAACTCAGTACCACAATTGTCTTTTAACACGTTTGCAAAAGTTTCTAAAAGTGCATCCCCTAGATGATGCCCATAATTATCGTTTGAGTCTTTTAAATTATTAAGGTCAGTGATAAATACACACTGTGGAAACTGCATATCATCAAAGGTCCTTTCCAAATGATTAAAATGCATTCTATTGCTCAAAGTTGTAAGTGCATCTGTATAAATTAAATGCTCCCGTTCTTTTAATAGCTCCGTATGGGCTTTCTCTGCAATAAGATCCATAAATATTTTTCTTAATAGAATAAGAATCACAAATAAGGTGATCAGGAGCAGACCAACCAGTAACAGCAAACGGATATTTTGCTCATTACGAATAACTGGTGAACTATCGATACCTTTAAACTTAACTTTCTCATAATCAATAATTAAAAGCGCCTTATCAATAATGCTCGCAAGTTCCTCATTGGTGTTGCTAACACCTAGATATAGATAGGAGTCTTTTGAAGTTACACCCTTTTTAACTATGTCTGTATAACCTAAACCGTCAATATAATACTCCAATACCGTTGGATTTTCTATCATATAATCTGCAGTGCCATTTCTGACAATTTTTAAAGACTCAAGTAAATCTTTTGTGATGATTATTTCCACGTCTTTTAAGTTTTTAGTTATGAACTCTTCATGCCAATAGCCTTCAACAACAGCAATTTTTTTTCCATTGAGTCCATATACATCTTGTACACGATCGCTAGACTTCTTACCCACAATGATGTCTCTTTCATTACTATAGGCTCTTGGATATATAAAATGTGCACTTCTCGCTTCTGTTTTAGCGATATTCATAACATCCACTTCACCAAGAAGTGCTTGTTCATACATTTCTGAAAAGCTTCCATTTTTAACATCGAATTGGATTCCAACCATATTGGAAAGCTCTTCTAAAAGTGCCCCTGTTATGCCAAGGTAACGTCCCTCTTCATAATAATCAAAGGGGAGGTAATCGTCTGCAATACCAACAACAGCTCGGCCATCTTCTTTAAGCCACTTCAACTCTTCTTCAGACAGATTCAAAATTTTACGGTTGTAATCTATTTGAGCACTGGCTATATACGCTTCAATTTCAGAATCTCTGTATTTCTCAATAACCTTACTTAACAAGCCGGCCAATGTTCCATCCTCTAATCTTGTTGATAGGGTCATATCTGATGTTATGGATTCTATTGTAGCTATATTTCGAAGGTTTTCATATTCAAATAGGAATTCGTAAACCACGCCCCCACCCGAAGTGATAAATCCATCAATTTCTCCATTTAAAAGCGCTGCAATCCCATCGAGTTGTTCCTCATACTCAGCAATGTCAAACTCAATGTTGGGATACTCTCCTGGCAGAATTTCTTTAACAATGTCCCCAGAAATAATACCAAGTTTTCTACCATCTAAGTCACCCATTGTTTGAATGACTGAGTTTTTTAGTGAAAAAGTTGCATATGGATACCTGTGAACCGGTTTAGTAAACGACATCCATTTCAAGCGCTCAGGGGTTTCATTTGCACCAAAAAGAATATCTATTGTACCTGTTTCAAGGCCACTATAAACTTCTCCCCAGCTTTTATCGCCAACGATTTCGATATTTATCCCTAAGGATTCTTCTATGAGCTTAACAAGCTCTATAACGTATCCTTTATTTTCCCCTCGGTGCTCAAAATAATCCATACCTGAATAAGGATCAAGCCCCAAATAAAGCGTTTCCCCATCATAGGTATTTAGCCATTCTATTTCAAACGCATTCAGTTCTATGTCACCATCGTTTGCAAAACAGAGGGAACCAAATGCAATCATAAGGTATGTTACTAATAATGCTGTTATTATACGACGCATCAATATCCTCCCAAGATAAAACCTCTAATACTCCTAAATCTGATAAATACAATTAAACTCAATCACTTATACCCGTTTTTCATCCATTTTAATGAATACAATTTTATTCGAAACATTTCCACATAAAAAATCCGCTCAAGGCTGACAAATAGTCATGCCCAAAGCGGATTCGAGACCAAAGATATGGTCAAATATTACCCGTGAGCAAGTCTTTTAATCATTAACCTTATTCTTTTTCTAATTTCTCAAGGGCTGATACTATTTTTTCAAGACGTGCGTCCAGCTTTTTTTTGACATGCATATTTTCAAATAGGAGTCCTTCGTTTATATAAAAGCTATCACCAATATTCTCCATTTCCTTAAAATCTCGATGAATACGGTCAATTTCCTTATTCAATAGTTCGATCATAATGCTTTTCTCTTCTTGTGAAAACATATTACACCCTCGCTTTATACTCTAAAATTTCTCCTACTTTTCTTCGGTCTGCCTTGCCTTTAATATATAGGTATTCCAGGTGTGACATGGCCTCTCCTGAGGCAAACCACTTTTGAGGATCTGGAAAATCAGACCAGCCTTTTGCTCTGAGTGACCAATGCATTTGAGATGCTGTATCCCTAATGCTGGTATAGTCTGTAATGATACTCAGGACTTCTTCTAAACGTTCAACATGATGTTCCTTCAGGTAATCAATCCGTTTCACATGGTCTGTAATGATTTTTCTATGTGAGGGCAATACCATGTCTATATCCATTGCGCGGACTTTATCTAGACTGTTTAGGTAAATTTCCAATATATTTGATTCGAATCCCCAGAAGGCAATATTCGGTGTGATCGGATCAAGAATATGATCCCCTGATATCATCAGTTTATGTTTGTTTTCATAAAGTGCAATGTGCCCTGGTGTATGGCCAGGGATGTCTATCACATTAAATGTGTATTGGCCGATGGATATTACCATACCTTCTTTTAAAGGTTCAAAGGTAATTTCAGATTTTGGACAATACTTATGCCCCGGATGCCCATTAAAGGCAAGCCCATCTTTTTCTAGATCCATGATTATAGCCCGCTTTTCGAGCTCTTCCCAGTAGCTGTCTTTGGTCATATTATTTATCATTACACCATCAATGGCACCTGTTAGTATCTCTGTACCTGACTGATTCAGTTCGGCTGCGAGACCGCTGTGGTCTGAATGAAGGTGTGTAATGATCAACTTTGCATTTTCTAGTTTTAGACCTAAAGCTTCCAGTCCACTCAACAAAGCTTGTTTACAAGCTTCAGAATTAAATCCTGTATCTACTATATAAAAAACTCTTTGCTTTGGTCTTTCAGTTTTATCTCCAAGTATTACATAACTATATATTGCTTTTAACGGGTTTCCAGCAAGTGGAATTTCAATTTGAAATATGTCTGAATATACTTCTTTCATCATGTCACATCCCCTAGTTTCAGTTATCCTATGGTTTTATAATAATCGCGTTAGCAATGGGACGTTCATTTCCGTCAGAAGGTTTGTTAAGGACCTGACCATTAAAATAAATGGTACTTGAACCACCACCATCTAAGTTGTAAGCATCTTGAACCCCAAATGCTTGAAGCTTTTCCTGAATCCTCTCAAGGGTTGCCCCTTTACTCCAGTAAGCCTGTCGCCCATCAATAACAATAAGAAGTAAATCATCATTTGCATACCTTCCAAGAATCGTTCGAGGGTGTCTGGTATTCTTCCAAGCTCCAGGAATTTCAAGCATTTCACCGTCCTGTAGTAGGATTGGAATAAAACTTAATCCCTCTTTGGGATTCAGTGCATCAACATCCTCTTGTGACTTGGGTATGGTACCTACAACGGCTCCAGAGTGGTCAATACCAGCAAAAAACAAGGGTTCATCTTTGACGATAAAGGATTGTATCACTTCACCACCCACAACCGTTCCACCAATCATATTAGATACATATTTACCTTCATTTTTACTGCTACCAAAGCCACCCCCATTAATAGCGAGCATGGCCCTATTTCTTTTTGCCATTGCTGATGTGGTTTCAAAACCACCCACCTTGTCCCCCGCCAGTGCAACTTGAAATGCACTTGGGTCAAAGAGTTTTACCTTTGCCATAAAACCACGATAATCCAGTTCATTCAGTTCAAACAACTTGATTTCTACCTGTGGGCTTCTATGGGTACGAATTGGTTCACCTAAAACACTTGTAATTCTACGTTCATAGATATCGTCAGAAAGATCCTGTTGCCCTTTACTTCTTTCAATCTCAGCTTCAAGTGCAACGGATTGTCCTGAAAAAGTTTCAATATAATCTGCAACTGTCTCTTCAATACGTTTGGCTTCCTCTTGAACAGAATCCATATTTTCACCAAGAGTCTCCAGACTTATACTAGGCTGTTCATATTTTTTTATGGCCTGTGTTTTATAATCGAGTTTATTGGCATTTTCAGTTACAGCATAATAAACACCTAAAAAAGGTGCACTGAGTAACAATAAGAATATGATGACCCCACTAATCCACTTCATTTGGTGCCGCCTCTAATACTTTCAAACTCTCTTGTAGATCGGAGAGTCTTTCATCTAGTTCCTCTAAATATGTACTGATTTCCAGCTGTACAAGCTCTGAATCAATAATATTTGTATCAATAATCTCAAGCTGATTTACCATGTTGTCCAGTCCATCATTAAACTGTCTAATTTCAGAGTTCAACAGGTCTATTTTAGCTCTAAGGGCAACCGTTTCTTCATTGGCTGTTATGATTTGAGCTTCAATTTCTTTGATTTGCAATGTATGCTCCAGTTTTACTTCTTTTATTGAATCATCCAGAGTCGAATATGCCTGTTGATAACCCATATATGCGAGGAGCATCCATCCACATATTAAGAGCGTCACTGTGAATACTATTTTTGCTGCTTTCTTGTTGTCTTTCATCTTCTCACCTCAATAATAATCTCATTTCATAGTATATAGGAATGTATGGTATTTAGGAACCATTTGCTAAATTATTTAGCGTGATACAATACCACTTGGGTACAAATTAGATGAGGTGAATTTTATGGAAAAAACAACAGATAATAAATCAGATTTAACGCAAGGTTCGATTCGGACACATATTAGGCGTATCGCAGTCCCCGCAAGTATCGGTATGTTATTTAACACATTATTTAATGTTGTAGATACAATTTATGCCGGCAACATCAGCACCAATGCTCTTGCCGGTATGTCTCTGTCATTCCCTATATTCTTTATCATTCTTTCCCTAGCCTATGGTATTGGAACAGGGGCCACTGCCCTCATATCTAATGCACTTGGTGAAAAAAATGAACAAGGATTCCACAATTTTGGATACAATGCACTGGTTTTAGGGATTATTGTTGCTGTTGTACTCACAGGTGTTGGACAACTAATTTCCGGACCAGTCTTTAGGATTATGGGCGCAGAACAGGCAACATTACAGTACGGTATGGACTATATAAATTTAATTTTTATGGGTTCAATATTCTTTATACTTAATATGATCATTAACTCCATGTTGTCTTCTCAAGGAGATACAATTTCTTATAGAAATACATTGATTATTGGATTTATAATGAATGTTATCCTGGATCCACTCTTTATTTTAGGTTGGTTTGGACTGCCGAAAATGGGAACTGCCGGTGTTGCACTTGCCACAGTTATCGTCCAAGCATTTGGTACCTTCTATCTCTTCTATAGACTGACTAAGAGTGAACACTTTGATGCAAAAGAGTTTAAAGCCAGTAAATCATCGGTTAAAACTTGGTTAGAGATTTTGAAACAAGGCGTTCCAGCCAGTTTAAATATGATGACCATTGCACTGGGTGTATTTGTTATTAACTACTTCGTCATAAAATTTGCCGGTGATGTGACCATCGCAGCCTATGGGGCAGCCGTTAGAATCGAGCAACTCGCCCTCTTACCTGCGCTCGGTTTAAACACTGCAACCCTTACCATGACAGGTCAAAACTATGGTGCTAAGAAATATGACCGAATCATTGAAATTTATAAAAAATGTATGTTTTATGGTGTGGCTATTATGACCGTTGCCATGGTTGTCATTTACCCGACAGCAAGTTTTTTGGTTCGTATATTTAACCAAGACCCTGCCGTAATCACCGCAGGTGCTGACTACTTACGTATTGAGTATTTATGTTTTAACACCTATATACTCATGAATGTTTCCATTTCATTGTTACAAGGTCTAAAACGTCCTGGTATTGCAGTTTACGTCGGCTTATACAGACAGATCATCATGCCTGTCATCGTATTCTACATTTTAGGTACAGTTATGAACATGGGCGTCTTAGGTGTATGGTGGGGTGTCGTTCTAATTAACTGGACTGCTGCCATCTTTACAGTGCTTTATACTCTGAAAAAACTTCGTGAAGTTAAAGCTGAGATTCTTGAAGAATCTGCAAGTATTGATATTGGATAATAACGCGTTCGTAGTAACTTCAACATAAACTATTATTAAATTTAAGAGTTTAATATAAGCATTACTTCTAATTAGTGACACATAATTGCCATACTGACGCAGTATACTTCTGTTAATCATTGATCCAATTAAGGAGGAGTCAAATGAAAAACAGGGGAATACTGCGTTATTTTGTACAGTTCACATTTTTTGCACTTGTTCTAACAACAGCTATTAACCATACACTCGTTGAATCTGGAATAAACATACCGCTCATCAGTGAAGCTTCCGTTCATGTACTATGTCCATTTGGTGCAATCGTAAGTTTATATAAACTTGTGACAACAGGGAGTTTTGTTAATAAGATCCACGAATCGGCCATGGTTATTATGGGCATCACTTTATTTTTAAGTGTACTTTTCGGTCCAGTCTTTTGTGGTTGGGTCTGTCCACTGGGCAGTTTGCAAGAATTTATATCTAACATTTCTAAACGTTTTAATCTATTTGGAAAAATAAAAATTTCTCAAGGACTCAATCAATACCTTAAAAACATGCGTTACATTGTACTCCTTTGGGCGCTTTATGTAACAGCAAAGAGTGGACAATTGATTTTTGCAGATTACGACCCCTACTATGCACTTTTCAACTTTTGGTCTGGAGAGGTTGCAGCATCTGCTATTTTGATACTTGTCACAACACTCACTTTAGCATTATTTATTGAAAGACCATGGTGTAAGTATGCCTGTCCATTGGGTGCTCTACTGGGTCTCACCAATAAGTTTAGGTTATTTAAATTAAGAAGAAACACTTTAACATGTACCAGCTGTAACTTATGCAATGAAACGTGCCCTGTTGGTATAGACATATCGGCAAACACAACCATAAAAGATACACACTGCATCAGCTGTTTAAAATGCACCTCAGAACAGCAATGTCCTGAAAACGAAACCCTTGTTATGCAAATCGGGGGTGTTAAAAATGCGCGTTAGTTCAAAACACGTTGCCTTCATCATATTTTTTACTTTTATTGTGGCTATACTAGCCTCGACAATAACAGGTTACTGGGCCACCGAATCTTCTAAAACACCACGTTTGATTCAGTCTGGTGCATTTGCAGGCACATATGATCCTGCTGACATTCGTGGTTCATACAGCTTTGATGATGTCAGTCGTAATTTTGATATTCCTATAGACGTATTACAAAAGGCCTTTATGATCCCGACATCTTATGATATTCACGCATTTCAGAACAAAACTCTGGAAAGTCTTTATGCTGTACCTGAACCCGGTGAAATCGGTAATGGTTCTGTTAAGTTATTTGTGGCCCTATACGCTGGACTGCCTTACCCGTATGAAAGCTCTGGCGACTACCTCCCACTTTCAGCATTTGAGATACTCGTTGATGAGGACAAACTCTCAGAAGATCAATCACTCTACTTACAACCCTACTTAATTGATTTAACTAATTTGTCTCTTAATAATGTAACTGCCAAGGACACTGAAGTGAGTACCGAAAATTCAGAAGAGCACGATGCCAGTGTTGATAGGACGGTTAAAGGTAAAACCATGTTTAAGGACGTTTTAGATATGGGCATTACTCAAGATGAAATTGAATCTATACTTGGTATTGCTATGGGTCACCCACTTGAGGAAATTCGTACATACTGTCAAGAACACAGTATTGAGTTCCAAGTCGTTAAGAGTGCACTTCAATCAAAAATTGATGCACTTGAATAACAAAATTAAATAACAAAATAGTCGTAAAATTATACGTAAAAAACCGTCATACACATGACGGTTTTTTGCGTATAATTTAGGGGGATGTCCTAAATATAAAAGGATACATGCAATTTATTTGTATAGGGATTTGTTTGAATATGTGACTGCACTTCAAATACTTCTTTGAACATGGTTTCATTTAATACCTTTTCAGGTTTTCCGTGACTGTATACAGCCCCGTCCTTCATAATGTAAAGATAGTCGCAGTACTGTGCTGCGATGTTAAAATCATGAATGGCTGCAAATGTAGTGATTCTTAGCGATTTTAGTAACTCCATTATTTGAAGCTGATATTTTATGTCTAAATGATTTGTTGGTTCATCTAATACAATGACCTTCGATTCCTGTGCCAGTGCACGTGCAATTAAGACACGCTGTTTTTCACCTCCAGACAAACTCAGAAAACTTCTGTTTTCAAAGTCAACCAGACCGACGCGTTCGATGGCATTTTTTACAATTTTAAGATCATGATTGTTACCTGTATCAAGAATTTTTTTATGCGCATATCGACCCATTTGCACAATTTCAGCTACACTAAAATCAAATTGATGATTGGATTCTTGAAATACTACAGACATCAGTTTGGCAAAGTCTTTAGATTTATAGGCATTGATAGATGTCCCATTTAAGTATATATCGCCACCGTTTGGACTATGCATCTTGTAAACATTTTTTAAAAGTGTCGACTTTCCGCACCCATTGGGACCAATAAGACCAATAAACTGTTTGTTCTTAACCTGTAAATCAATCTCTGAAAAAATAGGGTTATTCTCATATGCAAAGGAGAGTTTCTCAACTTGAATATTAGCCATTTCGACCTCCATATGCATAGGATTTATTGAGTATTAGACCAATAAAGAATGGGGCTCCAATAAAAGCGGTTATCACACCTATAGGGATTTCTTCGGGTCGTGCTATCACACGTGCAAATATATCTGCCCATAGTACCAGAATCGGTCCCAGCAGCAAACAAACACTGACTACTTTTTTATGATCAGAACCAACCAGACTTCGAGCTATATGTGGAATCACCAGTCCTACAAAACCGATTACACCTGTATTTGCAACAAGAAAGCCGGTCAATAAACTGGATAAGACCAGCATGACCATTTTGAGTTTTCTTGTATCCACACCTAGTGTTTTCGCCACATCTTCCCCAAGCAACAAGCTGTTTAAACTGCTTGAAAAGATCCAAACAAAAATAAAAGTAATGATTACGGCTATAAATGGAATGAGTAATTTGTCATACCGACCGCCAGACAAACTGCCTGTCATCCAAAACAATGCTGATGTCACCTTTTTTTGGTCTGCCGCAGTAAATATAATAAGATTTGTCATACTTGAAAATAATGCTGATACAGAAACGCCAATCAGCACAAGACGGGTGGAATTCATACCCCCACCTCTTGATGCCAATACAAATACCATGAGGCTTGTGATAAGAGCACCTAAAAAAGCGCCCATTGATGGTGAATCAATGCCGACTCGTCCCATTAAAGGTAATTGGATGCCACCCATGACTATTACGAGAACAGCACCTGTAGTCGCTCCTGAAGATATACCTAAAATATATGGATTTGCCAGCGGATTCTTGGTCAGCGCTTGCATCATAAGCCCAGCCAACGCAAAACCGGCCCCAGCAATAATGCCTAATAGGGTACGGGGCATGCGTAGATTCCAAACAATGTTTTCTGTGGCTCTAGACCACGTCTGATTATATTGAACTCCTATGGTTTTATTTATTACAATTTTCCAGACCTGACTTAGGTCAAGGCTGACCGCACCTATACCTACAGATGCGATCAGCGATATAAGTAAAACACATAAAAGAAGGGTGCAAATGACTTGTGTTTTCGTTTTGGATTTCATATTGACTTTCATCTAATCTTACTCAAACCTATCTGAATAGAAGCCTTGTGCCAGTTGTTTTATAGCAGCTGTATTACGTACACCAGGTGACATGTCTGCCAAACCAATTACAACAAACCGGTCATTTTTGACTGCAGTTACATCTTGCATTGCTGGGTGTGTTTGAATAAAGTTCATTTTTGTCTGAGCAGAAGTATCTCCATAATCTACAATCACAATAACTTCTGGATCTCGTGCAACAACCTCTTCCCACGAAACCGTGGCATATCCCTTTTGAATATCCGAGAATATATTTTCGCCTTGTGCTTGTTTGATCAGGTCTCCACTTATGCCACCCCCTGCAACAACAAATGGTTCATTTTCGCCAGAATCATATGCAAAGATGCGTACTCTTTCTGACGCCTCAAGTTGGCCTATTTTATTTTGAATCGAGGATACTTCAGCCTTCATTTCTCCTACAAGGGATTCTGCTTTTTCAGTCACATCAAAGATTTTTCCTAGGGTTAAAAAGTCTTCATAAACCGATTCCAATGCGCCTTCTCCGCTAATTGATTTTGCTAAGAAAGGATGTATGCCATTTTCCATCATCTCTGATGCTGAAGCTACTCGTTTTTCATTAAAAACAGATGTCCAACCTGAAACAAAATCTGGTTCCACTGAGTACATTACCTCTTTTGAAGGATACTTGTCTGAAAGAACTGGGATAGTGTTATAGGCGTCTGCAAACTCAGGATAAATAGCATTATCCATATAGGCAGTCCCTACCATGCTGTCTCCAAGGTCTAATGCTAGGAGCATTTCAGTCATAAACTGAGACATTGTAATGGCACGTTTGGGTGCTGAACCGTAAGTAACTTCATAAGTTTCACCGTAAATTTCGTATGTATAGGTTTGTGGAAGGTATGTGCTGACTTCTACGACTCGAACTTCTTTAGTAGGAACTTCTTCAATTGGAGCCACTTGCATTTCACTTGCTTGAGCAGAACATCCTGTTATTAGGATTGATAATGTTACCAGTAGACTTAACAACTTTTTATTCATGTTATTTTCTCCATTTCATCTGCTTACATTCCTATTGGGTTTCATATCAAGGCTTATAACAACTTGTCGCAGCATTTGCCAAGTTGTTTTTGTGCAATAAAAAAACCAGCCTATTCAAGGCTGGTTTTGGATATACAGGTTATTTCAATTTTTTCATTCATCAAAAAGATTTCTTGGTTTTAACAATTCCAACAATCTACAAATCACGCACAAATCAAATTATGTTCAATAGGTGTTGAACTCATTTCGAACAATATACTGACAGTACATCCGTATATTGCTTTGTGATTATTATAGTTTGAAAACCACCATTTGATTAAATTAAAAATTGATATCTCTTGTATGCACAAAATCTTCACCCCGAAGATTGTCATATCACATAACAGGCAGGTCTCCTGACTCGGGGATCGTCCTACTCTCCTACCTTCCCATGGCATTAACCACAGTGGCATTTAGGATTTCGTACTCCCTTACAGTAACGGGGGCTGTAGAGGATTTACACCTCTTTCCCTATTATTCTCTGATTGAGAACCTGTAATGTTCAATATTCAGTTCTGAACGCGTTGGTTCATAATTCGATTTTATTCTAACAGATGAAAATAATTATCGCAACACCTATTTTTGTATTTTATGCAAAATAATTAGTTTACTGGATGAATGACTTACAAATTATTCTGTTTGTTTCTTAGGTGTTTTGTTAGTTCATATTGATAGTAAATGACGTGACCCATTGTTATGACAATGATTAATATTCCGCTGCTCAGATAAGATGAAATATAGTCATCCATTGTTGCAGCAGGTTTGGTAAGTAAAATGATTGTAACCACGATAAAGACTGCAAACAAGTTGATTGTACTATATACCACTGAACGTGAAAATATAGATTTAAACCACTGTTTTTTTGCTTGATACAACTTTTCAATACCGACACTTTGAAACAGAACTATTAGTGTCCCAACAGCTGCAACAATAACAAATTGACGGGCAAACCAGATCATGTTTTCTGGTGGTACTCCTTGTCTGAATGAAAATAAACGTCATTTGAATTTGCACTGAAATATTTTATGGATTCGTATGGAATCATAGAATATTTTTCTTCAATCCGTCCCAGTATGTATGAGTTATCTACAGCTGCTTGGTCTTTTTCTAAATCATTTGAGCACTCTCCCTTTGAACGAAGCGCTATAAGCTGATTTAAACACGATATAATCGAGTCTTGTTTGTTTGGATCAACAATCAAGGCTATATGTTCCCCACCATAATGGAGGCCTTTTTCAACCACAACAAAACTTGCTTGATGGTCTATTTCAAATCCCAAATCACTGAAGAGTTCCTCAAGAATAGGATGATTCAATTCTCTACATATCAATTGAAACTTCATAGTTCCTCCTCTGGATCATTTATTTATATCCCAAGTTTAACCATTAACTGCAAGCCAGTAAATACATTTGTTGTATAATGACCATTATTTGATGTGAAATACTGTTTACGCACAAATACAAAAAGCTTCGAACCCTTAAATGGGTTCGAAGCTTGATTATAAATAGGTTATTTTCTTGATAAGTGTCTTGAAACACCTATCCTGCTTTTATATCTTCGTCCTGAAAGGTAAGAACTTTCGACAAGAATGACCGTAACTCTTTCGTTTTAGGATATTGCAAAATGTTATTTGTACCATGCTCAATAATATGCCCATCCTGCATAAAGATGATGTAATCAGCAATATTTTTAGCAAATCCTATCTCATGGGTTACAATGATAAAATCTTTCTTCTCATCAGCTAGTTTTTTAACTGCTGTTAGTACCTCATAGGTTAGTATTGGATCAAGAGATGAGGTTGGTTCATCAAGCAATATGAGCTCTGGCATAATTGAAAGTGCACGTACAATCGATACACGTTGTGACTGTCCACCACTTAATTGATGCGGTAATTTCATCTGGTGTTCAGACAGGTCAAACTGACGTAACAAGTCCTGTACCATTGGTAAAACTTCTTCACGTTTTTTATTGTGCACTTTTTCAAGAACAAGACAAATATTTTCAATCACAGTAAGGTGATTAAATAAGTTGTGATCCTGGAATACAAATCCAACTTTCTTGCGGTAGTCATCCATGTTTTCTTCTGACACGGGTGCATCATTCACAAGGATATTCCCGCCTTGAAACTCTTCTAAACCTGCTATAAGGCGAAGTAGTGTGGATTTACCACTACCGGATGCACCTATCAATGCAAGAACTTGAAAATCTTTTACTTCGATCGATATGTCATCTAACACACGATTTCCATTATAAATCTTCACTAAATTTTCAATATTTAAATTCATAAGCTACACCTTGTAATTCAGTCTGTTTTCCAAATGTCTGATAAGTCGTATGATCGGAATGGTAATGATCAAATAACCGACTGCCAGAATCACAAACCCTTCAGGGTATGCAAACGATACTGCCATGACCGTATTTACGGAGTTTAAGAACTCACTGGTCGCCATGTAAGAAAGTAATGCACTACTTTTAATGGTTAGAGCAAACTGACCTGCAAGCGGTGGTAATATCGACATGACTACCTGAGGAAATATAATATATCTGTATGTTTGGTATCTGTTAAATCCAAACATTTTGGCTGCTTGCCACTGATTGTGATGAATGGACTCGATTGCTCCTTTATAAATATCAGCAATGTATGCACCAATATATAAAGATAGAGTGATTACACCAATCCAAAACTTCGAATCTATGCCAAAAGCAAATCCGACATAATAATATGAAACAATTGCAATTACCAGTAACGGTGTACCGAATATTATCGTTTTATGAATCTCTGCAAGATACTTGAGTACCCGGTACTTCGATTCATTCATCAAGTACAACACAAGTCCAACAACGAGCGCGAAAACAACCGACATAACACTAATTGCAATGGTTTGAACCCAGCCCTTCCAGATTACTTTTGAATACTCCAAGTATACTGTAAAGTCAAGTGGTTTACCAATTGCTGTGATGGCTACATAGTAAAAAATGGCTAAATAAACTCCAAGTGCTGCTAAAAAACTCGCTGTCTTTTTCATAAGTTCTGACTTCCAATCTTAGAAGAAGAAATCAAGTCCATAGGCTTTGAATTCTTCCATTTTTTCTAGTAAGAATTTTTCACGAATATTGTCGTATGTGCCATCTTCTTTGGCTTTCATAATAAATTCATTGATCTTTTCTACAAACTCAGTGTCACCCTTTTGAACAGCTACACCCCAACCACCTGTGTTTGGTAGTGGTTCAAGAACTGCACGTGTTGAATCAGGATAGTTTTCGTGGTGACGAATAATTGAAAGTGGATCATAGATAAACACGTCTGCTTTACCTTGAGCAACTTCTAATACAGCTGTTGCTTCTTCATCAATGTTCTTAATTTGAGCATCCGGTGCATTTGATTGTGCCCATAGCGCACCAATCGTACCTGTTTTTGATGCAATGATAACATCAGGATCATTTAAATCCGCTGGAGACTGAACTTTTGAGTCCTTGAATACAAGCATCATTAATTGACTTGTTGTATAAGGATCTGAAAAATCAACTTTTTCAAGTCTAGCTTCAGTAATTGTCATTGACGAAACAATCATATCAATTTTACCAGTTTCAAGTGATGGAATAAGTGATGGATACGGTGTATCTATAAACTCAACATCTTTGCCTAGATACTCTCCAAGTGCTTTTGCTAACATAACTGAAGCACCGTCAGGGTTACCATCTGAATCTTTAGTTTCAAACGGTGGATACTTTAATTCCATACCTACTTTTAAGACATCTTTATCAAGTGTTGATACATCACCAGCAGGCTGGCATCCTGTCAAAACTACTGTCAGGAGCAGTACAAAAATTAGTATTTTCTTCATAATACAACTCTCCGTTTCTCCTCTTAAATTGTGTCACAATTTTATGAGTCTGTAGGTTTTATCCAGTACAATATATTAAATTTCAAAAGCTCAAATATCAATAAATTCTACTGGATAACGCTAGATTCATGCACGTACTATATACATGCCCAAAATTTGTAGGATTAACTCCAATTCATGTATCTATCTGCATAAATATTTGTAAAGAAACCTCTTAAAAAGATCATCCCTTTACAATTCCGAGTAAAGTCCTATACATTGAACAAATATATTATACTTGGACGTCCAACTTTGTGTCAAGCACAAATAAAGTGACACACATGTCACTTGTTTATATTATACCTTTTTGGTGATGATTTAAACATCTTGATGTTAATTATCTCAAATTTGTACTTTCCACAATTCTTATACTTCACAGCAATTTACGATAGTGTTCGGACTCAGATTTTATCTTTGCGATGGATGACAAGTTATTTGAATTCGCAACTTCCAAGTCGTTTAATACCGATCTTAAACTTTCAATATTTTTAATCATTGTGACCAGTTCTGACCGACCTTGATTAATTTCATAATCAATATCACTTGCACTTCGTACAACAACTTCATACTGATTATAAAACAATGTCATCAGCTCTTGGGTTTCACCAAGAAGCATAGAAGTTTCACTTAATGAATCATCTAAGGTTGAAAGTCCCAATTTAAACGTATCCTGTTGTTTAAGCAAATGATCTGCATTTTTCCGCAAATTTTTCACATCAGAGTGAATGAGTCCTAAAGTTGTAGTTGTATTCTCTGCAAGTGACTGCACTTCAGTAGCCACAACAGAAAAACCTTTTCCATGTTCACCAGCTCTTGCCGCTTCGATACTGGCATTTAAAGCCAGTAGATTCGTTTGCGTTGCAATATCGCCAATGGCATCTATTGTTGTTGTAATAGTATCCAATGTCGAATGAAAACCTGTAATGGCCGATCTATTTTCCATAGAGATATGTAGCATACTCCCAATATATTCAACATTTTTTTCTACCTTTAGTTGAAATGATGCCAATGAAGAGACCGTTTGAGTTGCATCACTTTGGCCTTTGCTCGCAGTCTTTGAAAGATGATCTATTTTTTTATGAATTTGTTCAAAGACGTCATAGGTTTTTTGTGTCACGTTTTCAACAAAACGTTCAACCGTTGACAATTCATCATTCATCTCATTCAAATGTTCAGCTTGTTCAAATAAAATTCGTATGTCCTCAGATAAAGCGTCAACATGTTGTTTTGACTTTTCTAAGAAGCTAGAAAGCTCAATTTGTTGATTTTCTATTTCATGTAGAGACTTTGAAAGTGCTTGCATTGTTTCATGGTTTTTTTGTCGGCTGTATCCTCCAACAGCTGCAAATATGCCTAAAAAAATAGGTGCTGTATCAATCATATACAGCAACGGATTGCTCCTATGCATCATTAGAATTGAATTTAGTGATAGAGAATACTTCTTTAATATGAGTTCCAATATCAGAGCACCTATAGGAAAACACAAACCAAAGCTCAGCCCTATGACAGTATACTTTTTTATATAATTCATTAAACCACCTCATAGCAACAATTTTTCTACTTTTAATTTCTCTTTTGTATAGCTAAATTATTATTAACGTACCCAAAATTTGTAGATTAAAAAGGTCTAAAAGTGATTAAAATAGATATGCAACTCAATATGTGCAGTTATTTATAACCACACATACTGAGTTGCATAGAAAAATTGGTCTTTTTATAAATGCCTCATTTCTTTCCGAAGACAGTGTTTCTATTATCGTAACTGCTTTTCTAAGTGCGTCATTATAAATTTAAAGGATATACGTTGATGCAAAACTCCATCCTAATTTAATAGCAAACAATATAATTGTACTTCCGCAGATTATATTAATAACCCTGAGCACCTTAACAGTCATTTTGTCTCTAAATAAATTCACAAGTGTACTTAAACTTAAGAACCACGTTAATGATGCGATGCTCACACCTAATATGAACATCCCTGACGCTTGACTTGTTAACGTTGCTTTAAATCCACCTAGTAACAATGAGCCATCAATTAAAGCTTGAGGATTAAGCCATGTTACAGCAAATACCATCAAGGCAATTTCCATAATAGGTTTATCCACATTCTGGGTTTCAATATCCTCTGGTATTGAACGTACAAGAGAAATACCAATGTAGAGTACCGCTAGTGACCCGCCTCCTAAAATGAACATTTTAAGCACTTCGAAGGTATCAAGTAACAGTCCAACTCCAAAGAAACAGGCAAAGGCCAATGCAATATCAAAGAGTGCTGTAATCAAAGCCACTTGAAGGGCACGTGTTCTTGTACTTTGAGCTGCAGTATTAATTACATACGTATTTTGCATCCCTATGGGTGCCACATAAGCTATTCCCAACATAAACCCTTGAGCTATATATCCAAACATATTCTACATCCTTTCAAATTGTTGATCTATAGACATTATATGTTGATATATATTCAATTGAAACATCCAAAGTTTAAGAAAACTACCCAACCAAACTTTATATTTCCTTTCTTATCAATTCTGACAGTCTTCTTATGGAAAACTTCAGTTCCTCCAAGGACGCATAGGAATAAGAAAGGCGGATAAACCTATTGTCTTCAAAATCATAGATCTGTCCAGGGTTGATCAGTATTTTTTCTTGTGCGGCATTCTTAAATAACTTTTTTAATGAAATTGTTTTATTGAGCTTGAGCCATACGTAAAAACCGCCTGTAGGCTTGTCCCACGTCGCAATATCGGACATACACTCATCTAGAATGTTCAATACAAGAGATCGTCTATTTCTCAATTCAGATCGTAGTTTTTCAATATACCTATCTTGATACCCGCCACTTAGCCAGGTCTCTAAAATCGCTTGCGAAACAGAACTGGCACCATAATCTGTTTGCATTTTTATGTCTCCCAGACGGTCCACAACTGTTTCTGGTCCTACCAGCCAACCAATACGAAGCCCTGCTGCTAGAGATTTTGACACCGTGCCCAAATAAATGACTGAGCCTGATGAATCCAGTGCTTTAAGAGGCAGTGGCGGTTTTTCATCCAACCACAGTTCTCTATAAGCATCATCTTCAATGATGGGCAATCTTTCTTTCTGACAGAAATCAATCAAGGCTTTACGCCTCTCAACCGTCATCACCCGACCAGTAGGATTGTGGAAGGTTGGAATACAATAAAGCAGAGACTCCCTCCGAATATCATGCTGTATTTTTAGGTCCTTAAGTTGTAAACCTTCATTGTCCATTTTCACACCCTTCAGCTGCATACCTGATGACTGAAAGATGTTTAAGGATTTTAAATAAGATGGTTTTTCAACATAGACTCTTGAATCTTTATGTAATATGCCCAGGGAAATTAACTGTAACGCTTGTATAGACCCTGACACGATTAATACATTCTCGGGTGATGCTTTGATACCCATCGGTTCTAAGTGTTTGCAGATGGCTTGCCTAAGTTTGTAGGATCCTTTAGGAGATTCGTACCCTAGCCCACTTAGACTTTTCCCCACTTCACAAAAGACCTCTTCCATTTCTTTTTGAGGATAAAGTTCAGGTGACAGCTCGCCTGTACCTAACCGAATCATGTCCTGTTCAAACTCAAGTTTGTTGATGGCCTGAATGGTAGATTGATTGGACCAGTGCATCCCGCTTTGAATATACTTTTCCCAGTTGGGCGGTGGATTGGATGCCATCAGTGACCAAGAATTATTGATGACAACCGTTCCTTTTCTCCCCTGACCTTCAATTAATCCTTCAGACTTTAATACATCAAAGGCTTCAACAATGGTGCTTCTATTTACTCCAAAAGCTTCTGAGAATTCTCTCTGAGATTTAAGACGCATACCTACCGTCCACTCTCCACTTCTAATTTTCGATTTTATATGGTCCACAATCTGTTTATATGCGGGAATATCAATTTTTTTATCGGGTTTCCATGAGCGCATTATGGCCTCCAAGACTTCTATCCGTTCGTTTTTGTATCTTAATTTTATTGCACCTACTTACTTGTATTCTTACTAAGAGCCACATCTCCTTTATATTCAAAGAAAACCCTATTACACTGGGGGGCGTAAAGGGTTTTCGGGACAATCTGTAACAGCATATAAGCTGGAAACATTCTTTTATTCAATTATAGATTCAAATGGTTTAAGCGAACGTCCTTCGTATTCCACTTCAAATGCATTGTGATTCAAAATAAATTTCTTTGAAGACCTTCTAATGACCTCTACACCCTTTGGTGAGTGTACTGTTTCAATACCTTTTCGTTTGGTAATATCAACAGCCAATTGACGCATAAGATTATGCGAAATACCACCACCAACATAATAAGCATCTCCAGAGCCATAGTCATTTCTAGTTATACTTACTTTGGGTAGATCTGTAGCATCTTCATATTCTGCGAGGATTTCTGCACCTTTTGGTATCATCAAATCTCTCCATACAGTACAGTCGCCGTAAGCGCCTTTAAATCTTCCTTTACCGTTTACTTTAACGCTTTGACCTTCACCTAATGACTCAACTTCTCCTAGTTTTACTCCAAGAAGTTCATCTATACCTACCGGTAAAGACTGATTAAAGTATAGGTTGTTGTCCCGGTCTCTGATTCCGGCTCTAAAAGACATTACAACAGTGCCACCTTTAGATGCAAAGGACTTCAGTTTACTTGAGAGTTTCTCGTCGACTATTTGTTGTGCTGGAACAAGCACAACTTCATATTTCTCAATGTCTCTGTCAAGAGGCACAACATCCATCGGCACATTATAGTCATGGAAAGGTCTATACAGCCGCATCAACTCATTGGTATAATCAAAGGCTTCACTTTGTCTTTGGAATCTCCATGACCAAACGTTATCGTAATCATACAAAACGGCAACTTTTGCCTTGATCTCAGCATTAAGTTCTTCTTCCATTAGCCTTGCACCAGCTATTATTTCACTGGCTTCTTGATACTTTCTCCCCGTTTCATTGTCATGATCAAGTATGCCATAACAAAACTGTTCCGCACCCCTGTTCATACCACGCCATCTAAAGAAAAGCATATTGTTACATCCATGGGCAAAAGCTTGGTTGGACCATAACTTCGATTGATTTGGTCGAGGCAAGTATCCTATGACATCATGGCCTTGTGCACCAATCAGTTGTTCTACAATCCAAAAGTTTTTATCTTTAAGGCCCCTATTAAAATCCAAAGTCATTGCAATGTCCGCAGGAGATAAAGGTTCTTTCAAACCTCCCCAAACTGGATAATTGTCATAAGAAACAAAATCCATGTCCTTTAAATTCTCAGCATGATCAAACCATTTACCAAAGAATCCGCCTGACACATTTGTTGTAACCGTCTGGTGGTCACCTTTTAATTCTTGTACCAAATGCGTATGTGTTCTAGCAAATCCATTTAATGAATCAGATCTGAATCTGGCCCAATCCAGTTGTAGACTTGGGTTGTGAACTGTAATTGTTTTAAGAGGTAATGGGATCTCATCAAATCCATTATAACTTTGTCCCCAAAAAATAGTGCCATATATGTTATTTAACTTATCAATATTCTCATACTTGGCTTCTAAATACTTCTGGAATTTTTCATGACAAATAGGGCAATAACACATATCACTGCCTTCATGTCCAAACTCGTTATCTATCTGCCAAGATACAATAGCATCTTCATTTTTATAATGTTTCACTAGAGCTTTTACAATATTCTTAGAGTATTTCATATAGACATCTGAGTTGTAACAATACTGACGTCTCCCACCGAAAACATGTCTATTTTGAAGTTCGTCCATAGAGAGGATCTCTGGGTACTTTTTAGCCAGCCAGGCTGGGAAGGTTGCTGTTGGTGTACCGAACATTATCTTAATGTCAGCTTGTTTTAGTTTTTTTATCACATCATCAAAAAAAGTAAAATCTATCTTTCCTTCTTCTGACTCCATTTGGTGCCAGGCGAATTCACCGATACGGACCATGTTAACACCCATATTTTTCATACGTTTGATATCTTCATCGATCATATGAATAGGCCAATGTTCCGGATAATAATCTACACCCATATACATGGAAGTTCCTCCTTCAAATGTTTTAAGACAAGTAAAATATTAACTTCATTTTAGTAAACATTTATCAAATCGTCAATACTCTTCTTTAACTCGGTCAATATATTGCTAAATTCTACGATTATCTTATAGATCCGGTAAGACATCTATATAAATGACTATGTTGATTGTCCTGATTTTGACCCACAGCTTGGCCCTGAACTTTTAGAGGGCTATAAAAGTCTTCTTAATGACATAAACAAAAAATTCACCCAAGATTAACAATGTTTGGATTCCATCCAACTCTATTTAGAAATTACTATATTAAGATACCCTCCCATAAAAAGAACAATCCCTGTAGATGAATACAAGGATTGTTCTTTTTTAATTTCTATATATCAAATTTGTCGAGTGTATTTTTTAATGTATCTGACAACAGATTTAAATGTTCAGCAAGTTTGTTAATGTCTTCAATGGCCACATTTTGCCTTTGAGTCATTGTGGTAACGTCGTCTACTGAAGCAGCTGTTTCTTCGGAGGTTGCACTAACAGCTTCAATTGTAGTAATAAATGCAGACCGGCTTTCCATGACTCTTTCAAGGTTTTTCGAAAGGCCATTTGTTATTTGCGCCATTTCAATTACACTCGAGTTGATATCATCAAAGGTCTTGAGAGATTCATTAACTGCATCACTTTGAGAATCAATCACATTTTTATTTGACTGTATTGTACTCTGTGCCACTTGAATATCCTTACGAACCGAATCAATAATTGCTCGCACATTTTCAGTTGAATTGCCTGTATCCTCAGCCAATTTTCTAACCTCTTCTGCTACAACTGCAAACCCGCGACCATGCTCACCAGCCCGTGCCGCTTCAATTGATGCATTCAGAGCAAGTAAGTTGGTTTGATCAGAGATTCCAGCTATGGCATCTACAACTTTTACTATCTCATTGGTTTTGCTGTTTAAACTTGATACAGCCTGGTAAACCTCTTCAGACATTTCAACCGTTTCCCTATTTTTAGTTGATAACACCTTCATTGATTTTGTCCCTTCATCACTCATGGTAATAATAGAACCTGAGGCTTTAATACTTGAACCAATATTTTTCGCCATAATATCCAGTTCCTCAGATAACTGAAGGGATTCTGTTAATCCTTGTTCAGCACCTTTGGCTTGTTGTAATGCAGCCTGTGAAACATCTTCTATACTCTTTGATATGTGGTTGACCACAGATTCCGTTTCATCCATTGCATCACCCATACGTCCAGCATATGTCCTTACTTCACTTGAAGCGGATTGTGTTTCAGTAATCAGGTTTCTGAAGTCCTCGATCATTTTATTAAACCCAATCGATAATCTTCCAACTTCGTTAGAACCCTCAAAGGTGCTTCTGACATTTAGGTCTCCCTTTGAAGCACGCGACATGAGTCGTTCTAGCTCTTCAATCGGTTTTGTTATCCTTCCAGAGACAAACAGTGATACGAATGCAACAAGGACAACCAATACAATTGAAAGGCCAATATTCAAGGTTTTTACACTCTCAGAGAATGCAAGCGCCTCTTTCGCACCTTCAACAGTTATGACGCCCCAAGCATCTGAAATGCCTGGAAGATCAATAGGTGTGTAGGCGCTATAAACTCTTTTTCCCACAACATCTTTATAAGAAACAAACCCAGACTCACCTCTTAGCACATTCACTGTAATATTCTTAAGCGCCTGAGAAATTTCAAAGGATTGTTTCTCTGTAATCTGATTCCCATCAGAGTCAACAACAACATTTCCACTTGCATCTCTTTTAAGAACCATCTTCTCAAGAGATTTATAATTATAAAGTTCAGCAACTTTTGTTTTATCTGGATGTGCTATGACAACACCCTCTCCATCAATGACATATGCAAAAGATGACCCCATACTAAACTCCTCAACAATTTCTTGAAGTCGATCCAGTCTTATGTCAGAGCCCATGATGCCTGTTAGTTCATTTTTATTATAGATAGGTATTATTGCAGATGTAACAGGTACGTTTCCAGATAAAGAATAGTACGACTTGCTTATAAATGGTTTTTTATCTGTCATGATCTGTTTAAACCACCACCTGTTCGAGCGGTCGCCTAGATTTCCAGCCGAACGCGCTGTTTGCATCCCAGTTTCATCTTGAATATAGAACAAATCAAAATAGGGGTGCCGATTTATGGTTTCAATCAAGATATCTGACTGACCCAGCTTATTAAAACTATAGACAGTTGGGGTCTTGGCCAGTTGTTCTGTAATTGCATAACTTTTTTCAATAAAGGATTGAACATTTAACATAATAGAATTGCTTAAATTGTAGTGATTGGTCTCAATTTGCTCTTCGTAGTTACGTTTGATCATTATGCCACCAAAGATGTTTGACATTGCGAATGATGCCACCAAAATAGTGACCATAAAAATAATGAGTACGTGCTTTAAGCTTTTCATAATAGTCCCCCTAGTATGTATTCTGCTTGTTATACTCTCTCACTATTATTGTATTGTCTCCCTACACAGTCCGACATATTTCGACAAAATGTAGTTAATTATTTTTTATATGACACTTCTTATGGATTTACTACATAAAAAAAGCCAGCCCCTTAGGACTGACTTTTATGAGTTATTAATTATTCAGCTGATTTCAGTTCAATTAGTTTTGCTTGTGCTTCTGCCAATCTTGTTTTAGCATTTTCAAGCATTTCGTCAATCATTGTTTGAATTGTTTCTTGGTCGCCAGCTTCGATTGCTGTTTTGAAAGCTTCACGTTTTTCTTCGTTTTCTTCTCTGTTTTCTTCACGATTTTCTTTTCTTTCTGCACGTTTTTCCTTCATGCCATCAAACTTCTCTTGCATTTCTGCTTTGAATTCTTCTTTAAGAGCTGTTTTTTCTTCATCTGTTAGGCTATCAAAATCTACATCTTCACCCAGGAATTCTTGGAAACGGCCACCAGCACCTTTTTCACCTTCAGGACGTTCTGGTCTTTCGCCGTCTTCTGGTTTGTTCAGTTCTTTAATTTCATCTCTTGTAGTCTTTAGATCTTCGTGAACTTCATTCCACTCATCTGTAATTTCTGGGTAGTATTCAGCAATTGTGCTATCCATTTTTTCTTTTCTTGCTTCGCGACTTTCACCACGTTGTTCTTTTCGATCTTCCATATTATCTTTAAAATCTTTCATTCTTTGAATTCCAGGTCGACCTGATTTTACTTCTTCACTTGCTGCATCTGCAGTTGTTTCGTCTGCAAATGATAGACCTGTTGAAAGTGTAGATAGTGCCATTACCATTGCCAGTGCGCCTGTAAGAAATCTTTTATTCATCATTTTTGTTTCCTCCATATTTTTAATCGTCTTGTAAACCTGCCAGCCAAGTTTACTTATGTGTTTTCGTTTTTTAAATTATTGTTTTTAAGTTATGTTTTTTATTTGTCTTAATATTAACCTCTAAATATATTAGAAATTAGGTTTAAATGTGTAAAGTTTGTGTGAAAGTGTGCCTTTATTATTCTTGTGTTGATTTCATTTCGTCAAACTTAGTTTGCATTGTTTCTAGAAGTGTTTTCATATGTGCTAACTTTTCATCTAAAATCAGTTTGATGTTTTCTTCGTCACCGGCGTCCACTGCTGTATCAAATTCTTCTGCACCCGCTTTAATTTCTTCTCTTTTTACTTTGGCATTTTCTTTTCTTTCTTCATTCTTCTCTGTTTTAGCGGCTTCTTTTTCAGCTAGATTTGCATCTTTGCCTTCTTGCTTATCAGTACGCTTTTCTTCACGATTTGCTGCTTTTTCTTCATCTGTTAAAGGTGTTCTTTCAGCTTTCATTGCTTCAATTTCTTCTTGTGTTAAACCTTCAAGGTTTGTTTTACCTTCTTCCTTCTTGTCTTTAACTCTTGCTTCCTTGTTGGCTTCTTTGTTCTCTTTTCTTTCTTCTGACTGCTCTTCTCTATCAAGCTTCTTTGCTTCAGTTCTTTCTTTTACGTACTCTCCAATTTCAGTTTTTAATGATTCAACACTGTTTTTAGTTGCGTTCCACTCATCACTGATTTCTGGATAGTACTGATCAATCACAGCTTGCATTTCAGCATCTTTTTCAATCTTTTGAGCTTCCCGCTCTTCTTCTGTAAGGCGTTTCACTTTGATGATTGTTACCTCTTCACTGCCCTCTGTCCCTGTCACCACTTCATCTGCAAAAGTGAGTCCAGTTGACATTGCCGACAGTGCCATTACCACTGCTAGGGTGCCTGTTAGTATTTTCTTATTCATCATTTTTGTTTCCTCCTAAAGGTATATTGTTGTTTTCCAAATTTGCATGTAATCATGTTTTGCCTTGTTGTTCATTTTGTGTTTTTGTTTCGCCTTTGTCGTTTGGCTTGTCTATATACTAAAGCTCAAATATAGTAGAAATAAGGTGAAAATATGTAAAAACAATGTGAAATACGACTGTAACATTCCACATTGTTATACATAAAAAAGCCGGCAGATTATCTACCGACTTTTGGATTATTCTATTCATTTTAGACTTGCTTAAGTGCCTTATTCAGCCACTCTTATTTAGTCGTATAAAGTTCAACCAGCTTAAGGACAGTTTCAACAGACTTCACCATTGACTCCACTGGCACGTATTCAAAACGTCCATGGAAGTTGTGTCCACCTGTGAATATGTTTGGTGTAGGAAGACCCATATACGATAGTCTTGCACCATCTGTCCCGCCGCGAATAGCTTTTTGTTTAGGAACAACACCAACAGCTTCCATTGCTTCTTTAGCTGTTTCTACAATATGAAGAACGGGTTCAACCTGTTGCTTCATGTTAAAGTATTGATCTTTCATATTCAGTACAAGAGAACCTTCACCATATTTATTGTTAATATAGTTTGCTGCAGATTCCATTAAAGCTTTTCTTTCTTCAAAACGTTCCAGATCATGATCACGGATGATGTACTCCAGCTCAGCATGTTCTACTGTACCGTTGAAATCATTTAAGTGGAAGAAGCCTTCATAGCCTTCTGTATGTCCAGGAATTTCTGATGCTGGTAACATGCCATTAAAGTCCATGCCCATTAATACAGCATTCTTCATTTTATTCTTAGCATTCCCAGGGTGGATGTTGAGACCGTTAATGATTACCTTTGCTCCAGCAGCATTAAAGTTTTCATACTCCAGTTCTCCAATTTCACCGCCATCGATTGTGTATGCGAAATCAGCATCAAACTTTTCAACATCAAAGTGATCTGCACCACGACCAACCTCTTCGTCTGGTGTAAATCCAACACGAAGTTCACCGTGTTTAACTTCAGGGTGTTCCACAAGGTATTCTATCGCAGTCATAATTTCTGCAATACCCGCTTTATTGTCAGCACCAAGTAATGTTGTACCATCTGTTGTAATCAGTGACTGGCCTATATAATTTTTTAGCTCAGGAAAAGCAGATACTTCCATTTCAATATTTTCTTCTTTATTAAGAAGAAGGTCTTTACCATCATAATCTTCCCAAATAATAGGTTTTACATTCTCACCAGAGAAATCTGGTGATGTATCCATATGTGCTATTAGACCAATCTTAGGCACATTGCCTTCAACGTTTGATGCAAGTTTACCCATAAGGTATCCATTGTCATCTAATGTAACATCTTGTAGACCAATGGCAATCATTTCTTCTTTTAAAGGTCTTGCTAGGTTAAACTGTTTTTTTGTTGAAGGTACAGTTTCTGAGTTTGGATCAGATTTTGTATCAATCTCAACATACTTTAGAAATCGCTCCACCAATTTCTTCGAATAAACATCATTTAATTGCATTTTCATATATAATTCCTCCACGTTTTTATATACACCTGTTCTTTTATTTTAACAGTTTTTATGTCAAATAGACATCAGTTCTTGCAAGTGCACCAAACATTCCGCCTGTATGTATAAACAGCACATTTCCACCTAATGCATGATGAGATGCCTCATACTCCTTAAGTAACCCATAGAATGCTTTTCCAGTATAAACTGGGTCAAGAATCATGCCCTGTTCCTTTGCAAAAGTTTTAATTAAATCCGCGGCTTCATCTGAGATGTGACCGTAGCCTGTATGCGCATAATTCCATAGGGTTATACGACTTAAATCAACTTTGTTTAAGCCGGTCTTATTTATACGCGAACCTTCTTGGCTTCCCGTCGAACGATCTACATCATTAAGGCGTTTATTTTTAAGATCTTCATTTTTTAGAATTTCAAATGCCCCTTGAACGAGTTCCTTTATTATAGGTTCATAATCATTATCGTTGTCGTATATGTTGATACCAATAATATTCTTATGACTCTTGTAGACTTCATTGCCTAAGTACAGGCCCGCGTATGTTCCAGCTGAACCGACCGTTACACAAATGGTGTCATATGTAATGCCCGACTCTTCTTCTTGCTTTAGGATTTCTTCAAAAGCTGAAAAGTAACCTAATGAGCCTAGGGCGTCTGATGCTCCCATGGTAATGGTTCTTGCCTTTATTCCCTTTTGTGCATACGCTGCTTTAATGTTCTCCATGATTTCTAGATAGTTGCCAAAATCCTCTGGATTAACAAAGGTCAGTTCTGCGCCAAACATTTGATCCAGTACATTGTTGCCCACATTGTCTGACTCATGCCCCGCCAATACCAAATGGGCTTTAAGTCCAAGTCTTGCTGCAACTGCTGCTGTTGCCCTACAGTGGTTTGATTGAATCCCACCACAGGTAATCAGCACTGTTTCGCCTTTTTGAATGGCATCTTGAACGATGTACTCCAGTTTCCTAATTTTATTACCTGAAACCTCTATACCTGTGTAATCATCTCTTTTTATAGATACACTTAAGTTTTCAGGTAGGCAATTTGATTGGCGTAATTTATGAATTGGGGTCGGCGTGTTTGCCAAAGAAAGTTTATCTGGTTTATTTACAGTCTTCATTCCTGCACCTCCACATTTTCAATCTATATCTATCCTTATTGTTAAATCATAAGCTTTTAACTGCGCTTTTAATTATATCAATACATTGTCCAACTTAATATTCTATACCCATTAAAAATAGATTTTTGCATGGGCCTAACATAAAAAAGCTGTAGCAAGTCATTGGACTTACTACAGCTCAGGTTTATATATTATATATTTATATATATTTTAGATTAAATCAATTATACCTTGTACATTTCATTAACTTTAGCACGAATTGTTTCATCTTCGTAGTACTCGTCAAATGTAGATACCTTGTCGAATAGACCTGTAGGTGTAATTTCAATAACACGGTTTGCAATTGTTTCAACAAACTTATGGTCATGAGATGTAAACAGCATTGTACCTTTGAAAGTGATCAGGCCGTTGTTTACCGCTTGAATCGATTCAAGGTCAAGGTGGTTGGTTGGTTCGTCAAGTACCAGTACGTTGGCATTTGAAAGCATCATTCTTGAGAACATACAACGTACCTTTTCGCCACCTGAAAGAACATTGGCACTCTTAAGTGCTTCTTCTCCAGAGAAGAGCATCTTTCCTAGGAAACCACGAACAAATGACTCATCTTTTTCTACTGAGTACTGACGTAACCAGTCTACTAGGTTAAAGTCAGCGTCTTCAAAGAACTTAGTATTGTCATTCGGTAGGTAAGCTTGAGTTGTTGTAACGCCCCACTTAAAATCACCTGAATCAGCTTCCATTTCACCCATAAGGATTTGGAAGAGTACCGTTCTAGCCAGTGGGTTACGGCTCATAAATACGATCTTATCACCTTTATGAACTGTAAACGAAACATTATCAAGAACCTTTTTACCGTCAATAACCTTTGTCAGGTTGTTTACTTGAAGGATATCTTTACCCGCTTCACGCTCAGGTGTAAATCCTACAAATGGGTAACGACGTGATGAAGGTTGAATATCTTCAATGTTGATCTTGTCTAACATTTTCTTACGTGCTGTTGCTTGCTTAGACTTAGAAGCATTGGCGCTAAATCTAGCGATAAAGCCTTGAAGTTCAGCAACTTTTTCTTCACGCTTTTTATTTTGATCTTTCATGAGTCTTAACATAAGTTGTGATGATTCGTACCAGAAATCGTAGTTACCAACGAACATCTTAGCTTTACCAAAATCGATATCTACCATGTGCGTACACACCTTGTTTAGGAAGTGACGGTCATGGGAAACAACAATTACAGTGTTTTCATAGTTCATTAGGAATTCTTCTAACCACGAAATTGCTCTAAAATCAAGGTGGTTGGTAGGCTCATCCAGTAGTAGAATATCTGGGTTACCAAATAGGGCTTGAGCTAAAAGAACCTTTACTTTTTCGCCACCCTTAAGGTCTGCCATTTGCTTCATATGAAGATCTTTTGTAACACCAAGACCCATTAGAAGTTTTTCAGCATTCGTTTCTGCACTCCATCCGTCCATTTCAGCAAATTCGCCTTCAAGTTCAGACGCTTTATGACCATCTTCTTCTGAGAAATCTGGCTTAGCATATAGTGCATCTTTTTCCTGCATGATTTCGAATAATCTTGTATGACCCATTACAACAGTGTCTAGTACAACTTTATCGTCAAATTCGAAGTGATCCTGCTTAAGAACAGCAAGACGATCACCTGGTGTGATAATTACATCTCCATCAGTTGGTTCAATTTCTCCTGAAAGAATTTTAAGAAGTGTTGATTTACCAGCACCATTGGCACCAATAACACCATAACAATTGCCTGGTGTGAATTTCAAGTTTACGTCATCAAATAGTTTACGACCTGTAAAGCGTAGGCCTACGCTTGCTACTGTAATCATTTATAACATCCTTTCGCTACAAAATAAGATCTCCATGCTCGTTTGGGCTTGAGCTAAGTATGGCCAAATTTACTACCACCATACCAATAAAAAAGCCCCTACTTTGAGCTAAGGGCTTTAATCAACAATTTTCTGCATCCCATCCATTATATCTATTTTATGATAAATGTAAAGTCTATTAGTAAGAAAGAAGACAATTTCTTATGACTCAACTGGGTATTTTAGACCTATTTCTTTTCGAACTCTATCAAGAGTTCTAATTAAATCCAGAGAAAATTTGTGCGGTACAACTGGGCTTTCTTTAGCACCCGATTTAATAAGATCCGTAACAGCTTGAGCCTCATGCTGATAACCCAGTCCATCGGATTGATCCATATAAAACTCTTCACATCCATCTGCAACAATAATCACTTCTTTAGCTCTAAAGAACTCTGGGATTTCAATATGGCCTTTTGTTCCGTAAATCACTGCATTCCATCTGGTTTTTACGGCAACCGATGCACCCAGTGAAGCTGTTGTTTTTTCTCCATATTTAAAAGACATAGACGTGGTTTCATCAACACCTGTTTTAGTAAAAAGTGTATGCGCACAAATTTCATCTGGTACAGTTTTGCATATGGCATTGGCCAGAAGAACAGGATAAATGCCCACATCTAACAGGGCGCCCCCTGCAAGATCAGGACTTTGAATTCTACTATTCGGGTCGGTATTTAACATGTCCCCAAAGTCGGCTGTGATCATTCGAACATCTCCAATATCACCTGATTCAATCCATTCAAGTGCTTTTAGTATTGAGGGTTGGTAGAGTGTCCATAATGCTTCCATAACAAACATACTTGTTTCATTTGCAGTTTTTAGAATTTCCTTTACTTCTGATTCGTTGACCGCAAAAGGTTTTTCACAAAGTACATGTTTGCCTGCCTTCATTGCCTTAATGGCAAACTCAGCGTGTGTTGTATGAGGTGTTCCAATATAAACAACATCAAGATCATCTTGAGCTAAAAATTCATCTAGGTTACTATAACTTTTATCAAATCCGAACTTATCTGCTACCTGAGCAGCTTGATCGGGTCGTCTACCATATACGGAGTGAAGATTAGCACCTTCTACATCTTTAAAATCTGTACAGAACATGTCAATAATAAGCCCTGTGCCTATAACGCCCCAATTAATCACTGTAAAGCCCTCCATCCTCAAATATTAATAACTTACTTTTTATTTGAACTCAGTTCCTGAGTTATATTCACATCTAAAGTGCTAACTTTTCATTAAAGTGCTACACCTTCACTTATTTTTGCTTTTTTCGCATCTAACTTTGAAACAAATATACTTCTTGCAACAACAGCAGTTACAACTACTATCCCTCCAACAAGAGCAAATGGCCCCGGCGCTTCACCTGCAAAGATAAAGACCCAAATTGGATTTAAAAGTGGTTCTATCACAGGAATAAGGATCGCTTCAATTGCTGAAACATGTTTGCTGGCTTCAGCAAATAATATATAGGATAGTCCAAGCTGGAAAACACCCAGCAAAATAAGCCCAAGTATACTTTTAGCGTCTGGCATGGTTCCAATTATAAATGGTAGTGCAACAATTAAGGTCAAGACATTGCCCATCAGGGGTATTTCAACAGGTTCACCAGACTTCACCATTTTAAGAGATATAATCACACCCGCTAACATGATACCACTGAGTACAGAAAGTCCGTTTCCAAACATTTGACCCACTTGAAGATCACCAACAAAGAAGAGAACCATTCCTGCCATAACCACTGCTATAGTTGCCCAGTCCGTCTTTCTGACTTTTTCTTTTAATATCCAACCGGACATAAGTGCAACCCAAATGGGTGCTGAGTACTGTAACAATATAACGTTTGCAGCGGTTGTCAATTTATTAGCTATTACAAATATGATAACTGTTGCCGAATAAAAAATGGCCCCAATCATTTTCTCTTTTTTAAATTGAACAGGTTTTCTTAAGTATGCCATCATGAATAATGCTGCTATACCCGACCTTGTACCTGCTATAGCAACAGGATTCCAATCTACCAATTTAATTAATACTCCACCCGTGCTCCACAATACAGATGCAGCCACTAAAAATAGGATTGCTTTTAATCTGGTACTTTTTCTTTTATCCATTTATTCTTTCCTCAAATTCTCAAAATTTTGAATATGGTTTTAGACAAGCTCATTATACTCCTAGGTGTATATAAAAACAATCCATTGTATAGATATTTTGTTTTAATTCTAAGGGGCAATTTGCTAGCTTATATGTCTTTTATTAATAAATCTTGAGAAAAATTAATATAACGTCACCTCAACAACACTTCATACATGTGGTATACTCGATTAGCAAAGGTTTAACAATGATTTTCGACTATAAATAATATTAGATTATATGGAGACAACTTATATGGAGACACTTTTATTTTTAGATTTGGATTTTGTTATTTGGGTTAAAAACACCCTTCAACACGAGACGTGGAACCCTTTTTGGATTTTCATGACGATGCTTGGCAATGTCGGTGCCGTGTGGATTGTTTCTTCACTTATACTGCTTGTTTCACCTAAAACAAGAAAAGTTGGGATGCTCTGTGCAGGCGCACTTGTATTTAGCGTCATCATTTGTAATTTAGGACTCAAGCCTATTGTCATGCGTGCAAGACCTTTCAATTACTTTGATGCAAACTTACTTGTTAAAGCACCCCATGACTACTCGTTTCCATCGGGACATACCTCAGCTTCATTTGCAATGATATTTGTGCTTATGAAAGAGAAGTTTAAGATCAAAGGTGTTCCTGTTTATTTATTTGCACTTTTACTGGCTATCTTCATCAGTTTTTCAAGAATCTATCTGTCACTTCACTTTTTAACAGATATTCTTGGCGGCATTGCTATAGGAACACTATGTGGGTACTTGAGCTATGTGGCTGTAGGCAAGTGGCAATCGAACACTCTATAATTTATACACCATAATAAATACAATGATTAACCAGACAGATTCTTAATTAGATCTGCCTGGTTTTATTTTTTATCCACTATTCATATTATCTCTGATCTTCTTTAAGTATGTATCTAATTCGGGCCATGACAGCGCCTTTTTCCGTGTTTAACGCCAGTCCAATCACACGTTCAAAGTCTGCTTGGTATACTGGGTTATGTAACATCAGTCTATACAGTCCATCATATGCCCATGCACGGACAAACTTTATTTCAGAGACAAGGGACTGGTCCACAATACTTTTAAGCGTTTCTTCTTGAGCACTGGGTATGTCTACATACTTAAGGATCTGTAACAGGTGTAGGGTCACTTCCCAGTCATCTGATTCACTCGCCTTAAGAATAAGTGCGTGTGTCATATTAGAGAGGTAGGATTCAGTTTTTATCTCTGTTTTTATATCAGACTTTACTCGGGTCTTAATATACTTCTTTAGCTCCCCATGCTCTAAATCATATTTAAATAACCACGAGCCTGCTTTAATCACAAGGGGGTCTTCAGATTCAAAGATCTTTTCCAGCATCAGATTCCAGTTTTCTGATTTCCTGTTTGATTGATAATAGGATATAAGCGCCTCTGTATTTTTTCCATCCCACTCCTGTAGATTCAGTAACATAACATTCCCTCTACTTTTTGAATATCTTCATCTGATGCACCCTGCATTTGGTAAAACCATAAGACCTTTGTCATTGGCATGCCAACCATAATCCCGTAATGGGGTGAGTATTCATCGATATCCATTTGTTCCATCATTTGATTCATTCTGTCTTTTGTTCTTGGGTCCTCTAACCAATCCTTCACCGTATCTTCAAGGGTTGGCATTTCTCGTACATCTACATTTGAATCTATATGAATTCTCTTTTCCACATGAATATTCCGTGATGACGACCCCACTTTAATGATAAAATCACCAGACTCAACAGCAAATTTTCCTAGATGGGTTAAATAATATGCAAATGCATCCTCATCCAGCTGAATCATCACCGTTTTTTCTTCATCCGGTTCCAGATATATTTTATTAAATCCTTTTAGTTCTTTTTCAGGCCTAAACTCATAAGAATCTACATCTTTTATATATACCTGAACCACTTCACGGCCAGCAATTCCACTGGTATTTCTTACATTCACATAGACCGCTAGTCTACCCACATCAACAATCAAGTTTGAATATGAAAAGCTCGAGTAACTTAGACCGTAGCCAAATGGATACTGGACAGGCATTTTTTTCGTATCGTAGTAACGGTAACCTGTTAAAATCCCTTCCGAATAGACCACTTCTTTTTTTGTTCCTGGAAACGCACCATAACTTGGATTGTGTTCAATTCGTACAGGGAATGTCTCTGACAATCTACCCGATGGATTGGATTTGCCATACAGCAAGTTCGCTACAGCTAAGCCACCACCTTGACCCGGCAACCACGATTGGAGTAGAGCCCTGGACACACCTTCAAAGTCATATGTTTCAACAGCAGAACCACAGTTAAGCACAACTACAATCCGATTATGTACTTCTGCAATGGATTTTATAAGCTTTAAATGGTCAGAAGGAATTTTCATGTCCGCTCTGTCAAACCCTTCACTTTCAAGCATTTCAGTTGTACCCGTAAATATGACCACTTTGTCAGCATCTTTCACAGCTTCTACAGCTTCACGTATAAGACCTTCACTGGTATATTCTGCTTCATAACCGTCTGCATAAACCACTTTACCCAGCTTAGCTATTTCATTTAAGGGGATATCCAGTTGTTGTGGGTTCATATGTGAACTTCCACCCCCTTGGAAACGGGGATTCTTTGCAAAGCTTCCGATCACAGCCACTTTTTCATGTGTGTATAAGGGCAGTACACCATCGTTTTTTAGTAAAACCATAGATTCTTCTGCCAGTCTCACAGCAATTTCATGATGGCCCTTCCAGTCTACTTCCACTGTTTTATTATTCTCAGTCGCTTTCTTAATGAGTTCAAGAACACGTCTAGCATGTTTATTCACATCTTCAATTTTCAAGATGCCGGATTCCACTGCATCAATCAGCTGTTGATCTCTTTCTTGTGGTCCGGGCATTTCTAAATCAAGTCCATTTTTCACCGTTTCAACTTTGTTTACAACGGCACTCCAGTCAGACATGATAAGCCCGTCATAACCGTATTTGTCTCTTAATATATCTTCAAGAAGCTCTTTACTTTCACAAGCATGTGTCCCTCTGACTTTATTGTAAGCCCCCATCATTGTCCAAGGATTTGACTGATCAATGGCCATTTTAAAGGGTGCTAAGTATATTTCGTGAAATGTTCTTTCATCTATCACAGCATCTATCATAAAACGACGCGTCTCTTGTTCATTTCCAGCAAAATGTTTGAGACATGCGCCAACCCCTTCTTCTTGAATACCATTAATAAATGCTGAGGCAATTTTGCCTGTTAGGTATGGGTCTTCAGAATAGTATTCAAAATTTCGACCACCCAGTGGAGATCTTTTTCCATTAACGCCCGGTCCAAGAAGAACCGACACATTATAATGCTGACATTCACGGCCTACTGCTTTTGCAGCTATTTTAACAAGCTGTGGATTCCACGTAGCAGCAATACCTGCCTCAACTGGAAGAGCCGTTGCTGGTACCGTTTTTGAATGATCAAGGCCTTCTGAGAGTCTTAATCCATGTGGCCCATCGGTTATCAATATTTCAGGGACACCCAATCTTTCAACACCATTTATATGCCAAGCATCTTTTCCACATAGAAGTTTAACCTTTTCTTCAAGTGTCATATCTATAAGTATTTGATCTATATTCATAACGGCTCCCTTCCAACAACTTGTATCATTCACTACCCTCATTCTCCTAGTATTTATCCTTATACCTTATCATATCGCGGATGGCACTAAGCTGGACATAAAAAAAGAGCCTAAGCTCTTTTTAAATTAATATGAATTTCTCAATCATCATAAAGTGTGCAATGCTACCACCCAATATAAACAAGTGGAAGATTTCATGGAATCCAAATACCGATATTTGAATCCGCTTAGACTTTGTCGCATAGATTATTGCACCCACAGAATATAAGATTCCTCCTGTCAATAACCAGATGAAGCCTTGAATAGGAAGTGAATTATAAAGTGGCACTATGAAGAATATTGCCATCCAGCCCAGAATTAAATAAAACGCTGTGTAGAGCCACCTTGGAGCACTAAACCAAACCAGTTTCATGATGATGCCTAAAGTAGCAAGACTCCACACAATACCGAACAGTGTATATCCTAAAGTCCCTTTTAAGGCTATCAAACATACGGGCGTATAAGTCCCTGCGATTAATATGTAAATCATCGAATGATCAACACGTCTTAGAATTGCCTGCATTCTTTCAGAGCTTGGAACCCAGTGGTATACAGTAGATGCAGTGTATAAGGCTATTAAGCTAATACCAAATATTGCTGCAGAAATGATTTGAATACTGCTGCCATTATAAGAGCCTTTGATGATCATCCAAACCAGTGCTATAACAGACAATAATGCCCCTGCTAAATGTGTTAATGTATTTACGGGTTCTTTCATATTGAACATGTTGGCCACCTCCTGTAACTGTTCATAATTTAAAATGTTTCATGTAGTTTTAAATACTATCTATAAATACTATACGATTTTTGACACACTTTGTAAAGTATGTAGTTTTAAATACTATATGCTGGGTGTGCTATTATCACGAACTAGTCTCAATGCGTTGACACATAGATTCATATCAGTATATATTTATATTATCAGTAAAAATACATACTCAAAAATAACAATTGAACTTATGCATGGGGGCACAACAATGAAAACAAAACTAGAATCTTTTTTCCAGTACCAAGGTATTGCACTTGAAGACATTCCTAAAATTCCGCTTTATATGGATCAATTATTAAGTCTATTTGACGACTACTTTAGTGACTTCAGACGTGACGAAGACGAAAAGATAATGACAAAAACCATGATCAACAACTATGTTAAGGCAAAAGTCATAACACCACCCGTTAAGAAAAAATACTCTAAAGAACAATTGATGTTGCTCGCTCTTGTATATAAACTCAAAAACATTCTAGCCATGAGTGATGTAAAAGGATTTTTTGATCTATATGATGCACCAGAATTAAGTGAAGACGAAAGAAATCGACGTATTGAAGAATATTTTATGATTTATAATGCCATTGAACTTGAACATATTGGTGTCCTCAATGAACGCTATAAGAATTTCAAAGCCACTTTGACCGAAGAAAATGATAAGAAAGCACTTGTTGCAAGACTGCTTGTTGAAGCGGATTTAAATAAAAGGTTGGCACTTATGCTCCTAGATGAAGAAAAAGAAGAGGCTGAGTCAAAAGCTAAGTTAGAAGCTGATTTGGATGATAATGAAAATGCAGAACCCAAGAAATAGATAACCGTTATACGTAAAAAAGCCCTGAAATAGACAACTATTTCAGGGCTTACATATTACACTTTAAAATTATTAACCATTGTATCTTTCAACGAACTCAAACCGTTCACCATCAGGACCATCAAAGAAAACAATTCTAGCAGAACCCACCACACGTGGTTCACCTTGAACTTCTACACCCAACGACTTTAATTTTTCCATCTTTTCATCTAAACTTTCAACTTTAAATGCGATATGCTCAACAGGACCAATAGCTCTTTCCTCGTTTTCAGCTTTATATATTAACTCAATAATAGTCCCGTGGGCATCTAAAAATACGAGGTTTGCAGCAGGGTACTGGTAATCTTTAATAATTTTACAATCAAGAACCTCTGTATAAAACTTCTTTGAGCGTTCAATATCTGTTACTTTAATGCCTATATGTCCAAACTTCATGGAATCACTCCTCGTTGTAATCTTGCGATTTCACTACTATAACCTATAAATAGTCTCATTCATACCGATTATAGCACAGATTATTTGGAGCGTGCTCTTTTTGTTGTGCCTAGTATATTTGGTATTTCTTTACCTTTAAGAAAATTATAATCAACCATTCTGGGTATAAATATATGGAACTTACTTGAATTAAGACACACTATTTGTGTGATCACTGGAGGGGATATTGTGAAAAGCATTCGAATGAAAATATTGTTGGTTGTCATCCTTAATATTTTACTTGTTTCTGTCATCATTGGATCTACTTCATTTTATGTTATATATAACAGCAACAACGATCGTATTGATCAAATTGAAAACCAGTTACGATCAAGCTATGATATTTCTATAAAGAATCAAGTGGAAATTGTTGTATCTGAACTTGATGGTATTTACATGGAATATGAAAACGGAATGCTGACTTCTGAAGAAGCCAAAATTCTTTCAGCAGATGTTATCAGAAATGCACGGTACGGCGAAGGGGGCTATTTCTGGGCCGATACTATAGAAGGAGATAATGTTGTTCTTCTAGGCCGTGAAGATGTTGAAGGCAAGAATAGGATTGATTTAGAGGATAAATTTGGAAATAAACTTATTCAAGATTTTGTGGACATTATCAAAAGCGATGGCGAAGGGTATAGCAATTATTATTTCCCTCGTGCTGGTGAAACAGAAGCATTACCCAAAAGAGCATACGTCAAATTATATGATAAGTACGACTGGATTATTGGTACTGGAAATTACATTGACGATATTGACAATTTCGTTTTAGAAGAAAGAGCAATCGTAGATGAGCAGTTTAGACAAACAAGAATGGTACTCGGTGGATTTTTACTTGTAGCAATTATTATTGGTACAGCCGTCTCATTATTCTTAAGTAATACCATCACAAAACCCATTCTCAAACTTGCAGAAGTACTTGATAAAACTGCTAACTTAAACATTGAAAACGACTCGACTTATGACTATCTTTTGAACTACAAAGATGAAACTGGAATTATTGCTAGATCCGTGGGCAATTTAAGAAAGGTTCTAAGAGAAATTATTACAGAGTTACAAATGGATTCTGACCAATTGAGCAACTCTTCTCAGGAACTTGGAGACATTGTTCAAACAGGTAAGGAAGGTATTGATGCAGTTGCAATGACCGTAGATGAGTTCGCTAAGGGTGCAACAGAACAAGCAACGGACGCACAAACGGCAGCTGAAAATATGTCACACTTAGCAGCTGAGATTAATGAAAGTGTTGAAAGTTCAGCTAAGTTAAGAGATTTCACAACTGAAGTAAACAAAAACAATGAAGAAGGTTTTTCACTGATTCAGGACTTGAGCGGAAAATTCAACGCTACAATTGATTCCAATAGTAACCTGAATAAAAATGTTAGTACACTTTCTGTAAAATCCTCATCGATTGGAGAAATCACGAGTGCCATTCAAAGTATTGCAGGCCAAACAAACTTACTCGCACTTAACGCAGCAATTGAAGCTGCACGCGCTGGTGAAGCTGGTCGTGGATTCGCAGTTGTTGCAGACGAAATAAGGAAACTCGCAGAAGAAACATCAAAGTCTACTGAGCAAATTAATGATATTATCAGTGAGATTCTAAGTGAAATTAGTTCCACAACACACAACATGGGCATTGCCACTGAGTCTATTAACTTGTCGAGTGATGTCATGACGAATGTAAAAGCTTCTTTTGAGGCCATTGAAAGTTCTATGGACGATACGCTGAATCAACTTGATAACATTTCTATGAACATTAACAATGTAAATGATAACAAAAATGATGTTACAAGTTCCATTCAAGGTATTTCAGCCATCACAGAAGAAAATGCCGCTTCAGCTGAGGAGATTGCTGCAACCATGGATACTCAAACAGACCTGATGGTGAGCATTCAAGAAAATGCACTTGAAGTCCAATCTATTTCTGAAAAACTAGACAAGATCATTCAAAAGTTTGTATTATAAGATTTGATGTATTATGGCATTTACCACATTAGAGTGACACACATATAGGAAAAGAGCCTTCACATGATTTGAAGGCTCTTTTCCTATATGTTCAATTTATTATCCATCACTTGCACCCGCTTCGCTTTGCCTTAGGGTTTTACTTTAATTGATGTCCTATTTCATGTATCCTGTTATAAAGTGGGTTACGGATAGTTTCTCAATTCTATTTGGAGGTTATACTATGACAGCATTAATTTTCTTTGATATTAACGGTACTATTATAAAAAGGGATAGCCGCACAGATATTCCTTATGCAAAAGCAATTGATATTTTTCTAAATATTGAAAACGGTATGGATGGCGTAAACACTTCAGCACGTTCTGATAAAGATGTGTTTATTGAAGTTCTTGATAAAGTTAATAAAACCATCGATAAAGAACTTTGGACTGGTTTTATGGCAGAGTATACAAAACAACTTGAAGCCTTTAAATCAACAGACGTATGGCGTGAAAACGCAGATGCTGTTTCATTCATTAAAAAGCTCTCAAAAACAGATCACAAGTTGTCTATGATTACTGGCGAACTTGCTATTGGAGCCCAGTACAAACTTGAAAAAATCGGTGTTTGGAAACACTTCCAAACAGGTGGTTTTGGAGAAGATGGTCTGAAAAGATTTGAAATTGCAGACACTGCCTTTGATAAAGCCAAAACACGCTTTGGGACAGATTACGACGAGATTTATGTTATAGGTGACACACTCCTAGACATTAAAACAGCACGCCATATGGGTGCCAAGATCATTTCAATTACGACTGGATCTAACACAAGAGAAGAATTAGAAGCATTAAATCCTGACCATATTATCGATCAATTTAGTGAAATAGAATCATTATTCCTATAATACTTGGTTGAGTTTCATTTTCAGTTTTTTTATAACAATTTTGTATATACAAAAAACAAATCCAGATGTGTTTCCACATCTGGATTTTTATTGTTTAAGTACAACTTGGCATATACTTCGACTAACCTTTTAATTTTTCAAGAATCTCAGCAAGTTTTTCCTCTGCTTCATGGTTTTCAACCTGACAAGTACCAGCATTTCTATGACCGCCACCGCCGTAGCCAAGCATCAATTCACCAATATTAACATCCGAAGACTTATTAAAGATCGATTTACCTACTGTAAACACAGTATTTTGTTTTTTCAGTCCCCAAATAACTTGAACCGAAATGTTTGTTTCTGGGAACAGGGCATATTTCATAAATCTATTCCCTGGGTAAATGGTTTCAACGTCTTTTAACTTTACAACCAAGACATTGTCGTGAACCTCTCCACTGGTTTGAAGCTGTTGTTTGAACTGTTCTTCATACTCAAAGTATAACTCAACACGTTCTTTAACATCAGGAAGCTGAAGAATATCATCAATGTCATGGTCTTTACAATAATCGATGAGTTCCATCATCAGGTTGTAATTTGAAATTCTAAAGTTTCTAAATCGACCAAGACCTGTTCTTGCATCCATTAAGAAGCTTAATAGTTCCCAACCTTCAGGTGTCAGCACATCATTTTTATTGAACTGTGCTGAATCTGCCTTATCAACAGCGAGCATCATATCATCCCACTTTGCTGGGAATGTGTCTCTTCCACCAAAATGATCGTACACAACTCGCGCTGCTGAAGGAGCTTTAGGATCAATTATATGATTGTCCTTTTGTCCTTGGTTTCTAATTGTTTCACTCAAGTGATGATCAAAGGCAAGATAAACACCTTCAACATAAGGTAGATTCGTAGTGATGTCTTTGTCATTAACTGCAATGAGGCCATCCTGCATATCTTTAGGATGAACAAACTTGATGTCATCAATCATGTCCAGTTTCTTAAGTAAAACCGCACACACCAGTCCATCAAAGTCACTTCTCGTTATTAGTCTGTATTTTTCAGCCATTTGAATCCTCCTTAAAAATGGTTGGTAATCAATTAATTTATGTACTCTCTATTTATATATACACAACATGTAAGAACATTTACCATATTTCTACTTAAACAAGCCTACTTAAAATTCTTCCTATTTGAGACTTAAAACAACTGGACAATGATCACTTCCAAGCTGCTGCATATGAATTTCTGCGTCTTCCATCTTTTCGGAAAATCTCTCAGAGACAACAAAATAATCAATTCTCCATCCTGTATTACGTTCTCTTGCTTGGCCCATATAAGACCACCATGAGTACATGTCTTCTTTTTCAGGATAGAAATATCTAAATGAATCCACAAATCCTGCATCCAATAATTCAGTCATTTTTGCACGTTCTTGGTCAGTGAATCCTGCACTCTTGCGATTGGTTTTGTCGTTTTTAATATCAATTTCTGTGTGTGCAACATTCAAATCACCACAAATAACAACTGGTTTTTTCTTATCCAGCTCTAGTAAGTATGTTCTGAAATCATCTTCCCATACCTCACGGTAGTCCAATCTTTCAAGCTCACGTTTTGAATTTGGTGTATAAACCGTAACCATATAAAACGCTTCAAATTCAAGGGTAATCACACGGCCTTCTTGGTCATGTTCTTCAATATCTATTCCATAGCTTACTGAAATGGGTTCTTCTTTTGAAAATATGGCTGTACCAGAATACCCTTTTTTTACAGCCGCATTCCAGTATTGATGGTAACCATCAAGCTCGAGTTCCACTTGACCAACCTGACATTTGGTTTCTTGTAGACAGAAAACATCTGCATCCATTTCATTAAAATATTCCATAAAACCTTTTTTCAAAGCGGCCCTAATCCCATTTACATTCCATGATATCAGTTTCATATTGTGCTCCTTCCTTGGTGTTATGTTCTATTTCATCTTGTTTGCTCACTTTGTTATTATACCAAATTAGTAACAGAAGAAACCGCCAAACTCTATTGAATTTGACGGTTTTTGGTTATAGATTTAATTAATCATAGGTATCAAGGTTCAATTTCTTTAGGGTTCAACTTCGCTAGCGCGTCTTAATTCAAAACTACTAGCCCTTGATTTTTTTAATGATGCTTGCTGCCATCTCTTTCGTTACTGTATCCTGAGGGAGTATGCCACGTTCACCGACTTGAACCACGCCAAGTTCGATCATTAGTGCCATTTCATCACTTGCCCAATCTGCTAACAAGTCTCTGTCACTATAAACGGTTAACTCACTTGTGAGATCATCGTTTAACTTTTTCTTGTCATAACTCACCATTGCATTGGCAAGAATTACAGTCATTTGTTCTTTGGTAATGTTCCCATCAGGGTTAAATGTTGTTGGTGAACTCCCCGAAATAATCCCTTTATCAAATGCAGAGGCTATTTCAATAAAGTGAGACGATCCTGTAGGCAAATCTTCAAAAGGTGCTGTCGCTTCAGGATTTGTTAATCCGTACGCTCGTGTTACCCAAGTGGTAAATTCTTCTCTAGTAATTGCCTCTTCAGGATTGAACTCTATTGTTTCATCAATAACACCTTTTCCTAATAGCTCGTTAATTTCTGCTTTTGCCCATGAGTTTTCAACGTCACTAAACGACTTATTGGATTGCATTACCGTATATTGACTCAGATTAAGACGTCTTGTAGAAACCGTGTTTGTGACTGGATCATAAACACCACCCACAGGCTCCCATTCATTCGTCTCTTCATTAAATCTAAATACACTAATGAGTGATGGGTTATATTGCTCGTCAAAGAATTCAAACTGATCTAGATCAAATGCAAGTTCTACTGGTTCATCCAAGATCTTCTGTTCTTCACCTTCTACAAAGAGTTGAACATCAGCTGTGTATCCTTTTTTAAAAGTAATATCATTTTGAACCGAGGCAAAGGACTTGTCATCAAAGCTCATGTCTACAAGAAGATTTTTATCCCCTTCTACAGCCTTATTTACAACTGCCTCATCCACTACAAGCTGTGTACCACCCACTTTAATACCAATGGTGTCTACTTCAGCTTTTTTGAATTGATCCGCTAACGCTTTGCCGAGTGGCACTTGAACTTCGTCCGCTACTCTTTCAGCGGTGAGTGTCACTTGAAGATCAAACTCACGAATATTCTTGTCACCATAGTAATCTTCAAAAGCGCCTGTTACCTTATTGAACGCATCTGTTGTTTCTTTAATCTGAGTTTCTAAAGATACAGGATCAAATACAACTTTAGATTTTTGATCCTCCACAAGAGTATCAAATTCTGGTGCAACTTCACCAATCTTGTCGATTACACCTTGGGCAAAATCACCAACTGTCACATTCAGTTCAGTTGTTTGATCAAGGCCTTCTTTGTGTACTTTATTAACATTTTCGATAAAGGCTTCTGTTAGCTTTGTAATGTTTTCTTTGTCATCAATTTTCTGTACAGACTCAGTAAGAACCGTAGCCATGTCTACCAGTTTTTCTTCAACAAACAACTGGTTTTGAACATCTTTGGCAACGACATTTAGGGCCTCAACTGTTTCAATATAGTCTGTAAGTGCTGGAACTAAGACCTTTTCATCTTCAATATTCCCAATGTTTGTTTCTATAATCTCAAACACTTTTTTTGTTTCTTCTTTTTCAAAAGCCTCTGTTGTGTCCTTCAAAGCTACAGATACATCTGCTGATAAAGCCTCAATATTTTCAGCAGACTGGTCTTCAGTCACATCTGTCATATTAAGTGCTTCATCCAGTGGATATGTTTGAACCGTTAGCTCTGGATTTGAAAGGTTTTTATGTTCTACATACGTTACAATAAATTTTTCGGCCGTTTCACTATATACGATATTAATATCTGTAAAATAACCGTCAACATCTACTAAAACCATTGGATTTTCATCCATCTTACTTCCATTAACTTTAACTTCGCTCACATAAATAAGACCTTTGTCACCCAATGATTCTGACCATGCAACCAACATTGATGTCCCATCTGGTTTAACACCCACATCCATTGTATTGGTGTCATTAAGTAAATTCGCTGAAAACTCTATCACCGGGTCTGTTGATTTTCTATAACGGCCTAGTAAATAATGTTTTGAATTATTTACATGTCTCCAAATAACAAACTCTTCTTTTTTGAGCCTATTGTATTCTGCTTTTGGAGCACCCAGTTTGGTTAAACTTGGCACCATTGAACTTCCCAAAGATACATTGCCTGTAACTTGAATAATAATACTTCTAAGTACTTCTAAACCAGGAGAACCATACTGAGCAATAACAATAAAGTTCTTTCCTGTTTGATTGTATTTCACTTCAAACCCATCTGCCTGATTATTGCTTGTATCAAAGGCAATAGGTTTCGGATCAGACAAATCACTTTCAACTAAAACGCCTGATAACACAACTTCGAACTCATTACGGACATTCCAAATGATTGCATATGAGTTTGACGCTGGATTGTATGCTGCTTTTGGTGAATCATGAGACTCGTATGGCCCCAGCTCGGGATCAAGTTGTGATGGAACACTTTTGCTGCCATCAACACCAACAACCAATGCGTAAATCCGTCTAGCCGTACTAATACCGTCGTTCCACAAAACTAAAAAATTGTCCTCTTTCTCATTGTAAACAACAAATGGATTTTCAGGCATATTTCTTGAAATAGGGGCAATCATGAATGACAATCCCTTCTTATTACCCTCTGCATCCATAAATTGACCTCGGATTGAGCTGGCAAGGGCCAAGTCATTATAGTCTTGATAAACAACTAGAAACTCTTCTGTTGAAGTGGCATAAGCCATTGATGTGCTATACTCCCCTGTGAGTTGTCGAACAGCGCTTGGAGCCGGATAAATTTCATTGTTATCAGCAAACACAGGTCCTGAAACCATAGAAACAAGGAGTAGCATTACTACAAATAAAGCACTCCATTTCTTTTGACTTTTCCTTAGAAGCATACTAAATCCTCCTTACAAACATATCTCTAATTTTCCCTATATACTGGTTTGTTCTTTCCATCCACTTAACCATAGATTTTTTTGAGTATAGACGCCGCTTCTTCTTTAGATAGTTCCTGCTGAGGATTAATTTCCCCTGTTGAGTTGTCAAGAACACCCAACTCAATTAACATAGCTACGTCATCACCAGCCCAGTCTGATACTAAATTGCTGTCTGAGGCGCTCGCTAGAGTTGCCCCCGCTAATCCTTCATTCAGTTTTTTCTCATCAAAATTAGTCATAGCATTGGCAAGTATCGCCGACATCTGTTCTTTGGTCATTGCTGTGTTTGGATCAAATTTACCATCTCCACTTCCTGCTATAATCCCTGCATTGTATGCAGACGCAAGCTCAGTGTAGTGTTCGTGATCTGTATCAATATCTGAGAATGGCGCTTGAGCCCCATCATCAACTACACCATATGCACGTGCAACCCATGTAGTGAATTCCTCTCTTGTGATCGATTCAGTTGGATTAAAAGATGCTGTTTCGTCTAATATACCTTTACCCAGTAGCTCATTGATTTCATCTTTTGCCCATGAATTTTCCACATCACTAAAGGATTTATTTGACTGCATCACTGTATACTGACTTAAAGTAAGTCTTCTTGTTTTCACAGTATTTGTAATTGGATCATAAATACCACCAACGGGTTCCCATGTTCCTGTTTCCTCATCCAATTTGTATATGGACAATGATGATGGATTATAATCCTCTTCCCAGAACTCAAATGCATTCAAATCAAATGCCAATTCTACAGGTTTTTCAAGTTTAGTCTTCTCCTCATCTCCTACAAATACGCGTACATCTGTAACATATCCAGATTTAAAATTGATATTTTCATCTCTAACTTCAAAACCTTGATTGTCAAATTTCATGTCTACCACTAGATCTGGTCCGTCTTCAGTCGCATCTGTAGAATACACCTCTTGGTCAATCGTTACAGTTGTGCCACCCACTTCGACGCTTAATGCGTCTACACCAGCATCATTAAGTGTGTCAATGATATCTTGACTGATAGGTACTTGGACCTGATCAGCAACACGTTCTGTTGATAAGGTGATTTCAAAATCAAATTCTCTGATGTTATCATCACCATAGTATTCATTGAAGGTTTCTGTGAGTGCAGCGAAATTTGCAGCTTTTTCAGCAATCGTTGTTGCAAGTTCTTCATGCTCAAAGGACACTTCCGATATTCCATCAACCAAGGTCACTGTTGATTCTATATCGACTTCACTAATTTTGTTTAGTACACTCTGTGCCAGTGCTTCAACAGTTTCTTTAACTTCAACTGTTTTTTCTAAAGATGCACTGTCTTCAACAAGCTGTATCTCGGTTATTACATCATTTGCGATTTCCATTAAAGTTGTATCATCTTCAATTTTCTGAATTGCAGTTGTAACAACCTCACTAATTTTAACAACTTGCTCTTCTATCCATTCTTTTTGTTCTGGTTCTTCTGAAAAACTGCCGATCGCCTTAATGGTATCTACATAGGAAGTAATCGCTTTGGATAAAACTTCTTCATCTTCAATTTCCTCGATATTCCTTTCAATTACACTTAAATAGGCTTCTGCAACATTGTTTGACATGGATTCAGGATCCTCTATCAGTTTTTCAATGATGGTGTTTGAAAGGTTTTCAATATCCTCGCCCGAAGACTGATCTTGCTCTAATTGTTCCTCTTCAATTGTAGGTGGTACATCCGGTTCTGGAGTTATTGGATCATCATCTTCGTCTGGAACAACGTCATCATTCAAGATAAGTATAATAATTTGACCCTGTTCAGCGATATGGTCTCCATCAACCGAAGTTAAGTTTATCGAAAACTCTTCAATAGGTTCAACAGTCTGATCTTCAATTGTGTGAATGGCAATTGTTTTTTCTATTTCACCTTCTTCAAATGTTAATGTCCCGCTTGAGGCAACAACATCACTAGAATCTGTCGTGTTATGCAATAAGGTGTATGCCACTCTTATTTCACCATTCTGGCCACCCATTCTTTTAATCACTATATCTGTACTGTCTCCTTCTGTAACTGAAACAGCCGATTGTTCAAAACCAATCATACCAGTCACTACATCATCATTGATAACAGTCACTGTAGACGTTTTAATCGCTCCAAGTACCATTCCATTTGATGGATTTACCAATGTGACAGTAAAGTTTTCATTTGCTTCAATAGTGGAATCCTCAAAGGTTTGAATTTGGATTGTCTTGGTCGAAATGCCCGCTTCAAATGTAAGTGTGCCACTCACAAGTTCGTGATCCGTTGAATCTGTACTACCAAAGGCAGAATTATATTGAACGGTATCTATTCCAGTGGTGTTTCCAGTCCGTATGACAACAAGACTCAAGACATTGCCTTCTTCTACACTTAAAGCACTTAACGACATTCCTACCTCAGAATATGGGACATCATCTATCGTAACTGTTGTTGTGCTTTGTCCCAGAATGACATTTGATCCCGTTGGATTACTTAATGTAACAGTAAAAGACTCCGCGTTCTCAGCACTGGTGTCTGACAGAATAGGTATGTTAATATATTGTGTGTTCTCACCACTTGCAAAGGTTAGACTTCCACTGGAAATCGAGTGATCCTGAGCATCTGTCGTTCCGTAGGAAACAGTATATTGAACTGTGTCTTCATGGGTATCGTTTCCCGTTCTACTGACGATAACTGTTGCTGTATTTCCTTCTGAAACTTGAACTGTACTTGCTGCCATGCCAATTTCAGAATGGGGAACATCAATAATTGTCACTGTAATTAAGCTGAGACCCAGTTCTACATCCCTTCCCGTAGGGTTGCTTAAGGTTATTGTAAACTGCTCACTTTCTTCATCTAGGACATCAAGTATTATTGGAATTTGGAAAGACTGCGAACTTACACCACCAGCAAAAGTCAGTGTACCACTGGCATGTGTAAAATCTGAGCTACCTGCAGTGCCCGTGCTTACTAAATAATCTACAGTACTTGTCCCGATTAAATCACCAGTTCTTTCAACTGTAACGTTTAAAGACTCCCCTTCTTTTGTGAAAATCGAAGACGCATCAAAGCTTATTGCTGACCCTGATGTAACTGAATCTTCTGATTCACCCATATCCAAATACACCACTCTAATGGCTGAACCTGATGTACCATCGTGGCTATATGCAATAAGGTAATCATCCTCTATATAATTATAAGCACTCGTTATACTTTCAAACTTCCCGTCTGTATCAGAATCTATTAATTGCGGCTGGTCTGATAGTGTATTTGAATCTGTTATTGCTTGTGTAAAAATTTCAAATGTGCCGGATTCACTGTTTCCAGAGTCAATCCAGAACAACCTCATATTAGAGAGGTCATAGACCAAGCGGTCATGGTTTTCTGATACAAAGAAACTCGGTAACTCAGTAATTTCAATTGCATTGCCGGATACACTTTTCAATGTCCCCATAATTTTCAGGTCCGTATCCTCTTCAGCCCATACGACATAATCATCTGTGTTTGCGTGATTTCTTGACTGTACAGGAGCAAATTGTTTTAGAACTGAGTCATTTAGTGGCATATTCTCAACAACGGCTGTGCCAAGGCCTGTAAATTCTGAATACATCACTTTTGTCTCAGATCCATTTACATCAACATAGGTAATTTTAAATGTACCTGTAACTGAATCATAAATCACATTTGGTTGATGTGCTTCTTCAATAATATTAAAAGCCATAGGTGACTTATTTCCCTTGCTATCAACAATAACGCCTTCTATCGTTTCTCGACTATTCCCAAGGTCTCTCTGCTCCCAAACGATACAATAGTTATTAAGGTCAGCATTATATGCAAGAGATGTCGCCTGGTGCAGTTGATTGGTTACAGAAACGGTAGGTTGTTCAGATACCTCAACCAGACCATCAATTTTCACTATTTTATAGTAGGTAATATCTCCAGATCCAACCAATTCATTCCATGCAACAAGAAACTCGTTTTCAACAGAATTATAAACAACAACTGGCATCCAAGGGTGTGCGCTCGATTTAGGTGCAATGCTAAATGGTGTGCCTACATAGTTTCCATTATGTCCAACAATTTGACCCGTAATTCCAGCTTGATAAGTCATCTCATCGTAATCCTCATAAACCAGTAAATACTGATTGCTTCCGGATCCATAGGCTATATCTGGATCAAGTTGACCCAGAGACAAAGGATCTGATGCATCAACAATTGTGATCTCAGCGGTATCGTATTCACCTAATAGGCTTCCAGAGGACGCACTTAAAACAACTGTAAATTTCTCATTTGACTCTGTTACTTCGTCATTTACAGTCTCTATCTCAATCAGTTTTAAACTTTCTTGGTCACCAAATATAATCGTTCCAGAATCATAAATGAAGTCTAACCCAGTAGCGCTACCGGATACTGTCTCATAGTATACTGAAGCCGTTCCATTTAGGTCGCCGGTTCTATTGAGTGCAAGTGTCAAGTTATGACCTTCTTCTACAGAATACTGGTCTGCAGAAAATGATACTTCTGAAGGTCCATTATTCTGAGGTTCCTCTTCAGTGTCATCATCAATAATAGTCACCGTACTCGTAACCGTGATACCAAGTGCAGCCCCGCTTGTAGGATTTGAAATTGTTACACTAAAGGTCTCATCTGGTTCTGCCTCTGAATCATTTAGTGTAGGAACAATTAGATTTTTACTTGTTTCGCCATTAAGAAAAATAGCTGTGCCTGATGTGACCACATGGTCCGTCATATTTGTTGTAATCGGCATGACTTCATAATCAACCCCAGCCTGCCCATCTGATCCATTTGATCTTTCAATAACAATAACTGCATTTTCGCCTTCTATGACACTGTGTATAGGGTTTGAAATCTCAAACACGCCAGATGCATTTCCTCCACCAACTTGAACAACTACAAGTTGTGCACTGCCATAAAAAGGTCTATATGAAAAACCAATTAGGTAAGCGCCACTTTGTGTATTCTGTACGACAGACAAATCGTCTACCACACCTGGACCACTAAAAATATCTATAACTGAATCCCTTGTGGTTCCATCACTATTTAATAGTTGGCCTTTGATATGTGATGTATCCAACTCACCAGATTCATATTCTGACCAGATAACCAACATTGAATCCTTAGATGGACCTGCATTCACTGCCAGCGGTTTAGATACGTACTCAATGTCATCATATAAGTTCAATGAGGATTTTAGTATAATAGCTGAACTTGAAACTGTTGCGTATTGACCAATGAGCACAAGACCATCTTCATTGTCCAACCATGTTATATAGCTTTTATCCTGAAGGATATTATAGGTAATATTCGGTCGAATAGGGACCTCATTATTTTCAAGCTGCATCACTTGATTGATGGAAATCCTTTGGCCATTTGTGCTAAAAGCACCAAACATTATACTCAGCGGATCTATTTCAATGGTCCCAGACTCATATGCTACAACATACTGTTGATCTGTTTCATTGTAGGATAAGTCTAGGTTTTTCATATCAGATGATTGCACACCAAAATCAAGGGGGGTAACAAGAGTCAGTGTGTTGTTAATGATTGCCCCCTCAAGAGTAGACATTGATCCGTCACTATATTCCCACATGACACAATAATTATTCGCATCAGGACTATAACTAATATCAGGATTTTTACTTGTATCTTGACCGCCATATTCAGCTCTTATGTCCACGGCCGAACTCAACATACTCCCTGACTGGTCCAGTCTTACTACATATATTTTTGAATTAGAATTGCTATCATTATTCCACACGACAGCATACTCTTTGTCTTCTGTATTAAATACAATTTTTACTTTTTCAGGTCTTTCGCTGCTATTTGTCACAATATCAAAGGCTGATCCTATTAGAGAACCATCATAATCAACAAACTGACCTATAAGTGCACTTTTATTATTATTGTCATCGTAGTCTCTATAGGCTACAAGATACCTGTTTAAATCATTGTCATAGGCAATGTCTGTTTCATATGTCCCCGGCGCCATAGAAGCGGTTCCGTAAGCAGTAAAAGCCAAATATAGAGGTTCACCTTCATTTAACCCCAACTCATCCTTTGGAATTCTAAACTCATAAAGCTTATGTTGGTAAGCTGCATTTGACGTTCGTACAAAACTTGCCAAACCCCAGGTTTGATCTAAGGCAGTAATTTTGAAGGGCTTAACACCACTCTTTGTTTTAACGTACATGGTAGAATAATCATTTTCACCATCCAACGTGTTATCTGGGGTGAAATCAAGGGTTGCATATAAATAGTTCTCATCATTTTCCAACCAACCATACGTGAATCCTTCTGGGTGGCCTGACACAGGCCTATCTTTAACTTTAAACAAAGTTGGTCTATGCATGTATTTGCCAATATCACCATCTAAGGCATTTGTCCCTATCATTGAATCCCAACGGTACTCATAAAAGTCAGACCCTGTTCCAATGTTTTTAACTCCATTTGATCTTGGATAAACAAAAGGTATTTGCCCTATCACTTCAGATTCTATTCTTCCATTAAACGTTAATATAAGATCTGAATGGACAGATTCTATTTGGCGTTTCGAAAATTCAAAAGTAAGGCCACGCTCTCCTACTTCAATTACATCATGATCTGTTGAAACCACCTTGCCTGTATGGGATCCAACCAAGTCCGATACTGTTAACGGGTTTACACCATCAATCGAGATTGAGTCTAGGTGCGCTTTTCCACCGCCGTCCTTCAATATTTTAATCGAGATAAATTCATGTTTTAACACATCTGAAGGCAGGTTAAGGAAATGGTCTGTAAAATACATATTGGCAGGTAGGGCATCTAAAAAGACCCACGAATCCTCACTAAAATAGTAGACATTAAAATAGCCATTTGCATCTGCACTCCCATTGCTGTTGAGAGGGATCGTATCTGCACTATTTATAGTAAATGATGACAAAAGCATCATTATGGCAATCACCAAACTCAGTCTACTGCGGACACCGCGAGTCATATTGTTCCCCCCTAGTCTATACATTTAGTCTATTTCCCCTATTTATATTTATATCCCATATGAATACCTACCAATAACAGATAGGCATAATAATGAAATCTTTATAAAACTACAAATTCTTTATATAACAAACAAAAACCTTAAGAGATGTGTGTTTTACACTTCTCTTAAGGTTCTCACTTGAGTATCCGTCGTTTACAGTTTGTACGTCTCACCAATGAATGGTTTTATTGCCTGAATAATTTTATCTTTCATTTCATCTGTCAATTCACTGTTTTCATCGATTGAGTGAGCATCCATGTCAATTCTAACCTTTGGACACAAATCAAACTCTTCGTACCACAGCTCATAATTTCTTCTTAAATCCTGCATATAATCTCTTGGGATCATATCGGCTTCCGTTGATCTATCACGGGCTTTAATCCGTTCCATAGCTGAATCAACACTTACATCAATGTAGATCAAGAGTTCAGGCGGATTAATATGAAGCAACATATTGTGTAGGAGTTCACGATAAATTCTAAACTCATCACGATTCATCTGACCTCTATCATGGATGGTTTTAGCAAATATTTCATCTCCATAAATTGATCGATCAAAGATCGCAGCTTCTCCAGTTTCATCTACTTTTTTGATATCTCTAAAACGATCATTTAAAAACATGACCTGAATGATTGCACTCCATCTTTTCTGGTCAGCATAAAAACGATCCAACATTCTTTGTGCCAGTGTCCCTCTGCTATCTTCTAAGAGTTCCTCATAGGCTGGAACCCCAAGCGCTTCACTGAGGTAATTTGCCACTGTACTTTTACCAGCACCTATAATTCCATCAACGACAATTGCCATATTATGTACAGCTCCTTCGTCTACATATTTTCCACGATCTGTGGAAGTGAAATGTGCCATATCTTAAACCTCAACTTTAAAGTTTTTTCCTTCGAGTTCATCGTATGCAGCTTTTACAATTTCCATGAGCACATTGGTGTCTACATCTTCAAGTTTATTAATATAAATACAACCTTTACCGAGTTTATGTTTACCTAGGCGGCTGAGCTGCTCTTCGAACTTATGGAGACCTGGTAAAACGTAAACAGTCATGCTTTGTTTTCTTGGCGAAAAACCTGTAACAAACCAATCCCCTTCTTGACCTGACTTTGATTTATAATGATATGAACCATAACCAATTATTGAATCCCCCCACATATTGGGCATAATTCCAATTGTCTTGTTCATCATCTCAAGTAGCTTCAAACTGTCTTCTTTTCTTTTTTTATGTTCAACAGCATTTAAGAAATTTTCAACATTACCATCATTTTTTTTAGTTTTAAGTTCAGACATGTTCATCACCTCAGTTTATGCATACCCAATAAATTCACCTTACTCAAAATAAATGCCCTGTATTACTAAATTCTCTCCACTGGGAATGATCTCCTTTAAATTCACCTTTAATGACTGAATATTCTAAACAAAATAAAACAGCGTATTTTCATACGCTGCTCTATCCTATGTCAACTTCTATAAAATTGTTACTGTAAACCAGATTACAACTATCTATTTTGAAGGTTCCTTAAACGACTGATTCTCCATCGTAACATCGACAACCACTTGTTTTGGTAGATTAATTCCTATGGTTTCTCGAATAACGTCTTCAACTGTTTCTACTAAAATGAATTTCAGTTCGTTTTTAACTTCATCAGGAATCTCTAAAATATCTTTTTCATTGTCTTTTGGCAAAATCACACGTGTGATGCCTGAGCGGTGTGCCGCAATAACCTTTTCTTTAATACCACCCACAGGCATTACTGCACCTCTTAGTGATATTTCACCCGTCATAGCCAGTTTAGGGTCAATTGGATGCCCTGTGACTAGGGACGCCAGTGTTGTAAAGAGTGCCACACCTGCTGAAGGCCCATCTTTTGGTGTTGCTCCTGCAGGTACATGGATATGGAGGTCGTTCTTGTCCATATCAAAATGTTTCATATGAAGAGCAAGTCTTGACCGAATCAAACTCTGTGATATACGAGCCGATTCTTTCATAACATCTCCGAGTTGTCCTGTGAGAAGCAGCTGGCCTTTACCAGGCATGTGCGCGGCTTCTATAAATAAGATGTCCCCGCCAACTGGTGTCCAGGCCAGTCCTGTTACAACGCCAGGAGGGTTCATTTCTCCTACACGATCGTATCTTGCAATTTCATGTCCCAATATGTCGAACAACATGTTCTCGTGAACCATGTACGGAAGTTCAACCTCCCCTGTGACAATCTTTTCTGAAGATACACGTGCAACTTTTGCAAGTTGACGTTTCAGGCTTCTAACCCCTGCTTCCCTAGTGTATTTATCGATGATTACTTTCACTGAATCATCATCAAGCTGTAATTGATCGTCCGTCATACCATGCTCCTCCAAGACTTCTGGCATAAGGTGATCTTTAGCGATATGATATTTTTCTTGGCTTGTATAACTGCCAACCTCAATGATCTCCATACGGTCTCTTAAAGGACCAGGAATACTTCTTAAGGAGTTTGCTGTAGCTATAAAGAATACGTCTGAAAGATCGTATGGTACATCTAAATAGTGATCAGAAAAGGTATTATTTTGCTCCGGATCAAGGACTTCAAGAAGCGCACTTGCCGGATCACCACTTACTGAAGCCATGAGTTTATCAACCTCATCTAGTATGAACACCGGGTTTCTTGAGCCCACACGCTTCATGCCTTGAATAATACGACCTGGTAGCGCACCAATGTAGGTTCTTCTATGTCCACGAACTTCAGCTTCATCTCTTACACCACCAAGGCTAATACGCACATATTCTCTTTCAAGTGCATCTGCAATACTTTTACCTAAGCTGGTTTTACCCGTTCCCGGAGGGCCCACAAGAAGTAAAATTGAACCTTGTTTATTTTTCTTAAGCTTCATTACCGTTAAATGCTGAATGATTCTGTCCTTTACTTTATCAAGGCCATAGTGCTCAGAGTTCAACTTTTTTCTTGCTTCTGCTATATCAATATCTTTGATCTCACTATCACCCCAAGGAAGTGAAGTCATAAGATCAAGATAGTTTCTAATTACATTGGTTTCAGAACTATTGGGACTTTGTCTTTCCAGTTTATCCACTTCATCAAGTGCAATGTCTTTAATATCTTCAGGCATATTGGCTGCTTCGATTAATACCCTATAATCTTTCTTTTCTCGTCCACTTCTGCCTTCATTTTCTCCTAGTTCTTCTTGAATAGCTCTCATTTGCTCACGTAACATTTGTTCTCTATAATTCTTGTTGGCTTTATCAGAGAACTTTTGATTCAGCTCTATCTGGAACTGGATTGACTGTTTATGTTCAATCAATAGATCTAAGAATCGTAAACTCTTTTTCCTTAGGGACCGCATTTCCATGAATGCTTGCTTTTGATCCACTGAAATATTTACGAATGGCATGATGGCTGCAACAATACGATTGATGTCATCGATTTGTTGAATATATTCAACGTATGAGTCAGCACCCTTAAAGTTCTTACTGATATCTACAGTCAAATCTTTTACATATTCTAAAATATCCATCTGGTTTTTGTGGTCAATATCTTGAATGTCTGGTTGCATTTCATATTTTGCATTATAATAACCTGAATCAAACCAAACATCTGTCGCTTCAACACGATCAATTACATTTAGTTTTAAGTAGTATCCCTCACCCTGTTTTTGGGCAGTTTCAATTTTAACTAGGTTTCCAATTAGGTGGAAATCTTCTTTATTGTAAAATGACTGGTCTTCAGCATGTCTTACTGTCAAAGCAACTGCATAGAAATTATCTTGTACTATTTTGTAATAGAGTTCATTATCAAATTCTGCACCCACTCTAAGTTCTGTTTCACTTCCACCAAATAATACTGTGTCTTTTAATGGAATTACATTCAGTTCTCTCTTAATATTGTCTGTGTTCACATCCATCACCTCATTGTGATTAATTATAAGTATTCTGATAGATTAAGCTTCTACAACCATGAATTCACTGGCGAAGTCGCGAAAAGTACTTTCTAAATCAAATTTATGACTTTTCTCTTCTGTCTCTGCAGGCATGTTGTTTTCTGCTTGTTCATTCAGTGCCAGAGTCAGACCATGTAAAGTCTCTGATGACTTTGCATACAGTGCCCAACCCCAAGCGTCAAGTCTTGGCTTTATTTGATATCTTTCAATAGCTACTTTTAAGAAGGCAAATACTACGACAAACCAGAAGCTGATCATTTCTGACTCAATTAGCGCTTCACCTGAATGGCTCAGCTTGGACAACCCGACTACGAGTCCAATAGACATCATTATTTCAACAAAGTTTAAAATCATAAACATATTTGAAAATAATCTGCTATACCATTTCGTCTTCTTCAAAATTGATTTACTTTCTTTCTGTAGGCCACTGAATTTCTTTTCCATCCCCGATTTTTCCTTACATAAGGAACATTTTGATTTCAGTTTATTATCGATAACTTCGCTTTTGAATGCATCCAATCTGGATTGTGCATCTTCAAATGCCCATTCTAAGCTGTATCTATGTCTGTATTCGTGTATTTCGTTTAAATCGTTAAAAAATGTATTAATCTCTAGTGTATTCGTGCTCATGCTTCCTCCCAATATAATCCCTTTATTAATTAGTTTTGTTTAGCCTAACTATATAGTTAAAAAAATATTTGAAATTCCCTACAACCCCTGTAGTTAGTTCGATTTGACCTAACTATATAGTCTTAAAAAAATTGAGTTCTACTCAATCTTCTCAAGAATCTGTACCAATGTTTCCAGGTCTTTGTCATCTAACTGACTTCTTAGCTTTTTCGCCATATACGTCCAAGTCATCATTTCCAAATTCACGATATTCTGACCTTTTTCCGTTAGTTTAACATAGTACACTCGACCATCTGTTGCACAGCTTTGTTTATATACTAAATCCATTTTTACGAATTTTTTTACCATTTCTGTAACGGTTGGTTTAGATAAATCAAGAATCTCAGCCAAATGACTGGTTGTAACGCCATCGTTACCATTAAACTTCTTAAGATAATCCAGTTGCCTTAGGCTTAGCTCAGAAATGCCAAGATCGTCAACCACTGTAAAGTAGCAACTTCCTTTTAATTTCATTAACTTACCAATGCCACCGCATAATTTACTATTACAATCCACTCGATCACCTCTTAATTAGTTCGGGTTTCCCTAACAAAACTATAACCCATTTTTTTTTACTTGTCAAACCTTTTTGAAAGTTTTTTTACGCTAAAAATCCAGCCATATTTCAGACTGGATATTGACTGTTTTCTATTTTTTTAGCTTAGATGCTTCCTCAGTTTTACTCGACTTAGAAACCATATAATTAATCTGTTTCATTTCTTGGTCCGTTAAAAAACGCCATTTACCAGGCTTGATGCCATCGAGTTTCACATTCATAATACGAATACGTTCCAGTCGAACAACATTATATCCTAGGGCTTCTGACATCCGTCTGATTTGTCTGTTCAAGCCTTGCGTCAATGTGATTCTAAATTTTGTTTTGCTCAGCTTTTCTACCTTACAAGGCAGTGTCACCGTATCAAGAATGGCTACACCTGTACTCATTTGTTTTACGAAATCTGAGGTGATGGATTTATCTACAGTAACAATATACTCTTTTTCGTGGCTATTGCCCGCTCGAAGAATTTTATTAACAATATCACCATCGTTGGTTAAAAATATGAGTCCCTCAGACATTTTGTCCAAACGTCCAATAGGAAAAATACGTTCTTTATAGTTAATGAAGTCAATTATATTGCTTTTATCTTTTAAATCAGTTGTACTGGTTACGCCTACAGGTTTATGGAAGGCCATATATATATGGTTTCTCTTCTTTTTAAGAGCTTTTCCACGCACTTTAACATAATCATCAGGTCCAACCTTTGTACCATTTTCAGCCTTTTTACCATTTACAAGTACAAGGCCTTGCTCCACAAGTTTATCTGCTTCACGTCTTGAACATAAACCTGTTTCACTTATATATTTATTGATTCTTTTCAGTTCGCTCATATGAATCCTCACCCTACATACATTATAATTACTTAATTTCAGTTCGGTTACTATCATATCATGATCGCTTAAGAAATCAACATGATCATAATAAGCTTATATAAAAAGAATCCCATAGACCTTGCCTAAGGGATTCAGATGAATCATTTAAGTTCTTCTTCTGTAATTAGTGGTTGGTCTCTGTCACCTAAGTCTGAGATTACTTCATTGTCTAAGGTGCCATCCATATCCAGCTCAGAGATCTCACTTTTTATCTCTAACATTCTGTCATCTAAAAGTGTAATCATGTTTGCACACACTTTTAACTGGTCTGTTATTTTCTTTGGCGCCTTATTTCTATATTTATAGTAAATTTTATGTTCTAAGCTTGCCCAGAAGTCCATGGCAATGGTTCTAATCTGTATTTCAATTCTTGTTGGAACCACACCACTGCTTAAGAACACTGGTATTTCAACGTGAACGTGCATACTTTTATATCCATTACCTTTTGGATTTTCAATATAATCCTTAACTTCGATTATTTTGACGTCATCTTGCCGATCTAATAGGTCATATACCTTATAAATATCTGATGTAAATGCACAAATAACGCGAATGCCTGCAATATCAAAAATATGTTTTCTGGCATTCTCAATGGTAGGTTCAAATCCATAACGCACCAGTTTATCCATAATGCTTGCAGGTTTTTTTACTCTCGATTTAATATGTTCAATCGGGTTGTAATCGTGAATGCTTCGAAATTCTTCATCTAAGATCTGTAGTTTTGTATTCACTTCTTCCACAGCAAATTTGTGTACCAGTAATAGGTCTCGCCATGGTCTCATTTTAGGTGTTGCAAATTCTTCGTACATTCTATTCTCCTCACATGGACTCGTTGATACCATCATATCATCTAAAGAAGTATTTTCAATAGTGGCACTAAGAAATTGTTGAGATTAAATCAGAAAGCAATTGGTTGCCCAGGCAACCTTTTTGTGATATTGTAAAATAGTAGCCCGGTAAACCATTTTTGAAAGAAGGAAAAAACATGAAAGCACCACAAATGCCAAATATCAAAAACTATGTATCTGAAGACGCACTCATTCATCCTGGACCAAAGGCCCACTTCGGCCTGAGTGTTCCTGAAATAATGTTGACCTATGGTGACAATAAAAAGGCACTCCAGCAACGTATCCCAGTAATAGGGTCAATGGTTCGATGTTTAACCGAATCAAAAAAGAGTTATGCCTCATTAAAAGAGAATCCAGTACAGGCGAAAAGTCAGATTTCTGAAGCTGACCTAAAAGAAATCGAAAAAATGATTTATGATTTTGGTGGACACAATATCGGTTACACAAAAGTTGACAGAGACATGATTTATTCGAATAAAGCCATCATGTTTCCGAATGCAATTGTTTTAACGATGGAAATGCAAGCGGATAAAATTGAGACAGCACCCAGTAAAAACTGTGTAAAAGAAATTTTTAGAACCTATAAGGATTTAGGTATTCTCGTAAACCGAATCACACAGCATTTAAGAAACAAAGGTTACGCTGCACAGGCTGGACCTGCACTGGGTGGCGATGTGAATTACCCCTTACTCGCACAAAAGGCTGGACTTGGACACTGTGGTCGCCATGGGCTACTCATTTCACCACTGGTAGGTTCAAGACAACGTATTGCGTCTGTTTACACCAACATTGCCAATTTACCCTATACTGATAAGACCTCCCACACTTGGTTAGAAGCCTTTTGTGAGTCATGTAACAAGTGTTTTAGAGCCTGCCCAGCTAAGGCTATTCATGAGAATGTTCTTGTTTTTGAGGATGGAACAAAACAACATGTAGACTATAAAAAATGTGCTGTCCCTTTTTCGAAAGACTACGGCTGTACAGTTTGTGTGAAGGCTTGTACTTTTAGTACTACTGATTATTATAAAATTAAAACGGCCTTTGAAAAGAATAGATAAAATAATACTGAGAATGTTTAAAGGAGCTTAATATGAAGGGCATAGAAATTGGAATACTGTTTAGGCAGATAAATAGAACCATAAGAGAGATGTTAGATGAGAAACTTAAAGACAGTGGTATTTCTGACAGCCAAATGGAATATTTTATGGTGATTGATGAAAACAAAGGCATCAATCAAAAGCAATTGGCTGAAAAACTACATGTTGGAAAAACTTCCGCGACAAAAGCTGTCAAAAAACTATTAGACAATGATTTGATCTACAGGGTCCAAAATGAGGAAGATCAACGAAACTATAAGTTATACCTAACAGAATCAGGTGAAAGAACGCTTTCAGAATTTAAAGAAGTATTTTTAGACACGCGTAATGGCTTATTTACAGAGTTTTCAACAGATGAACTGGAACTATTGGAATCCATGCTAAATAGATTGCTTGCCAAAGCTATTTCATATAAAAACGAACATTAAAAAAGAGCATTCCGTAAACGGAATGCTCTTGGTTTCAAAATTAAACTGCGTTTACGTTCTCAGCTTGAGGGCCTTTAGGACCTTCAGCAAGGTCGAAAGTTACTTTTTCGCCTTCTTCAAGAGTCTTGTAACCGTCTTTGTTGATTTGTGAGAAGTGTACGAATACGTCGTTACCTTCTTCAGAAGTGATGAAACCAAAACCTTTTTCTGCGTTAAACCATTTTACTGTACCATTCATGTTGTATTCCTCCGATTCAATTAATTTACTTTTGATAATTCATAGCAAAATATTGACTAATAAAACTTTCGAATGAATACCTGAACTGTTAAAACAGAAAAGTAAGCTTCATACGATTTTATTGCAAATGTTTTGATACTGAATTAATCTACTGCATCATCATAACATTAAAAATATTTTCGTGCAAGTCCTTTAAGGTATCTTTTGACTGAATTGTTTGATATACTATGTTAATTGTTTATTAAAAGAATACGAATTACGATATCAAAGGATAAATTATGCAAAATTTTAATGCACTTCAGCTCTCTGACAACTTGGTTGATCTATTGAAAAAGCAAGGAATCAAGGAACCTACACCTATACAGTCTGAAGCAATACCTGCAGTCCTAAATGGTGCAGACATTATTGCTGAATCACAAACAGGAACTGGTAAAACGTTGGCCTTTTTATTGCCAATGTTCGAATCGTTTGATCCAAACTCAAAAAAGGTACAAGGTCTAATTGTTACACCAACAAGAGAACTTGCAATACAAATAACTGAAGTCGCTAAGATGTTGAATGCTGATGAATCATTTGGTATCCTTGCAGCGTATGGTGGTCAAGATATTGCAAGACAGCTCAAAAAACTTAAAAACGGTATTCATCTTATCATCGCTACACCGGGTCGCCTACTGGACCATATGCGTAGAGAAACGGTTGATTTTAACTCATTAAAAATGCTTGTGCTTGATGAAGCAGACCAAATGCTTCATTTAGGATTTAGACCTGAAATCGATATGATTTTACGACTAACACCTAAAAAGAAGCAACTTTTATGTTTCTCAGCAACAATGGACCCAAAAGTGAAGAAGATTGCTTACGGCAATATGAATAACCCTGTTGAAATATCAGTTAAAAAGAAGGCTGTTACACTGGACGCTATTGATCAATTGGTGATCAAAACAACGGACCGTAAGAAACAGGATGACCTCAAACTTAAGTTGGATGAGGACAAACCCTTTATGGCCATCATCTTCTGTAGAACAAAACGTCGTGTTGATGCCCTAGATGTCGCCCTAACACAAGGTGGCTACGATGTAGAGCGTTTACACGGTGACCTAACCCAACCCAAACGTGAGCGCATTATGAAGCGTTTTAGAGATCTCAAGATTCAGTTTTTAATTGCAACCGATGTTGCTGCACGTGGACTTGATATCAGTGGTGTTACACATATTTATAACTATGACATTCCTGAGAATCCTGAAATCTATATTCATAGAATCGGTCGAACAGGTCGTGCTGGTGAAACAGGTATCGCTACTACATTTGTTGCACCAAAGGATGAATTTTTGCTACTGGATATTGAAAAGGCTATTAAAATGAAGCTGCCTGTACGTTATCTTTCTTTAGACCCTGTTGCATATGCAGAAAACAGTAAGTATCAGAAAAAGAATAAATACAAAGACAATACAGAAGATTAATTGATATTTAAACTGTTCAACTACATTTAAGCTAACGGGATACTTTTTAGCCAGTTCGCTTTTTTAAATGTAGGAGGACAGTTTTTTATTATTTATGTGGATATAACATCATATGGGTATAGGTAAATTGGTATAGATATAATGGCAATCGTATTGGAATATACTTTCATGAACGGTAAAAATATATGAGGTGAATTTATGAAACTTGCACTTGTTGGCTTTGGCGGTGTTTCAAAAGCATTTACAAATTTACTAGAAGACAAAATTACTCTACTCAAACAAGAACATCTTGAGATTCAGGTCTTATACATTTTTAACTCTTCTGGGTGTTTGTATATGCCCCATGGAATACCACTAACGGACTTAAACAAACACATTAGAGATGGTGGTAGCCTTAGCAATTACCCACTCAACCATAGCCATGATATGAACTATGACAAAATGCTTAAAAATAAGGATATAGATATGGTCGTTGAGCTTACTTCCACCAATAAGGATACAGGCGAACCAGGTCTTACACATATTAAAAAAGCTCTTGATCATGGTTTACATGTTGTGACCGGCAACAAAGGGCCTATACAAATAAGCTACCATGAACTTAAAACACTGGCATTTAAAAACGGCGTTCAGCTCGGCATCGGCTGTACTGTTGGAGGTGCACTTCCTTCAATGAATGCGGGGATTATAGATCTTGCAGGTTCCGACATTCAAATTATTGAAGGGGTCTTGAATGGCACTTCCAATCATATTTTAAAACAGATGGAGGAACATGGCTTCAGTTACCAAGAAGCCCTCGCACAGGCTCAAAGTGCTGGCATTGCAGAATCTGACCCAAGATTAGATGTTGAAGGTTGGGACACAGCATCCAAACTACTTATTTTGACAAACGTTTTATGTAACCAGCACCAAACACTGGATGATGTCATTGTTGAAGGCATTACAGGATTAAATCACGAAGACATTCAAATGGCGAAACTTGAAAACAAAAAGTATAAGCTTATTGGGAGGGCTACACAAACTACCCATGACTTCATCTTACATGTAAAGGCAGAGAAAGTTGACGCTTCACACCCCTTCTATAATGTAGAAGGAAAAAATAAAGCCGTTAGGTACGAAACAGATACACTTGGTGAACTTACAGTGATAGGTGGTGCTTCTGGTGTAAGACCTGCTGCGGCTTCAATTCTTAGGGATATTATTAATATCCACCGTGGATACCGCTACATAAAATAAGGTCTTCAACTTTTTTTGTAATACTTAAAATAATTATTTAATTTGGTCTTTAAATCTGATTGGTAATTCTATATAATGGTTACGAGAACTTATACTTACTATTGAAAGGGGTCTTTCTTATGAAAAAAGGAGATCTGATATGGGGCGGTGGACTGTTAGCTGTTATTGCATTTCTAACACTTCCAGCAACGCACAATATCTTTGTTACGAACTCTGCAAATCACCCGTTGATTATGGCATTTATCAAATTCTTTGTTTTAGGTACAATGGGCGAAGTTTTAGGTGGCCGTATCGTAGCCGGTGACTGGAAAAAACCAACTGGATTATTCTGGAGAGCCGTTGTCTGGGGCTTCCTAGGTATTATCATTGCTATGGCATTCACTATTTTCTCTACAGGTGTTCACGCACTTATTAGCAAAGGATTACTACCAATGTTAACTGAAGGTTCTATGGGTGCTAAAATTCTTACTGCATTCTTTATCAGTGCTTTCATGAACGCTATCTTTGCACCACCAATGATGGGCTTCCACAAGATTACAGATACATATATTGATCTTGCAGATGGCAAATTGGGAAATATGAGCAAGGTTAAATTGTCTGAAGTTGTTGACGCTATTGATTTCCAAGGACTTGTTGGATTCGTATTCTTCAAAACAATCCCATTCTTCTGGATTCCAGCCCATACAATTACTTTCCTTCTACCACCAGTTTACAGAGTACTGATGGCTGCATTCCTTGGAATAGCTCTTGGAGCAATCCTAGGTTTTGCTAAAAAGAAGAAAACAGCATAATTGCAAAATGCATAATAAAAGCTTCGATGATCTGATCATCGAAGCTTTTTTGTATTTAGGTTTGTTCACTTCTTTATTTCTTTAAAGGATGTCCTTCAGAAAACTCTATCAGGTCCCACAGGGTTCCGTATAAGTCTTTAAATACTGCCACAGTACCATAAGGTGCCTCTTTAGGCTCACGTTCAAACACAATACCTTTAGCGACCATATCTTTATAGTCTCTCCAGAAATCGTCGGTACTTAGAAATAAGAAAACACGCCCGCCTGCTTGGTTTCCAATAAAATCAGTTTGACTGTCGTTTGATGCTTTGGCAAGAAGTAGCGACGTGCCTCCACCACCAGGAGGGGCAACTACAACCCAACGTTTATCTTGTTCAGGCTGATATGTATCTTCTATCAATTCAAAACTCAATTTTTTTGTATAGAACTCTATGGCTTTATCGTAATCCTCAACAACAAGAGATATATGTGCAATTGATTGATTCAAGCGACTCATCCTTTCGTGTTATTCCTAGGTTTAATCTGTACTAAAACACCCCAACCAAATACAATCTAGGTATTCATTATTGATATTGTAATAGTCTTTAAGTGATCCTTCAACTTTAAATCCATTCTTGGTAAGAATTTTTTCTGACCCCATATTCTTAGAAACCACTCTGGCATGCAGCTTTCTAAGTCCCATTTCTCCAAATGCTAATTCCTTAACCATTTTCACAATTTCAGTTCCTATGCCTTTACCCCAAAGTGCTTGATCTATCACGTATCCGATTTCAGCATGTTTGGCGTCTGCATCAAATGAAAACAACATGACGTTGCCAATCACTTTTCCGAATTTCTTATCCACCACATTGGCATATTTAAAGTTACCAGCTTCTTCTCTACGCAACATTTCCTTTAAATACGCATGGGTTTCATCAATAGATTTTGTAAGGGGCCATCCAATATATTGGGATACCTCCGCATTCGAGGCCATTACATGGACCGCATACAGATCATCCTCACTCATTTGAGTGAACTTAATGCGTTCTCCTTCAATCCCATATAATTTTATATCGTTCATTATAGTCCTCCTGTCTTAGGGTCAAGATAAGTATATACTCGTTTCATTTTTTTAAACGTCTAATATCATCTTACACCTTTGACTTTAATAAACAATAGAACTTGGCGTTAAAATTTCTTAATATTCAGTTAAAATCAGGTAAATCGTACATTCATCAATAAAAAGAAAAGCCATAGAGCTGGGCTCTATGACTTTTCTCGTTCTTATTACATATTCTTTTTCACCTTGCTAGAAGCAGTCATGATTGTAGTCGAACTACAAACTGCTTCAGATCCAAAGAATTGAAGGGGCAATTATTTTACTAACATGAGGTCAACGGGTACGTATGCTTCAACCATTTCACCGTGAAGAACCTTAAGAGCACTTTCAACACCTAGGCTACCGATCATAGCAGGTTGTTGAGCTACAGTTGCTGCCATTTCGCCAGCTTTTACTGAGTTTACAGCATCATCTGTTGCGTCAAAACCAACAATTTTGATGTCTCTACCAGCCGCTTGAACAGCCTTTAGAGCACCCAGTGCCATTTCGTCATTATGCGCAAATACTGCATTAATTTCTGGTTGTGCTTGAAGAATGTTTTCCATTACAGCAAGACCTTTTGTTCTGTCAAAATCAGCAACCTGACGTGCAACAACTTCAATTGAAGTTGCATCAATTGCAGTGTTAAAACCTTGGCCACGATCACGTGCTGCAGATGTTCCTGCAATACCTTCTAGTTCTACAACTTTACCACTTCCACCTAACATTTCAGCGATGAACTCACCAGCCATCACACCACCAGCAACATTATCTGAAGCGATGTGTGTAGCGATTTCGCCTGCATTGGCACCACGGTCAAGTGTTAGAACTGGAACGCCTTTTTTATTTGCCATTTTAATAGCGTTTACAACAGCGTCTGAATCTGTTGGGTTAATTAAAATTACACTTACGTCTTGAGTTAAAACGTCTTCCATGTTTGCCAGTTCTTTAGCTGGATCGTTTTGTGAATCAAGAACGATTAATTCTAGGTTCAGCTCAGCAGCTTTTGCTTCTGCACCTTCTTTAAGTGTTACGAAGAATGGGTTGTTTAATGTAGAAACGATAAGAGCAAGCTTTTCGCCGTCGCCCATCATCATTGATGTTTCTTCCATCATTTCCATATCACCTGAAACCAGCTTCAGGTCAACAGGGATGAATGCTTCAACTGCATTACCATCAAGAACGTCCATTGCTGCCATAACACCAAGAGAACCGATCTTATCTGGTTGTTGTGCTACCGTTGCAGCAAGGTGACCTGCTTCAACAGCTTTTACAGCATCATCTGTTGCATCAAAGCCAACGATCATAATATCGCGACCAGAAGATTGAACAGCTGTAAGAGCACCAAGAGCCATTTCATCATTGTGTGCAAATACTGCATTAATTTCTGGTTGTGCTTGAAGAATGTTTTCCATTACTTCTAGACCCTTTGAACGGTCAAAGTCTGCGACTTGGCGTGCAACAACTTCAATTGAAGTTGCATCCATTGCCGTGTTAAAACCTTGGCCACGATCACGTGCTGCAGATGTTCCTGCAATACCTTCAAGTTCAACAGCTTTACCTTGACCACCTAGCATTTCTGCTATGTATTCACCTGCCATAATACCACCAGAAACGTTATCTGATGCGATGTGAGTAACAACATCACCTGCGTTGGCACCACGATCAAGCGTAATTACTGGAATTTCTTTACCGTTTGCAAGTTTAATTGCGTTACCAACCGCATCTGAATCTGTTGGGTTGATAAGGATTACATTAACTTCTTGTGTTAATAAATCTTCCATGTTTGCAAGTTCTTTTGCAGGATCGTTTTGTGAATCAAGAACGATCAGGTCAAGACCTAGTGCATCCGCCTCGGCTTGAGCACCCTCCTTTAGATCTACGAAAAATGGGTTGTTAAGTGTTGAAACAATCAGACCTACTTTGCCTGCTGCTTCTGTCATTTGACCTGAGTCAGCTGGAGCTTCCTCTGCAGGTGCTGCGCAACCTGCTAACATACCTACGACCATCATCATGATCATAAGAAGTGACATAAACTTTTTCATGTGAATCCTCCTCCTCTATCTATTTCTCTTTTTGATCCAATAACACCGCGATCAGAATCACTAAGCCCTTAGCGAGCAGCTGGTAGTACGAAGTCACGTTTAAGAGATTCAGTGCGTTGTTAAGAATACCAATGATAAGTGCACCAACAATGGTGCCGAGAACGGAACCAACGCCCCCTGCAAGCGATGTACCGCCCAGTACAACCGCTGCAATTGCATCAAGCTCATAACCTGTCCCTGCAGTAGGTTGAGCTGATGCAAGCCTTGATGTGATAACAATGCCGCCCATAGCAGCTAGAAGACCACTCATACCGTATACAAATAGCTTTACACGGTGTACGCTCACGCCCGAGAGCTGAGTTGCTTCCTCATTACCACCTGTAGAATAAACATATCTTCCAATTGTTGTGTGCTTGAGCACAAAGTAACAAATCCCGAAGATCAGTGCCATTATTATAATTGGATTGGGAATCCCAAATGTGTACCCATTACCAATATTAGAAAAAGCTTCCGCATTGGCTTCATACCCAGCGCTAATAGGTTTACCATCCGTAAATACTAAAGTTGCGCCTCTAAACACTGTCATGGTTGCCAGTGTAACGATGAAGGGCTGGAGTTTTCCCTTAGAAATAATAAAACCATTTGCCAGACCAATAGCAAGCCCAATTACCAGTGCTGCGATAACTGCTATGGTTGCAGAATAACCCGAAGCCAGCATAAATGCTGCTACTGCACCACTTATTGCAAGTGTAGAACCTACCGATAAATCAATACCACCTGTTAAAATTACGAATGTCATACCCGCTGCAATAATTGCGTTTACAGATGTTTGTCTAAATACATTAAACATGTTTGACCATGTCATAAATCGGTCACTCATGAACGATATAATAACTGAAAACAATACGAGGCCTATAATCGACTGAAAGCGACCTAACTGTTCTTTAACTTTTGGATTCATTACTTATTCCCTCCCAAGCCGACAGCCAGGCGCATAATGCCTTCCTGATCAGCAGTACCTCTATGAATAATGCCTGATATTGTCCCCTCATGCATAACCATAATTCGGTCGCACATGCCTAACAACTCAGGAATCTCAGATGAGATCATTAAAATGGCCATACCTTTTTCCTTAAACGCATTCATTAAATCGTAAATTTCTTTTTTTGCACCAACATCTACACCACGTGTCGGTTCATCTAAAATCAGAACTTTAGGCTCTGTCATTAAACTTTTAGAAATACTCACTTTTTGCTGGTTACCACCAGAAAGGAACTTTATCTTTTGATTTAACGATGGTGTTTTAATAGAAAGTTGATTTACAAAGTCATCTGCCATCTTATTTTCAAGTGACTGGTTAATGATACCTGACTTAGATAGTCGCTTCAGTGCTGACATGGACATGTTTTCTTTCACTGTCATGCCCAGGACAAGACCATCCTTTTTTCTATCTTCAGATACGTAAGTGATACCTGATTCAATGGCATGTTTTTCTGATTTTAGGACCAGAGCTTGTCCATCCAATTCTACAAAGCCAGACTTTACTTTATAATGCCCAAACAATGATTTTGCCAGTTCTGTACGTCCTGCACCCATCAGTCCAGCAACGCCTAAGATTTCACCTTTTTTAATTTCAAAGTTAACATCATGTACAAATGTGTTACCGAGTTCATTCACCTTTAGAATTGTATCCCCACCGTTTGTGTTTATATATGGATACTGTTCTTCAAGTTTACGACCCACCATCATTTCAATGAGCATTTCTTCATTAATCTCTGCGACGCTTTTCTCAGCGATGAACTGACCATCTCTTAAAATTGTTACATCATCACAGATCTCAAATATTTCTTTAAGGCGGTGGGAAATATATACAATACTCTTCCCTTCTGCCTTTAAGCTCTTGATAACCTCAAACAAACTTTCTGTTTCTTGATCTGTTAAGGCATCCGTTGGTTCATCCATTATGATGAGCTCAGCTTCCAGGGACAGAGCTTTCGCAATCTCAAACATTTGTTTATTCCCAATGGAGTAGTTCTTCACACGATCTTTCGGATCCACATCCATGTTCAGTGCTTTTAATAATTCCTTTGACTTGGCAACCAATTCAGTCCAGTTTAGAATGCCAAAGGCTTTTTTTGGTTCACGTCCAAGGAAGATGTTTTCTCCAATAGACATTTCTTCAATCAGATTAAGTTCCTGATGAATGATTGCTATACCCAAGTCTTGTGCATCTTTAGGCCCTTTCATTTCAACTTCTTGGCCCTTATAACGAATGCTACCTTCCGACTTCATATATACACCCGACAAAATTTTCATCAAAGTGGATTTGCCTGCACCATTCTCACCCAGAAGTGCCATGACTTGTCCCTGATACACATTTAAATGCACATCATCAAGTGCTTTTACACCCGGAAAGGTTTTGGTGACATGCTTCATTTCAAGTATCTTTTCACGCATATTGTCCCATCCTTTAGAAAATTACACCCGACTTCAAAATAATATTTGCGTACGGTGTACATTCACCCGTTCGAATAACCGCTTTCGCATTTGCTGTTCTTTCTTTAAATGCTTCATGTGAAATATATTCTGATTCAATTCCTTTTAAAAGGTCTTGAATTTGTGTTTCTACATTTTCATTTTTTTCTTTTATTTCATTTGCTAAGACATACCCTTCACACTCAAAGGCTTCACTCAGAACTTTTAGCACATCCATAAATGTCGGGTTTCCTTCTGAAATAGCGAGGTCAATACGTTTTACACCCTCTGGAATTGGAAGACCTGCATCTCCAATAACAATTTCGTCTGTATGTCCCATTTTGCTAATGACTTCAATTATGTCAGCGTTAAACAGCTTCGTTTTCATCATGATCTCTTCACTCCTTCAAATGTTTCAATTTCCTTTAAGGTTGGCAGTGAACTTTGAGCTCCATGTTTTGTAACTGTGACCGCGCCAACTTTCATTGCAAACTCCATTGCAACTTCAATGGTTTCACCCTTAGACAGTGCAGTCAAAATACCAGCGATAAAACTGTCACCTGCTGCTGTTGTGTCAATGGCTTTTACAGCGTAGCCAGACACTTGAAGACGTTTGCCTTCATTATTTATATAGAGTGCACCGTTTTTACCCAGTGTAATGATCAAAGCTTTTACACCCTGTTCGAATAGTTTTGATGTTCCTGCACTTAGGCCTGCTTCTGTCTCGGCCGAATGACCTGTTAATAGTTCAAATTCTGTTTCGTTTGGAACAAGCAAGTCTACATTTGAAATAAGTTCCTTTGAAAGAGCTTGAGCCGGTGCTGGATTGAGAACGGTCTGTAAACCTTTTTCTTTAGCCAGTTTAAAGGCTTTTTCTATCGTTTCAATTGGAGTTTCCAGTTGTGCCAGTAGGTAATCTTGGCCTTCAAACAACTCCGACTGAACATCTTCTGCTTTGAGTTCAAAATTAGCGCCTGGAATTACAACAATTGAGTTGTCACCGTCGTCATTAACCATTATTAGAGCTGTTCCAGTTGGAACACCATGCACTTTTACAACATTGTCACTTTCAACATGACTGTCTTTCAAAGCTTCGATTAAATCCGTTCCAAAATTGTCATCTCCAACACGGCCAAACATAGCTACAGTACCACCCAGTTTACCAATCGCAACAGCTTGATTGGCACCTTTTCCGCCAGGTATTTCACTAAAACCACGGCCAATAATTGTCTCACCAACTTTTGGTGTAGCTTTCACATTTGTTACCAAGTCCATGTTGAGACTTCCAAGTACCAATATCTTTTTCATAGCTGTTCACTCCTTAGGTTAAACGTTTAACCTCTTAAAAAAATATAACCTCTTCGAGTGTTTTAAAAACACCCGAAGTTCATGTCTAATGAATTTTCTCTATTTGGTTGTTCCTCGAACAATCAAATGGGTTTTGAGCGTTTCTTGTGTGTCGCCCACTTCAATATTTTGAATGGTATTCACAAGCAGTTCTGCTGCCTGAAAACCCATGTCATAATTGGGTTGTCGTACCGTTGTAAGCTCAGGACTCACCATGGTTGCCATGTATATATCATCAAAACCTACAACCCCAACTTCAGTTGGTATCTTAATACCATTATGTTGTAGGGCTTTTAATGCGCCCAGTGCAATCAAGTCATTGCCGCAGAATAACCCGTCAAATTCAACGCCTTCATCTATAAGCTTTTGAACACCGTTAAATCCCCACTCACCTGTGTATGTACCCGAAATCAAATGGTTCTCAACAGGCTTTATATTTTTAGAAGCAAGTGCTCTTAAATAGCCACTATATCTTTCTTGTGCTGGTTTGGATGTCATGGGTCCAGATAAATGTAGTATGGATTTGTATCCACGTTCTGTCATATAGGTCACCGCGTCAAAGGCGCCAATTTCATTATCTACTATAATTTTTTTCTGAGACTTTAAACCATCTATGTCTCGGTCTACGGTTATAACAGGGATTCTCACCCTTTTAAGAGCTGAACTTATTTCTGTACGACTGCTTGAAGCTGTAAATATGATCCCGTCGACCATTTTTTCTTGGAGCATGTCTATATATGCATCTTCTTTTTCAAGATTATTATCTGAGTTACAAAGGATCAATGTATACCCTTCACGATTCGCAAGATCCTCAGCACCCCGTGCAATTTCAGGGAAAAATGGATTTGCAATGTCAGGTATAATGAGTCCCAGTGTTTTTGTTTTCTTTGTCACCATAGAGCTGGCAATACGGTTAGGCACGTATCCAGCCTCTTCAATAATAGCCATGACACGTGTTCTCGTAGCAGATGAAATTTTCTGGTCTTTCCCATTAACCACCTTAGAAACAGTGGCTGTAGAAACCCCAGCAAGTCTTGCTATGTCTTTAATAGTTACTTTCAATTTAATTTCACCTTCCTAGGGTAAACGTTTACCTTGATTATAGCAAGATCGTAACATTTGTCAAATATAAAAATTAATTATTATGACAAATCCATAAAACCAGTTGGCCCTAAGCTCAGTTATATCCTCCTATTTGACAAACATAAAAAAAGATCGAATTTAGCCAATTCGATCTTGATGTATTTCCTTATCTTATTTATTAACTGGATAAAACTTTGAAAGACAAGGCGCAGTTTCAAATCATATAATGAGCGTATTTCACATACGTGATTTGAATGGTTTTAAACCAGCAACGCAACATTTCGGAGTTTTAAACAGTCTGTTAGTAGATGATGTAACCTGATGTTTGCGGTGGCAAACTCATTGTCATCATCATTGGAGAGACCACTCTTACAAAGTTGCCGACTTCAATGTCTGTGTTGTAGTAGGTATAAGCCTTTGAAGTATGGATTACAACTGTTTTGGCAAAGTCTTTTTCGTCCTTATTCTGAGCAATGGTGATGGTTTGTCCTCCTGTTACGTCATAATCTATATTTGTAATGAAGCCTGAATGTATTGCAGACTCGAAGTCCGTTATTTTTAGTGAACCACTTTCAATTTGAATACCTAAACCAAGAATTTCTACTAGAAACTCTGCAGGTACATATGTGTATCCTTCAACAATAACAGGTGCTGAACTTAGTGGTTCTGGCGCCATTTTGTTTTTAAAATAAGCATTTTGACCAATTTTTACAGACGTCCACTGTGGGCCTTTTTGAACATCTACTGATCTTGTTTCTGCATTCCAAGTAATTTTGTAATCCAAGACTTTTAGAACAGATGCAAGTGGAACCATTGTTTTACCATCAATAATTTTTAGGCTATGGTCGTTTGAAATTTCTTTATTATTGTAGAATATTTTCGCCTCACTCATATCGATTTCAATGGCACCATCTTGAATTTGTTCTTGATTTTCAACTTGAACTTTTTCATTATCTTTGATGGGCTGAATCATTAAATTATCGTCAGATTGACTTCCTTCTTGAATCGTCACAATTTGATCTTCTTCAACAAAAACTTTTTCACCATTTTTATAAACCAAGATATTCAGCTCATCTGAACCTGTTGAATCCCAAGGTCTGCTATAGATAAAGTTTATCGTAGAAACACCTTCATCCAGCACCTTAAAGGTATATGTTTTTTTACCAGGTGCTCCAGGCATTTCTAGATTAGAAGCGTAATAGTTTTCGGAAATAAACTCTACATGCGATGCTTTTGAAAGTCCGTATGTCCAAGCATAGCCTGTAGAAGGGTTCTCTTCTAATGTAATGGTGAATGCATCTCCTGCTTGTTTGACTTCAAAAGCTACTTTTCCTGATTCATATAACTCTGGTACTGGATTTGTTAATAACACAGCTTCATTAGAAACAGCGATTGGCGCTGAAATGAGCATTGGCTTAGCATCTGCAAAAGCTGAAGCACTTGATATCACCATCATTCCCGCTAAAATCATGCTGACTTTTGTCTTTAAAAATTTTCTCATTGTTATTCTCCTTGACTGTCTAACCTTCGTTAAGTTCGTATAGAAACATGTGGCCCTTGCCACACAATTTTTTTACTTTCATAGGTTAGACGCAGAAGTTCTCAAAAAGTTCCCGAAATAAAAATTATTATAAAAACAAAAATTATTTTTAAAATAAAAACACCATAGATGAAAGCGCATCCATGGTGTCTTAAGCAGTTTGCAGTTTAATAATAGAGATTGGTTAATCAAATTTTGGTGATTAACCTAAGAATGGTGCATCCCACAATGGAAGTTTTACACCCACACCCATTTCTTTTGCATTTTCGAACACACGGAAGGCTTCAGATAAATCGTGGATACCCATACCAATTGGGTTAAATAGAATTACATCATCGTCTGACTGACGTCCTTCCATATTTCCAACTACGATTTGTCCCAAATCGATAACGTCTTCACGTGCTATAACACCTTCTGCTACCGCACGGTAACTTACATCTACACCGTGACCCGCAACAGCGTCATAATCATCTACAATGACACGGTCAACATATTTAAGAGCCTTTGTTGGTGTGTCCCAGAATGAAATTTCACAGTGCAGAGCACCTTTTTTGTACCAAGCGCCATCAACATATGCTTCTTTTGCCATTGTTGCTGTAGAAATAATATCTGAATCTACAAATGCTTCTTTTGCTGTGTCTACCACGACAAACTCCATGTCTGGAATTTCTTTCTTCATTTTAATGCAGAACTCTTCAGCGGTCGCTTTATTAATATCAAACACCTTACATGTTTTAAGTGTAGGTGCACCACATTTTATTGCATGTGTTTGAGTTACACCCTGTACAGAAGCACCCACAAGACCCATCACTGTTGAGTTTGGAAGAGCTAGGTATTTCGCAGCAACACCACTTGCAGCACCTGTACGCATTGCTGAAACCAAAGATCCATCCATAATACAGTCAGGCATGAGTGTTTCTGGGTCAACAATAATAATGACACCATTTGCTCTTGGCAGGTTGTGTTTTGAAGGGTTATGGGGTTTACTTGGAATCCACTTAATACCTGATGTATTTACAGGACCCAGTAGGTCTCTTTCCTTCATTTCTTCTGCATATGCCTCTCCACCTAGGAAACTTGGCATAGACATAATACGACCCGTTGTTTCTTCCGTTTCAGGACCGCCCCAACGGATAACTGGTTTATGTGGTAATTGGAAGTCCCCTTTGCCGTGTAAGAAGAATGAACGCTCAGTAGCCTTCATTGTTCCAGACATATCGTAACCGCCTGCTTTTACACAGTCTTCTTGTTGCAGGTATAAAAACTCAACTCTTCTACTCATTTTAATTCCTCCGTAAATGTACATTTCATTAATATTGGTTTTACAAATTATTGCACAATAGTTTTAAAAATTTATACACTTATATAGAGCAATATGTGTGCCAACATTTCTATTGCTATGTACTTTATTTCAGATTCGTTTGCAGACCCATACAACCGTTGATATTACTGAATTACACCACTTACGCTCTTTTTTTAAATAAGCACAATCTCAATCCAACTTTTTTAGACTTGTGTCAAATTGAGACAGATAAAGTGGCTGACTCAGATTAGATTCAAAGGCAGTTTACTAACTTAGCCGAATGTGTCATCATGACATATGAAGTGTCACTTTGACACAAGTTTTTTCTGTAATCTAACTGTTGTTGAATTTCATCACCAGCCGTAGTAGTTTGTATATAGGAGGTGAAGTCATGTTTCAAATAACAACACATACAAAAGATAATTTTACACTTACATCAGATCCTAAGAAAATTGATAAAGAAGTCGTTTACGAACTGCTCTTGAACTCTTACTGGGCACACCGTCGTAATAAACAAATCATTGATAAGAGTATTGAAAACTCACTGTGTTTTTCAGTCTATGACAAAACAACTCAAGTCGGATTTGTACGAATCGTAACAGATTCTGCTACCTTTGCTTATCTTTGTGACATTATTATTGAGCCAAGTTATAGAGGCACTGGACTTGGACAATGGGTAATGGAACACGTCCTCAACCATCCCAATATTAAGGACCTAGGTAGAACCCTACTTGTCACCAAAGATGCACACACATTCTACGAAAAATTTGGTTTTGACACACTCGAATCACCGGAAAAATTCATGGAACTCAGAAAATAAAAGGCTTGAACCGACAAATCTAATTTCTAGATGGGTCTGTTCAAGCCTTATTTACTGAATTATTTACTGTTTTTAACTCATATTAAATCTGTTTTTTTAGGCCAAACTTGCGAATTTTCCTGTAGACCGTTGAACGGCTCACACCAAGAAGGTTTGCAACCTGTATTTTACCTTCGTCTGTCCAACCGTATTTCTCAAGCCCTTTACGTATACTTTCCTTTTCAAGTGTTTCTAGGGTCGCATCAGAGTTAATCAGCATGCTGAGATTTTCTTTGTTCTTTAATCGCTCAGGTAAATTTTCAATATGGATATAGCCTGTTGTTTCCATGTTCATGGCATACTCAATTGTGTTTTGCAGTTCCCTTACGTTGCCAGGCCAATCATAACCACGCATAAACTGGGCAACATCATCTGACAATCCATGAATTTCCACACCCAGTATATCATTGTATTTATCAATAAAATGACGGGCAAGCATTAAGGCATCATCTCCACGTTCCCTAAGTGGTGGAATGTCCAGAGTGATTACATTCAACCTATGGAAAAGGTCTTCTCTAAACTGGCCACTGGTGACCATGGCTTCTAAATTTCTATTTGAGGCAACAATGATTCTGACATCAATCGAAATCGGTTCTGAACTTCCAATACGTTCAACTTCTTTTGTTTCTAACACACGTAATAATTTCTGCTGCATATATATAGGCATGTTCTCAACTTCATCAAGGAGAATGGTTCCCCCATTTGCATTAAAAAACTTGCCATGTTTTCCGTATTTATTGGCACCTGTGAAGGCGCCTTTTTCATAACCAAACAGTTCACTTTCAATGAGATTCTCAGGAATTGCACCACAATTGATGGCTATAAAAGGTTTGTCTGCCCTTTTACTTTCTGAATGGATGGCCCGTGAAAACAACTCTTTACCCGTTCCCGTCTCACCCACCAGCAAAACTGTTGATCTGCCACCGGCTATTCTTTTAATCTTCTCTTTGAAGACCTCTATGCTTTGGTCTCGACCTATAATATCGTTCAAACGAATGGTATTTACACCCCCACTGATTTCGTGGCGAAGTGTACTTGCAAGCACATGGTCTTTAACCTTGTTCCCAATGAGTTCAGCTATTTGATCAACAAAAGCCAGCATGTTGTATTTATTTTCTTCTAAATTAAAGGCTTGCGCGTCATCGAAGGCCAATATACCCATGGCACCAATAGTTTTTCCATTATGCTTGATGGCGGCATACACAGCTTTTTTGTAAGAACAGTTTCCATAGTTTCCGCAGTCCTTACACTTTTCTTCCACACCGGGGTGTTCGATAATAATTCTATCTACGCCTTGGTAAATATGGCGGTTTACAATACCTTTTTCCTGAATCTTATCACCGACTTTACCACTGGATTTTCCTGTTCCAGCAACACGAATCAATTGATCATCAAAAATATCTATATCCAGTTTTATTGCAGCTTTTGTTACTTCAGCAAAACGCTGCATCGAATCACTAATATTACTGATAACCGTCATATTGAGCCTCTTTTCAAACCAAAACCATTTTAATAATTTACTCTATCGTTAACACGCACTTGTTAGGTTATATTCTCTTTATATTTATCTATATATTCCTCTGCATCTGTAAGTTCTTACAGAATTCGGATTTCGCTTAAATACAACACTAGGCGCGGTCTCATTAAAAGAAACCGCGCCTAGTCTTTCATACACTTGGAGCCACTGCCCTAAGACAGCACTACACTTTTTACCCTTTAAACAGATGGCATGCAACAAAATGTCCAGGTGCAACCTCTTCGAGAGCTGGCTCCTTCGCACGACAAACATCTTCCGCATAGTTGCATCGATTGGCAAAGCGGCAAACTGGTTCAGGATTGATTGGAGAGGTAATCTCACCTTTTAGAATAATCTTCTCCATTTTACGGTCTAGACTTGGTCTAGGAATCGCAGAAAGAAGTGCCTTCGTATAAGGGTGAACAGGATTATCGAACAGTTTTTCCGCTGGTGCTTTTTCAATCAGTTTTCCAAGGTACATAACTGCAATATCATCAGAGAAATGGTTAACAACTGATAAATCATGTGTAATGAAAATATAAGTTAAGCCAAGTTTCTGTTGTAGTTCATTCATAAGGTTTAATATCTGTGCTTGAATGGAAACATCAAGAGCAGATACAGGCTCATCACAAACAATAAACTTTGTATTGAGTGCAAGGGCACGGGCAATACCAATACGTTGACGACGTCCACCATCAAGTTCATGTGGGTAGGTATTGATCATTCTTCTAGAAAGACCAACCAAGTCCATCAGTTCAAGGACACGTTCAAAACGTTTTGTTTTATCTGTAATAAGTTTATTCAGTTTAATCGGTTCTTCAATAATTTCAGAAACCGTCATACGTGGATCAAGTGAAGAGAAGGGATCCTGGAAAATGATCTGAAGTTCTTTTCTCAGTTCACGCATTTGATCTTTGTTAATATCACGAATATTTTGACCTTCGTAAATAATTTCGCCATCTGTTGCTTCAAGAAGTCTTAAAATAACGCGACCCGTCGTTGACTTGCCACATCCAGACTCCCCAACAATGCCCAGGGTCTTGCCTCTTTCGATAGCAAAACTAACATCATCAACAGCGTGGAGTTTACCACCCGGCGTATTAAAATATTTCTTCAGGTTTTTTACTTCTAATAATACGTCTGACATGTTGCTTCTCCTTTCAATACGCCATTAGCCCTTTAACTTAAATTCTTTGTCATCACTATACAGGTGACACTCAACAAAATGTGTCTCTGAGAAATGAATTCTTTCAGGCTTCTGAGTTTTACAGATGCTCATGGCATAATTACAACGGTCACAGAATGAACAGCCTTCTGGAAGGTTGTATGGATCTGACATCAGACCTTTAATCGGAATTAAGTCTGCTTTTCTATCATCAATATTCGGAATAGAGTTAAATAGCCCTTCCGTGTATGGATGTTTTGTTCTTCTGAAAATATCATCAAGGTTGCCTTGCTCTACAACACGGCCTGCATACATAATAGCAACTTCATCACAGACTTCTGCTACAACACCCAGGTCATGGGTAATCATAATCATTGCCATGTTGAACTTCACTTTTAGTTCCTTCATCAGCTCAAGTACCTGTGCTTGAATGGTAACATCCAGCGCAGTTGTCGGCTCATCCGCAATTAAAAGTTCAGGTGAACAAGAAAGTGCAATAGCAATAACAACACGTTGTTTCATACCTCCAGAAAACTGGTGTGGGTATTCATTCATACGTGCCCCAGGAATACCAACCATTTCTAGCATTTCCTTGGCTTTTTTATTGCCCTCTTCTTGTGATACCTTTTGGTGAATAAGAATGGCTTCCGCAATCTGATCCCCCACTGAAATAACTGGATTCAGTGCTGTCATTGGATCTTGAAAAATCATTGATACCTGAGCACCACGGATTTTTTCAAGCTCTCTTTCAGACGCTGTCATTAAATCTTGACCATTTAATGTGATAGAACCATTAATAACTTTTCCTGGAGGTGATTGTACAAGACGCATAATCGAACGGGCAGTTGTAGTTTTACCCGCACCAGTTTCGCCTACAAGCCCCAGTGTTTTACCTCTACTTAGGTTAATATTAATACCATTTACAGCTTCAACGATACCCTCGTCTGTATGGTATTGAACAATCAAATCTTTTATATCTAAAACGTTCTCGCTCACGCCAAGTCCTCCTATTTCAACTTCGGATCCAGTGCGTCACGCAGACCATCGCCAATTAGGTTCAGAGATAGAACCGTAAGCACGATCGCTAGACCTGGGTACAGTACAATGTACATCTGATCACGGATATACGCACGTCCACCAGCAAGCATACTTCCCCACTCAGGTGTTGGTGGTTGTACACCAAGACCGATAAAGCTTAGAGATGCTGTTGCCATAATAGCTGTTGCAACTTTTAGTGTTGCGTAAACGATAATCGGCGCCATTGAGTTTGGTAGTACATGTTTTAAGATGATAACATGGTCTTTTGCACCAATTGCTCTTGCCGCTTCAATAAATTCTTGATCTTTAACACTGAGTACAGATGCTCTAACAATTCTCGCAAAACCCGGAATATTGGAAATCCCCACCGCTACCATTAGATTAATCATACTTGCTCCTAATGAAGCAACGATTGTAATGGCAAGCAGAATGGTTGGGACGGCGAGTATGACATCAAGCACACGCATGATGGCATTATCTATTTTGCCCCCATAATACCCGGCTATGGCCCCGAGGAAGCCACCTATTGAAAGTGCAATCGAAACGGAAATGATACCAACAAAGAGCGAAATACGTGTGCCGTATACAACTCTTGCAAAGATGTCACGTCCAAATTCGTCTGTTCCAAATATATGCTCTGCACTTGGTCCTTCTAGTCTTTCACGTACATTCATTTTAATTGCTTCGCCTTCATAACTCGCAATAACTGGCGCAAATACTGCCATAAATATAAATGTAACGATTAGAATAAGGCCAAGAACAGCCGTTTTACTTCTTTTAAGTCGCTTCCAAATGTCAGCTGACTGGCTTCTCTTTTTTGTTTTCAGCAATTCTTCTGCTGAAAGCATTTCTACTTTAGCGCTCATTCATTACCCTCCCTACTTGTAGCTCGCTTTAATTCTCGGATCGATAAATGAATAGAGAATATCAATTAGCAAGTTCACCAAACTGAATGCCACTGCGAATACGATAATACATCCCAGGATCATTGGTGTGTCTTTTCTTTGAATGGATTCAACCATCAGACGACCAATCCCTGGCCATGAGAATACCGTTTCCGTAAGAACGGCACCACCAAGAAGAACTCCAAATTCTAAGCCGATAACTGTAATTGCAGGAATCAATGCGTTTTTCAGTGCATGTTTACGAATAACGACATTTTTGCTGACACCTTTTGCTTTTGCAGTATCAATGTAGTCTTGACGGATAACTTCAAGCATAGAAGAACGCGTGGTTCTTGTAATACTTGCGGTTGAAGCAATTGCCAGTGTAAATGCCGGCAGGATTAAACTCATGATGCCCTCCATCCCTCCAGATGGGAACCATCCTAAGTTCAATGAAAAAGCGATGATCAGTATAAGACCTACCCAGAATGATGGCATGGATATACCAACAAGTGCAACGATCATGCCGATGTTGTCAAAGAGCGAGTATTGTCTCGTCGCTGATATAACACCGATTGGAATTGATATAAGTACAGATAAAATGATAGCGCTGACCGTTAACTTTAAAGTATTCGGGAATCTTTGTGCGATCTCACCACTTACTGCCTTGCCTGTTGAATATGAATTACCCATATCTCCTGTTAGAAGATCTTTCATATAGTTACCGTACTGTACAATTGTTGGATCATTTAGACCCATTTCTTCACGAAGAGCTATAATTGATTCTTGTGTTGCTCCGTTTCCTAGGATCATGGATGCCACATCCCCAGGCGTCAAGCTGATTATGAAAAAGACAAGGAATGTAACCCCAAGCAGTACAGGGATCATCATTAGAAGTCTTCTTAAAATATACTTAGACATTATGCCTCCAGTCCTTTCAATCGTGTTTGACCTGTTATAATTCACATGAATCAAATCACAAAAGTAGTGAAGCAGCTCGGCCCGCTTGCGCAGCAGACCGAGTCACCTCAACTTGTACTTGTAAAATTTTAAATATCAAACTGAACTTGCAAGGTTCTCACTTAATAATACGATCTATATCTCTAAATATTAGTAAGTAATTTTTTCGATATTCCATAGACCTTGTGGGCTAAGTTCAACGCCAGATAGACCAGCATTAGCACCAACTAGGTTGTTCTTAGTGAATAGTGGAACCAGTGGTGCTTGATCCATACCATAAGCATGTAGTTCGTTGTAGATTTCAACACGTTTGTTCAGATCCATTTCCGCACGACCTGCCATGATTAGATCATCTACTTTTGAATCGTTAATTCTTGTGAAGTTCATACCACCGATGCTACCAGAGTAGTATAGAGGTGTAAGTGTTGAATCAGGATCTGGGTTTGATGTCCAGCCCATAACGAATGCTTGACCTTCACCAGCCATTAGCGAGTCAATGTATGTACCCCACTCTAGCATTTCGATTGTAGCGTTGATTCCAACTTCCATAAGGTTGGCTTGAATAACTTCTGCCATTCTCTTACGTTGGTCACCAGAAGCCCAAAGCGTTAGCTCGAAACCATCTGGGTAACCTGCTTGTGTAAGCAGTTCCATAGCTTTTTCTGGGTTGTAGTCGTAACCAGCAGCTTTGTAACCAAGCATAGATGGAGCAAGGATAGACTCCGTTGCAACACCAGTACCATCAATAGCAACAAGCATTACTGATTCTTTATCTACAGCATAGTTAAATGCTTGACGTACAAGTTGGTTATCAAATGGAGCCATTTGTGTATTCATACCTAGGTAATCAATACGTGTAGATGCTGACATGTACATTGAAAGATCAGCAGCTTCTTCAACCTTGCTTACGTCGTTTGATGGCAGTTCATCAACAACATCAACTTCGCCAGTTTCTAGAGCGATTGTTCTTGAAGTACCTTCAGGGATAACCTTGAAGATGATTTTAGCCATTTGACCCATGTTGTTTGCATCAAAGTAGTTGTCGTTCTTTACAAGTGTTACCTTGTCACCAGATACCCACTCAGTGAATGTGTATGGTCCAGAACCTACAGGCATTGCCCACTCGTCACCAGACTCAGCGTATGCTTCAGGAACAATAGATGCACCAGCATGTACTAGAGTGTATAGGAATGGAGCAAATGGAATGTTTGTAGTAATTTTTACAGTGTAATCATCCATAACTTCTACAGATGCAACTTCTGCAAGAACGTGCTGTACCTTAGGCATTGTCTGTGAACGCTCTAGAGAGTACTTAACGTCAGAAGCTTTCATTTCTGTACCGTCGTGGAACATTACGCCTTCTTTAATCTTAATTACCCACTCAGTTTCAGATGGTTGTTCCCATGACTCAGCTAGATCAGGAACAACTTCAAAATCAGTGTTTAGTCTGAATAGACGGTTAAACAGAAGGAATGATACCTTCTCTGATTTCGTATCGTTGTGACCTTGAGGGTCAAGAGATGTAATATCTGCACCCAGTGCAATTTTAAGTTCTTCTTTCTTCATAGCAGGCTCTTCAGATGTTGTTTCCTCCGTGCTTGCCGCTTGATCAGTGCTTGCTTCCTCCGCTGGTGCTGACGAACAGCCTGCCAGTGAACCGATAACAAGTGCCATGATCATAAGTAATGATAAAAACTTTTTCATGATTGTCTCCTCTCCTTTATCTGTGTTTCTCTATATTAAAGGTTTCCCCCTTCAATATCTAAACAATATTTATTTGAACGATTTCGCCAAATCAATCAAAACATTTTCAAGATCGTAGATAGACTGAATGTCCACATACTCTCCGTCGCCGTGCCAAGCATCACCTTTAGGACCCATTTCAATGGCTGGAATTCCCCTTGATGCGAAGAATCTTGCATCTGAACCGCCATGCTGACCCACTATTTGAATATCGTGGTCAGGCATAACATTGGCAATACTCTCTTTTACTTGTGTAATATATGGATGGCTGGCTTCTACTAAAACGCCAGGTTCCATATTGATCAGCTTCACATCACCCTCAACTGTGTTTTTTATATCTTCCACAATTTGATTCGGATCTACATGTGGCACATATCTTATGTCCAGTCCCATCACACATGAGTCTGGAACACGGTTATAAATATCTCCACCACTTATTAAAGCCAGGTTTACTGTTGAACTTTCATAGTAGTCACTGCTTTCATTCAAGATGGGTAGTGAGGCAATCGCTTTAAAATCTGTGTAAGCATTTTCTATGGCGTTGTCACCCTCCCAAGGTCTAGAACCATGTGCAGAAATACCTTTTGTTGAAACATCCAGCTTAATCATGCCTTTAGACTGAATAGAAGGTTGCATTTGTGTAGGTTCAGTACAAATAACAAAGTCACCTACATAACCTTCTTCTACTAAATACTTGGCACAGTTAAAACCACCAATTTCTTCATCTGTAACAAGTTGAAGCATAACCTTACACTCAATGTCCATTTTACTTAGTTCAATAAAAGCATGTAACATTGCAGAGCATCCACTTTTCATGTCAGCAGTGCCACGGCCGTAGAGTTTTCCATCGAGTTCAGTAGGAACAAACTGTGACTGCTTACCTGAAACTACATCTAAATGTCCATTGAAAATCAGTGTTTTGTCACCTTTTCCAACAGTGGCAACGTAACTTTTGTAGCCATTATTCTCTAGTGTTTCTCCAATAATACCGTGTGATTCTAAGTACTGAGCAGAGTAGTCAATCAGTTGATTGGCTGCCTCTATTGTTGAGGAATCCACCTTGATCAATTCCTTTAGAAAACTAATTGAGTCCATTCCCGATTACCCTCTCTTTAAATATTTATCAAACCAAGAACTAAGTTCTTGATATCTCTTATATTTTGACTTTGGACGACCACGCGTGACCAGTCCATGATTTTCACCTTCATACAAACACAGTCTGCTGTCTACACCAAGCTGACATAATGCAGTATACATATTTAAAGATTCTGTGTAGTGACATCTGAAATCATCTTTACCATGATTAAAGAGGGTCGGCGTTTTCGTGTGTTCTACATTCATAATTGGTGATATTTCCAATAACTTGTCTAAGTTACTCCATGGCTCTGAACCACTTTTTGCATACTCTGGCGCGTACATATAACCAATATCTGATGATGTCAGTGCTGTCATCATATTACTTATACCGCGTTCAGATACAGCTGCTTTAAAGCGATCTGTTTTTGTAATGATATGATTTGTCATATAACCACCATAGGAGCCACCCGTTACACCCAAACGGTCTGCATCCAGTTGTATATGGTTCTCAATCACTTGATCTGTAAAACACATCAACTGTTTATAAGGCAATGTGTCAAAACAACCCCTTATTTCAGCGTAAGCATCTCCTCGACCATCACTGCCCATCGGATTTGCATAAAACACATAGTAGCCACTTGCACATAATGTCTGCATCTCAAAGGAAAATACATCTGAGTACATCATCTTAGGGCCCCCATGGATCATGAGTATACCTGGATATTTCTTATCCGCCTCAATTTGATGCGGTGGACAAACCCAGCCTTTTACTTCAACACCGTCAACCACAACAGATGTTTCAATGGGACATGATACTTTATATGAGTCCAACCACGCATTCCTATTTGTAATTTGGGTCAACTGACCCCCACTGTATTTATATATTTCTGACAAGGACTGATCCTTTAGTCCAATCAGTATTATTTCGTTTTTGAGAACCATAAAACTTGTAATTGCAGTCAGGCCCGTATCAATCTGTTCAAAGGATCCATCTATACCCAGAGCACATAACACTTGATTATTTTCTGCTATTCGCAAATGATAGTAAGCATTTCCAAAACGTTGTTCTGCGCCCCCTTTAGAAAAGATACTATCTGTGATGATGCCTGGTCTCTCATTACTCATGTCGATATTCGGGCCATGTTGACCCACTGAACCATCTCTTAAATTAATTTTATGTATTTGCTGGTTGTTGTTCCTGTCATACTTATTTAAATCAAGTCCACCAAAATACACAACATCCTTTGTCATTGACAGAAGACCATCTATTCGGTACTCAGCTTGTGTAAACATTTCTAGCTGACCACTCCCTATGTCATAAGTAAATACAGAAGATGTAACAGGCTTTTGTACCATTGACTTATAGGCTGTAAAAGCAATTCTGTCATTCTCAAAATCATAGTCTATTAGGTCGATGTCCATTTCTAGGTCTGTCAGTACACGAATCTCTTTACCAGAGTAATCCGCTTCAAAGAGCCCCGTAATGGTTTGACCCACAACACCCATGCCTTCTCCAAAATAAGGTGAAGTATTACTGCAATAAACTGTCTCAGTATGGTCTGCATTGTTAATGGATGCTGTAAAATACATTTTACTTGTGCCACAACCAATTTCTTTAACTGCAAATGGTATGGTACAAACTTTTAATAGCTCAGCTTCTTCAACACGGTAAGAGTAAAGTGCTGTTTCATTTCGATTGCCACTTCCACTTAGAACTTTAAAGATTACAAAATCACCATGGAAATAATAATCATCTGGATATATGTCTAGCTCGATCTGATTTGATTCATAAGTTTTCAGGTCAAGATGATAAATTCGTTTCACATAACTATTGCTCTCAAGATCCAATGTATTGTCAAAATACATGCCCCATTTTTCGCTAGGGTGGATTTTAAGATTCGTGAGTATATGGTTTTTTAGAAAATCATCTGGCTCAAATATTTTTGTCATTCTATCACCCCACGGTTTTATATAGTTGCAAGTATGATGCCAATTGTTACAAAGCTGAGACAGATTTATTACAGCTTTGTGTTATCCTGTCATGAAAACTGGACATTTTATTGCATTAAATTAAAAAACAGGTGATATAATAGGTTAATATCAATCGAATCGAGGTAGTCTGATGAAAACTATTGCAGTTGTAACCGACTCAAAAATTAAAAATGACCGTCCAAGCTATGTTGGTGACACAATAACCGAAAACCTTAAAGATGTTTTTGGAACAAGCGTCAAGGTCTGCAAATACTATATAGATGAGCTAACCCCCAACGTCACTATTGATGAAGATCTCATCCTTATTATGGCGGGTTCAAGAGCTATTAAACTTAGGGATTATGTTGCACAGCCCAAAAACATTATTCTTGCCAGACGTACCTTTTTAAAAGGTGGGCTGGAACAGCTCTACAGGATACCTGAAGGCTCGGACGTACTTGTTGTAAACGACAACATTGAGACTGTTCTAGACTGTGTTTCGTCTTTATATAACATAGGTATTAAACACGTTAATCTGATCGCTTATGAACCCGGTAAAGATTTTAGTCATATTAGATATGCCATTTCACCTTCAGAAATGGATCTAATTCCTGACTATATCGAGAACCTATATAACCTCTACAGCCGTGTTATGGACATCCCTACAATGCTGCTCATTATGAGTCGACTGCGTATTGATAATAAGGAAATTCAGCAAAATTTATATAATTATTATCAAAAAATATTTAGTGTGAACGAATCGATCACGGACAACTACAACAACCTGCTTACGCGGACAGAAGAGCTTGACCACATGCTTGATTTGTCCCATGATGCCATTGTGCTTACTGATCCTGAGGGCCGTGTCCTTATTCACAACAAAAAATTTAATGAAATATTTGATATCCCTGGAAGTGTTGTTGGGCAAGACTTACACAATATTGTTCTCGACATAGATATGACTGATTACTACAAAGATAATTATCACAATGACCTAATCAGCTATAGAAAGAAGTATTTAAATTTAGAGAAAAGAAACATTGTCCACTTTAACAAAGAAAAGCGTATGTACTTCAGCTTTCAAGAAGTTACATATATAAAGAAGCTTGAACAGAACCTAACACAAAAATTAAGGCAAAAAGGGCAAATAGCAAAGTATGCCTTTAGTGACATTGTCACGGAATCTAAAATTATAAAAGACATTATAAATAGAAGTGAACGTATTGCTAAAACAGACCTAACCGTGCTGATAACGGGTGAGAGTGGTACTGGAAAAGAAGTTTTTGCACAGGCAATACACAACGCCTCAGATCGTTGCAACCAGCCATTTATAGCCATTAACGGTTCAGCAATTCCTGACAATTTACTGGAAAGCGAACTCTTCGGTTATGTAAGTGGTTCTTTTACAGGTGCACTTAAACAAGGTAAAAAAGGGCTCTTTGAAATGGCCAATAACGGCACTATTTTTCTAGACGAAATTGGCGATATGCCCATGCACTTACAATCTAAATTGCTTAGAGTTCTACAGGAAAGACAGATCACACCCATAGGTTCAGATAGAATCATAGACATTGACGTACGTGTTATTGCAGCAACACATAAGAACCCCATGGAGTTGATAGAAGTGGGTAAGTTCAGAAAAGACTTATTCTACCGACTGAATGTCTTCCCACTGGAATTACCGGCACTCAGAAAGCGGATTGATGACATTCCCCTTCTCCTTGCTGAGTTTACCAACCATAGCTTCACTTTTTCAGATGACTGTTTATGCCGGTTAATGAGTTATAAATGGCCAGGAAACATACGTGAGCTGCACAATGTTGCCAACTATGTTTCTACTGTCGAAGCCTCTGATGTAGCTGATGTACAGTCTCTACCCCAGTATATAATCGACCAGACGGACAACTTCTGTGCTTATGACCAGAAATCCATGCAATTTGGAGATAAAGAAGCCATTGAAGCCATGTCTAACTTGGAAACAACACTTGCTGTATTACAAGCAATTTCATTCTTAAATGAAATTGGTAAAACAGCAGGACGCAAGCACATCATTGAACTCTTGCAAAAAAACGACCAGGAACTTCAAGAAAGTGCTCTTAGAAAAATTTTATTGGCACTGAGCGACAGACAATTAATCATCATAAAAAAAGGACGCAGTGGCAGTCACATTACCCATAAGGGGCAAAAGTTTTTACTGGAATATAATGATTAGGATGATAAATGGGCGGTTTAATAGGTTTCACAACCTATTAAACCGCCCATTTAACCATTTAAAGAAGAAAAATTGAAGATTTTTTATCTACCCAATAATCGTAACCTTAAACATTTTTGTATATTTTAATGGGTTTGCGACAGCATATACTGTTCATTTTTGACTAGAACGTACTGAGAATATCTATCATTTATGCAAGTTTACATTCCGATTCTTGCACAATCGATAATCATTCTCAACGACAACATACTTTTGTTTACAAATCGTTTTCACTTTTATCATCAAATTTACATATTACATTCATAGATTATTAATATTTCTAAGATAGAATGGATTTAAGTTAAGAACAGCAAAACACATTTATAGAAACGCTTTAACGAAGTTCCTTATGGCATATGAACTTCCAACCCAATATAGAAAACCAAACTTAGAAATGAGTGAATCTGATGAAATTTAATTTCACAAAATTACTTTTAATATTTACGATCATTCCCTTTGTTGAACTGTCTTTGCTTCTTAAATTAGCAGAAGCCACTTCAGCAATGACAACACTAGGTATTATCCTAGTCACAGGTGTTGTTGGCGCCTATTTTGCGAAAGAGCAAGGGCGTAAGGTTATTTACAATATACAAACAGAACTCAATAGTGGTAGAATGCCTGGCAATGAATTGATCCACGGTTTATGTGTTTTAATTGGTGGTATTTTGCTTCTTACACCAGGAATCCTGACAGACCTATTTGGTTTTAGTCTATTAATTCCAGTAACACGTGCCGGCTACATTGGCATTATTAAGAACTACATTACTCAAAATTTTAGCATGGGTGGTGTTCATGTTTACTCATCAGGGCAAAGACCTTCTGAACAACGTGAATACAACACCTTTAGATAATTTGAGTTATTACAATTTAAGTTTACTACAGTAAGTAGTTTGAGTTGACCTCCTCCCCCCTTTAAGAGTCAACGACTACACTTGAAACATAAATATAAAAGAGCAGTGATTGAAGTCCCCCTACTTCAAACACTGCTCTTTTTAGTTTCATTCAACTATTTGTTCTTACGACCACTTTTATAATAGCTTGTGCCCAGCTTTATATCTACAGACAGATTCTTTTCTTTTAATCTCTCTATTACCTTTTCTTTTTTAGTATCTGAATCACTTGCTTCAATTGTTTTTAGAATACCATCTGCTACTGTTGCGAATAAATGGTATGGCATACCAATGCCCATTTCATGGTCCTTCCAGTCTGCAGCAAATCTTGTGTTTGCACATAAGAGGGAAACATTTAGGTCATTGTTTTGGTATGGTGTAGCTGTACACTCAGAACATAAGCCTTGGTTGCCAGTGAACTTTATGTTTTTAGCAATCCCTTTGTGGTAGGCATAACCTTGTGTCACACGCATGGATTGATAAGGATTTAGGATCATTATAGCGACGTCAGGATCTACGTCAAACTTTTCAAGTGGCATTACAATCACACCATAAATTTTATGATCAATAAAAGTTACATTCTGTTGTACATATTTAGCTGTTCCTAAACTGTTGTACATGTTGAAGGAATGATAGTCTTGCCCTGAAACAACATGATTATCTGCATCCATTGTACCTAGTGCTCTTGCCGATGCTTTACATAGGAAGTTTTCTGCCTCAGCTTTAAAACTATGACCTTTTGTTGCAAGACGTACTGTATTACAGTATGACATTTTTTCTTTTACTTGTTTAACTGAACATGCATCAAATTCTTCTTTCGAAAATAGGAATTTAACACCTACAATTTTTCTATCAAGGTCTAAAACCGTACTCACTTTATTCACTAAAGTTTTCATAATGTTCCCTCCGAATCACAATTCTATCGTATTTTGACTTCATTGTATTTAAAAACGTCAATATTACGTCAAATTATTGCTTCTGGACTTAAACAAAATAAACTTAGGCAAAATAAAAAGAAGTAAAATAAAAAGAAGCCTATGTGAAAACATAAACTTCCTTAACAATATTTATTCAATTACAATATTTATTCAATTACAATATTAATTCAAGTGTATCTTTAGCCAAGCAGTGTGTATCCGTCTGCTTTTATTTTTTCTTCATGTTCCATTAATCCATTTACAATGATATCTATGTGTTCTGCAAACTCCATGTCCAGCGCTTCCATAGATGACAATAACTCATCTCTATTTACAGCTCTGGCAAAAGCTTTGTCCTTCATTTTTTTCTTAACCGACTTAGCTTTTAGACCTTCAAGTTTCGTTGGTCTCATCAGTGCTACGGCAATAATAAAACTCGCCATTTCATCAACAGCATGAAGGCATTTTCTTTCCATTTTATCTCTTGGAATTGTACCATCAAGACCGTGCGACAGGATTGAGTCAATAAACTCAGCATCCAGTCCTGATCCATCAAGGAGCTCAGGTGCTTTTGCAGGGTGAATTTCTGGATACTTTTCAAAGTCGATGTCATGCAACAATCCCAGGAGTCCCCAACGTTCTTCATCTGCGTTAAATTTACGTGCATAAGAACGCATAGCTGCTTCTACAGCTAAGGAATGTCTAAATACACGATCCGTCTTAACATGTTCCTTTAATAACTCTAAAGCTTCACTTCTATTCATGATTGCCTCCTTGTATAATGAACATATCATTTCATTCTCTTCACAATATTATAATAGTAATTTCAACAATGGTATATATTTTCATGAAAATTAATGACATAATTATTATAATCATTCATTTTTATACATCTTTTCAGGTATTCGAGGAGGTTAACATGTTAAAAGAAAGCATACGTTATCAACTGCATAATTCAGGTGCAGACCTGGTCGGTTTCGCTGATATAAGCCATTTGAACGACAGTAGATACCGTGGATATAACACCGCTATTTCTATTGGCGTTAAACTCTTTGATGGTATTGTAGACACCATAACGGATGCACCCACATATATGTATTACCATCACTACAACGTCACCAACCTAAAAATTGATCAAATCACCCACCAGGGTGGGGTTTACCTCGAAAATCTAGGCTACAAAGTTCTTCCAGTAGCGGCTTCTCAGAAAGATCCACATGCAGAACCAGACTATAATGCTTTCTTTTCACACAAAACAGCTGCACGCCTTTCAGGACTCGGACACATTGGAAAGAGTGCACTCATGATTACCAAAGAATATGGGCCACGCATTCGTTTCGGAACCATCCTTACCAATCTACCTATAGAAGCTGACACACCCATGACTGAAAATTTATGTGGAAACTGTATGGTCTGCACACAGGCTTGTCCAGCTAATGCCATAGTTGGTGTAAACTTTACACTTGGTAGTCCACGCCATTCCATATATGACGCTCATAAGTGTCACGACCATATTGAAACACACTACCAAAAGTCTGGTGGTGGAATGGTTTGCGGCATCTGTATGCAGCGCTGTCCCCTAGGCATTGAAGGTAAAAGAGGCTGGAGTCCAGATCATGAGGATGATTATTAGGGCCTAGTATACACCCTTGACACACATACAAACAGTCTATATTATAGACTTATGATAAGACTTAACGAAAGTGGTGACGAAATGAATCAATCTACACATTTTATGAAATTAAAACAGATCAACGTCGATATGATAAAGGACGTTTTGAAGCAGTCAGAATATAGTACCAAAAGCAGCATTTCAAAGGAAACAGGTCTAAGCGTTGCCACCTGTGGCAACATATTAAGCGAGCTTCTTGTTACAGGCGAGGCTATTGAAGTTGCCCTTGAAGCTTCAACAGGCGGCCGTCCAGCAAGACGATTTGTTTACAACGAAAACTTTGCTTCTGTCGCTGCCATGTACTTTAGAAAAGAAGGCTGTGTTGAGAGTATTGTAACCGTGGTCTCCAATATGTTGGGAGATATGCTCTACCAACATAGCCAGGAAAAAACGGTAGTGAACAAGGAAGAATTATATGAGGTTCAACTCAATCAAGCTCAAAATCTAGATAAGAATCATGATGAAAATCCAGATAAAAAGCAAAATCAAAAAATCAATGATGAAACTGAAGGTTTTAGCATAAAGGACATTGAATCCAACATTGATGCCATTATAGACAAGTTTCCCAACCTTAAGGTTCTGGCTTTAGGCATTCCCGGGGTTGTCCATAATGGTGCAATTGGTTATTCTCATTTTGATGCGCTTGCCTACTTCCCCATTGAAGAAAAACTTATGGAGAAGTATGACATTCTTATTATTGCTGAAAATGATATGAACAGCACGGCCCTAGGTTTCTACGAAAGTTATATTAAAAAAACACCTGAAAGCCTAGCTTACATCTACTATCCTAAAGATGGTATTTCCGGGGCTGGAATTATTGTAAATGGTCAAATTGTTAAAGGACACACCCACTTTGCTGGAGAGGTTTCCTTCCTCCCGCTTCCACTAGACCATAAATCACAAGTTAAAGTGCAAAAGAATTCATTAGAGTTTTCAAAGTATATCTCACAGGTTATATCTTCAATTAACGGAATCATCAATCCTAAAAAAATTGTATTGTCCGGTTTCTATTTTGAAGCACCTTTAACAGACATGATCAAAGAAACTCTTGTTAACTGGATTCCCCATGAACATTGTCCTGAGCTTATTTTTGAAAGGGACATCCATAAAAACTATGTTCGAGGACTAACACACATGGCTCTCGACCAATTCAAATGCAACATTCAAATTGTTGAGAAATAAGGTGTATTAAGATACAAGAATATTTCTATTTAAACCAAAGAACCCATTACTTTGCTCCCGTCCACCAAAAATGTTGTTTGGGTCGGCCGACTTTTCCATACCTGTATTCGGTTTGAACAACCTTAAACTTAATTAAGTGTTTCAAGTATCTGTGTACAGTCTGATAGGCAAGACCGGTATTCTCAGAGATTTCGTCAATGGTATATTCTTTTTCATTTTTTAAAAAGAAATTTTCTACTATTCCAAGTGTATTTAAGCTGATTCCTTTGGTATAAACTTCATACGGTTTATCTTGACCAGATGTTTTTTCGACCTTCACTTCTTTTCCTTGATTCAATTCAGCAAACTTTAAATGCACCAGTATTCTTGAAACAAGATCTGGTGCTTTAATAGGTTTAAGAGCAAAGTCACTGGCTCCTGCTTCCATAAAAGCGTCAGCTACTTCTTGTTTTTCGTCAACTGTTAGAACGATTACGGGCACTGTTTCAGAAATAGAACGTAGCATCTTAACGCCTTCTAAACCATTCAGTACAGGCATGTGGTAATCAATCAAAACCAAATCTATCGCTTCATTCGAAAACTTATCAATACCTTCTTTTACATGGGACGCAGTAATTGCCTTCCATCCTTTGAAGTCACAAATCTGACTCAGCGCAAATCTAATTTCCTCATTATCATCAATAATTAATATGGTATGCATTATATCCCCCACCTAAGAAACCGGAAATTTTAATATAGTATTTGTTCCGCACCCAACTTCCGATTCCATTTTAATTGTTCCATTATGGTTTTCTACCACACTACGAATGTATGATAGCCCCAGACCAAATGACCCTTTTGTACTAAATCCTCTTTCCCATATTTGTTCCATCAACTCTGGTGCAATACCTGAGCCTGTATCTTTAATTTGTATAATTATATAATCGTCAACTTTATCTGCATAAACGTTGACAATCCCATCTTCAGTCTCATTCTTTTTATCAGAAATTGCAGCCAAACTGTTGCTTACAATATTTATGATCATCCTAGAAAATCGAATACGGTTCACAGACAAGTTCAAACCCTGACACCGTCCACTGTAATGTACAAACTCACTGCCTTCTATAGCAGAGATTTGTGAGAGAATACCTGAAAACAGCTGGTCTACTTCAACGATCTGTTGTTTGTTTTCATTTAATATTTCTGAAATCATCGTATTCAGTTGATCCACAGACCTTGAGACTCGGCTCATATAATCCTTCACCTTTTCATTTTCTACCATCATCTCAGAAATAGAAACGAGGGCTTGAATGGATGTCAGCGGACTTTTTAAGTCGTGTACCAAATGCTGTTGTTCCTCATAAGACCTAGACTTTAACCCTTGGATTCTAGCTTCCGTTAACTGAACCTCCATGATTTTTTGTGTTTCAACGGCCTCCAACATTTTGCTCTGATCAGACATAATTTTTAGGATCATCACTGCATTACTAAAGAATATGACAAAGAATATAATGGCTGAGAAGGTTAGGGCGTCTGTAGCACCAATCACCTCAGCTATGGATTTTACATCTGAGGACACCTCACCTCGACCAAATCCATAGTGCGTCAGCTTAGGTATAATGTCAAACCATTGAAAACCAAACAAAAGCAAAGTAATAAAGGCTGACTTAACTAGGAACTTAACGTGTAACCACTCACTTCTAACAAATATGAATATCACCATAATAATTAAGTATGCAGGCATTCCGAAGTTATATCGGATGCCATATAACAAATCTATCATTCCATATAACAAGGGAATCAAAGACAAGGCAATCACACTATATATAACTTCCTGACTTTCAGTATCGGCTTTCTTTCTGCCATATTCAATGAGAGAAAACACTGCCATGTATATGGGTACAGCCCGAATAGAGTTCATTAAAACCAGCTTAAATGCAGCAATAATCAACAAGCCCTGATCTACATTTTCCAGGCCAGTGTATAGGGCGTTATAAATTCGAAGGCTCTGTACATTGACCAGTAGAGGTATGATAAGTGCGATGAGTAGAAGCAGACCCACGGGCCATATCCCCCGCTGGAATATTTTTAAATAATTCTTTATCCACTTTTTTAGTTTTTTGAATTCCATATATCCCCACCACCATCGTAATCAGCATTAGCATCATATATACCTGTAATTTAGAATAATAAGTTGCCTCGTAAACATCCCCATGTCCTGGGTCAGGTACAAGGTCCATATCTATGGGCATATTGTAGAGCTTGGCAATGTCTAGGATGTTCAACATCTGTATAACCGGTTTTCCAGCACTTAAAAACCGTCCAATTAGTCCTCTATTTTGATAGTTTAGCTTGGTCTCCGGCTGTATTAGACCATAATCCCAAAAGTAACCTAGATCTGAATCACTTTGAGATACTATATTGCCACCTACGTTAATAAGTAACTTAGCACCTTGATAAATTTCCATCCTATTTTCTATATTCTTCTGTAAATTAGCTTCTAAGTAGTAGATGTAACCAGACTCAGCGAGCCTTGACCTAATCATTTCTAGGGTCCCACCATCCATATTTAGCCCCATGTCTCCATCTCCACCCGGACTTACCAGCAAAGATTTATTAAATATATAACCTCCACCATAGAGCGCTGACTCCATATCTTGATAGGTCAAATCAGGGCGATTGGCCCCATAGGTCGAAGAGCCAATTGAGGATATGATTACTGGTTTTAAACCCATTTCTTCCACAGCAACGATGGCTGCAAAGTTTAGTACAGGAAAGGAACCCGATAGGTTCAGTGCAACAGTGTCACCCTTTTTAAGATCTAAACCCGATAACATGTCTACAATAACAGCAGAAAAATTGGGATTGTTTGATGTTCTCTTGGCCTTCAAGTTTCCCAGCGTTGTTGTTATTGAGCTATAGTCTAGGCCTGTTAAATCATGTGTTTTAAAAACTTTATTCGAAAGCTGAGCTTCTGCGGCTTTTGCACCTTCTATAGCTTCTAAATAAATCAGTTCTCGCATTTTTAGCATTGCCTCGTAGGTGCGTGCACTTGCGCGCAACTTCACATCTACATTTTCTGACTTTAAGACCTTGCCTGAACCCATAAGAAGATACATACCTATGATTAAGACACACAGAAAAATCAAAAAACTAAAAGAAGTCAATGACACCTGCGGCCGACTGGTCCCAGCCCTGTTATTTATCTTATTTTGTCTTTTCACTAAATCACCCGACCTTGTGCAACAAGGAGAATCAGATAAATTGTAATTGTGACTATAGCGGTGTGGATCAAAGTACGCGTAATACCTTGTTTGTGCATTTCATTGGCCATAAGACCAGGAATAATATTGCCGACCGCTGTCACAATGACCGCTCCATCCATCAAATTTTCAATGGCACCTGATATGAAGCTTCTAAGTATCAAGGCTACTGTAACAGCTACTGCAAACTGCCTCTTTCCGTAAATAGGCATTCGAACTTCTAAGAATTTCAATACGCCAACCGTAGCAATTGCGATACCTACAGTATATACAAGTCTCATGGGTTGATCCATAAAAAGAGCAAGATAACCTGGGGTGATCAGCCCACTTGGTGACACACCTATCCATTCATCGTATACTAAACTAATTATGATTCCCAGTGTCAGGTACGATTCAAGCATGATCTGCCTCCAGTAGTTCCTCGGATAAACCTTTTATATTTCCAATCCCTATAACCACCCCTTGATCGAAATTGATCTCACCAAGGCCATTTATAAATATAATATCTCCCTCATAGCCAAATTTTCTAAGGCTTGATCTATTGGCATGTTTGCTGGCTCCACTTAAATAAATACTTTCCACATTTTTTATTGTAAGCCATTTAAGAAACAACTTTTTCCGGTAAGGTCTGTCCACCCTGTCGTTAAAGTGGACAGCCAATTTTAAATCTTCTTTCGCCTGCAGTTTTAGGTCTTCCATGACAGCTTCATAATAATGCAGGGTTGAGTCAAAATCATTTATGGTATAACCGGCATATAAATACCCATTTCCCATAGCAATTTTTTGTGTTGAGAGGGCATCTCTTTCTCTATACTGAATATTTTGCATGGCAGTCTCAAGGGAGATCCCAAGATGGGCTGCAGCAGACAATACTGTCCTTAAATTTTCAGGATGTTCCCTTCTTAAATAGGGGGAGTCGTTAAAATCTATTTCCTTTGGATCGTCGAAAGATTCTGATAGCTCAACCTTCAAAAGATCACATTTTTTCTTAAATACATCCCTTTGGCTAGATTCACCCAAGAGGAGTTTTTTGTCTTTTGTTTTTGTTCTTTTTTTAGCTTTTACAATTGATTCCGATAAACTCACAGCAATTTCCTGTCTATTAAGTCCTAGAGCTTCTGTATGATCCAGTTTAACATTGGTGATTATGGTTAGATCTGCATCAATGAACTCTGAAGATTTTCTTTGATATATTGGATTTACGGCCATACATTCTAAAATGACCACCTCTGCATTTTGTTTTGCTGCTCGAAGTATCATTTGATTTTGCTCATGAATCCTAGCCCCTCTAAGTCTTCTTATGGGGATACGCTGTCCGTTTACATCTCTATATTCCGGATTTGTCCCCGTAACCTTAGAAAAAGTCTTATAACCTGCACCTCTACAGACAGCATCCAACATCCAAACAACACTGGATTTTCCACGTATGCCATTCACATGAATAACATGGGGGATGCTTCTTCTGGCTTTATTTAGTTTATAGGTATCAACAAACAAGTACCCACCCAGTAAAAGTGTAGATACAACCATTAATCCATTCATTTCATCAATCCATTCATGTCATCATTCTGATCATTTTCTTGTGTTCTCAGTTGAATAGTGGTCAATAAGCGTTTTTGCAATAATCAATTGCTGTTGAATACGAGACTCTAATTCCAATTTTCTATTGGTTTCAATTGTCACCACCAGGTAACCCTGCTCTTGAGTCAGGGTCTTATTTATACTGCCAACAGGCGGGTTTGATTCCAATATAAATGGCAATTCTATACTGGCTTGGCTTTTCAGTTCGGGGTTTACGAGATCAATCATAGTTAACCCTTCGAAGAGGTTGTCTTCATAATCTGACACAATCAGTGTATTGCCTAAACGGCCATTCTTATAATTGTTTAATGACTCATGGTGATCTATGACCAAGTCTGGAGAAACAGATACCACTGCTTCTTTAATCTCTTTAGCTAAAGCAAGCGTTAAATCTGAGTCACCTTGACCAGTAAATGCTCTGTTTAGATCCATCATATCTTTTGGATATCTTAACGCTTGTTCTGTTGCCAGATTATTTGCTCTAGGAATAAATAAAATTCTTCCGGATTGTATTAGGTCTTCAGCGTTGTCCTTTAAGGATTGGGCTGCTTTAAACCCTGCAGTTTCACTTCCGTGAATACCACCAACAACTGCGATTGTAGTCCCAGGATTGCCTGTGTCATAAAGATAACTTTCCGTCTCCATAACCGTATCTATCATGAGTGTGTTTTCAGTCCAGCTTGAATTATTTTCTTCTATACTGACCGCACCACTACAGCCCGAGCCCAATAGGATTAATAGCAGAACCAGAACATACACACTAGATCTTATAATATTATTTGATTTCATAATCATTGCACTTGGTCCCCTTTATTATGATTCAATTAGATGAAGTTATGACCAACATTCTTCAGTTTATACGGGAATAAGCCCGCTGTTAGGCGGGCTTTTGAAAAATCATTCAGACTTATATTTGATTTATTTTAATCTGTTTTATTTTGTGAAAATCTCTTGCATCGGTTCAACCACTTTTGCAATAGAATCTACAGTAGCCATTGGCACACTGTTGGCCTTTGAAAACTCGGTGAATTTTCCGTCTTCATTACCTTCAGCAACAACCACAATCGCCTTAGCATCAGAAAGCGCAAGATCGATAAACTGGTCACTTAGGTCGCCACGACGTGCCGATCCTCCTAGATGTGCAACAACAATGGTAAGATCATTTTCTTTTACAAATGCCATAATTTCTTCAGCACGTTTGATCTCGTCTTCTGGCTTAATGCCTGCAGCGCCTAAACCTTTTGTTGAAGCACCTGCAGCAACTACAATTGTTTTTGTTGCGCCAAGTTCTTCAGCAGTTACCACTGGGTTGTACTCAAATTCAATTTCAGCTTTAGTTAATAAGGCTTTCATCATTGCAACATCAGCACTTTGACCAAATGCCGTTACCATGACAGGCCCTTCACCGATACCTGTTAAGGCCATTTCAACTTCAGCCGTTTCTGCACTTGCTTCAGCTGCTGGTGTTTCCGTTTGTTCTGGTGCTGCCGCTTCCGGTGCAGATGATGCACATCCTGTTATTGAAAGAGCGAGCGCTAACATCGCTATCGTAAGTTTGATTTTTTTACTCATCATGAATCCTCCTAGTGTGTTGTTCATACGAATACTATTTATTCTATCATTATTCATTTAGTCATACACAGGTCTTACTGGTTATTTTGAAGCCAGTCTGACTTCACTTCCCTTTGGAGCTAGATAGGCCGTTAGACCTTCAGCTACCATTTTGTCATAGCTTGGTATGTTTTCTATGATCAGAGCGTTATGTGGCTCAAGTTCTGTAAGAGCCTTTGCAAACTCCATGATACCTGTGATTTGACGCGCGACCCTCTCACGTATAGGGTGACCATTCTCATCAAACTCAACAAAGACTTTACTGTGCTCATAAGCCTGTACATACAGCGGGTCCACACCATCAAGAACGAGCTTTTCATTGGTTGCCCCACGCAGTCTTCCCTGAGCCGGATTCGCCGTTTCCATTAATAGAGCGTAGGTGTTTGTGTAGTCACCCAGTTCTCTGTGGGTTAATCCATGAAGGTTTAGTGGTGAAGGTTCTAGACCCATGTCTACACCTTCAAGCTGCATGTTAATTACAGACGATGAGGCAATAGACATTGCCCTTTCATGGGCAACCGTTGCATTAATTACAGGATATTCTGGAGAAGCTTCATGTAAATCAACAGTCACAGTAATTTCATTGGCATTGATGAGTTCTGTAATGCCATAACTCACTTTTTCTGTCAGTGTACCATCTGGACGACCCGGGTAACTTCTATTTAAGTTTCTTGTTTCAGAGCCCGATAACTTTTGTCCTGATGAGGCGTGTACATAGACATCTGGATCAGGCCATTGATGCACGGGATTGGTTGCTCTTGATCCATACCTAAAGGTTCTGTCTCCTATTGTATATGTGTTTGGAGACCCTTCTGTTGCATCGTTATGCGTAAATGCACTACGATTTGATCTTGGAATAATATACAGGGTACCCGTTTCAATCTGGGCTTGCTCAATCATCATGACAGCTGAAACGACTCCTGAGGGTTCATTGGGATGTGTTCCCCCAAGTACCAGCATACTGCCGCCTGCTTTTTCACCCTTCAATACATAAATTTCAGTATCTCCAGCTGTATCTTTCAGTCCCGGATAGTAGTCACTTAACATCTGAATTTCGGTGACTCCAAGTCCTGGGTATATTTCTTCATCAATATGTTTTCCCATGAAATCTTGACCTGCAATAAATGCAGCCCCTAAAGCGATGATCATGAAGAATATTGCTGATATTCTATTACCTTTCATATCGATTCTCCTTTACTTGATCATCAAAACTCTTAAAACCAATGGGATAATTACAAGTGCTGACAGTGCCTGTGATTTTATATCTTTTTCATCGAGTATATTCCAGACTACAAGCAAGAGCAGCATGGCAACAATACCTCTATAAATTAATGTCATCATGTGCGCCTCCTATAACAGAACCGATGCAATCGGCTTGGAAAATACAATAAATATGACTGCAATGATTGGAATAATCAGTGCTGGAACGGCTGTCTTCTTAAGTACATCGCCGTAATTTTCTACACCAACAACCTTTGCCGCAAAAAGTCCTGCCAGCGCTGTTGGAGGCATTAAATCCCCAAGTGCTGCTACCAGTGATAATGCAGAGGCTGTCAAAATCTGATCCTTTGTAATAAGCGCCAGTAGGAAAGGAACGCCCAAAACAGATGCTGAACCATAAGCTGAAACTGCGCCAAATATTGGAATAGCTACCGCAATGGCTAGGTATAAAAGGGCTGGTGGCATACTTAAACAATTTACAACAATATAGCCACGCACCCCAGTCAGGGTCATTATTTGTATAAACATACCCACACCCATTAAGATACCTAATACTGGCATGGCTTCGTGAACTGCTTCTTTTGCAGCTTGGAGTGCATTAAATTTTCTGCCCGTCACACTAAACAATGAAGCAATTAAAAATATAAGTGGTAAACCCAAGTTGGGTATCACACTTGGAAGTGCTTTTGTTGCTATCATTAAAACCAATAACATAATCACTGGTAAATAAATCTTAGCACCATATTTTTTACCTGTTTCAAAATCAATGTCGCCTTCTAACTGTTCAATTTTGAAGTCCTTTACATGTTTTGCTCCCAAATAAATCGTTGTAAAGATTGCCATCGGGAAAGTCAGTAATAGAAGTGGCAATTCAAAACCTGAATATGGCATATCCACACCACCACCGATAATCATGACAGGTATATTTACAGGGGGTGCTATCATACCCAGCAGACCTGCAATTGCAATAATGGCAGCAGTTTCTACCATAGGCACACCCATAGCAAGCAGTACGGGTGTTACAAGACTCCCAGCCGTAATAACCGCTGCGGAGGAGGAGCCAGTGATCATCCCCGGGAACATAACCACAAAGGTCATGCACACAAGAAGGATCACCGGTTTGTGATGAAACTTTTTAATAATAAGAGCACTGATTGCATCCATCGTGCCCGATTTCTGTATGGCTTTCATAAATATCATGGCAAGGGATATTACAAGAATTGCATCAAGATATCCAAAAGTCCCTTCAACCAAGTGGCGTACAGGAATACCTTCTCCTGCAACTAGCGCACCTGAAACAGCTGCTATTACCATGGCGATTCCAACTGGGAGCTTTAACTTAAAACAGCCCAACATGAATACACCGATCATTACTAGAAATACTACAAGTTGCCACTGCATGTAATGGCCCTCCTAAATGTTCAGTCCAAATTCCTTAGTAGCCAAGTGCCTTACCGTCACGTCTTGGATCTGCACCACCGTGCATTTCGCCTGTTGCATTATCGCGAAGAATAGCATGAACACCACCAAAGTATGAATCCATTTCGCCTTTAACCTCAAGCTTGTGACCCATGTCTAGAAGTGATTGTCTTGTTTCTTCACTAATACTGCTTTCAACATAAAGTGCTTTTTTGTTCAATTGATGCATTCGTGGCAGTTCAATCGCTTCTTGCATACCCATTTCGTGGTCGATAACGTTTACAAGAACCTGCATAATTGTTCCCGGAATTCTACTACCACCTGGAGTACCGACTGTCATGAAAGATTTACCATCTTTAAGTACAACCGTTGGACTTACCGTACTTCTTGCACGATTTCCACCTTTAACTTTGTTTACATCGTATGATGTTGAGAAATTAAAGGTTGCAGAGTTCAGTGCAAAACCAGCGTCTTTTGGCGTCACACCACATCCAAAGTAAAGACTGATCGTGTTAGTCGTTGAAACCATATTACCCGCTTTATCCATTACACTAAAGTGTGTTGTATGTGCTGATTCAAACTCATCATAGATGGCAGTCTTCTGATCATCCGATGGGCCTTCTTTTTTTACCTTTTGCTCAAATAGGAACTTTGCATAGTCTTTATCAAGTAGTCCGTCTGTATCTACTGTCACATAGTCTGGATCTCCGACTAAATTGTAACGGTCTGAATGCGCAAATTTTAGTGCTTCTTCCATCAGTTGTAGGCTTTCAGGTGAGTTTGCACCCAGTTCCTTCATGTCCACATTTTCAAGAATGTTAAGCGCTTCGAGTAATGCCACACCACCCGCTGATGGAGGTGCTGCTGTAATCACTTCAAAACCTCTATAATCCGTACGGATTGGATCTCTCCAAACAGACTTATAGTTTGCAAGGTCATCCATGGTCATCAGACCACCAGTAGACTGAACTGCATCTACAATACTCTGTGCCACAGCCCCCTTGTAAAAACCATCACGACCTTCATTGGCAATAACCTTTAAGAAGTCAGCGTAATCTTGGTTTAAAACAATATCGCCTCTGCCATAAGGTAGGCCATCGTTCAAGAATACCTTAGCAGTTTCTTCATTCGAAGCGAGTTTTTCGAAGTTGTCTGCCATAATATCAACCATATGTGGTGAAATCGCATAACCTTGTTCTGCCAACTCAATAACTGGATCTAAGATTTCATCGATCGACATTGTACCGTATGTATCCAGCGCTTTTAACCAACCATCAACCGCACCAGGTACAAGAGCTGCTTTACCAGTAATTCTGTCAGCAGTATATGCGCTGTCATAGCTTTCATATATTTCTTGTGTTAATGCAACAGGTGCTGTACCCATGTAGTCAAGGTAAGCTTGTTCCCCTGTAGTTGCATCATGGATAATCATTGTTCCGTAACCACCCGGTCCAGATGCATTGGGTTCAACCAGTCCTAGTGTAAATGAAATCGCAACTGCTGCATCGATGGCATTACCACCTTTTTTCATAATCTCCATACCAATGTTTGTTGCATATGGGTTTGCTGAAGCAATTACACCGTTCATGCCTTTTGCATCACGAACAGCCAAATCTTGTAATTCGTCTGCTAAAATGATCCCTGTTGGACCTTCTGGTATTTCTTCAACAACTTCAACAGCTGTTTCAGCAGTTTCTGCTAGCTTTTGTTCAGCTTGGTCTGAAGATGCTGGTGAAGCCTGACATCCTGTTAGTGTTAAAGAAAGTGCTAGAACGAAAATCATAAATAAACTTATATGCTTTTTCATGTGTACCCCCCTATTTTCTATGTGTACGTTATCTATCTCACCCATACAATAGCACGGTCATTGTAGTAAACTTGTTTTTCTCTCTTATTTCTCATGGAAATAAACATGGAAAGTAAAATTGAAAGTAAAATAGAAAGAAAAAAGAAAAACCCCAATCATATAAATATGATCAGAGTCTATTATTTCACTTATCGACCTATTCCTCAATCCAAGCTTCGGTAAATACAAACTGAGCAGATGTATTTCTATACCATCCTTTCACTTCTGGCGAAACCAAGAACAAACCTTTCCGATAATACACAGGAATAATATGGTGTTCTCTTGTGATTAGAAGCTCTAGCTGTTTCATCTTTTGTAAAGACTTTTCTTCATCCTGAAGACTTAATAAATCTCTTAAACCTTCATCATATAAAGGGTCACTCCACCCTGTAATAACACTATTGATTGAGCCCGACTTAAAAGTTTCTAGGAAGGTCATTGGGTGTGGGTAGTCTGCTGTCCAACCGATCATGAGAACGTCATACTCTCGATTGATACCACTGTTATATAAGTCTGGCCATGCCATGCCAATGGTTTCTACATTTAACCCAATGTTTGACCATGCTCCCGCAATCTCTAAAGATACTTTTTCATCATCTCTGCCCTCCATATACATGAATCTAATGGGGTCACTTGTCATAAGACCGTCATCTTCTAATTCCTTTAAGAGTAGGCTGGCTTTATCCAGATCTGTTCCAGGATCAAGATCAAGAAAGTCGTGGAAGGGTTCTCCATTCATACGGTAGACCATGGGCACCAAATACTGACTTGGAATTCCAGAGCCAAGTAGGGATTTGTCAACAATGTGTTTTCTATCTAGTGCATGATGGAGTGCCTTTCTAAAGCGGCTATCCTGCATTGGCATCTTTTCATGGTTCAAAACTAAAAATGCAGTACTCGCTGCAATATTCCAGTAACTATCCGGCTCGCTACTCGGGATCCTTCGCAAATCTGCCAATGTGATCTCATACATAATATCAATTTCATTGTTTTCATACATCTTTGCAATATCGTTGGACCGATCCCTAAACATTATTTGAATTTGATCAAGCTTCACATTGTCATTTGCCCAGTAATGTTCATTTTTACTGAGTAAAATTAGATTGCTTTGTTCATAGTTTTCCATTCTAAATGGACCGTTTGAAATATAGGTTGAAGGCTCTAAAGTCCAGTCTTCAGTATGAACATCTACAATATCTTTTCGAATAGGTGCCAATCTTGCAAAAGTAAGGATCTCAAGGAAAAAAGGCGTTGGCGTCTGCAGACGTACCTTTAATACAAACCGACTGCTTGCGTCTATGCCAACTGCACTTGCATCCACCAATTCACTGTTATAGGCTTCTGCATTGAGAATATAAGGGGTTAAAAGGCCCCTTATTGCTGATGTAGAACCCGGTTCTATTATCCGCATCCACGCATCTTTAAAGTCTTGTGATGTAACAGGTTGTCCATCACTCCACTTAGCGTCTTCACGCAAGTAAAAGGTGTATACTTTCTGGTCTGTATCCGTTTCCCACCTCTTTGCTGCCGCGGCGACGATCTCACCCTCTGCATCTTCTTTTACCAAAGGTTCAAATAAGTGATGAAGAATTGCGTTCGCATAGGTTTCATTACCAACAGCAGGGTCTAATGAAGCTGGCTCACCAGGTATCATAAAATCCAGTTTTTGCTCCACTCTTTTATTCTGGGCAGTGCACCCCGCTAGCCAAGAGAAGGCCAGTGCGATGATCACTATAATGGAAGTATAATAAATTTTGTTCTTTTTCATTAGGCCTCACTCCTTTAACCCTCTTGTGAACTGGTTTTGAGCTTTATTCTAAAACCTAAACCTGTATTCAATGTATGGTCTACATCAATTTCACCCTCAAAGGTGTCACTGACGAGTGCATATACCATGGACAATCCAAGTCCGAATTTTGAGGATAGTTTGCTGGTATACATAGGCGTAAATATGTCTTTTGCTGTTTTATAATCTACCCCTACACCATTGTCACTGTATTCGAGAACAATACACTCTTTGTTTGAATTGTCATTGCTCACTTTTATCAATATTTCTGGATTTTCAATATTTTCAAAGGCATGGCTATAGGAATTTTCCATAAGTTCATGCATCAATTTTTTTAGACTATAGACATCACATCGTATATTTAAGCTGTCCTCTAACTGCAGATTCAATTCACAGTTTATTTTCGAATATGCCATATGGACCCGACTGTTCTGATCATAAATAATATTTCTAAAATCAGCATATTGAACAATGGTTTGTGTATTTATACTTGAATATTCCTTTAGTTTATTGATCATATCCACACAGACATCCAGGTTTGTAATAATACTGCCACTCTCATCTTGAAGATTATCAAGAAACTGATTGAGTTGAACCTTAGACAGATTATTGTTAGCAAGGTCTTCAGACAATACTTCAATATTGCGAATCAGGTAACTGCTAATAATTTTTGCATTCCCAATGGGTGTGTTCATCCTATGAGCCAAGCCTATTGCCACATATCGAAGGGACGCAATCTTCTCCGTTTCAATCAGTTTTTTTCTAGTCCGTGTGATTTCCTCAATTGTATTTTTTAAGGCTTTTGTCCGTTCTTCAACCTTATTCTCCAGTTCTATGTTTTGCGTTTTTATCTTTTCAAAGCTTTGTTTTTGACGTTGTATCATCATACCCAGCGACCGACTAAGGGTTCCAACTTCATCGCTTCGGATATTAAATTTTTCGTCTATTGTCACTTCGTAATCCCCATGACCAATCGCATTGATTTTATCTGAAATATATATATAGGGTTCTGCTAATTTTTTGGATACCACCCTACTAAACATGACAGTTATCACCAAAGATAAGACCATCATCCCAATAATCATCACAACAATTTGACTTAGGCCTTCTGTAACTTCGTCAACACGCACAACCAGTCCAATCAACCATTTATTTGACAGCTCAGAGCTTCCAATCAAGACAAGATCATTGTGGTCATTCTGTTTTTCTATAAAGGTCGAATGTACATCAGTCTCAGAATATAAGTCTATTAGATCAATACCCTGCATTAAGTTTTCTATGCCTGTTCTGAACAATGTTTGGCCTTTTGCATCTGCAACAAAAATTACACCTGTATCCATAACACGTGTTGCATTTATTGTACTTTGTATCTCATTAAAACCAATTTCGTTTCCCACCACTCCTAGCACCTTATCATTTTCAACCATCGCTTGAATACAGTATCCTGCTGTTCTATCCGCATTGAGAACCCATACTGGGTTTTTATCGTTGGCCATATTTTCAAGAATCCGTTGCCACTGAATCTTATCAATGATCTCGGTAGACCTATTCATTTCAGGAATAAAATCTCCATCTATGTCTGAATACCAAATGATGTCTTCATTTGATGGCTTGTTCCTAAAATTATTCAGGACTAAAAACGCAGACTTGGACGGGCTTAGATCTGCGCCTACATGGATGGATGATTCAATTCTGCTAAGGTAGTCTGCTCTATAATTTTGATCCGCTTGATCTCTTTGACTATTAAAGGTGACCGATATCTGATCAAATAGAGTTTGTGTGACCTTTTTAGCAGCAAATAGATGTCTTTCTATTTCATATGCACTTCCACCTCGTATTGTACTCAGGAAGGATTTACTTCTATCAATCAATGTATTTCTTGATACATAAATTGAGAAGCTTCCCACCACTGTTATGATGACAACAGCAAACACCAGAATAGAAACACTTATTTTTTTCTGTATACTCATTTATGCCTCCAAACAAAACCTTATAGTTAATTTTGTACCCAATAATGATATGGAATGCACTAAAAAAGCAATGCCATTTGTTTAAACGGCATTGCTTTTATCTCATAATATTGATGATTCAATTGCTGCTGGCTTTAGTATCCACTTGCTTGACCGTCACGTCTAGGGTCAGCACCGCCGTGTAGGCTTCCATCTTCTTGAATGATGATTCCTTGGACGCCACCAAAATATAAATCATTTTCTTTTTTCATGATGATTTCATGACCCATATTTTCAAGCACATGTGCAGTCTCAACTGGAATTTCACCTTCAAGTTTTAGTGCACCTTTTTCGTACTGACTTATACGTGGAAACTCTATGGCTTGCTGGATGTTCATATCATTATCTATAATCTTACTTATCACCCAAGCCAGTGTTGAAATAATTCTTTTGCCACCAGGTGTTCCAATTGTTGCATAGGGCTTGCCATCTTTTAAAATCAGAGTTGGACTCATACTAGAAAGAGGACGTTTTCCAGCCTCAATGTAATTGGGACTTTCTTTATTAAAAGAAAAATCTGCAATTTCATCATTTAAGAGAATTCCTGTGCCCGCTACAACCACACCAGAGCCAAAGAAGTGGTTAATGGTTTTTGTTACAGACACCATGTTCCCTTCTGCATCTATAATTGAGTAATGTGTGGTACTTCCACTTTCATATTGCCAAGGATCAATACTCTCAAAGTCATTGGATGCACGCGTCACATCGATTTGATCCGCACGTGATTTGGCATATGCTTTACTCTGTAACCCTTCTAAGGGTACTGTCACAAATTCTGTATCACCCATATAGACATTCCTGTCGTCATAGATGAGTTTCATTGCCTCAGCCCATATATGTATTGCTTCTGGACTTAGAGGGTCCCAACTTGCAAGGTCAAAATTCTCCATAATATTTAATAATTCGATGACATGTGTGCCCCCTGAGCTTGAAGGCGGTGCAGATACGATTTCATACCCTCTGTAACTTCCACGAACAGCTTCTCGTGTTTTCACCTCATAGTTCTTAAAGTCATCCAATGTCAGGTAGCCACCCAAAGCATTAACTTCATCTACCATTTTTTGAGCAATATCACCTTGGTAAAATGCAGATTCACCCTTTTCAGAGATGGCTTTTAATGTGTTTGCCAGATCCTCTTGTACAAGTAGGTCACCTGCCATCAACGGTAAGCCGTCAGAAGTGAAGACTTTCGACATTGCCTCATTAGCCAGTATTAAGTCAAATTTCCCTTGAGCTATTCCAGATAGTGTTTCACTCACAACAAAACCGTCTTGTGCCACATCTATAGAAGGTTGAAGTACCGTTTCTCTATCAAAAGTACCAAAGTTTTCGAGGGCATATAATAGACCTGCAACTTCTCCGGGAACAGCAATAGATTTGGGTCCTATGCTATTTTCCATAAACATAACATTTCCATCTTCATCGAGGGTGTATTTATCAATGGATGCGTTTTCTGGCATCACTTCTCTAAAGTCTATAAATGTTGTTTCCCCTGTTTTAGCACTGCGGTATAACATAAAGCCACCGCCACCAATCCCCGATGCATTGGGTTCGAGTACACCCAGTGAGAAACCTACTGCAACAGCTGCATCAATAGCATTACCACCATTTTTAAGAACCTCAACACCAATTTTTGATGCTTGTGGATGTGCAGAAGCAACAATTCCATGATTGGCTATGACATCTCTGTTTTTAGGACTCATTTCTTCCTTATCATTGGTTAAAGTGGATTCAGTTGAAGGTGCTTCTTCACTTATTTGAGTCGGCGTGTTTTGACACCCTGTGATGACGAATATACATACCAACATAAGTGCCAATAAAGTCTTTATCCTATTTTGAATTTTCATGAATCTTCCCCCCGGTCGCGATCATAATTTGGGTTCAAGCGTAGTAAATTGTCATCTGCAATACGTCTCCATTTTGCAATGTCCATTAAAACTGTTTCTTTTAAGAAATCAAAGTCCTCTTTGTTTTCATACTTAAGAATCCTTAAGTCATAGGTAATACTAAGGAAAAGATCTCGCATTTCTTGTGTCCATTTAAGTGCCTCTGTGTAACTAGAAGTCCGGTTAATGGCTGTTACAACAGCTTTAAAGGTTTCATGTTTTTTTACAATTTTTTTAGCATGTACAGATGTCAACATACGCTCACCTCTGTCTCTATTTTAAGGAAGATATAGTTTTTATCGGGTTTTTCTCTTATTTATCTTGTTTTATAGGATGGATTGGCTCATCTTTATTATAAACAAAACCCCTGATAAGTAGCATGTTTCCATGTAACTTTTCAGGGGCCTTGAGTTAATTGATTTAAGCTTTTTTAACATAAATTGATTTGAGGCTCATGGCACCAAAACCTTCGATTCGACAGTCAATATCGTGGTCACTGTCATGAACCAATCTGATATTCTTCACTTTGGTACCAATTTTAACAACTGATGAACTGCCTTTAACTTTAAGATCTTTGATAACTGTTACTGTATCTCCGTCTTGAAGTACATTCCCATTTGAGTCTTTAATTTGCTTCTCAGCTTCCGCTGCTGCTTCTTGTTCAGGCGACCATTCGTGGGCGCATTCAGGGCACACTAAAAAGTTCCCATCTTCATACGTATATTCTGAATTACATTTAGGGCAATTAGGTAAATCTTGCATGAACATAACCTCCATTTATTCTTTTCGGCTTATACATTATCATAGTCTACATCCAATGACAAACCTCATAAGAGGATAATTACACATACAAAATCCCCCACGCATCTAAATACGTAGGGGATAATTATTAGTTTATCTACTTTTCTATTATTGCACTCAAGGTTATTTCATTAAATATCTTAAAATGTACAGCCTCTTTATCGAGTTTTGATAGCAACATGGCGCCTTCAAAAGAAGAAATAAGTGCTTTGGCTTTAAAAATAGGGTCTGTTACTTGATGATTTTCAAGAACATGAATGGTAAATGTCTCAACCACCTTATACCAATCCAAGAGTTTTAACCTAAACTGCTCATTTTCATCAGCCAATTCAAGAATTAGATTTCCTACTGGACACCCTCTTGTCATACTTAAAGCAATCAATCGATCAAAAAATACATTAAAGAATGACTTTAATCCTTCCAAGTCAGGTTCGGTCCCCTCAAATAGGTCACTCACATCTTTAATATATACGTCTATAATTGCCAGTCCAAGTGCTTCTTTGCTCGGAAAGTAATGATAAAAAGAACCTTTTGGGATCTCTAGTGCATCCAGAATACTCTTAATTCCTACGTTATGATAGCCCTTCTCATGTATGAGTTGTGCCGCTGTCCATATAATTGCATCTCTTTTACTCATAATATTCACCGTTCTTTCATGATGTTTATTATAACGAATGAGTGCTCAAGTGGTCAAATTTTAGTGATTTATTACAAGCTTTAGTAAGATATAACATCAACATGTCCAAAGCCTAGACTGTTGTCTGTAATTTTTACTTCTTTAAGTTCCACTCTATAAACACTCATCTGTGATGGATCGCCTCGTAGATCTTTAAGGAAAGGATATTTTGTTAATAGCAAACCCATGGCTTTTTGCATTTCTTCTGCCTGATTCACAACAAATGCTTGGCCATGGCCTCTTATGTATTTTATCTGAGCAAGTTCTTCTATTGAATGAGCAGAATCGTCAACCACAATATAAACACGATTGTCTTTCTCAATTTCTTTAACTTTATTTGTTGCATTAAAAGTCGTGAAGTAGATTTTAGATTCATCTTCAGGGTCATGGGCAAAATCAACAGATCTTACATTTGGGAAGCCTTCCATGTCTAAAGTTCCAAGTCTTAACAGTTCGTGTGACCCTAAGATACTCATAATCTTTTCTTTCATTGTTCTACCTCCAAGTATTATTCAAATTGTTATATAATAGACCGGTCGTCTAGTTGGATTATAAACCATGTTTTTGTATTCGTCAAACGCATTTTCGAAATTAGAAACGGTTTATTTTTTCTTTCGTTCATCCATTTCTTTTGTTAATAAGTAACAAGACACATTTTTTTTGATGTTCGTTTTAATATTATTAATTTTCAAAATATCACAGAAGTTTAACATGTTTCTTTGCCAATGTTTTAACAATATTCTTAAAGCCTGATAACACTTGCATTCAGGGTCTGCTTCTCTTATTTTTTGTTGGTTAAAAACCCAGCCTAAAACATTATAATCATTACAATTGTCTCTATTTGACACACACTTTAGTTTCTGTCCATGTTTAACGAATTGAAGAAGATCTCTTGAAAACGCTTGCCTATGTGGAACTTATACACTAAAATTGTAAGTGTCGAAATTGAATATGGTGTGACTGATTGACGTTGGAGAAATCCTTGCTGTGAAAAGTTTGGGTTACCGTAGGAGAAAGTGTGGAATAGCTAGATTCCATGTGAAGCTCTCAGGTCTAATACAGTGTCATGACACACCCCTGGAGAGACTCTTAAGAGCATCGACGAAGCAACTCGAAAACATTCGAGGAAACTTTCAGATAAAAGGACAGGGTAAAATTAGCTATAGATGGATGTCTATTTGTGCTGGTTTTATGACTGTCTATTTTTGTGTCTTAAATACTGAAAGTATCTTTTTGTAATGCCTTTCGTTACCCTTTTTAACGAAAACCGAGTTGTGCTTACGAATCGCGAACGTAAGTGACAAACTACTAATTATCATTACATATGGTACAGGAGGTCACTAAATTTGAATACAGAAATATTATTAGCACATTTAGACAAGATTAATAGCATCCTTTGGGGGCCATTAATGCTATTCTTCCTAATGGGAACAGGCGTCTTGTTTACATTCAAACTACGTTTTCTACAAGTAACTAAGATCGGTATGGCTTTCAAACAAATCTTTAAAGTAGATGAGTCGGATAGCGATGCTGAAGGTATGTCTCCCTTCCAGTCACTTTCAACAGCTATTGCTGCTCAAGTTGGTACTGGTAACCTTGCAGGTGTAGCAACAGCCATTGCGGTTGGTGGACCTGGTTCAATATTCTGGATGTGGATCAGCGGGTTCTTTGGTATGGGTACTATTTTTGCCGAAGCAGTTCTTGCTCAAATATTCAATGAAGAAAGAAACGGAGAATTAACAGGTGGACCTGCGTACTATATTCGAAATGGTCTAAACAACAAATTCTTAGCTGGTTTCTTTGCAATTTCTATCGTTCTTGCACTTGGCATTATGGGCAACATGGTTCAGTCAAACTCAATAGCTGCTGCCGTTAAAAATGTTGTACCTATTCCCGGTCTTGTACTTGGTATCATCATCGCAGTACTTTCAGGTATTGTGCTGGTAGGTGGCGTTTCAAGAATTGGTGCATTTACTGAAAAAGTTGTCCCTTTTATGGCTGCATTTTACATTTTAGGCGGATTTATTATTGTCGCAATGAATGCAGAACAACTTATACCAGCACTTAAAATGATTATTCACGGTGCATTCGATCCACAAGCTGCAACTGGTGGTTTTATCGGTGCAACGGTTAAAGAAACAGTTAGATATGGTATTGCACGTGGCCTGTTCTCTAACGAAGCAGGTATGGGGTCTACACCTCACGCACATGCAGTAGCAAAAGTAAAACATCCTGTGCAGCAGGGTATGGTATCACTCTTAGGCGTTATTGTTGATACGGGTGTTGTATGTACGATTACAGCTCTGGTTATCTTAACAACGGGCGCTTTTGAAACAGGTCTAACCGGCGCTGAGTTAACTCAAGAAGGTTTTAGACTTGGATTTAGTTTTATGGGCAACTTTGGAACTACCTTTATTGCGGTTTGTTTGTTCTTCTTTGCATTCTCCACAATAATTGGCTGGTACTTCTTCGGGGAACAAAATATTAAATACCTATGGGGCAATGGCGGCATAAAGTACTACCGCGCTGTTGTGCTGGTTGGGATTGCTGTTGGTCCTCTACTAGACGTAGAACTTGTATGGTCACTTGCAGATTCATTTAATGCACTGATGGTTGTGCCAAACCTAATTGCACTTGTTGGTCTAGCAGGACTGGTCGTTAAAGCTCTTAATGACTTTATCGCCATAACAGAAGCTGAAGAAGCAAATAAAGCTGCATAAACAACTTAATTAAGGCCGTTAGTGAACACTTTGGTTACATTGGCTAACTCACTTGTTCATTAGTAATAAAAAAGTTGAGCTCTCATTCTCCCGAGAGCTCAACTTTATTTTTCTGTTTCGTATGGCCAATTTGAAATGCCACCAAGATCATAGACCTTCTGGTAGCCAAGATCTAAGAAAACATTGGCTGCTGCTTCGCTTCTTCTACCACTGCGACAGTATACATATATGGTTTGATTTTTATCTGGAAACGTATCTTCTGCAAGGTCGCCAATAAAGTCTAGGGTAAACAAGTCTGCATTAACAATATGACCCCCATCATATTCTGAAGGGGTTCTGACATCTAAAAGTATAATTGTCGAATCCGCTTCAAGATTTGCTTTTGCTTCTTCTGGTGTAATTTTTAGATATTCAGCACGTTCAACTTGCTCATTGTTTTCACCAGTTTGAATTTCTGATTGAACTTCTGTTTGAATTTCTGTATTAATAACCTCAGCTGGAATCGTGATGTCGTTTTGATCTGAACATCCAGCCAGTGCAATCATCACAGCACTGATCATTAGAACCATTATTTTTTTACAGCTCATATCTTATTGCCCCTCATCTTGAGTCTTTGTTCGCATAGCTTCAATGTCATAAGCCATCTCAACAACTTCTGTATATTCAAATTCCTTGGTGAAGTAATCCAGCACCTGGCCATTTACATGCTCAAAATCAACCTTTTGCTCTTCACCCATCAGCGTCTGAAGTGAAGCTACACCTCGACCCTGAATACCACAAGGCACAATTAAATTAAAGTGATTCATGTTAGGATTCACATTAAAAGCGAAACCATGCATGGTTACCCCTCTTCTTACAGCGAGACCAATGGCTGTAATTTTTGAACCACCAACCCAAACACCTGTATGCTCCTCATCTTTACCAGCATCAATACCATATTCTTCTTTTAAGAGTTTTATAAAGATCTGCTCAAGGCCATTCACAAATCTACGTATACCAATGCCGCTTCGTTTGATATCAACAATTGGGTAGCCTACAATCTGACCATCCCCATGGTAGGTTATGAGACCGCCACGTTGTGTTTGGAAAACATCTATACCGTGTTCAGCAAGTGCTTCTTTAGATACAAGAATAAGGCCATCTGATGGTCTTTTACCCAAAGTGAGCACCGGTGGATGTTCAACCAATATTAGTGTGTCTCCAATTTCACCACTTTGTCTTTTTTGAACCAAATCAAGTTGTATATTTAATGCCGTTTCGTAGTCACAACGACCGAGTTTAACAACGTTTAAAACCATAAATACCTCCTGCTCTAATATGCGCAATATACTACACCTACGCTTTGTCTGAATATTTAAGTAATTTAATGTATCTTAAATTATATCATGAGATTCAATTTGATTTTTAACCATATTTGTCTGTTCTTTATAATTATTTGATATTAAAACAAAAGTGGAGTGTCATTCTTAATGAATGCACTCCAGTTAGTTAACAATTCCGCTATTTTTCCCACTGGGTATTAAACTTATAAAGCTTAGAAGGCCGGTGTCCAGCGTCAGATGTTGAGTGTTCTGTCTCACTTACATACTTGGCTGTCTTTCTTCTAAAGTTAGCTTTTAGGAGTTTTTTATCAAGGATCACTTCATAAGACTTTTGTAGTTCTGTCAGAGTAAAAAGATCTGGCATCATATGATATATGATGTCCGTAGACTCCAGTTTATTCCTAAGACGCTCAACGCCGTACTGAATAATCAAACCATGATCAAATGATATTTCCTTTGATTCTACAATTTCTCTTTTGTATGAGACATGACGCCCTTTAACAATTCGACTCACTTTGATCATTGAAGACAGCTTAAGCTCTTCACAAGTAAGGGCAATCTCAATATATTTGTTTTCAACATAGTCCTGATCATTGTCAGTTTGATTGGGATCATCTTTAACCAACTCTTCTTTTAACAGCTTATATTTTACGTCAAACCACCTAGCGTCTGCTGCATCTGAGCCAGCCTTCGTATTCATTTCCGTTTCGTTGACCAAAGACATGTAGGATGTACTGATTATACGTCCACGCGGGTCTCTCCCCACCTGACCATAGGTGTATAATTGTTCAAGGAAAGCATTATCAATACCTGTTTCCTCTTTAAGCTCTCTATATGCAGCCGTTTCGAGATCCTCGTTCATTCTTACAAAACCACCCGGAAGTGCCCACTGGCCTATATAAGGATGTTCATTTCTTTGGATTAAAAGTATGCGTAAGGACTTGTCAGCTACCTTTCTATAGTTATTAACTTCCTCACTGGAAATGGTGAAGAGCAACATATCTACAGTAACAGAAGGTTGATCGTATCGACTGATGTCATATGCTTCTATATATTCTTTTTCATTTAGACCATTTTTGTTTAGTAAGTTGTGACTCATAACCAACCTCATTTCTAGTGGTTATACCACTTTTTTTGTTGGTATTATTATAGTACTTATATAATATAAAGTAAATTACACTTTAGCTTTTATCTGATGATATCATGATAACAACTTTCCCTTTTGCTTTTTTATCACCATAGTATTTAAACGCTGCCGCTGTTTCACTGAGGAAAAATTCTTTATCAATTATTGGGTATATTTTGCCCTCTTCAAGGAACTGTTTCACCACTTCAAGGTCATTTTTATTTGACTTAGAGTCTAAACTGGTTAGTTTTCTGTTCCCTTTTTTGGACTTCATTGGTCCAAGCACAGCACCTTCTAGTATCTGTTTGCCCTGGCCCCCAACCATAACGTAAATGCCATTGTCCTTGAGGCTGTCCCTATACTCATTTATTGGTACATAACCATTTATCCCTAAAATAAGATCATATTTTACATCTGACTTGGTAAAGTCTTCAGTCTTGTAATCCATAACACGACTTGCACCAGAAGTAATGGCGTTATCAAAGTGTTTCAAACTGCACACAGCAGTGACTTCTGCACCAAATGCTTGTGCAAGCTGGATTGCGAAGGTTCCAACACTACCCGATCCACCATAAATCAGTACCTGATGTCCTTTTTTTATTTGACCCTTGTCTCGGAGAGCTTGTAAGGCTGCAATCGCAGGCATTGGTGTTGAAGCCGCTTGAGAAAATGAGATCCCATCAGGAATTATAGCCAATTGTTCTTCACTTGCACAAATAAACTCAGCAAGTCCACCAAACCCTGTGTCCGCAAAACTACCGAATACCCTCTGGCCAATACTCAGATTCTTAACATTTTGTCCTACAGCTACGACTTCACCTGCAAGATCAGAACCAAGTGTTTGAGTTTTAGGTTTTAGGAGACCTTGTCCCATGAATCTAACTGCAAAGGGTTCAGCCATTAAACAACGCCAGTCAGCTGAGTTTATTGCAACAGCTTTTATTTGAATCAACACTTGGTTTTCACTGGGCGTCGGTGTTGGTTTTTCAACCACATATAAATTTTCAGGACGACCATATTTTTCATAAATAACAGTTTTCATAAGACACTCCTTTTCTAAACGCAACCTTCTTCTCATAACCAGGTTAGGATTTATTTTAATTTACTTGGCAAATGATTTGTTAGTATTCTTTTGATAATAACTATTGTTAGTAATATTATAGTACCAACTATCTTTTCTGTCAAGTCACCATAAAAATACCCCCACTTAAAGTGAGGGTATCAGTTTCAATTCTTCAATTTCAAGTATTTCAATTTCAAGTATTTCAATGAACACATTCACAAGTAAAGGATCAAACTGCGTTCCTGAGTTCTTCTTTAATTGTTGAATGGCTTCATCTATACTCAGTGCTTTTCTATAGGTCCTATCGCTGGTCATTGCATCGTAGGCATCTGCAATTGCAATGATTCTTGATTGTACTGGAATCTCATCACCTTTTAGCCCCTTTGGATAGCCTTTCCCGTCATACCGTTCATGGTGGGAAAGAATGTGCTCTGAAAGCTCAGTGAACTCATTAATGGAGTTCAGTATTCTATAGCCAATTTCAGGGTGTTTTTTTATCTCAGCCCATTCAGATTCTGTAAGTTTGCCGGGTTTATCCAGTATACTGTCGCTGATAGCAATTTTACCAATGTCATGGAGCCATCCAGCAGTTTTCAGTTCCTTAACTTTGATTGAGTTCATACACAGGGACTTGGCAACACGCGCACAATAATCACTCACTCTTGAAGAATGTCTCTCCTCACGCTCATTTTTTGCATGTAAGGTTTTGATGACCGTATCAAACATTCTGCCTCTAATACTGGGACTTTCAACCAGTTTATTTTTGTACATTAGGTCTTCTACCCGTTTAAATAGTGTTGTAATAGACTCTTCAACGGTATCCTTTGATCCCCAGCCAAAGGACATGGAAAACTCAATATTCTTAAATTCTTCATTATGACATGCACTTTTAATTCTTTTTACAATTTTTTCAGCTTCATACTCATCTGTGTTTGGTAGCAGTATGACAAATTCATCACCACCAAGCCTGGATATAATTTCACCTTGTCTACAACAGCTGTTTAGAACACCAGCCATTCCTTTGAGTAGCTCATCGCCTGCTTCGTGACCGAAGGCATCATTGATTAGCTTTAAACCGTTTACATCAGCCATAATTAGAGATATAGGCAGACTCCGACTTGTATTTAGACGTTTAAACTCCTCTTCAAAAAAGCGCCTGTTGTACACACCTGTCAATTGGTCATGGTAACTCATATAGAGTATTTCTTTCTCAGCTTTCTTTCTTGCAGAAATATCGGCATATATACCATATCCACCAATGGTTTTATCTCCCGTAGTTATTGGAACACCCTTGATCGACACATCTACCATTTTGTTGTTTTTGCCTCGTCTTATGCCTTCTAACATAAATTTTTCTCCGTCCAACAACAAGTTTGTTAATTGAACCGCAGCGTCTTTATCTCCATCAACATATATGACGTCATCTATTCTTTTATTCTTAATTTCTTCTATTTTATAACCGAACAACTCAGTAAAATTTTCATTGATATCCAACACTTTATGTTCCTCATCAAATCTTACAATCGCGTCAGATGAGTTCTTAAATAGGGCTTCAAAAATTACATTCTGATGATTTCTTTCTTCTTCAGCTTTTTTATTTTCTGAGATATCCGTATAGATCCCGTAGCCACCAATGACAACATCTTCTGCAATAATTGGCACACCTTGGACAATATACATTCCAGGGTTTTGATATTTGTCATACCTGATGCCTTCTACTACAATTTTTTTGCCTTCTAACAGCTCATTGGTGAGTGACACCGATTCGTCTAAACGACTGGGTTTTGTAATCAGTTGATCCACTTTTAAGCCTTTTATCTCCTCAAGACTGTAACCAAATAGGTATTCAAATCTTTCATTGATATCTAGTACCCTCTGTTCAACATCAATATGGACAATGGCATCGTTAGAATTCTTAAACAAAGACTCCAAGGTCCTTTTTTGTTTTACAAGATTAATGCTTGAATGAACTTCACTGGTTGTATCTTTGTAAATAACAAAAGAACCCATCATTTCATTGTCGTCTATAATGGGGATTCCCATAATAACGACATGGTGTTCATTCCCATATTTATCTATACGTTCAGCTTCAAAATTAAAGATCTTTCCATCTGCAACTTTTCGGTTAAATTGATACGCTTCCGATTTATCCTCGTCATTGACGATAAAATCGTCCAAAAAGTATCCGACCATTTCTTCTCTTGAGTATTTAAATAAGTTAACAAAACTGTCATTGATTTCTACAACTCTGTCCTCATTATCTATACGTACAATAGCATCCAAAGACGCATTAAATAGCTGTTTATAGTCCTTGTAACGAATGAACATCAAATCCCCCTATAATTTGAAGTTTTCTTAAATCCAACTGGTTTTTTTCGAACTATTCTGACATTTTTCTATATATGCAGGTGTAGGCCAAACGCACTACTTCTTAAATTATACCTTTTTTAATTGCCTAAGATCAAATTTTGTTTATATATTGCCATTAAAAAAACTCCAATAGAAACATTAGAGTCTTTAATATCTGTTATTTAGTTTGGATCAAAAGCGTGTTTCACCTACCGCCTTGTATGAACCAGAAGTTGACCATGTTTTGCATACTCAATCGGATTTATTTGAAGTTCCATTACTTTCTTTGCGATGGCTACATTAACTACATTGCCTTCGTATCCACATAATTTACACTGGCCATGCTGGTACAGTGCGCCTGGAAAATATTCATCGCAGCCTACTGTTGATGTACAGTTATCGCAAACATTTAACTTATTGATTCCTCGTAATTTTGAAATAAATACTCTCATCTCAGGAAACATAGAGCCACCTCCTTATTAAATTAGCAAGACTCTACCTACATTATAATACACATTCGCAAAGTTTGTCGAATAATGTCGTACTTTACTTATCGGCAACATAGTTATACTTCTTTAACACATTAAGAATTATAAAAAATGAGGAACCACATAATCATGTAGCTCCTCTTCCTTTATAGACTTATGCTCATAGTTCTTCAAGTTTTGTTTAATAATTTTTCATTGTGGTCATGCTGGCTTCAACTAAAATTCTTCCCTTTCGCATGACCAGCGTTCTAATCGGCTGTGTCCCTATAGCATCATCGGTTGATTTTGCGTCCATAACCACTAGATCTGCATAACATCCTTCCTTCAGTCCATAGTTCTTCAAATCCATTATTTTTGCCGCATCTACCGTTATCATCTCAAATATTTTTTTACGTTCATCAGGCAGACTCATCTGTGCAGCGTGTGCTGTAACCAAGGCAACTTGGAGCATATCAGCACTCCCGAAGGGATAGAAAGTATCGCGGACACAATCTTGGCCAAAGCTCATGTTAATATCTCTTTCAAGAAGCTCTTTAACCCGGGTAATCCCCCGTCGAATGGGTTGTTTATCCAATCTTCCTTGAAGCATTAAATTGGTCACTGGATTGGTGATCATATGCATATCTGCCTTTTTCACTTTGTCCATTACATAGTTTGCATAATGGTCATCATAGGCTGCAAGAGCGCAGGTATGTCCCGCGGTTACCCTCTTCTGCCACCCATTTTTAATGGTTAAATCCGCTGTCATTTCCAGCGTTCTATAAAAGGGATCATCCGATTCATCCACATGCATATCGATATCCGCATTAAATTTTTTTGCTATTTCAAATACAATTTCTACATGTCTAAGGCTATCATCAGGTGTTTCCTCGTTTGCTGGCATCCCCCCAACAATGTCTGCACCCATTTCCATGGCTTGATACATCAGTGCCTCACAGCCTGGATTTTGAAGGATTCCTTCTTGAGGAAATGCCACAATTTGAATATCCACTAAACCTCTATATTTTTCACGAAGTGCAAGGACCCCTTCGAGGGGTTTTAAGCCGCCTACGGTGTCTACATCTACATGGGTTCTCATAAATAGGGTACCGTTTTTTATGGCTTTTTCTACAACCTCAGATGCTCTTTCAACTACATCCTCTGTATTGTAGTATTGTTTTTTTTCCCAAATGATCTCAATGGCTTCCTTAAGTGTGCCACTCTTGTTGGGTCGTACAACATCTAATATATTCACTTTATCAAGATGGATGTGTGGATCAATAAATGCTGGAACAACCAATCTCTTTTCCAAATCAATTTCTTCTTTAGCACGCGACAAAATTTGATTGGTGATTCTTTTGATTACGCCCTGTTCAATACCAATATCTACAACACGACCAGATTCCAACCTTGAGTTTCTTAGTATTAGATCCACTTATATAGCCTCCCTTTTCTTGAGCAAATTCATTTTGTTTTACTTTATTCTATTCAACACAGCTTGAATGAAACCTTTGTAAATTGATCGATTTGATTCTATATGATAGGATACTTCTGATGTGTAAGTTCTAGGAGGTCTCAAAGTGAACAACGTTATGTTTTTATACAATATATTAATTACAGTGATTTTAGCCATTGGATTGTCTGGCTTTTTCATACTTTACAAGAAAAATCATAAGAAACATTTATTATATATAACCTTCATGTTTGTTTTAATGATAGTAGATAACTCAACACTCTACATCTCAGAGTTCTCTGAGAATTTCTACTTACTTTATGAAAACAGCAAACTCTTGTATGTATTTACAGATATAAACTACGCTGCATTGGCACTGCTTATAAGATTTTCAATAAAAGATGTCTATAGTCACCCGATTACGAAAATAGAGAAAATATCATTACTACTGGTCACAGGACTCATTACATTATCAAATGTATTTACACCTACATTCATACCTTATGAAATTGGAGAATTTGTATTTTACTTTTCATTGTTTTTGGTTACATGTTACTTGTTATACCTGATAAAAAGCAATATGGCACCTCAACCTGAACCACAAAAGAAGATATTCCAGCTGACACCTATTGTGATTCCAACATTATTTGTTGTTAACTTAATGGGAATTGTGGAAAGTTACATTTACTACATCCACCCCCTCCTTACATCTACTGAAAATCTATTTGGATTTGAATACCGATTTATATCTATTGAAATCTTGAAATTTATTGTTGCGGTGATTGGTTTAAAGTATTTGTTTTATACCTTTGAATCTATTTTTGACAAGGTTGATCCCGGTGAACAGCTCACACAATTTTCTACTGAATATGCTTTAACGGTACGCCAAAAAGAAATTGTGGCACTGATCATTTCTGGAAAATCCAACAAAGAAATTGGCGAACTTCTTCACATAACGGAGGGCACTGTCAAAACGCACGTCTATAACATCTTCAAAAAAACAGATGTTACCTGCCGAAATCAACTGATTCACAAAATAAGAAACAAATAGAAGTAAAATAAGAATATAGTATTTTCAATAGTTTAACCCCTATCACTTTGGTGATAGGGGTATTATATTACTTATTTCAGACTTCACTTTCACCGTCTATTTGCTAACATGAATTTAAGCACAACTAAATTCACAGAAATGAGGTTCGCAATATGACATACGGCTCGGTCATTAAAAATGTACTCATAAATAACAGCCAAGAGACTCTAGAAAACATCAATAAAGAGAGGGTTCACACTTTCGATTTTGTTAGAGGTCTTGCAGTGTTTTTTATGGTCTTCGTCCATGTTCTTGGCATCTACTCCAATTTTGATGTTCAAGACTCCGCCTTTGGTTACGTGGTAGACTTTTTAGGGAGTCCTCCTGCCGCTCCTGTTTTTATGTTTTCCATGGGTGTTTTTTTCATTCTGTCATCAAGAAACAGCACGCTGAACTCTGGCCTAAAAAGGGGTGTGCTCCTATTATTATTAGGATCACTTCTAAGTTTCTTAAGACATGATTTGCTTCAAGTTGTTCAAGGAACTTCCACATTTGCACATGCCTATAATACAAGGACACTTACAGCTATATGGGAAGTTGATATACTACAATTTGCAGGATGTGCTTACATTCTTCTGTCGCTCATCAAACACTACATTAAAAAACCTATTGTTTGGGTCTTACTTGCGGTCATTATACTACTGGCAAGCCCGCTCCTTTGGGGTATCACCACTGGAAATCCGTTTTTAGACTGGATTCTTCAGTTTTTTATTGGAGCAGCAGATGATATATATTTCCCAATATTCCCTTGGCTCATTTATCCACTCCTTGGTATGGTTTTTGGCCTTTGTATGAAATCCTACCCCAGCTTTGATCTGCTAATGAATGACGCGCTAAAATTGGGTCTGATTTTGCTCTTATTGGGTAGTATTTGGAGCCTAAGCAATCTCGATTTCCATATTGGAGACTATTTTAGAAGTGGACCTGGATCAGTCGTCTGGATTACTGGATTTATACAGGTCTGGTTATATATTTCAAACAAGTTCATCCAGAAAAATAGGAACTCAAAATTTGTTAAAACCATTAATTACTGGGGACGAGAAACGACTACAATCTATTTTATTCATTGGATACTCATCATGTGGTTCACCTTATTTTTAGGTGTTGAACATTATGGTATTTTTGAAACAATAACTTTAACTATTTTCTTTATAACGGGTTCAAGTGTGATCACTCATTTATATAAGAAACACAAACAACATACTTCCGAAAGGAGTCACCATGTTTAAATCAAAATCTGCAATCATACTTCTATCACTTTTTTGTTTTATGCTCATTTTAGGGGGCTGTGCATCTGCTACAGTCTCAGAAGCAACACTTACTAAGACAAACGAAATTGATTCAATTGATACAGTTGAACAAGTACAATATACCTTTCCCCACGAGGACCTAGAGCATGAAGGAACTTGGTTACAATGGCCACATGACAAAAACTTTGAAGACGTCATTTATGACTATGAACCCATTTGGATTGAAATGACACGTGCACTTGTTAAAGGAGAAAATGTTCACCTGATAGTTTACGATGAAACAGAAAAGGAACGTGTAGAGTCCGTTTTAGAAAATGAGCATATTGACCTGACACGTATAGACTTCTTTGTATTCCCATATGACGATGTCTGGATTAGAGACAACGGTCCAATCTTTGCCTATGACGAGAACGACGCACTTGTCATTCAAGACTGGAAGTATAACGGCTGGGGCAATAAGATGCCTTATGAATACAGTGATGTAGTGCCAACTAAAATTAGCGAGGCCACTGGTATTCCTAAGATCGATATAGATATGATCATGGAAGGCGGCGCACTTGAGCTTGATGGTAAAGGTACCCTGTTTTCTACTTTAAGCTGTGTTAATAATGACAATCGAACGCCTGAGTTCAACTTAGATGAAATCGAAGCTTATTTGAGCAGGTACTATGGTGTTACTAATTTTGTATGGCTTAATGGCGTTGCAGGTATGGATATTACAGATGCACATATTGATGGAATGATAAAAGTCCTTGATGAGAATACAATTATTGCTGCACCAGAGTTTGATCCAACACATGAAGATTATGACGGAGAAGATCCAGATGTTCAAATTCTTGAAAATGCTAAAAATGTTGATGGTCGCCCATATGATTTCGTCTATATGCCTTCTACTAAAAAAAATGTTGTTAAAGTTGATGGTGAATGGATGAAAGGGTCATACCTAAATTCATACATTGGAAATGCTGTCATCCTGATTCCTAACTACCATGACGAAAACGATGCTGTTGCAAACGCAATCATGCAAGAACTGTTTCCAGACAAAGAAATTGTCGGGATTGATGTTCGAAACCTCTATGTAGATGGTGGCATGATCCATTGTGTTACCCAGCAACAACCTATCAGCATAATCAAATAATTTAAGGCCAATTATCAATTCAATGATAATTGGCCTTTTTAGTATTGTTTGAGAAACTGCTTTCTAAATTTTGTAGGCGTACAGCCAACAGTTTTCTTAAATGTACTGATGAAGTAACTGGAACTGGCAAAACCCACTTCATGGGCAATTTCAGTAATCAACATTTCACTGGCTCTTAACAATTGCATACTCTTTGAAACCCTCGTTTTGTTAATATACTCAAAAGGGGTAGAACCGACCACGCGTTTAAAGGATCTACAACATTCTGAACGGCTGATATTAGCAACTTCAGATAATTCCTCTAAAGTAATATTTCTATCATAATTGCTTTCAACATACTCCAGTATGGCTTTGATGCGTTGATTTTCACCTTCTACCAAGGCATCCAGAACAACTGCATCAAACTGAAGGTTCTCAACAAATATAGACCACAAATCCATTACGGCTTTCATAATTCTTAATTCATAATACTTTTCCTTGGAATCAATCAATTGACTAAGCTCTGTTGTTAACCCAAGCAGATTATCGTGCCATTCTAATTCACCCGTAAACTCGACAAAAGGTAAATATTTTGCTGTGAGTACAGGATCAATGTATTTACTATAGATTAAGCTCTCTTTAGTCGCAATGAACTCTGGATGTATATCAAGGCATAAAAATGTACCGTCTTCACAGTTTAAGGACCTTGCACTGTGAAGTCTCCCTGAATTAACAAAGATTCCTTGACCCTTATGAATAACAATGTCTTCACGGTCTACAGTGAACTTCACAACCCCTTTGGTTACCACAACAAATTGAATTTCCTCATGCCAATGTAAAGGCACGTATCCATATACATTTTCCTTAATGACGGTTGTGTAAATTGCTATTGGAAATCTATTGCTTCCATGATGGGTTATTTCTTGAAGATCATTGGTCATTGGTATATCAAATACTTGCATCTTGATCCCTCACTTTAACATTTTACCCAGATCAATATATTAATATTATATGCTTATATTCTTATACTTTTTAGACCTCGTAGTCAATATAATAACACTGAGTTGAAATTAATCTCTTCGAGTCCCCACAGGTGTACGCATTAAATATTAGGAGGTTTACATGAACACAATCCATCAAAAAATTGAATCATTAAGAACTGACCTTATAAGCTTCACACAAGATCTGGTTCGAACACAAAGTTATTCAGGACAAGAAGAATCAGTCATTCGTATTATTGAAAAAAAATTACATGCACTTGGTTATGATGAAGTTATTATTGATTCCATGGGCAACATCCTTGGTAAAATTGGAAGTGGTACAAGATCAATCATGTTTGATTCACACATTGACACCGTAAACGCAGGGGATGTATCCAAGTGGACTTTACCACCCTTTAGCGGTGCAATTCATAACGGAAAATTATACGGGCGTGGATCGGTTGATATGAAATCTGCGGCGGCAGCTTCTATTTTTTCTGCGGCAGCAGCAAAACAGTTGGGGCTCCTAGACAATATGACCGTGTATGTATCTTGTACAGTTTTCGAAGAAGATTGTGATGGTGAAAACCTAAAACATTTGTTTAATGAGCTCAAAATACATCCGGACTATTATGTTACCTGTGAACCTTCAGACAATAAAATTGTCACAGGACACAAGGGAAAGGCACAGGTTTTAATCACAGCAAAAGGTGTTTCTGCACATGGTTCAGCTCCTGAAAAAGGCGTTAATGCCGTCTATGAAATGGCTGAAATCATTCAGCGTGTGGAGGCAATGAACCAAAAGTTCTTAAGTGAGGGGGAGCCAAGGAAAACCTTGGTGCTTTCAGACATAAGCTCACAAAGTGTTTCTCTCAATGCCGTGCCTTCTGAGTGTAGCATTTACTTAGACAGACGTATGGTTATTGGGGAAACTGAGGAACAGATTAAATCGCAAATGGACACACTTGTTGAAGGCAAAAGTGCTGATTGGAAATACGGTACAATTACACGGGAAAGTTGGACCGGGACTCCAATCATCTATGAACCGATTCATATGCCATGGGAAATTGAAAAAGATCATCCATTATTCAAAGCCTGTTCCCTTGCTTATACTGATGTTATCTCCCAGGACCTGCAACTAGATTACTGGGATTTCAGTACAAATGCAGTAACGCCCGTAACCATGGGCATTCCCTCTATTGGTTTTGGCCCTGGTGAATACAAGCTGGCGCACATGGTTGATGAACACTGCCATGTAGACAAAATTACGGAAGCTTGCGCCTTCTATACTGCACTGATTAAGAACCTTAACACCTAGTTGAATCTGGACTTTCACCTGTTAGATTGTGCCCATGCTGGGCACACAACATAAAAACGGCTTGAGTTTCTTATGAAACTCGAGCCGCTTTTTTATTTTCTTCAACTATTTGGTTTTGATTTATGAATTCCATAGACAAACGATTAAATGATTCCGGACTTTCCACATTACACATATGACCAACCTGATTTATGATTTTGAGCTGTGCATTATGGTCTTTATCAACATAACCTTGTGCTTTATTAATAAATAAGTAGTCTTCACTCCCGAACAAGTATAATTTTCTGACCTGATCCACTTTTACACATCGATGCACATAAAAGTCCTGTGCATTCATAATCAAATTATACCAATCAAGGAAATCACTGCGTTTCATCTTATTACACTCTCTTACAAACAAATCACGGGCCTCTTTATGATTGCTCTTAGGCATCATCAGATGGGCGAATAAACTATATAAAACCGTATGAGGTAATAAATTTTTAGAAATATTACCCGCTTTTAAAAGCATTCTGTTTTTTAAATCAATCTCTTTAACAGCTGCACCGTAAACGATCGAGAGTATTCGGTTGGGTTCTAAGTCGTATATCAAATCTACTACAACATTTCCAAGACACATACCCACAAAGTGCGCTTTAGAGATATCCAGATGATCTAAGACCGATAATATATCTTGTCCAATGTCGTTTGTTGTTAAACCCCTTATCCCTTTAGCAGATTTACCATGTCCATGTAGATCAATTAATAATAAGTTATACGCTTTGCTGAATGTTCTAACCTGATTGTAATAGGTTGCTGAACTTCCGCCCAAAGGATGAATAAATACAACCCAGGTCTTATTTTGTTTTTTGGATTCTATAATTCTGTAATGCAGCATTTCATCCTCCAAATTGTCTAATGCATCAATGTAAAAATTACTTTGCACGTGGTTTGCCTTTATTGGGATTTTTCTTTCCTACTTTTTTTCTTTTTGCTTTTGCATTTTCTGTCCTGTTTGCAGTTGAACCCTTTGTATGTGACCCTTTTGCAGGTGACCCTTGAGTCTTTACGGATTTCGTTTTAGCTCTGGTTTTAGGATTCTTAGTTTTAGAGTTCCCAGCATTTTTAGCCTTAGACTCTTTTGTTTTCTTTTTCATAACTGAATAGCCAAAGGTTCCAAGCTGGTCTCCTAAACCAAAATACGCACCATGGCTATAGCAGATTGGTTTAGACTGGTCTAAGTTAAACTTCCCTGTTTCATCAATATACTTATCGTCCACATGTACTGCAAGAACCTCAGCAAGGAACATGTCATGACTGCCCAGCTCTTTAATTTCTGTAACACGGCACTCTATATTAACAGGTGCTTCTTTAATAAGTGGTGCTTTAACATGTGTTGCCTCAGCTGGTGTTAATCCAGTGACTTCAAACTTATTCATGTCGCGGCCTGATCGAACACCACAAAAATCTGTCGCATGTACCAGTGCTTCTGTCGTAAGGTTAATTACAAACTCACCTGAGTCTTTAATTAAGTCATATGAATGTCTTTCTTTTCTTACAGATATATATGTCATTGCTGGTGCAGTATTTATAGTCCCTGCCCAAGCAATTGTTATAATATTAAATGATTCTACATTTGAACCACACGTCACCATAACTGCCGGTACCGGATAAACCATCGTACCTGGTTTCCAAGTTGTTTTACTCATAATTACCCCTCTCCTATCCTTGCTTTTCAATAAGTAAATCATACCATGACTGACTCCATTGAGCACGGGTTATATAGAAAACGCCCCCAGCTTAATGGGCTTAAGCTAGGGGCGCGTTCAAGGGTTCATTCATAAAATTTAAAAACTTATAAATTTATTTAAGAAAACAGTTTGGATTCATTTAGAATAGGTATAATAATAGCAAACATAATCATGATTATAATATAATCGTGATTCAAATTTCTTTTCCTTTTTGAGGAGGTACACCTTAATGTTCAAAAAAATATTGTTACCCGTAGATGGATCCAGCAGCAATAGAAAAACTTGGGACTATGCAAAACATTTAATCGAAGAAGAAGACGCCAAAATAGAAATTCTCTATGTGAATGAAGATATTTGGATGAATTCAGAAAAAACCGATTGCGACGATGGTGTTTGCAAGACCATTAATCTCTTTGATACATGTGCGCCTCAAATAGTTGATATCAATGCAAGTAAAAATCAACATAAAAAGAAAAAGGAAGAAAAAATTTGTGAAATTCAAAGCCAAGTCAAAGACTTTTTCGGTGATTTTGGCAATAATGTTACTATGAAACTGGTTAATGGAGATCCAGCACACCAAATTATGAGCCTCTCAAAAAAACATGCCTTTGACGTAATCATTATGTCTACACATGGTGTGAGTGCTTTAAAAAAGTTAACTCTAGGTAGCGTAACACATAAAGTTGTAAACCATGCCGAAGTACCCGTTCTAATCATTAGATAAATTATGTAAATTTGATAGATGCCTTAAGTCAGACTAATAAGAGTTAAAAGAAGATTATTCAGTTCTTCTTTTAACTCTTTGTTTTTTTGTATAAAATGCTTGCACATTAGATTTCAGTTAGATTAATTTTACTGACTTAACCCAACAAGCTGTTAAGAATCGTATATAATAATTCTTGAGTAACTTATTAGGACGTCTAAAGAATTCAGTACATCTTTTGGAGGATTTTAGAATGCGTTATGTAGAATACGGAAATACTGGCAAGAAGGTTTCCAAAGTTGGTTTTGGTGGCATGCGTTTTGACATCACCAAATCAAATGAAGAAAATGCAGAGATTATTAGATATGCAAGTTCAAAAGGCATAAACTACTTTGATACAGCTCCAGGTTACTGTGAAGATAAAAGTGAAGACATATTTGGACTGGCACTTCAAAACATGCCGAATGATTTCTTCATTTCTACCAAAGGTATGCCCACAAAATTTGATACTGCTGAAAAAGCGATGGACGCAGTGAAACGTTCACTTGAAAGATTAAAAGTTGATAAAATTGATTTTTACCATATCTGGTGTCTTAGAAAAATGGAACACTATGACCTTGCTATGAAAAAAGGCGGTCAGTACGAAGGTCTTCTTCGTCTTAAAGAAGAAGGACTTATTGATAATATTGTTTGTTCGTCACACCAACCCGGCCATGAAATTAGCCAAATACTTGACGATGGAAAAGTTGATGGTGTTCTTCTTGGAATGAATATTCTAAACTTCCCTTACCGTCAAAAAGGTGTTGAAGCTGCTTCTAAATATGGATACGGTGTTGTAGCCATGAACCCATTAAGTGGTGGTATGATTCCTCAATATGAAAAAGAATTTGAATATTTAAAGCAGAATGGACTGTCTGCAACAGATTCAGCACTTAGTTTTTTATTTGGAAACGCCTTTATCGATGTTACGCTTGTTGGATTCACAACAAAGGAACATATTGATATTGCTTGTAAACTTGTAGACGAAGCAAAGGCACTTGATCTGTCAGATCTTAAAAATATAGAAAAGAAAAATGGAGAAAATATGAATGCAGTCTGTACGGGCTGTGGTTATTGTTGGGACTGTCCAGCTGACATTCCTGTACCTGCATATATGCAGTTCTACAACGAAAAACAAATGTTCAATAAGCCTGATGAGGATATGATTAAGAACATCAAAGGCAATAGAGAATGGGGCGTTCTAGCAGCTCGTAAAGCTGATTCAAGTGCATGTATTGCTTGTGGAAAATGCGAAGAAGCCTGCACACAACATTTACCTATCATTGAAAGACTTAAAGAAACAAGTCAGTGGGAAACGCATATAGAAGAATAGAAATATATAATATAGAAGAATTAATATAAAAGATCAACCCGTGTTTCAATAAACAAGGGTTGATCTTTCTCTATATTCTAAAACTAAACTTCCAGTCTTTTCGATTCTAACTTCCCCAGTATTGCCATTCCCACAGCACCAACACCAGAAACGGTTGCTATCAGTGGCCATACTGCCTGAACACTTACAATGTCCATATACATACCAATAAAGTAAGTCCCAATCAATGCACCCACTGACCAGCTTACCGTTGTGATGGCATTAAACCTTGCTCTAAAATTTTCAGGCGTTCTATGTGACATATACACACCAAAGTTAATCGAAATCATGATTTCACCCAGTGTCCAAATGAATGTAGATACAACAAACCACATAAAGGTTTCAATATAAGCGATCATACCAAACCCGATAAAGTAGGCAACACCACCCATTACAATTGTATGAATTGGCTTCAATTTACGCGTAACATGGGTTATAAATACGGTCATCGTTACACAGGTAATAGCATTCACACTCATGAGTAAGCCGAAGTTCTGTGGACCATTTTGGTCAAATATTTTATCCAGAGCAATAGGAAGAGCAAAACTGTGTTGTGCATAGGTGAGTGCATAAAGCACGTTTAGACACAAAAAGGCTATCAAATAAGGTCGTTTTTTGAGTGCAACCCATATTGAACCCGTTTCGTGTGCTTCAAGCTCTGAGCCTTTTACTGTCTCTTTTTTCTTGGCTTTAGGGATGAACTTCATAACTAAAAACACAGCAATGGCAGTTGTTATAGCGTCTCCTATAAAGAGCCATTTCAAGTAATTATTAAAAAGAAAGCCAGCAACGATGGGGCCTGCTGCAACACCTATATTAATCCCTAGATATGCAAGAGAAAAACCAACCTGTCTCTTTTCAGGTGGCAATATATCTGTCATTAAAGCAGTAATCATGGGGCGAACGCCTCCATTGAAGAATGCAGATAAGACCAGCAGTAAGACCAACATATTGGCATGTTCAATAAATGCACATGCAAGAATGAGCAGTCCGGCAGTCCCTTGGAAGATGAAATATGCTTTTTTTCTGCCAAGCTGATCTGAAAGCCTCCCGCCTATAAAGGCACCGGGAATTGTGGCCAAAGTTACAGTCATTACTGCAGCACCAGCGGCACTGTTGGTAAATCCTAAATTTTTAGTCAGGAACAAGGTTAAAAACGGTCTAACAAAGTCTCCAAATCTATTGATGATCTGAGCACAAAATATTATATACATGCTTCTTGGTAATCCAATATAAGTACTAAGTATTTTTTTCATATACCTCCTTTACAGAGCATCCTGCGTCTGACTCTATTATACAACATCAAGTTTATACCCATTATATTTTTAGAGTGATATACTAAATGCAGACAATAGAGATGGAGGACATCAAATGAATAACTCTTATCAAAAAGGATTACTGAGTGGTTTCATCGCTTTCACATTGTGGGGGCTTTTACCACTTTACTGGAAACTTCTAAAACAAGTTCCTTCTATACAGATTTTTAGTCACCGCATATTTTGGTCATTTATATTTCTCATGGTGATTCTAAGATATTACAACAAATTGGGGTCTTTGCAACAACTCTTCAAAGACAAAAAAAGAATGATGTATGTTGCTCTTTGTTCTGCTACAATCTCATTAAACTGGTATTTATACATTTGGGCTGTCAACTCTGGTTATGTTATTGAAGCCAGCTTAGGCTACTATATCAACCCTTTGGCGGTGATCCTTCTTGGGACTCTTGTTTTAAAGGAGAAACTCAGTCAACCACAGAAAATAGCTTTCATTTTCGCATTTTGTGGTGTACTTAATCTAACCATCAATTACGGTCAATTTCCCCTAATTGCCATGACACTTGCAATCACCTTTGCCCTATATGGCTTGTTTAAGAAACTTGCAAATGCAGACCCCTTAACAGGACTTACCATGGAAACCCTATTTGTAGCACCCTTTGCACTTCTTTATATACTCTCTAATGAGTTTAGTGGGGTAGGTGTCTTGGGACAAGTGCCACTACCTATTATTCTGCTTTTAACAACAGCAGGTATTGCCACAGCAACACCACTCATTTTTTACGCAAAAGCAGCCAATGCCATTCCCCTCTCTGTGATTGGACTGTTACAATACATTGCACCAACCATTTCGCTGTTTTTGGGTATTTTTGTTTTCCATGAAACTTTTACCATGACCCACTTTGTGTCCTTTGGATTGATTTGGACGGGTCTTGCCATCTACAGTTTTTCGCAGTGGAAGCAATGGAAATCATTACAAGGAAACACATAAACTTATTATACGAGGAGGATTTATTATGAAAATATCTTTGGTGAGCGTATCCGTTGGCGACCAAGAGAAAGCACTTGAATTTTATACAAAGGTTCTAGGTTTTATAAAAAAGACAGATATTCCTATGGGTGATGCACGTTGGTTAACCCTTGTGTCACCAGAAGACCCAGATGGTCCAGAGTTGCTTTTAGAGCCCAATGCTGGATACCCTGCAATGAAACAATTAAAGGCGGCTTTATTAAAAGACAGAATACCTTTTACTGCTTTTGAAGTTGCCGACCTTCAGGTCGAGTTTGAGAGACTTAAGGCCTTAGGTGTAACATTCACACAGCTCCCAACTGAAAGTCCTGGAGCTATAGAGTTTATCTTTGATGACACCTGTGGAAACTTGATTGCGGTCTATCAAATGACGTAACTAAATGACTTATCATTCCAGTAGACAAGGTGGCGAAATCTAATGCAAAAAATCATGATTGTAGACGATGAAATTGATATAGCAGATATGATCGAAGACTTTCTGAATATTGAAAGTGTGGAAGTTATTAAAGCCTCTTCTGGTTCTGAAGCTCTTGAACGTTTTGATGAAACAATAGAGCTGGTTGTTCTTGATATTAATATGGACGACATGACTGGACTTGAGGTATGTAAAGCACTTAGAAAAATTTCTTACGTACCCATAATTTTTCTCACATGTAACAACACACAGAGTGACATGATGTTGGGATTCAGCTTGGGTGCAGATGACTTTATGACAAAACCCTTTGACCCCGTTGAGCTCAGCATGAGAATCAAGGCCAATATTAGACGTTTCAAAACCTATACCAACACGGAATCAAAAGAAGACGTTCTTTTCTTTGGCAATATTGCAGTTCACAAAAACCAGTACAAGGTATTTAAGAATGATCTTGACGTTGAGATGTCATCCATTCAATTTAAATTGCTTCTCTATATGATGGAAAACCCATATATTGTACTGACTAGGAACCAAATTCTTAATGCGGTATGGGGCAACGAGTTTTATGATGAAAACCTTGTGAATACCACCATCAAACGCCTTCGTAAGAAAATAGAAGATGTACCAGAGCAACCCTTATATATTAAAACTGTACGTGGTGTCGGATACATATTTGAAGCCAAAACACGTAAATACAAATAAATAAAACAGCCTTATTGATTAAAGGATCATGAAAAATACTTTCATGTCCCTTATTCAATAAGGCTGTTTTTACATTCCAAACAAATTAGGGAGGAAGAGTGTAATCTGAGGAATGAAGGTTACCAATATAAGTGCAACGATAAGTGCCAATAAAAATGGCCAAATGGATTTGACCAGATCTTCAAACTTCATACCCGTGATTCCAACTGCTACAAACAAATTGGATCCCACTGGGGGTGTAATAAAGCCTATAGACAGGTTAAGGATCATCATTACACCAAAGTGATACACATCAATACCGTACTGTGCAACGATTGGGTACAGGATGGGACTCAAAATAATAATGGCCGTAAAAGTCTCCATAACACATCCAACTAGAAGTAAAATAATATTGATTACGATCAATAGGACATAGACATTACTACTAAATGAAGTCAGCATGGTTTCTACCATACGTGGTACGCCTTCAACTGTTAGAATTTTACCCAGTACAGATCCCGTTGCAACCACAATCAAAATTGAAGAAACCGTAATTGCAGAATTAATAAAAGCTTCTCTTGTTCTCTTTATAGTCAGTTCTTTATAAACGAATTTTCCAATTAAAAAACCATATACACATGCAACAACAGCCGCTTCAGTGGCAGAGAAGATTCCTCCATATATACCACCGATGATAATAACTGGAACGAATAAGGCCCAAATAGCTTCTGCTGCACACTTGAAAACATTCTTTATATGGAACTCGGCTTCCAAGTTTCTATAGTTATTCTTTTTAGCAAAATAATATACAAGAATCATCAGAGTGCCACCTGCTAAAAAACCTGGTCCAACGCCACCCATAAACATGTTCCCTGGCGATGCAGCCGGAAGGGCTACACAATACATAACCATTGGAATGCTTGGCGGAATAATTGTACCTAAAACTCCAGCTGCTGCTGTTAAAGCCGTTGAAAAGTCTCTCGGGTATCCCTGCTCTTCCATTGCAGGAATCATGATGGTTCCTATGGCTGCGACTGTTGCAATTGCAGACCCACTGATGGCACCAAAGAAAATGCATGTGAGTACTGTTACAATACCTAACCCACCAGTAAAATGACCTACCATTGAATTGGAGAGATTAATCAGACGTTTTGACAGTCCACCCCCTTCCATTAGAGCGCCTGCTAAAATAAAGAAAGGAATTGCTATGAGTGGAAAGCTGTTCATGGAAGAAAATATGGCTTGGGAAATATAATCAAGCCCCATGGCCCCCCCTGCAAAAGCATAAATGCAAAGGGCAATCCCTATTGAAACACCAATTGGAACCGATAAAAACACAAAAACAGCGAAGCTTATTAAAAGAAGTGAAATATGCATTTTATTCTCCTCCTTTAAGTTCAACAGTACGTTCTATATATAATTTTCTGGTGTCCATAATCAGTCGGTAAATACTTAATAAGAACCCGAATGGCACTGCTATTTGAATCATCCACATAGACAGCCCTGTTGATTCAGATATTTGAGGCATGACAAAGATCAACTTATACACTTTTATAAGCGAATAGTACGTGAATATCGAACAAAATATAATAAAAACTGCATTGGAAATCACTTTAAAATGAAACTGTAGTCTCTCTGGAAATAATACATAAGCCAGCTCTACTTTGATGTGTTTGCGTCTCTTAACTGCCAAAGATATCCCAATAAATACAGACCAGATCAACATATAAGTGAGCAGGTCTTGACTCCAAGATATTGAATAATTAACTACATAACGGAAGAAGACCTGTGCCGTTGCAATTAAAAGCATTGCAGTGTATGTAATGACGAGTAAGTATTCTTCAATATGTTCATCAATCCATTTAAGTACTTTCATATTTTCCTCCCGTGCAAATCATTCGTACGTGTACAATAATCAAAGGTGCCTGTACAGCAAACTGCTCACTGCTAGACACCTTCGAAAGTCTTTTGCTGATTTAATATTCTCGACTATTCATTGCTTTCAATTTCTTTAATTTTTGCTAGAGCATTATCAAGAAGCTCTTTTCCAATTTTCTCTTCAAACTCTTTGTATGTTGGTTGAGCCATATCAACAAACACTTGTCTTTGCTCATCCGTTAAGTATGTAATTTCAGATGTAGCTGTAATTTTATCAAGACTCTCAGCTTCAAGTGTAACTGCAAGCTCTCTGTTAAAAGCTTGCGTGCTCATTGCTGCTTCATCAATGATTTTTTTAACATCTTCAGGATAAGATGCATAAATATCAGTATTCATAAACATACCAACTGGGTCAAAAGCATGTTGCGTGTCTGTTACATATTTTTGGACTTCATTAAATTTCATACTTGCAATGTTACTAAAGCTATTTTCTTGGCCATCAATGGTTTTTGTTTGAAGACCTACATAAATATCTCCATATGGCAGGGGTGTTGGATTAGCACCATATGCTTTAAAGTAGTCCAGCTGTACGGGGTTGTTCAGTGTTCTAATCTTTAAACCTAATAGGTCTTCAGGAGAAGTAACGGGCCCATTGTTATTAGATACATTTCTGTAGCCACCATCAAAAACTGCCAGTTGTTTGAATCCTTTTGATTCAATACTTTTAGCTATTTCTAAGGCAATTTCACTGTCTAGGAATTCAAATGCTACCTCTTTATTTTTAAACAAGTAAGGCAGGTTATACAGTAAAAATGCATCTGTAAATTGAGCAAATGGTGGGTAAATGTTAACAGCCATTTCAATGGATCCATCCTGTACACCGTTAAAGATGTCAGCACTGCCACCCAGGGCACCACCAGGGAATACTTCAACATCAATTCTACCTTCTGACAACGTCTCTACCTTCTCTTCAAAGTGACGAATAGAACGCGTTGCGATATCTTGTTCTGGTGTTACCAGTCCAACCTTGATCTTAAATTCACCTTGTTTAACGCCAGACGCACTCTCTGTTGGTGCCTTGCCACTACATCCTGCTAAAAATACGATAACCAGTATTAATAGTAATGATAATTTCCTCTTCATGAAACTTCCCCCTTGAATATCAACTCTGTGTTTTCCCATTTGAATCTACAAACTTTAATTCAACTCAAATTATAAAGAAGTAATATTTCATGTAAGTCGTCATTTCATATCTCTTTATGGTCCTTTATGACCTTTTCATTACGACACTATGACTTTTTGTAATAAAAAAGGACTCCCACCTTTATAAATCTAAAGTGAGAGTCTTAAGCTATATCACCATTTAAACGGAATAAGGGGTCAAATGGTAAATATCAATTATGTATGTCGAGTGAAAAACCACAACGTGTACCTTGATCTAAATTAGAGTCTAAAATTATTTGCCCACTGTGCACTTCGATTATGCCTTTAACAATATAAAGCCCAAGTCCATACCCCTTTTTACTATTTTCTGCTTTGTAAAACATGTTAAATATTTTGCTCATTTCAGCTGGGGCTATACCAATACCCCTATCCTCAACCACTGTTATTAGCTGGTTATCTTTATAATAGATCTGCAGTTCAATTGCAGAATCCTTGTCTGAATATTTTATTGCATTTGAAAGTATGTTATTCATGACCCTCTGAATTTTAACCAAATCCACATGGACACGTCCCAGCATTGAGAGTGAATCTAAATCTAACTTCATTTTGAAATCTCTGTTCTGCTGAATAACATGTTCTTTTACATTTCTCAAAATCAAGTTTGCATATTCCATACACGACACAGGTGTCAAACGGGCTGCGATGTTTTGTACCTCATAGGTGTTGTCTAAAATATCTTCCACAATTTGCTCAATTTGTTCTGAGCGGTAATGTATTCTCTCGATATAAGCCTTTGCCTTTTCTTCATCGACCCGGTTCAATGTGATTGCCTTTGAATAACCTTTTATCAAAGTGACAGGTGTTTTTATATCATGGGAAAGCATAGACATAAATCGATTTGTGCCGACATGCATTCCTTCTATATGATCAGATAAATTTTGTGTATTCATGGTCAGGATGTCACTTTCATAACGCATGCTGGTAAATATTTTTTTCAGTTTAATACGCATCTTATCAAGTTCTTTTACAAGTTGTCCTATTTCATCTTTTGAACGCACTTCAATTTGCTGGTCAAAATCTCCTCGTGCAATCCTAGAAATACATTCCATAAGCCCTTCAATAGGGCGAGAGAAGGTATACCCAAGGTACAAATCAAGTAGGATAATAATGATCAAAATTGATGAAACTAAATATACGATTTCCTTTCGAACACCTTCTACGGTATCCAGAAAATCTGTAATAGGAGCAAGAAGAACAATACTCCAGTCATACCCTTCAATGATTGAAGATGCAATAATATACTCCCTTTCGCTATTATCAATATAACGAACCCCGTCGGTCTTGTTATTAGAAATATAGGTTTCAATCAAGTCATTATAGGCTTCAGAATTTCCGTTTGTCTTAGATGCCGTAATGACCTCTCCATTGTCATCGATTAGAAGTGCAATACCACTTTTACCAAATCTAATATCTTGAACGAGTTCTATCAAATACTGAATATCGATATTTGCAGCCAAGACCCCTTGCATGCCATCTAACTCTGTCCCCATGGCCAGTGCTGTAACATTTCTATTTTTATTGGCATCGTTATAAACCGAAGTTGTAATAAAGTGGTCGGTCATGCTGGCTTTGGTGTACCAGGGTCTTGAAACCACATCATAATTTGGGTCAGGTATCCAACCATATGCATCCACTAAGGTATTGTCTTCCAGTCCATAAAACAAACTGATGAAGTCTGGATTTGAGTCTGAAAACAATTGAAGAAGCATTTTCCTTGAATATATACTTTTACTATTGACCAGTTTTTTATTCAGTGCAATCAATGTGTTTGTTTTTTCACCCAACCAAATTCGTACTATTTCTGAATTGTATTCTGCAGATTTTTCACCAAACTCCATGGCTTGGTTTTTAGCACTGCTTACCAATGCGTTCAGTGTTATAAAAGCCGTTGGAATCGTGGATATTATGCTGATTACGATCATTGCTAACATAAGTTTGTGACGCAATTTATATATCATTCATTATCCTTCCCGGTCATAATCCTTTCAAATCAATACTACGAATATGAAAGTGGTTCTCCCTATTATTATACATGTAAGTGTGACATTTAGCGGTTATTTGATGACCTCTTTATGACATCTACAGTCCAAATGTTCACAGAATTAACAAGGCAATTTATGCCAGTCTATGCTAGAATGACATCAACAAGCAATGCATAAAACAAATTACAATGGGGGAATAAACGTGTACACATCCAGATACATACGGCTCACAATTGGTATTATCCTATATGCAGTTGGATTGGTTCTTATGGTTAATGCAAACTTAGGCTTAGCACCTTGGGAAGCATTTCATATTGGTCTCAGTCAATCAACCGGGCTGAGTTTTGGTACGATCAGTATTATTGTTGGTTTTCTTATTATTGGAGTTACCTACCAACTGTATGAAAGTATTGGACTCGGTACCATCGCCAGTAACTTTTTTGTGGGAATATTTGTAGATATTCTTTTTACCTTCAAAGTTATTCCAGTGGCAACAAGCTTTTTCCAAGGTTTATTTATGATTTTCCTAGGTATGGTTCTTCTTGCCTTTGCAACCTACTATTACATCGGTTCTGCGTTCGGAACAGGCCCGCGTGATGGACTTATGGTGGCGTTAACTCGGGAACTTAACAAACCTGTAGGTCTCATTCGTGGTACCATTGAATTATCAGTTCTTGCACTTGGCTATTTACTCGGTGCTAAAATTGGAATTGGAACACTGATCATCGGGATTGGCATTGGCCCCATCATTCAAATCATTTTTCAGTTTCTTAAGTTTGACGTAAAGAACATTGAACACAACGCATTTCTACAAAAGAAAGCTTCATAAATGATCATTAATTAAAAGGAGACTCTTTATGAATAAGATGATTGAACTAATCAAAGACCACCGCTCCATTCGTAAATTTAACAATCAGCCCATTACTGAATCTGAAGAAGAAACAATCCTAGACTGTGCACTCAGAGCCGCTTCTGCTGGAAACATGATGCAATATTCTATTATTTCTGTTCGGGATAAAACAACCCTTTCAAAACTGGCTGATTCTTGTGATTCACAACCTTTTATTGGAGATGCAAGCCTTGCCCTTCTATTTGTTGCAGACAATCATAAATGGGAAAAGTTTTTCGAGAGTAGAAATGTAACAGACAATGGTAAACCCTATGGTGGGCCAGAAGTTCCGGACATGTTCCTTGCAATGCAGGATGGTATAATTGCTGCTCAAAACAGTGTTCTTGCAGCAGAAAGTCTTGGAATTGGCACCTGTTATATTGGTGATATTATGGAACACGCCGAGTTCCACTGTGACTTATTTAATTTCCCTAAACATGTCATGCCACTGACCCTGGTGGTTATGGGCCATTATGACCACACCCCTGTTTTGAGGGATCGCTTCAACAAAGAACATATGGTATTTAGTGAGACTTATCCGAACATAGACGAAAAGTTTGTCACAGACATGTTTAGTAAAAAAGAAGAGTCTAAATCCGATTTTGCTCAAAAATTTTATTCTAGAAAAATCGAAGCAGCCTTCTTCAAAGAAATGATCCGGTCCATTAAAGTGTATCTTGAGCAGTGGCTATAACTTTTTTAATCAATTTACGTAACCAATACTCCTTTAACTCGTCTTATAGAGTGTTCAAGTAAAATATGAGGCACTTACAATAAAAAAAGGAGTTTTAGAGATGAAAATTAAAATTGATGGAAAAGAAATGGTTGTGAATGACCCAAACAAAAATATTGTTGAGATTGGTGAAGAGAATGGGGTCACAATTGTTGCCCCTTGTTTTAGAAATAAAAAGAAAAGCGGCTGTTGTAATGCATGTGTCATTGAAGTAGATGGAACACAAAAATATGCATGTGGTACAAAAGCAGAAGATGGAATGGATATAGTTTACAATAGAGAAGATTTAGACCTTTTACGTAAAGAGAGGCTCGCTCAATATGCCGATGCTATAAAAAACAATGATACTTCAAGCAACACTTGTGGTGGCACTGATCCTACACAGTTTTCTACATGTGGCTCTTCATCAGGATCTTCGAATTCATCATGTGGCTGTTCTTGATCATAAATCTGTATGATTCGTGTAATCATCAAATTATATATATAACAAAGCAGTAAATAAGTACCCCTCATCCTTTAATGCGTGTTAAACACACGAAAAGAGTGAGGGGTTCTGAGTTTTTTGCTTATTTTAATCATGAATGCCTTTAAAAACCAACAAAATAGGGAAGAGCAATTCGAATATTCCTCCTGGAGCAAACAAGATGAGTGGATTTACTTCAAAGCCAGTTACAATTGTAATCACAGCATATACACTCGTTAGCAGGTAGCCCAACCCACCCAGTGCCATCATCCACTTAGGTCCCATTGATTTTTTGAATAGGTAAAAGAAAAATATAGTGCTATATACACCAAGGACCAACATTGCCCCTCCAAAGAATAAATCATGGGCCAAGATAATTGCATTCAGATTACTGCCCAGTCCAACTTCAACAGCTAAAAAGGCTATTAGACTCCCAACTATTAAAAGTACGGCTTCAACCGCACGTGTTATCACGTACCCGGTAACTAGAGTTTTATTATAGCTTTTGAATCTTTCAAACATCAGAATCCCAATAGCTATAACAGCCAAACTGTTTATGATTTCAAGCAGGACACCCATACCAAATGTTTGCCTACTTACATCACCAGCGACCAGTGCACTTGATACCATACCACTGCCTGCTGCATAACATATTGTTGCAATTATAAAGCTTAAACCTATTGCTATTTCAATCTTTCTCGAATATTTATCTTTCATTTTAGGCCCGATCCTTTCGTTGTTATACTTGATGATTGAATATATAATGGTACTTAAGAATAAGAAATGAGGTTATCATGACTACACTTAAGAAAAAACCGACTTACAAATTAGCACTGGAGAAAACCATTAAAGAATTCACATCTCTTAGCGACTCAGAAATTGAGGTCATGGTGGATTCAATCCCTGTGGCGTCATTTACTAAAGGGACTTTACTACTCTCACAAGGTGATATTCCAATAATGAGCTATTTCGTTATTGAAGGATGTGTTCGCCAGTTTGCTATTGATATAAACGGAAAAGAAACCACTCTAGATTTTTATACTGAAAACCATGCAATCAACATGTTCAGTTTCACCGATGATAATGGCGCTTCAAAATACAGCCTAGAATGCCTAGAAAATTCCGTTCTTGTTGCCTGTGACGATACCGAAGACGCGGACGATTCTCTTGAACTTCTCGGTCTAAAACATGGTATTTTTAAGAACCAATTCACAGATATGCAGAATACCTTTATGAACTTCAAGGCCCTCACACCCATTGAACGTTACAATAATTTCGTGAAGTCCCGTCCAGATTTAATTAAACGCGTACCTCAAAATATACTCGCAAACTACCTTGGTATTACACCTGAGTCTTTTAGCCGATTCAAAAAAAGAACCAATCAAGATGCGTAAATATATTGAACTTTCCTTACCCATATATTAAGATATGTCGAAAATGTCCGCATTGATTCAAATCAAGTTTTGAAAGGAAAGTCTTATTTTTGATACTAAAAGAGGCCAATTCATGATTTATATTCACGAATTGGCCTTTAGAGTATTTATTTTATTACCTATATCAAACTGTTATAAAAGTCTGCAATCCTTGCCAGTCCCTCTTTCAACCCTTCTGTATCATTTCCAATCCCCACTCTGAAGTGGTTTGGTATATCTAAAACATCACCCGGAATTACAAGCACACTCTTCTGGTCCAGTAATGATTTACAGAAGTCTTTAGAAGACATAGTCAGGTCATACTTTATGACAATCACGGGGCCCGCTTTGGGTTTAACATAAGAAAAACCAGGATTGTCTGCTATCCAAGCATCTACAATTTCTAGATTTGTTTTGATTATGTTTTTGCTTCGTTCAACGATGGCTTCTTTGTTTTCAAGAGCAATGGCTGAAATGTAGTCGTCCACCATCGAGCAACTGATATGGTTATAATCTCGACGGATATTAATCAGTTCAATCAGTTCACGTGACCCGCAAACCCATCCTGTTCGAAGTCCTGCTAGTGCATATGTTTTGGACATGCTGCTTGTACTGATCCCTTTATCATATAAGTCTACGATAGATGGTGTAAAAGCGTCGCATTCAAGATTCAAACCACGGTAGGCTTCATCTGAAAGCACATAAGCATCTACGCTCTTGGCAATTTCAACAACTTCTTTAAGTGTTGCCTCGTCCAGCTCAGCACCTGTTGGATTATTGGGATTTGCGAAACTGATTAACTTCGTGTTTTCGTTTACCAGTGATTTCAACTCTTCTAGGTCTAGCTTAAAATTATTCTCTGATTTTAATTGTATTTTATGAACCTTTGCACCAATAGATTCAGGGACAGAGTAATGCTGTTGATAAGTCGGAATCACTGTAATTACTTCATCCGTTGACTCAACCAAACTCATAAGCACCAAATAATTTGCTGCAATGGCGCCATGTGTGACAACAATTTGATCTGGTTCTACAGTCTCATACAAACTTTGGATACCTTTTTTCAGATACTCTGAGCCTTCAATTGAACCATAAGTCATTTTCATATTCATAAGATCACTGACAAATTCTTGTTTTCTTAACTGAAATACAGCTTCATTTGTTTTGCCATGGTTCATTGTACTCAAACAAAGAACATCTTCAAGCGTCAGCGAATCTACACAGCTTTCAGCAATATTTATTTCACATTTTGTTTCATACGCATCCATCCAGCGTTCAACTTTAAAGTCTGCAATTTTCATTTTTATCTCCTCCATTAATCTTCGGCTTTAGTATATCTGAATCATATCTGGATATTCTAAAGCTTAGAAGAACAAAGCAAGATAAAGTAGACCAACAAAAGAAATGGTAGAAAAGAAGCGCATCTTTACCTAATAATTTCAGCCAGCTTACTTATGCCGACCTCAAGCTCTTCAAGCGTCGCAAATGCAAAGGAAATTCTAATAGAACGCCTGTCTGTCTCGTCATATAAGTTGCCCGTATTTATGACAATCCCATTCTTATAACAGTTTTCAAATATTTGAACGGGGGAAATGTCCTTATTTAACTTTAACCATACATATAAACCACCACTCGGCTTCTTCCATGAGGCTATGTCACTAAAATGTTTGTCTAACAATTCTAGTGTATAATCTCTTTTTTTCTTAAGCTTCATTCTCAGTTCTTCTGCAAAAGCTTCATAAATACCACTTCTCAGAAACTCATAACATACCCATTGAGAGAGATTACTGCTTCCATAGTCCGTTTGCATCTTTATATCTGCCAGTCGATCAATTACACTTTCATTACCCACAATCCAACCGATGCGCATGCCCGCCGAAAGTGTTTTAGAAACACTGCCTACGTACAAGACTGTTCCATTTTTATCATGTGCTTTTATTGGATTTGGGGGTGGGTCTTCATACCACAGCTCACCATAAACATCATCTTCAATGATGGCCAGTCTCTCTTTTTCACATAAGTCTAATAGGTCTCTACGCTTTTGCTCAGACATTAAAGTCCCTGTTGGATTATGAAAGTTGGGAATCACATATAGAAGGTCAGGTTTCTTAACCACACTTTTCTTTGTTAACTGGTCCAGATTTATTCCAGACGAGTCCATATCCACTCCTGATAAATTGATGCCATGGGATTCAAACAATGTAAGAGAATTTAAGTAAGATGGTTTTTCTGTCAATATGGTTGAACCTCTATGAAGAAGACCCGTCGAAACCATATTTAGAGCTTGTAGCCCCCCTGATACAATCAAAATCTTAGAGACATCTGTATGAATGCCTTTCTTTTTTAAGTACTTTACAAGCTCTTGCCGCAACTCAAGGAGCCCTTTGGGTTCATCATAACCCATGTAATTCATTTTTTCTGAAATCTTGTCAAACACACTTTTTAAGTGTTTTGAAGGTGACATTTCACGTGCCAGTTCCCCTGCACCCAGGCGAATCTGTGTGTTGTCCAACTCAATATTGTTTATAATTTTAATAATGTCTAGGTTGGGTCTATGAATACTTTTTGAGATCTTTTTATTCCAGTCCGTCGGTGCATTTGATGTAAGCAGTGACCAGGTATTATTAATGATAATGGTTCCGGAACTTTTCCTTGATTCAACAAAACCTTCAGATTTAAGCTCGTCATATACTTCTAAAATGGTGCTTCGATTCACTTCAAATACACTGGCCATATTCACTTGTGTTGGCAAACGACTGCCTATGGACCATTTCCCTGATGATATTTGCGTAATAACAAAGTCATAAATTTGTTTGAAAAGTGGGATCACACTGGATCTATCTGGTTTCCATGATTCATTTTCTAGTTTTATTTTCAGCACACGTACCCCTCCGAATAATAGAAATAATAATAGTAATAATTTGCACACAACATTCTGAACTGATTGTATGCAAGTGCATATTTTTTTGCTATAAGTCTATTCTTCTAGTTTTACAATTGAGGAAACTTTATTGCGACCCGTTTCTTTTGATTGATAAAGCGCTTTATCTGCGCGTTTATAAATGGTATGCACAGTATCAGATACCATTGACTCTGTAAGACCAATACTTACTGTCATTTCGAAATCCTCAAGATACCCATTCACATTAATAGATTCCTGAAAATCCATGAGAATGCTTTTGGACGCATCAAGGGGTCTAAAAAATATCATTGCAAATTCGTCCCCACCCACACGACAGATCACATCTGCTTCTTTCATTTTCATTCTCGCCAAGTTTGATACATGCTTTAGAGCATAATCACCTTTATCATGACCAAACTGGTCATTAATAAGTTTTAGATTATCTAGGTCAACTAAGGCTAGACAGAAGCATTGTTTGTCCGTATTCTTGGTTGCCTCTCGTAATGTCGTCTCAAAAATTGTACGGTTTGGGATGTTAGTAAGCTGGTCAATATTGGACAATACAATAATCTGTTTTTTGTAACGTGTAATGGTAAAGCTTGTTGCCAGCATCATGATAAGAACTGCAACTGTAAGAGCCGTATACATTCTCATACTATAAGAATTGAAGGCTTCTATCAAATCTGATGTGATTTTTGTAACAACAAGATACCAATCAAGTACTTCTATATATTGAATGATAAAATATCTATTATCAATCATCTTTTCTAATGTTCCAGACTTGCTATTTTTAAAATTCATACGACTTTCATCTATACCTTCAAGATCATGGAATGTAGAACTCTGGATAAATAGAGCGTTCGGGTGAACTTGGATCTGCCCCTCCTCATTAATCAGATAGGCTTCAACACCCTGATTTTGTGTAAAACGAGCTAGGATATCCTGTAGATAAGTGATTCTTTTGCCTACACCTGTCACGCCTGCAAAGTTTCCTTCATCATCATAGATATTTGCGTTTGCATATATGGTCAGTGCCCAGTTGTCCAGTTGCTCTGTGTTCACTACAATTGAGTACACTTCATCTGAATCAATCCTGTTTTTATACCAAAAAGAATCGTCACTCTGTAAATTTACTTTTGCATCTGTCCCGCCAGGGTGATAATAATTGAGGGTGCTATGGGGAATTAGAAAAACAGAATCATAACCCGTATTGTTTTGTATTGAGGACAAATACGCAGCCATTTTCTGTTCTGTTTCAGGTGTGTCATCATTCATTGAGTCAAATAGCAATGTACTCTGCGCCATGGTCCTTGATGTATTGATAGGGTCCATAAACTCTTGCATAAGTTCAGAATAGATATCTATTTGGGTCAGTCGCGTTAAGTTTTGAATATCATTAAGTGTTAACTCAGTAATTATGTTTTGCGTTAACATGGAAATAACAGCCATAATGCTTATAATTACTACTAAATTTATCAAATAAATAGGTATAGTACGTCTATTATTCACAGGATCACCTCTTATACCTAAATATATACCTTGTAATTGTTTGCCTAGACATCAAAATGTATATTTAGCCATTTTTAAATAAAAAAAGCCAACTCCTTTAATACAGGAGCTGGCTTATGATTTCTATTCTATTTGTTTTATCTTATTCAGAAACAGGTTTTGCTGAATCTTTTTTAAATTCAAATGGTCCTGGCAGAGGATAAAACTCTTTTCCAAACGCTGTATTTACAACGATTGCAGATGAAAGATAAATTGCGATGATACCTGCAGTTAAAAGTCCCCAAGCTGGAATAACAGCATATGACTTTGGAAGAATCCCTAAATCCATTAATGTAATAAATGGTAAAGAAACGTCCAGTGCCAATACGATTAGTGTTAATAGACGTGTGCTTTTAAAGAATGCAGGTGTCCAAAGCAGTGTAGCTGCTGTTAGAACCATCCATGCCCATCCATCGATGCGGGCATCAAAGGCAATACCGCTGTTCATCATATTGTACTTCATGATCATTTCTAGTCCACCCACAAGCATGAAGAATGCACTAAAGAATAAAAACGTATTTCCACCTGTGTTGTTCTGACCTTTAAGATCAAGCAGTGCCACTACAAATTGAATGACAAAACCACCTAACAACCAACATCCTAACAATGGCATTGCTTCATGAGTTACTTTGCCAGATAGAATTGCAAAGAAACCAAAACATGCAACTGCTAAAGCTACAAGCCCAGCTGGAGTAGGATTTGACCACTCTTTAACTTCATTTAATTGACTCATATTGCCCCCACTTTCGTCAAACTAAAAGTAAATTTATTATCTACGTTGTTTATCTAGTAAAGTATAACTGATCTTTATCGGATTTACAATCTTATTTGAAGTATTATAATTTTTTAATAAATCAGATTTCATCCCTAACAATCGAATAACTCATTAAGGGTACAAACATATTATAAACAAGCAGAACACTAAAGATTGGGGAGGTATAATCATCAAAGAAATTATACAGCAAAACGAAAAATACAATACGTCCTGTATTTAAAAGTATCACCCGCAACATCAAGTTGCCAAGCATGTCTGCTTCGTTAACAGAGTGTTTTTTTGCACTCCTAAGTTGGACACCAACCAGAGGTGTTTGAAAGAGTGCCGCACCTATGGAAGTGAGAAAGCCATAAGCAATAAAGGTATATATTGACGGTTTAAACATGAGCATAATTATAATCGTACATGCTAACGAACCCCAAAACATCAGTTGCTTTCGACTTTTATAGACCAAGGCACGTCTGTACATAATAAACATAAATATTGAAAAGATACTAAAGCCTGAATTAATGAATCCAATCACAGATTCACGCACCACAACACTATATAGGAACACACTGTTTGCAATGGCTGTAAACTGCGAATAGGGTGGCATTAAAAGGTTTGATATTAAGACTTTTCTATACTGGTCTTTAACAAATAGTTTTTTTATGTTCACATCCCCAAGTACCGTAACCTTATGGGATGACATATTAAAGGACAATATAAGCTGTATAAAAATAAATATCAATAGCATAAAGGTCATAACCCTAAAACCATAAAACTCTATAACAAAGCCTGAAACTAGGGGTGTTATTATAGATGAGGCTTTATTGAGCGCACCATTAATGCTCATAAATTTATCGATACTTTCCGTGTCCAGTTGACTGGACTGGAAGGAGTTTAAGTTAAAGAAAAAGAGGCCGTCGCCACAACCCCCAAGCAGACCGATAATGATTGCATATGAAGATATGGTTTCTGAAAAGAACCCGGTCAGAGCGAATGCAAACATAAATGAAAGTGAGGACAATATATAGTTGTAGCGCATATTTTTGAGGGCTATAATATTGCCTAAATAGAACGACCCTGTTGCAGCAATATAGTTGAAGATATTAAATACAGCAACCGCCTGAATGCTTTTTCCAACCTTCCAGAGGTATATATTTATATATATCAGGACAAAACTTTTAAATACTGAATAAATGAGTCGCATGAGAATCATCATTTTAGATTCTCTGCTTAAAATATTGTCATTTTGTTTATTTTTACCCTCATGGGTTGTTTTTTCAACTTGACTCATAATGAACTAATCTCCTGCCTGTGTGAAGTGTTACATTCAATATATAGCATTTGGTCTGTATTTATCTACTTTTTTAAATCTTTCGTACAAAAAAAGTACCCTGTCATCTCTGACAAGGCACTTAAATATTTAGAGTAATCATTTGTACTGATTAAGCTGCAGCTTTATCAGTTGCATCGCCAGACTTTGAAGCCGACTTTAGCATAGTAATTGAAGTGTAAAGAATAACACCAATAACTAACCATGTAAGAACATTAAGTGGAAGTGACTTAACAAGGTAAGCTGCAATAATAACACCAGCAATACCACCCACTGTAATACCCATTGCCGCACGACGGTCGTAAGCGCCTTGCTGTACAAACTTAACAGAAGCAGCTGGCATTAGGAATGCACAAGAACCCATCATAATTGGGAATGCAACAGCCGGTGACATACCTAAGAAGTATATAAGCGCCATACACGGTGCGTATAGACCAATACCTGCAGTCATTAGTGCGCCAAGAATAAAGTTACCTACAATAGCAATAACAAGCTTTACGCCAGTAAGGCCGATAGCTTCTCCACCACCTGGCATGATGCCTAGGCGACCTGCCGCCATAAGACCAGCAGTGATTAGTAGGGCTACACCCATAATTGTTTGAATCTTCTTTTCAGGAAGTTTAGATACAAAACCAGCACCAATCCAAGCGCCAAGTGTTGCTGCCGCTAGCATGCCAATTAATGTTACAGTCTCAACTTCGATAACCTTCATAAATATAAATGCTTCCATAACCACTGGAATCGTACAAGATACATTTAATGTACCTGGTAAAACACGGTCTTTCGTTTGTTTAAATCCTTTTAAAAGTGCTGTTGTTGGTGCAAATGAACCAATACCCAGAGTATCAAAGAAATTTGTTACGAAACCAATACTGATAACTTTAGCCCATACATTGTCTTCTAGATTGTTTTTGTTCTTTGCAAAATCCAATCCGAACACAACCGTGAACCAAGCTGTTAGTCCCCCTAGTACGCCTAATACAGCTGTTAACATAGTCTTCCTCCTTAGTATGTATAAATAATTATTGCAAGCTAAATCCGTACTTCACTGGATCCTCTGGATCGATAATGAAGTGGTTAAAGCCTGTTATATATGCAGAACCTGTAATTTCAGGAATGATTGCTTTTTCTTTGCCAACCATTTCTTCACCCAATATTTTGCCTTTGAATAAAGTACCTAAAATACTTTCATAAACGAATAACTCATCTTGTTTAATTTGTCCTTTTGCGTGTAGTGTCGCAAGCTTTGCGCTTGTACCCGTACCACAAGGTGATCTATCAACCTGACCTTGGCCAAAGATAACAACATTCTTATAATCCGCTTTTTCGTGTGTTGGATCATCATAAAACTCAACCAAATCTACACTGTTGATGTGTAAAAGTTCTGGATGGCGTACTTCAATGTGCTCGTTAACTGCATCACGAATTTTGAGACCCATATCCATCAGCTTTGAAGCATTGTCTGGCTGAACTTTAACGCCTAATTTTCTAGAGTCAACAATTGCAAAGAAACTGCCACCAAATGATATATCCAGTTCTACATCTCCAATTGAAGGAACAGGTACAACCACATCTGTCATATAGTTAAATGAAGGTACATTAATGATCGAAACTTCTTGGACTTTACCATCATTAACAGCTGCACGTGCAGAAATAACACCTGCAGGTGTATCCATTTTAACTTCAGTAAAAGGCTCTTCAACTTCAATCATGCCCGTTTCAATTGCAACAGTAATGGCACCAATTGAACCATGACCACACATATTTAAGTAACCGCCGCCATCCATAAATATGATCCCAAAGTCAGAACCATCATTAACTGGTGATGTGATGATTGAACCAAACATGTCACCATGTCCTCTTGGCTCATGCATTACTGCAGTTCTTAAATTGTCCATTTTTTCTTCAAGAAAATCTTTTTTTGCAGCCATAGATTTTCCAGGAATATTAGGTACGCCACCAACAATAATTCTTGTTGGTTCGCCCATTGTATGTGAATCCACTACGTTTAAGCTTCTAATTGCTTTCACTAAGATTCTCCTCTCGCTTCATGAAACTGTTTATATTCTGAATAACTTCACTCACTTAATTGTTATTTTTTTCACTTTTTAAATCATAAAAAAGCGATTTTTACCGCATTTTCAATTTTAAAAAAGCCAGTGCCTTTCTTGCATCTAAACGGTCCAGATTGTTTTCTCCAACAACCTCAGTCTCGATTCCAGCTTGAGATTTGTTAATATCAACAATTGTGTCCATGTATTGGTTTGTAACAACAAAACGTCCTTGAACACCTTGGAAACTTACGCCCGATACTGGGATTTTTCTTTTACCGAGTGCCGCAATGGTATTGGCATAATCAACATGTGAATTGCCCCATCCATCACACGATATAATGACGCCGTCTACACGGGCTGCTTCTGCCCAGGCAGCGGCTCTTTCTCCCACAAATACTTTTTTACTATTGCCTTGAGGGGTTCCAACAACCAGCACACCCACAAGATCAATATCAGCATCATTGCCTACAACATCCAGTAATGGATCTCTAAAATGATGTAGTGATGTCTCTTTCGTAGAGGGTCCAATACCCATATGTGCCTCCTAGGTCATGGCTCTGATTGCTCCATCTCTATATTCATTAGGCGATAAAATTATTGGTACATTGCCAATGTCAATGATGGAACGTCCGCCTGCGTAGCCTGATGGTTCATCACAGAACAACATGTTGTCGTACATTGCACCTTGTCCAGCAACTTGTTTGATGATGAGTACCTTTTTACAGTCTGGCTTCACTTTGTCTTCAAATATATGATTTTCAGTTGCAAGCCTTCCATTGATTGCTTTAAGCGGATGTCTTATTGACTGAACAAATGCGTCACATCCTCTAAAAGCTGCCATCGGTTGCTTTCTATCTGCTTCTTCTTCATAGGCAAGCTTCACATCAACATGAATTATAAAGTCATTCTTTGATGGTGTACCTGCTTTATCTAGAACAATTTGCTCCGATAGAATACCCTCTGAAGAACCAAATTCAGCCATTTGTTTACCGTGTTCATCACACCCTGTCAGCAGTACAACAGCACCTGTCAGTGTATGTGTCACACCCTCACCGATTGACCCGATTACTTTTGTTGAGATTGGGACAATATCCATAATTGTGTTAATTTCCACATTGTGCGCTTCCGGTTGAATGGCTTTAGGTGGAATTATACGAATGGTCATGTCTTTAATCCGCGCTTCAGAGTCAATAATTTGCTTAATCAATGAGACATCCAGTGTAAGCACCTCACCGCTGAGCCCGGTATGAAGACCAAGCTCAACATGAGATACATGAAACGATCTGATTGTCAGTCTACGGATTACTTTTTCCTTAGACATTTGATCACCCATTTCGAGATTTATACTTTAGCAATATATTCGTAGTTTAGTGGTACAATCTTGCCAGCAGATGTCATTTTCATCATCTCTTCAAGACTTTCTACAACGATGTTTCTTTGCATTACAACATCGTTAGGAGCGCCAGCATTTGCACCCATTGGTACAAGTGGTGCAACCGCACGTGGTGCGCCATTTTGACGAACAACTGGTGGTAGTGCTGCAATAATAACCGTAGGAATACCCGATTCCTCTATCGCACGCTGTACAATAACAGCAGTACGGTGGCAAGTACCTCAGCCAGCTGTCAGAAGAACAGCGTCAACGTCTGCTTCTTTAAGCTGACGTGCAATTTCTGGACCTGTTTCTTCTGTAAATTTCGATTGGTCACCGCCGCCACCCATGAAACCGAAGTGAACTGGCGAAACTTCTTTAATAAATCCTTCAGTAGCAAGCTCACGAAGACGATCGATTGGGAACATACAGTTGATGTCCTTGTTAACATCACCATTATCGTAGCCACCATGAGACACCATCATGTCTGCCGTTGGTGCATCACCTGGGATTACGCGGAAAGTGAAATCACCCGCTAGGTTAAATCTTGCATCTGTTCTCATATGTACGCCGGCTGCTGTAGCCATTGCAACTTTCATATCTTTTAACTCTTTTGTAATAGGCGTCCACACTGGTGGTGGAGTGATCGGAACAAAGATTTCCGATTGAAGCCCTGAAACTGGTTTATACACCATTTTCGTCCTCCTTATTTTTCTGATGTTGATTATTCACGTATTGTTCGCACGGCTCAGCAGATACCACTTCTGGGTGCCCCATCATGAATCCGACCTCTTGACCAACCACTAACTCGTAATCTGAAATAAGCATTCTTCTAGGTACTTTTAATGAACCCAGTCTGCCTTTTAGATCCATTGTTACAGCTCCGGCTTGAATCTCAACGATAATGCCTTCCATGTACATCGGTTGACTTTGATACTTTAGCTCGCGCATATTTGCCTCCAATACCTTCAAATCTATTTATTGTACGATTACAACTTGTTATCTATTTGAATTATTCAACTTAGTTCGTTGATTCTTCTGCTTCGTAAATTTCAAGACGCTTCTTTGACTTTTCCAGAGATTGCTCGTTTGCAGATAACACTAAGTTCATGTCCAGCTCACGTTCAATTGTTTCAACGTTGTTTAGCTTAACGTTTGGATTCCACTTACGCTCTGCAGACTTTACTTCTTCGCCAGACATTACTGCCTTAAGCATAGTAAGTGCACGCGTTGCATCTTCTGGACAAAGTGTATTGTTAGAAAGAACTTCATTCTCAATACCTAACTCCGACTTGTTAAGGTCGATCATGTGCTTCATGTACTCGTTACCAACTACAAGTGCACCTTGATTAGCTGAGAAAGTCATACCCACAACTGGGATACCTCTTTTACCAACTTGCTCGTGGTGGCTTGCAAAGTCGATGTGGTTGTTACCAAATCCTTCAGTTGTGATGATTGCACCATCAACATCAAGCGCTTCAACGATCATACCTAGACGGTTAGATACGTAGAATTTCTCAGAGTTAACCTGCGGAGAACCAACAAAGATAATGCCACATAGGTCAATTTCTTCATCCTTCATTGCTTTTTCAACAAGAGGCTCTCTCCAGTAGTGACGGCTTGTTTCTTTAGATGCAGGACCAATACATACAAGTGCATGGATACCACCATCAAGTACTTCTGTTGGTGCAAGCATAACTGGCACATTACCAAGGTCAACGTTTGGCTTTCCACCAAGAACGCCAACAGGCTCAACAGGTAGGATTAGGTTATCGTGCATTGCACCCTGGCCCATGATTTCTTTGATAGCTGAATAATCAAACTTTTTTCGGGGTGCCAATTAAACTATTGTGCATTCGCAGTAGATACAGAGGTTGAAATTTTATTTTTTAAAAATTTTTTTGAAAATTATTTTATCTATTAATACGTTTCGTTGAAAATACTTAATTTTTTTAATACAATACCTATAGGTCACACAATAAATCAAAAGGTTGGTCGATTATGAAAGTAATGATTATCGGAGCAGGTAAACTAGGCAAGAAATTAGCTGCAGCACTGCTTAACGGTGAAATACATGTAACCATTATGGATAACAATCCTGCTATTTTGGATCGTTTGAAAGATCATTTGGACGTGTTAACCGTACATGCAAATGGTGCACGTGCAGAAATTTTAGAAGAGCTAAATATTGATACATATGACTTAACCATAGCAGTCACAAGTAGCGATGAAACCAATATTCTAATCAGTTCAATGGCGAAAAAGCTGGGCTCTACACGTAGTATTGCTCGTATTAGAAACCCTGAATATGCTTCTCAGCTGGACTTTGTAAAAAAACACTACAACATTGATCATGTTATTAATCCTGAGCAAGCAACAGCAAACGAAATGTTACGTTATTTAATGGAAAGTTATACATTCTACTTTGACGACTATGCAAAAGGCAAAGTTTCTGTGGTTAACTTTAGTATTAAAAACCTTACTAAATTTGTTAACAAGCCAATAAGTGAACTAGACAATTTAGACGATCTTGTAATTGCAGCCATTTCACGTAATGGAAACATTATCATTCCAAATGGGGCAACGGTACTACAAGAAAATGACACAATATATGTTGTAGGTCAAAGAAGTAAAATTCAAGGTCTTGCAAAAGTCCTTAAATCTTCTATTGATAATAAAAATATCCGTAAGGTTATGATCTTGGGTGGCAGTAAAATTGGCTACTACCTTGCTAAAGATCTTACTAAACGTGGTATTAGCGTAAAAATAATCGAATCCAATCTAGAACGCTGCAGAGAGCTTTCCGAGCAATTACCAGACAACGCACTCATCATTCATGGTGAAGGTACAGATATAGACCTGCTTGAAGAAGAAGATCTAGCAGATATGGATGCATTTATCGGATGTACAGGCTTTGATGAAGAGAACCTGTTTATGTCTTTACGTGCAAAACAACTGGATCTAAGCAAGGTTATTGCTAAGATATCAAGACAAAGTTATGTACATATCATTGAAAAGCTTGGTATTGATATGGCTATTAACCCCGTGAACATTACTGCCAGTGATATTCTAAAGTATATTCGTGGTGGTAAAGTTGTTGCCGTTTCACTCTTACTTGATGGACAAGCTGAGGTCATGGAAATTATTGCTGCAAAGAACCTTCCTATTCTTGATAAGCCACTGAAAAGCCTGAAGCTACCAAAGGGCATTATTATTGGCGCAATTGTACACAAAGGCAAAGTTATCATTCCGCATGGCGACTCAAAAATTCAAGCTGGTGATCGTATTGTAGTCTTCTCACTTCTTTCTGAAGTGCCGAAACTTGAAACGTTCTTAAAGTTAAAGGATGGTCGTTAATGAATACGCGTATAGTCGGTAAAGTACTTGGTTACTTACTGTTGATCCTTGCACTGGGTATGGTTATACCATTTTTCATTGCTGTCTATGCACAGCAATATGACATGATACCATTCGCAGTCAGTATAGGTTTTACAGCAGTAACAGGTCTTTTAATGTCTAAGATATCGATTAAAGACAAAACCAAAATTAAAACACGTGAAGGCCTTGCAATTGTTACATTTGGTTGGATACTTGCATCAGCATTTGGCGCACTTCCATTTTATATTTCTGGAGCTATTCCAAGTTATATAGATGCATTTTTCGAAACAGTTTCAGGATTTACTACAACAGGTGCAACCATTATTAACGACATTGAAGTTCTACCTTACGGTATACTTTTTTGGCGTTCATTCACCCACTGGATTGGTGGTATGGGAATCCTGGTTGTTGCAGTAGCAATTCTGCCTATGATGGGTTCAGGAGGTTTTCATGTATTTAAAGCAGAAAGTCCCGGCCCAGTTGCTGACAGAATCGTACCTAGAATTAAAGATACAGCAAAGATACTTTATACAACCTATATAGTTATCTCCTTAGCTGAATTTATATTGCTCCTACTCGGTGGCATGACTGTATTTGAATCAGCCGTTCATACCTTTGCAACACTGGGTACAGGTGGTTTCTCTACACGAAACGCAAGTATTGGTGGATTTAACAACTCATACATTTATATTGTTATTTCGGTGTTTATGATGATGTCTGGTGCCAATTTTTCGCTCTACTATGACGTGTATAAGGGCAAGTGGCGTGATGTAATAAAAAACAGTGAACTTAGATTCTATGTTGGAATTATAGTTGCTGCCGTGTTAGCCATCACAGTTAACATGAACATGCATTTATACCACAACTGGTTTGAGTCATTCCAACATGCCTTTTTCCAAGTTACATCACTCATGACAACAACAGGGTATACATCCTTTGATTATGAACAGTGGACAACGTTCTCCAAGGCCATTCTATTCATGCTCATGTTTGTTGGGGGTAGTGCAGGTTCTACAGGTGGATCGATTAAAGTTGTTCGTATTCTGGCTTTAATCAAATTAATCCGTCGTGAGGTCACACGTATTTTGCACCCAAGATCCGTTGTTTCTGTAAAACTTAACGAACAAGCTGTGCCAGAGAATGTACTTCTCAATATAGCCAGCTTCTTCATGTTATACATGCTTATTTTTGTAGGGGGTTCTATTCTTATCTCATTTGAAGGCATTGGTCTTCTCAGTGCAGGTAGTGCAGTCGCCGCAACTTTAGGTAACATTGGACCTGGTTTCGACTTTGTCGGACCTACAAATACCTATTCAGAGTTTTCTGATGCAAGTAAACTTCTTCTGTCCTTCTTTATGTTACTGGGTCGACTTGAGTTATTTACTGTTATTGCAATCCTTTCGCCAAAGTTCTGGAGACAATAAGTTTAAACACATACACAAAGACTATCCATTTGGATGGTCTTTTTTTGTTAAAGATTTTTATTACGATTTGAATAATACACCACCAAGGAATAGAATAGATATTAGAGATGATTTGATCACACAAGGAGGCAACATGAAAAACGTATATTTTAAACGCTATGACGGAAATGATCCAGATGTACTCAGCACATTGGCACAATCTTTATTTGAACATATGGTAAAAGTAGAAAATGTTCAGCTGGAGAAACAGATCCCGATTAAAGTGCATTTTGGGGAAAAAGGAAATGTTACCTATGTGCCCGCAAATAGTTATGCTGGACTCATAGAGTCACTTCAAAAACGAGAAATTGAAACCAACTACATAGAAACAAATGTACTTTATAGAGGTGCACGAACAACCAAAGAAAGCCACTTAAAACTTGCTAAAGACCATGGTTTCACTCAAATTCCAATCATTATTGCTGATGGTGAAATGGGAGAAGCTACCTACGAAGTTGAAGTAAATAAAAAATACTTCAAAACAGTTAAGTTAGGTGCTTCATATGAGGATTTTAAACAGATCCTTGTTACAGCTCACTTCAAAGGTCACGGTATGGCTGGCTTTGGTGGTGCAATCAAACAACTTTCTATGGGTTTTGCATCTAGAAGTGGTAAAATGGCGCAACACTCTAAGCAAACACCATCTGTAAGTAGTCGAAAATGTACATCATGCGGTCTTTGCATGACAAAATGTGATGTTGATGCCATTCATATTGATGATTTTGCTATTATTAGTGATGCTAAATGTGTTGGATGTGCAGGATGTATTGCAATCTGTCCTGAAGGGGCAATCACAAACGATTGGGGTGCAGCAAACTTCAGAGAAAAAATTGCTGAGTATGCGTATGGTGCTGACTTAAACAAGAAGCATATTTACATCAACTTCTTAATGAATATTACAGAAGAATGTGACTGTATGGGCCAGCATTATGATCCTATTGCAGACCACATTGGGGTCTTTGCTTCAATGGACCCTGTAGCACTAGATACCGCTTGTTTGGATGTGCTTCAGAAAGAACACGGCAGTCCGATATTTGAAGGTGGACGTACCACATTAGAACACGCTAAAGTTATCGGATTTGGTGATTCTGCGTATGAACTTATAGAAGTGAATTAGGCCAAATAAATTAATCTAGAATTATATAGATAATAGAAAAGTTCAATAAAAAATGCTGAGGGAAGATATCTTACCTCAGCATTTTTAGGATTCTACTGTTTGTCCGCCACCAGCAGATTTAGAAACATACATTGCCTCATCTGCTTTGCTTAATATGTCACTGGTACTCTTAATTTTATCATTCATAGTTGCAACACCAATACTCAATGATGGTTTCCAGTCCTCAACACCATCTATGATCAGGTTTTTACATTTTTCATTTAGATGTTGTGCAATTAAACTTGCTTCTGACTTCTCAGTCTGCGTACAAATAACAACAAATTCATCTCCACCCAACCTGCTAACAATATCGGTTTTTCTTGTATTGTGACTTAAAAAATCAGCAATCCATTTCAAGACCAAATCCCCTGCCTTATGTCCGTACACATCGTTTACAGATTTAAACTTGTCTACATCAACAAATAGGACACTAAATGGCGTATTGTAACGTTCCCAACTGTCCATTAATTTCTCAAGCTCTATCATAACAAATCTACGGTTTGGCAGATTTGTCAGTGTGTCATGTAGGGTTAATTTTTCTAGTTCAGCATTCAACTCAATAAGCTCTTTGGTTCTAGTTTTCACTGTTTCTTCTAAATCTAAGTTTTGCTTCTCAATTTCGCGATTTTTCTCTAACACCAGCTTATATAGTAGTTTCAGTGCCTTCAGCAAAGGTTCTGTCGTTGTTTGTAATCGACTCTCCTCTTCCATATATGCATCTTCAGGTGAAACAGCCTGCTTAATGGACTCAATCTGTCTGGCTAAACTCTTATCAGTATTTAAGATATGGTAGGCCAACCACCTGACAAGGTATTCAACAATCTCATCCAAATCAGTATGACGCCCACTGATTTCAAACTTTTCGAAAAAGACTGTAATCTCATGAACAAACTCATAATGTATTTTTTTGTGTTCATTTACATGTCTCATATCCACTGAATGATGCATCATCATTTCTTCCTCAGTGTTAAAATGAACTTTCACATACTGCAAGAGCTTATCTTGGAGTTTCACAAAGGTTTCTTTTTCAACGCTTTCAATGTTTAGACTTAAGCTCACCATTTCATTTATAGTTTCAACCAAACCATAGTGTTGTTTATCAATTTCTTCAATTCCAGATAAAAAATCGCTATCCCATTTAAAATATTTGACCATATCAACTCTTGTATGAATCTACACTCATACCTCTCCTTCTTTATATGTCGTATTCATAGTATACCCCATTAAAGAAGGTAAACTATCACATAAAAAAGAGGCTGCCTATAAAACAGCAGCCTCTCATGAACGCAGTGTAGAGGGGATTAATTTCTACACTTGTTGCTTAGTTAACTTTTTCAGCAAATCCGAACCACCAGTTGCCACGTGTTGTTTTTTCCCAATTCGCAACATCTGTTGAAACCATGATTTGATCTGTGTAGTAGTAAATTGGCATGTATCCGCGCCCTTCCATTACAAGTGAAAGTGCACTTTGAAGTGTGTCAAATCTTTCTTGACCATCTTGAACACTTGCCGCTTTAATGAGTGCATCGTACTCTGGATTACTCCACTGTGCATGGTTCATTGATGCACCGTCTAAGAACATACCTAAGTATGTCATTGGGTCAGAGTAGTCACCAATCCAACCACCACGTGCTATATCAAAACTGTGCTGTCTTCTTGTATCTTGGAATACAGCCCATTCTTGATTGGCAAGCTGTACATTAATACCTAGGTTCTTATTCCACATTTCTTGGATTGCTTCTGCTACAGCTTTATGACTCTCAGATGTGTTATAAAGAATCGTAAACTCTGGGAATCCTTCACCATCCGGGTATCCTGCATCAGCTAAAATTTGTTTAGCTTCTTCAACACCACTTGCATCCATTGGAACACCAAAACTACCGGCTACATCGGCAAATACATCACCATTTGCATCTCTAGATGCTTGTGAAACCATGTTTTTAGCTGGTAATTGACCGCCCTTTAATACAGTTTCAACGATTGCTGTTCTATCGATTGCCAATGAAAGTGCTCTTCTAATTTCAACGTTATCCAGAGGTTCGATTTTTGTGTTTAAGATATAGTAATAAACCCCATCGTATGGAAGAATCATAAATGTTGGATCTTCAGCTAGAAGTCTTGGAATTTCAGCTGTTGGCATATCATCAATTACGTCAATTTGTCCTGAGTCGTATCCAGTAAGTGCTGTTGATTGATCAACAATCATGAGTGCATCAATTTGCTCTAGAACAACCTGATCAGCTCTCCAGTAGCCTGAGTTCTTTTTAAGAACCAGTTTATCCCCACTTGCATACGAGTCAAGTAGGAAAGGACCGTTAACGATTGATAGAGTTGGGTCCATTGCCCACATGCCATCCGCTCCTGCCTCAACGGCATCTTGACGAACAGGCATGAATGTAAAGAATGCTGTTAGACCAAGGAAATAAGGTGAAGGAACTGTTAAAGTTACTTCAAAAGTCATTTCATCAACTGCTTTAAACGAATCTATATTTGCTTCATTGAATATCCACGAATATTCTGATGCTGTTTCTGGATCAATAACACGTGCCCATGCATACTCAAAATCGTGTGCTGTTACAGGCTTGCCATCAGACCACTGTGCGTCACGTAGTTTAAAAGTATATGTAAGTTTATCGTCTGAAACAGAGTAACTTTCAGCCATACCTGGTTCCAACATACCATCAACTTCACGTAGTAGACCTTCAAATAGGTGGTTGATAATATCGCCACCATCAATAGCAGTATTCAGACCTGGATCCAGTGTTTTGGGTTCTGATCCTAAGTTCCAAATAAGTGTTTGTGCAACCTCTTCCATTGCTTCTTCTGCTGGTGCTGTTTCTTCAGCAGGTGCTTCTGTTTCTACTTCTGCAGGTTCTGCAGCTGGTTGAGCTGGTGCTTGTGAACATCCTGCCAGTGAGCCCATAATTAATACAAGTACCAATAACCATGACATATGTTTCTTCATCATTTCATTCCTCCCTTAATCTTCTATATTTAACCTTAGCAGCCACTTAGCGCTAAAGATACTACCAACATCACCTAAAATTGAACGATATTCTCCCCATTACTCTTGTCCATGCTGTCATCAAGTCCCAGCCCGTAATTTGAGTTGGGTTTTAAAGTGCTTTGACTGCTCACAAATCCAACATCCAGTTTATTTAAGTACATAGATGGCACATCTAAATCTGCAAGCCCGATCTGGCTACGCCCACAGCCTAAGTGAACAGCGGCAGATATACCAATGGGACCTTCCATCATACATCCAATCATACAGTTTATACCGAACGCCTCAGCAAATGATATAATTCTCATTGCTGGCTCTATACCCCCTGTTTTCATCAGCTTTATATTGATCCAGTCAGCTGCCCGCATTTGAATGAGACGTATGGCATCTTTATAGGAGAATACACTTTCATCTGCCAATATTGGAATTGATAGGTTGTCTGTAACAAACTTCATACCCTCAAAATCATCTGCTTTAACGGGTTGTTCCACCAATTCAATCTCAATACCCGCGTCCAGCATGAGGTTTACAACGCGCACCGCCTCTTTTGGTGACCACCCTTGATTGGCGTCCAGTCTGAACGACGCTTGATTACCCACTGCTTGGTTTATAGCCTTCATGCGTTTTAGGTCCATAACGGCGTCATTACCCAACTTAATTTTTAATGCAGTAAATCCATTTTCAACAGCTTTCTCAGCGTCTGCTGCCATAATCTCTGGCGTATCCAGGCTAATTGTCATATCTGAGCGAAGCGACGTCCTTGCTCCGCCTAATAATTTATAAAGTGGCATCTGTAATTTTTTAGCCCTCAGATCATGTAGAGCAATATCGACTGCTGCTTTAGCACTTGTGTTTCCAATGATGCTTGTATGAACCGTTCTCATGAGTTCATCCCAATCTTCAATAGACTTACCTTGTATTCGTATCCATAATTCATGAATTGCTGATTCAATCGATCCTATGGTGTCACCTGTAATAACAACTGTAGGTGATGCAGCGCCATATCCACAAAAACCATCCTTTGTTGTAATCTTTACTTGCACAGAATTTACGGTTTCCACAATCCGCAGTGCTGTTTTAAATGGTTTCTCTAGTGGAATATCCACTTTTTTAATTTCTAGTTTCTCAAGTATCATAACTATTCCCCCTGCAACTTAAGCATTTCACCTGGATTTAGATCTTTATGTCATACTTTTTTATTTTTTCATAAAAACTGGACTTTCCAATTTTCAAACTTTTTAATGCGCCTTCGCGGTCGCCTTCAAACAATTCAAGGGCCTGCATAATTGTTTTTTTCTCTGTTTCTTGGAGTACCTCTCGAAGGGGTTTCATTTCTTGCATAGTGTTTATTGTGTCCCCAATCTGTCCAAATTTATCGAGGAGTAGGTGTTCTTTAAGAATCAGATTGCCCTCTGAAAGATTTAGTGCTCTTTCCAAAATGTTTTCGAGTTCTCGTACATTCCCAGGAAATCTGTGGTTTCGTAGGGTGTATAGGGCCTCTGTTGAAACTTCAGTTGTTTGTATTCCAAGTCTATTCCCAATCTGTGGCATAAGCACCTGTGCAAGTTCTTGAATATCCTCACGTCTCTCCCTGAGAGGTGGAACCAGTATTCTCAGCACATTCAATCTATAAAAAAGATCTTCTCTGAATTGACCATTTTGCACTGCAACATCTAAATTCTTGTTTGTTGCTGCAATTAATCTGACGTTAACCTCAACAAGTTTTGTTCCTCCAACCTGATAAAATTGATTATTTTGAATAGCATGTAGCAGTTTTACCTGTACGTGTAGGGGGAGTTCCCCCACTTCATCAAGAAACAAGGTTCCGCCACTTGCGAGCTCAAAGAAACCAGCTTTTCCTTTATTTCCTGCGCCAGAAAAGGCACCCGGGGCATAACCAAAGAGTTCACTTTCTATTAGGTTTTCTGGCAGTGCACCGCAATTCACTTGGATAAAGGGCGACTGGGCCAAATCTGAGTTTTTGTGGATCGCTTCAGCTATAAGGTTTTTACCTGTACCACTTTCTCCTAGTATTAGGACTGTGGATTTACTTTGTGAAGCACTTTTGGCCATTTTTTTTACACGGTTCATGCTGATACTTGACCCTACTATTTCCGGCAAAGGGTCATTTTCAAACTGGGTAATCAGTTTTTTTCTTATACTATCAAGCTCTTGAAGCGCATTGTTTCTCTCTCGAATAAGCAGGTTAAACTCAGATACATCTTCAACAACAAGCATGGAATAACCCAGCTTAGATTCAGATTCTATTTTTCTAACCGAGCATAAGACCGGTCGTGCATGTATGTTCATGTATTGACTTTCAAAACCTTCAAACTGCCCTTGAGCAGCGTTTATCAATCGTTCTACGATTTCAGGTTCATTAAGAACATCAGCTAGTTTTCTTCCTACAAGGTCCACTTGGTTTTCACTGCCATTGCCTTGAAAAAAACGTCCACGTAATAGGTCTCCTACGGACTCTTTTCTAAATGAGTATCCGTGAGATTGAACAAATTTAATTTGGCCTGTTTGACCATCAATCACAACCATATGTGCAAAACTTTGAATATACTGAACTTGAAAATTACGGCCATCAACAATAATATCCATAGACCGATGGTCTTGATCGATTTGAACCGAAACTCTTCGGTGGTCATAAACCTGTGTTATCTCAAACTTCTTTCCGAGCCCATTTTGCTCGAAACTTTTGCTTATGGCTTTAGATTGGCTGTTCATTTTGCCTATGGCTACAAACGCATCCCCAGCAGAAGGGATCTCCCTCACATTTATTTTTCTGAGCGTTTGACTATTTAATACACCATCATCCTGACCAAATGAACTAACAGCAATAATTACAACATCTTCGTTTTCCAGTTTTCCGGAATCATATACAGCACTGGAATTGTCCTCAATTCCAAAAATGGTTTTAGCTTTTCTATTAAAAGCTTGAACGGTACCATTGGCGTCAATAACAATGGCGCCTTCTGATAATGCATTCAGAATATCAATTTCCATTTATTGTATTCCTCCAAACAAAAAAGGCCCGAAACACAATAGGTTTCGGACCCAATATACTGATGCGTACGGTGTTAGCCGCTTACGAGTACATCGAACGAATGGTTCAATATTCATAATTTTCTATTATTATAACATGCATTTGAAAAAATACCAACTTGACATATTGCATATTCGATCTCTATACTGAATTAAATATCATATTTGGAGGAAATTATGGAAGAACAAACAGTCTATGTTATCGGTCATGGTCGGACACAATCGGACAATCCCATTATGAATGTATATTCTCAGTTTTTTGTTGGATTTTCCGTAAACGTGGAAACGGACGAGGTGGTAGATGCAGCAGCCACCGTTATTTTGGATGAAACAAAAAGGTTTGTACGCTCATTATTTGTGGGCAAAAAATTTGACGCTGTTCATGATGATGTCATTCAAGAAATTGAAAAACGTTATTGGGGTAGCTCACAACGTGCATTAATTGTTGCTTATAAAGATGCAGTCACGCACTACGTAGAAAACAAGAAAAAACACTACGGGTAATGCTCAAGGAGGCCTTATGAGTAACAAAAAACTCAAGCAAAACTTACATAAGTCATTACACAAAATTATTGATGCGTCTGATGCAAGTCTATCCATTTACGTCAAAAACATGGATACGGACACCGTGCTATTCCAACACAATATCCACCAAAAGATGCGGTCAGCAAGTATTATTAAACTATTTATTCTTGGGGCATGTGCAGCTGCTTTTAACTCAGGAACACTTACAAAAGAAACACAGCTATCTGTTACACAAAAGGATAAAGTTCCCTTTAGTCTCATCAGTGAACTCTCAACAGATACATGGCGCATAGATGATATCGCAGCTCTTATGATTACACTCAGTGACAATACTGCGACGAACCTATTAATTGATCAAATTGGTGTTAAAACCATTAATGAATATATAAACTCACTGGACATGCCTTCTACAATTTTGCAGCGTAAAATGATGGATTTTAAATCCGCGCAAGCTGGACTGGACAACTATACTTCACTTGTAGACAGCGCTCTCCTTCTCGAAATGATCTACAAAAAAACCTTGATTGGTCCAAGCGAAAGTGACTGGATGTATGATGTTTTATCTAACCAGAAAAATAAAACTATGTTGGGTCGATTTTTACCAGAAACAATAGAAATGGCACACAAAACTGGGCTCAATGACGCTATTCAACATGATATTGGATTCATCAACATAAATGGAAGCAAGTACCTCGTTGGTGTCTTTGTTGATGGTGAAGCTAATGAAATCAAAGGTTTTGAATGTATTGGCACAGTGGCTAAACAAATATATGTGGAGGTTCAAAATGACATATGATTACATCATCAACACATCAAAGTCTCCACTTCTTCTTAGGCCTGAACACAATTCAGAACTGGCCGATGAAGCACTCTATGGCATGGCCTTAAAGGTTCTTAAGCGAGAGGGTATTTGGTCATATGTACAAATGGAGTACGGATACGAGGGCTGGATACAAAGCGCCTACATATCCACAGACACAAATAACCAGTGGGTAAAGTCAAGAAATGCACTGGTCCAGTCCCCCTTCGCAGAGCTTATGCCAAAGGCAAGCTACCGCGGTTTTCCACTTAAAACACTTCCAAGAGGGTCTGTTGTCAAACTACTTTCCAATAATCCGGACACACAAGATTGGGTTGAAGTAGAGCTTCATGATCAAACCACTGGCTATTGCAGAACAGAGTGGATTCGGCCCTATTCCGATTTTCCGGATAAACATAATGTTGATGGTATACGCAAATCCGTTATTAAAGACGCGCTCTCTTATATGCAAACGCACTACAAGTGGGGCGGTAAGTCGCCTGGAGGAATTGATTGCTCCGGTCTAACTTTCATGTCTTATTGGATGAACGGCATCTCAATTTATAGAGATGCGGTAATAAAACAGGATTACCTTGTAAAAGAAATAAAGTCACACAAACGTCAGCCTGGTGACCTGCTTTATTTCCCAGGACACATTGCCCTATATCTTGGCGATGATTTATACGTACACTCAACTGGATCACAGGGCGGCGTTGTTCAAAACAGTCTGAATCCAAGTCATAGCCTATACCGTGAAGACTTACACAAAGACCTTAATGCATGGGGTTCTATTTTTTAGAAAATTATATGAAGCTCTTAAGAGTAACTTTTTCTAAAGTTTACTTTTAAGGGCTTTTATCATTTGGCACGCTTCTTGTATATGTATTATGTTAAACAACCAAACATACATGGAGGTCTAAAATGAAAACAATAGAAAACACCCTATACTTTGACGACTGCAATACAGTTGAACTGGCTCAAAAATACGGTACACCTTTGCTGCTTATTTCAGAAGAAAAATTAAAAGACAAGGCAAGAGAAATTCGAGATGATTTTCTTAATCTATATGACAATGTCCGCGCCGTTTACGCTTCAAAAGCCTTCCTCAACACGTCAATGTGCAAAATTGTTCAACGTGAAGGGCTGGGTCTTGATGTGGTTTCGGGCGGAGAGCTTTATATAGCAAAATCTGCAGGTTTTCCTATGGAGAAAATCGTATTTCACGGAAACAATAAATCAAAATCAGAACTCACATCAGCTGTACTCTTAGGTGTTGGTCGAATTGTAGTCGACAACCTGTCAGAACTTAACTTGCTTAATCACATATGTGAAGACCTTCAAAATCACACTCAAATATTATTTAGAATAACACCTGAAGTATCTGCAATTACCCATGCTTATATTGCCACAGCAAACAGAGATTCTAAGTTTGGCCTCACACTCGAATCTGTTCAAGATGCATACCAAATAGCCAGTGCTTCCAAGTGGATTTCCTCAATGGGGCTCCATTTTCATGTTGGCTCGCAACTTCAAGAAACCACAGCTCATTTTAATGCTTTTTTGACAGCACTTGAACTCATAGATAATTTAGCGGCGTCTGGTTTTACAGTACATGAATTAAATACAGGGGGCGGGTTTGGTGTACAGTACACAGAAGATGACAAGGAAATGTCACTCAAGTCATTTGTTGAACCCATGATGACCCACCTACAAAATTGGTCAAACGCAACTGGCATTAAACGTCCTCAAATCATCATAGAACCTGGTCGCTGGTTTGTTGCCAGTGCAGGACTGACACTTTATGAGATTGGAAGTGTGAAGACAATCCCTAACGTTCGTACCTATATTTCAGTAGATGGAGGCATTCCAGACAACATTAGACCCGCTCTTTATACCGCCCAGTACCGTGCAGTCATTGCCAATAAAATGGATAAAACACCTTCTGAAACAGTGACCATTGCCGGTAAGTGTTGTGAGTCTGGAGATATTCTAATCAAAGACATATGTTTACCCAAATCAGAACGGGGAGACCTGCTGGCAGTGTTTGCAACAGGGGCCTATACAGAATCTATGTCCAGCAACTACAACTACCTCACCCGTCCTGCTGTTGCACTCCTTCACCAAGGCAAGGCTAGTTTGATTAGAAAAAGAGAAACCTTTGAGGACATGATTTCAAGAGATCTGCTTCCAGAACACCTTTTATAGTATCCTAACAAGTTGCCTTTATATGTTATACTAACTTGAAAGGAGGCATCGACATGGATATCAACTTAGCACCAGAAGATATTACCCGTTTAAAAATTATGAGCAAATTCTTTAAAGGTTTTGCAGATTATAGCAGACTCAGTATCCTAAGATGTCTTATAGAAGGAAGTAAATCTGTATCTGAGATTCAAGAAATAACAGGATTCAGTCAGCCAAAGATCTCAAATCATTTAAAAAATCTTAGAGACTGTGAACTGGTCACATTTGAACAAGAGGGAAAATTTGTACACTACAGCATCAAAGACGACCGCATAAAAGAAATCATGACACTTGCAGAGGTTGTCCTACAAGAGTTTTCAGAAGAGAATTTTCATTGCTTAAAATACTAATTTAAAGAATACAAAAGGGCAATTTTGATGAAATATACATCATAATTGCCCTTTATTATTTATATTTAGTTTCTGTTAATCAACCAGACCTGTCTCAAGGTGGTTAGCAAAGACATCCAGCAGTTCGGATTTTTCAATCTCATTTACCACGGTTTTTATGTCGTACGCCACCCTTACAAAGCCAACTTTCATTTTTGAAATATGGCTGGAATCAATCTCCAATATGGCTATACACGCTCTGTTGTCACCATCTTTAGAACGACCAACACTCCCTGGATTAATATGAAGCTTTTGATTATACCATTTTGAATAAGGTATATGGGTATGCCCCATCACTACCACTGTAGCACTGGTTTCATCGTTGATGTCTTGGTGTTTTTCATCATCGTTTTTATAAACATACTCATTAATTGAAAACGGACTGCCGTGGGTTAGGTAGATCTCAACACCCTCTATGATCATGTTGTAGCTTTCCTCTAAGCTCCGAAGATATTCTTTATTGAACTCTGTCACTTGACTGGATGTCCATCCCAATGAATTTTTGGTCCATAACTGTTCAATTTCTGAATCAACTTTACAGCCACAGGTTGGTAGATAAAATCCAACTGCTTCATCATAATTACCTAAAACACTGATGATGTTTTCATGTTTCATAAGGTCAATGACTTCATTAGGTCTAGGACCATAGCCAACAAGGTCACCTACTGCGTATGTGTCCTGTCTCGCTATACCCAGTGCATCCAATCTTGAAAGTACAGCTTCTAAGGCAACAATATTTCCATGAATGTCAGAGATAAAAGCGATTTTTTTTGACATATCTTACACCTCACACATTTCTGAGAACAACGCCATCTCACTTCATTATATATTCATGTAATATTGAAAGACAACTATCAGAAGATTTCCGTTCGTATTTTAAATACGGATACCGCACTATCCATTGCTTTAGCAAGCTCTGTCAATCTTGCACTCGACACAGACACTGTATCAATAATCTTCGATTGCTCTTCCATACCTGCTTTAGCATTTATCGTTCCTGCCTCATTAACTCTTGAGATCTCTGATAAGGCGCTAAACAATGCCTTGATTGACCCCATCTGATTAGACATTTCATTTCCTGAATTATCAATCTCAGTTATATTCTCTTGCATAGACTCAATTGCTTCAGCAATCCCTCGGTAGGTGGCGCTGGTGCTAAAGACATCTTCTTCTTGTTTCTTAACGGCTTCCCCAGCTTTTCCAATTGTTTCGACCGCTTGAGTTGACTTACGCATCAGGTCTTTGATGTCGCTACCAATCTCTTTAGTAAACTGGTTTGTGAGTTCTGCTAACTTTCGAATTTCTTCTGCAACGACTGCAAAACCCCTGCCAGCATCTCCTGCCCTTGCCGCTTCAATCGCTGCATTTAGAGCAAGTAAATTGGTCTGCGTTGCTATATCTGAAATCATGGTGCTTGCATTTTTTATTTTTAATGCACTGTCATTGGTAGCTTCAACTATGTTTTGTACTTCTTCTGTTGCGTCACTGCTCATTTTTGTCTCAACAACCAAACTGTCAACAATGGCAAGCCCTTTATCTTTTAAACGTTCTACATGTTTGGCTGATTTTGTTAGGAGCATGACTTGTTCCAGGTCGTAAGCAAGTAGATTACTTAACCTCACAATTTCCTCTGAACCAATTGATGTTGCTTGCGCTTGTTCTTGAGCGTTTCTGGCAATTTCATCAACCGTTTCTGAAATGCCTTGCCCTGCTTCCGCCGCAATCGTTCCATTACGCAACATTACATCAGACGCTTTCGAAACACCTGCAGAAGCATCACTAATTTCCCCGATAATTGTTAACAGTTCCAGACGAATCTCTTCACTGCGTTTAGCAAGTGTACCCATTTCGTCACCCCGTTTAAGAATATGTTCATCTATTGGGTGTGTTAGGTTGTACTCAGATATCATTCTCATTTGTGCAACCACTGCAGATAATGGATTTGTGATCCCTACCGTTAAAGCTATGGTTATGAACACACTGAACAGTGTTCCAAGTAACAGAGCAATTACTGCAATCATGGTTGATCTTTGAACGATTTCATTGTTGTGATTTTCAACCATTTCACCCATACTTGCTGCGATTTGAAGGGTGGCATCTACTGACATATTCATTTTTTTGTCTTGAATACCTTGCGCCACTACAAGACTGTTAAATTTATCAAAGGCATTATCGTAGTCTTGTAAACTGTCCAAAGCTACATTTAAATTTTCTTTAATCGCAGCCGTTGAAGCTTCGTTTCGTGACTTAATCAAAAATTCTTTAGATCTTGTTATGTTTAACTTTAAAGAGTCTAAATAACTTGCTGATTCCGTATTGGTATACTTTGTACTCGAAATACGCGCTTCCATAATGGCATCTAGTGCCTTCTGCATGGTTTGATACCTAGTAAAAGCATAGGACATGGTTGATGTGTCTTCAGCTTGAGTTATATGAAACTGCCCTACATCCATTGCCCTGTTAATATCTAAAGTAACGTTTGATCCAATCGTCATTTGTAACCTGCTTTGTTCAGCTTTTGTTTTATCGATCTCTAAATATCTATTAAATTCTTCAATATACAATTGAAGCTGTTTATCAAACTCTATGGCACTCTTAGTCAAATCAGACGTGGTCATCATTGCCTTGGCGTTATTAATTGATACTTTTGATGTTTCTAATAGACCCATGACCTGTTCAGCATTCTCTTTACTCTTATCGGTCACATACAGTTCATGAGCAATACGCGCATTTAGAAAACTGTCCTTGGATGCACTTACAGCTTCTAATACTTTATTCTGATGTGAAATCTGGTTAAAATAAAAGATTGATGTTAAGGCTATAATTATGATGATCAAAGTAACAGTACTAAATCCAATTGTAATTTTTTTGCCTACTTTTATGTTAGGTAAAAAAGATATTTTGCTTTTATCCAGATTCATTATTTCCTCCAAAATTTGATATTACGCATCCCGAATAATACATCGACACTGGCACTATAACATCCCAGTTTAGGCCCTACAACACCTCTAACACAGTGTTAACCAGAACATAACGCATCATTTACCTCTGCATAATATTGGTTATAAATTATTGGATTACTTAATAAAAATCTTATAATGAACACAAAAATGACGTAGCCATGTGTTCGCGGCATACGTCATTTATACTCTATTTGTTCAATTCAATTGTACTGAAAAAATCATGATAGGTTCGAATATTTTCAAGCTCTAACCAAGATTTAATTTCCACAGGGTCGCTGTCAAAGTCATAGATTTTTGCACCTTCTATGGACAATAAAAATGGCGAATGTGTAGCCATAATGATTTGACAGCCATAGTATTTTGCCGACTCTTCAATAAAGGTCTTTAACTTCAGCTGCATTTGTGGAGACAAGCTATTTTCAGGCTCATCCAGTAGGAACAATCCATCTTCTGTTATCTTCTCAGAAAAATATTTGAATGCATTTTCACCATTTGAGTTCGTTTTTACGTTTGAAATCAAGTTGTCTCTCACAAATTTGGATTGTGTTTTTGACCTGGCTTGGTTTACAACTTTGAGACGTTCATAGTCTTCCATAGATTTCATTTTGAACCCAGAATATTTAGCATCTATATACTCCCCAAACATGTCCTCGCGTTTTAAATCGACCCCAAGATTCAAATGTCTTACATTCAGCGCATAGTCAAATACATCATCACTTGTAATGATCTCACTTGATTCTGGAATAGGATCTTCTATCTGATATCTGCAAAGCTCCAGATAATCCCCAAGGAAATTGGATTGATTAAACACAGAAACCCTTTTAAGTTTAAGCATTTCGGCCATGACATTGAGTGCCGTTGTTTTACCTGACCCATTGCCCCCATAAAGTATGGTTATGGGCTCAAAGTCGAGATGTAGACTCTCATGAAATGCAAATACTTGAAATGGGTAGAACGTGTTATAACACTTCCGCTTAATCTCCAGAAAAAATTCAAACTCCTCATCTTTACTTGGAAAAACAAACTTTTCTAGATAGATCATGCCATACCTCCTGAATAAATCGTTCAATCAACCATGAATCCAGTTTATCTTTTCTTTGTAAAATCAACATGGATTACATTGCCGACTAATTTAGGTTTTTCTTTACGTTTTTCATTAGAATCTTCGACAGAGCCCTCAGAATTTCCATGGGGCTCAACTATTTTCGTTTCACTTTCTGCTTTATCTTCCAATTTCGACTCTAAACCTTCAGTCGACTTATCTGTTTTAACTGGAAGCTCTGGCCTTACAGGTTCAGGTAAGCTATCAAAGTCTCTTAGAATATCTTCAAATGACCTTTTTACTTCTGTATGGTCAAAGACATAAAGCTGTTCTTTTGCTCTTGATATGCCCACATAAAATAGCCTTCTGTCTTCCTCTAAGGTCTCAAGATCATAATTTTTGTACCAATCATGGGTATGGAAATAATAAACGTTATCAAACTCGAGACCTTTGGCTGAATGAATTGTGGTAAGAACCACTTTGGGATTCTTACCTTTTTTAAGGTCAACAACAGGATCAAGAATAATATTGATGATAAAATTCTCTAAGGAATCATATGTGACCAGTAGATCACGAACCAACCTAAAGTCTTCTGCAATTTCTTCTTTTGTATAATAATCTGACTCCACACGTTCATAAATCGAAAAATAAAAGGCACTGATCTTATCAAAAAGATCTGTTTTATCTCCGTCAAAATTTAGGATGTCTTTAACGGATTTGACCAGTTCATGTTTCTCACCCTTAAGATGACTGATGTCGTCTAGGTTGGTTTTAATTAACCTTTTGGCAGTCTTGATACCGATTCCAGGCAAAAGTGTGAGTATACGACTGTAACCCACAACATCCCTTCTATTCAAGTAGACCATTAAAAAACTTAGTGTGTCTTTAACATGTTTTCTCTCTAACAACCGCACGCCACCATAAACCACATAATCTATATTTTCTGCAATAAGAGCCTTTTCAAAGACTGTTCTATTTTTATTGTATCGATAAATAAGCGCATGGCTTTTTTCTGCATTTTTCTTGATATGGTCTAAGATGAATACCTTATGATTTTCTAGCGATGAACCTGATATAACCTCTACCGCACCTTCTTTACTGCTTGCAGCTTTAAGTGCTTTCTGATAACCCAGTTTGGACCGCTCTACAGTCTGATTTGTCCAGCCAACAATATGGTCATTTGACCTATAGTTCTCTGTTAGTTTGATCATTTTAGGTGCTTCAAAGTCATTATAAAAGTTGAGAATAATCCTATGGTCAGCACCACGAAAAGCATAGATGCCCTGGAAGTCATCACCAATCGCCATGACATTCTTAATTTTTAGGCGCTTCACAAAATCAAGTTGCATCTTGTTTGTATCTTGATACTCATCGATCATCAGATACTCAAATGGGGACGTGACTTTGGTGCCATCTTCCTTTTCCAAGTAACGACTGATCACAGAAATCATGTCGTCATAGTTTGCGAGCATATGATCAACTTTATATTTCTCATAAATCTCCATATATGCTGTAATATTTTCTGCATCATCCGCTATTTTATGAAGATCAAATTTTTGAATATATTCGTTAACAGTGAGCCCTGTATTGGAACAATATGAAATCATTTTTTGTAGACTTTTGGCTCTTTGATTATTATTAAAATTACCGAAGTCTGCCATGACCAGTTTGTGTACTTCTATGTCATCTTCACTGTCCAGCAAACGGAATTTTGAGATTGGGGACGCACTGCCTATAAGTTGACTGATGTGGTTTGCAAAGGCATGAAATGTCCCTACAAAACCCAAAGACGTATTGGGGATCAATAAATTTAGTCTATGTTTAAGCACACTGCCCGCTTTTCTAGTAAAAGTTATGATCACAATTGCTTTGGGATCAACGCCTTTTTTAATAAGATGAAGCACCCGGTAAACAAGTGTATGTGTTTTACCTGTTCCTGGACCGGCAATAACCAGGTAATTTCCTTCTTCTCTGGTAGCAGCAATTTTTTGTCCATTGTTTAGATTACTTAAATAATCCAGCTTTTGATAATCCACTTCCAGATCTGTGATTTCTCGACTGGACAAGGCTTCAATAGCCTCATTAATTTCTATCTTGGATTTCATACAAACACCTCTCTAACTTCGAACATTTGTTCCATTGTACCATGTAATATTATATGAAAAAAAGATCATATTCAAATTAAACATTTTTAGCTTAATTGAACATGATCTTCTCATTCATTTCTTATTATTTATTTTTCACATTATTTTTGATGTTTACACCCTTGTTCAAGACAGTATCTGAATACACTAACCAGACCAACTAACGTACAACCATTACGGGCACTGTAGAATGATGTACAACTCTACTTGTTACTCCGCCAATTAAGAAACGTTCAACAGCACCATGTCCATGAGAGTTAATCATAATCATGTCGCATCCATTTCTTTCTGCATAATCACAAATTTCTGCTGCTATATGACCTTTCACAATTTCTGTAGTCACTTTAATTTTTGTATCTTTAAAATACTTTGCAACTTTATCTACAATATCTTGGGTATATTCCTCAATTGCTTTTAGTGCTTTTTCATCTGCAACTTCCTCAATATTCCATGGGAGTTTAGACTCCACTTCAAACATCCGTTTTACATGAAGTATGACAATTTCGGCATCAAAATTTGTAGCCATTTCTTTTGCCAACTCTATCGTTTTAAGACTTTCTTTCTCATCAACTGGAATTAGAATTTTTTTCATATTCATCCTCCTATTATTTACGACTCATCCCTTCTAAATTACTGTATTTCCACACGATCCACCAAGGGTTAAACATTCTTCAAATAACCTGATAGCCCTTTTATCAATCTCTTATTATGTGGATTTATACCCTAAATACGGATAATCTATACTCTTTATTCAATAAAGATTCAGCGTTTTGCTTATTCCTTAATACGACTGGCTGTTCCTAAAATGCGGATCATTGTTTCCACGCTTCCTGCTGCGTAGTCTATAGAACCAAAACTACAGATGTAAGTGGTGTCTGTTTTTTTGTCATACAACATTTGTGTTCCCAGCACACCCATATGACCACGTAAATTTGGCATATACTTAAGTGTTGGGAAAAACTCCTCAAAATGATACTCCATAAACCCACCACCATAGTGAATACCCTTCATAAATTTTTGGTCAAATGTATAGAGGTCTGCAAGTGTACTTTCAGAGATGATTTCACCATGATTTAGTGCTCTGACGAAAACAGATAAATCCTCTAGGGTAGATATAATTCCACCACCAGACCAATCAATACTTAGAGACTGATAATGGCTAATCTCAGTTCCCTTTAGCCAAACATCAGCAATCTCTCTGATTTCGTTTACTGGCTCTGAGTAGAACATCAAATAGGAGTCATTCATCTCAAGAGGTTCAAATATATTCTCATGAAGCATTTCATCAAATGATTGATGGGAAACCGATTCAATAAGCAGTCCCAAAAGTATATAGCCTGTATCTGAGTAATGATACACTTCACCAGGTTTTCCCACTGCCACTTGATATGACCTAGAAAAATCCAGCAAATCATTGGGTGTGTAGAAGGTATCAGGTTCATTAATCATTAAGTCTATTAAGTCCTCAGAGCCTATGGCTGGGTCCTCAAAATAATCTGCAACACCTGAGGTGTGATTTAGGAGCTGCTTGATGGTTACAGCACTGCTATAGTCACTTCCTTCAAATTCAAACAATCCTGATAAGAGTGATGCATCAAGGTACTTCATAAGTTTATCATCTAAAGATATTAATCCGTCGTCCACCAATACACCTATCAAGGTGGCTGTAAAAGATTTTCCAACGCTGGCTACATGGAAGGCTTGCGATGGCTCAACTTGTTTTCCTGCCTCAGTACCAACAGCATAACTTTCACGGATGCCATATTGGGGCGCATCGATATAAACAAGGGCACTGGTCACCCTATCATTTTTTTTAACTTCTTTTTCAAGCAATGATTCTATGGATTGATCCGCTTCAGAATATGTCATAGGTTTAGAACTTAACCAAACCATAACACCAAGACCAATAATAACAAGCAAGAGTATCATCAAAGTTACTTTAGTAATTTTCTTCATAGTCGTCTCCTTTATTCAAATCTGATATACAATTCAAATTTATACCTATTAGTTATATAACTAATAGTAGTATCAGCTAATCAGTTTGTCAAGTTCAATTGACATATATCTAATAGATATATTATGATAAGACATATTATTTAGCTAAAATAGCCACTCTAAGGAGATGCATTTATGGAACATTTAATTCTCGGGTTACTTATACTTAAAGAAATGACACTCTATGAACTCAATACTTCGTTTAAAAAAGGGCTTTCTCTAATTTACTCAGCAAGTTATGGAAGTCTTCAAACTGCTGTCAAAAAACTATTGAAGTCTGAATATGTTTATTTTGAAGAAGCCGTTTCCAACGGACGTAACAAAAAAATTTACCATATCAATGAGAAGGGTATTGAAGCCTTTTTCAATTGGATGCACAGTGAGATTCCAGAGAAAAAACTTGAAACTGTTTTATTGTCAAAAATATATTTTCTTGGTCTAATTGAATCAAAAGAGGAACGATTGTCCATCATTGACCATATGATCCAGAAAACAAAGTCCGTTGAATCAGACCTAAAATTTTATCAAGAACAGCTGGATGAACTGGATATTCCAGACGAACACATGGATATTGCAAAATTCCAGCTCAAAACACTGGATTTTGGAGTGAGTAGCCATACACATGCTTTAGAATGGTTAGAAAAAATGCGTGATGACTTGTCGTGTTCTTAATAAAACAAGGTACTTAATACAACAAATCCTCCACTTCAGTCTTAATCGTAGACTCAGGTGGAGGATTTTATACTTACTCTAGAAATCATTCATTATTTTGTAAACAGCCAAACACCCAACACAAGGAACATCAATGCCCAAATATAGAAGAATATTTCTGTGCCTGTGTCTCCTAAGAACTTTTTGAACAACTCAATTTTCTTCATATTCCAGATTGGAGCCGGTTTAAGTACAGCAATGACAACGACCATAGCTGCGTATAGAATTGCTAAGATTGCCCATATTTTCATATTCAATCCCTCCACTTTTGTTTATTCTATTGCAAACCTTTTCTAATTTTTGGAGCCAATATTAAAAATACGACTGAACTGATGCCAATGATAATCCCAGAATACTTAAGAATGTCTAACCACGTTCCACTGTTGGATAGAACGAGGGCATTACCTTTATAAGTCCAGTAGAATGGTATCCAGTAAAATAGGGGTTGCCATTTATCTGCCAGCAGTTCTTCAGCTGCAATCGATCCAAACAGTGGTAGAAACAGCATTTTCATATTTCCAGCCGCATTCATTACATCGTCATTGTTAATACCTTCAATAAATCCAACAAGGATACTCATAATACATGATGTTGTTGTCATCAGTATTGCATGATAATAGTTTATTTCATTAAATCCAGTAAGAATTAAAATCAATATTGTACCTACAATGGGAACAAACAATCCAATCATGCTTTTACCTGCTATAAATCCCAGCCGTGAAACAGGTGACAAATGTATGGCACTGATGGTATTGTCCGTCTTTTCCTCAACAATATTAAGTGCAATGATCATTCCGCCCAGTACCGATGTAAAGATTAAGGCCCCATTCACCATCACCTTCTTTAAAGGGGGAATGTCTCTGCCATAATCTATGATCTCAACCATAGAATCTTCAATACCTATATCGTAGTGATCAAAAGCTGTAAGATTTTTTACGTAATCTACAACATACTCAGGCTCATTGCCCTGGGTCAAAATGAAATACTTGTCAGATTGATCAGGAAGGACAGCAATAATATTGTCTCTTTTTCTGACCCTATCCTCAATTTCCTCAAGAGATCCAAGGACTTCAACCTTTGAAAACTGTTGAAAGTATTCACTTTGCTGTGTATTCTCTCCTTCTAGCAGAACAATTTCAACAGTGGTGTCATTAATGCCAGGTGAAAATACGTTGATGATGATTGCAAAAATAATCGGTACGATAATGATATAAAGGGTCAAAAAATTTCTTACACTGGCTTTGAGGTCCCTCTGAAATATTAAGATTGCTTTCCTGATCATTTGAAACACTCCTTCATAGGGTCAGTGTCTTTTTAAATCTGTAATTCGCAAGAATGAATATATCCAGACCTAATACAGCGAATCCCAGCGAGGCAACCATCACATAGGTCATATTTCCGTTCACAGAAATAATTTCCTTAAAGCTCTGTAGCATAACATAACTCGGAATTATTTTTACCCAGTTCGGATCCCAGCTGGGGGTAAAGTAAGAAATATTGGGCATGATCATAATTACGATCACAATGTACATGGCACCAAAAGCTTCAACAATATCTTTATAATAGCTTGTAAGATACAGTCCCAGCGAGGCTGCAAAAAATCCAGAGGAAACAATGAACAATAACATTGCAGGGTAGTTCGGCTGTAACCCCATGACTGGTACCGTTATAATTAAGGTTGTCACAATACTTGTCACAATAATGACGCCAATTTTGCTTAATAAGTAATGCCAAACTGCCGATGCCGTGATTGCGTATGCTTTAAGGATTCCCTCATTTTTATCGAGAAAAATATAAGCCGCAATGATAAACAGACTCATTAAACTTCCATTGAAAGTCAAAAATACTGGCAATAGGTTTTCTTTATCAGTTAAAGGAACATCATCCTGATACAGTTTTCTGACTTTGATGTTGTCGGAATATTCCTCAATGACATCATGTCCTGCTAGCCTATTATGGTAAACGAGCAGCAAATTTTGAAGTTTCTCGGTTTCATAACCCTGTAAATAGTAGGTGTGTATAATCTGCTTCTTCTCATTTACACGAACATGTACTGCAGGCACCCTCTCAACTTCAGAAAAAGCATCCAGTGCTTCCTTGCTTTCAAGTATAAATATTTTTGACTCTTCCGTTTCATAACGTACTGCTTTAAATACCTGGTTGCCCGCTTCAACCTCAACCTCTTCAGCGACTTCATCCAAATCTTCTTCTAATAAGGCTTTTTCATATCTGTCACTGACGACTTGAGGCAAATCAAGATACAAATACTCTTTCCCTTTGGTGTCAAAGTCTTCAGGGACCACAAAAACAATAACCAGCAATATGACCATGGCCATTCCCAGTTCAATATAGAAGTACCAGCTTTTTGAGGAAAGGCTTAGTTCCTTTGCAAAACTGTACCAAAGTTTCATTTAGACCAATCCCCTTCCAGTTACTTTTATGAATATCTCTTCCAGGGTGGCTTCTTTTGTATGCATGGTTTGGATGTCATATTTACTGATCACATCAACCAGTCTTTCCTTTTCTTCTTTTACGACCGTCGAAAAACTGTCTTTGACGAGTTCGCCATCTTTAAAGTACTCAACTTCAACAAGTTTTTCACCATACTTAAGCTTTAACGCTTTAGGGGAATCTATGAGTCTAATCTGACCATCTACTATAAATGCAACTCTGTCACACAGTTCATCTGCAATATACATGTTGTGTGTGGTTAGAAAGATAGTTACACCTTTTTCATTTTCTTGTCTTATAATGTCTTTTATTTGAGATGCGATTGCAGGGTCGAGTCCTGTTGTAGGTTCATCTAAAAACCACATTTCAGGAATATTGAGCATGGATCTGGCAAAGGTCAACCTATGTTTCATCCCTTTTGAATACTTTCCAGCTTTAATATTCTCTTTGCCCGTTAGCCCGACCAGTTTTATCAGGTCAATGGGGTCTTTGGTTTCTACATCAAATAATTTTCTATAAAATTCAAGATTCTCAAGTCCAGACATTTTATTGTAGACATTGGATTGTTCAAATGACATACCGATTTTATTGAACATGCCATTTTTAATATGTTTTATATTGTAACCCGCAACTTCAACGTCACCTTGTTGAAGCTGTAACAAACCCACAAGGATATTCTGAGTTGTTGATTTACCTGCGCCTGAAGGTCCTAAAAAACCGAATATTTCACCCTTCTTAATTTCAAAATTCACATCATTTACCGCGTAATTATCATCATTGCTGTATGAATGGTAAAGGTTTTTGACTTTTATCATCCCAATCATCCCTTCAGTCACTTATTCTTCTTGGTAATTTAGTATGACCTGTTCACCTTCAGTCAGTCCCTCTATTACCTCTATTCTGTTATTCACTTTTATGCCTGTTGTGATTTCTCTTTCAACCAGGTTGCCACCCACTAGAACCTCTACATATTCCTTCAAATCTTTTTGAATAACAGCACCTGTAGGAATCAAAATGGCTTGTCTTGATGCCTCGATCATGACTTTCATATCTACCTCTAGACCATAGACTAGGTCTTCTGCATTTTTAGGAAGTCCAATCTCTACAGTCTGACGATTCTCCTCAACACTGAGCTCTGACAACGTTATAAAAGCTTTTGGATAGACTCTATTTACTTTTAAGTTCTCAATATGAATATCAAGCTTCATATCTTGAACCTCTGCTTCCATGTTGGGCTCAATACGTCTTGCGTCTTCAGTCATAAAATCAACGAGTACAACCTTTTCAGTCGGGTCTTGTATTTCAAGCACCAATGACCCTATTGTTGGGGTATCCCCTTCAAAGGTGGTCAGTTCCGTTACAATTCCTTCAACATCAGAATAAATCACATAATCTTTTTGGTTTTTTTCTAACATATCTAAGGTTAAGAGTAAAACACCAATGTCTGCCTCATGTTTTCCTTTTAGGTTTTCTGAAAGCTCTTTGGTCAGTCTGTTATAAGTGTTTTGTGCGATTCCAAGGCTGCTCTGAAGTTGTTCCATATTATTTGTTGCCTGTTCAAACTCCATCAGTGATACAGCACCACTATTATAAAGTTCTTCTGTTCGTTCTTTATTTTTTTTCGCCATATTAAGGTCGTTTTTTATCTTGGACACTTCAATTCTAGCGCTATTTACACTGGCCATATCACTCCCAGATAAAGCTTCGTTATAGGTTGCTTCCAGTGCTTTAATTTGTTTCTCAACTTTTCTAATTTCAAGATCCAATTTGTCTTCATACTTAATTAAAAGCTGACCTTTTTTTACATGATCCCCGAGCTTCAGAGTCATGGACTCAACTGTTCGAACGCCGTTTCCATAGTATTTCCTGATATTCCTTGAACTAATCCGCCCCACATCTTGAACGTATTGCCCCACTTCTCCCTTTATCACTTCTACTGTGTTGTACTGTTCTCCAACAGGACCTGTGGTTAACATGTAAAACAATCCCACGCCTATGAGTGAAAACACAGCAAATGCAATGATCAATTTTTTATTCATAGTGACCTCCTACTACAATTGGCTTGCCGTTTTTATCTATCTATTTAACTATATGCTCCATACCCTTCAAAGTATGTTTATGTATTAACTATTACTATAGTAGATACCCGTTCAGTTTATTGGTAAAACTTACAGGTTATATGTCTATGGTTATCGTTAAACAATTACAAATCCTTTGACCATAAAAAAAGCCCCGCAATCAATAAAAAACAGGGATTTTTTGTCTCACTATTTTTACATTTTTTCTTGTTCCAACACTTAGACCACTACCTATAGCTAGGCTTACACCAAAGGATACAAGTCGTTATCCTCCCGATCGAGCCTAATCAGCAGTTTGTCAAAAACCTGATTCAGCTCAAGGATAAAACCATCATAATTGTTTGCAATATTATTGAAAGTATTGTACCGCGTTTTAAAAGAGATATAGGCATTGCTCAGACCACCCATAGATTTATCAAATGATTCCGCTAGCGCTCTCGTACTTTGATTTTCACTCTCCATTAAGAGTGGATACAAGTAGCGATCTTCGCTGCTCAGGTGGATACGAAGCACACCAGCGAGTTTATTGATTTTATATGACAAGCGTTTCAGGTTCTCCATTGTTTTTCCCAGTTGAATACATTCTTTTACATCTGTTATAAGCTCTCGAATTTTTAGATGTTGTTCCTTCAAATTCTCTATCTGCATATTGCTTTGAATGATATTGTCATATTTTGATTCAAAGTTACTCATCCAACATTCAATCAAATCAGGAATAAGAAACTCCAAAGAGGGATCAAACTGTGTCCCCATGTTCTTATGCAGCTCTTCCTTGATTTTATCCCAAGTCAAACTTTCTCTGTAGGCTCTATTAGACGCCATGGCATCGATCGCATCACATAGGGCTAAAATCCTACCACCCAGTTTAATTTGGTCTCCTTTTAAACCTTCAGGGTAACCCTTGCCATCCCAACGTTCATGATGCTGGTACACGGCTTCTGCAATGTCTCCAAGTAAACTCGCTTCACTGATAATATCAGCACTTATAGCAGGGTGTCTTTTCATCTCTCGCCATTCAAAATCATTTAATCTGCTGTTTTTAAGTAAGACATTATCAGGAATTCCGATTTTTCCGATGTCATGAAGTTGACCTGCGATTTCAAGATAAAACCTTTGAATTGGTTTTAAATCAAGAAGTTTAGCGCTTAATGCAGCCATTTCACCCACGCGATGAGAATGACCTTTTGTGTATAAGTCTCTATACTCCAGGGCACTGATCATACATTTTATGGAGTCCTCAAATATTGCGTCTTTTTCGGATTCCTTGATCATACTATATTTGTATTTCATCTTACGACTCCTGTTCATTCGTGTGTCACATTATCAGCTTTTTACCCTTAGACAGTTGTTTATATTCGTACTAACAATTTTATCATATAAAAAAACCAGAATTCATGTTGAACTCTGGTTTTACTTTACAAGCTTTATTATGAGTAAAATACTTGGTGTTAAATGATAAAAAAGATCAAAAATGTCAATGACAGCTTTAAGCTCTCCATTTTTCAACATAATTAGTTTTTCAACAACATGAGGCATAGGCCTGAAAGGCAGCAGCAACATGAAGACGGAAATGAAAAACAATGAACTCATTGATATCTTATCAAGAAAATCAAACATATCTGCCTCGATCCCAACCCCTCTACTAGGGGGTTGTTCTAATATTAGAATAATTGCAGGCAGATGTCAAATGTAATTTCTTATTCGACTTCTACCAGCGGGTATTGAAGAAGATTTAACTGTGGCAGTTCGCCCCTACCTGGAATTGGACCAAAGTATATTTTTTGGTACCACCAGCCCTTAAGTTCATTGTCAAATCCTTCTTCAGATTTGTAGTAAACCCAAGCTGTATGTGTTTCCTTGCCATCTTGTGGGACTTCTACATAGTCATCAGATATAAACTCCCACGATTCATAAGGCTCTATTATATTGTCTTCACACTGTTTTCCACAACTTCTATTTCAGTAGTTTCCACTTCGGTTGTTTCAGTAACGGCCTCCGCTTCAACTACAGCATCAGAAGAACATCCTACAAGACCTACATTCATTGCCCCCAACATTAAAACCAATACTGCTAAACCAATAAATTTCTTCATAACTTCCTCCTCCTTTTATTTAACCCCTTTAGAAACTCAAAAGAGAGTTCTTAAATAGAAAAACTGAACCATATATGTTCTAATTCGGATAATTATGTTCTTTATAGTACGTGTTTAATACCATATTCTAATTATTTTTTAGATTATATTACTATTTGTAAGAGTAAGTATACTCTTTTTTTAATATTCCGTCAATTAATTTAGATGATCTAATTTTTTGTTTGATTACAAGCTAGATTTTAAGCAAAAAAACGACTACCTTATTATAGTTTCAAGGCAGTCGTTTTTACGTATCTATTTAATTTGTTCCAGTAATTCACTTAAAGCCTTCTAGTGCGAGTTATTTTTCACCTAAAAGGGCATATCATCGTCAACTTCATCACACATTCCAAAATAATGTTCTTCATCCAACGGTTCATTAAGTTCCATTATCAAATTATCTAGTTCTTCTTCATAACGGATATGATGTTCTTTTAACATTTCAAGATGTTCACGTGCAACAGCTTTTGTGCGTTCAGAGTATTTTTCACCATTTATAAACATATGTAATTGTCGTCGATCCTTCTTGGAATCCGACAATCCATATATAGTTCAATATGCGTGAGTTTATATCATTTTGCTTCATGAACTTTAACAGTATCATTTGTTTCACCAAATGTGAGATTCTGTGTACTGGGCTTGCAGGAGTGACCAACTTCAATTAGACACTTACTTGTGGTACGGTTCACCGCATTGGTCATAACAGAGGTTTTTTCTAGGGGTTTATCAAAACGATACTAGTGATGTTTTCAAGCTTAATCCCCATTCAATATGCTTGAAAACAAGTTCAATTGCTCGTACTCATCTTCCTCTATTCTATAAATACTCTTTGGATTATGTTCCATAAGAAAAGCATAGTTTATTTCCTTTTGTTTTGTCATGATTTGAACCTTGTCTTCATTTGTACTTCTCAGTTTACAGCTATAAACCACAGGGAAATAATCACTTATAAACTTACCTTCAGCATGAGCCGTAAACGCAATCAACTGATACCCCAGTTGCTGAGCTATTAAAAATACTGGTTCAAGAACATGACTGCTTGAAGCCGCTCCAAATGGATTATCCAATAGAACCGTTCTATTTCTTTTATTACGAGCGGTATCAACATATCGTTTTTCAGCAAGATAATTTTGAATTCCCAAATAGAGCGTCATATTCTTGCTCCATTTTTCACCACCTGACCATTTCATGGTATTTCCCCAGTCTGTTAGCTGGCCTTTAATCAGAAAATCATTTGTTACTTTTCTGCACTTTACGGAAATCTCTTTAGACATAAAAATCTTGCTAAACAGGTGTTTTGTCGATAACCACGCCATAATATCTTTTTTCATTGCTGATGTATCTTCTCTACCCTCATCATTTAAGTATTCACCTGTCTGAATTTTGTTCGCCATCCAGACTAAATGATCTCTTATGTTTTGTTTTGCAATGTATTCACTGAACTCTGGTACTGTAATCTTAAAAATTCTCTTATTGTCATTCTTAAGTTTCACTCGGGTTTTAGACTCTAGAATACTTAACTCTTGAACAACTTTTTTTACATACAGGTACAACCGATCAATTAGCTTAACAATCTCACTGTCAACTTCCTTCAGATTAATTTCTGACATTCTTACAACTTGATCAATTTTAGTATTAATATTTTCCTGCCAAGAACATAATGCGTCATATGTATCTCTGTTCTCAATAAACGAAAGTGTCGAATTCTTAAGCTTTGGATCTGTAATCTGGTCATGACAGAACCTTTTAAACTGTTCTCTTACCTTGTTCTTCCTCTCATTTGCACCTTCTACATTCCTCTGAATAATTTCTAACTCTTTAATTAGTGTTTTAACTGTTTTCAGTCTATTGTACTGATAATCGTTGTTTAAGCTTTCTGAAATTTCACTGATTTCAATGTCAGCCTGTAGAAAATCGTACCTACCGTTTTGCTTTTCCGTTTCCCGAATCACTTGCTCTATTTCAGTATGAAGTATCTTCATTTTGGATACTTTTTTTTCTAGTTCCTCAAGCTTTCTATCGATAATGTTTTGTTTATTATTCAAGGAATCCTCAATCATTTCTAAGGGAATATCAAAACTGACCATCTCGTCATATACTTTGAAATAGTCTTCTTCTATGGTCTGAACAGAACCAGATAAACGCTCAAATCTACCTTTATAATCCGATGTTACACGACTGGTTTCCCTCTGCTCATCCTTTAATTTTTTCACAGACTGCTTTAACAGTTGCATCCGCTTAGCGTCTTCTTCCATCGCATATGGTTTAATATCGTCTTCAGTCTTATCTAGTCTATTGAGCTCCTCTTTTATTTCTAAAGTTAACTCTTTACATCGACTCTTTATAAGACTGATTCTAGCTTCTAGTTCCGACCTTTCACTTTCAATCCCCATCAATCTTCTCGTAACATCATCAAGACGTATTTCGAGTGCTTCTCTAGTTTCTGTCGTAAACAAGGGTTCATAATCGCGTACTGTTTTGTATAACCGACTGTCTTCTATCAGACGTTTATTGGCATCTACGTCTCTAAGGATGTCTTTTAAGTGGTTGAACGTCTCATCAATAGACTCTAATGATTGGTCTATCTTTTTTCCGTTTTCTACCCATATTTCACGCTCTTCGTTTAATAGTAAAATCTCTTTTTCAATCTCCAAAAGTCGTCTTTGATCTACAATAATTTTTTGGACTTTTTCTAATTGGCTCCCAAGCATACTTATTTCTTCAGTAATTACAGTATTTCTAGATGTGTAGGTTTCAATTTTTGTTCTCATATCAGAAACTAGAGCCAACTTCTCCTCATAAGCTCTTGTATGCTGATTCAAAGATATCTTCGTATTACTTAACTCATCTCGTAAGGCCAAATACCTTTCCTGCGGATAATCCGTTAAAAAAGTCTGCACTCGATTCATAAGTACATCATATCGTTTCAGCTGGTTTTCGCAAATCTCACGTTCCTCTTTATGCTCAATGAGTTGTGACTGTATGATACTTTTCCAAGCTTCAAACTTTTCTTCATCCATGTTTTCATTCCAAATCTTTGGAACAATACTTTTGAGCTGATCTAACTTCAAACTTCCATCAGCTAACTGCTTAACTTCCCTGTCGGACAACAAGATAATTGGTGACTCGATTTTATCGTTATCCATCATCAATCGATTCCATATACTTTCTTTTTCACTCTCAAGTGTAACAAGAGTTAATGGCCAATACGGAAAACTTATACATAAATTTTCCAAGGCATCTCCATCATACAGTGCAGTCAAATATCTTACACCTGTTTCTACATATCCGTACGTGTTACTCAACATCTTTGCTTTTTCTTCTAGTGATGGCTCTGCTGAAAAACATTCTTGATTCTGATGTATGGCAAACTTATAATTGTACTCGGCTTCCCGACAAATAAGTCTTTCTTTCTCGTCCTTCATTTTCTTTATCTGTTGTGATACTGAACTGATAATATCTTCCGAGGCAGTATAACAGTCTTTTCCAATAAGTTTCTTTCCTGTAAGTTGGACATAGGCCTCAGCAATTCTCCTGTTTTCCTTTTCAATACTTTCAATTTTAGTTTCAATTGATGCAATCTGATTACCAAGTGTCTTTATCGTTTCATCTTGATCACGAAAGGAAGCCTCAAAATCAGCAATCTCTTGTTTTAGACTTGATAATCGTGTGCGATTTTCCATTTCCTCTTTATTCAACTCTCTCAATTTGCCCGTATACTCTTGTTGATACTGCCTAGAAAGATTCAAATCCTTTAGACCTATAAGCATATTATGATTATCTGAAATCGCTTTGACTAAGGTTTTCTTTTCTCCATTTTTCAATCCGATTTCACTATCGTGTTCTGAAATTTTTTGATGAACACCTTTAACCTCTGCTTTTGCACTACTTATTTGACTGCGCATAACGTTAAGTTCACGTTTACGCACAATTTTTTCGTTTTCATATCGATCTAACTCTTGTCTAAACAAATAGGAGAGCGATGACATGTACCCGTCTTTTTCTTTTGACAATGCAACTGCATCTTCAGAACTCTCCATTGTTTTTAATCTATTTGCAAGAACATCAAGATTTGCATTTTCATTCTTTAGTAAATTTATTCGTTTTGCTAATTCCAGTGTATCCAATTTGAGTTGATTATTTTCTAGAGCAGCTTCAACTTCGTCAAGTGCAGTTTTCGACATGTCAAATTGTGCCTTTGCATCAAGACACTCTTTGTTCTTTTTCTGATATGTATATGCTTTCTTTTCCTGGTTAAGTAGACTCTGCTTAAGTTTAATCTGTTTTTCTTCTTCAGCAAGAACACCAAGCTGTATTTGGACACGCTCCTCTTCATGTTTAATTCCATTATAAAGCCCTTTTATGATGCTTTTCTTCTTGTGGAAAACAGTATTCTCCTCATGATATGCTTTATAAGAAGAAACATAACCATTGATATTTTCTTGAATATGCCTATTCTCTTCAATGACACTTGTAAGACGTTTGTATTCCTTTATGTGTTGACGATGGGCATCGAATATATCTGCAAAAAGCTCCGTATTTTCACCTTCAATGGCTTCTTCAATAGTTGGAATCAGCAAATTATTCACCAACTGAGATGTTGTAGCACAGTTGTCAAAAAAGGCTTCAATCCCACCTTCTGATGAGTTAATTTTAGATATGTTCAACCACTCTTTATGAGAAAGTTGATAATTTTTCTCCAAATATTCATGATAGTTCTTTAAAGTATCAAAGGTTCTACTTCTTGGATTTTCACGACTCATTCTCTGATAATATTCACTCACTTCGCCGTGGGATGCAGGTCTTGATTGGCCATTTGATGTATTCACAGAAAAAGGCAAAGACTCTATACTTTGCTTATCTCCGGGGTCATAAGCTGAGACATACAAACTTGATGCTGTTTTTCCCGCTTTTAAATATAGAGTCACCGCTGTTAGAAGATACCGTCTAGGACTCTCATTCAACTGCCACTCTATTGCAATATGAGCTGCGCCCGAAGACAATTGAAGAGTTTCCCAAATTTTTCTGCCCGCATGGTTGTGCCTTGGAAGTACTGCTTGTAAAATCATTTGAACAAGGACAGTTTTACCACCGCCATTTTCAAGAACAAATGCTGTATTGTTACTATCAGGTATAAAAAGTTCATCATTATATCTTTTCTGACCGTCTTCATATAGAATGTTCGCCAATCTGATTTTAGAAACTGTCGCCACGTGTTCCCTCCATTTCATCGACTTGGTACAAGAACTCTAGTATCTCTCGATTGTATTCAGAATCCATATAATACCTGCGCACTACATCTTTCGATTTCTCTGTTAACTCAATTTCTAAATTCCCAATATCTATAACCAAATCTTGTGCAAGTAAAAACTGTCTAACAGTGTTTAAAAAACTTAATCGACTATTTGTCCTTGCATCTTGTTTTCTGACTTTTTCATTTGTGTCGTCTATTGCATTCCATTTATTTATAATCGACAGCCAATTATACTGCATGTCTTTTTGTACTTTCTCCAAGATCTCAGTGTCGTGACTGTTCAATGTTTCAATATGCTGATTTAAGGTTTCGAGCCACATTTCCATTGATAAAAAATCTAAAACAGGTTCAGTCGTATTGTAGCTGTCATAAAACAAACCATACATTACAATAATCGCAAAGTACATTAAGTATATGTCTGAATTAAGAGCATTTCTTGGCAAATAATCACTTTTAATACGCTCATTAGAGATGTGGAAAGGGGAATTCATAATTAATGGAATTAAAAGCAGCTGATTGTTAGTTACAAGAACAGTACAATTCACTTCAAAGCAAAACTGTTCGACCAATCCGCGTACGCCATCATTTAGCAGAAATGAATCATGTTCGTCTAAATCACAGATCCCTGCCAATGACAATTCAGAATATATTTTAAATGCTTGCATGATCTCATGTGTATTATAGTTCATATAGTTCCTCCAAGGTTAACACCATATCACTAATACTGAAATACTCATCTACTTTAATCACAGCACTCTTCTCTTTTATACTCAACACTTTATACTTGTTTTTCAGTTCATGAAGTGCCTCAATCAAGATATTATGTGTTTGATCCTCTTCATCAAACTCCAGTTGTATTGGCGAAAGTTGGTGAATGGTTAACCAGAAATCATAAAAATATCTTGATTCCAGTATTGGCTTGGTCTCGGTAGCTTTGACCGCTTCTATCAAATCACTCAAATACAGGGTATTGTCAGCGCTCAAATGTAACATGCAAAGCTTCATTAACTCCCTATATATTTTCTCGACTAGGTGATTCTCATCTTCTTCATAATCAGAAATATTTAGATACTCACCACTATGTTCTTCCTGCTCTTTTGAAATAACTCTCTGAGGGTAGAACACAGCAAGCGGTGACCAAACTATGGAATTTTCCATACGCAGGAATGGTTTAGCAAGTTCTCGAACTTTACTTAAGGACATAGGTTCTGATATTATTCTACTGATAATTTCCTTATTGAAATTGAATGATTCTATTCCAACATAGTACAGAGATTCTTTAGCAGCAATTAGAGCTGTTTTTTTTATATTTATACTTTCTGCTAACAACTCATTATGTTCATGATGTACGCGTTCTAGCTCACGGCCAACATTGATAGCCTTTTCATATACCAACCTGTCCTTTTCTATTTTTACATCATTTTTTAGACGATGGATGGTTTCAACAACAAAACCCCTTAGTGCATCAAACTCCTGGTTTTCAATTTCTAAGCGCCTGTTAATGTCGTCAATTAAACTCTTATAACTTTCATACACAGTTTCTGAAGTAACATTTCTGTTGATTTCACGTTTGGTTTTTACCATTCTCTCTTTCAAGGTGTTTACACTAAGTCGCATTTCATCAATTTGTCTAAGCGCAGAAATAAACTCACCTTTTTCAAGCTGTTTTCTTAATAACATTTGACTGATGGAAATCTGATACTCTGAAAAATATTCACTTGTGGCAAAAATAAGCTCAAGCCCATCTTCATCTAATTCATAGTACTGTTTATTTTCGTGTAGATTAGACTGGCCTGCCTTTAAGATAGAATAACTCAGCGACTTTAACTGATCCGACTCAAAATCATGAAACGTCTTCATATGCCTTTTACCATTAGGCGGTCTAAAGGTTTCGATCAACGTACGCGCATGTGTTTGATAAGTTTTTCTGTCAATTGTATATCGATCTTCTAATACCTTAAAAAGAAACTCACCCAACTCTTCGATTCCTGTGTTCTTGTTGCGAATGAGTTTGCTTTCAAAGAAAAACAACAAGGAGATTAATCCCATTTCAAACAAATCAATGGGGTTTCCATCTGTATCCTTTAAACGTTTTGACTGCAAGCTGTATAAAGGCTGTAGTATTGCCAAACGTTTTACGCGTTCGCTATAGTTGAGAAATAATACATCATGATCTATCATTACACCCCTCCAAAGTAGTTTGCAGAGTAGCCATGTTAAGAGCTTCTTGAGGTATGTATCGTCCATTTTCTAATATTTCAAATAATTTTTCTGAGAGGCCAGTGTCAAACTTTATTGCTTCACAAAACCTCATCATAGCTTCATTATTTTTTTTCTGATTTACTTTGCCTTCACTTGGTTTTTGGTCTATAAGGGCTTCGTATAAAGCTTTTTCAGGCATAACTTCACCAATAATTTTGAGAGAATCCCAAATTTTAATGCCTTCATAATCCAAGTCACCAAAGTAGAGAAATATGTGTTCACCATCATCAAAAGGAAACTGTTTTTTAAAAGATTTTAGACTAGACGAAATTCGCCAACCTGCGCCGTATATCAAAGTTGTATAGCAAGTCTTATCCAAAATACTAAGAATCTTATAAAAAATTGATTTATTTTCAACTATTAGATGTTTATAGTTTGATTTCTTTCCAAATTGACTACTTAAAGCAAACATAGCCGGCTCACTCTCAGTCATTAAACTCATTTTCTCAATAAGTCCTAACCGCTCTAAAATTTTATATCCACCTTGTTCATTTATCCATTTTTCATCCCCAGTAATCCAATAAGAACGTTCAGGTAGAGTTGCTGGCTCCAAGGGGAACGTATTCTCATTTAAATATGTATTAATCATTTGCAGATAAGGCAAATCCTCATGCCAGATTTCTAGTCCTTGTTTGAAATAATAGTCCAAATTCATTTCCAGTGAAAAGGTCTGTACATACCGTTGAATCATACGCTTTAAATCTGAGTTTAGGATATCTTTCGACACTCTAAATACATTTGGTAACTTAAACTCATGAGAAGTATAGCCTGTTGACTTCACACCAATTAATACGCCTTCATCCATGAGACCTTTTATTGCATGTCCAGCTGTTTCATATGACGTTCCAGCAGGTACAAAAGATAATAACTCACCTAAGGAAATTTTCATCTTTTTATATGTTTTCAATTGCTCTTTTATCAGATCAATTAGCTGATTCATTTATAATTCACCTCAAACTCATCTTTAATTAGCACCATAAAATGTCTGCATAGTTGACCTTTTATCTCTTCTTCCAACATAATGCGTTGAATATCCATCTTCTATATCTTGCAAACCAGATTTACTAAACCTGAGTTTTCTTTTTGGTCCTATTCCCCACGAAACATATACAGTCTTCGAGTGTTTTAACTTGTTTTCCTGGCTTACGACGCGCAATGTTTTATTGATTAAACCATCAGAGCTACCTAGATTTCTCGCCCAAAATTATTCTTATAGGTATTTCAATAAACTCTTTTATTTGATTCGTCACGACTTGGAAATCTAACGTTATACCCAAACTCTTTTTTGCAAAGACTTCCCATCTACGTGCCATTTCTAAATTAAGATGCATCTGAGTGATCCTCTCTAACGATACTAGATCACAAGTTGTTTCTCTTTTTTTAAATGTCTGCTTTATCGCTTCTGCTAATATATAATTGTCAAACTCGTAATTTAGCGATAAGTAGTAGATGTCATAGTAATCTTTCATCCTACTTGATGCTTCCATCCTATCAAACATTGCTTCAAGTTTTTCCGCAATTGTAGATTCAAGAGAATACGATGAAACAACTGGAGATTCAAAGTCTTCTAGCTGTGTCGGAATCGCCACAGTTTGAACTTCTGGGACAACAACATCGCCTATTCCTATATCAATGTCAAATGGCGTCTTTGTATTCGCAATACGTGCTAACATTTTTAGCCGAACTCACTGTATGAGAATAAAAAAAGTCCACCTTTCAGTATAAGACTTTTTCTATAATCAGAATGCGCTAACCTTCTTAAAAACTCTTCCTGACAGAACAATCTAAGTAGTAATTGGTAAGGCAACTTTTCCGACCTAGCCTTACTTTTCAACTTCTGCAAAACAGATCTTTCATTCAACATTACATCCACATCCCAATAATGTTACTCACCTTGTTTTTAACATTAAGCATTTCAGCATAGTACATTAACTTACTAATGTTTTTTTTCGAATCCTGAACATATGCTTTGATCGCATAATTAAATACTTCCTTATCCATTTTCTTCTCGTAACGAATAACATCACATATTGTTCTGTCTCTATCAAAAATAGACAATCGATGACCTTCAAACATAATTTCTGATTGTCCAATACTCAGGTATTTATCTACTATAAAATAGAAGTGCACCAGTGGATAATCAAGAATATACTTATTTTTATTATTATTCTTACTCACAGAAATATGCCAATGAAGTGGCGTCCTCTCCGAGTAACCATATAGGTAAAGTGCAGAATCTAAACACACTATCCCTTCTGGGAACAACTTTGTAATAACAACAGCATCTGAAACAGGCTCACCATCAATCCATTCATAATACCCTGTCTTAAGCTTCGCTACATATCCTTCATCCATTAGTTTTTTCAAAATAGTGTTGTGAAATCCATTTGATGTGAATTCTGATAGTTTTATGACCCCATTATACTCATCAAATACTTTCTTATATTGTTTAATATCCATATGTAAAATCATCCTCTTTAAAAATCCAAAGTGGTCTTTTTTACATCATATGATATTTGTAATTCATTGACAAGTTAAATAGTCCCCTTTCAAATTGAAAAGAGGACTATTTAACGAAGAGTTGCTATTATTCTATTACTTATGCTACGGTTCACCGTAACGGGTGTAAACGCAGTTAATTCCGATCTCAATGCTAACATCAATAAGCAACCATTATTCGTCATTCATCTTCTACCAACTTTGCTTCTTCGAATCCCACTGTCCAGAAAATACGTTGCCATCTACTATTTTTGCTAACAACACTCTCAAAAACTTGTCTAAAGAAAAAATTAATTCTTCAAAGGATAACTCAACTGAGAATTTCTTCTGAAATGCTGACCATCTCATCAATAGAACCTCATCATTTTTTAGATTCTCTATTCTATCAAAAGAGTCTAACTCAAGAATTGTTCCTCTATTTTCAATAGTATCTTTAATCGCTTTATACAAAATTGCACCATCAAAATCAAATGTAGAGGAGATATAATAGATGTCATAAAATTCCTTCATTCTACTTGTTAATTCAAATCGTTGAAGTATTGCATCTATCTTTTCTGCTACAGTACTTTCCAATGAGTATGTTACAATTTCTACTTCTTCAAAATCATCTAGTTGTGTCATGAGTATGCGCATTTCAGATTCTGGTACAATAACATCACCTACACCAAAATCCATATGTAAGGTTGTTTTGGTATTAGCAATTTTTGCAATCAGCTGCACAGATACACCATTATATTTCTTATCAATAGAAATCTTTTCGCAACCAACTATTTCATACCTAATAAAATTATTATCTGTTGAAACATCAATAATCTCTTGAACAACTGTTTTAACAGTTTCTATTGAATTCTCAATATGTCTTAAAAGAAAATCCATATCGACCGTGGCTCTGCCATCAAATCCAGATAAAGTATATATGAGTAATCCACCCTTTAGAACAAAGTTCTCCTTGTAACTCGATTTCGAAATTCTTCTCAGCAGTTCTTCTTGGCAGAACAGTTGCATATGTAATTGCATGGATTTTCCAGATTCCTTGCTTCTATTTTTTAGTCTCGCTAATACTGATTTTGATTTGTTCATTACAGCCACGTCCCAATCTTATCATAGACTTTTTTCTTAACCCCACGTACAGTTGCAAACTCCATTAGCTTTGAAATATTCTTCTTGGGATCATTGATATAATTTCTTATTGCCTTATTGAATATCTCTACATCCATTTGATTTTCATATTTTAAGCAATCGCATATGAGCCGATCTCTACTAAACATTTTCACTTTTACTTCATCAATAACAACTTCGTCAACACCTATTCCCAATATACTTTTCTCGATGAAATATGGCTTAATGTAGGGATAGTCCAATTTTACTCTAGCTTTTGAAATATCCTTGTTTACTGCAATATGCCACTCCATCGGTGTACGATCACTATATCCATAATAGAACAATGCTGTATCAAAGCACAGTACACCATCAGGAATGAGTAATAAAATCAGTCTTATATCACTAATTTCTTCATCGAAAAGTTTATAATACCCTTGTGCAATTCTTTCCAGCACGTTGGAATCAATGAGCTTTTTTATCTCATACTTAGCAATACCAGCATCATAAAGTTCACTTGTCTTCATCACGCTTTCATGTTTTTTGAACAGTTTCTTTAGTTCCGCAACATTCATACATACCACCTTCCCAAATCGCCGCTCCAAAAGCACTCGAGCGGCATCTTAGGCAAATTATATCACCACCGTTGTTTTTTGTCCAAGTTGCCACTTTATCTCCACACGCGCGGCATCTTAGGAATTATTTCTATTTTACTGCAGACGCTAGAGGCGATATAACGCGGATAAGAAAACAGGCATTTTCATTGGTGGTTAAATTATGAACTAACGTTAGCGATACCCTCTTAATTTGATTTTCCATCTTTTGAATCACCATAAAACCGCTTCATTTATGGTACGGTTCAACGTAACGGGTGTAAGTCCGGTTTTTCAACAACTATACATTCCTCCAGTATTAAATCGCGTTATCATGATACCATTCACTCTTAAAGTGTTGAATGAATATCTCTACAACTTCGGGATCAAACTGTGTACCTGAACATCTCGATAATTCTGATATGGCATTTGAATGACTGGTTCCTTTTCTATATGAATGGTCAGCTCTCATAGCTTCATATGCATCTGCCACACATATTATTCTTGCAGGGAGAGGTATTGATACACCATATAGTCCTCGAGGGTAACCTTTACCATCCCATCTTTCATGATGAGAAAATACATAATCAGCTAGTGGGGCATATGAATCTATCGTCTTCAGTATATGATAGCTACTTTCCACATGCCTTTTCATGCTTTCATACTCATCTTCTGTTAAACTAGATGGCTTATTTAAAACTTGGTCCTCAACAGTTATCTTACCAATATCATGCAGCTTAGCAGCTGTATATGTGTCATTAACCTGTTCTCTACTTAAGTTCATAGCGATAGCAATATTTTTTGCAATCCGACTTACATTAAGTGAATGCGCTTTTTCTCTATTACTCTTTTCATTTAGTGTACTTAAGATTGCCTCTACAGCGTTATGCCTCATACTTTGACTGTCCGATAACTTTCTCGAAAGTAGATAATCTTCAGCTTGAGAGAACATTTCTTCAATATCTAGTTCAGAATTTTGGCTAAGAGAATACCCAATAGAAACTGAGATGGGAATCCCGCAGATTTCCTTGAGATGGGCATGTTTAACTATTAACTCTATTAGCACTTGAAGATCAGAATTATTTGTCGCTGGACAAATAATAGCAAACTCATCACCACCAATTCTTGCAACTTCAAAACCCTTGAAATCTTTAATGCAAAATTCAAGGACACCAGCGAGCTCAATAAGCAAGTTGTCTCCATGACGATGGCCAAATGTATCATTGATTAGCTTTAATCCATTCACATCAATTAGTATTAAACCAAACTTATCCTGAGCATTTTTTTCATATTTCTGTACGGCTTCGTTATAATAACGCCTATTAAAAATTTCTGTTAGGGGGTCTTGATAAATAAGAAAATCTTTCTGTTGCCTTTCTCTTACTAACTCGCTAATATCTCTAATTATTGCCAATACCTCATCATTAGAATAAACAACCATACGTGTTTCAAAATACATTAATTTGTCTTTAATTTTCAATTCATACTCAAATGAACTTAACTGGCCGGAATCTAATGTTCTTTTGATAGAATCCATAACCTGTTTTGATACATTTTCAGGAAGCAGGTCTACCAAATTGCCACCAACAAGACTTTCCTTATCATGCAATAGAAGTTCATCATTCTTTGTAATAACTTGTAAAATGTCACCTTTAGAATTGTATCGAAAAAGAATGTCTGGTAATACGTCTTCTAGTGCTCGCTTCCGAATCATTGAATTATTCTCTTCAATTAGCTTCATGTTCTCATTCTCTGCGTGGCAAATTTTTATGATAAAACTCTTTTGAATGTGTGAGAGAACCACATAGCTCAAGGTAATTGTTATTATAAACTCCAAGAGAAATATAGTTAAAACATCCATTTCCGTGAATGAGTAACAAGCAATTGAAATTCCCTTCACGATCATAGCCAATACTAATACAAGTATCCCATATGTTCTGAATAAGTTTGCCATCCAATCCACTCCCCAGTTTCAATCAGAAACGAGATAAGGCTTCTTAAATTAAGAAGCCCTATCCATACTACATTAAATATTCCATTTCTTGTTTATTGAGTAATGCTTCAAAGTCTAGAATCATAATAATCTTCTCACCAGATTTTCCTATTCCAGAAATTAAGTTTTGATTCTTACTTTGTATAACTCGCGGTGCTACATCAATTTGATTTTGCTGAAGCGTCAAGACTTGCGATGCATCATCTACAATAACCCCTAGCTGATGTTCATCTATGTTAACTATTACAATTCTCTTACTCTCATTGGGTACGGTATTCTTAACCCGCAATCTTTCTTTCAAATCTATAATGGGAACAATATTTCCTCTTAAATTCATAACACCATGAATATGTCCAGGCACATCTGGCATGGAAGTTGGTTCACTATATGTTGTAATCTCCTGAACTGACATTATTTCTATAGCATATTCCTCATTCTCAAGCTTAAATATTACATACTGCTTATCCATAAAATCACCCTTAAACCTTAAACTTTTGAATTAACGACTGCAATTCAATTGCAAGTTGTGATAATCCATCGCTTGAGTTTGATATTTCCTCCATAGAAGCTGTTTGCTCTTCCATCGCAGCTGATGCTTCTTCAGTGGATGCAGCATTCTCTTCAGCCACAGCGGATAGATTTTCAATGGTTGCTTGAACAGCATTCTTTCTCGATTCCATCCGTTCACTACTATCTATTAGTGTTTCAACAGCTTCTTTTGCAGATTCCATCGCTTCAAGGATTTCTTTGTACTTGTGTTCCGTTTCCTGAACACTTGTTTCTTGATCCCCGACAATTTCTGCCGCTTCTTGCATTTTTTCTACTGCCATTTCAGCATCCAGTTTAAGGGTCTTAACCATTTCGTCAATGACTTTTGTGGAGCTTGTAGACTGTTCAGCAAGCTTTCTTATTTCGTCTGCAACTACAGCAAATCCACGTCCATGTTCACCAGCCCTTGCAGCTTCTATTGCTGCATTAAGGGCTAACAAGTTCGTTTGCTCAGCTATAGAAGCAATCAAATTGCTTGCATCTGCTATTTTATTTGCACTATCATTTGTCTTATTGATACTTTGATTAACAGTCATTGCCGCTTGTCCAGCTTGGTTTGTTTTTTCTAATAGCACATTAACAATTTCTAAACCTTCATCTACTTGGGTGTTCACAATTTTAGTAGATTTATTCAGGTGCTCTGTATGTTCTTTAGACTCTATAATTAAATTGCCTAACTGAATGAGTTTTTCAGCTCCTTCAGTTGTATTTTGAGCTTGATCTGATGCACCTCTAGCTATCTCATTAATGGTTTCTGCCACTTCTTGAGAAGCTGTAGATGACTGTTCGGATGTAGCTGTTAGCTCCTCAGAAGAAGACGCAACTTGTTCAGCAGTTTGTTGGACGTCTTTTAGTAAGAGTCTTAAGTTAGACGTTACATCCTGCACAGCTCCTGCCACTTCGCCAACTTCATCTTTCCGCTTAATTAGACCAGTATCAACATCATCTGATATATCATAGTCTGCAATGCGTTTCGTATTTCTAACCACCTCAGTAAGTGGTCTCGTAATAGACTTTGTAATTAAAACAGCAATAATCATTGAAAGTAGAATAGTACATGCAATCATAATAATTGTTGTACTTCTTAATGCATATACTCCTGCAAAGGCTTCTGATTCATCTATTTTTATTATAATACCAGCGTACTGACTACCTACTTTTACAACACCTAGCGACCCAAACACGCGATTACCTAAATAGTCATCATATAAACCCGTATATGTATAGTTTGTATCTTCCTTTGCTACTGGCTCTGCAAGTCTTTTAGTAGCTTCAGTTTCAATCGTGACAAGGAGTGCAGATTTTTCTTTGTATTCACCTAATCTTGTTTCTGTAAGAAGTAAACCAGTTTGATCGACTAAGTAAGCATCTCCGCTCTTTCCAAGCACATCAATGCCATCCTGGACAACGGCGTTTACGACTGCTTGACCAAATACAATATTCATGGTCCCAATCACATCCCCATCTAAGGAGTACACTGGATTTCCAAGTGCTATCATATTGTCATCTACAAACTCTGAGTAGAACGGCTTAGACCATGTTTGCTCGCCATTTAATCCACCTTGTACATAATCTCTAATCGATAAATCCACTCCATCAAGAAGTTCTTTAAGCTTGGTGCTAAATATTACATTGCCATACTTGTCTGTTAAAAAGATATCCGTATATCCATATTTTTCACAAGTTACATCTAAATAAGTTTGCAGTTCCTTATTAGCAATGAATATCTTGCGAGCGGTATTGTTATCTCTAGACAAAATATCAACATTATCAACAATACTCTTCGAAGTTGCTATAACAACCCCGTCACCTTCTCTTCCAAAAAAATAGCTTTCAAGTCTTGACGCAGCAACGGTTGAAAATACCGTGTTTGTTTTCAACACAGAATTCTCAAGCTCTGATGTGGCAGATGTGTATGATATTAAACCTAGCACCAGTAACGGTATAATACCTGTCAAGACGACTACTAAAATTAACTTAATGCCCATTTTTAAGTTTTTCACTTTATCCAGTTCCTCCTGAAAATCAAATTCCATTATGTAAAATATTTTTATAATTCATACAATGACTATTACCAGACTACATTATTGTCTCAATAAACTGCAACACATAAAATTACATTTTATTCCTTTTTTTTCAAACAAACATATGTGTTGTTGCGTTTTTTTAACAAACTCCTATTGACTTAACAAGAACATATCTATATATTACATAATCAAGAATCTAATGAATGGAGGTGTGTTTCTATGAACTCAATTGATCACGATATTTATAATCATCAAATCAGTCAATTCATTAAGTCGAACTTTAATAGTAATTCTGAAGCTGCAGAATTCTTTGGGGTAAGTGTTAGCACAATGAGTGGTTTTCTAAGAGATCCTTATTCAAGTTCTCATATTCTGAAAATCAGAATAATGAATTTCATCGACAAATCCGATGATTATCTAATACTTAGCAGCGAATTATACGTAAAAAAACAAATAAGCAGTTCCATAAGGTTGATAAACAAAAGATTCAACTTCCTAGATGAGTTTATATCACCTTTAAAAGATTATTGTGAAGCACACAATTTGCATGATTATCAACTAGCTTTAGAAATCATTCATAGCGCCAATTTATATCAAGTTTCTGGAGAGATAATCCATTTAGAAGAAATCTCATATGAACTAAAGAAATGCCTCAGTAGAAAAGAAACACCCATTCTCATACGTACTGTATTTCAAGCTTTAATGTTTTTATTTATCAAACTCGCATACTCATTTCAAGTAAATGAGAAAAATACTGACATTCATCGTGCCCTTACTACAATGAGTTCAATGGAAAATCAGTTTGATAGTCAGTCATTGGAGCAACTTTTAAAGTCCTATCAAGATACTTATGGAAACTGGATTGAAACTTACATGACATTAAACTTAGAAGGTTGTTTCGCTTATTACAATAAACTTGGATCTGCATACTTCATTGGCAAAGCATACAAACCCGCACTATCAGCATTTCAAGAGGCCACTACTTACATTTCCACGAGTGATCAAGAGTTATACAATCTGATGAATCAATCAATTTGTCAATTTGAATTAGGTGAGTTTGATACTGCATTCGATCTACTCAATAAAATACTAGCTGACCTTCCAGAGGACCACTATCATGTGAACACAATCTACTTGAACGCCTGGGAAATGATTTCAAAGAAGCTTGACCCAATTCTTGCAGCTGCATATTTTAGAGAAATATCTTTTGATAATTACATAAGCAAAGGCATTGGTGCTTATCATATTACCGAAGTTCTATTTGAAAACTTTGATTATGAGAGCTGGACAAGAGAGCTTTCTCACTATTTTTCACTCATATACACCTCTGACTTTAACAACAAGCTAAGTAGGAAAACAACTAATTGGCTAATCAACTACATCCGCTCAAAAATAGACGAAATTAGAACAAATGGTCTATTAAAAGAAATACGAAATGTAGCAACTGAAACAGAGCCAAACTGTGATTTGAAAGTTGAAGTAATCAGAATTTTCACCGAAATAGAGTTGTTACATATTTAGTGCAATTTTAAACACAACGGATATTCAGCTAAACAACTTTACACATTCTTAACATTAGAGCCTGATTAAAAAATACTACACCTACTTGATAAACATTAGTTGTGTGATATAATGCCTAGTATAATTTGGGTATAAAGTAATATATGGATATAAGTTAGCATTCTTTAGGGGGATTTATGTTTATCTGGAATGACTCGTTTTCTTTGGGCATAGAAGACATTGACAAGCAACATCAGCATCTATTTGAAATAGGGGTTCAACTTCACGAGCTCATTGAAAGAGCAGAATTTGAAGACTGTTATGATGAGATAATCAGCGGCATAAATGAATTAAAGGCATATACCGTTTTTCATTTTCTTCATGAAGAGAAACTCCTTATGAACTCTGAATTCTCCGACCTTGAGAATCACAAAGAGGAACACCAATCTTTTATAGACTACCTTGATGACATTGACCTAAATACGATCGATGAGCAACAACAGGAAGCATTGATTTCCATGGTCAAATTTCTTGCAAAATGGATATTCAAACATATTCATGAGTCAGATATGAAGTATGCACTCGAACTTAAGTAATATAATTACCAACCTTTAGTCTAATCTTTTTACTAGTTTAAGGAATGCCTTATTTGAGCATTCTTTTTTATCTTGATTTAAATCAATGACTTGATTGAATAGAAGTAATATTATTGAGTAATTAAACCAATTTGGGTAATCATATGGGGATGGTTTCTAATGAAATTTAATAAAGATTTCGAACTAGATTTACAAGGATTTAAGCGTCTAGCTGTTCTTTTTGATCAATCTAATACAGGGCTTTGGGAAATGAAACCAGATGGAAGGGTTCGTTTTTTCAACGATGCATTCTACGCAGAATTTAATATTTCTACGTCAAACTCGACCATTGAAGAGTGGATCGATATTATTCATCCTGAAGACAAAGTCCATTTCATAAATGAAGTATCTGTTCATGAACACACTAAGGTGGAGTCTTACAAAACTGAATATCGTGTGATTAACAACAGGGGAGAAGTTGTTTGGATAGAAGCACAAGGAGTTGCGACATTTGATAAGTCAGGAAATATGATTTCAATGGTTGGCTCCCATATAGACATAACATTAAACAAGCAATATAATGAGAGACTATATAACCTCGCTTATATTGATCCAGTTAGCAAACTCTTTAACCGTAAAAAATTATTTGATCAGTTAAATGAGGATAGTATCACGAAACGTGATGGATCACTAATCATTCTTGACTTTTACAAAATGAAACAACTCATTTCACTATATGGTATTAACTATTATCAAGATGTGACTCGTAGTATTTCCAACACAGTTGCAGCAACATATGGTCCTGTCTTTACGTATTTTAAGATTTCGACTAGTAAATATGCCTTGATCTCATATGAGAAACATAATCATGAAGATATCAAAAACATAGTCACTCGAATTAAAATGGATATACATTCTCTATCAAAAGAGCTAGAGACTGATTATGAAGTTGACTTCGCAACGGCAGTGGTTAAATACTCATTTAGATATGATAGATTGTCACCTAACGAAATTGTGAATCGAGCTTACTTGACCTTAGATGAGGCTATACGTGAGTCTAAAGGATCTATTGCTTTTTTCTCGAACACGACTCGAATGAATGTCCTTAGAAGCATATTTATAGAAACACATATGTTAAACCGATTGACGGAAGGTGAATTCTATTTAGAGTATCAACCACTTGTAGATGCAGCTGATAAGAAACTCATATCCTTTGAAGCTCTTCTTAGATGGAACAATGAGAAGTGGGGAGATATTTATCCAGATGAGTTTATCCCAATTGCTGAAAAGAGCAATGTTATTGTTCATCTTGGAAGATTTGTTATAGAATCCTCATGTTCATTTATCCGTGATTATAATCACTTACATAAAACTAATTTATCGATCTCGATCAACTCCTCAGTAGCTGAACTTGTTGATCCAAACTATGCTTCATTCATACTAGAAATGTTGTTCAAATACAATCTTAAGCCACAGAATCTTACAATTGAAATTACAGAATCAATTATGTATAATCATGAGTCACAAGTGACGAAACAACTTAGATATCTTAAAGAACTTGGTATTAGAATCTCACTTGATGATTTCGGAACTGGTTATGCATCCCTTAACAATATGATCAATACACCTCTATCCGAAGTAAAGATTGATAGGAGTATTATGAAAGAAGTCATTAATAGTCAACTGCTTTATAAATTTATGACATCCATTGTTAGTTTATGTCATGATCACGATGTACATGTAGTCGCAGAAGGTATTGAACACATAGAAATGGCAGATAAAGCTCTTGAAATGGGAGCTAACATATTACAGGGGTATTTATACTCAAAACCCTTATCAAAAGAACTTGCTTTAGCAATTAAATAGAGTAATTTGAGACGTTGGCATCAACGTCTTTTTCTATTCATTCAACTAGCATTATATTTTATAAAAGCTTTGCTACCATGTTTTAAGAAACGAATTAGTAAGAACATTGTATATATCCCCAGTAAGTATAACCCGAATTGCAAACCACTATAAATTAGAAAAGCTACATTGCTACCACTAGAAGAGGAAACGGCCTCCTGTACAGTAACAAGTTCATTGAATGCTTGCATAATATTTCTCCTTATCTATCAGTTTGACTGATTGAAATTTTCTATATTGGCATAATACTCATATCTAACTATTCTACAACATAAAATGTAAATCATTGACTTAAGTCAATATCAATAATATTAGCTCCTGTCATAATGTAAAACATAAACAGATTGAAAGGAGAAATCTTATGAATAAATCAAACCACAACCCGATACGTTTCTGGAGTAAAATGTCTGGAATTTCACTTCTAATTATGGCTGTTACAGCTGGATACGCTTATGGTTTCTCATTTAACCAAATCTATGTCGTCAACAATCCTGTTCAAACCCTTATAAATATTGAATCTAACAATACACTATTTATAACAGGTGCACTAGCTTGGTGCGTCATTTTGATCACAGATCTTATAGTATCATATGGATTTTACAGATTCCTTAAACCTATTCATAAACGGTGGGCAATAACGTCTGGACTCCTTAGGCTAATTTACTCTTTATTTTTAGCAGTGGGGATACTCCACTTGATTTCAAAAGACCTTGAAGGTTTTCGATTACTATGGTCACAAGGCTTATTTATTATAGGCTTTCATCTAATTGCAACTGGCCTAGGAACTTTTCACTCTGAAAAAGTTCCAAATCTACTAGGTATTCTGCTCATTATAGCCGGTACCGGATACAGTCTTATTCATGGACTTGAAAACTTCACACCACAGAATATCAAACTGGTCAATACTCTAGTAACAATCTTAGCTATACCTATGACAATTGGAGAACTCTCATTTGGTATTTGGTTACTTATTCGTGGTGGACGAACGTTTACTCAACAACCTTCAAATGCCCCTGTCCAAGACGTCCTTTAATCCGACTCAAGGACTCAGGTGTTATTCCTAGATAACTTGCCAGCTGATGCTGTGATACCCTAGTAAACAACTCAGGCCTTTTGCCCATTACATACTTAACCCGTTCTTCAGGAGTCATGCGTATGAATGCGGCAAAAGTATCCTGAAGTTGACCCATTTCAGCCCCCATCATACCAATCACAATTTTCTCAAACTCTGGATATTTTTCCATTTCACTCTCTTGCTGATCTAAATTTCCGACAATCATTACAGAGTCTTCAAGACAAGTAACAGAGTATGGTGATCCATCTTCCCCAATATCTGAAAAAATATTTATGCTTTGGTTTTCTAAATAAAAATCAGCCGTTACTTCTTTGCCCTTCTCATCAATAGAATACTTTCTAGCACAACCCTTTAGGACAAAATAACACTTTGTTGGTATTTCGCCTTGCTTTACTAGTATTGCTCCTTTATTGAATAGACTTACAGGAATATGATCAACAAGTTCTCTTAAACGCACTTCACCAATATCACTATACTCCTTTACAACATCGGTCAGTATATCTAATGCCTCTGATCTTAAACGCTCATCAACTAGGTTAGCTGACATGTATCCTTCCTTTCTAAGACTAAATACTAAGTTATACAGCAAACTTTCTCATTTTAACACCAGATTAGTCTCCTACCATATTTTTTAAAGCATCATAACACTTAAACCCGTTTTCCGATGATAACTAAACTTCACTTTAACTATATGTTGTTCTTATCAATCGAACTACTCCTAATTATTCCCCTCTTAACCGGCGCTAAAAGAAGAAACATTAGAATAGTACCAAATCCAAACTGCCCTTTGAGTATGATTCCTAAAACAATTGCAAGGATATTGGCCAAATACATCGCCCCCCTATAGGTCAATTGCGTTTTACACTCTAATAATGATATTAGTGTATCAAATGGCCCTTCACGACTAGAATCAAACTCGAGTATTATCTCTGAAAGTGCAATAATTGAAACACTTAATAGAATATATATGAACGAATTAAACCATTCACTAGCAGGCATAATAAAACCAATTGATAGGAATAGTTCAACCAGAACTGCTACGATACTCATCCTGAGAACGGAGCTCACACCTGGAACTTCCCTAAGAAACATTGATAGAGCAATAGCTAGTAGACTCACAACTACTATAGCTTGGCCAAATCTGATTAGAAAAGTTAAACTTACACCTTGAATCAATAGATACCATGGGGCCATTCCAATTCCAGCATTCATGCACACCACAATACCTAAAGCATTGGTAACTGATCCTACACCCCACCGTATGAAGCGACTTATATCTATCATTGATTTCCTCCATTAATCAAAAATAATAGCCAAGTTCTGAAAAGTTTTTGGGGTCAGAACTTGGCTAATTTCGATGAGGTTTCATTAAAATACTTATTATAATAGACGGTGTGACTAAATCAATTGAAAGGGTACTCAACCTCATCTACATTGCTTGAAATACTCATTATGATTATAGAACTTGATCCTCACAAGCAATGCAAGACTTAAGAACTATTGCGCTTAGCTCTAAAGTCTCACTAAACTTTACCATAATTTCTATATATATTCTACAATTTTCGTGAACTTTCGAACATTTGTGAAATCATACATTTTTCTTCTATTAGCATTGTTTTTTAATGTAATTATTGAATTTTAACAACTTAAAATATTTACTCACTACATCCGAAATCTTGGTTATATTACGCAGTACAGTGAATGATAATTATATTGAAGAGCTTAATTTACACGCTGATTAGAATTACAAAATAATTCGCAAAAGCTTCTGGCACATAGTTATCCAGTACGTATAACAAACAAATTGAGAATTGTTCATTTTGTATAATATTACAATTTCATCCGTTTCCAGAAGGGAAATTGATTTCACTTATCGAAGTAATAATGGCTAAGTTTGATGTGGGAGTTAAGTTTAGCAGGGGTTGGTTGATTTTCTCAAACAACGTGAAAAATATACATGAGGTGAAAAATGGATAGTATATCAAGAGAAAATTTTGTAGACTTACTCGGTGTCTTCATTGAAGAAAACAAACTTTCAACAAAAAAAGTTGCAAAAGCAATAGGCTGTTCAGAAATGACTCTAACAAGGCTTATACTGGGTAAAACGCTTCCTACAGATGAAATGCTTAAGCAGACAGGTCTCATGATGGGAATAGGCTTTAAGAAATACTCAAAGTTATCAGAAGCTGAAAAAGAGAAAATCTCTGAAATGATGGGAACCGTTGGTGGAGGCGTTGTTGGTTTCGCATCAATCACAGCTGCAATTAGCGTTCTAGGAACAACTGCTGGACTATCAGCTGCTGGTATTACTTCTGGATTAGCTGCATTGGGTGCTGTTGCTGGTGGTGGTATGGTTGCTGGTGTGACTGTCGCAGCTGCGATACCAATTGCAACTGGTGTTGCAGGATACGGTCTAATAAAGCTCATCAAAGGTGGCGCTGGCGAGCTACAAGTTAATATGAAAAACATAAACAAGAAGTGGGAAATGACAATAGAGGAAGAGCCTATGGATGATTCTGATGAGAATTTAGATGATTAGATAGATTATTCATTTGCAATATTTGAGTCACAAATGATGATTATGGTATTATCTAACTAGGAGGTAATCTCATGAATAAATCAAACATGACTCTAGTAATCATATTTTACATCATATTTCTTCAAGACAAACTTTCACCAATCTTCAACATTCCATTTCTGATATTGGCTAATATTTGGTTGGTTTTATCAATTGTTATTGACCATATGCTTCCAAATCTAAAGATATCTAATTAATATGTGTTTGTCAACGAAAAAGTGAGCCACTCGCTCATGAAATTTTGAGCCACTTTGATCATGAAAAAGTGAGCCATCTACTCACAAAACGATCATGAAATTCTGAGCCACTAACCGATCGACTGATTGAGTCGATAAGATGCACCATTCATGTTTAAGATGTGGCTTCTAAAAGTTACACGATCAATCAGTGCTGTTGTCAGCATTGTGTCTGGAAAGAACTGATCCCAAGCAGAAAACTCGCAGTTCGTGGAGAGAATGATGCTACCACGCTCAGACCTTTCCGAAATGACCTGGAACAGAAGCTCCGATTGATACTTGTTAAAGCTCAAGTATGATAGCTCATCAAGGATGAGTAGATCAACCTTTTCAAGAGCTCTAAACGTTTTGCCAAGCTGGTGCTTTGCTTCTGCCTCACTAAGAAAAACAGCGAGATTTGCAGCAGTAAAAAACTTAACATTGTAGCCAGCCTTGCATGCTGAAAGGCCAATGGAAATGGATAAATGAGTTTTTCCAGTCCCAGGATTACCTATCATTATGATATTTTCCTTGTTCTTTATAAACTTGCCCGTTGCAAGCTCATGAACGAGTGCAGGACTGACATGTTCAAGTCTGCCTATATCGAATGAGTCAATAGTTTTTCGTACTGGGAACTTAGCAGCTCGAATTCTTCTAAGATGTTGATTATGTTTACGACTATCGTGTTCTGTCTGAAGAAGCATTAAAAGAAAGTCTTCATAAGATCCGTTTTCACTCATACATTCTCTGAGAGTGTTTTCATAGTCTTTTATAGTTGGAAGGCGCAGATCCTTGGACAGGAGTTTGATCTGTGCAGAAACTGGAGATGTTATCATGCGTTTTGCCCTCCTTTGATAAGGCGGTCATAAGACCCTAAGTCAGATGAGATGGGTGTTACTGAGGATATGTTGTTTTTATCGAGATAAGCCTTTACAGCTTCAACCCTTTGGTGAGGTGATGTTGTTTTGCCTTCGATTTCCTGAAGAACTTCAATCGGCAGATTTTGTTTGATAGGAGCTGCTTGAAGAACAGAACGAGGTCTTTTCTCAATGAGAGGCATGTAATGAGATAGTTCGTAAATCTTCTGGTGCTTTAGATAACAGCGGTTGTGATGTGCTATCCGTTCCGAACGATACCAGATTTCAATCAGGCTTGATGATGCTCGAACTGTAACTTCGTATCCAGAATATTTGCATGGTACCGAGTACTTATTCGTCTCAAAACTTACAAGCGAGTAACTGTTTACACGTGCTATGAAGCGATTTGAAACATCCAGTGGAAATCTTGGAAGCTCAGTAAGTTCGTCTTTTTCAAGCGCAAGCATTTCACCTACGGTATTAGGCTGACCTTGAATTGTATGGTTTAAATACTTGGTACAGAATCTTTCAAGGTGTTGATTCAACTCTTCAAGAGTCTGTACTTTTGGTCTTGGAACAAGAGTATTTCGTCTAACATAGCCGACAAGATTTTCAACGAGCCCTTTTTCATGACCGCTGTTTACATTACAGTAATCGGTATAAAATGCGTAATGAGCTTGGAGTGTTAAATATCTTTCGGTTTGTTTTGTAACATAGGCGCCATAACCTTCTGATACAGCAACTTTAGCATTATCAAAGATCGCACGCTTTGGAACGCCACTGAAATGTTCAAATGCTCGGATATGGCCTTCAAGAAAACTTTCCAAGTTTTCTCGGGGGAAGGCTGTTACATGAAATGCATCGCTGTGACACAGACGTGCACAGAATAGCTTTACAGTAACGACTTCACCATCAAGAATAATATCTGCTTCACCGTAGTCTACTTGGATTGCTTCACCAGGTTCAAAAGAAAGTGGAATGAACGCAGCATTAGTTTTCTCTTTAAGCTCACGAACAATCCTTCTGATTGTTGACTCACTGCCTTCAAAGTCCAGTTCGTCTACGAGACGTTCGTGTATACGAACAGCCGTGTGATGTTGTTTCTTAGATTTTACAAGTTTATCTTCCTCAAAGCATTGCTTGATGAAGTTTATAATCTCTGGTGTTACCACCGTTCCCGAACGTTTCGTATACGGTTTTCGATCAGAGGGGAGTTGGTCACCTCTGCAATATTTTGACACCGTGTTACGGCTGATTCCCAGTGTTCTCGCGATTTCTCTTTGGGATAAGCATTGTACTGAGTACATTTGTCTAATCTGATCATAAATTTCCAAGGTGATTGTCACGCCCTTTTCCCCCTGACGATAGTTTTTCTTCTATCGTACAAGGTTTTTGAAGTGGCTCAAAATTTCATGATCATTTTAGCTACAAATGGCTCACTTTTATATTAGCGAATACATTAATAAGAAAACAGCTCAATTGAGCTGTTTTTATTTGTACTTAAATATGTGATAAATGTATCTTTAACACATTGTTGCTTTCATAAATGCTTTTAATCAATAATACGTTCCTCTCTATCTTCTAATTATTGTTCAAACTCATTTTCTACAACCAGAACTCGAATTTTATCAGTCAGTCTAAGTTGCTTTTGGCATTTCTTGATTTTTCAAAGAAAGCTTTACAATGAGCACTCAAGAAGTTTGAAAAAAGCTATTAATAAACCTTCTTTCATATTAGTTTGCCATCTCGATAAACCTTATCATTGACATGCAATTCTCCTTTTTCAATATCTAGCCATCTTCTTTCATAGTCACAAGATAGATAGTACTCATTAATAAACTTGCCCGGCTTAAATAATTTAATATACGAATTCTTTCGATCTTCCAAATCTACTTCGATGAAATCATAAGTCTCGTGATGAATATAATGAACAAAACAATCATGCCCCCAGTTAAAGGCATCCGGTACATTGCATTTTCCAATTGTGACACTTGTCGGAATATCTTTCCCATATATCTGATCACAGTTTCTGTACACATTGGCAAACTGATAATCACCATTTTCATTATGTATTCTTGCAGTCTGATATTTGCCGACATAAAATTTCGTATTTGAGTTGAAATCATATATAGATCTGATTTCCATATTACTATCAAACTCAAATCGATAAGAAGGATTTTTGTTCCAAAAATCAATGTTCCATGACATGAGAGTTCTTACATCATCAATGGCCGTTGCTACAACATAGACCTCTTCTGCTAGTACCTCATTCGGAGAACCTACACTAATATAACAGTTCAATATTGTTTGCTCGTATTTAACTGAACTTAGATAGCCATCATAAAAAGTTGCATCTATGATGAGTATCTTACAATTATTATTAATCGATTTTTTTTCACCATCTTCAAATGTAATTGTTTTGAGTATTCCATCATCGTTTATGTCAAGCTCGACTCTTGTTTTAGATAAATCAATGTTTGTACAGTTTTCATTGCTTACTAAGTCATTATACTCATCATAATATGTTTCATACTCAAAGCACATAAGTGTCCATGAGTCTGTTACTTGATCACGTATAAAAAGTGCATATATTGTATCAGAATTCATTTCTTTCTCCCTAAACCATTCCATCGTCTAAAACGACAAACTTCAACAAAAGTTATTACCCAATTGGCTATGAAGTGAGTGGTCATTTTTCATATGGTGTCATATTCACGATTAGCTTACATAAAAATACTCTTTTATTTTAGAAAACAGTGCAGGCATTTCCTCACAATTTGCAACCTCAGTATACTTATTAGCAAAGCCATACTTAAAAGAGTTTTCTTCAAATAAAGCGTAAATATCGCTCTTATTACTAAAAGCGTCAATGCTTTTCGGTTTCAATATTGATACCTCACCTTTAATTCTTGATGCACCACCAATATCACAATACTCGAAATCATCAATAAGGTCTGAGTCGACCACATCTATTAGCACTTCAAAAAAACTCCCCGGATTTAGACAATCTTCAATCTCTGTATATAAGTATCTACCAGGATGATCTATTCGACATAATTCCGTCTTTCCATCTTCATAAATCTGGATTCTTCTAATTGCAATATTTCTTTTTTTTGTCTCATCAGGATAATCAAGTTTCGTTCTTTCTTCATCAGTATCAATGAGACATAGTATTTTCCCACTAATTGAATTGCTTTCCTTGTCCGAGAGTGGAACATAAAGATGTTTATATATCTTCACCACATTTCCACACCCTCCTAATGGAAATACTCTTAGATTGGGAATCTTTGACTTCAGATAAAATTCAAGATAATTCTTATCATCACTACCCTCACAGATTATCCAATTCGTATTTTCCATACGCATTGAAGATATAATCGATGATGACAATTCGTAAAAACTTTTGATCAACACATCATCAGGGAAATTACCTCTATCCTCAAAATAGTTTTTAAAGCTGTATGAGTAAATTTTATTCTCTCCATCAATATAGTGTAAACTACCATTTTGAATTATTGGGAGAGATCCATACCAGTGAGTAGTTATGAGCACTTGATTATACAATGACAGTTCTGATATTTTATTGAACTGTTCAAACATCTTAGAAATGTGTAACGACGTTTCAGGTTCATCAATAGCAAAGATGACTCTACTTTTCCTTATATCACTTTTCTTAAGAAATGCTGTGGCAATATCAATAAGTGCTAGTCTTTGCTCTCCTGAACTCAAATCTCTGATTTCTTTTGAGTTCTTTTTCAAAGATCTAATAGTAAAATATGCTTCTAATATCTTACCTCTTACATCCTTAGCTGTTAGGTTCTTTTTATAACTTGATTCTGTTTTAAATGCGTAACCTGTATCTATTTCCTGGATTATTTCATTGATAGAATCCATATAACTATTTAGCTCATCATTAATAGTCCTAACCAAGCTTTTCTTGCCAGTTTCACTTTGAGTCAAAATGCTATCAATCTTCAAAAGAATATCATCATCCATAAGCGCTTGCATTTCATCTGTTTCAATTCTTAACAATTCAGATGTTATCGTCTCTGAAGGTATATAGATATAGCTAAAATAGTTCCGAATAACTTTAAGTAAATCCGGTGATTTAACCCCAGGGATCTTTGTCTCAATATCATTATCAAACGTGATAAAGAATGGGTTATTTCTATCATTGTAACTAATACCAAATAACAACAATAAATGAGTATCGCTTAGTCCTTTTTCACTAAGTTTATTACGATGCTCAAAAAATGGGTCAAACTGGGGCTTTTTGAGATTCTGATTAATCTCTGAGCTAGCAGTCCAAAAATACTCACTAATTTTCTCAAGTAATGAATAAACATCTTCCGACGCAAACTCCTCAAGCTTTGTCTTCTCGATTAATAATACTGGTGCAATAAACGCTTCAGATTTTTTTCCGTTCTTGCTTAGTACCCAATCGAAATTGTTGAAAAATGTATCCAACGCCTGCAGTATAGAGCTTTTACCTACACCATTATTACCAATGTAAACACTTAACTTAGATAAATCCTCATCTATCAAAGGAATATAGTTAATATTTTTATAAACTTTGTAATGTCTCAAGAAAATAGCAGATATCATAAGATCTCCTCATCGTGAATCGATATATTTGTGTTCACAACAATCCTACCATATATTTACACACAATTCCAAGTAAACAAATCCAAAGTGACCAGCATTTAATCACTACTGATAGTTACTTATCTATCCGCGATGTGTGCACTCTGTTTTCATCGTTGATTTACTTACTTTCGCCTTAATACCTCTTTCATGATTTTTTGCTTACTAAAGTAGTACTATATGGTTTGTGGAGTTAGTCAGAATGAATATTTTACTACTATCTAATTATACACTTTGTATAATTGGTTACACATATGTAATTTGTTTGATATAATAAACTTGGTTGATTGGGTGGATGTGGAGAACTTTACATCTATTTGTAAGGAGGTTCTATATGGCTAAATGTAAACCATCAAAAGTAGTAAGCAAAGCTGGTAAGACACTATCCACATCTAAGTCTTCTACTCAAAAGAGTAAAGCTGGCAAAACTCTAGCAAATCATAAGAATACAAAACACTAGGATCAGGAGGAACGTTATGGCTTCAAATAAAACCATATTTATAGCATTCGCTATTGAAGATGAAAGACAAAGAGATTTTCTAAAAGGTCAATCACTTAACACTAAGTCACCATTCGAATACGTTGACATGTCAGTTAAAGAAGCATACGAAACTGAATGGAAAAAGAAGGTCAGAACAAGAATCAAAAGATCTGATGGTGTAATTGTTTTAGTCAGCAAAAACTCTTTGAAATCTAGCGGACAAAAGTGGGAAATACAATGTGCTAAAGAAGAAGGAAAGAGAGTTCTAGGAGTATGGGCATACAAAGATGATAGAACCAATATTGTTGGCGTGAATACCAAAGTATGGACATGGGATAATATCAAGAATTTTATCGATAGTCTTTAAAGGGAGTTAATTATGAGAGTAGCTCTAATTGTCGGCATTAACCACTATGAACATGGTTCTGGGTTATTTGGTTGTGTTAATGATGCGCATTCTGTGAAAGCCGCTCTAGAAAGAAATGATGGCGGGAGTATAAACTTTGACTGTAAGTTGATAACTGGAACTGGTCCACAGGATGTGGTTTTGCGTCATGAGTTAAAGGATAGCATTGAGGAACTGTTTAATAAGGATGCTGATGTTGCATTGCTCTATTTCGCTGGTCATGGCCATATCGAGGCGTCAGGCGGTTATATTCTTTCAAGTGATGCACGTAGAGGCGATGAAGGTGTTTCATTATCTGACATTCTCAATTATGCTAATGAATCCCCAGCTAAAAACAAAATAGTAATTCTAGATAGCTGTCATTCTGGAATTGCTGGAACATCACCAAACAACCCTAGTATTGCTAATCTTAGTGATGGGTTAACTGTTTTAACAGCATCAACAAAAGAGCAGTATGCATCAGAAAAAAATGGACGTGGTGTGTTTACATCTTTGCTAGTTGATGCATTAAATGGGAGTGCTGCTAACTTAATTGGAGATGTTACTCCAGGTAGTGTTTATGCACATATTGATCAATCGCTTGGTGCTTGGGAGCAAAGACCTGTCTTTAAAACTAATGTAAAGAAATTTGTTTCACTAAGGAAAGTATCGCCTCCTATTGACCTTGATGATTTAAGGTTGATTGGAAAGTACTTCCCTTATCCAGGTTATGAATTTCAATTAGACCCAACGTATGAACCTGAAATGAAAGGTAGAGATGAAGGAATGCCAGATCCAATAGAAGATCATACAGAAATTTTTTCTATCCTTCAAAAATATAATCGACTAAACCTCCTTGTTCCAGTAGATGCTAAACATATGTGGAATGCTGCCATGGAGAGTAAATCATGCAGGTTAACAGCATTGGGTGAACACTATAGAAGACTAGTTGAAAAAGAACGTATATAACTCAATCATAACTAGATAAAACACTAATCCCAGTTAAACTTACAACTGGGATTTTTATGCGAAACCTATTATACATCTTATGAAAACCATTCGTAATCATACAACTAGATACTTGGTCTTTTCTCATGGTTAATTTTTTACTCCTCGTCCACGAGAAGTGGATTCTTAAAAGCACTCTCTGTTCTTTTTTTGTCTTCATCTCTGTCATAATAGAATTTAACATTCATGTAGATAGTGTATATGCCATCTTTAAACGTATCACCGTGATCCAGCAATAATCCCTTAAGAATATGAATAGCTCCATTCTTTGTCTCTACTCGCAATTGTGACTTCTCTCCACCACTACTAGATGCGTGCCTGATAATATTGTATTCATCTGGAATGTTTAAAAAGTCAAGAATGAGTTCTTTCAAACAATTAGAATATGTCTTAAACTCAATTCTATCCATGTAATGTTTTTCGCAATATGTATTGATTTCTTCTTTATCGAATTTATTTATACCAATTCGAAAATCTGAATAGTATTCAGCCTCTTTGCTTTTAAAGTACATTCTATCCAACCGCTCTAATTCACTTGCTTGATTCGGTATTTTCTGCTTCAAAAAATCAAATCCATAAGTAACACTATATTTATCTTGATCTACAACCATAATTACTTTTTATAATGCACAACGCATCATATCCTCCTTCAAGCAAATGCTAGATATACTATTCAATCTTATCCTTTTTTCCTAAATTGCACCGATCACAGAGAGTTCTCAGGTTACTTTTCTCAGTTTTGCCCCCCTTTGAGACGGGTACTATATGGTCTACATGTAACTTAACACCATCTTTCACAGTAGATCCACACAGAACACACATAAATCCATCGTGTCTCATTATGTCATATCGAAAACTGTCTGTCATTTTACTTCGTTCCCTTTTGATTACATATTGCCGGGACTTTTTATTTTCAATATCAATACGTACTTTATTCAACTCGTTCTCAATTTCAAGTTCGCTGAAGCTACAATGTTTTGAATACCTATTTCTGCCCTTAGGACTTGTATAACTCAATATATATTCACAAGTTACATTTGTAATAGGTTCTCGTAATTTTGTCTTCTTAACTATTTTTCCCTCATATTTGTAAAATTTATCTGCTTTCAATTTTACGTCAACATTCAATGTGGTTGTTCCAATCAAAGATTTTATATTGTCATATTCCAATAAATAATTATCATATTTATCTCGATTATCATAAATATTTCTAATCAACTCATCATAGATATGTGTATTCTCAAAGATGTGCCGATTCAAAAATTTTTCACTGCTATCTCTATCATATTTTGGTTTCTTTTCATGCTTTTCATGGTACTTGTAATGCTTCTTAATTGTATGAAAAGTGTACCTTGAGTTGGTTTCTAAGAGACGGGCAACAACATCACTCTTACTTTCTACTAATTTAACACGTTTGTGTCGTACAACTAACGATATAAAAACGGCAAGAATCAATATCGCTATAAAAACTTCGATAGACATATAATACACCCCTCATACTTACTCTACTTCTCAAAATAAGAATACTATCACAAAAAACCGCACTTACTTATGATACGGTTCACGCCTTCAAAAGTAGCAAGTCCAATAAAAAACCGCAGTTATTTGTGGTACGGTTCACCCCGACTAATCCGATATGCCCTATAAACCTGCTCCAGCAAAACAACCTTCATGAGCTGATGTGGAAATGTCATTTTCGAGAATGACAACAAATGATTGGCTCGCTTTAAAACTAATTCTGAAAGTCCGAGGGACCCACCAATAACAAATACGATATGGCTTTTCCCGCTTACACCCAGTCTGTCAATTTCTTTAGAAAGGGCTTCGCTGGTCATCTGTTTTCCTTCAATTGCAAGGGCTATTACATAAGCTTGATCATTAATTTTGGCTAAAATACGTTCCGCCTCTTTGTCTTTAACTTGAACCATTTCTTTTTCGCTTAAGTTCTCCGGCGCTTTTTCGTCAGCGACTTCAACTTGCTCTAATTTACAGTACTTAGACAGTCTTTTAGCGTATTCTGCTATGGCACTTGTAAAGTACTTTTCTTTAATTTTCCCAACCGAGATTACTGTTACCTTCATATCTATCTCACTTTCATTATTTATGACTTATATTAATACTTTGTTCTTCTAACCAATTATAACAAAGAAAAACTCCCCACTTATAATAAATTCATATCGTGGAGAGTTCGATTATTTCATTTACAATTTTCTTATTCTTGAATTAAATACTTTATCATCACATAATTAATTTTTTTCTCATTAATTTTAACTGTGTCTAAACTTGAATAGGCTTTATATGTTATGTCATCAACCACAATATCTTCTAGCAGCACATCGTAGATGTCTTCTGCAATCAAATCCTCAAAATAAACATATTCACCCCAGTTTATGTCTTTTGACACATCTTCATAATCACTTTCCAGTGTGATCTCAGGTAAGAATACATCTGTTTCAAATTCTGGTTTAAACACATAAACTAGGACGCGACCTGTCTTTTCATCAATATTCGTTTTCTTATAGGCTATTGTGATTATTTCAAGTTCGTCTGACTCAACTTTGATTTTATTGCTCTCAAGAACAGGTTCGTATAATATACCATCAATTTTGTATGACTCAGCATAAATTAAATACTCTTTATTGGCAATCAAATCTGTGTACAGCGACTCTGATTCCCAGTCTATGCTTTTCTCAACGTTTCCTATTTTAATTTCAGGAATGAAGATGTTTTTATCAAATGTTGGCTCATCAATTTTCACAAGTACAGCCCCTGTTTCCACATTTGAAGTTGTAATGTTCAGCTCATAATTATCAGGATCAACAATTTGATCTAAAATTATTTTCTTAATAAGTTCTTCAACTTCTTTATCTTCTTCAATTTCTTTATCGTCTGCTGTAGGCACATTGTATGCTGCTTCAATATTAACTTTAAAGCTTATTTTCTTACTGGGCAGTATAGATTTTTTAGATTCTTCAGGTGTAATTTTAACGAGCTCATCATCTTGATCAATATCATAATACTTAATGTCTTTAATCTCTTCATCATCATTATAGGTAAACGTTAACGTCCAGTCTGTCACTTCAAGCTCTGACTTATTATATACTGTGATTTCAGCTGTATATCCATCTGTGCCCACTGTTTTTACATTGTAATAAACATAGACATTTTCATTTTCCAAAACGGGCTCTAACTTGTAAGTCTCTTTATCTATTACTTTTTCATTTTCTTTATCAGCCTCTTTAATTTTATCTTTTTCTACGTCTTTTATTGTTGGGATTTCATCCTTCTTATACCCAGCCCCTTTTTTGTAAGTTTGCCAGTACACTTCATTACCCGGAAAATTACTTTGATCAGAGTCATGTTCTTTTATAGCTACAAATATTTTTCCTCTAAACTTAACAAAATCGCCTTCATCGTATTCTTTATTCAAATACCACTTCGGTGCTGAATCAGCGAAACTTGTGGCCACACTTCCAATCGCACCCATAAATAACATACACACTACCAAACTCAGTCCTATAGTTCTATTTATAACATTCATGTTTTCCTCCTCTATGTACACCTCTTAATTACCAAATTTTATTTATCACTATAAAGTACGTATATGCCCAACTAAAAACTGGGGTAAAAAATCGGTTTATTGCTTATGTAATATTCTTGTAATAAAAAAAACAGCTACAATAACACTGTAGCTGCTCTTAAATACTATTTAGATTTGGCAAACACATATCCATAAGACATTGCCCCATTCACAGGACAAGCACTCATACACTCAAAACAGTTTATACACTGTGGAGACCTTAAGCTTCCGGCCTGTGATACATGAATCTGCATCAGACACGCTTTGTCACACCTACCACATTGTACACAAACTTCAGTATGTCTTTTAATAGTAAATGGACGAAGAAGGCTCATAATACCGTAGCGGCCACCTTCTGGGCAAATATATTTACAGTACACTCTATCGTATTTGAGCGACATTAACATGAATAGACTTATTACAATCAGGATTGCTACTGTTGGAACGCGTCCAGTCAAGAGTGTCAAAAATGCGCCTCTTACTTCAAATTGCATCAAACTAATCATTAAATCTGTTGTTATCACTGCTGTTAATATGCCCAAAATATATCGCATATATACTGCTGTATAATGTACATTGGGTGAAATATTTCTTTTTTCTATTCCTATTTTTCGACCTAGCTTTGATCCTAAGTCTTGTATAAAACCGAAGGAACATGCCCAACCACAATAATACACCCCACCCAAAACAGTGGTTAATATAATTGCCACCTTAAGCAAAGGCAGTTCAAGTATTACAGCAGATACTGTCATTGCAGCAAATAGAATTTGTACACTGGTTCTATTTATCTGTATTTTTTTCATATTGTCTTCTCCGCATGCAGTATTTATAGTCTAAATTCAAGTTCAAACAAGACACCATTATCTGCATTACTTGCTTTTACTGTCCCATTATGACCTTCAACAACTTGTCTCACAATCGATAATCCAAGACCAAACTTTCCTTCTAATCCTTTTCTATATGGATCAAATAAATCTTGTGGGTTCTCATTTTCAAACTTAGGACCATCATTGCCAATTGAAATTTTTACGGTATCGAGTTCTTTCTCAAGCGTTATACACACATGTTTTTTTGCATATCTAATCTGATTCTCAAATATATTTTCAAATGCTATAAGAAGGGCATCTTGATTGCCTTTATATTCAATCTCAGCAAGTCTTGTGTCCCACTCAATATCAGTTCGAACAACTTTAAACCTCTCCGTTAGTCTTCTTAACATTCTATCTAACCGTATTTCACTCCTATTATCTACATACTCTAGTGTATGACCCAGCGAATTGATATGGAGCAGTTGTGTAACTCTTCTTTCGAGTTTGCTTGCTTCTTCACCTATAATCTCAGCAGTTTTTTCTTCTGATTCCGTGGTCATTCCGTCAATTTGTGCTTGGGCATAGCCTTTAATTATCATTATAGGTGTTTTTAGGTCGTGTGATGCTGCTTGTATAAATCGCCTATCTCTTTGCTCGGATACTTGTAGCGCTGTTTTCATCCTATCCAGTGCACCAGCAAGCTGCCCAATTTCATCATTCTCTGTTTTGGGTGTTTCTACACTCCAATTTCTTTTTGCAACCTCTTCAGCAAAGTATTCAAGCTCTATTATCGGTTTTACTAAAGCTGAGGCAAACTTGTTTGAAATAGGAATAATAATAATTAGTAATAAAATTGTTACCGGATCGAGAATCTTAATTACATTGGGTTTATGATCCGCTAAATAATAAACCATTGTATTCGTATCAGACAATTTATCAAACAGGTAGTAATACACCCGACCATCAAGCTCTAATTTACCTGATTCTTTACTGGTCGTCTTGGTTAGTTCTGCAATTTGATTAATAACCTCTTTATCACGTTCAAGGTATAACCTTCTAGTGAAGCTATCCATGTGCACCTTGGTTGTTTGGTCGATGGTTTCTACACTATAATGTGCAATCCACACACCTCTCTCAATAAATGCAAGTTCTTCACTATAGTGGTCTTGATCATCTGGATCAATTGAACCACGCATAAACTCTTTTTTTTCTTCTGCCACTTCTTCTAGCTGATTGTAGATGTAAGCATCATAAACCAATATATCCACTATTTGAAGCAAAAGTAGTACGCCTACAATAACAGCCAGCAAAGTCATCACAAGACTTCGTGCCAGTTTGTTTTTTATTGATCTAAATTTATTATTCATAAGGACTCCATTCAATTTAATTTGAATCTATATCCGTAGCCATATACTGCCTCAATGTTTAGATCAGGTAATTTTTTTCGTAATCGTCTAAGCGTATCATCTACAACTCGCTCAGAACCAAAATAATCAAGGCCCCAAATAGAATCAATAATTTGTGCCCTGCTCAGTGCCTTATTATCATTATCAATTAAGTAACAAAGTGTCTCAAACTCTTTGACTGTTAAACTTACTTCCTCATTATTACAAGTAACTATTCTTTGTTCTAAATGAACAATGTAGTCACCAAGTTGAATAGGTTCCTTTTTACTTTGAGTATTCAACTTACTCGTATTTAGTAATCGATTAACCCTTAAAACCAGTTCTCTTGGTAGAAATGGTTTTGGTAAGTAATCATCACTTCCCATTTCAAGTCCTATCACCCTATCGAGTTCAGCACTTCTTGCAGACATAAATATTACTGGAATGTCTGGTGTTTTATTTTTTATTTCCTTAATTAAAGTGTAACCATCCATTCCTGGCAACATAATATCTAAAACCCATAAATCTGGCATTTCATCTATGGCGTCTGCTGCATCCATGCCATTACCATATGCCTTCACTGTATATCCTTCTTTTCGTAAGTATGTTTCTAGAAGTTTACGTAAATGTTCTTCATCTTCTACTAAATAGACTAATTTCATTTATTCACCTCTACTTTTACTTAAAGCTTCTTCTGCGCCGTCTATCATTCCAAGTGACGTGTATGTTGCACCACTTACAGTAACAACATTTGCAGATTGTGCGTCAATAATATATTGTGGTACCACTCTATTGGCTCTGTTAAACCATTTTCGGTCATCTTTATGTTCTAGGACTTCAACATGGGTTATAACCCCACCAGATACAGTCACTTGCATTTTTATAGTACTTTTAAAACCCCGTCCAGATCCAGTAAAAATGCCGTCATTATATATTGAAGCATTATTTTCTAAATTTTCTTCTATCTCATTCGTACCAATATCACTGCTCAAAATATCATTATTACTCTTATTTTCAAAAGCATGACTTGTGAATCTACCATAATCGCTCATCATATTGAGTAAACCTATACAAACCACCAATACACCTAGTGCCCTAAGGAGTCCAGCCATCTTCAAATCAAGGTTCATTGAAATACTACTTTTGTCAAAACGCTTGCCAATAAATACATAAACTAAACCTACAATAATAAGTAAACTGATTGATATACCTGTCAAAGTCATATTACAACCTCCTGTCTTCTAAGATTATAACCTTTCTTATTGTGAATTATATGTAGAAATAACGGAAAAGTAATGTGATTTTTGAATATTACATCAATGATTTTAATGGAGTTTTGGGGGTATGTTATTAATAATTATATTTTGTGACAATTTCAGACTGGAGTGTGATGATTCATGGATAAGAAAAATCCTGTATGTCCTACTTGTAACAGTGTAGTGGAGTTCTTTGGTGAAGGAGGTTATGGCCGCTGTACCAATAACAGCTGTCGCTTCGAAATGAAAGTTGAGGGTTGTGACACCGAATCATGTGATGATTACAACCTCAAAGAAAAAGACATTGAACACGACCCGGAAGCTTAGACAATAATAAAGACTGTAGATATACGTTATGTATTTTCTACAGTCTTTTTCATGTTTACGTATTAATCTTCTAACATAGCCATAACCCGAACCGGTGCACCATCTGCATCTTCTAAATTTAATGGCATACACACAACATCAAAGGCTTTTTCGGGAAGTTTATCTAAATTGGTCAAGTTTTCTATAATAATCATTTCACAGCTCAGAAGAATTTTATGAACCGGAAAATCATCACAGTCCATTTTATCAATAGAGATTGCATCAATTCCAACACCTCTCACACGCTGTTCACACAACCAATTGGCTGCTTTTTTTGTTAGTGCTGGAAATCCTTCAAGGTACTCATCGGTTCCCCAGTAGGCACTCCAGCCAGTTCTAAAGAACACATACTTTACGTCTTGAAGCCAAGGTCCAAATGGAAGTAAGTCCTCAAATCCAATTCTATCTTTTACACCTGTTACATCAATAACCAGCGCTTTCCCTACAAAGGTTGAAGGTTTATAGGCATCCAGTGTGCGTCCACCTTCAATCATATGTGCAGGTGCATCCATATGTGTTCCAGTATGGCTGTACATAGCGATATGTTTCTCAGCAGCACCGTCTTCCTTGACGGTCATTACATTTTTTATTTCCGGTGGTGTTGTTCCTGGAAATACAGATATAGAAGCATTAATGGCATGGGTTAAGTCAATTACATTCATCATGTAGCCTCCTTCATAAACAACGTTCATATTTCTCTCTATTCTTATTATATATCCAAATATTGATAAAATACTTCCCAATTGCATAAAATGACCCTCAAATCCCTTGATTATGCTTCGATATATGATATAATTCATAGAAATGTAGCTAACCACCTGGTATTAATCTTGTCCTGTGAGACAAAGATAAGAGGAGGAAACAAAATGAATAAAGGATTTTTAGTTTTGGAAGATGGCCGTGTCCTAACAGGTCATACGTCATTAACAAACAACGTTTTAGGACATGTTCAGTTTAATGATCACAGTGCCACACTTAAGGCAAATACTGATCAGCACATATTCAAATTAGACCAAGCACACAAGACAGATGGTCAATTGTTTGTTGGAAAGATTGTAATCGACGCACTTCCAATGGACTTCCATATGTATGATGTCAAAAATGCAGTGTTGTAACCCATATAATAAACATAAAAACAAAGGACGTCTCACTAATGAGGCGTCCTTTTTATTATCCATTTAAATCAACCAATTTGATCTTTTTTGAGTCTGGCAGACATTGCAATTTCACTATTAGAGAATACGATCTGCGCTTTACCATTTTGTTTTGCCCAGTACATAATTTCGTCTGCACAAGACAAGACATCATCAAGCATTGCATCTGGCTGTAATTTGGTTATACCGCCACTAATCGTAATGTTTATTTCATTTTTTAGTGACAGATGACTGATCTTGTTTTGAATTTCATCAGTTATTCTAAGTATGTCTTCGTCATTACCTTTTTCAATAACAATAACGAACTCGTCACCACCATATCTACCTACAAATCCATTTCCCTTAACCGTATCAGCAATACAGGTACCAACTTCTACAATAACTTCATCCCCCACAATATGACCATACTTGTCATTCACTTTTTTAAAATCATCAATATCAATCATAACAATCGTGACAGATTGATTCAGTTTCACAATTTCCTCTAACTTTCCAAACAGGTATCTTCTATTATATAAGCCCGTAAGTTCATCTGTTTTGGTAATTCTGTCGAGTTCCGTGTTGCGTTCATGTAGCAAGTCACTATATATCTGGAGACGTTTTCTTTCATTTCGCCAAGCATCTGCAAAAACAGAAGCCATATAGACTGCCGATAAAAACACAATTGGGGTCTGGATATATAAGTCCATGGTAAACATATGGCTTGGTACCACATCAACAAAATCGGGGCTGCTATACTGCATGTACATCAAGTATAGAAACATAACCAACTCTAAAGTTGCAAATAATACACGTGTTTTTCCACGCATTAAAAATCCAATTGCCATTGCTACTAGTAATGTATAACCCAGTGTTAAGTAGTTATATCCACCTGTGGTTTTCCATCCACTTGGAATGAATAAAAATATAATAAATCCGAATAAAATTGCTAAAAATCCATTTCTAAGTTTCTCATTTTCTAAATTTCTGAGCCCATATATTGAAATAGGCAATAAGATAATCCACTTAATATTTACTTCAAAATCAAGACCAACAATATTATTACTAATAATATTAATGACTGAAATAGCTAGGCAAAACTGCAATATTCTTCTATAAAAATAGACTTCAACTGACTCACTTGTCTGTTTGGCTTTCATATGGACTCCTTTCATTCTCTTTGATTATAGCCAATTTATGGGTTTATTACTACTAAGTTCTCATGAAACTTTAATCTAGTCCTTATGGAATCTTAAATCGACAATCGTATGATACTTATAGAGAAACAATTTGAATATATATTACTCGAACAACAAAACCAAGGAGGTTTATCATGAGTATTAACTTAGAAAAAATTGATTTGTTAAAAGAAAGAGCAAATGTTGGATATAAAGAAGCTAAAGAAGCACTTGAACAATGTGATGGCGATCTTGTAGAAGCACTAATTTGGCTTGAAGAAAACGAAAAAATCAAATCGAATCAAGGCCAACAGAACAAGTGGAAACAAGCTGGTAGAGAACGACCTAACAGAGAGAATAGAACAGAGAATGATTTTGGTAAGAAGGTTGAAGACGGTGTAAAAAGTGTTCATAAAATGCGTTTTAAAATCTACAAAGACGATGACACACTCTTAAGTTTACCTGCTACTGTTGCGATTATTGTAGGGGTATTTACACTCCCGATGTCACTTATTGCACTTCTGGCTGCGGTTATGTTCAGATATCATATTGCTGTTATAAAACCCGACGGAGAAACGATCATTGATGATGAAAAGGTAAAAGATGCTGTTAAAGAAGAGTTTCAATCAGAAAAACCTGCATCACAACAAAACACGGGTAATGTAAATGATGATCCGGCGCCAAGTGAGGAAACCTTTAATGAAGAAAATTCTAGTGAATCACAAAATTAGAAACAACAATATTCTTTCCTTTGGTGTTAAAAACAAACATTCTGGATATGAGTAACTTAGAGACAAATAACAAATATATAGACCGATTAAAGCCCTTTTAAAAGGTTGGTTTTAAATTTTTAAGACAACCCTCACACAAGGGCTTTGTCTCTTCTCAAAAAAGAAATATAATGGAAGTAAGATGAAGTCCAATAATGTAGGGGGAATGGTTTCATGGATGATAAAGTACTTATAGTCGAGGATGACTTAAAAATTGCTCGTTTTGTTGAGCTTGAATTAAAACATGAAGGTTTTACAGTAGATAAGGTGCATGATGGAAGATCGGGGCTCGACATGGCCCTTGCTGAGGCATATGGTCTGATCATACTCGATATTATGTTGCCTGGTCTAAATGGCATGGAAGTATGTCGCCGAATTCGACAAAAATCAGAAGTTCCAATTATTATGCTTACCGCTAAAGATGACACAATGGATAAAGTCATGGGCCTAGATTTAGGTGCAGATGATTATATTACAAAACCATTTGCAATAGAAGAACTGCTGGCACGTATTAGACGTATTTTCAGACGTCCGCCTGCAGCAACTGCTACAGCACAAGAACATACCATTTTTGAGTGTGGATCAATTAAAATTGATGCTTCTCAACATGCTGTTTTCTACGGGAAAGAACAGGTTGAGCTCACTAAAAAAGAGTATGATTTGCTACAGTACCTAATCCGTAACAAGGGTATTGCTCTTTCAAGAGATCAAATTCTAGATGAAGTCTGGGGTTATGATTATTACGGTGATACCAATGTTGTTGATGTTTATATCCGCTACCTGCGTACAAAAATTGACAACGCCTACAGTGTGAAACTTATTCATACCATACGAGGTGTTGGTTATCTCGTAAAAGAGGATTGCGATGGATAAAGACAAGAATCAAAAGAAATACTATAAATTTGAGCACAAAAGATACAAAGGCCCTTACAAGAAAAAGGGCAAAAAACGCTCTGAAAAATTTGATGACTCCGTAAAGAAGTTTGAAAAGAAGGCACAAAGTGCAGCAGACTCTGTGGAAAGCCGTGTAAAAGAAGACCTTACCCCCTTTTGGGAGGGTTTATTGTCATGGCTTGAAAACATTAAAAGTTTTGATACCTTTCTTTCACTGTTTCGTTTTAATATAACCTTTAAAATGACCATGGGTTTTGCACTCTTTATGATTCAACTCATTGTCATCGTTAATATTGTGATCTTTGGTTCACTTAAATACTCATTGTATCAAGATGCTGTAAATGACCTAGAAGTTCGAGCTGAAGCCATCATTGAGCTTGCTGACAATAACAAAGACGGTGAAGAAGTTGATCATTTTAACGATCTCCTTGGATTGCTTGGAATCGATCTCACCATTTATAATCAGTTTCTAGAACCGGTTGCAAGTTCTATAGATCCGCTTCCTGAATGGATTCTAGCTGAAAATCGTGAGGAGTTTTCTCCATTCAGATATCAGTTTCCTAAAACCATCTATAAACAAACTTGGTTCAAAGTTGACGATGTCAATTTTATTTTGCTTGCCTCATTTTCAATGAGTGAAGCACAGGCGACACTTGACCGAATAACCATGGTGTCTTTGTTTTTAAGTTTTATATTGATATTATGGGCAATACGATCTTCATCTAGAATTTCAAAACGACATTTAGCACCCCTGCATGTAATGACAACCAATGTACAGGATGTCTCTATTAGCAGTTTAGATAAACGACTCAACGTTCGTGGTACAAAGGATGAACTCAAGGATCTTGCCATGGTGTTTAACAAAATGATGGATAACATCCAGTTGTCCTATGAAAGACAACGTCAGTTTGTTTCAGATGCATCCCATGAACTTAGAACACCTATTGCAGTTATCAAAGGATATGCAAACATGCTAGACAGATGGGGTAAAGAAGACCCTGAAATACTCATGGAAAGTATTGATGCCATTCAAGGTGAAGCTGACAACATGCAGTCCCTCGTTGAAAGCCTCCTCTTTATAGCAAGAAATGATAAAGGGGCGCTGAAAATGGATATGGAACCTTTTGATCTAAGCGACTTAATGCGTGAAATTGTCAAAGAGACCAATCTAATTGACAGTGAACATGAGATAATTCCAGAAATTGCAGAAACCATTCCTTACTTTGGCTCTGCTGAAAAACTAAAACAGGCGATTCGTGTGTTTATAGACAATGCCATTAAGTACACGCCTAATGGTGGGCTTTTGAGGTTAAAACTTCAGCTGTCTGAACGACATGCTCTTCTTGCCATTGAGGACAATGGGATCGGTATATCTAGTGAAGATCTTCCCCATATTTTCGATAGATTTTATAGGGCCGACAAATCCAGATCTAGACTTGCTGACAACCCTCAGAAAACGGGTGGGACTGGACTTGGTCTAGCTATAGCAAAGATTATAGTTGAACAACACCGGGGTAAAATTCACGTAGACAGTGCGTTAAACCAGGGTACAAAAGTAACCATTATACTCCCACGAAGACGTAAAGAAGCTGAGCAAACACATCCTAAAGACGAAACTTAAACAACATAAAAAACTTCTATAATTCAGAATTGATCTGGGTCTATAGAAGTTTCTTTATTACATTCATTCTATTTCGTACACTTCTTACTTATTTTTAATAATTCCCATAAATACTATTTTAACCCTTGTTTTACGTGAAACATTTTCAACATATTTTTTAGATTTGAGTACAAAAAAAACGTGATTTAAATGTAATTTTATTCCATTCAAATCACGCTAATATCTATTTGTAGTTATCTATTTGTAGTCATCATCATTTAGTACGAAATTCGCATCGTTAAAGGCGAACTCAAATTCAACTTAAAATTGGGTTTTTATTCCAATTTAGACCATTTCCCAATTTCAAGTTTTTTCCTTCACTGTTCTTTCTTAATTTTATAAAAACGACTCACTCTGTCTCGGTATGTCATATCAATATTAAGATCTACACCGACCTGTATTTCACTATCTTCAACAACTTGGCGCACGGTCTCATAAGCGAGTTCTGGGAAATTATTCTCTTTGCTTAAATGACCCAGTAACACGTGATTGACACGCCCAGCTTTTGCCGCTTCCACAACAAGAGAGCCTGCATATTCATTGGATATATGGCCATCTTCACTCAAAATACGTCGCTTCAAATAATAGGGATACTTGCCCATTTTAAGCATTTCTTCATCGTGGTTGGCTTCAATCATAAGCAAATCACAATCGCTGATTTCATTCATAATGTTATCATCAGCAACACCTAAATCGGTCGCTACACAAACTTTGGCTGTATTCATGGCAAATGTAAAACCAACCGGGTCTGCAGCATCATGGGATATTGAGAAAGGTTTGACCTGAATATCGCCAATCTTTAAGTCCCTATTGCTTTCAAAATAGACAATATCATTTTCGTTAATTTCACCCACACGATGTTTCATCGCATGCCAAGTAAGCTCATTGACGTACAGCTTCACTCCATATTTTCGCATTAAAACACCTACACCTTTAACGTGGTCTGAGTGTTCATGGCTGATTAATATTCCGTGTATCTTTTCTGGATCTACATCAATATTCTCTAGCGCGTTTCTTATATACTTTCCACTTAGCCCAGCATCGACCAGTAAATGTGTTGTTTCACTTGAAACATACTGACAATTACCACTACTCCCACTGGCTAATGAGCAAAAATTCATCGACATATTGACCTCTTTCTTTTACACAAATGCCTATCTTCTCATTATATAGACTCTTGATACTTGTGGCAATGTTATCAGTTCAAGCTTATAACAGTTTCACGAATCAATGTATCGCTCATATCGTTTAAAAAACTAGGGTCTGGCGTCATTGCATAAAGTACAATTGTTACATTTTTTTCTTCGAATTTTCTGACCCAGACTCGACTATATAGCTTTGTGGGCGGGAAATTCTCAGGTGCATCATAGGGTGGAAAACCAAATTGCAGGTAATTTCCTCTGAACTTTTGGGCTTTGTGGAGTGGTCCATTGGTATGTATCTCCGCATTAATTTCAGTCCAGTTATGATAACCCACCAAGTCTGTATTACGAATGCTGGTCACCTGCTCTTCAAACTCAATCTTATTCGACTCAGCACCGAGCCCTCTCAAAACAAGGTTTGTATAATCGTACTTTGCAATCTGATGCAAGGACTTATCAATAATATGACCAGACGCATCAAAAATGTAGCTAAAGGGTTCACCTTCAGCTTCAACTATATAAGCACCATAAAAAGCACCATGATAGGGACTCGTTGGGTCATAGAAGCTAGAACTTCCTCGGGCTAAATCATAGCCGCCGAAATTGTAAAGGATCGTTAAATGCACATTCTGACCCACATAATCTGAGAAATATTTACCTGGATTATAGGTTAACATCATAGGGAACCATTCCTGATTTTCTATTTCATTACCCACTGGAAAATCTACTTGAATATTTTTTTTGACTTCAAGTGACTCCTTTCTATGATAAAGGTTATTTAGGGACATGATTCCTAAATGATATGCGAAACGTGTTAGTGGGAATATCAAAGACAGAATAAGCAGTAAAAGTATATATCTTTTTTTCATAGCTACCTCCCGCATATTTTTTATACCCAAGGAATGTGTTTAGTGGTGCTTATACAATAAAAAAAGCCATGACTTTAATGTCATAGCTTTGGTATTATTCAACCTGCGCTTCAACATATATAACTTCACCTTGATCGGTCTTAAATCTCCAGTAGGGACTGGGTTCGCCCTCTTGAAAATCAATCGTTAATATGTTCGATATAAGTCTATAGCCCAGATCCATAGATACAATATTTACTGGTCGCTGCACTTTACTGCTTGAATCAATAGCTGGTAGAAGTCTAAACAGCGCTTTTGAAGGTGACTCAATCGTCTTATAGCTTTCCTGGGTCTCAATTGAACCAAACCACTTCCTATTAAACTCTATTATCTCTTCACCTTTAACAGTGATGTTCATATATGCGTTTTCGACAAAATATCCACTTTCAACCTGTCTAAACTCAACGAGCACTTCGCCCGTTTCCAACATTCTACTTCTCCAAAGCGCTACTGAGCTATTATTCAGTCCATGGTCCTCAATAAAGTGTATTGCAAAAGCAGTTGCTCTATCTAGGTCTGTCTCCACAAATCCCCCCATAGGATTTAGCGTTTTGTAAACCAAATCTTGATTTTCATATATTTTTACTTCCGCAGAAGTGGATAAAAATCGATCATCAATTTCACTATAGTTTTCACCAAGTAGGATTCCTAATATATTTCTGTCTTCATAACTTTCGTAAGTTAACCGGATGTCTGGCAGAATAACACCCACCTCAGGAATCTCAGTAAGAAGTTCTATCTGCTCTGAGTTAAGCAGCTCCATTACTTCTTCCAGTTGATTCACTTGCGCAGCTTCGACGCTATTGTTACCTAAACTATCACCATACAGTGAATAGAAAAGAATACTATTTGTTAGTATTAGCGCCATAATTAATATAGTTTTAGTACGGCTCCAATCCATAATTTTCTCTCCTAGTTCGTCTGAACTCTTAATAATCTTCCATCATAAAGTCTGAAGGAATAACTGCTGCTGCCTATATCTAAATTCCAAATGGGTTCCATGTACTCTTTATTGGACTCTAAGAAATAACCCTGTTCTACATGGGAAATATCACTTAGGATCCTTGTCCAAATTTCAGTATTTGAGAGTTCTTCGTTTTCAGTTAAACTCTTCTCATAATTTTCCTGAACAATCTTACTGTTTCTTTCCAGTACTTCATTGATGGTTAATGCACGTTTCCAGATATCTAAAGTGAAGCTATTTCTAAATCTATGAATTTTTCTCTTAAAATTGGTTACCTGATTGCCTGTAATTTCAACTCGAACACTATGTTTGTCCTCCAGGTTATCAGACAAAACAGAAAAATCATTGATTCTATAATCAAACTCTAAAGTGTAGGATTTAATTCCTTTTTCGTCTGGTACAACACTATAGTCAGCCACATATAAACTTGATGGTGCTCCACCATATTGGTCCACATATCCGAGTGCAATACGTATGGCTTCTCCAAGATCAACACTTTCAACTTTTACATTTGGCTCAAGCCTTTGTGTAAACTCAATTGAACCATCAGCACCCAATCTTAAAGCTTTATTTGCATATCCATACAAATAAATAACTGATTTATCCACATCACGCATTTTTTTTACAAAGTTGAATTGTTTGCCAAAGGCTTTATTGGCAAAAGATTTTAGTCCACTGTCATCAGATGCAAGGACATCAACTTCTGGTGTTACATTTACAATATCTACACGCATGCTGTTAATTGGAAAAATACTATTATTCTGTCGATTTTCTACATTTTGAAGGGCTTCACCCAGTCCAAACAGGTCTTCTACACGTCTATACTCTATCAAAGTATTGTTTTCAACCTTAGTAATATAGTCTTGTATGTTTGCAAGCAAAGAAACACCCGACATTTCATAAAACAAATTATCATCTTCATTAGCAAAGTAAATGATTTCAGGTGTATGTGTTGATATTAATATCGAATTGACAATAATGTCATTCTCTATGGTATTACTTTCTAGATCGAGCATTGTCTGAATATCGCTAAGAGCCATATTAAACGGCAATCTAAAACGAACCGCACGACTTTTTACCAGCTCTACCCAACGTAACTCATCAATTGATTTGATATTGTTAACACTCTCAAGTGTCTGAAGATACGTCGATAAATCTGACTGAACCTCGGCCCACAACGCAGAATTTTCCTCAGAATAGTTCTGAGTATAAATTCCGCCCCCAAAACTAATAATATAGCTTTGGGGGCTGAAGAATTGTTTAATATCAAATGTCTTGTTTACAGACAACGCTTGTACAGTGTTGTCCTGATGGTCCGTTGAAAGGCTGAGCATAAGTTGCCCGGTTAGAACAATGCAGAGAATGAACAGCGAAATTAATGTCGCTGACTTGAACATCTCTTTGTTCATATGACCTCCCGAAATTATCTTTCAGTGTTTTTCTCTTTTCTATCAGACATTTCATTGGTTGAACCCTCTTCGTCAATATTCTCTTCAATATTGTCTTCAGGTTCATCTTCGTCTTCTATTGGTGTTTTATCTTCTTTTTCATTTTTCTTATCTGTTTTTTCATCTGGTCTTGTTTCCGTTTTTTTATCAGAGTTCAGATCAGTTTCTATCTTCTCCTCTTCAATAGCAGGAAGGATCAATGTTCCTAGTGTTGTAGGCATTGCATCTTTAATGTCTTCTTCTGTCAATTCTTCTTTTTTAGATATTTCGAACTCTACTACATCTAAAATTTCATTAGAAACCTGCTTAGAGAATACAAACTTATACATACCTGGAGAAATCTTCTCTACTGTCTTTTGGTAGTATGGAAGAATACCCGTGTCAGTTAGATCTTCTGGTCCAAATAAGGGTACTTCGAAGATAGCTTCATAAGTGTCACGTGATTCACGATACTTTGCACATGCATCTTTAACTTTTTCTACTGCTATTAAATATGCTTTGATAACTTTCATTTCGTCATCTGTATATTCATGATCAATGGCATGTACATCTTCAAACATTTCAGAATATGCTTCATATTTGCCTTCTAATTCTTCTAATTGAATTTCAAATTCTTCACGAGCATCGTTAAATGTATTAATGACACTTTGGCGATCTTTTAATGAAAGCTTTTCTTTTTGAAGCAGCGCTTCAGTACCATCAATTATATTGTCCGGCTGTGAATTATCATCAATAACATTTGTTTCGTCAAGACGCTTTAGAGGCACTTCATCACTCGATTCAATACCAACAACTGCATCTTTTGCAATAATGCTACTGCCGCTAATAACTCTAAATGGAATCTCCTTGGCACTGACAACCATTTCAGAGTCACAAGCGCTCTCTAAAAACGAACTGCGTGCAGAAGGCATCACCTTATATAAACTCACATTGGCTGGATAATCTTCGTCAGAACGAATCGATATTGCTAATGATTCCTTAACAAAAACTTGTTTCTCAGTCCCAATTTGAGGTTCTATAAGAATGATGTTACCATTCTCTACTGGATTAAGTTGTATGCCGGCGAATACGGCCGTGGACAGCATCAATGTAAATACCACTGTCACAATGAGGGCAATTCCCTTTTTGAACATACATTACCTACCTTTAATTACGAATTATTTAGACATACTTTCCTTATTTTCATCTTCATTATACACAAGGAATATTACAGCAGTATTACACCATTTTTAAGACAGCATTACACAATTCGACTTAATTCGACACAAAATCAAATGAATTACTCTAAATCTAAATCCATTTCTATCGGCAAACGTATGGAAATAGACGTTCCCACACCGACTTTCGAATCAATGATGATCTCACCTTGATGTAAATCAATTATTTCTCTTGCAATAGAAAGTCCAAGACCTGTACCACCTAAATTTCTTGATCTTGCTTTATCCACCCTGTAGAATCTGTCAAATATTCTAGCCAAGTGTTTTTTACTGATACCAATTCCAGTATCATCTACTTTAATATTTAAATAGTCACCATTTCTTGAAATGATCGCTTTAATGCGTCCATTTTCAGGAGTGTACTTTATCGCATTTGAAAGTACGTTTAACATAACCTGTTCAATGCGGTCATAGTCAAAGTAGCCGACGATTTCATCTACCTCAGCAATCATTTTGATCTCTTGCATCTTAGACTTTGCAGTTACTTCTACCTTCATAATTGCCTTCTTAAGAAGTGCAACATAATCATGGTATTCAAAATCTAAATCTACTTTACGTGCATCAAAATTAGAAAGCTGTAATAGGTCACGTACAAGACGTGTCATTCTATCTGCTTCTGAGTTTACGACTGAAAGGAATCTCTCTGTCATTTCACGGTCCTCAATCATCCCATCAAGTATGGTTTCTGTATAACTCTTAATACTCGTCAGTGGGGTCTTAAGTTCGTGTGAAACATTGGCTACAAATTCTCTTCTCATGTCTTCAAGGCGCTGGGTTTCCGTAATATCTTGAATCAGGAATACGAATCCATTTTTGTCACCTTGGTCATTTATATAAGGTGCAAAACTTATTTTCAAATAACTGCTGTCAATCTTTTCAGTCACAGCACCAATCCAGTCCGGATTATTAAACATTAAGTTTTCCAGTGTTAAACCACGGTCAATTCTCTCTGCGATATCATTAAAATTCTTCTCATGTTCTCTTATCTTCAGGAAATTACGTGCCTTCGGATTGATATGGATAATCTCACCGATACGGTCAACCGCAATAAGGCCATCGTCCATATGATTGATAATCGTTTCAAGCTTACTTTTTTCTCTGGATATTTCACGCATACTTGTGTTCAGTCGACCAGTCAAATAGTTAAAGGTATCAGCAAGTTGGCCAATTTCGTCATCAGAACGAACTTGGACCACTTGATTAAAGTCACCCTGTGCAAGCTTTGCAACACGCATGGTTACATCATTAATTGGATCTGTGATTGTGCGTGCAATGAAAAATCCAAGCAATATGGTAAAGCCCGAAGACAATACAATAGCTTGAATAATAATAACAATGGATTTATTGAGCGTATCAAAGATCTCACGAAGATCTGATCTCAGATATAAAGCACCTGTAACTTTACCAGTGTGCTCTATTGGGAAAATCATATCTTTTGTTCTAAAAACCGTTGCACCACTCTGAATATTTTCTATAGATTCTGCACTTCTTCCATTAAGTCCTGAAAGCAGAAGATCAAGTTTCAGAACTTCATCAGCAGCAATACCTAAATTTTCAGTTGTAGTCGCTACAATACCATTGTTGCTTCTATCAATAATATAAACTTCTTTACTTATACCAACATCTTGAATGCCACTTATAAGCTCCTGAATAAACTCTTGATTAGTCTGCAGGTCATCATATCTTTCAAGTTGAGGTAAAACAAGCTCAGAGATTTCTCTGAGCTCATTTGTTACATTGTCAAAATGGAACTCTTGAATAGACTGAATGATGAATACACCTGCAATAATCATTGCAATGAACACGAGCATGAAATAGATAATGATAAACTTCCATCTTATGCTCTTAAACATCGTTAATTAAGTCCTCCTAAAATAGTAACCTACACCACGTTTGGTCAGGATATACTTTGGACTGCTCGAGTCATCTTCTATTTTCTCTCTTAATCGTCTAACCGTTACGTCTACTGTACGGATATCTCCAAAGTATTCATAACCCCAAACATCTTTAAGCAGTTGCTCTCTTGAGAAAATTTGATTTTCCTGAGTAGCAAGGTATTTCAGTAGTTCAAACTCACGTAGGGTCAGCTCAATAACTATACTTTCTTTACTTACTTCATATCTATCTAGATCAATACTTAAATTTCCTGACTCAATAACACTTACTTCGCCAGCTTCAACAGTACCATCCAGATCAATTCTTCTAAGATTTGCCTTAACACGTGCAATCAACTCACGCATACCAAAAGGTTTTGTAATATAGTCATCTGCTCCGAGTTCAAGACCCAGAACTTTGTCGACTTCCTCTTCCTTAGCAGTTAGCATGATAATAGGTGTTGAATGTTTTTCACGAATTTTACGACATACCTGGAATCCATCCATTTTAGGAAGCATAACATCCAGTAACATTAAATCTGGTAACATGTTGTCATGCATTTTAATTGCTTCTTCGCCGTCGTTGGCCACAACAACTGTGAACCCTTCTTTAACTAAATTAAATTTAATTATGTCCGCAATCGGCTTCTCATCGTCAACAACAAGAATTTTCTTATCCATAGTCTCACCTCGATTGATTTCTATGCACATTATATCATACAAGATCTTTACAAATAGCTTACATTTCAGCGACGATTCAACATCTATCCACCATCACATGTTATAAAAAACCGCTATGTTCTCACATAGCGGCTATTAATCAAGTTAATGTTCATTAATACTTAATGTACCCCGTTGGATTCACAGGTACACCATTCTTTTGAATTTCAAAGTGAAGATGTGGTCCAGTACTACGTCCAGTGTTTCCAGATGCAGCAATGGTTTGTCCTTTAAAGACCTTTTCGCCTTTACGCACATACAGCTTTGAATTATGAGCATAGAGCGTTTTCATATTGGCACCATGGTCAATAATAATACATTTACCATAACCGCCTTTTGTACCAGAAAAAATAATCACGCCACCATCAGCAGCAGTTACAGGGGTTCCAGTAGGAATTCCTACATCAATACCCGAGTGCTGACGTCCCCATCTCCATCCAAAACCAGAGGTAATATAACCACGGCTTGTTGGTTTAGCGAATACGCCTGTACCTTTTCTAGGTGGTGGATCCTTAGTGCCTCGGTAAACAATCTTTGTCGTTGGTGCTTCAAGAACATCTTCGTTCATGATGATTCGACCAACTTCCAGACCATTCACACGGTATATTTCTGCTTCAACAAATCGTTCACCTTTGGCGCCCGATACTTTCGTACGGTACTCACCTTGGAACATTGAAGCCGTGTCTTCATATTCAATGTCATATTGAATGGCATCGTTGTATTCAGCGTTTTCAACTGTATACACACTGATAAGAGGTCTTGGTACAACCAGGCTGATCTGTTGTCCAATCTGAAGTCTTTCAGGAACAACCTCCGGATTGGCTTTAACTAGATCTCCAACAGGAATTCCATAACCTTTTGCGATAACCCAAAAGTTTTCACCTTTTTCAACAATATGTCTCTTTTGCTCATTGGTACCTCGGATTATGTATTCAAGGATTGTTTCTGGGTCAACAAATGACTGCCAGTCTCCAACCGATTTATATGTTTTTGTAATTTCAATGTTCTCTTGGAAATAAGTACGTAGATAATTGGCATCTTCATTGTTCTGGTAACGAAGCTTTAAGGCGTCCAGTACTGACTCTGCCTCATCTCTTGTACTAAAATATGCAATGGCAGATCCGTTTGCAGTCATTTCATAACCTTTTACTGCAATACCAGATGTGTCATCAATATTACTTACCAATTTGTTTAACAACAATTCTTCAGCAGTCGGTTCAACAACTTCACTTTTAGCTGATTCTTGTAGCTCACTCACAGCACCGGTTTGTGTTTCATCTGCTTTAGCTGCAAGCTCTACAACAGCATTTTCTGTTGTTACTTCTTTTTTTGCCTTTATGTCTTGTGGCGCTTCTGCGCTTTTTGTAAGTGCCACTTGACCTTTTGGTATTTGAGGTATAAATGATGTGACCGTGTATGCAATGACTGCCAACACTAAAACTGCCACCCCAGCATATACCATATGGTGATGTGTATCTAAGAGTTTTCTAAACTTATATTTAAAATCGTATCGGTTCGAACGTGCACCGCTATAATGTGTTTTACGTCTTTTTGTTCTTTTGCGATTCTGATAGACACCATAAAATGGGCTCGCCATAGTCGCAATGAACCAAGCCAGTTTATCTAGAAACTGGTCCTTCCAATCTTTTTTTCGCATATTTAGCCCCTGTTTTGTTTTTTATCTATTGAGTGACATACAAAATACCATATTCGCGTCAAATCATGTCAGTTACTTCAAAGTCAGAGTTTCCGTATTCTACATAAGTATATCATATTATGTTCACCTACAGAATGGCAAAAAATAAAAAAGGTGATCCCATAATAAACTGGGATCACCTGAGCTAAATCTAGACTAATCGCGGTATACGCGGTCTCTAATAATCGTTTGTGAACGTTTTGGACCAATTGAAACGATCTTAACTGGAACATCAGTTAACTCTTCGATTCGGTTCACATAATTCTGGCAGTTCACTGGTAGGTCTTCAAATTTCTCAGCACCAGTAATGTCTTCTGTCCAACCAGGTAGTGTTTCATAAACTGGTGTACATTTTTCAAGAACAGATAGGCTTGCAGGATAATCTTCAATGATTTCATCACCATACTTGTACGCAGTACAGATCTTAACTTCTTCAAAACCTGTAAGTACATCCAGTAGCATCAGCGACATTGCTGTCATACCATTCACGCGAGCTGCATAGTTTACAATTACAGTATCTAACCAACCGCAACGTCTTGCACGACCCGTTGTTGTACCAAACTCGTTACCTTGAACACGAATTCTTTCACCAATCTCGTCGTCAAGCTCTGTTACGAATGGACCCATACCTACACGTGTTGTATAAGCCTTTGTAATGCCAAGAACCTCTTCAATTTTGTTTGGACCCACACCAGAACCGATGGCAAAACCACCAGAAATTGGGTGAGAGCTTGTTACGTACGGGTACGTACCAAAGTCAATATCAAGAAGTGTTCCTTGAGCACCTTCAAGAAGAACTTTTTTATTATCTTTAACAGCATCGTATACGATTCTGATCGTGTCAGAAATGTGTGGCTTCAGTCTTTGAGCAAATTTCTTGTAGTCTGCTACAATTGTATCTGCATTCAGTGCCTCACCATCATATACAGCTTGAATTATTTTATTTTTATGTGTAATTTGTGCTCTAAGCTTTGTTTCAAAGTTTTCGTCTAACAGATCACATACTCTTAGACCCGAACGCTCAACTTTATCCATGTAACATGGACCAATGCCTTTTTTTGTTGTACCAATCTTAGCATCACCACGTGCTTCTTCTGCTAGACGGTCGATTTCCTTGTGGAATGGGAATACAAGATGTGCACGATCACTTATTTTAATATGATCAGTCTTCACACCACGCCCTACAAGTCCATCTAGTTCCTTGATAAGACTCTCTGGATCAACAACAACACCATTACCTATAACATTCATTGTGTCTTCATATAGAACACCTGATGGAATTAAGTGTAGCGCATACTTTTCATCGCCTACAACTACAGTATGTCCTGCGTTATTACCACCCTGACCACGAACAACTACATCCGCTTCACTTGCCAGATAATCAATGACCTTGCCTTTGCCTTCGTCTCCCCATTGAGACCCTACAATTACGACAGTTGACATAATTACACCTCTCTTATCTTCCGAACTTACAAATCCATATTAGCAGAACACAAGGGCTTCGTCAACGGCTTTTCCGTATTAATTTCAACAAAATAAAATACAATGTTCGCCCTATAAGGCGAACATTGTATAAATAATCCGTATATTCATTTTATATGCAAAGCAAGATTCGGTATTACTCAATATATCGCTTTAAAAACTGTTCCTTGGAAATCTCCATATAATGATAATTAACATATAGTTTCTTATTATCATGTTCAAATCTTGGAAACCAGCTTAGAATTTCAATACGAAAGGCCTGTTCTTCAAAGAGTTCCCTTTTTACATCCGTTTGCTCAAAACCTATATTTCGATAGCAGCTTATGGCACGTTCATTAAACGCAGAAGTTTTGAGCTCAACTCGGTCTATAAAAAAATTACGAAACACCCGTAAAAGATATAGACAAATTGCACGGGTTCCGATCCCTTTATTCACACAATCGGGATCAAGTGCAATACCCATCTCTCCTCTTTTTTCAGCCCATTTCACATTCTTTAAGGTAATATAACCCACCACCCTTCGGTCCACTTCAATGGCATAGATCCATTTTTTCATGAACTGCTTTTTCGCCCTATACCAACGCTCTAGTTCACTTGCGCGTGAATAAGGAAAGTTATAGTGGAAGTAGCGTGGGTCTTCATGTTTACCCCATTTCATTAATTCACTTGTATCTTGCAGTTTGAAGGGTCGTAGACGAATATTCGTCTGCTTCATAATGTCACCCACTTAGCCGTCAACATACTCCCGCTCAAGATTAACAAACTTTGTATACTGTCCGAGCCAGGTCAGTTCAACTGTACCTGTCTCGCCATTTCTTTGTTTTGCTATGATTAATTCACCAATCCCCTTTTTCTCTGATTCTGGGAAATAGTATTCATCACGGTACAAGAACATAACAACATCGGCATCCTGCTCAATGGCTCCAGATTCACGAAGATCCGAAAGAATCGGTCTATGATCGGCACGAAGTTCAGGTGCACGTGATAGCTGTGACAAGGCCACAACTGGGCAGTCCACTTCTCTAGCAAGTCCTTTAAGTCCACGGGAAATATTGGAGATTTCCTGCTGTCTTGACTCTGCATTACCAGACATAAGCTGGAGGTAATCGATCATAACCATATCTAAACCATGTTCCATTTTAAGACGTCTACACTTGGCACGTACTTCCATTACGGTTACAGCTGGTGTATCATCAATAAATATTTTTGCATTCGACAGGGTACTCATACCCTTTGTTAGGTCAATCCAGTCTTGTTCTTCTAATTCACCATTACGGATTTTTCCAAGAGGAATATGTGACTCAGAACTCAACAGACGCTGAACCAGCTGCTCCTTTGACATCTCGAGACTGAAAATCGCAACACATCCATCTCCTTTAAGAGCCGCATTATGACATAGGTTTAATGAAAATGCAGTCTTTCCCATTGAGGGACGCGCAGCAACCAGGATCATATCTGAGCGCTGGAATCCACTTGTTTTCATATCAAGGTCAATAAATCCAGTTGTTATACCAGTAAGTCCACCCTCATGCTCATACATTCTTTCGATTTCATCATATGCATTTACAAGAACTTCCTTAATTGCTGTCATACCTTCTTTATTCTGCTTTTGAGAAATATCAAAAATAGTTTTCTCTGCTTGGTCAAGAACAAGGGCGGCATCTTGGGTTTCATAACCTGATTCAATAATCTCAGATGACGCACGGATGAGTCTTCTTAGTGTAGATTTTTCATCAATAATTTTCGCATAGTATCTTGCGTTGGTTGTTACAACCCCTGCACTTGTTAGGTCTGCTAAATACTCAATGCCACCAGTTTCCTCAAGTTTTCCAATCGTTATTAATTGGTCAGAAACGGTAACAAGGTCAACAGGCTGGTTTTTATTATACAGCTCTATAATCGCACCAAAAATTTCTTTGTGCGCTTCTCTATAAAAATCGACATCTTTAATAATATCTGTTACTTCAGTGATGGCGTCCTTATCCAGGATCATCGCACCCAGTACAGATTCTTCAGCTTCAATACTGTGTGGCGGCACTTTGCCCATAAATTCCATCTTTAGTTTCCTTTCTTACATCTTAGAACCGTTCTCTAGCCAGTACTTCAACCTGTAGAACCGCCCTTTAGTGTCTTTTTCTATCTGATTAGCCATTGTCTGAATTTGTTCTAATGACTCATCAGCAACACTATTCATGCTATATAACACGCCGTTAATCTTGTTCATTATATCATAAGCATGTGGCCACATTGTAGCATCATACGCTACTTGTCTGCTAAAATAAATTTCTAATTTTTCTGTTGGGCTCAACTTATCATCTTCGACTTCAATCAAGTCCTCCATGTAATATATCAAACGTACCGCTCTTATATGATTGTTGCCATGATTAAAGTAGTTTTGAACACGTTTAATTACCACTATGCCTGTCAGAATCATTACAAAGATCAAGAACGTAAAAATTTGAATCATAAGGTTACTATAATCTTTTGTTTGTGCTTGAACATAGGGCACTGCGTCACCAATTTCAACATCCAGTTGTGCTTCTTTTGAGTCCAAAGTGAACCTAGATTCATCGTCAAAATCCTGTATATTTGATGTTGATGTGTCTAACCCAGCATCAGAATTCAGTCTATAAAGATTACCACTGTAGGCTGGTGTTGATTCAAATATACGCCATCCTTCACCCTCAATGTAAGCTTCAGCCCAAGCATGTGCCCTATCCGCCCTTACAACATAAGAACCATCGGGTTGTCTCATATCTGGGAGTAGAAAACCTTCGACATAACGTGTTGGAATACCCACAGCCCTTCCCATTACAGCAGTTGCACTGGCAAAGTAGGTACAATACCCGCTTTCTTCTGTAAAAAGAAAATACGAAACAAAGTCTACTTCTGCTGGTGGCAGTCCTGGAGAAAGTTCATATGGATAATTTTCACGGAGCCAATTCTTTATAGCTTCCATTTTCTCATGATCTGTATCAAATCCAGATGTAACTTCTATGGCTTTCTCTATAACAAGATCATCATAATTTGATGGCAAAGCTTGGTAATATGCTCTTTGTTCAATTTGCATTGAGTAGTCTACACCACGCATGGTGTATACATCAAGCCCTTTTTCAAAGGAGTCGCGTTTATAATACATTGCCCCATCTGGATTCATAAATACTTTTTCTTTAGCTAAGTTTACTTCTTTGACACCCAGGGGTGCAAACAGTGTTCTGGTCCTAATGCCCTCTGGAACCACAGTTACTTCAAAGGACTGCTCTCTTGTTAAGGGAGAACCTGTTAACTGGGTATAATCATTATGATTTTTGTACAGATGATGCTCAGAAACCCAGGAAGAACCTGTATATTTTGACTTCACCCTGCCACGCAGGTAAGCCCCTGATCGATCTGACCATACACGTAAAAGTATAGGATTTTCACCCTGTTCTACCGGCCCCCCCAACCGTTCGTCATAAGGTTGATAGATAGATTGTTTAAAGGTATAAAGTGCCATACTGCCACGTTTATAACCTGTTCTCATGTCCAAAATATTGGGTACCCCTTCACCAATTGCTGCATTGATCCGGTCAACCGGTATGAAAAAAGACACCACATTACTCACCAAAATAACAGTCAGGCCCAACACAAACAAGTATGTTCCATATTTTCTGGCTGCGAAATGTTTGAGTCCAAAAGCCGACTTTTGGGCTTCATTATAAATACGTGACCGGGTTTGGTTGCCGGCTAACATTATAAAACCTATAAAATACAAACTAAAGTTCGACTGGATTTTATCAGCATATTGGAACCACTGCTGGACAAATATTATAAGTGGGAACAGGAATAAACTGTAGTGTTTTTCTTTTAAAATACTCTGATACAGAAGTGAACCCATCAATAGAAGCAGTCCCAGCAAGAAAACACTTTCATAAATTAAGTTGGCATCTGCCTTCTGTGCCCCCTGAGTGAGTGCATCTATAACGTAAAACATAATTTCTGGCCACTGATCCATCATAAGAATCTTGCCCATAACTTCAGACATGCCTAATTGAAGTGGATACATGACTTTAATGGTATTTATCCATCTAGAAACACCTATATTTAGAACTGCAATGGTTATACCGCTAATAAATAGGATCAGAATGGCTTGAGAGACATTCCTTCTTTTTGCTAATGTATGGATCAAAGCCCAAACGCCCAGCGTTAATACAAACAATTGAAATTTTCCAGTATAGAGCTGAAGGGCCTGGGCAATCACGAAAGTTAGAGCTAAAAGTAACAAGTAACCCGCAACGAAATTATTCTTAGTAAGCTTTAGATTCATAACTCACCTCCAGAATTTTCGATATCATATTTCTATTTTCAATACAGTAAACTTTTACACCCCGGCTTTTTAGAAGTTCCAACTGCTCTGTTTCTAATTGGTGTTTCTCGCCATATAGTATAAGCAGTGCATCAAAGCTTTTTTCACGTAAACCCAGTAAACTGTATAATAGGTCCTCTGTAATTCTATCTGTCACAGCGATCATGGTAGATCCATAATAGATTTTGTTCGTTTCAGCACGAAGGAACTCAACAAAGGTTTGTTCCCCAGTGGGAATATACCCCGTTAACTCCTCTAAATACATTCCAAAACGCGCCATATCTTTACTTTCAATAGAAAGTTTTTTTAGTGTATTACATACAAGAGCCACTGAGACGTCATGTTGTAAAAAGTAATGTACCAATGAGATCGTTATTTCTACTAGGCCATCCTGCAGGTCAAGATTTTCTGGTTGAATTGTTTTTTTATAACCGTCCATCATTAAATACACCTTGGTGTCTGCAGACAAATCAAATTCTTTTACGTAGGGATGTTCAAGTTTAGACGAGAGTTTCCAGTGGATCTTTTTCATACTGTCCCCACGCTGGTATTCTCGAATGGTTTTAAGACTTGTAAAATCCTCATGGGTTTTTGTTTCAACAGATATACGTCCAAAGAACTCTCTCGCAGGGAGTTCAAATCTACTGATATCATGGACTTTGGGGTAAACGGTAAGATCAATGGCGCGATCAAAAACCACTTCTCTGATAAACAAACCAAGTGGGTCTCGTATATCTACTATGAGTTTACCTATTGTAAAAAAACCTCTATTTTTCAATGTTACTTTCTTCCGGATCGTTATCATCTGATAAGGTCCAAAGTAGGCGGATTCAGATGGAAACTCCATTTCCCCTAATCTTTTAGAGACCACAAACGTCATCAGTATGAACGCCGCTGGCACTAGAGACATATTGGTAAGTTTATATTCAATCCATAGATCATCGCCAACTGTTAATACCTCTTCACTGATGTTAAAGAACAAATACATGTTCTTGCTGTTCCATACCACCACCGAATAACTCATAACAAAAACAACAATCATAGTCACTGCAATAAAATATATAAAGTGACCCCCAGTAATAAGTGCTGTCAGCACAGCGACGGATAACCCAATCAGGTATATCTGCCTATTTGTCATGGACAACCACCTTTGGCACTTTTACAAATTGAACAAGATCACTGACTATGTCCTCAGCACTCCTACCCTTATATCGTATTTCAGGTTTAATAATAAGACGGTGTGCCAGGACTTCAACAGCCAATTCACGTATATCTTCTGGAATGACATAATTTCTGTCATTGATAAAAGCCCTCGCCTTTGCTGCTGTTAATAGTCCAACGGCCGCTCTTGGGCTACACCCTAATATAACCTCTTCGGAAACACGTGTTTTTCTTACAAGGTCAACAATGTAAGCCCATATGGATGCATCTGCATGAATTTCTTTAACCGCAGTTTGCATCTGCTGTGTTTCTTCAACCGTTAAAACACTGGTAAGTGTATTTATGTCGCTACGTGTACCCATCCTTGCTACGATCTGCATTTCATCTTCTTTTTCAGGGTAACCAATTTTGATTTTCATTAAAAATCTATCCAGCTGAGCTTCTGGAAGAGGAAACGTTCCTTCGTATTCAATGGGATTTTGAGTGGCTATAACCATAAATGGACCTTCAAACACATAGGTTTTTCCATCCATTGTTACTTGTCTTTCCTCCATAGCTTCAAGAAGACTGGACTGGGTTTTTGGGGAAGCACGATTGATTTCATCAGCAAGAACAATCTGATTAAAGATGGGACCTTTATTGAATACAAAGTCATAGGTGTCTCTTCTATACACTGAAACCCCTAATATGTCCGATGGGAGTAAGTCTGGTGTAAACTGAACACGACTGAAGCTAAGATCCATGGATTTAGCCATTGCTTGTGCAGCCGTTGTTTTTCCTACACCTGGTACGTCTTCAATGAGTACATGCCCTTCAGCAAGTAGTGCGATTAAGAGTCTTCTTAGAACAATTTCTTTTCCTATTATGATCGATTCCATATTCTTTATCAGTTTTTCATACATGACTACACCCCTAAATTTGATATATTTGCACTTTTGTCAGAATATTCTTAGTATTACTTCTATAATCAGAGAAACAATTCCTGTCTTATAAGTTTTACATTTTCGTAAGACAATAAAAAAGGCGTGTCTGATGGTTAATCAGACACGCCTTCAAATATACAATTTAGTCTTTCTCAACTACGTAAACTTCTAATGATGCTACAACACTTGGGTGGATTTTAATTTCAGCTTTAAATGTACCTAGCATTTTAATTTGATCCATTTTAACTTTCTTCTTGTCTACTTTAATGCCATGTTGCTTTTCTAACTTGGATACAACATCTTTTGTTGTTATAGAACCGAATAACTTGCTACCTTCTCCAACTTTTGCGTGGAAAGTAACTTTAAGTTCACCAATTTTTGCTGCTAAGTCTTTTGCTTCAGCCAGTATTTCTGCATTACGCTTGTCTTCAGAAGCCTTCTGGTGTTTAACGGCATTTACGCCACCGTCAGTTGCTTCTTTTGCGAGCCCTCTTGGAAGCAGAAAGTTACGTCCGTGACCATCGCTGACTGTAACAACATCACCTTTTTTGCCTGTACCTTTAATGTCTTTTAGTAGAATGACTTTCATATTATTCACCTTCCTCATCAAAATATTCCTGAACTGCATGTAGCAGCAAGTCTTTAACTTCATCAATACTTTTATCCTTAAACTGCGCACCAGCAACGGTCATATGACCTCCGCCACCAAGTTTTTCTAATATCACTTGAACATTGGTGTCACCTAAACTGCGACCACTGATGAAAATCATTTCTTCACTTTTACGGCCGAGGACAAACGATGTGGAAATACCTCTTATGTTTAATAAGTTGTCTGCACCCTGTGCCGCAACAAGTTGGGCATTCAGTACATCCTCGTCATAAACAGATATAGCAACATCATTGTCATAGATTTTGGCATTACGCACGATATTTGATTTATGAATAAAAGTACTAAGATCATCTTGGAACAATTGTCTAACAACCGTTGTATCTGCACCAAATCTTCTTAACAAAGATGCAGCTTCAAAGGTTCTAACACCTGTTTGAAATGTAAAGTTTTTCGTATCTACAGTAATCCCTGCAAGTAGGGCTTCTGCTTCATGTTTATCCAGACGCATGGTGTTTTCCATATACTGAAGAATTTCAGTAACAAGCTCTGCTGTCGATGAAGCATAGGGTTCTGTATATTTTAGCACAGCATTGTCGATGAACTCTGTTCCACGTCTGTGGTGGTCAAACATAACAATTTGCGCACCCGTTTCTAGAAGCTCTGGTGCCTCTGTAAACGATGGACGATGGGTATCTACAACAACCACAAGTGAGTCATCTTCAATCATTTCCAGTGCGGTTTCAGTATCTATAAAATGATAGGTATCATTGTCTTTAAACACATTATGAACATTTAAAATAGCATCATTAACTTCATTTAAAACAATATAAGCATCTTTGCCACGATTCAGTACCGCTCTATAAACACCAATAGCAGAGCCGTAAGCATCCATGTCTGGGAATCTATGTCCCATGATAAAGACTTTTGAGCTGTCGTCTATTAGAGGTCTAAACGCATGTGCAATGACACGTGCTTTAACTCTGTTTCTTTTTTCAACCGCTTTTGTTTTGCCACCATAGAATTCAAAGTTCCCTAGTTTTCTAACAACAGCCTGGTCACCACCACGACCAAGAGCAAGCTCCAGTGAAGAAAATGCATTTTCCTCAAGCTGTGACAGATTTTTACCATCTGTTCCAATACCCATACTCAGTGTAACGGGGATCTTATTTCCAACTTCAATTTCTCTAACATCATCTAGAATGGCAAACCGTTTTGCCTCTAGATTGTCGAGGAACTTATTCGAAAACACGACTAGGTATTTGTCAGATGTATAACTTTTGATTAAAGCATTCATCCGTGTTGCCCAAAGATTAATTCTCTTATCTATTTCAGAGCGTACAGCTGGTCGAAATTCTTCTTTTGTTTCATTGATAACATCATCTAGGTTATCAACTTGAATTAGTGCTACAACAGATTTTTCATCATTATAAGTATCTTTGAGCAGATGATAGTTGGTTTGGTCGATCCAGTAAAGCATCATTATGTATCTTTCGTCTGTTTTATCGCCAATTTTAACAACGTTTGAAAGGACTCTAAATACACTCTCACCAATCTTGATATTGGCAGCATCTTCACCCTTTAGTAGATCATCAAACTCTACATTGGGAACAATTTTATCTATTTCTGCACCCAATAAGTCTTTTTGATCCATTAGATCAGAGAACTTGCTGTTATACCAACTTAATTTACCGTCCAAATCCACCAATGTCAGTGGAATGGGTAGGTTAAGTATGGCATATCTCGCCGCTGAGTCAATGTCACTTGAAAGTGTTTCTATATAATTCTGCCATCTTTTATTTTTCTGACGACTTGATCTCCAGTTGTAGTACAGTAGGTAAACCAATACCAGAGAACCCACTATACCTAAAAATGGTTCATAGATTGTAATAACAAATACCATTAATACAATTATCCAAATATAGAGACGTGTGTCGTTTTTAAACAGTTTTGAAAACTTGTTATGACCCATCCAATCACTCCTAAGCGTTAGATTTCATTCGACCCCTAAGATTTAGAATTGTCTCCAGCATTCCGAAAACGAAAAGCGGAAACTGTAACATACTATAAAATAGGATACCCCCAACCGTCATAGCTACTATAGCCGAACGTGGGAATTTATAATGGTACATGAAAAATATAGCAACCGATGCACCCTGAATTGAAAATACCAGTACCACGATCATAAGAACATTAAGGAACAGTACCTCAGAATTTGCAAATCCAAGAACACCTGTTAACCAAGAAAGTGCCATCATAATCATTGATCCAAGAAAAACATTTCTAGGCAGTTCAAAATCTCTAAACAATCCAGCCTCAGGGAGTTCATATCTGATCCGCTTTAGACCCTTACGGATCGCCCAGTTGTTAATGGCTGCTGTGAAAAGTCCAGACATGATTAAGAGGAAAGGCAGCATATTTCTCATTTGGAGTAACATTAGGTCCATTTGAGCATTTATATCTGTGATTCCTGCTGCATTTAATTGAGAGGACTCAAAGATTGTTTTCGTTTGTTCAATTGCTTCTGTGAAAATCTGTGTAAGACCAATGCCTGTGACGAGTTCAGTTGCGCTAAGAATTATAACACTACTAATTGTCGCACCAACAGTACCAAGAACAATGGTCTGACTTGATTTCAGCTTTGCACGTATGCCCTCACTCATAAATCCTGCAACAAATCCACCATACGCTATGGTGAAAAATCCTTCTGCCGGGAATCCAAGTATAAATGTTAATACACTTGAAACCAGTACTGAGAGTGCACCATAATGCCGTCCACGTCTTATCCATACAACAGCAAACATTGCTGGCATAATCATTGTAAGGTAACCTACAAAAGGTATATAACCTATGGTTAAGAGAAGAACAGTGACAATAAGAGCCACCAAAGCTGCTTCAACCATAGCAGATGTATTTCTTTCAAATTTCAAGGAACTTCACTCCTCTTCCTAACTGAGATACTGCATAACCTTATTATTTCTTCTCTTTTTTCAATTCTTTGTCTATTATACAATACATGGGTTTAAATTGCACCCTAGCACGCAATTAAGGCTATTCGTGGCTAAATTTTCAGCGCATGGCCGTACAATAACTTTTGAGGCGTTTAAAATTGTGCCAAACAAGGCGCAAATAATTTTAAATGCATGAGCGTACAAAAGTACGTGATTGTATTTAAAATTATGCAGCAACGCAGTATGGCGCAATTTGAAACCCTCAAAATAAAAAGCGGAAGATTCCTGTTAAAAGGAGTCTCCCGCTTATTTTTATTATTCGCTTACAAAAGGAATAAGTGCAACAATACGTGAACGTTTTACTGCTTGAGTAAGTGCACGTTGGTGTTTAGCACAGTTTCCTGTAACACGACGAGGTAAAATCTTACCACGTTCTGTTAGGTAACGCTTAAGTTTACCTGTGTCTTTGTAATCAATATCAGTTGTTTTGTCAGCACAGAACTGACAGAACTTTCTTTTTCTACGCTTTCTAAAAGCCATCTCGTTTCCCTCCTTCTAGAATGGAATATCGTCGTCGTCCTCGATCGCCTGGAAATCTGAAGTGTCTACTCCTCCCATTGAGAAGTCGTCACTTTGTTGACCAGCCGGACGGTTGTCTCCTCGACTACCGATGAATTCAACAGAATTTGCAACCACATCTGTCGTATAGCGCGTTTCGCCAGATTGAGTCTTGTATTGACCAGTGTTAATAGAACCCTGAACCGCAACTTGACTGCCTTTAGTCAGATAGTTTGCACATAATTCTGCTGTTTTACCCCAAGCTACGATACGAATGAAATCCGCTGTAGGTTTACCTTGAGCTTGTAATTCAGCTTTTTTGTCTCGGGACATACCTTTGTCTACCGCTAGAGTGAAGTTTGCTACTGCACGCCCACTACCAGCGATAAAACGGAGCTCAGGATCTCTTACTAGTCTTCCTATTAGAACAACTTGATTCATGAAACCCCTCCTCTACACTACTTACTTAGCATCCTTACGAATTACCATGAAACGCATAACTGCGTCCGTGATACGGAAATTACGCTCAAGTTCTGCAGGTAGATCAGCAGCTGCGTTAAAGTCTACTAGTACGTAGTAGCCTTCTTTAACCTTTTCGATTTCATACGCAAGTCTTCTGTTGCCCCACTCGTCAACTTTCAGGACTTCACCGTCAGATGCGATGATAGACTTGAACTTTTCGATGGCTTCAACTCGTTTTTCTTCTTCCATGTTTGGTCTAAGAATAAATAGAGCTTCATACTTGTTCATATTTGACACCTCCCTATGGTCATTTTGGCCCTGCCATTTGGCAGAACAGGAAGCAGTGGACACATATATCCACTGTTACACTCGGAGAGTATATCATTTCTAAAAAACAATTACAAGAACTTTTTGAGTCGTATTAATAAATTATTATATAAAGTTTTTTTTGTAATCTTGTAACACCCATTTTTTTCAAATATGATGGGCTTATAAATATTCCCGTAATCCCCATTGTCAGGGCGGCAGAGTTTACTCTGCCGATTTTTTTATGTAAAAATTCAGTGTGGATTCCCATCTGATAAAAAAGGTGAACATTCGAGCTTAGCTCAAACATTCACCTTAATATTATTTTTCCATCTCTTCTTTTAACAGTGCGCCCAATCTTGTAATCCCTTCAACAATTTTGTCTTCAGGCATATTCGAATAATTGATACGCATGGCATTCTCTTTTTGACCGGTTGGGAAGAATGATCCTCCAGGAACAAACGCCACTTTGTTTTTAACGGCTTTAACCATAAGTTCACGGGTATTAATATGTTCTGGAAGCTCAACCCATGTAAAAAGCCCACCTTCAGGATATGTATACTTGGCTTCTTTTGGGAACTGAGATTTAATTGTTTCCATCATTAAATTACGGCGCTTCTTGTACACTTCTTTAATTTTTTCAATATGTACATCCAGGTCATATTCATCCATAAACATACTAAGCTCACGCTGTGACATTGAACTGGTTTGAAGATCAGAGCCTTGTTTCACAAATATGTATTTCTCTAACATGTCAGGTGCTGCGTTGACCCATCCAAGGCGAAGACCTGGACAGAAAGTCTTTGAAAAGGATCCTAAGAAAATTACGCGGCCGTCTTTATCCATTGATCTTAGCGATGGAGGAATTTCACCTTCAAAGCGTAGTTCTCCATATGGATTGTCTTCTACGATTGGCAGATCGTATTGTGCAGCTATTTCTAGGAGTTTTTCTCGTCGCTCTAAAGACCATGTTCTACCCGAAGGGTTTTGGAAATCAGGTATAACATAAATCATACGGACATCTTCTGTTTTGGAAAGCTTTTCAGCTAAGTCTTCCATTATCATGCCGTTGTCATCTGTTTCAATTTCTAGGAACTGACACTCATACGCTTTAAATGCATTAATGGCCCCAAGATAACTTGGGCTCTCACAGACCACAACGTCTCCTGGGTTGATAAAAATCTTACCAGAAAAATCAAGACCCTGCTGTGACCCACTAATAATAAGGACTTCATCTGCATTGGTATCAACACCAACTTTGCCCATACGGCTTGCAATTTTTTCACGAAGAGGTGCATACCCTTCTGTCGGGCTATATTGTAATGCTTGTACGCCCATTTCTTGTAGTACTTTAACTGAGATTTTTTCCATTTCCTCAATAGGGAACAACTCAGGGGCTGGCAGACCACCTGCAAATGAAATAATGTCCGGCTGTTGAGTCAATTTAAGAATTTCACGGATTTCCGAAGCTTTTAAAAGCTCCATACGATTTGAAAACTGAATAGCCATTTTACAAAAGCACCTCCATTTAATCGTTCGGAAAAGGATCGTCCAAATTTATTATACTAAAAAACGGCGCCAAAAGGCACCGTTTTCTGAATATTTTGTAATCGTTCAATTATTATTTGAAACTGGGCATGTTTTATTCTGTTTCTGCTGGTTCTTCTCGGCTAACTTTCTTAACCCGCTTTTCAAGTTTGGGTCTTTCAATCCATAACTGTTTGTCACAGGTGGTACAGCGTATTCTAAAATCCATACCTACACGAAGAACTTCAAAAGTATTTCCACCACAGGGATGATTTTTTTTAGTTTCAAGCACGTCTCCTACTCGCAAGTCCATTGGCATGGCTACACCTCCCAGTTTAGTTCTTTTGCACTTCGAACGCCATCTTGATTCTCTAGTATAAACAAACGTTTCAAATCCGTTCCAAGGCCACTTACTATTTCACGTACTTTATCAACTTCATTTGGATCAAATTTTACGGACAAACCACAGCTTGCAGAGATTTCACGTGGTGTCGGAATCAGTTCCACTTTCAATTCTGCTTTTATAGCTTTATTGGTTTTTATCGCATCATGTGTTGATTCAAATACTACAACACAAAAACTTTCAGTATTCATTGCTTACTCCTATAGTTTAATTGTATTTTTTGCACCGTTCATCATCTCAACAATGGTATACATGTTAGAGACACCACCCACGCCCAGTTTATCTTTTAAGTCAAAATAATCAAGGCAAGTACCACAAGAGAGTACCTCAACACCTTTTGATTCTAATATTCTCAAATGATCCAGCACAGGTGAATCCATTACAGTTAAATTAACACCTGAGTTAAGGAATAGGATTGCCTTCGGATAAGGTTCCACTTCTGTTAACGAATAAAAATATCCTTGGATAAGAACTTCACCAAGCTCGTCACTGCCTTCACCCATTTTGTCTGTACCCACCAATATTACTAAGTCGTTTAGGGTTGGTCTTTCTTCGCCTAATATTTCCGGGCCCATTTCCTCACCCTTAAAAATATCTATATAAAAGTTCCCATTTTTTTCGGCCACGTTGTAGTGTAGTTTCATACTTTTCGCAAGTTTAGATACATTCTCTTTTGCAATCGCATTATCAACCACAGTGAGTATACTTCCTTCTTTAAGATTTTCCAGGGCTTTTTTTGTTTGAATAACTGGCTTTGGACAATCAAGTCCTCTTGCATCAACTTCTACTTTCATGGTGACCTCCTCTAGTTAAAATCTATTCAAATACATCAATTTAAAACTATATCTAATAGGATTAAAAGTAAATTATTATTATAAAAATAAATACCTATTGTAGAAGTATTAATTGTTTCTATAATATTCATTTCTGGTGTAAGTGGAGCAATAAAGGTTACAAGGGTCATTAATAGGAAGACGAAAAAGCACGCTTTTACTGTTCCAAATATAAATCCACCTAATTTATTGGCCTGTTTTATAATCGGCACCTCTGTAGCACCATCAAGTATTAGACCCACAAGCTTAACGGTCATAATAACTAGCATAACAACCAGCATGAAACTGATTCCATACAATATACCGTTAGAAATAGACTCTGCCAGTCCTTCAACCGCATTTTGTTGTGTTGAAGATATATCTACAGACTGTGCAAAGGTTCCGATTTTATCCGTTAACATCTGGGGTAGGTCTAAACTTTCTAAAACATCTTTATTCTTCAGTGCCATATTTATGTTGGCCTCTGAGTTTGACTGCACAGCTGCTTGAAGCTGGGCATTACCACTAAAACTCGACAAAATACTCTCACTTATGTGTTTTTTCAAATTTCTAAAAAGTTCAAAACGCTCTGTGAGAAACTCAGCCATTTGAACATAATAGAATTTGGCTATAATAAAAGCTGCTATATAACCAATAATTCCAATAATAGAACGCACAAGTCCTTTAATCCAGCCTTCTACCATCATAAATAGGAATATGACACCAATTGCAATATCTACATAATTGTACATGGGACACCTCCCGCTTAATCCATTTTTAGAATATCCAGTCGATCTCCATACTCAACGCCTAAGAATTTTTCACTTATAAAGTTAAAACTTCTCAGATTGCCACCTGTGTCTAAAATCGACTCCATATTTCCACTTGCAGACAATATGTATAACCTGTCTGAAGTAGAGAATACAGTTTTATTTCCACTTCTTTTAATGACCTCAACATCGTACTCTATAGGAATTTCGTTTACATCTTCACCTTTGATACTGATGTATCTGAGTGCATTTTCAGGGCGTGTATCTTTCAGATCATCTCCTGATCGAACCAGGTTCAGTAATATGGTTCCGTCTGGAGATATGTTGGCTTTTTTTATAGTCCTGTCAATTTCAACTTCCCAAATGATTTCATTGCTTGTATTGTATGCAAATGCTTGCTGGTCTGTTACACCAATCATTTGATCCTCTACAACTTCAATATCAAGAATAATTTTCCCCTTCATATTGATTGCACCAATGGCTTGGCCGTCCAGTTGATAGGTTAGAATCTGAGAATGGTAGGTTTCATCTTCAAGCCTGAACATTGAAACAGCAATCATACTGTTGGTGCTTGATACATCCAGGTCTAGTACTTCTCCATCAGGCATAGGAATACGTGCAATGTTTTCTAGATTTGCATCAAAGATGCGCAGCTCTTTTTCCTCAAGCATTTGGCACACCAAATAATCTTTAGATGGATGTAGTACTGCACCCACCTGGCCTACACCAAACTTTTTAGCTGTAATCAGCCCATCTGTATTCAGTAAAAACAAGTCACCTGATGTTGGGTTTACAACTGCTATACTCTTTTTATTTCCATCTATAAGCACACTTAAGCTATTCAGTGTTTTCTCCCAAACTGGTTGTGCAGATGTATCATAAAACCGTAAAAATCCATCACTGCTTTTGATAACATAGCCATCTTCTAAATGAAACGCTGTCTGGTCTTCATATCCAACTTTATAATCCGAGGCAATTGATCCCATTTCACCTGAGTTTGATCCAGTTAAATCCCATGCATTTCCCGCTAACGCTTCAAATCTAAAAACTACAAATGCTGTCAGAACAAGAACCACCACTGAAAACAGCACAACTCCAGCAGGTTTTTTGCGTTTTTTTCTTTTCATTTGCTTAGGCAATTGTCTTCCCCCATACTAACTTTTGTTTCATTATCAACACTTTCCTCTATTGTACATGCATTCCTGTCCAGTGGCAATAACAGTCAAATCCAGAGTATTTCCCCATCAAAATCTTGCAGTAATTTTTTTATCTCCATGGCAGAATTTATCCGTTTTTTGTCATCGGCTTTTGTCAGCATTAATATTTTCTGCATCTCTATTTTTACATTCTTAAACAAACCCAAAGGATGCATCACCAAACTAGCTATATCCTTTTCAGTAATCTGATCTGTCGCTTTACACCCTGTAATTTGTTCAAACAACTCACGTCTGTGAACTTTGTCAGCATCTGCGTATGCACCAATAACATCCAGACCAATTATACCAACAACAAGGTTTGTGTTATCTGAAATAAGTGGTTCGTCTGCACGTGGGGCTTTAATGGCTTTACACTTTGCACCGTCTGCCTCATTAATCAACACGTCAAAAGAATCATTATTAACAGCAGCAACAGTCTCTGGATCAAAACCCCTTAGCTTAACTTGATCATATTTTTCTTTAACATATAAGACTACTTTGCCTGCTTCTAAATTAGAAAGGTCCAGTTGTTTTTGATAAATGACTTCATCCACTTGATTTTTTTCTGGAATAAAGAGTTTTGTTGTGGTGGTTAGAGCCACTTTATTGCCCTTGCTGGCATAATGCTTTCCTAGTGCATACATCGTGGTCGTTTTCCCACCAGCGCCTACCAGTGCCACCACCACAGGCCCAGAAGGTATTAACTTTATGAGTTCCGTATAATCAAACATAATATTCTCCGAAAAAAGTCGCAGCAACACTGAGGTTGACCTGCGACTTATTAGATTTTTATCATTCTAGACTTATTCTTCTATTTCACGTTTTCTTCTTGGTGGTTTAGGACCAAAATACTGATAGAAGTATGTCTTAATTCGACCATTATATAGTTTTCTGTTCTTTGTTGATTTTTTCCCGTAACTACGTTCAAAATTCTCGTGAGAAGTCAAAATATATTGCGACCACGTATCAAGGTTCGCATAAGACTTGCCCATCATTTTATAAATCTGCTCAACTGCTGCATGGTCACTCAAGCGTTCTCCGTATGGTGGGTTGGTAATAATATAGCCATACTGCTTAGAAGAACTTAGATCTTTAGCATCACGGGTTTGAAAATGAATATCATCTTCAAGGCCAGCTTTTTCTGCATTCTTCATTGCTATCTTAACTGAACGTTGGTTGATGTCAAAACCTTGGATGTGAAGAGGTGTATCTAGGTCAATAGCTTGATACGCTTCTTGTCTTACTTTTTTCCAAGTTTCTTCCGGTATGATGTCCCATGTTTCGCAGATGAATTTTCTGTTTAAACCTGGTGCTATATTTCGTGCGATCATTGCCGCTTCTATTAATATGGTTCCAGAACCACACATTGGATCAATTAATGGAATAAACGACTTCCAACGACTAATTTTAATCAGTGCAGCTGCCAGTGTTTCCTTTAATGGTGCTTCATTACCCGTTTCACGGTAACCTCTTTTATGAAGACCTGTACCACTTGTATCGATACTCACCGTAACTTCGTCTTTTAAAAATGCTACATGGATCGGGAACTCTGGACCGGTTTCATCAAACCACGAAATATTATAATTTGCACCCAGACGTTTCACCATAGCTTTTTTACTAATAGATTGAATGTCAGACAGACTAAATATTTTGGACTTAACCGATTTAGCATTCACCGGGAACTTTCCATCTGCAGGAATATAATCCTCCCAAGGAATGGCTTCAATTTTGTCAAACAGCTCAACAAAAGATAGGGCTTTAAAAGAAGCAACATTAATAAATACACGTTCCGCTGATCTTAACCAGAGGTTTGCTTTACAAATTCCTTCAGCATCTGTTTTAAATAGACAACGTCCATTCTCAACAACAACATCTTGGAATCCTAAATCTTTAAGTTCTTGACCAACAACAGCTTCAATTCCAAAGGCTGCTGTGGCTATCATATTAAAATGTGTCATAACTCACATCCTACTCTTTCCTGTTCACATAAGTATTATCTTCCCCATTATATATGGTCAGTGCGCTTGGAACAAGCAACAACCTCAATTAAAAAGAGACAAATCCTAAGATTTGTCCCTTTGATTCATCATATTTAGAAATACTAATTTGAGCGACCTGCAAAATACCATTGGCATCTTAATTATTGAAGTTGGCATTTGAAAAATCACAAAGGCCACACTGCTGACAACGATCCATTTGTTTTGATAGGTCCGAGACAGCACGTCTCGAGAAAATACAGGGAATATTCATAGATTTTGTTTCTGATTTAATTTTTTCAGTTAATCTATGTTCTATAAAATCAGTAAAAATGATTACCACATCTGTGTCTTGAGGAATCTTTAGTTTTCTCATACCTTTTTTTCTTCCGTCCCAGTGTGTGAACTCATCTATACCTCTTGTCTCAAGTAAGTTTGGTATGTTTCCTAATCTATCTGCACCTATGAGTAACGCATTCATAATACTGACCTCCTTATTTGTCATTTATATATGTAAGATGATGTGTGTATGTTTATGTTTTTTTAATGATAATAATTCTCAATTACATTCTACACATATAATCCCTAGCTGTCAACTAGGATATTAATTGAAGTTAATAAAATACCCCTCATCGATCTCTCGATAAGGGGTTAAGATAAGTGTCATATAAAATTTTAATCCAAATACTTAGATAAAAGCTGTTTTAACTGTTGCACATCAATTGGTTTCGAAAGGTAGTCATCAAATCCGTAACTTGTTAAATACTCTTTTTCAGTGGATATAACCTTTGCAGTACAGGCAATAATCGGGACCCTGCTTAAACTTTTCTTTTCAATTTCATCAAAAGCTTCAAATCCGTTCATATCCGGCATAAGAATGTCCATTAAAACAAGGTCTGGATCTGATTCAAAATACATTTCAACCGCTTCACGTCCATTTTTTGCAAATACAACTTCATACTTATCCTTTAACATGAGTTTCATGGTAACTCTACCAATAACCTCATCCTCAGCTACAAGTACCCTAAGTTTATCTGTTTCTTTTCGCTGCCTAGTAACTGAAGTTTTTTCTTCAACAACGATCTCATTTATTCTGTCAAAAGCGAGTGTTATATTGACCTCAGTGCCTTTATAGAGTTCACTGATCAGTTCAAGATTTCCACCCATTAAATTTACTATTTGTTTTGAAATTGCAAGACCAATCCCGCTGGATTCAAACTCTGAACCTTCTTCGACAAGACCGCCCAATACTGTTTTTCTCTGACTGTCACTAATGCCAATCCCTGAGTCTTTCACAGTGATGACAAGCTGAACTTCACTGGTTGTTTCTTTTGTGACGTCAAGGTTGAATTCAACCCTACCACTGTCGGTATATTTAACTGCATTGCCTAAAATATTTATGAGTGCTTGTCTTAGGCGTTTGACATCACCTAAAAGTTTGTCCGGTATAGATGGATCGAACCGAGTTGTAAAACGTAAACCTTTTTCATGCGCTTGTTTTGAGTAGACACTTACCAATTCATCAAAAACCCATCTGATATCAAAGGGTTCATGACTTAGTACCATGTGTCCCTCTTGAATTGTTGCATTGTCAACCGCATTGGTTAACACGTTCATCATTTTTCTTGATGAAGCTGAAATGACGTCAAGATACTCACGTTGCATGGGTGAGAGGTCCGTATTATCAAGTAATTGAACCATCCCCATAAGACCATTCATTGGCGTTCGCATTTCATGAGAAATATTGCTTATAAATCTTGATTTAACTTCACTTGCTTTGTCTGACATCCGTTTTGAGTCTTCAAGTGCTTGTGTGTATTCACTCAATTTTTTTTCAAAATAAACACGCTCAGATACATTGCGGCTTATTTCAATCATTCCACTAACTTCACCACTTTGATCAAAAACTGGTATTCCAATATTCTCCCAGTGTATGAGTTCCTCAGAATCCTTATGTATTGGAAGCGCCATCGTACCTTCTACGATTTGCCCTGTTTCTAGCGCTTGAACACATGGACATGATTCACACGGTTTGTCATAACCCAGATAAGCTTCGTAACATTTTTGTCCAATTACATGTGGGCTTTTATCAAGAGCCAATTGATTTGCCCAAACGACTTTCATGTCCACATCTACTTTTAGGATCATGTCTGGAAGACTATTTAAAATTGTCAGTAGCGTTTCTTCAGAACTCACAGGCTCACGCATGTCTCGACTTCTGATTGCATCAAGCTCTCGTTGTGTTTTTGATAATTCACCGAGTAGCTCTTCCCTAGTTAATGATAAATAGTCCAAAAGGTACCCCCATAGTAAACGTCGGAATTTTCAAACCATTCCAATCTCCATTTATTATAGCAGATATGGTCTTTTCGTCCAAATGAAAAGAGGCCCACACGAGCCTCTTTTCAATGTATTTAAGAAATTTCATATACGTAATTCGATCTTTATTATTCAGTTTCTGTCGCTTTGTCTACAACTTCCACAGAGAAAGTTTCTAGCTCATCTGTCTCTTCAGCAACTGGTTCTTTAGAACCACCTTGAGTCAGAGTTGCAATAACAGTATCTGCGTCTGCGAAGACTGTATATCTGTCATCGTTGAAAATACCTAGTTCTGACATTGTAATTGAGCCTTGATCTTTTAGAACAGAAGCATCTACATCATACGACTCGATGAGATCCTTTGGTAGAACTTCGATATCTACACTGTGAACCTGCTCTACAACGATCATCACTGAATCTTCAACTTTGTCTTTGTTCAAGAAATGAAGCGGAATACTAATTTTTACTGTTTCGCCTTTTGTAAGTTCTTGTAGGTCCAGATGTAGTAATTTACCTCTAAATAAATTTTTCTGAACATCTTTAACCATTGCAAAAACTTTGTCACCCTCAATGTCTAGGTCAACAGCTGCACCGATACCATGATGTGCGAGTAGATGTTCAACATCACGTAGTTCAAGTGCAATACTCTTAGACTCTGAATGGTGACCGTAAACAATTCCAGGGATCTTACCAGATGCTCTTAGTTTCTTTGAGTCGCTACTGCCACTACGTTCACGCTTTACAGCTTTAATTGCTTCTGTCATTATTAGTTCCCCCTTTTTCATTATAAAAACAACATCTTTATTGATGTGTTGTTTCAGACTTAAGGAATTTTTACCCAATAAGGTGACCCTTCTAACTATTATTTATTCAAATCATAAAAAAAAGATCTTTCCTGTGATTATAGGAAAGATCCATTATTTAAAATTCAAACTTTTTAAAGCTCATTTCGTCCCTCAAGAGCCTTTGTTAATGTAACTTCATCTGCAAACTCAAGATCGCCACCGACTGGGATACCGTGCGCCAGACGCGTCACTTTAATTCCTGTTGGTTTAACAAGTCGAGAAATATACATAGAAGTTGCTTCACCTTCAATGGTTGGGTTGGTTGCAAGAATAATTTCTTCAACATCCGTACCTTGGAGTCTAATAATCAGTTCTCTGAGTTTTATATCTTCTGGTCCAATGCCGTCCATAGGCGAAATCGCACCATGTAAAACATGATACAGACCATGATATTCTCTTGTACGTTCCATTGCAATTACATCTTTTGGTGCTTCAACGATACAAATCATCTTTTGGTCTCGTCTATGATCAGAACAAATTGGACAAGGGTCTGCCTCTGTTAAATTAAAACATGACGAACAAAACTTAATTTTGTTTCTTGCCTCAATTATTGCTTCTGATAAACTTACAGCTAAATCCTCACGCCCTGTTACTATATGCATAGCAAGTCGCTGTGCTGTTTTTCGACCAACACCCGGTAGGTGTGCAAGCTCTTCAATAAGCCTTGCAATTGGTGGTGCATAATAAGACATATTTTTAACCTCTAGAATAGGCCAGGAATATTCATACCACCTGTAAGTTTGCCCATTTCCTTAGACATAGTTTCGTCAGCTGTACGCATAGCTTCATTCACAGCCGCTAGGATAAGATCTTGAAGCATTTCAACGTCATCGGGATCTACAACGTCTTCGTCAATATCGATAGAAATCATTTCTTTTTTTCCATTTACTTTAACTGTAATTGCACCACCGCCAGCACTTGCAGAGAACTCTTTATTCTCAATATCTTCTTGTGCCTTTTGCATTTGTGATTGCATTTTTTGTACTTGCTTCATCATATTGCCCATGTTGCCCGGCATTTGTTGTTTTCTTTTAGCCATTTTATTCATCCTCCAGATTCAAATTTCAACTTATTATATCATACTAATCTATGATCTTCAGTTTGTCTTCTTGATCCTTAAAGTAAGTTTTAACGGTCTCTTCATCAGACAAATCTTCAACCTTTTCATCACTTGTTTTAATCGTAAGGTTGTAATCATAATCACATCTAACACGAACATTTTGGTTAAACACTTTTGTTATCGCGCTTTCAACAACACGCCTGTTTTCCTCACGTTCAATCATGTCCATGTGGAATGCATACCCATCTTTAAAGGCAATCATTAATGTTCCACCTTCTAAGAATGCAGGTGTGCCTTCAATTAAGAACGCTTGAACTTGAACCTTCGTTTTTCTTACAGTCTCAAGGACTTGACCCCACTGTGACTGTATCTCATCAAAAGTAATTGTAACTGGTCCACTTGGTGCTTCTTGAGCTGCCACAACCACAGGTTCAGTTTCAACCACTTTTTTCGATGGTTTTGCAGCCGATGTTGGTTTTTCCACCACTCTATCAACCACAGCTTGTTTTACTGCAGATGCTGTTGGTGTATGACTTACCGCTGGGTTTGGTGCCACTTTTGCCGTCGTACTGGCACCTAGGTTTTGAACCACCATACCCGATGCAAGAGATGATTCTAATTTTTCAATACGCGCCAGTAGTCCTTCAACCGTTTGATCGGTTTCAGGTTGCATTAACTTGACCAATGTCATTTCAAGGTGAATTCTTGGTTGTGTTGCCCAACGGGATTGTGCCTCAAGCTTTGTCAGTATATCAATAGATCTAAGAATTTCATTCATTGATAACTTGCCCGCTTGACCCTTGGTTTGATCAATGCTTTCTTCAGTAGAATCCATTATATACTCAAGGTCTGCACCACTTTTAGACAACATTAGGTTTCTATAATGTGCTGTTAGACTTTTAATGAAATGACCCAAATTTTTACCGTCGTTGACCATATCATTAACCATCTTCATTGTTTCTGAAGCTTTCGACTCAATAACGCCATCAACAATTTGGAACAACCAGTGTTCCGTAGTCAATCCAAGTGTCGCAACAACATCATCATAAGACAGTTTTCCGTCTGTAAAGGAAACACATTGATCCAGAATACTCAGTGCATCACGTACTGCACCATCTGCATTTCTAACAATTAAACTTAATGCTTTCTGCTCTGCCTCAATCTCTAGTGATTCACATATTGAATCCACGTGATTGATTAATGTATCCGCTGGTATTCTTTTAAAATCATAACGCTGACATCTAGAAAGGATTGTTGCCGGAATCTTTTGTGGTTCTGTTGTTGCCAGTATAAACACAACATACCCTGGTGGCTCTTCTAAGGTTTTTAAAAGAGCGTTGAAGGCACCCTGTGAAAGCATATGAACCTCATCGATTATATATACTTTGAATTGTGCTTTTGATGGTGGATATTTTACGTTCTCACGTAATTCTCTCACATCATCTACACCATTGTTTGAAGCTGCATCAATCTCTACAATATCCATTAAACTTTCATCTAACATACCTGTACAAACTTCACAGGTGTTACATGGATTTTGATCTACAGGATTCAGACAGTTAATTGCTCGAGCAAGTATCTTAGCAGTTGAGGTTTTTCCTGTTCCTCTGGTGCCACTAAATAAATATGCATGGGCAATGTTATCAGATTGAATTTGGTTTCTTAAGGTATCGGTTATATGCTGTTGCCCAATGACTTCTTCAAATACACGCGGTCGATAACGTCTATAAAGTGCTGTATAACTCAATTCATCACCTCTGCCTTTCCATTTATGATTTTCTCAAGAACATGCGGTTCATTATGATAAATTCTTAGAATTGAATCTACAACGACCGGATCAAATTGAGATGTCTTGTTTTTCTCAATTTCTACAATTGCTTCATGGAGTGGTCTACCTGTTGAATAGGACCGACTACTTGTCATTGCATCAAGTGCATCTGCAACACCAATTATTGCTGCTGATAATGGTAACTTTTCAATTTCAACTTTTTCAGGATACCCTGTCAGATCATATCTTTTATGGTGAAGTGTTACCCCATCCATTATCTGTTCTGAGAATCCAATAGGCTGTAATATTCTTTCCCCTATCTCAGGATGCTCTTTGATTTTATCAGATTCAAACGGTGAAAGGCGACCTTTTTTGGTTAAAATAAAATCATCTATACCAATTTTTCCAATATCGTGTAATATTCCTGCGAATTGAATGTCCTCAACACCCTGTGAACTTAAACCCAGCTCTGAACCAATCGCAGTTGCAATCTCAGAAACTCTATTAGAATGCCCCTCTGTATAGGCATCTTTCGCTTCAATGGCTGTGACAAGCACACGGATCGTAGCGAGGAACTCTTCTCTTTGTTTCTCATACAATTGTGCCTTTTTAATTGCTAAGGTTGATTGTATTCCGATTGTAGATAGAATCATTAATTCATTTTGAGGCAGCGGTTTACTAAAGGCTACAGCAATTACACCTGTTTTACTTACCATGTCTGCCAAAGGTAGAATCACCAAAGATTCTATATCCTCAGACATATTCATAAGTTCTTCGTAATTCTCCAGAAGATTTTGGTCAATCTGTTCTAGGTAACTCATACGATTCTCTTCTAGCACTCTAAAACGTATGTCCGATCTATCTCTTATGGGTTCACCAGAGATAGTCAAACTCCCAGGACCTGTTGCATTTACAAGTTCAAGTTCATTCTTACTATTCATGATTCGAACACTACAAATGACCACATCATACAACTCATTAATTTTCTGTACGATAAGACTAAAGAGTGCATCCAAGTTGTTCTCTGTTGCAAGAGTTCGTGTAATAGACCTAATGTCATCAAGTGCTTGGCTACGTCTTGTTAGTTTCTGCGTTTGAAGCCATGACTCAGACACAGGACGACTGATACCTTGAATGCCTTTGTAGACATCATCCCTATATATTTTGATTGTATTGGTTATCATGATTTCAGAATCGGTTTGAGATTGATTTGAAAACTGGATTTGATAATCCTCAACATTCGAATCCTTAATTCTATCCAGTACAGACTCTGCTGAGTATAGGTTTGAATCCTGATCGAGTATTCTATCAAACGGTTCACCTATAAGTTCACCACTTTTATATCCTAAACGTTCTTCAAAAGCTTCATTCACAAACACCAATCGATCATTTTCATCTAAAACCCACACCAAATCAGAGATATTCTTAATGAGCATTTTAAATTTTTCTTTCGAATACTCTAACTTTCTATTTGTTGTTGTAAGAACTTCATAATTATATTCAAGTGATTGGTTCACATGTATAAGTTCATCTTGTTTTCTGATCATTTCCATGGACTGAGACATCAGTTGCTCATAATTAGATTCTGTTGTACGAGCCACAGTATTGAATCCATCCACTACAAACTTAAAAATACCGGTATGTGTTAAATTTACTCGCGTTGAGAGATTACCTTCTATCATTTCATTGGCTTTTCTAGTGATTGTTTTTATAGGTAAATACATATGATCAGCATAAGCAACAGCCATTACAAAGGCCAATACACATAACATAATACTGGTCGTCAGATATTTAAGTTTTATGCCTGTTATCAACTTGTCCGATTTATTGATCTCACCTACAATCGCAATTTTAAGTGTATGGTCTGGAGTTGCATCCAGTAAATAAACCCTTCCCTTTTCACCACTAATCTGCTTTATAAATTTTAGGCCACTTGACCAGTCAATCTCATTATACAAGTCATCTTCAATTGAGTTGAAAATCATCTTATTATTTTCAATAATACTTACGCCATAAATATTTATACTCTCATTTAATGTTATTATCGATTCAACTTCATCTAAGGGCAAACTTACACCTGCCACAACATAAACACCTTTATGTTGTAACCAGTTTACAACGTATGCATTTACACGGTTAGAATTGTTATCCATAACTTCCCAGAACACACTGTATTCCTGTTGAATATTTTCACCTACAATTGTAGGTAATAAAACTTCATCATTAACAAGTTCGGTCTCTTTTCCACTAAGTACATTTACAGTAAACACATATGGCTTTTCACCGTTTATTTGGACCGTACGTACATGATCCAAATACTCTGCTTTACTTTGACTTGCGAACGATTCGAAATATGAGGCCGTTTTAACAATACTGGTAAGCTCACTTTCTAAGCTTAGAATATAATTTTCTATGATTTTACTTTGTGATATTAAGTAGTTCTCTGTATCCATTGCGCGCTGAATCTTTCGCTCTTCAACAATTGCAGTATAGCTACTTACCCCAACAATTAAAAGGGGCAGAAGGGCAAACAATACCAGAAATACTCTTAATCGCGTTTTGTAACTTAAAGGTGACATTATACACTCACCTCGCTTTCAAGGTTACGAATACCATATTGTGTTCGTATAATTTCTGGTGCATCCGCAGCAATTTCTTCAATGACTCTGACAACCTCTGGGCAGTATTCAATACCTGATCCCTTTTTAATTTCCTCAATTGCATTCGGAAGCGTTTGAGGATCATCTATATTGAGACCTACCAGGCGTGCATCCAAATCGTCCACAACACCAATAATTCTCGCAATCAATGGCAGTGTTGTAATATTGGCATTTTTAGGTTCACCAGATAAATCATATTTCTTATGATGATAGTAAATTCCTTCTGTGATCGAATCCGACATTCCGATGGGTTCTAGAATTTTTTTTGCAAACATCGGATGGCAATCCATGATATTTTGCTCTTCTCTTGTTAGCTCAGATTCTTTAGATAACAAAGCGTCCTCAATATTCATTTTACCTATGTCGTGCAGAAGACCAGCAATATAAATATCATCAATATCTTTTTTTCTAAGATACATCCGTTTTCCAACTTCAACAGCAATATCTGATACACGTTTGGTATGACCTTCCATTTTAGGAACCTTTGCATCATTTGCCGCTACCAGGGCTTCAATGGTTTTAAAGTAATGATGTTTTAGCTTTTCAAATATAAGCATTCTCTCTATAGCCAGCGCTGCTTGATCCGCCAATGATTCAAGTATTTTAATGTTGTCATTTGTGATCTTTGACTCTGTACCGATGGAAATTATTCCATATACATTGTCGTTGGTTGCCAGAGGAATATATATAACATGATTAAGTGTTTCCATTGCACCTATAAGTTCTGGTTCGTCAATAATTGGTGTAAACGCCTGATCGATAATGATGATATTATTTTCCTTGTAAGCAATACCCATATGTGATTTATCCAAGTGGGGTGCATTATCATATATCACCTTTTCCATAGATCCGGCAGCTGCACGAAGTCCAAAATGATTGTCTTCATCGAGTATTCTAATTGTACACATAGAAACATTCATAACATGGCCTACTTTATTGGCAATGTCTTTTAATATACCCTCTAAATCATTATTGAGAATAAGTGCTTTGGTTATATCATTCACCAGTGTTAATTCGCGGTTTCTATTATAATAATCTACATACATGGCTCTAGACTCTGAAACATCTCTAAATATGCCTTGTATAGCTATCATCGTATCATCTTCAAATATACGTGACACACTTCCTGACATACTTTTTTGACTGCCATCATCACAATTCAAAGTGAGTTCTATATAACTGTAGTCACGCTCATGGAACAGCTGTAATTTCTGTCCTTTTCGCGATAAACCTTCAATATGGTCTGTAATAAAATCCCTTCCATGAAGTTCAATTTCTAGCCCGACTAGGTTTTCAAATTTTTCATTTCCATAGATCAGTCTGCCACTTGGTTCTGTTATCCAAATAATATCTGGAATATTGTTCACCAAATCAAAGTATTTTTTTTCTTGATACTCTAAATCATCATTCAAGGTTTTTAAGCTTTCGAATGATTTTTTGAGTTCTTGATTCATACTGTGGATGTCATCATTTTTTTCATGAACATGCATATTCATTTGTGCGACTTCCAGTTGTCTATCACTCGATACTTTTTGAAGCGCATAGAACTTAGACAAAATGACTTCTAAGTCTTTAGGTAAGACTTTATTTTCTGTTGATGCTTCATCCAACATCATCTTTTTTACTTGCGCATTTAGTTCCATTAGAGGTTTATACAAATGACTTGAAAATACACGGATGAGTATCAGTAGACATGCAATGATAACTGTCATGTTAAATAGATAATCCATATTAAACTGATTTCTACCATTGTAATATTTACTGGTATCCACAATAACGTATATACTGGAGTGCATTTCGGGCATTTCAAACCGCATACCCGCGTATCTTTTATCCTGCAGCTTAAACTCTTGTATACCGTCTTCAGTAAATATCAATTCATCTATGTTGAGGTTGTTTTGTGTGTCAGATAAATATATTACAGACCCGTCTTCAGACTGAATAATGACTTGATTCTCCGTTGAACTGGTATTTTGTTCTATCATAGAAATGAGATCAGATACAAGTAGATCCATTCCAATAACCCCTTGAAGTCGACCCTTAGAGTCTCTTAGTGATTTTGAAATAGTGATGACAAGTTCTTTTGTGAGTATGTCCTCGTATGGTGCAGATACATACACGTCTTGTTTGACCGCACCAATGTACCATGGGCGCATTCTTCCATCTAATAAAGGGGGAACGTTTCCTGATATATAATGTGATCCAGATTCTGTTGTGACGTAAATATGTTGTAACTCTTCACTTGATTCAACCAATGAGGTAAGTAATACCGTCATATTTTCATTAAATCCATATTGATTCATGAAAGCTTCAGTAGCAGCACCAAACTGTTCAATACTAAATTCCTTGTCCTTAATCCAAGACTTTACAGAGTTCATTTCATTTTCAAGTTGTGTTGTAGAAACTTGAGTAAAATGATATCTGGTAAAAGAGCTATAATCTATTTGAAGTAGTGCGAACAGAATTATGGTTGGAATCGCAACACAAATCACGATGCTCATAATTATGTGATTTGTATAGTTCTTCTTTAACATAGACCTCTCCTAACCATATTCTTACCAACTCGCCTATCTTCTATTATATATAAAAAATCGCATCAGTTAAATAGAACACAAAAAGGACTTTGACAAAGTCAAAGCCCAATTATATTAAAATTAAATGTCGTACACCCAGCTTCGAAAACCGATCACGATCGTTACCTAAGCAGTTAGCTCAAATCAGGCAATCCCGCGGCACATAGAAATGATTGCTTACTGCTGCTTCCTTCCGGACCTGACAGAATTCACAAGTTTCTATTGCGTGGGACCCAATTATCAACACCACTTACTTAGGTCAGACATCACGGTCGAGATTCCTTAGCTGGGCTTCAACCCTGCTACAGCGGATTGCAGGTTACAAGGCACCGCTACCTCCCCGTTTAGTACGACAAACTTTATAGACATTTTTAATGGCGGAGAGAGCGGGACTCGAACCCGCGGGGCCTTTCGGCCTTACACGCTTTCCAGGCGTGCCCCTTAGCCAACTCGGACATCTCTCCATGATTATTTATTTCTTAATCTTTTGAAAAAATCCTTCATGATCCGAGAGCAAGGTTCTTCTAAAATTCCACGTTCTACATTCACCAAGTGATTTAGACGTTCATCTTCAGGAATGTTATATAATGATCCAGCAGCACCAGCTTTAGGATCCATAGCTCCAATATATAAATTCTCAACTCGAGATTGGTAGATCGCACCTGCGCACATTGGGCAAGGTTCAATCGTTACATATAAATCACAATCGATCAATCTCCATCCACCCAGAACCGCTGACGCTTCTCTAATAGCAATCATTTCAGCATGTGCTGTAGGATCGTTTGAAGTTTCTCGCAGATTATGACCGCGTCCAATGACTATGCCATTATGTACTACAACAGCGCCAATTGGAACTTCACCTTTTCGAAAAGCCTTTTGGGCTTCCTCTAGTGCAATCGCCATAAACTGTTCATTCATTTTGTGACTCCAATCTTTTACCGAACAATAGTCATTATACCTCAACACCAGTAGTAGGGTCAAGGAAATTTAATTTTATAAATCTATAAATAAAATAAATCCCAATACCAAAGGTATTAGGATTGCAGGTCGTCGACAAAGGTGACGAAATGCAGACTGTAGAAAACTTCGAAAGACAAGGCGCGGCTGAGAGCCGATTGAGGAGCGTATTCTTCATACGTGACTCGAGCGAAACGAAGCCTGCAACGCAGTATTTCGTAGTTTGTCTACAGTCTGAAATCCCAATACCAAAGGTATTAGGATTGTGTTGGCGCACCCGAAAGGAGTCGAACCTTCGACCTACCGCTTAGGAGGCGGTTGCTCTATCCTGCTGAGCTACGGGCGCATGATAGTATCATCTTAAATGAAATTACCATGGTTTGTCAATGTTGTTTAAACATTGTAATCTCATTAGTTTCCCGGGAAATATATTTTCAGACAAATATACACATAATAGAATCGGTCAGCATATATACACTGACCGAAAACTTACTTCATATTTATTTCTTCTTCCAAATAATAATCTGTAAAGAATATGTCCGTCCTTCTATTTAACATGAGCTCTTCTTTTGAATCCGTTTTGTTGAGTGGCTTTGAACTTCCGTTGCTCTTAACAATAAGCCTGTTCTCATCAATTCCCAAATTCATCAAATACTGTGCCACTTTATTGGCACGAATTTCAGATAATTCTTCTCCAAATTTTGAGTCATTAAATTTTGGATATCCATTGATGTTGCCCTCTATACTTATATATTCATTTGGATATGTTTCTGCTACACCAATAAAAATGTTCAGAACCAGTTTATACTCATCGTTCAGGTCATACTTATCTGGAGCAAAGTAAACAGTTGTTTTAGCGTTGGTTAATGCTTCCATACTTTCAGGTGATACACTCGCTTCAGTATCCGCTTCTTCAGTTAGTTCACTATCAGTATCCGCTGTATTATCAGTACGCACTTCTTCTATCTCTGTCGCCTCTGATGCCGTTTCATCAATATCCCCTGAGCCTTCTTGTTCACCATCAGTCACATTCGAAGTGTCCTCATTTTCTTGAGTAGACATTTCATTTGTACTAGGTACATCTACAGGTTCACTTAAGGGTTCAGTCGTTAGGGATTGAATCAACATAAAGAGAAGAATCAATAATATAATACCAGCCGCACTAAACACCACTTTGCCTCTTGGTGTCACTCGGTATTTCATACCCATCATCCCACATCCCTAGTCTTACTACTTTTTAGGTTTTATAAAATCGACTATACCAATGATTTTTTGAATTTCATACTCAATTACTGATGTTTGATCTTCTTGGAATTGTTGTCTAGCTTCAAGAACTTTTCTCAATTCCTTAATTCTATTTTCTAATTCACTAATAGATGCATTATTTTTAGCAGTCACATCTTCAGTCGTTTGAACAGTTTCTTCTAATACACTATTAAGTGCATCAATTCTTTTATATGCATCGTTTAAGAGGTTTTCAAGATTGATGCTTGATACATCCATGATATTCATCACAGAAGCACGTTTTACATCGATAGGTAAATTTTCTGGTAATGTCTTTTGGAATACATCTACCATAAAAATAGTTCTTTTCTTATCTGCTTCCATTCGACTGGATCTATAGATATCATCAATAGACATCATTTTGTTTTTTTCATAAGACCCAATTAGAACATCAAGTTTGTCTTCTATTTGAGAAACTTCAACTTCTTTTACAGCTTCAGCTTTACCAGCCATTTTAGCAAGTAGATCCTCACTCGTTGGTTCATTTTTTGCTGCCAGTAAATCAACTCCAAATGGAACTTCTGGCTCTGCTTTTACAACAGGCTGTTCAACCGGTTTTTCAATTGGTTCTTCAGCTTTCTTTTCTTCAACTTTTTTTGGTTCCACAACAAGGGGCGTTGTTTCTTGCATTTCTTCTACTTCAACTGATTCACCTTCTATAGGCTCAATTAATCCTAACTTTTCAAATATTGTCTTCTTAGCAACCACTGAGTATTCCCTCCTAAACAAATTGAATTATCTTACAGATATTAAACGGAAACATGATCACTTAATTGTGATATCTTGTCTTCTATTCTGTTTATCTGCTCTTTATTGTACGCCACTAATTCTTTAAAATTTTTAATCAATTGATTCTTCGAATCAATTTGAGTTCTTTTTAATTTAACTTGAGCATTAAGAGAGGCAATCAACATTTGAAGATCCTCCATATGCTCACGTTGTACTTTAATCATTTTCTCGTTTAACATTTTAATATGAACTTCACTTTCCTCCACCTCATGTGTCAGATCATGAATTTGCTCATCTTTAAGTGCAGTGTCAAGAATTACCTGGTTGGCAACAAGTGAATCCCTAATTATTTGAATACCTTTTTCTTCTATATAAGTGATGTTTCTTTTCTTATGTATAAATGGTTTCAGTTCTTTCTTATATAAACTAATTTTTTTGTAAATCGTAACTTTACTAACACCAAGTAGATTGGCAGCTTCTATAACTCGATACAATGGCATCACCCCTGTGACCTATTATCATTGAACAGCTAGCGTTTGATAAATCCGAAAACACCGCCATTTTGATCATTCTCTTCTTTTGATTCAATAATCTTACTAAATAATTGTTTCTCTAATTTTTCTTCCATACCCATCAAATAGTCAATATCCTCTCTCATCAACAATTGATAATTTAGAAGTGCATCATCTAATCGTTTCAATTCAGAATCATATTGAATCATTTGATTTCGTAATTTACTGACTTCGGCTCTCAGCTTAATTTTTTCATTATCTATTATGAGAAGGTCTTCTTCGGTTAACCAATCCTCATCTACGTCACTTTCATCTTGAACATCCTGCTTTTCCAAAATGCTTTCTTCTGAAGGTAATTCCTTAGTCAATATTTCTTGTCCATCAGAATCTTCATTAAACTTGTCAATTGCTGATTCGATTGGATCACCATTAATAAGGGCCTGTATGACTTCAATCCCTATTTCATTAACATAACTGATCGAATTCACTTTTTCAGTATATGGCTTTAACACTTCTGCATGTGTTAGCAGTTTCTCAAAAATAACGTATGTTTCAACATTCAGCTTCGAAGCAACTTCACTGATTTTGAACATTACATTCACCTCAATATCATTACAGTAAATTTACTGTTAATCTCTATAAACTAGTTCTACATTGCATTTACAATTCCTCTTATTATTGTCCCATATTTTTCTGAAAATAAAAGTGTTAATTGATTAAATCATACATTAATTTTGAAATACCCCTATTCACCAATCTTAAGTCAAAAAAATGTGTATTAAAATAGGACACTTATTCTATGCCCTATATTAATACACCTATGTTTTAACACTGTCCCATTATCGGACAACGTCGATTGTTATATTGTAATGCTCTATTTTTCTATACAAGGTGCTTCTACTTATACCCAGTATGTTCGCAGTCCGTACCATGTTGTAATTTAGCGCATTCAGAGTTGTTTCTATAGCCTCTTTTTCTAAATCCGCCAAGCTTCTTAGTTGTGAAGATTCAGTCAGGTCATTAACAAAAGGTTGAACCACCTCTTCAACAAGTGTGTAAGAAAGTGCATTATTTTCGGACACCTGTTCACCTATTTCATAAACAATTTTGTCCAAATCTCTAAGATTACATTCCAATTTAAGACTGGTCATTAGATCCGTGTATTCTTCATTTGTAAAATCTACATCATCATTAATGGACAGTCCGTTAGCCCTTATCATGTGTCCGAAAATAGGACACACATCTTCTTTTCGTGCTGACAACCCGGGTAAACTGATTTCCGCTAGCTTAAGTCTTGACTGTAAACCTCTTGTTAACCCCTTTATAACTTTATTGTCATCATCCTCACTTGTCAACGACATTATAAACGATACACCCTTGTTATTAGAACTGTTTTCAGCCGTACTGTTAACCAGTTTACTATCCAAAATACGCATGAATTTCCTTTGGAATTTCTGTGGCAAAGCATTAAAGTTCTCCAAGTATACTGTCCCACTTTCATACAGTTCCAGAATTTCCTCTGTTGTGTCTGAATTTTCAAGCCATTCAGAATAGAATTTCACCAGCGGTACTTTATCACAGTAAACTGCATAGAACGCCTCCTGCTCGCCTTTACTCATATTATGAATAAACTGTGCAGTTGACTCTTTTCCGACGCCACGTGGGCCAGATATGAAGAGTAATTGACTATCCTTAAACTGAAGCGTTCTGTCACGTGCCATTTTTATTAAAATGCTCTCCCCTACCAAACACGCGGGCCATTTTAATTTATCATCAGATAGGCTTGTGTCTACAACCTGGACCGGACGCGTTGTAGAAGACAAGTCAAAGTCGATTGCTTCGGGTAGTCTTGAGTTTAATTTATGGAATATTTCAGGTTCTTTATTAAACTCTAATATAATTCCAACGATGCTATTATCAGAGGATGGTATTCCGATTGAGACTCTGGATAACATGAAATCATGATAATGCTCGTAACCAATAACAATTGATTTACTTTGATTTCTTGCAGCTAGACCAAGCCCACTGGTACCAATACTGTCCTCAAGGAAATTAAAATAGTGTCTACTTAATGGAGTTTTTGACCAAGCATTAAGTATTTTTCCGCCTTCAGAGACATGTAAAATTGAGAGAATGTCTAACTGATTCACTTCAATACCGAGTTCATTAAGCGCAAGTTTCTGAATAATATCATCATAAGAAATGCTATTTTCTAGAGGTATGAAAGCTTCAGGTATTTTACTCGAATCCAAATTTATCAGTCTTGATCTTACCCACGAGTAAACAACTTCATCTCTAAGAAGTTCTCTTTTTAGGATACCTTTTGTAAGGTATAACTCACGTGCTTTTTCTATATTTTTTTGACTATAGCCCATTATTAATTGTCTCCCAAAGCCCTATATTTTTGATAATCAGAGGACCAATTTTCTTAAATCCTTCTGCATAATTTACACCACTTAGGTAACCCATTTGTTTATTGCTTGCTTCAATATATTCTAAAAAACCAGTATTGAGTCTTGTTAGATTTTGATTTTCCGATGCACCAAATTGTGATTTATAACACTTAAGTGCCTTTATTTTATCTTCAAACTCAGCACTAATATCTATATAAAAATCGGAGGATGAGTTATCATTAATAGAATAAGTAAATTGATTTTGTACTTTCCATGGCAAAGATAAGCTTTCAAACTTTATAAGTTTTGCATGAAAAATTGCCTCGTAAATAATATTTGACGCTTTAACATGATCTGGATGTGGGTCAATAGATGAAGGATAGTATACAGAAATTGGCTGATATTTTCTGATGACTTCAGCTATTGTTTCTATATTCTTAATCGAATCTGAAATATTTCTGTCCTTAAAACCCAAATTTATTCTCTGTTTCACACCAAGTAATAAGGAAGCATTATCAGATTCTTCCCTTCGCAATTCACTATTTCCATTCGATGACATTTCTCCCAATGTCAAATCGACAAGTATAACTTCATAATTTTGCTTTGTATATTTTTTTATAGTTCCACCCATACCTATTTCTGAATCATCGGGGTGAGCACCAAAAACCATTATTTTTTTATTCAAAAAGTCCACCTCAACTGTCTCATTATTGTACACCTATTATAACATTCTTTAATTCGCTTGTACGGCGTTTTTTGTTAATCTGGATAATTACTACTTGAAAACATTAAAAACGCCCTGTACCGTATTATACGAGGCGTTTTTTTGTCTAAATTTATATACTTTTTACATTTTTATACAAATGATCAAGTGATTACTTTAAGTTTTCTAGAAGCAACTTTAATGGTTGCTGGCGTTTTCGAAATAATATTTCCATCCGCACTCACATTTAGTTGTCTATTTTTTGAGTCGATAATTAGCTCTTTACAAATAAACATTTCTACTTCAGGCAAATCCGTATGGTGGCCTTTATATACTTTAGGGAACATTCTAAGAAATCTTTGTTTACTGAGTTTTCTAACCAGACAAACTTGAAACTCTCCACTTTTCAAATCAGCATCAGGTGTTATTTTCATGCCACCACCAAAGTATTTGCCATTCCCAATTGCTATTAAAAATGCTTCTCTTTCAAATTCTACACCATCCATTTGAATTGAGACTTCAAATGGCTTATAAGTTATTATAGATTTAAGTGTACTCAGTAAATAAGCTGAACTTCCCTTAGCATATTTTTTGATTTTTGCAGTGCTTTCTATAATGTCACTCTCTATTCCTATACCGGCTGAGTTAACAAATACTGCTCCATTTACCTTACCCATATCAATATGGGTCACTTGGTTGGCAATAATTTTTTCCAAAGCAATTTCAAAGTCATTGGGAATTTCGAGACTTCTTGCCAAATCATTACCTGTTCCAGCAGGTATCAACCCAACAACAATATCTATTTTCTCTATTGCATTAATAATTTCTATGATCGTGCCATCTCCACCAACAGCAACAATATCCGTAAAACTGTCTTTTTTTAGAACGTCTTTTGTCAATTTTGTAATCCCCAACGCTCTGGTAGATACCTTTATTTCATGTTCAATATTACATTCAACACATTTATTTTTTATCATAGGAATGATATTTTTAGCTTCACCACTTCCAGCAGCAGGATTAATTATGAAAAGAATCTTTCTCATGCTCCACCTCGCATTATTTATTGTACTTTAATCATAATATTTAATTGACAATTAATCAAATTTTTCCTCAAAGCTAAGAAATGTTTCACGTGAAACATCAATTAATTTGACTTCATACGCACAACCTCATCTAATTAATTGACTTACATGGTTAGTTTATAACTTCATTACTTGCCTATTTCGGTACTTAATCGCATAGTTCATTCATTAATACAGAGCGAATATGCATAGTTTTGCGTCATAGACACATACGAGAATAAGGATTATTCGCTTATTTGGCTAGTATGTTTGAATCTTTCTTCGTTCTAAAATAGGTACTCACATGCCTTCATACTTCAAAATAAGTTCTAAATGTTCTTGATACATACTTTACCTAACTCTTATGTAACAATTCTTACATCAAAATCTGATAAACCAATGTTTTTAATTCTATTTCTCTAGAGTATATTTAGTCATAATCCACTACACTTATTCACACATTTTCAGATAAATCTCTATTTAAACAGCTGGCTTATGAATACATACTCTGAGTCTGCAACATAACTTTTTATACTATATATCTATATAGAGACATTCCTAAATAGAGAATATATCATTTAAGTTCATATTTTAGTCGCCAATTAGGTCCAAACTTTACTTAAAACAGATAAAATGTTTCACGTGAAACATTTCATAGAAGACTTTTTTTTATCAGCGCCTACATCTAACTAACTGCAAACGTTTGACACCTTTTCCTCCTAGAACACCCTTTTAAGATGCACCCCTTACATTGATACTATTATGACAACAAAGCCCTTAGAAGTCCATTGTGAGCTTTATAATGCTCTTCTATTGATTTAAAGTCCACTTTTCATCTATAAAAATCGCTAAATTGGTTCTATGAGCCTTTAAGTACAATTTGCCTCAAAAAACATAAAAAAAGGTCAATGTTTCACGTGAAACATTGACCTTTGAAGCTTAATTTTTCTTTAACATATGAAGAATTCGATTTAAATCTTCATCATTATAATATTCAATTTCAATTTTGCCCTTTTTCTTACCATGTTTTATGTTAACTTTTGTACCAAACACAGATTGTAAATCACTTTCAAACTCAACTAAAAAGTTATCTTTAACGTCTCTGCTTACAGTTGAATTTTTTACGAGTTTTGTTTTGGCAGCCAGTCTTTCAGTTTCACGAACACTTAGTGCTTCGGACGTTACTTTTTCAGCCAGTTGCATTCTTAACTTTTCATCTTCAACACTTAAAAGTGCTCTACCATGTCCCCCACTGAGAACTCCGCCAATAATTAATTTTCTTAATTCCTGATCTAGCTTAAGCAATCTTAGTGTATTGGTAATATAGGTCCTGCTTTTTCCAACTGCATGTGCTACATCTTGCTGCGTAAGGGCATACTCTGATATTAATGCGTCATAAGCCAAAGCTTCTTCAATATCGTTCAAGTCTTCTCTTTGAACATTTTCGATCAGAGCAATTTGCGCCTGTTGAAGATCATCTAAACTTCTTATAACTGCAGTAATACTTTTTAACCCAATATTCTTAGATGCTCTCCATCTTCTTTCACCAGCAACAATTTCATATCCTTTGTCAATTTGCTTAACGACTATCGGCTGAACAACACCATGAACTGATATTGAGTTTTCAAGAGCTTTAAGTTTGGATTTATCAAAGTGTCTTCGGGGTTGATTCTTATTTGGCATTATTTCATTAATATCAATATCAACTACATTATCAGTGCTCTTAACCTCTTTTTTTGTGACTTCCACAATTTCTTGAGGAATCAGTGCACCTAATCCTTTTCCAAGCCCTCTTTTGCTTTTAGCCATTCTCTTCCTCCAAATCGACAATTTCTGATGCTAAGTCCATGTAAGCTATTGCACCTTTTGATTTCTCATCATATTCAATAACAGGTACGCCAAAACTTGGAGCTTCAGCAAGGCGTACATTTTTAGGAATCATTGTTCCATACACTTTGTTTTTGAAGTATTTCTTTACTTCCTCAACAACTTGAATAGACAAATTCGTTCGACCATCAAACATACTTAAAAGGACACCTTCAATTTCAAGGTCTGGATTAAGTCCCCTTTTAATCAGTTGGAATGTATTCATTAATTGACTTACACCTTCAAGTGCATAGTACTCACATTGGATAGGAATAATAACACTATCGACTGCCACAAGAGAATTAATAGTTAACAGTCCCAGTGAAGGTGGACAATCAACAAATATGTAATCATAATTATCACGTACTGTATTAATGATTCTCTTTAGCCTTTGTTCTCTGTTATCAATTTCTATCATTTCAATTTCTGCACCAGCCAGCTGTACATTAGAAGGGATAATATCCAGGCCTTCAAATGGCGTAGGTGTTATACATTTATGAACATCAATTTCGTCTATTAAGGCGTCATACAAATTATACTCTTGAGCATCTTTTGTTAAACCTAGACCACTTGTACTGTTCCCCTGAGGGTCATTGTCTATAACAAGTACTCGTTTTCCCAATTTTGCTAGACATGCTGAAAGATTTACATTTGTGGTTGTTTTACCAACGCCACCTTTTTGATTAAATATTGCTATTGCTTTTCCCATTGTCTCACTCCTATTTAAGTGTTCTTGAAATCATTATACACTATAAAATGTTCTCTCAGTTGTAATTTAAAACATCTTATTAAAAAGTCAACAAATTGAAACTAAATATTACCATTAATTACCATAAATAATTATTTCCTGGGAAATTCTTTTACTTAGTTCTAAACACAATAAAAAAGATCAGACTCTAAAAAGAATCTGACCTTTATCTCTAATTTGATTTATCTTTTGGAATTCGAACAATTACTTCAATATGATCCCCTTTGTCTTGTTGATCAAATTGAGCTTCTAGTCCTGTATCTTTTATAGCTTGGTATGCTTGTTTAAGTGTATTGATATAAATTTTGTAGTTAAACACACCTCTAATATTTTTCTTTTTCTTTGGCGCATTTAACTCTAAATAGGTTTGAACCAGTTCCTCAGTTTTCTTAACTGTTAACTCATTCTTTATTACTTGACCCAGAACTTTATTTTGAAGTTCCTCGTCTTCCAGTTTAAGAAGAGCTCTTGCATGTCTTTCTGATAATCCAGAAACAATAAGTTTGTCGCGAACGCTTTCACTCAGTTTTAATATTCTAAGCTTATTAGAAACTGTAGACTGATTTTTGCCGACACGTATTGCCACGTCTTTTTGTGTCATACCATGACTTTCAATAAGCCTTTTGAATCCTTCAGCTTCTTCAACAAAATTCAAATCCACACGCTGCAGGTTTTCAATTAATGCCATGAACGCTGACGCTGTACTATCTGATTCAATCAAAATTGCCGGTACATTTTCAAGACCAGCCATCATTGAAGCTCTCAGTCGTCTTTCTCCCATTATTAATTCATATTTATCATCAATTTTACGAACACTAATTGGCTGAAGTACACCAAACGCCTTAATCGAATCTGATAATTCTATAATACCCTCTTCATTAAAGACTTGTCTTGGTTGATCAGGATTCGAAACAACTAGTTCAATTGGGATATCAATGATTTCATTTGATCTTTTCACAGCCCCTAACCTCCTATGGTTTCATTTACTTCTCTTATATTATCGGATTTTTCGTAGGCTTTCCAGCTTTTCTAGGATATTTTAATGGTGTTTCTTCTACTTTCTCGATAATTATTAATGTATGATCAATATCAACCTCTGGAAGGGTTACGGTTACAACCTCTTTAACAACACCGCCAAATGTAGCAATAGCTTTTTCAGCTTGATCAAGTTCCTCAGTATAAGACTTGCTCTTAAGTGCGATAAAGGTACCCCCTATTTTTACAAAAGGCATACAGTACTCACAAAGAACAGCAAGGTTTGCAACAGCTCTTGAAACAGCTACATCATACATTTCTCTGTATTCAGAGTCCTTGCCAAAATCTTCAGCACGGCCATGTACAAATTCGACATCTTCCAGTCCAATTTGTGTAGATACCTCTTTAAGGAAATTAATTCTTTTGTTAAGTGAATCTAACAGTGTCAAATTTAAAGATCTATCAAATACTTTCATCGGTAATCCTGGGAAACCAGCGCCCGTACCGACATCAATTACAGAACCCCCATGTGGCACTTTTTGAGATAAAAAAGAACCCAATGAATCCAAGAAGTGTTTAATATACACCTCTCGTTTTTCTGTAATGCCTGTTAAGTTCATGTGTTCATTCCACTCAACCAACAATTTTCTATAAATATCAAAATCCTCATAGTAGGAATTCTCAAAGTTTATTCCCATTGTCTTAAGACCATTTTCAAACTCATTCTTATTCATTTGATTTAGCCTTCTTTCTTCTTTGTTGTTCCATATACACCAGAAGTACTGATATGTCTGCTGGTGAAACACCTGAAATTCTAGATGCTTGACCTATTGAATCCGGTTTAACTTGATCCAGCTTTTGTCTAGCTTCAAGACGTAGTCCATCGATAGTTGCATAGTTCATCGAGTCAGGCAGCTTCTTTTTCTCCAAAGTTTTAAACTTCTCTATTTGTTGAAGTTGTTTCCTAATGTATCCTTCGTACTTAATCTGTACTTCACACTGCTTCCAAATATCGTCTCTTAATGGCAAACGGTTCTCATCCAGTGGAGAGAGTATCTTATAGCCAAGCTCAGGACGTCTCATTAATTCAAACAGGGATGTACCACTTTTTAAGTTTGAAGCACTGCCAAGGTTCTCTAAGAATGGATTGATCTGAGCAGGTTTAACCTTAACCTCTCTTAATCGCTGCATTTCTCTTTCAACTTGTTCAATTTTGTCGTCTAATCTTGCTTTTCTTTCTTCTGTTGCCAAACCTATATTATATGACTTTTCAGTAAGTCGCAGATCGGCATTGTCCTGTCTTAAAACCAATCTATACTCTGCTCTTGAAGTCATCATTCTATAAGGTTCGTTTGTGCCTTTTATAACAAGGTCATCAATTAAAACACCAATATAAGCTTCTGATCTATCCAGTATAAATGGTTCTTTTCCTTGAATTTGAAGAACAGCATTTATGCCGGCTATAAGCCCTTGGGCTGCTGCTTCTTCATAACCTGAAGAACCGTTAAACTGACCCGCAGAAAAAAGACCATTAACATTTTTAAACTCCAGAGACAGTTTGAGCTGTGTAGGATCCACACAGTCGTATTCAATCGCATAAGCAGGACGCATGATTTCTACTTTTTCCATACCTGGAATTGTACGCATAAACTTTATTTGAACATCTTCAGGTAGGCTTGTAGACATGCCCTGTACATACATTTCATTTGTATCTACACCCTCTGGTTCAATGAACAGCTGGTGACGATTTTTATCTGCAAATCGAGTGATTTTATCTTCAATGGATGGGCAGTAACGTGGGCCTGTTCCCTCTATTTGTCCACCATACATAGCCGATCTATGAATATTCTCTTCAATCACCTTATGTGTATCCACGTTTGTATAGGTTAACCAACAAGGTATTTCATCAACTTCCAGAGTATCATTCATAAATGAAAATGGAACAACTTCAGGGTCACCGTGTTGAATTTCCATATTCTCATATATTAAAGAACGCTTATTGACGCGTGCAGGTGTCCCTGTTTTAAATCGACGCATATCAATGCCTATTTCACTAAGATTTTTAGTCAGTTCAATTGACGGTGCCAGGCCATTTGGTCCGCTGGAAAATACAGCATCACCAATAAATATCTTACCACCTAAGTAGGTCCCAGTTGCCAGTACAATTGTCTTGGCATCATAATATGCACCTGTTGATGTTAAAACACCTTTAACCTGGTCGCCGTCCATTTCTATTTCAATAACTTCACCTTGCTTCAGGTCCAAATTATCTGTATTCTCGATCACTTTCTTCATTTCTCTATGGTAAAGTGATTTATCAGCCTGTGCTCTTAAAGAATGAACCGCAGGTCCTTTTCTAACATTCAACATCTTACTCTGTATAAATGACTTATCAATATTTAATCCCATTTCGCCGCCTAAGGCATCTATTTCACAAACTAAATGACCTTTTCCAGTCCCACCTATTGATGGGTTACACGGCATCATTGCAACAGAATCTAAATTAATTGAAAATATGACTGTTTTCATACCCATTCTTGCTGCTGCCAGTCCTGCTTCACAACCAGCATGGCCTGCTCCGATGACTATTACATCATAAGCATCAGCATAAAATTTTTCTGCCATTACTTCCTCCGATTCTAAACCTAGACATTTATAAAACGTCCAATCAAATATTCTACATCATATAAAATCTATTTTCCCAAACAGAAATTACTGAATATCTTGGTCATCATATCTTCCTCTATTGTTTCACCAGTAATTTCACCCAATGATTCATAGGTATCTTTTGTATCTACTTCAATAAAATCATAAGGCATTCCATTTTGAGCAGCACCGATTGCTGAGCGAATAGATTCCAATGATTTTTCAAGTGCTCTGATGTGTCTGATATTTGACACATAAGCATTTTCTTTACGCGTGACTTCTCCACCAAACACCATGTGAGCAATTTGGTTTTCTACATCTTCGATCCCAGATTCATTCATCATCGAAGTTCTTACAAATATTTTATCAGCCAATCGTGCTTCAAGTGCGTCTACATCAAAGGCGGGTGGTAAATCAATTTTATTGATCACAACAATTGCCTTCTTTTCGCTAATTTTTTCTATTATATCTTCATCTTCTGAAGTTAACGGTTCTGAAGCATTCACTACGAACACAACCAAGTCTGCTTGATTGAAAAATGATTTTGACTTCTCTACACCAATTTTCTCAACAACATCTTCTGTTTCGCGAATGCCAGCCGTATCTATCAATTTTAATGGAACACCTTTAATGTTAATAAATTCCTCTATAACATCACGCGTTGTCCCTGGTACATCCGTCACAATTGCACGTGCCTCTTTTAACAGTGCATTTAGTAATGACGATTTTCCCACATTTGGTTTTCCGACAATGACTGTGGATAAACCATCACGAATAATTCTACCTGTTTCTGATGAAGCTAGAAGTCGCTCAACTCCGTTTTCCACAGTGGATAACTTTTCTATGACTTCTGCGTAGGTAATTTCTTCAATATCTTCCTCTGGATAATCTATACACACCTCAAGTTGTGCCATTGTGGATATTAAATTATCACGCAGTGCACTCACTTTTGTGGATAACCCACCCTCAAGTTGTCCAAATGCAACATCAAAACCTTTGCTTGTCTTGGCACTAATTAGATCCATAACAGACTCTGCCTGAGCCAAATCAAGGCGACCGTTTAAAAACGCACGTTTAGTAAATTCGCCAACTTCAGCCATACGAGCACCGCTACGTAAAACTCTTTTAACAATATTCTGCAGTGGAACCACACCACCGTGACAATGTATTTCTACAATATCCTCACGTGTGTATGTTTTTGGTGCGCGCATTAATGTGACAAGCACTTCATCAATGACACTCTCATTTTCATCAACAATATGCCCATATGTGAGTTTTCTATTTTCAAATGTAGACACTTTCGTGCCTTTTTTATTTCTAAATATGTTGTTTATAATTGATTGGGATTCGTCACCGCTCATACGAATAATACCTATGGCACCTTCACCTGGGGCTGTTGCAATTGCAACGATAGTATCAAACTCCATGCTTTCACCTCATTTTCAAAGCAATTGTATCTTTCCATAACGTAAAATCATGTAAGATAATCAATAATTTGTATTAAAACCAAACAAAAACCCAGCACTTTAGACTGGGTTTTTAGGACTAACGATTAGTTAAGTAGATAATGACTTTACGGAAAGGTTCATCCCCTTCGCTCCTTGTCGAAACATATGGGTTGCCTTGGAGTGTCGAGTGGATGATGCGTCTCTCATATGGATTCATCGGTTCCAGTACGATATCCTTGCGTGTTTTTCTTGCCTTTCGTGCCAGTCTTTTGGCTAGCTTTTCAAGCGTAGCTCTTCTTTTTTCTCTATAATTTTCTGTATCAAGAATGACGCGTACGTATTCTTCTCTTTCTTTATTAACGATTAGACTCAGTAGATATTGTAATGCGTCAAGTGTTTGACCACGACGACCAATAAGAAGTGCCATTTCAGTACCTGACATTTCTACTGACAGATCTTTGCCATCAAAGTTCACAGCAAACTCTGCTTCTACTTTCATCTCATCCAGTACACTTTGAAGGAACTCAACTGCAATTTGATCAATGTGTTTGATCTTCGTTACACGAATTTTTGCTTCATTGCCACCGAATATACCTAGAAAAGCTTTTGATGGCTCTTCAAGTACTTCAAATTCAACCTGGTCTCTTTCTGTGTCAAGTGCTATAAGAGCCAGTTCAAGCGCCTCTTCAACTGTTTTACCAGTTTTTTCGACGACATTGTTATTCATGATGTCCATCTATTACGCCGCCTCCTTGTTAGCCAGCTTGGGTACAATATTCTGCTGAGCTATTTGGAACACATTACTCACAACCCAATAAATCATTAGTCCAGCTGACATTGAAGTACCGAACCAAAGAATCATTAGTGGCATCATCGTTTGCATAGTTTGCATCTGCTGATTTGCCTGTTGTTGTTTACCACTTGTAAGTACCATTGAAAGGTACGTTGTTAATGCTGCTAGAATAGGAAGTAGGCCCGGTAATCCATTTAAGAATGGAACACCTGTATCTATTAGTGCGCCTAGTGAATCAGGAACACTTAAATTTGATACCCATAGGAAACCTTGATTAAGTGCTTCTTGAGCTAACACTTCGCTACCATCAAATACATATTTCGCTGGATTTCTAAGGACACCGAAAAGTCCGAATAAAACTGGCATTTGAATTATAAGTGGCAAACATCCTGCTAGAGGATTAATGTTGTGCTCCTTATAAAGTTCCATCATCTTAACATTCAACGTTTCCTTATCGTTCTTGTATTTCTCTTGAAGTTGCTTAAGTTTAGGTTGAATATCATTCATTGCCTTAGTAGATTGAATTTGCTTAAATGATAACGGTACAAGTACAATTTTCACAATTAACGTGAAAATAACAATAGCTAACCAGTAACTACCGACAAAGCCATAAACACCGCCAAGTAGCGCTCCTAGTCCCTGATATATAAAATCCAACGAATTATCCTCCTATTCAATACACCCATTAATCCACGGGGTCATACCCTCCTGGATGAAATGGATGACATCTCAAAATTCTCTTCAAACCTTTGTAACCGCCCTTTGCTGCGCCATACTTCTCTACTGCTTCTTGTGTATACGCAGAACATGAAGGGTAAAAACGGCAGTTGTTACCCATATAAGGCGAAATATAATTGCGGTACAGCTTGATTAGAAAAATGAATAATTTCTTCAAAATCTACACCCGATTTCTCTTGTAAACTTTAAAATACCCACGTGGATCTATTTTTTCCTTTATTATAAGGAAACAAAAATCCGTATGAGTATTACGAGTTTCTCAATTCCTTTAGTACGCGGTTCATTTCACGGCTCGTATCTTTGAAAGTGGCATGATTCATACGGACTCTTGCTACAATAACGATATCATATCCAAGCCCTATTGAGTCTACCTTTAATCTAAAGGTTTCCTTAATAAGACGCTTCACACGATTTCGTACGACAGCATTGCCTACTTTCTTACTGACGGATATGCCAATACGGTTTTCGTTCAAGTCATTTTTCAAGTAGTACATCACGATATATTTCGTGACGACCGATCGGCCCCGCTTGTAAACGGCATGGAATTCGCGACTGTTTCTGAGACTATCATATCCCACAGCTCTTCCTCCGTTTTCACTGGTCAAACCTAAATATTTGACCATTACTACATTTTCACAAAAGTTTATGTTCTTCTGCTCAAGTAACAATTATCTTTAATTGCAAAAAAGACCACGAATCGCGGTCTTATGCAGCTAGGCTTTTTCTGCCTCTTTTTCTTCTGTTTTTAAGAATGTTACGTCCTGATTTAGTACGCATTCTCTTTCTGAATCCGTGCTCAACCTTACGCTGACGCTTCTTTGGTTGGTAAGTTCTTTTCACCGAAAACACCTCCTCTGTTATAAGGTCATATATAAAAATATGCTTAATAGTCGAATACACAAAGTCCGCTAAATAATTATAACGTCAAGCCTATAGCTTGTCAAGATAATTAGCAGATTCTCAAATCCACTAAATGCCTACATTCAGGTCTTTTTTGCAGTTCCTACTATATATAGAGTTATTTCTTAAAACCTTCCTATATATAGTGCGTTTAAATGTAGTATTTAATTTTATTAATCCACTTCTAAATATCATTTCCAACGTTTTGTTCTACATCTATAGAATAAATTTGAAACGCATCCCTCTACAAAAGTACATGTTATTTAATCATCCTCTTAAAATGTACATTCTATTTCGCTATTTACTCCACAGTTTTAGAAAACCTTTACCATTATATAAAGGAAGATTTCAAAAATCAACATGTGAATAAAAAAATATCAAAAAAAGTTATCCACAAAAAGCTTCCCTGTGGATAATTATTATATTATAATTGAAATGTCGACAGAGATTTGATATTATTAATCTTGCTGTTGATAAGTGTATTATTCATCCGAAGTTTGAACAATTGCTATGAATTGTGGATAAAGCTGTTAATATATCGATGATTACCGTGTTTATTCTCCTAATATACTGTATTTTCCTATGTGGAGATGTTAAAACATCTATTCTGGATACTGTGAATTGTATCCTTAATGATCAATCGACTTATTAGATATTCCACAAGTTGATTTATTCGCTTGTGAATATCTTTTTTTGTCTTATTCTAGGGTGCATTACAAAGTTATTCACAAAATCTGTGTATATATTGTGGACTAATCGATTTCTATCCATATATATAGGGGGTAAAAGCATGGACTTAAACGTTCGTGAAATGTGGGAAAAGACATTAATTTTAATCAAAAACGAACTAACTGAGGTTAGTTTTAATACGTGGTTAAATACAATTGAACCCATCGCGATCAAAGGAAAAACGGTATTACTTGGAGTACCAAATGAATTTAATAAAGAAATTCTAGAGAATCGATACGTTTCTCTTATCTCCAATGCAATTAAGCAGGTCACATCATTATCATATGAAATAGAATTTGTCATCCCTGGTGACGCAACATATGTTGACGATGAACCTGAAGATCTCATTAAAGATAAAGATGGTTTTGAAGCACCACTTTTAAATCCAAAATACGTTTTTGATGAATTCGTAATAGGTAACTCTAACCGATTTGCCCATGCTGCATCATTGGCTGTAGCCGAATCACCGGCTCGTGCTTACAACCCACTTTTCATTTATGGTGGTGTTGGACTTGGTAAAACCCACTTAATGCATGCCATTGGTCACTACATTCTTGACAATAATCACGAATCTAAGGTTGTTTATGTTTCAAGTGAGAAATTCACCAATGAACTGATCAACTCTATTAAAGATGACAAGAATGAGGAATTTAGAAACAAATACAGACATGTCGACGTACTGCTTGTCGATGATATTCAGTTTATTGCTGGTAAAGAACGAACACAGGAAGAGTTCTTCCATACGTTTAATGCTCTTTATGAAGCCAATAAGCAGATTATCGTTTCAAGTGATCGGCCACCAAAAGAAATTCCTACTTTAGAAGATAGATTACGTTCTCGATTTGAATGGGGCCTAATCACCGATATTCAAGCACCAGATTTTGAAACTCGAATTGCTATTCTACGAAAAAAAGCCGAAGTAGACAGCATCGACATTCCAAATGAGGTATTTGAATTCATCGCAAAGAAAATCAAGTCCAATATTCGTGAACTTGAAGGCGCACTAACGCGCATCATTGCTTACTCTTCTTTAACGAACAAAGAAATATCTGTTGAATTGTCTCAGGAAGCACTTAAAGATATCATTTCTTCCTCTAGACCGAAGCAAGTTACAGTTAATCTTATTAAAGATGTTGTTTCTCAGTACTACAATCTAAAAATTGAAGAGCTGGAATCTAAACGTAGAACCAGAGCAATCTCTTATCCAAGACAAATTGCCATGTTCCTCTGTCGCGAAATGACTGATCTTTCATTACCTAAGATCGGTGAAGAATTTGGCGGCCGTGATCATACCACTGTCATCCATGCATATGAGAAGATTTTGAGAGAGCAAAATGAAAAACCAGATCTGTCAGACAAGCTCGAAAAACTTAAAAAAGAGATTCTTGGAGAGTAATCCACAAAATCCTGTGTATAACCATATAGAATCTGTGTATAACTTTAACCTAAACGGGCAAGATCATAAAAGTGTATAACTTGCCCGTTTTCTTGAACTTATTCACAATTACCTCACAGGATCAAAGCTATGGCCTATAACGCTCTACATGTGTTTTGCACAAATCAACAGGCCCTATTACTATTACTATATTAATTTAATACTTTATATATGTGTTTTCATCACAAATTTGACGGGAGGTTATCCACATGAAGTTTTCTTGTCAGCAAAAAGATTTAGCTTCTGGCATTAACATCGTACAAAAAGCTGTTTCAACCAAAACAACACTTCCAATCCTAAAAGGTATTCTACTTGAGTCACATGATGGAAGATTAAAGCTAACAGGTAATGATTTAAGTATAGGTATAGAAACTTACATAGAAGCAAACATTGATATTCCCGGTGGTATTGTCGTATCCTCTAGAATCTTTGGAGAGATCATTCGAAAATTACCAAATGCACAAGTGGAAATTACGGTCGATGACAACCATAATGTTCGTCTTTTGTGTGAGAAGTCAGAGTTTAACCTGGTTGGACAAGCTGCAGTTGAATATCCAGAACTTCCAGAAGTAGAAGATTCTCATTCATTTGAAATGCAACAAGACTTACTGAGCAATATGATTAGACAAACCATATTTGCAATTAGTCAAAATGATTCAAAGCCAATCCTTACAGGCTCACTTATAAAAATAGAAGAGAACAATATAACGATTGTAAGTATTGATGGCTATCGACTTGCAATTCGAAAAGCACGTATTGATTCTTCAATGAATGAACAAGCTGTTGTACCAGGTAAAACCTTGTCGGAAATTAATAGAATACTTGGTGGCTACGATGGAGAAGAAACGGTTAAGATCTCATTTACTGAGAAACACATTCTCGTAAGTGTTGAAAACGTTAAAATCGTATCTCGAATTCTTGAAGGTGAATTTATTCAGTACGAAATGATTCAGCCTAAAGAATTTAAATCAGAGGTATCGGTAAAAACATCTGAACTCCTAAGTGGTATTGAGCGTGCAAGCCTTATGGCACGTGAAGGCAAAAACAATTCGATCAAACTTGCTATACGAGATGGCAGTATGCACATTACATCCAATACAGAAATGGGTAGTGTTGATGAAGAAGTTGTCATTGTACTTGATGGTGAAGATGTTGAAATTGGATTTAACCCTAAATATTTAACAGATGCACTTAAAGTTATGGATTGTGAAGATGTAACGATGAGACTTACAAGCAGTGTGAGTCCATGTGTTATGAAACCAGCAGATCACGAAAACTATACGTATATTGTTACACCGGTACGTATTGCCAGCGCATCATAAATTCAAATAAAGTAAATTATTAAACGAAGTCCTCACAGTGTGAGGGCTTCTGCCCGTTTTAAAACGGAGATATTATGGAAAACTAAGATTAAAAATCTAATGGAGGTTATTATGCAAGAAGTAACTATTAAAACCGAGTTTATTAAACTTGATCAATTTCTAAAATTCGCTGAACTCCTTGAATCAGGCGGCGTAGCAAAACTTTTCATCAAAGAACAACTTGTACGTGTTAACGGAGAAGTGTGTACTGCAAGAGGAAAAAAACTGTATGATGGAGATGTTGTAGAACTATTTGTACCAGATGAAAATGGCGATATTTCTAATGTTGTTGCATGTAGGGTGAGATCAGAGGCCTAGGCGGTGAACTCGATTGTATATCGATCAGCTTGTACTAAAAAACTACCGAAATTATGAAGAAGCAAACTTAAGCCTCAGTCCAAAGCTGAATATCTTTATTGGCAATAATGCCCAAGGGAAAACAAACCTTCTTGAATCCGTATACGTAACTGGATTTGGAAAGTCGTTTAGAACAACCCGTGACAAAGATTTGGTTCGAATGGGAGAGGAAAAAGCCATTGTAAAAGTTCATGGTCAAAAGGCTTATACAGATGTGACTGTTGACTTCAGATTAAACAAATCGGCAGAAAAAGATATTCGTGTGAATGGGAATAGACTTTCAAAGCGCTCCGACTTATTTGGTGCGCTCAATATTGTGCTCTTTTCTCCAGAAGACCTTAGACTCATAAAAGAAGGTCCCTCTGAGAGGCGTAGATTTATCGACAGAGAGCTTTCTCAGATAAGTCCTAGGTATTGCCAAGGGTTAATTGAGTATATGCGCATCATGGGGCAAAGAAACGAGCTGCTTAAACAAATTCCATACAAAAAGTCCATGGAGGCCATGCTTCCAGTTTGGGATGAAAAAATGGCAAAAGCAGGGACAGATGTCATCATTAGGCGCAATAAATTTTTAAAGCGACTGGACGAAATAAGTCACGAAATTCATAAAGGTATAACCGACGAAAATGAGAAATTAAAGATTAAGTATTTATCCAATATTTCGGTAAAAAACTATGATGAATATGATACAATATATATGGTCTTTGAAGAGCGTCTCAAGAAGGCATATGAGAGGGATTTAAAGCGTGGATATACCAGTGTCGGACCCCATAGGGATGACCTGGGTATTTTTGTGAATGATATTGATATCAGACAATTTGGTTCACAAGGACAACAGCGTACTGCTGCTTTATCTCTTCGCTTGTCAGAGATTGAAATAATCAAAGAAGAAGTGGGCGAATATCCAATTCTTTTGTTAGATGACGTCATGTCCGAACTGGACAGTCGCAGACAGAATGATTTGATTAAAACGATGAAGGATATTCAAACAATTATAACCATTACGGATGTTGAATCTATTGATGAATCATTCATCCAAGAAGCTAGAATTTTTCATGTGGATCATGGATCGGCATCACAGCTATCGAATGCGCGTGATGAGGATAAGACCAGCATGTAAAAAATATAGAGCAATTAAGAGTGATTTATTTCTTTCTTGTCAGCTAGTAGTGATGAGAAGAAGCATATTCGAACGGTCGGGAGGTAAAGACGTGACAGATCGAATTAAGGACGATTATAATGCGGAACAGATACAGGTCCTGGAAGGTCTAGAAGCTGTAAGAAAAAGACCTGGGATGTATATCGGTACCACAAGTTCTCGTGGTCTTCACCATTTGGTGTATGAAATCGTTGATAATAGTATTGATGAAGCTTTGGCAGGATACTGCAAAAACATCACAATAGCTATTGGAGATGGAAATACAATTAGTGTAACGGATGATGGACGTGGAATGCCTGTGGGCATGCACTCAAAAATGAATGTGCCAGCGGTTGAAGTTATTCATACTGTACTTCATGCAGGTGGTAAGTTTGGCGGTGGCGGTTACAAGGTGTCTGGCGGTCTTCATGGCGTTGGTGCATCGGTAGTTAATGCCCTTAGTGAGTGGATGTATGTTGAAGTTCGACGTGATGGTGAAATACATCGCATTGATTTTGAACGTGGTGCAACAACAAGACAACTGGAAGTGGTTGGCCCAGCAACAAGTACTGGCTCAATGACAGTTTTCAAACCAGACCACGAAATCTTTGATGAATTAGAATATGATTTTGAAATACTAGAACATCGTCTGAGAGAGCTTGCTTTCCTAAACAAGGGTGTAAGAATCATCATTAGAGACGACAGACCTGGGATGGATGATCGGAAATCTGAGTTCCACTACGAAGGTGGTATTCAAGAGTTTGTTGTATTCTTAAACAAGAATAGAACATCAATCCATGACAAGGTAATTTACTGTGAAACAGAGTCAGAAGAAAATACTGTTGAAATTGCAATGCAATATACCGACGGATACTCAGACAATGTATTTACATTTGCAAATAATATTAATACCCATGAAGGTGGTACACACCTAAGTGGATTTAGGAGTGCCTTAACACGTGTAGTAAATGATTACGCACGTAAAAAAGGATTCTTGAAAGAGAAAGATACAAACCTAACAGGGGATGATATTCGTGAAGGTCTGACAGCAATTATTTCTGTTAAACTGACTGAACCTCAATTTGAGGGTCAAACGAAGACCAAATTAGGAAACAGTGAAATGCGTGGTATTTCTGAAGCTGTTACTGGCGACTTAATAGCAACATTCCTTGAAGAAAATCCAGGCGAAGGTAAAATTATCATCGATAAATGTCTTCGTGCTGCCAAAGCAAGAGAAGCAGCGCGTAAAGCCCGTGATCTAACACGTCGTAAAGGTGTATTAGACGGTATGGCACTTCCTGGTAAACTGGCGGATTGTTCTGAAAGAGATCCAGCACTTAGTGAAGTTTACATTGTCGAAGGGGACTCTGCCGGTGGTTCGGCAAAACAAGGTCGTGATAGAGCAACACAAGCGATTCTGCCACTTCGAGGTAAAATTCTGAATGTTGAAAAAGCCAACTTATCTCGTATACTAAACTCATCTGAAATCAGAGCCATGATTACAGCCTTTGGTTGTGGTATTGGTGAAGATTTTGACCTTGAGAAACTGAGATATCATAAAATTGTCATCATGACCGATGCCGATGTTGATGGTGCACATATCCGTACACTATTATTAACATTTATGTTTAGGTACATGAGACCACTTATAGACAATGGCCATATATTTATTGCACAGCCACCACTTTATAAAGTAAAAAAGAAGAGCAAAGAGTATTATACGTACTCAGATGCAGAGCTTGAGCAATTACTTCAAGAAATTGGTCGTTCTCCAATGCCACAGATCCAACGTTACAAGGGTCTTGGTGAGATGAACCCTGAGCAGCTTTGGACAACAACAATGGATCCAGAGGTTCGTACAATGATCAAGGTAAATATAGAGGACGCCGTGGAAGCGGATATGATCTTCACGACATTAATGGGTGAACATGTTGAACCGCGTCGTGATTTCATCAATAAGTACGCTAAAGATGTAACAAATCTGGATATATAGAGGTGTGTGTGAATGAGTGACACAAACGATAGAGTTATAGGTATAGATATACGGGACGAAATGAAAAAGTCCTATCTTGATTACGCCATGAGTGTAATCGTCAGCCGTGCTCTGCCGGATGTTCGTGATGGCCTTAAGCCAGTTCATCGCCGCATCCTGTATGCTATGAATGAAATAGGATTCACAGCTGACAAGCAACATAGAAAGTCTGCACGTATCGTCGGTGAAGTACTGGGTAAGTACCACCCGCATGGTGATTCATCGGTTTACAACGCTATGGTTCGTATGGCACAAGAATTCTCTACAAGATACATGCTTGTAGATGGCCATGGTAACTTTGGTTCTATAGATGGTGATAGTGCAGCTGCAATGCGTTATACGGAAGCACGTATGACGAGACTTTCTTCAGAACTTATGAAAGATATTGAGAAGAAAACAGTAGATTTTTCTCCCAACTTCGATGAGACTGAAAAAGAACCCCAAGTACTGCCTGCACGTTATCCAAACCTATTGATTAATGGATCTAACGGTATTGCAGTAGGGCTTGCAACATCAATTCCACCACATAACCTTGTTGAGGTTATTGATGGTGTTGTTAAAATGATTGACGAACCTGAAACAGATGTTGAAGATTTAATAGAAATCATTAAAGGTCCTGACTTCCCAACAGGTGCAGAAATTATGGGCATGGAAGCGATTAAACAAGCGTATAGAACAGGCCGTGGCCGTGTTCGCGTTCGTTCAAAAGCTGAAATTGAGGAAGTTAGAAAAAATAAAATGGCGATTGTTGTCACTGAGATCCCATACCAGGTGAACAAAGCCAAAATGATCGAGGGTATTGCTGACCTTGTTCGTAACAAAAAAATTGACGGCATCACAGACCTTCGTGATGAATCCAATAGAAATGGTATCCGTATTGTTATTGAATTACGTCGTGACGTAAATCCTAATGTTGTTCTGAATAAGCTATATAAACATTCACAACTTCAAGGAACATATTCAATGATTATGATTGCACTTGTTGATAATCAACCTAAAGTGCTTACACTTCATGAGATACTGACACACTACTTAAACCACCAAAAAGAAGTGGAAACAAGACGTGTTCAATTTGATCTTGCCAAGGCAGAGCATAGAGCACATATCTTAGAAGGTTTAAGAATTGCCATTGATAACATTGATGAAGTTATTAAAACAATCCGTGCTTCAGAGAATACATCCGTTGCAAAAGCAGCATTGATGGAACGCTTCGAATTATCGGATATTCAAGCTCAAGCCATTCTAGACATGCGCCTTCAAAAGCTAACAGGTCTGGAAAGAGAAAAAGTTGAGAATGAGTATACTCAAGTTATGGCCACTATTAAAGAACTTAAAGAAATCCTAGCTGATGAAGCACTTCTGACAGCTATAATCCGTGAAGACCTTATTCGAATCCGTGACCGTTATGGTGATGAACGTCGTACTGAGATTTCATTTGCAATCGATGAAATCAATATGGAAGACATGATCGAGCAAGATGAAGTTGTTGTGACACTGACACATGGTGGATACATTAAACGTGTATCTTCAAGCATGTACCAAAGCCAGAAACGTGGTGGTAGAGGTAAGCAGGGCATGGCAACTAAAGAAGAAGATTTTGTAGAACATATTTATGCTATGTCTACACATGATAATCTTCTAGTCTTCACAAACTTCGGTAAAGTGTATCGATTAAAAACTTACGAGATTCCGGATGCCAGCCGTATTTCAAAAGGCACAAATATTGTGAACCTTGTACAGCTTGAGCCTGACGAAATCGTAACAACGATGATTCCGATCAAAGACTTTAATACAGGTTACCTTGTGTTTGCAACTAAGATGGGCACAATTAAGAAAACAGCTCTAAGTAAGCTGGATTCGAACCGCAAGTCTGGACTGATCGCTATCAACTTAAACGTTGGTGATGAACTTATTAATATCAGAGAAACTTCTGGTGATGATGAAATGATCATTGTTAGCCGTAAAGGAAAATCAATTAGATTCCATGAAGCAGATGTTCGTGAAATGGGACGTACTGCAACGGGTGTTAGAGGAATTCAGCTGGATTCTGATGATGCAGTAGTTGTTATGGAATGTGTGCAGCCAGATTCAAAGTTACTGGTAGTCAGTGAAAATGGATATGGTAAACAAACACCGATTGAAGAATATCGTCTGCAAACACGTGGTGGTAAGGGGATTAAAACTTACAATATCACGGACAAAACAGGTGAACTGATTGGTGCTCAAATTGTAATTCCTGGCGATGAAATTATGATTATCAATAACATTGGTGTTCTTATTCGTCTAAGTGTTGATGATATATCAACAATGGGACGTTCTACGTCGGGTGTAACGCTCATGCGTACAAAAGATGAAAGTACACTGGTATCATTAGCAAAAATTGAAGAGAAGGACGATGATGAGGAATTAGATGGTGAATCTAATGAAAATACAGAAGCTGTAAATTCTGATGATCAGCCTGGAGAAGATGCTCCAGCAGTGGTAACAGAAGAATCTGTAGAGACCGATTCTGAAGACGAATCTTAATAAAATTAATAAAAACCCTATAAGTGAGTTATAGTAAGCATTAACTACAAAATATAAGCCATTTGAATTTTTTATTCAAATGGCTTTTTTTAATTACGTGTTTAAAGATATGTCAGTGGGGAATATTAGCAATATAGCCCCCTTTAATATATTTGATTCGAGTTGTCAGGAGTCTTTGATAAGACTCCCTTTTTTTTGCCTTTTTTCCGGAATTGTAATAAGTTTCCCGGGAAATATGTGATGTATTAAAATTACAACAACCATTTAAAGTTCAAATAGAAAATCCCTAAGGACTCATGATTCGTGAGACCTTAGGGATTTTAATAGAAATATTAAAAGGAACGTTTATAAGTTTTTTATATAATAGAATATGGCATAAAGAACATGATCATAATGACTATGTCTAGGAATACATAAACAAATATGGATTTTAGGAAGTGTTCATTGGCCCCTTCATGGTATTTCAATCTGTTTCTGTAAACGAACAAAGTGAGAAGAGACAGTAGGGCAAATGCAGTCCAGTGGGATGTGCTTGCCTCTAAAAAGGGTGGCCAAGATCCTTGTTCGGTAAAGAATGGGAAAATATCTATACCAAATGCAAATATTTTACTTACGATAAATACAAATATAATGATCAGGGTCATTTTTCCTTTGTTCTGTTCAGCCCAATTTAGTTTAAACATTAGTACGGGTACCACAAGAACGAGCAAAGGCAGGATAACTGTCATCATTGGCGGTATGCCAGCAAGAATCAGTGCTGGATATGTTGTAAGTGTTCTCATAAAAATATCAAAGAGTGTACTCTGTGTATAATCTCTGCTGCGTGCAATCAATTCAGGATTGTTAGAAGAGATATAAACCTTATTTTCTAAATCATTTTGTTCATTGTGTACAAGATATTCGTATTGGCCTAGTTTTAGATATGAAGGTTTCACAGATGATCTTTCTGATTTTGTTAACTGCTTCATATCGTCTGTGCCATGTGTAGTCTTATATAGGTTCGGATAAGCCTGTACACCTTTAGCAATTTCAGTTCGTCCTAAGTTTGACGCCCAGAAATTGATTAAGTAACTTAAACTCCCATTTTCTTCTTTAATAAGATAAGGGATGGCTTGATAGGTGTCCATTTCGTAGCCGCTGTGTTCAAAAGCACTTGCATCTATTGGATTAAAACTAAAGAAATCAACATAATTTGTACCAAAACGACTGTGTTTCATTGTTGAAATGATAATAGCTTCATCATCATTTAGGGCCATGGTTACATTAACAGGTTTTATTGCACTAAGTGAAGGCAGAACATATAACTGTTCACTCTGAGTCTTATTATTTTCCTCAGTGAATACATTCATGTGGAATGTACTTACTTTCATTGTAATCGCGCTTATTACGGTCTTTGAACCAATTCTATTGGCTTCAGCCAGTTCTATTCGACCATCAAAACCTGGTTCATAAGTGGTTATTTCACCATCGATTAAAATAGAGATGCTATCATTGTTAAATGCAGTTACATGATTATCTGAAAGTTTTAATTTCATGCCTTCAAGTGTAACTATTTTTCTATCCATTTCTGCAAAAGTTTCTGGATTTACAGTAATAAAGGTAACAATTTCATTCCCCTCAGAGAGTGTGATTAGTTCCATTCTTTCATTATGCATAGAACCAGAAACCTGAGTAACGTTGTGCTCAAAAGCGATGGATCCTTCGTTTAAGATCTGACCGTCAATATTGAAAGTTTTGAATAATAAATTGTTATCCATTGCCACAATATTTGTAAATCTATTGTCATCAATCCCTAAGGCAAGGGTGTTATTAGATGCCAAGCTTTTGAAGTCCATTTTAGGATTATATGTATCAAGTTCAATAGAATTTGACCAATTATCGCTAGGTAATTTAACTTGCTCCGTATAAATAAATGCAAATAGTGAAGAGAAAATCATCAGAAAGGTTAAGACAATGATAATTTTCCATGGTTGAAGTAGTTTTTTCATAATTTCCCCTCTTTCATCCCCTTAATATTAAAGCACCAAACTGTGAGATTGATTTTGAGAGCTCCATTATAAGGCTTTAAAATAATTATAATGTATAAATTGTTTCGTGCAATTAAAAAAGTTATAACAAGCTATTAATATTTGTTAATATTCAGAAAATATGTTCATTTTATGGAATTTGAGCATAAAAGGAAGTAGTTTTTTTGTCTTATAGCTTTCATTTAGGTATAATAGATGTAATCACCGACTATTCAGAGTAATTCGAACAACATTCTTGAAAGTTTTAAGAAAATTTTGTTTAACCCATGAATAAGTCAGGTAAGAATGTTTTAGGCACGATTTTTTGACTCGATTGATACATATGTAATATTTACTAGAAATTAAAGCTAAAGGGGGCAGTTATATGTCGCTGAAAATGAACAAGCAATTTCAGGACATGGATCAGTTTTGGTCTGTAGAACTGATCGGTGATGTTGATATTCAGACATCGGGGCGATTAAAAGAAGAACTTAATCAGCTCCTCGATCAACGTGAAAGCAGTATCGACATCGATTGTGAGAATTTGAGTTATATCGATTCCACAGGACTTGGTGTTCTTATTGGTGTGTTAAAACGTGTAAAAAAGAACGAAAATGAAATTCTCATTTCTAATGCACAACAGAATATTCTCAAACTACTTAAAATTACCGGACTCGACAAAATTTTTGTCATGAAGTAGTCACAAGATCTGTAATAACAAAAAAAGGGTGGACGATTTGTATGAAGGATTGCATTTCATTAACATTGCCTACTAAATCAGAGTATGTAAGTGTAGCACGGCTTACTGCATCTGTAGTAGCAAACAATATGGGATTTGACATCGAATCAATCGAAGACATTAAAGTAGCTGTAGGGGAAGCTTGCAATAATGCTGTTTTACATGGGTCATGCAAAGCTGAGTTTGATATCAGCTTTATAATAGAAAACAGTGAATTTGTTGTTGAGGTTCTAGATTGCGGTAATGGTTTTAGTATTGATTCTTACAACGAGCCAGATTTAATGAATCCAGGCGAAAATGGACTCGGCATATTTATTATGAAGTCCTTAATGGACGATGTAAGTGTGGATTCAAAAGTAGGGCATGGTACGAAAATTCGTATGGTGAAGCGACTCGTTGTTTAACGCGTTGTAGAAAATAAAGAATAACGCGGACACATTTGGGTTTTATCAGGGGCTGATATTATGACTAGTCAAAGAACCTCCAAGGTGGATGCTGATTTAAAAACCATGGAGAGTATAAAAGATATTGACAGCAAAGTACTATTTAAAATGTATAAAGAATCAAAGCAGATCGAAATTAGAAATGAATTGATTCATAGATACATGTACATAACAGAAATACTTTCAAAAAAGTATGTGAATAAAGGCATCGACTATGAGGATATTTATCAAGTTGCTTCATTAGGCCTCATATATGCTATCGAAAGATATGATGTCGATCGTGGTTTTGAATTTTCTAGTTTTGCTACCCCAACTATTATCGGAGAAATAAAAAAATATTTCCGTGATAAAGGGTGGTCTGTTCGTGTGCCACGACGTATACAAGAGTTAAGCAAGAAAATTAATGTTGCTAAAAGTAAATTGCAGCAGGATTTACAGCGTGTACCTAAAATTGAGGATATCGCTGAATATTTGCAGTGTACTGAAGAACAAGTTATTGAAGCGATGGAAGCTTCACAAGTGTATACTCCAAAATCGCTGGATATCAGTTATGATAGCAGTGGTGACGATAAAGATATACAGCTTCTTGATATAATTGGTGAAGATGACAAGTACTTTGATGTTATAGAAAACAGAGATTTTATTGAAAAGTGTATGGAAAAACTGAATGAGATTGAACTTAAGATTATTCAGGATCGTTTCTTTGAAAGTAAAACACAAATCCAAGTTGCCAACGAGCTGAATGTATCTCAAATGACGGTATCGAGGATGGAAAAGAAAATTATTAAAAAGTTCCGAAAGGAATATCGAAAATTAACTGAAATATAGAATCATAAAAAATCCCCTTAGAGTTTATTCTAAGGGGATTCATTTTGCTTATTTTTATTATGGGGTTAGATCCGACTAATCTAGAATCTTACAAAACCCATCTTGTCTTTAACACGGTTAAGAACGTCTTGAGAAATTTCAGTTGCGCGCTCTGCACCTTTCTTAAGTACTTCTTCAACTTCACCACTTGCAAGTATTTCTTGGTGGCGCTGCTGGATTGGGAGAAGGGCATCGTTTACAACTTCAACAAGTTCTTTTTTGAATGTTCCATATCCAACACCTTTATACTTAGCTTCAAGGTCTTCAATTGATACATTTCCAAGTTGAGAGTAAATAGTTAGTAAGTTTGCAACACCAGCTTTGTTCTCTTCATCATAACGCACTTCCATATCACTGTCTGTTGTAGACTTCATGATACTTTTCTTAATTTTATTTGCTGGTTCAAGTAATGTTATTTTACTATGAACATTTGGATTACTTTTAGACATTTTAGCAGTGGGATCATCAAGTGACATGATTCGAGCACCCTGCTTACTAATCAATGGCTCTGGTACAACAAATGTTTCACCATATTTATTGTTAAATCTTTGTGCAATATCACGTGTTAACTCAAGATGTTGTTTTTGATCATTGCCTACTGGAACATAATTCGTATCATATAAAAGAATATCAGCAGCCATAAGAACAGGATAAGTGAATAAACCTGTAGGAACAGCTTTATGTGCTGCACTCTTATCTTTGAACTGAGTCATTCTATTAAGTTCACCCATGTATGAATTACATTGAAGGAGCCAAGCGAGTTCAGCGTGTGCAGATACCTGCGATTGCAGGAATAATGTAACTTTACTCGGATCTAGTCCGATTGCCATATAGAGCGCTGCAAGCTCTAATGAATTTTTTCTAAGTTCCGCTGGATCTTGAGGAACCGTAACTGAATGTAGATCAACAACACAATAGAAACAATCCTTATCGTCCTGTTGTTTGATAAAATTGCGCATTGTAATATAGTTGCCTAAGTGAATTTGGCCTGTTGGTTGCACACCAGAAAATACGCGTTTCATAAGAACACCTCCAAAATTTTGCTATATCACATTATAATACAGTCATTTCAAAGATTCAACTTTTGATAGCAAAAGAGAAAAAAGTTTGCAGTGTGCTAACTTCATAACAATCTTATTGTTAACCAAATATTATAATAGAGTTGACAATAAAAACTGACTTGATAAAATGAAGTCAAACAAACTTAAGGAGTATATAAAAATGGATCTAATGTCTTTTATACCAAATATGAATGCGTTTAATGGATTAACAAAAACAGAAGCGTACGAAGTACTCGAAGCATTCGAGAACCATAAGATTGATATGGAAAAATTTCAGTCAGTAGCTGAAGAGTTAAGACAGTTGAATCTTGGAAACACAGTAGACTTATGTTCAATTATGAATGTTAAAAGTGGAGAGTGTTCTGAAGACTGTAGATTTTGCGCTCAATCAGCATACTACGATGCACCATCAGATCAGTTTGACCTTTTAAAAGTAAATGAAATTGTAGATGAAGCCAAACGAATGGAAGCGTCAGGTGTAGATAGATTTAGCCTTGTTAGCAGTGGAGGGTATCTAGATTCTGATGATTTGAACAATCTTGAAACAATATATAGAAGAATTAAGGCAGAAACATCACTTAAAATATGTGCATCTCATGGTATTTTGAGACCTGGTCAAGCAGAACGACTAAAAGAAGCGGGTGTACTTAGATACCACCATAATCTAGAATCATCGAGAAGTTACTATAAAGAAGTCTGTACAACACATGATTACGAAGAGCGGATTCAAACGGTTAAAGATGTAATGGATTCGGGACTTGAAGTTTGTAGTGGTGGTATATTTGGACTGGGTGAAACAATGAAAGACCGTATTGATATGGCTTATGAGTTTAAAGCGTTAGATGTAAATTCTATTCCTATCAATATATTAAATCCAATTCCAGGGACACCTTTTGAAAAAAATCAACCGCAAAGTGAAGAACATTTACTTTTTATGACTGTCTTATATAGATGGATTATGCCAAAAGTTGAGATAAGATTTGCCGGTGGACGTATGAAACTGGGTGAGAAATCTAAAATTGCCTTTAAAAGCGGCGTGAATGGTGTGCTTACTGGAGATTTCCTAACAACGACAGGTACAGATATTGCTTCTGACCGTAAAATGTTTGAAGAAATGGGTTATGAACTCAAAAGAGAGCAGGCGTAAGATGAAAGGTATATTTGTTGCAGGAACCGACACAGATGTGGGTAAAACTTTTGTTTCAGCACTCCTTTTACATGCACTTAAACATGAAAAAATAGATCCATTCTATTATAAACCGGTAGCTAGTGGCGGCCCAATCGATATAGATACGATTAGAACATATGGAGACATGACTGTAGAAAATTCAGACTGTCCTATTATATTTGAAACACCATGCTCACCACACCTAGCATCAGAAATAGAAAACCGACCTCTTACTAAAGATGGAATGATAAGAAACTGTAAAAATATGATTGAATCAAATGCCTATACGCTCATTGAAGGAGCGGGGGGCGTCATTGTTCCAATTCTTAGAGATGGTTTTGATTTGTATGAACTTATGGAGGCATTAAATCTGCCAGTGGTTCTAGTTACGCGGGCAGGTGTTGGAACTATAAACCATACTTTATTAACTTTAAGTTTCCTAAAACAGAGGAATATTGATGTTGCTGGTGTAATCGTGAATGGATTTACTGGGTCAGTCTATGAAAAAGATAATTTAAGAATTCTTTCAGATAGAATAGATTGCCCAATTCTAGGTGTGGTTCCTGCCATAGAGCCCATTAATGGGTCTGATGAAATAACTGCAAAGCAAATGAGAAGGATAGCTAAAGAACATTTATCTGAGCAAATTCACAATGTTTTATAAGTAAGTAATGAAGTACAATACATCTTTAAATTATAGACACGTGGGTTTTAAGACAGATTTCTAAAGATATGAGTCGCTTGAAGTAATATGTTTAATCTTATGATTAGGCGTATTATTTCGGGCTATATATAGGAAGCAATTCATCAAAAACATAGTGGTTATAAATTGCTGATTAAAACTAAGTATTTAGAATATTATTTCTTTAACGAATTAGCTTGACGCATACAGGTAGCGGTGCTATTATAGTCAAGTACCGCACGACGCGGCACACAATCAAACATCAAACTTAAAACTTTTTAAAAAGATTTTAAAAAAGATGCTTGACAAGAAATACTGAAAAATGTTAAGATGATTGAGTCGCCACATGATGGTGGTTCACGAAAAAACAACATGAATTTAACACAAAAATGTTGACTACGGTCTTTGAAAATTAAACAGTATAGAATTAACACGTTCAATTTTTTTACCGCATCAGAACAAGGTTCAGATGCAACAGAGATTCAACGGATGAAATGATAATTGTCAGATTCATCTGAGTGGATAAACTATTGAAATTTTTTCAAAGAGTTTGATCCTGGCTCAGGATGAACGCTGGCGGCGTGCTTAACACATGCAAGTCGAGCGAGAAGACTTAGATTGATCCTTCGGGTGAGAGACGAGTTGGAAAGCGGCGGACGGGTGAGTAACGCGTGGGCAACCTGCCCCATACAGGAGGATAGCCACTGGAAACGGTGATTAATACTCCATAAGACCACAGCAACACATGTTGCAGAGGTAAAAACTCCGGTGGTATGGGATGGGCCCGCGTCTGATTAGCTAGTTGGTAAGGTAACGGCTTACCAAGGCGACGATCAGTAGCCGACCTGAGAGGGTGATCGGCCACACTGGAACTGAGACACGGTCCAGACTCCTACGGGAGGCAGCAGTGGGGAATATTGCACAATGGGCGCAAGCCTGATGCAGCAACGCCGCGTGAGCGATGAAGGCCTTCGGGTCGTAAAGCTCTGTCCTAAGGGAAGAATCAATGACGGTACCTAAGGAGGAAGCCCCGGCTAACTACGTGCCAGCAGCCGCGGTAATACGTAGGGGGCAAGCGTTATCCGGAATCACTGGGCGTAAAGGGTGCGTAGGTGGTCAAGCAAGTCAGAGGTGAAAGGCAACGGCTCAACCGTTGTAAGCCTTTGAAACTGTTTGACTTGAGTGCAGGAGAGGTAAGTGGAATTCCTAGTGTAGCGGTGAAATGCGTAGATATTAGGAGGAACACCAGTGGCGAAGGCGACTTACTGGACTGTAACTGACACTGAGGCACGAAAGCGTGGGGAGCGAACAGGATTAGATACCCTGGTAGTCCACGCCGTAAACGATGAATACTAGGTGTCGGGGGTCGAACCTCGGTGCCGCAGCTAACGCATTAAGTATTCCGCCTGGGGAGTACGCACGCAAGTGTGAAACTCAAAGGAATTGACGGGGACCCGCACAAGCAGCGGAGCATGTGGTTTAATTCGAAGCAACGCGAAGAACCTTACCAGGTCTTGACATACAAATGACCGGAACTTAATCGTTCCTTTCCTTCGGGACATTTGATACAGGTGGTGCATGGTTGTCGTCAGCTCGTGTCGTGAGATGTTGGGTTAAGTCCCGCAACGAGCGCAACCCTTACTTTTAGTTGCCATCAGGTAATGCTGGGCACTCTAAAGGGACTGCCGTGGACAACACGGAGGAAGGTGGGGATGACGTCAAATCATCATGCCCCTTATGATTTGGGCTACACACGTGCTACAATGGTCGGTACAACAGGCAGTGAAAGGGTAACCTGGAACGAATCCTCTAAAGCCGATCTCAGTTCGGATTGTGGGCTGCAACTCGCCCACATGAAGTTGGAGTTGCTAGTAATCGTGGATCAGAATGCCGCGGTGAATGCGTTCCCGGGTCTTGTACACACCGCCCGTCACACCATGGAAGTTGGGGGCGCCCGAAGCCAGTGATCCAACCGTAAGGAGGAAGCTGTCGAAGGTGAAACCAATGACTAGGGTGAAGTCGTAACAAGGTAGCCGTATCGGAAGGTGCGGCTGGATCACCTCCTTTCTAAGGA